>Ga0326728_10000066_pt1 | contig 407249 bp, 347 predicted proteins | sample MB3enrmetagenome_FD_207602 | JGI IMG/M metagenome (GOLD analysis project Ga0326728, IMG submission 207602) | Lab enriched peat soil microbial communities from McLean, Ithaca, NY, United States - MB31MN | ecosystem: Environmental > Terrestrial > Soil > Wetlands > Peat | place: USA: New York...
ATGTCCCATCATGAGCAGCAAGCCTCCGAGCGTGGCAACTAACAGCAGCATCACGAACTCTGACCTGCTTATAACGTGACCCTCGTTCGGGAACAAGCATCAAGTCAGGTACTTTTTCAACAGCAACAGGCCTTATCACTAGTAATCCTACATCGGGACACGCCCCAACTGGATTGCTCGTGATATGGGGATTTTTCGCCAGCTAGGGTGTGATCTCCCAAACTGTGCCGCAGCCGTAGCCACCACAACCCGACAGATTTCCGCCGTAGGTGGCCGCACCATAGAGGTTGCCGTTGGCATAAAAGACCACGCCGCCTTGCGGGTAGGCACCATCACTGCCGCCGGTGAAATCATAGAGATCAGTTAGCGTCCACCCTCCACTGGAATGCGCTAACTCGAAAACCATGCCATAAAAGTAGGCACCAGCATACGAGCAGACTCCATAAAGGTTCCCGGCCCTGTCCGCTGTTGACTGACCTTTGGCGAGGGTCTTATCTTTACTGCATATAGCTGGGGTCCCCGGTGGAGGTGTTTATGCGGATTTTGTTCGCCGGAATTCTCGCGCTCCTTCCCTCTCTTTCCTTAGCTCAAGCGGCCCAGTCTGTCTCTCCCGAGCAGTCTCATATCGCTGCCCCTTCGAGAGATGGAGGTGTGCGAGAAGTGCTTGAGAGCATTGTGATTCCGCCACTTCCAAATGCACCTTTTACGGCAACCCTGGACACCGAGTGGGTGAGATATGCAGGCGAAGGCGCAACAATTACGCTAGTCAACGAGCGTCATATCGCTCGCGATCGAAACGGACGGGTCTATCAGGAGCGTTGGTATCTGGTGCCGAAGAATGGGAAGGTGAAGTCTGAAATGAACTGGATCCAAATTGCGGATCCGAAGCAGCATACGCTGTACAACTGTAGTCCTCAGCGACACATTTGCGAACTGAGGAACTACGAGCCCAGCGAAGAGCTTTCGGCTGGCGCGCCCCGCACGCCCATCCCTTCTGGAGAGGTGCAACGCGGACCCACGACCGTTGAAGACCTCGGTACTCGCAGCATCGCCGGCGTGGAAACGATTGGCAGGCGGGAGACTACGGTCATCGCACCCGGCGAAATGGGCAATGACCAAGCGGTCACAGCAATAAACGAAACGTGGCACTCGCAGGAGCTTGGGATTAATCTCCTTTCAACTCGGTCAGGCCCGATTGTTGGAAGGCAGACTTTCACTATCACAGAACTGAGTTCCTCCGATCCCGACTCGCATCTCTTTGACTTACCAGTTGGCTATGAGGTGAGAGATGTTCGGAAAAGTGCTCCCATAAGCCACTGAGCGGGAGCAATTCACGTCCAGTTGCCCTACTACTGTCGCAAACAGGCATTAGCACTCGTCGGAACCATATGGGCGAATTTTGCCCACAACATCGGCAGCTTCAGCGGCCTGAGATTCACCCTTGTGGTAATTCAATGCTTCCTGCGACGTAAGCGTCGATTGATCTCCTCTTTGGAGAAGGATTCGGGCGTAAAATCACCGATCCACGCACAGATGTCCTCATGATCGGGGTGATTGGCGTCCCGTAGTGCCGCAAGCATCTCAGCGAATCCTTGCGGTCCTCCGCAGTCTTCCGGCGGACAACATCGTTCTCCCGCCACGCACGTCTGCTGAAAGGATTCGTCTCCGAGCAGAACTTCTTCCAGCAGAAGCTCATGTTGCCAGCCGTCGCCGAAATCATATTCGTACAGTAATCTCGCTCCTGGCGCGCAGGTCAAATCCCCAAGTCGAGTCCGGCTTTCATTCACAATCTTGGTGCCGGATCCATGGCGCGGATCGAGCTTCTTCTGGCTCGGGAAAACGAACTGGTGCAGGTGCGAGTTCTCCCACCCCATAACAGTCTGCAAAGTGCGGTGGAGATTACTGAGGGTAATCTCCCGATCGACCAAAATGCGCCTCCAGACAGGCGGCCTTGTCCCAAGCAGCGTTATTTTGATCGCATACACTTCCATGGAACCGGCTACCCGACGTTAGATCTTTTCAGGCGTCTGCATCGATCTCGACCAAGAACTTAGCATAAGAACGGATCGCTTCCAGCTTGTCTTCCCGCAGACCGCGCAGCTCTTCCTCGCCGAGCTGCCCCTCGTGCAGGAGTTTCCCGAACACCAGCGTGAGTTGCGAGTATCGGTAGTCGTACTTGCGGTCGATCTCCTTGCGGCGTTGCGTCAGACGGTGCTCCAGCTCCCATAATTCGGAGGGCTCCTTGACCCCGGCAGCCATCTGTTTTGTCTGCTGGATCACCTCTTGCAATTCCTGGTTTAGAGCATGGTCGAAGGTTTTCCGTGCTATTGCCCGTTCCGACTTTGACCATCTCGGTTCGTCCTCCCCGGGAAAGTTATCCGGGACTGCAGAAGGAAATGGGATCGGCATGTTCAGATCCTCCGTGGCGAGATTCTAGATCCTGTTCGGGGACATTTTCCACCGGCGGCGAAGCAGCCCGTTCAGGACTAGTTTCCTCCGCTTTGGGGTCAACGCCGAGGTCAAACAGATCGTTGACCGGATGGCCCAGATTCTGCTTGCAGCCGAGATAGCGTTCCGTCGTCTGCACGGATGCATGGCCCAACAGGAACTGTATCTGCTCCAGTTCACCACCGCTGCTGTGGCACAGTTTCGCACAGGTCCGGCGCAAGTCGTGCGGTGCAATATGCTGTAATCCCGCTCTCTCACAGCAGGTCTTCACCACGTACCAGACCACGTTTTGCGAGACACCATTGCCCCACACTTTCCCTGCTCTGCCGATCGCTCGAAAGATCCTGCCCTGCGCGATGCCACCCTGTGCGGCCCATCCATCCAGCGCAGCTTTGACCCAAGCTGGAATCGGTACGGTGCGGATATGGCCGCCCTTGCCGACCGATCAGATCCACGATCGCCCAGTGCCCCTGGCGCATCTGCACGTCGTCCACTTGTAAGCCAACCAGTTCCGATCGCCGCAACCCACAACCGAACAGCGTCGCCAGCATGGCGTAATCGCGCTTAGCCCGGAGGCTATGGCCAGCGGCATGCTTGAGAACTTGGGCGCATTGCTCGACCGTCAACCAGTTGCCAGAGCGAAAGCCGAGCTGCTTTACCCCCTTCACGCGGCTGATTCCGGCGGCCAGTTCCGGGCTCAACCAGCCCGCATCAGCAGCTTCACGGACCAGGCGGCGCACAGCTGCGAGTTGCTGATTGATTGTCGCCGCCGCCAAACCGCGGGATTCCAGATACATGCGGTAACGCACGACCACGATGCGGTTGAAAGCCAGGCGAGGCTCCGAGCAGTACCAGGCAATGAATTGATCGATGGCGTACTCGTACACGCGACGCGAAGCCGGTGATGTGAGGCTGTTGAGCACCGCCAATTTAGAGTGATCCAGGTCTGGCAACCGAAGTACTTTGCGACGATAATTCGGTGGGCATTTGGGTCTGCGCATGGTCGACGGCCTCCCGTGCCGCAGAGTCGGATTACGGCAGGTGCGCACCAAATGCAAGTTGGTGGAGGGCGACGGCAGGAATATGATCGTGAGCGTAATTGCCTGGCAACAACACTTACGCCTTGCTAACGCTGTAGCACTGGGCAGGATTGTGTAGGTGACGAGCCTCCAGTTTTCGCCGAGAGAGAACGGCCAGACGGGCTGGATTGAGTAGTTGCTGGCCGTCTTGCATTCGTGGGTTCCAGCTAATCTGGGTTTTACGAAGAGGAATGCATCCCGGCCACGATCCACAGGGTGGTGACGAAGACGCCCAGGAAGAAGAAGGGCACCAGCAGCCAGGGGAGAATCCGGTTGCGCGGCTTCCAGCGGCATACCATGTGCAATGCAAAGAGCAATGGAACTCCGCCGAGCAGGATGACTTGATAGGCGACGGCGCCGCCGTCCAGAGCAGCCTGCACGTCGCTCATAGCTAGCGCCCGGCGGCCCATCCATGACAGCATCCTGAACAGCCACTGGTTGCCGTGCACGAACCAAACCACCGGGAGCGCCAGCAGTCCCCCCAGGCACAGCTTCACCGATGCATGCCAGCGCCGAATGGCGAAGAAATCCAGGATGCTTCGGCAGAAACCAGCCGGCGCAGAAGTAAAAGGCAGGCGGGAACGCAACACCAGCACCAGAACAAACACTGTGATCAAGCTGGCAATTTCAATGCCCAGGAGCAAGGCCGAGGCCTGACCGTAGATGAAGCGGGAGACTTCGAGATCGAGGACGATGGCAACGTATCCGGCGGCGGAAATGCCCAGCGCGATGACGAACAAGGACCAAGAGGAAGCTTGGTCCATGATGAATTGGCCGGCTGATGATCTTTGCGTTTCCATGAAGCGCCCCGTGATTCGAATACAGGCACTATGGCCGGCTGATGATTCTGGATCGTAGTACGAGTGCGGCGACGGTGCTGTGACCGTGGTCACGCTGGCTGGGAACAGGACTGGCCAATCAGATTACATCGGCTGGATGTGGAGAATCAGCAAGCTTGCAGTCGGTGCGCCGCCTCATGCCCCGGCGCCCACGGCTTGCGCCTTCAGTCCGGTCAGCTTTCTGAATTCGCTCACCAGCCACTCCTTCTCGCGCTTGCTGCGCAGCAAAGTGCCCAAGGTCACCGTGCGCCCGTCGCGTATTGCCGACCTGGAATACGATCCCCGCGATCATCCCGCGCTGATTGCGCCCACCCTCGAAGGCCACGCCGACGCCGTCTTCGGCAACCGCTTTCATCCAACAGGCGAACAGACGGCGCAAACTTACGCAATGGCATGTTATCGCTAGTAATCCGGTTGCTTGGATTCATTCAAACGATCCTGCACCAATGCCTCTGATAAGCTCGTCGCGGTCGCGCGTCGCCTTGTCGGCTGCTTTCCCAAACGCGAACCACACTAGGATCAGCGCAATCCCGGTAATAGAAACTAGCCAAGGCTCGGAAGTTCTCGCGAGCGGCAGGCGGCCCCACCAGCACGCCGCGATGCCGGGGATGAATAAGAATAGTCGCCGTTTGATTCGCAGGTAGCCGTTCCTTCTCTCTTCGTGCTGGCGTTCTAGGAAGCGGGCGCATGGCTCGTCGATGCCCCAGCGACCCCTACGTTCGAATTGGATCGCAAACAGATAAACCAACACGCCTAGCGTCCAGGCTTGTCCAACTCTGATCCAGGGCTGATCGACTTTGTACACGTTATAGAGAAGTCCTATGGCAATCGCTACGCCCACAGCCACGACGGCTGGGATGAGGTAACTGTTGAGTTTCTCCCGGGAACGAGCCATAGCGCATAATTTGTCGGGCGTTAGTGCGATTCGCATACTTTCGTCCTCCTTTTCCAGCGATAACCAGACGCTCTCCGGCGTGCGAATTTCGCGCCGTTCCTCAGTTTCGGACATGCGGAACTCCTTCAGCATACATCTGCTTGAGTAACCTCTTAATTCGGTGAATCTTGGTGGCAACGTTTACCCCAGAGAGGCCGGTGACCTCGGCGATCGATTCTGCTGCCTCACCTTCCAGGTACAGCAAGATGACTTGCCGGTCTAAAGGCTTGAGTTGGTGAATGAGCCGTAGAAGAGTCGACGCCGAACACCAGTGATTGATCTCAGCATGACCGTCGATCACAGGAATTCCTGCTTCTAGTGTCTCCAGTTCCACCAGTCGGGCGGCGGAGCGCCGGCCTCGCATAACGTGAGAAGCACCCACATTATGGGCAATGCGATAGACCCAGGTTCGCAAACTGCAACGGCCATCAAACGATTTGAAGCTCAACCACAACTCCAAATGCATCTCTTGGAGTAGGTCCCGCTGCTTGTCAGGGTCGATCTCATAAGCCCTGGCAAGCCGGCGAAGGGCCGCATCGTGTGCGGATCTGGCCTCGGTGTACATTGCGTCTTGTCGGTCCCGATTCACGAAGTTCTATTCTGTTACATCAGGATAGTCTTCGCTCGGGGCCGGTTTCTTACACATCACCGTAAAGAAATCGCTGGATGACCCAGCCTTCGCTTATTGGCTAAGCTGGATGCTATTCATGGCTGTTGTGAAATCCCCATGTCATTCATTGACCCGTAAAACGGCGAACAGACGGCGCAAGGCTATGCAATCGCCTGATTACGACAGTTACGCAGGGGGACACGCTGTTTCCACCGCTGCTTCATCCTTCAACCGGGGCGTCAATACAAGGGGCAGCCCTGAACCTTTCCCTCAAAGCTAGCGATTGAAAGGAAGCTCCTGTATCCAGTGAAAACCTCTGCTGACGAGCAGAAAGGTCTTGCGGTCGAGCAATTTGAGCTGCATGTGAACCTTATGCCGGTCCATGTCGCCATCGAGGATCAACTGATCCGGGGCCGGACTCTGGAAGATGAAGCTTGCTTTCCAGTTCTTGTCGTCGTCCTTGGTGAGCGCTAGGGTTTTGTCGTTGACCTTGATGGAGGCTCCATAACGGGCCACTGAGTCGTCCATGCGCTGAAAAGCCATGCGAGTGGGAAAGTCAAAAATGACGCGCCGCCAGCGTACGTTGTCAGTGAGAAGCGGCGGGCGCGGCTCGCCGTCAATCGACATCTGGGTCACCTCCCAGATGCCGTAGAGCGCTGAGTATTGTCTGCCGCCCCCATAGATGCTCCAATACTGCCGAACGGTGTGAAGGTTCAGACCCAGAAGCCACAGTCCGAGAACGATTTGCGCGGCCAGCGCGATCCGGTTGGCGCGGAGGGAGCTGAAAAGCTGCTCTCGTGGCCGTGGCGGCGTGGCACGGTCCAGAAACAAGACGGTGACAAGACGTGGAACGTCTGGGGCGAGCAGAAAACAAGCGAGCAAGATCAGGTGAAAGGCAAACAGCTTTACCGGTACGTCGTAGGTCATGTTCAGCATGAAGACCTGCGTCATGTCGGCCAGGCAGATCAGCGCACCCAGGGTTGCCGTGCGCGGAACGATCAGCAGCACGCCGCCGATGACTTCCGCGCAACCGGCGAAAATTTCATAAGCCGGGGCAGCGCCGATTGAACTCCAGAGCACGCCCATGGGAGAGAACGTGCCGAAGGGCTGCAGCAACCTGGTCAATGACGGATACGACATTTGCAGCGGGATGACCTTGACTAGGCCGTAATTGAGCATCTGTCCGGCAAGCATAAAACGAAAGAAGAGCCGGACCCACTTATGCAGCGCAGCATAGTTTTTCCGCTTGCGGTCAAGAACGGACCAGATGACGGTGGCGAATGCAGCAATGACTAACAGACAGAACGCCGTGACCCATCCGAACATGCAATCGCCGCTGGCGCTGTTGCCCTCTAAAGAGAGAGGCACTGCCACGTGAAAGATATGACCGGCCGTCCAGACGACCAGTGGACGCAGCGGCCAAAGTGTCCCCGGGTCGGGGATATCACTTCCCTGAGTGGCGGAGAACAGGCTGGTGACGATTTGTGTGGCCGCACAAAACAGTCCAAGGTAGGCCACGCTGAATCGAAACGCTATGCGAAGAGCCGGATTCCACTCGGGTTTTTGCTGCTGGTATGAAATTGGCTGGCTCTGAAGTTGTGGACTCATGCGTGAGAACTCCGTCAGAGATCTGGCCCTCAAAACAACGCCAGGAATATCACCGATTGCGCCCCAGAGTATATTACGGAATCCCCGGGACCCTTACAGGCAGACCCGCTTCCACGACTCGGATTGACGCACTCGTTCAACAATGAGCAGAGATCTTTGGCTGATGGTTGACGTAATATCCCCTCATCACTAGTGATTCCGAGTCCGCCATCCCGTAGCTTTGTTTTTCGAGGCATCATTTGTGACATCCAGAGTACGGTTTCTTCGCTTCCTACTAAGAGACAAAGTCTGCCTTGGCCGAGATAGGAACGGGAATGCCGATTCGCCGCGAGCAGCCCGGCTTAGAGTTGGTTGACCTACTCGACCGGGTTCTGGATAAGGGCATAACAGTTGAGGCATTTTCCCGTCTCTTGGCATGCGCGAATGACGTAGGGAGAATGAGGCCGCACATTTTTGTGGAATCTATTGAGACGTATCAGGGACGGACAGGCAAAATCAGCACTGCTGGGAACGTCGGGGGGCCTCCTGCGCTCCCACTAAGATTTCCGGCGATTTGTGGTTCCACGTTGGGCGAGGGTAGCTGCCCATAAGACTGGGCAGATTGCTCCGCACCCCATGGGCTGGACTTCGTGGACCGGACATCCTTCACTCTGATTGGCGGTATATTGATTGGGTAAGTACGAAGGCTTCAGCCGACGCGGTATTTTCTTAGGTTTTGAGGACCAAGCTCTTGACCGTCTGCTCTTTGCCATCTTCAAAGATGCGGAAATCCTTCTGCGTGAGGTCGCGGATGTAATTGCCCTGCTTGTCAGTAACCACGGGGTCGACGATGACGAAGCCGGTTTCCTTGGTGATGGTCGGGGTGGTTTCCGTGGCCAGAGGATTGGCCTGCTGCGCGTGCGCCGACAACGTCAGCACCAAGGTAAAAGCTGCTGCAAGCACCAGTCGTCGGAATTGCATGATCTCATCCTCCGCCTAAGGGATTTCGACTGCGCTGCTTTGCGCCGCCAGTTGTCCGTCGGCATCGCGAACCACCAGGCGCACGATGTAGCGGCCCGGCTTGACGTCGAAGCTGCTCCTCAACGTTACTCCTGAGTTCAATTGGCTTTGCAGTGTTTCGTCCTTTAAGTGCATCTGCAGGACTTTCTGGGTGCCGCTGATGAAGTTACCATTGCGGTCAAACAGTGCCGACACCACCGTCACGTCGTCGTTGTTTCTTCCATCGGCTTTGCGGAAATGAAAACGACGCACATCCATGTGCACCAGGACCGACAGTTTGGCGTTTTCCTCATCCGGCTTGAAGAACTGGGTGTGCAGTTGGACGGGAAGCTCGCTGACCTCTTCTTGCGAGAAGACCGCGTCTTGAATCGCCAGCTTGCCCTGCTCGGAAGCATCAATGGTTCCGTTGGGAGCGAAGTAACCTTTGCGCGCCTGAATCGCGCCCGCAGCCGGCGGCTTGAGGGTGACTTTCAGCTTGTGATACTTGCCGTCCGTCTTCAAATTTTCCGGCGAAAATCCCAGCAAGTAGGAAAACTCCGGTGGTCCTGTGAGGCGGCGAAATCCATCGTTGAGATCGTTGTTGCCGTGAAAGTAGAGGCCTCCGGTAGCATCGGTGAGATCAGTCAGAAGCTCGCGATTGGCCTGCAGTTCCATGATGTGATACTGCCGCACAGCGTCATCGAGGCCAGCGACGGGATAAAACTCCTCACTGGCGTCGGTTGCGTGTGTGTAGAGGCCTGCGGGATCGAGGGCATTAATGACGATGCCGGAATGTAATGCCCGATCGGCGATCTCCGACTGCGTCGGCAACGCATGGATGTTCATGGTGAATCCCGGTGATACCAGGATGACAATGCGCTGACCCGGCATCGTAGCGATGTGACGGACGACATCCTGCAGCGAAGCCAGCGAGAGCCGTATTTCGTCGTCCCCGATCTGCAATACTCGGGTCGCTAAATCCTGAACTCGTCCGTAGGCCGTGCTATAGCTGACCCCGAGGGAGTTGATGGCGACATTGCCGCAGGTTTCCGCGTTCGTAACCGCCACCTTCAATGCCCACTGATCGTTGCGATTCTGGATGGCATCGGCCATGAAATAACTTATGTTTTCGCAGGCATTCATGTTGATGCTGCCCAGCGTGTGCGGAACGATCCGGTTCAAGGTTGCGATCAATTGAGGGTGATCGTCGGTAAAATCGAGTCGCACCTGGCCGGAGGTGGTGTAGATAGCCGCGCGGTCGGTCAGCTGCAGCTGCTGGATCTGGCGAGCGGCGGCATTGCGGGCCTGCGCGAGATCGGAGACCTGCAGATGAATATCGTCGAACAGATAGGCGATGTAGCGGCTGGGAGCAAGTGGCTGGACGGTTGAGGGCGCAGCCGCGCCTTCTGCATTCCCCGGTTCCTCATGGGCATTGCCTGGTTCTTCATGCGGCGCTGGAGGCTTTGCGTCGGAGCGCTCGACACTGAATTTGCTGATGACCTCCGGCTTACCGTTGTCGAGCAGCTGAAAATCTTCCTGCTTGAGATTCCCGATCGCCTTCCCTTTGGCGTCGCGAACCACAACCCGCACCTCAACCAGGCTGACCTTCACTTTGAAGGTTGGAGTCTCATCGTGCTGGCTGATCTCCGGTGTGCTCTGAGATGGCGATTCCTGCATCACGGAAGGAGCGGATGATTGTTGCGCCGCTGCTCGGACTGGCACCAGAGCAGGTGCTCCGCCGATGAGACACGCGAGAACGCAGAGTCGCCGACGCAACCGTCTACCGCACGGGTAATCCACGATTCTACGGCTGGAAATCATTGGGTTAACTACCTTGACATGGCTCGCTGGAGCTTGCTTACACCATTCGCAACATGAAAAATCTCATCTCTCAGGCTCCGGTTCCAGCCCTCTATTGAACGGTGACCTTGAGAAGAAGTTGCGTTCCGCTGTCCAGTTTGACTTCTTTGCCGCCGGAGCTGAGCCCGCCATCATCCTTGAGCTCCAGGCCCTTGATTCCCAGCACGCCAATGGATTGCTGATTAAGAAGCGGCGTCGACGATGAGGTCGGAGAAGCTCCGGCAGATTTCTCGGTCGCCTCCAATAGATTGTAGCCGCCAAAGTCTCCGCCGGTATTCGGTCCGGGATTTGGATTCGGAGCCACGGCCTCGATCAAACCGTTAATGGATGTGGGTTTTGCGCCGCCCGGCGGGTTGATAGTATCGAAGACAATCTTCAGGTCCGATTCCGAGTCTCCTTTGGAGCGCGACTTGGCCTCTACTACATGACCGACAACCTTCGAGTCGCGCGGAATACTCATGCCATTTTGGCGGACATGGACGCGGCCTTCCACCGCACTACCCGGCTGCAGGTTCCTGGAGTTCAGCGGCTTGCTCAGCTCGACTAGCAACACTCCATGCTCCTGGCCGCCGGCAGCTGATTTTTCCTGACTCGCCTGACTCGCCTGACTTGCGGATCCGGATCGTGGTCCCAACAGGACTGCAGCTACCAGCACAACCAATAGCGCACGCCTCAATGTGCGTTCCATTATGACGCTCCGTTTAGTCCGCCGGCGGCACCATTCGAGCGGTCGCCCGGAACTTGTGACAATTCTGAAACTCCAAAACATTGTGGGTCTGTCGCCCGGCAGTTGCGCTGCTGTCAACGGTCGACCGGACCGGCAGCACAAAGCTGGTTCCATCGCCGAACGGCACATCGCTGTAGCTGATCTGAACCTCGGCGCTACGCAGGGGAAAACCCTCCGGCAGCTCTGCTGCCGCAACATTCAGCCGCAGTGGCGCTGATGTTTCCGGATCGATCCACAGCTCGCCTTTGTAAGGTGGAGCGGCCGTCAGCCCGTGCATGTGCAACTGCCACAAAGCGACGTCCTGATGCGCAACCTCGTACGTGAAGATGAGAGCAGGCCGTCCGTCGATTTTGTCGTTGCCCGCAAATCGCCATGTGGCTTTGTTGCCGCCAACGAAAACAGCCCGGATATCAGCTTCGAATTGCCCGGTCGACCACGTGCCGATCTCGGGCAGTGTGTTGGTTGCCGATCGTTTATTGGTTCGGATGTCCTGGTAGGATTCCCTTCCATCCACATAAGTCACTCTGGCAGTAATGACGTCCACAACTTGACCGTTCAGAAACCGGGACGTCGTCTGCTCGCAACTGAAGTTCGGGATGCGCTGTGGAAGAGTTGCTGCGTATTCACAGACCTTGAACAGCGCATCGCCGTGAGAAATGTCCGCGCCGACGGCTTCGCACTCCGGCACGGAAGGAGCTTCCCGCAGATTAGTAGGATCCGATTGCCCGGCAGCCGTCGCGGCCATTAGGAGCACAGACGCAGCCCAGTACAGTACGCAGGCTACCGTTCCTCGAGCGACCGCGAATCGAAGGTTCGGCCTTTCTTCTGAATGCCGACAGTGCCCTGTCATAACCTAAGCCCCTTGCGACAAGACGCTCGACAATGTATCCCGCTGCCGACAGGTACAGTTCGTGAAAAAGGCTCGCGACACCGCAAAGGTCAACGAGCCGAACCGATCGGGAATATCGTTTCGCAACCTAGGCTCCCGACACTATACACCCGGGTGGCCTCGCCATCGGAGTTTTTGTTGTCTATCCATGCTGTCGAATGCCGCCCCGTGGTAGTCCAAGAAACGGCCGACAGCCTTCACGGGCGGCGTAATATTGATTGGATAAGTACGAAGGCTTCAGCCGACGCGGTATTTTCTTAGGTATTGAGGACCAAGAAACCCGGGCAGGGTGAAGGCGAATGCCGCGATCGTCCCACCGGTGCAAACGGCGCGGTGAAACTGCTGAAATTGGGTGACCAGAAATGTATTCCGAGGTGGAGAAAATCGTTTGTAGGGCATCCTAGCGCGTCGAGTCTTCAGGGCGAAGACGCCGAAAGAGTTTTTCAACAGCCACTCGCCTTAGCACAAGCAATCAGGTCGGACCGGGATTGGTGGTGATAACGCTGATTACAACAGCTACGGGCAAAACACAAAATTTGCCGGTCACGTTAGGCACACCTCCAGCGAGGTACGCCGGCAGAGTTGGCCACCGGAAGTCTCGCCGCCAACGGGTAGACCTCGTGCGAAGGCAGGTGTAGATTTGTCTTCATTGCAAAGGACTATCCCATGGCTGATCTAAAGAAGCTTCCGCAGGCATCCAAAGGCTGCTTACCGGCCGGGGTCACCGACCACCACGGCAAAGACGCATTTGAAGTTCGCTTCGGCACGGCGACGGAGGAAGCGACGCCGACCGGCAGCGTGAAACACCCCACCAACGGTGATGAGGAACGTTATCTTGATAAATCCGGCACATATTCCAAATGTTTAAAGCAGAAGGCGTACGGTATCGTCGATCCGAATTCCTTCAAGCTGTTCCGAACTGCTCTGGGCAGTACGGATGGAACGATTCCTGGCACTGCCGACTTCGAAGTCCCCGGACTTCTGGGCGCTGGCCGGAAGCTGAATGGCCCGCTGGGCGCGTTTGCCCTCACCTTGAATGGCGCCGATTCGCGACACTTCGGGGCCCCGCGCGTGCCTGCAGCCCCCAAGTTGGCCAGCCCTGAATATGCAACTGAACTGGTCGAGTTGTACTGGGCGTCCTTGCTCCGCGATGTGCCGTTCACGGAATACGAGAGCAACGCGACGGCCATCGCCGCAGCCAACGAGTTGACGCAACTGGCCGCCAGCTATGCCGGACCCACCGACAATGGCAGAGTCACGCCAGCGCTGCTTTTTCGCGGCGGCCTTACACAGCCTGGCAGGAAGGGGAAGAATCCGACAACCTATTTTGCTGGAGAGGAAATTGGCCCCTATATCTCTCAGCTTTGCATCCGGCCGACAAATCTTGGCGCGCAGCCAATTGACCAGAAGCTTGAGAATTACGTGCCCGGCGTCGATTTCATGACGGATCTCAACAGCTGGTTCGCGGTTCAGAATGGGGTGACTCCCACAATCACGAACACGCTGGGCGACAAACTCCGGTATCTTCACAATGGCCGCGGACTCGCTACGTTTACCCACGTGGACGAGCTGTACCAGACGTACTTGACGGCCTATCTGGTGTTAAACACGCTGGGAATTAAGCCGAACCCGGACAGTCCCTACAACAATTTCAAGAATCAGCAGCCCTTCGGGACTTTCGGTGGGCCCGATATCACAGCAACTCTGGGCGCAGTTGCTCGTGCCGCCATCAACGCAGTTTGGTACCAGAAGTGGGCTGTCCACCTTCGTCATCGCCCCGAATCCGGTGGCGGCATCGTTCACCTTATGAAGACCGGCCTGGGAACGACCGATGGAAAAGTTGATCCGCTGGTGTTGGACTCGGTGGCACTGGACTTGAGCCACCTGCGGAACGGCAGCTATCTTCTCTCCCAGGCGTTTCCCGAAGGATCGCCGGCCCATCCTGCCTATCCTACCGGGCACGGGACGGTCGGTGGCGCCTGTATCACGGTCTTAAAGTTCTTTTTTGATGGAAACGCTGTGATTTCGAATCCCATGGTTCCGGCGCGAGACGGATTGTCTCTGGAGCCTTACAACGGTGCGGACAGCGGCTTGCTGACGGTGAATGGAGAACTGCACAAGCTGGGCCACAACATTTCTTTTGGCCACGGAATTCACGCTGGCATTCATTGGCGCAGCGACACGGATTACTCACTACTGCTCGGTGAGGCTGTGGCACTGACTTTCCTTCAGGACCAGGCGTTCACTTATCGAGAGAACTTCGCCATAACCTTGACCAAAATGGACGGCACGCCGGTAACCATCAAGAACTAAAGAATTTCTGTCGGAGGCGATTGACGAGCATCGACAGCGTGCTCGCGCCGCGAAAAGGCGGCATACTCCACCAAAATCGAAGCTCGGACACTTGTATTCAGCGCTGCTAAGACGCTGGGAGGAAGAAGAGCGGACCGCAATGGCCCAGCGACTAGAGTTACTCCGCCGCCGCTGGACCAAAATAACTGAATGGATAAATCGGTTTGACGACGAGAGGTAGAAACATGACGCTGACCTAGTCCAAAAAGCAAGCGTAGGATTTAAGAACTCAACCTCGTCCTCTCCATCAAGCAAGCTGCAGTATTCGAGGCAGACGCCCAAGTTCGACAACCGACGAAACTTGTCATCAGCCAATCGACAGGATTACTTGCGATATGGGGATTAGCGACAGTAGCCGCCGAACTAATCTGTCGGCCAACAGAAAACAGGGCCGTCTACGGCTTTGACTTGTGGGGAATCCGTCGACAAAGGTCTGAGGGCCGGGGACTGAATGGGTGCCTGGGCCGAGCGCGCAGCCTGGCGGCAGGCAGCGGGCGGGGCGGCGAAAACTTTGAGGTGCGGGCGGCTCCTTTGCGAGCCGCCCGCCGTGAAGGCCCTTCCCGTCAGTTGCTGGGGCCCTTGGCTGCCGCCTCTGCCTGGGCCATCTTGTTGGCCATCTCCGCTTTGACTGCGTCGAGGTTGAAGCTCGCGCCCCGTTGCATCGGCGGGTACTCAAGGAAGGTCTGGATTTCCTTGCCCATTAGCTGCTGGACTAAAACGAAGCGCCAGAACTCGTACTTGAACCAATCGAAGTACTGTTCTGCGCCGTCTTTCGTCCCGTTGTTAGGCCAGCCTGTGCGCTCAAACGGATCGAGACGCAGGTTGGTGATGTAAGGCACGTCAGGATGGGTTTTTTGCCCCACCCAGCCGTCGGGTTGGTCGATGAAACGATACTTGTAATCATCAATTCGCACTGCACCGACCGTACTTTCCCCAAGGTAGAAGATCTCGTGACGCGCGGACTTGCCCTGTCCTGTGATGGCAGCCATCTGATTGTAGCCATCCAGATGGTTCTTATAGGTCCGATCACCGATGGTTTTGCCCTTCAGCAACTCTTCGTTGATATTCGGATTACCGGCTGCGGCAACAAACGTCGGCAGCCAATCCAGGCCGGAGAAGATGCCATTCTGTACCGAGTCCGCCGGCACATGGCCGGGCCAGCGAAGGATGCAGGGCACGCGGAAACCGCCCTCGAGAACTGTTCCCTTGGACTGCGCGAACGGCGTTTGCCCACCATCGGGCCAGGTGAAGACCTCGGTGCCGTTGTCTGTGGTCATCACAACGATGGTGTTGTCGTCCACGCCCATGTCCTTGAGCTTTTGCATGACCGAGCCGACGATGTCGTCGAATTGCGCCATGCCGGCCTCTTCTTCCGACCATCCATTCTCGGCGTTGCGCAGCGCTTCATACTTCGGGGAAAGGTGGGTGACAATGTGCATACGGGTCGGGTTGAGCCACACGAAGAACGGTTTGTTCTCGGCCTTCGCCTTGTCCATGAACTTGAGCGTCAGGTCAAGAAACTCGTCGTCCACAGTTTCCATCCGCTTGGGATAAAGCGTACCGCCATCCTCAATTTTCTGTTTGCCGACAACCCCCCAACGTGGCATCTCGGTCGTGTCATTCTTATCGCTGGCCCAGCAATGAACCATGTTGCGTGGCCCGACCTGATTCAGCAGATTCTGGGGATAGTTGGGATGCGCCGGGTCTTCCATCGCATCCAGGTGATATAGGTAGCCGAAGAACTCGTCGAAGCCGTGAACGCAAGGAAGGTACTCATTCCTGTCGCCAAGGTGGTTCTTGCCGAACTGGCCGGTGGCATAGCCCATCGACTTCAGAATCGTCGCCGTGGTCACCGCCTCGGCGGGAATCCCGATTTTGGCGCCGGCCTGGCCAACCGTAGTCATACCGGTACGAATCGGCAGTTCCCCGGTAATAAAGTTCGCGCGACCCGCCGTGCAACTCGCCTCAGCGTAGTAGTCGGTGAACAACATCCCTTCCTTCGCCATCTTGTCGATGTTCGGCGTTGTGCCGGCCATCAAGCCGCGATGATAGGCGCCTATGTTCCACATGCCGATGTCGTCGCCCATAATGACCACGATATTGGGCTGCTTGGCTGTCTGCGCAGCGCTTGGGGTCGCTCCACCCGCCAGCATGAAGCTAGAGATGGCCAGCGCTCCCAGCGTGAGTTTTCGTACACCTGCTCCGAAATCCATAAGATTTCTCCTTGCAAGTCCTACAGGGTTAGTCTCCGTCCGTGGAGGGGATTTATGAGGCGATCCCTTCGATCAATCTAGAAGAAGGCACCAGTGACCTAGCGAGAGGCGACTCAAAAGCAAGTCCCGATGGATGCGACTGATGCTAGCCCGGGCCGCCGTTCGTAATCCACTGGCAAAAGTGCTAGCGCCGCTGCATCTTTCTTGCAGCGTAGGTAACGAATCCTGTAACGGGGTTACACGGCAATAATCCGCTTTGTCAGACTGACCCACTGATTGGAGAGCAGCAGATTACTATTGCGAACAGGGATTACACCAGTAATCCTACACCGGGAATTCGTCCAGCAGGATTACTTGTGACATAGGGAGTGGGTGTTGAAAAAGTCCCTTCAACTGCCGGAACTGCCGAAATTGGTTGACCAGAAATGTATCCCGGGGTGGAGAAAATCGTTTGTAGGCATCCCGGCGCGTCGAGTTTTCAGGGCGAAGACGCCGAAAGAGTTTTTCAACACGCACGTCTGATACCGTCACTTACCCTGGAACGACTAAGCTAATCCCCTCCCCGTCAGCACACTACACCGTAACCCACAATTAAGTTGACCCGCGTAAGAATTGGCGGGTATTCATGCCGCGCCGAGGGCATGCCGGTACCAGCCTCAGCATGATCAGCCCAACAGTCGCTCCCGAGCAAAGGAGTTCGTTATGATAAAGTAGCGCTTCATTTTCACCTGCCGGTTTCCACAATCGCGCTCGCGATGCTGTGCACGTTAGCGACAATCGCTGCCCAAAACGGCCCGTGTCCATCAGCTCCGCTGAAGGTGTGGAGTACCGTTAGAGTCTGCGCCTGCGCCGCTGGAATTGCGGCGATCGCCAGGACAAACATAATCGCCAGTGGCAAGGCGATCATTGCTGCATGCGAGATTGCGGGGAGAATTGAATGCCGAAATTGCGGTTTGCCGTGCATGGGCTTTACCTCCTTCGCCATCTGGCTCGAGGGACCAGTGCACTCCGAGTGCGTCAATTTCTAGAATTTCAGTTACGGCGAGATTTCAAAGACGACGCCTGCATCATGCGTTCCTCCCCCGGAAGTTGTGCTGTAGACGTTGCCATTGGCGTCAACCACTACTCCGCCACGAGGTCCGCAGCCTAAATTTCCATTGGGAAAGTCGTATAGTGTCGTGTACGTCCAGCCATATTGTCCCGGCGTCAATTTGAAAACCACGCCGCATCCGCCACCAATGTTGTACGCCGTACCGTATAGGTTACCGGCGGCATCCCTTGCCACACCGGCTATAGGTGAGTTGTCCAAGGGACTGAAACTATACAGAGTATTGAGGTTCCAGGAACCGTATGTCATCTCGAAAACGGTGGGACTGGGATATGGGTAGTTTCCGCCTGAGGTGGTGCCGTAGAGATTGCCCGCAGGATCAAAGATGAGACCACCCATGGGAAATCCTCCATCGCTGCCGCTTTCAAAAGTGTGAAGAATATTCTGTGTCCATCCATTTCCGGATGGCTTTAACTGGAAAACGGTGCCGTTGCTGTAGATGCCTTCGCCATAGAGAGTCGTCCCGTAAAGATTGCCGGAAGGGTCAAAGATCACTCCACTTACCGGATATGTACCGTTGCCTAAGCTGTAAATGATACTTTCTGTCCATCCGCTGCCCGAAGGCATTAGCCTAACGACGGTGCCTCCGCCTACTCCGAGCGTGCCGCCCATGTAGGTGGTAAGGTACATACTACCTTCGGCACTGAATGTGACTGGGCTGTGGTAGGGTTGATTTCCGTCCGTTGGATATCCTGCGAAGTGATGAAGCACGGTGTGGGTCCAGAGGCCCACGGCGCTGGGCGAGGCGTGCGCAGAAGGTGTGAGCTTATAAACCGTCCCGCAGGGGTAGCCGTTGCAAGTGCTGTCGCTCTCGTGTGACCCAATAGAGTAGGGCGATCCACCTGGTGAACCATCCGTTGTCGTGCCGTAAACATTGCCATCAGGGCCAACAGTGGGAACGGCTTCGGGACACCATCCGTCATCGCTTCCTTGGAAATTGTAGAGCGGGATCAGAATCCATCCGGAATCTTTCTTCGATAGCTTGAACACAGTGCCGCACCCACCAGTGCCGCAACTACCGCCAGTGTATCCCCCGCCACCTGTCGTTCCATACAGATTTCCTTCATTATCCATAAACAAACCGGCGTCCGGACCCGCCCCGTCCACTCCACCGGTAAAGTTGTGCAGCACTGTGTAGGTTTGCCCTTGCGCTGGTTCCACCGTGACGAAGATGAATAGGAAAATGAAGATGAGTAACAGTAGCGTGAGCAGGATCGTCAGCGCTGCATTCGCCGGGCTCCAGCTAAAGCCGAAGGTGAAACTGTGAGAGTGTGCCTTGCTGTGCATTGGTTTGCCCTCCTTTGCCATACGGCCAAACCGGAGTTGAGGGTGAAATCCGTGGGCGTAGTCGGACATCCCGGGAGAAGCAGGTCGAAGGTCTTGTTCTCTCGCTTGGGCGTGAAGGGACGGGGCGGGAAGAAAGACCGGGGAATCTACTCCCGAGACACCCGCTAGAATTTCACAATGTTCGGTCACGTTTGTCAGTGATCTTTGCCGCAGAGCGAGGTGATGGCGCTGAGACCGAACCGATCGTTTGGAGGACCGGTGCGCTGATTAGCAAGTAAACGATCTCGTGTTGCAGCAAAAAGTACAGCCCGTGGGGGCACGGGCTGAAACTCGCCAGGGGTTTCGGCGTCTCGGAGGGGATTCCGGTTCCTGACTGATTGTCGTCAGTGAGGTTACCGACCCGCAGCAATAGCCGTCGGTGACCTGCATCACGGAGAAATGAGATACGGAAGCGAACTTAGGGACTCGCTTAGATGGCTCCCAGGGTTTCACCGTCGTGTGTCATTTGCACGCTGAACCACATTCGCCGATAACTGCTCATTGTGGTTTGGGAGGATTCCGGTTCTTGAGGGTCTTCGATCGACCGGCTCTGTATATATTTGTAGGCGGAATGATTAATCCTGCAGAACGCATTCGTTCTACGACATCGCCACCTTGGCTCCGGGTGCTGCGTACGATGGGACTCACAGCGATGTGGTTTGTTCTGGCCCTGCTGACCCTGTGGGCGGTGGCCGCTCTTTATGTCGACTTTCGGATTGCAGCTCTACGCATTCCGGTGACCGTGATTTACGTGGTCGCGATTGTCGCCATACTAGTCATGGTGAAACGACGGCCATGGGCTGCCGCTTTGTGTTTTGCAGGTTTCTGCATCGTGCTGATGTGGTGGCTCAGCCTGAAACCGTCGAATGATGGCGATTGGCAAGCCGACGCTGATCGGACCGCCTGGATTGAGGTCAACGGAGATCGAGTTACGATCCACAACCTGCGCAATTGCGATTACCGAACGAAGACCGATTACTCAAATTGCTGGAGCGATCGGACGGTCTATCTCTCGCAACTCCGTTATGCCGACCTCTTCTTCACCACCTGGGGACCGAAGTACATTGGTCATCCGATTCTCAGCTTTCAGTTCGGCGACAACGATCACATTGCCTTTTCGATTGAGGCCCGCTATAAGGTCGGCCAGTCGTATTCGGCGGTTCTTGGATTCTTCCGGCAGTACGAATTGATCTTCATCGCTGCCGACGAGCGCGATGTCATTCGTTTGCGCACCAACTTCCGCAAGGACGAGCAAGTCTTCCTATATCGCACCACCATCTCGGCGGACGAGGCACGCCAGATATTCCTCATCTATGCCGATTACCTGAACAAATTGCGGGATCATCCCGAGTGGTACAACGCGATAACGAGAAACTGCACCACGACGCTCGATACCCAGATTGCCAAGGACATGAAGAATCCGCAGCCCTGGAACTACCAGCTCCTGCTGAACGGCACACTGGATGAACTGCTGTACGAGCGAGGGCGCTTGGTGACAGGCGGACTCCCGTTTCCTGAGTTAAAGCAGCGTGAGCACATCAACGCAGCGGCCCAGGCGGCGGATGGATCTCCGGATTGGTCTGCGCTGATTCGCGTGGGACGAGTCGGGTTCTAGCGATGACACGCGTCTGTTTCCCAAGCCAATGTCGTCGCGCACACCCGTTCGAGCCCGGGAGATCACACTCGCAAGGTCTCATTAGAACAGCCGACCAACCCTAAAGAAAAACTTGTGATGCCCGGTATCGCCGTAGGCATATGCAGCTTCTACCGGTCCGAAAATCGTGTTGACCACGATGCCGGCGGCGGCATCGGTTGGGAAGCCCGACGCTTTGTTCACCATCGAAGTTGGTGGACCGTAAACCTGCGCTGCTTCATAGACGCCCAGGAAATAGACTCCGCTACCTAGCAGTGGTGGCAGCTTCAGCATTTCGCGGAGGTATCCCATTTGAAACAGGAAGTACTTATCCATCAGCAGTTCGTTAGTGCCGTACGCCACCAGCTGCCGCGAGCCTCCCAGGGAGAACTGTGGGATACCAGTTGCATGGTCGAACGTGGTTCCGGCAGATCCGTCCAGGAAAACCGAGGATCTTTCGTTCAGGCGGAAGTGAAGTTGCCCAGCGCCTTCGAGCACCGGATAGGCTTGGGGCGCGGCCGGACTGGCGTTGCACCAGAGGGCGTCTCCCGTGAAGCTTTGTCCCGCAAAAGGGATCACAGCGTCGTCCAGGCGATCCAGCCTGTACTGAATTCTGCTGACACCGTAGCCGCCGGAAAAAGATGGAAGTTCTTTCGGGTTTCCGATTTGCCGCTCGAAGTCTTGCCATCCACCTTCGTAGCCGGCGCGCAGCTCGCCGGTATTTCCAAACTGGTAGCCGACATCGATGCCTCCGCCGAGGGTGCTACGCCGGTAGGTAGAGACCAATTGGTTGTCGTCGTAGATGTAAAGTGGGTTGTTATCGGCTAGAGCCCGGGGCGCGATGAACCAACGGGTTTGTGGCGTGAAGGGATGGTAATACTCCGAGTTCAGCCCATAATCGGAGAAAAGTACGATGTCATTGCGCCATTCCGAGCGGAAGCCCCCAAGATTGAACCATGTCACTCTCGCTCCCATGTCGAGCGTAACGTTCTTCAAACTTGATCCGTCGATGAGGATAAGAGGCTGAACCACCGGTGGGCCAATCTCAGTTGCCTCGGTCTTTATCAGCAGGCCCTGTTGACCATTACGCTCCACGAGTTCGTAGCTCAGCGCCGAATAGCGCTCCGTTCCCTTCAAGCGCATGATCGCTTGGTCAAGTTGATCGAAATTGATAGGCTTCCCTACTAAATCGGCCGTTTTCTCTTCGATTCGCTCCGAAAGATTTCCGCTCACGCCTTCGACCGCGACAAACTCTGGGACAGGATTGCCGCGGACACGGGATTGGCGATCGGCCAGGTACTGATTCCAGGTTGCGTCATCTACCGCGAGCGTCAGCAGGAGCCTGGACTTCGCAGCGGCAGCATCGTATCCGGCCTTGATGATCGCATCGGCGTCGTTGAAACTTAGTGCATTCCATTTCTGCACTGGTACCGAGACCAGCAGGTCCGCCTTTTCCATGCTCAGCAGTTCGTTGGCCGAGATCATGACCGAGATCGACTGCCCGAGAACCGCGAACGAGGAGAGGTTTGCGTTCGCAGGCACCGGCGCCTCCTCCAAGTGAATCGCCAGTGTCAGGTCGGCTCCCATCTGTTTCGCTACCTCGACGGGAATGTTTTGCAGCAATCCACCATCGGCATAGATGGCATCCTTGGTCCGCACGGGCGTGAAGATCCCGGGCAGAGACATGGTGGACCGCAAAGCGAGGGCCAGGGATCCGTCGTGGAAAACCTTGGCCTTGCCGCTGACCAAATCCGTGGCTACGCAAGCGAAGGGAGTAGGGAGGTCGTTGAAGCTCTTGATCTCCGAGTAGGGGAGCGCGATCTTATCCAGAACCAGAGAGACCTGCTGGCCGGAGTTGAGGCCCGCGGGGAACTGCAGGCCTTTGTGCAATCCAAACTGCAGGCTGTTGGGATAATCGCGGGCGTCCTCCTTGCGCCGGAACGCAAGGTCGTCGAAGGGCGTTTGCCCTCCGATTACCTCGTCCCAGGGGATTCCGTTCACGATCTTGCGCATCTCGGCGGCATTATGTCCGGTGGCGTAAACCCCGCCAACCAGACCGCCCATGCTGGTACCGGCGACGTAGTCCACCGGAATGTGATGTTCCTCTAGCCAGGTAATAACGCCAACGTGGGCAAGCCCTAAGGCTCCTCCACCTTGAAGAACCAGGCCAATCGTGGGACGTTTCGAGGTGGGCGCGGTTTTCGTCTGATCCTGAGCAAAGGACGGAAGAGAACAAAAGAAGAGTGCGGCGAGAATACAGTAAGTTTTCAATCGCATATGCATAGCTCCACAGAGTAATCGGCAAGTGTTTCGTGGTCATCAACGACTGCTACCTGGATCGTGGTAGCGCTGCTCAAGGACCCACTGAGTACTGTAGGAGTGGGAAGAGAGCGCGTCTACTGCCCGCACACACCTCCGCTTCGTTCGGTTTACCTACTTCGTCTCTTCAAACACTGCCTTAATGGTGCCATTGCGGACAGCGCGTTCGAGGGCAGCGTGGTCGCTCTCGTTCTGATCGCCGTAGGCAAGTGAGAAGGTGGCTATACCCCGGTCGAAGGTATCGCTCTTGCCCATGTATGCGCCGAGCAGAATGGACGATCCAGCGCGTGCATGGGAGAGCGCAAGCGCCCTACCGCACCATGTCGCGTAGAAATCGAATTCGGGGGCATCGATTCTCCTTTGCCTCAATTGGCACCGTGTTCGCAGTTGCTGCCATGCTTGTCCCCCGGCACTACATTGTTCCGAGAAATCTTGTGGCCCGCAGTGACGCTTAACTTACATCCTCGTGACTAAACTGCTGTACAACCTTACTCTGTCGCGTTGCCGCGGGTTATGGTGATCTTGGCATCCGGCGCCATGCAGAGAGCAAGCAGCGAAACGCTGAGCAACAGCACACAGCAAGGAAGAGAATCAGATAGCTCCCGCACTCGCACCCGCGGCCTCGCCCAAATACTTGGCAACCGCGACCTCAAGATTGAAGCGCATGGCGTCGTGCCCCAGCGCTTCACCGAGCGGTGATCTCTGGATGACTGCGAGCACTTGCGGGTTCATCCCAATCAGACAGTCTAACGCCACGCTCACGCTGTCGCTTCTCGCCTTCGATCAGCAGCTTGAGCGCCGTGTACTCCAGATATGGAACGCCTCGGAGATGAAGGGGGCAGACAAGCTGGCGTAGCCGGTGCTGCCGCTCTCAAAGTCGGGTTCGAAGTTGATCCGGGGATGAGGTAAACACCTGGTTTGAGGCATGAAAAAACCCTCTCCCGTTATCCGGGAGAGGGCCATTGTAGTCGAACTGGGTTTAGTCTTTGTCGACGGCCACGGGAGCCGAGTTGCTGAAGTCACTCGCGGGGCGAACCGTCTTTTCACCGGGATAGGGCCGCGTGAATCCGGTGGCCTCATACCAGTTGTAATGGCGGACGGTGTCCGGATCTTCAACGTCGGGCTTGGTGTAGTTGCCAGCGAAGATCTGTGCCTTCTTCTTGAGCCAACCAGCTCGCAGAGCCGCGACCTGAGCGCTCTCCTTGGTTGCAGGTTTCTTAAGCGATGCTACAGACGTGCAGTTCGTACCCGAAGTCAGCGGGTATTCTGCCGGCACGTGCGTCCAGGGCTGGAAGTTGTCCTGGGGCGGGTTGTCGGTGAAGATGGTCCTCATCGGCGAGGCCCACAGATCGAACTGGTTCATGGGCGTGATACCCAGAATCTGCTCGATGGTACGGGTCATGTTGACCTGGGTGTAGAAGGTGTGGTCGGTGGGGCCGTTCTGGTTGACGTAGGGGCTGATGACATAGCCGGGGCTGCGGTGGCCGTCGACGTGGTCAACGCCGTTCTGGGCGTCATCTTCCTCGACGAAGATCGCCGAAGTCGGCCAAATGGAGCTATGGGTGATGGCGTCGATATAGCGGCCAAGCGCCAGGTCGTTATCGGCCTGCATGGCCATGGCGTTCGGTGGTCCGCCGGTGTGGTCGGAACTGATCCACATGAACTCCAACTTCGGCACCGTTCCGTTAGTCACGTCGTTGGCAAAGTCCTGCGACCAGATATCGAAGCGGAACTGGTCAGGGATGCCCAAGTCGAACTGCGGATAGTTTTGAACCGTGTTATTGAGAAGGGTCGGGAGCGGGGTGTACGAGGAGACGGTGTTGTAGTAATACAGCTGCTGTTCCTGGCCACTTTCGTAGGCGACGGTGTCGTCATAGAACTGGCACCAGCTCGGCTCCTGGTGTCCGCCGCCGGGCGGGCTGAACTGGTTGAATTCGACGTACTCACCGTAGTTCTTAAACGAAACTCCGGCCTGTTGGGCCGCGTCCCACAGATGTCCCTTGGTCTGGTAAGCGATGGAATCGCCGCCGTTGGAGGGATAGTCGCGGACCCAGTCGGGCGACTGGATGTCGTCGGAGTAGGGCGCCATGGCCTGAACGATCCAGTTGTGGCCGTCGGCCGACTGGCGGCTCGGGTCGTAGAAGTTGTCCAGAAGCGGGAAGCGCTGGACCAGCGTGTGAGCGTTGGGCGTGTAGATGCCGCCGAAGACCGCCAGGGAGGGGTCGCCATTGCCGGCGGCGACGTCGCCCAGAATCTGATCGTAGGTGCGGTTTTCACGGATGATCACAAACACGTGCTTGATAAACGAGGGAGAGCCGATCTTCACCGGGATTGCAACCGGCGCGAGATTCGGGTTACCGCCTGAGGCCCCCGAGATATTCGTCGTCAAATCCCAGTGATTGTTCTGATAGACCTGCGTGGTCATCTGCGCCAGCATTGAGCTGCCCGGAACGGGGACGATGCTGACGGTGCCCATGTCCTGGTGGCTGTTGAAGCCGCAAACACCATAGTAGGTTGTGCAATTATCAGTCAGATCAACGTTGGTGGTGCCGATGCCCTTGTCATTGGCAACCAACAGCAGAGCGTCCGGCACGTCCAGCACAACCGAAGCCGGCGCGTAGCCGACCGGGATCATGCCTTTGATGGGCCTCGTCGCGCCGGCGCTAAGGTCGACGACGGCGATGGCATTGGCATTGTAATCGGCAACGTAGGCGATGTTATTCACCGAGTCGACTGCGATCGAGTTAGGTCCCGCACCGTAGGCCGAATTGCCGGGCTGCCCAAAGCTCGGGCCAACGGCACTCGCGCCCAGGATTCCGATCGGCAACCCGAGGTTGATCTTCCGCACCTCGGTGTTGCTGGTCGTGTCGATCACCGAGATCACGTCGCTATAGGTGTCTGCGGCCAAGAGGTACTGACCCCAAAGAGCCATACCAGTCGGGTGCAGACCGGTCAGCGTGATGGTGTTGGTGAGCGTAAAGCTGTCCAGATTCACCACCGAAATGGTCGCGGTGGCGATGCCGCCCTGCGGGTTTAATGCGACGACATTGGTCCCGTTGGAGTATTCCTGGAAGTCGTCGACGGTAGCGACCCGGCCAGCCTCGTTGGAGACGTAGGCGGTGCTGCCATTGCTCGAGAGCACGACGCTGTTGGGGACGTTACCCACGCGAATTTCCGCAACCTGCGTCGGGGGGTTTGTGGTCAGGTTGATCTTGGTCAGCGTATCGTTCGTGTCCAGCACGGAGTAGGCGGTCGTGCTATCCGGCGAGATCGCCAAGCCGAGGGGATAAGCTGTGTTCGAAGACACGGTCTGGCCGCAAGGGATTTCGGCGCTGCCCGTCGTTCCCGGGGGGCTGTTCGGGAAACAGGTGATGAAGTTAAGGTTCACCGGAAGATTGACCTGAGAAACGTAGGTCAGCGTGCCGTCAGCTGCGACGCTGGCGACGGTAACGTAGCTGTTGTCCTGGCTGAACAGCAGGTGGCTGCCGTCCGCCGTATAGGCCAGGCCGGCGGTGCTGCCCTTTGCACTGCCGTTCGGGACAAACGCCTGCAAAACAGCGCCCGTAGTCACGTCGATGATCTGGACGGCGCCGGACACCGTCTTGGAGCCCAAGGTAAGCACAGCGGCGGTGCGATGGCCATTCGAAGCCGGGTTGGGGTTGAGGGCGATGGTTTTGGCGCGAACCCCGGTGCCGCTGCTTTCCGTGACAGCCAGGTTGACTTGGGTTCCGGCAGGGGTGACGATCTGCCCATCAGCTACAACCCAACCGCTTCCCAGCGGACCGGGGGTGTAGGTTGGGAAGTACTGCGACTGACCGAACGCCGAAACGCTCAGCCCCATCCACAGCAGGCCGGCAACCAGGCCTGTCAGGATGCGAGAGTTTTTTCGCAACGGATTCATCTGCATAAAATGTTTTCTCCACAAAGGAACTGGCTCAGCTTTGCACTGCCTACGGTTTTCAGTTGATGGGTGACAAAGGTAATGCTGGACAACGAGGCAAGCGTAGCGAGGAACTCCGCACAGCCAGATGACGCAAAGATTACGGGATTGTCATGTGGTGATTGGGCACTGCCGCCGCGTGCCGCCGGAAACCCGCGGCAACACGAGACCGCCAGATTTTTGGCGTATCAGCGGGAAACCGGAAGTAATGCCTCCGGGTTGGCAGATTGCTCCTGATAAACGCGCAACGGACTAAGAATGTCACTGGGCGCATTTCGCTGCGGCCATCCCTTGAGCGAATGGCCCTTTCCCGTATTTTGCTGGCTGCTGCTGGTGTCCGGCTGGGCGCCGGCGCGCGACCCTGTTATGGGCCGCATTGCCGGTCGTCGCCGTTGCCGGTATTGAGAAGCTGGTCTTCAACACTTCAGATTGAGACGAAGTCGAAGCTGCTACGTCTGAAGCGATAGCTGCGAGGCAAACACAATGAGACGCTGGCTGATGATGATGGGCAGCGCTTGCGTGCTCAAGGGCGCTATCATGGCGCAGATGATCACGCCCTGCCGGGCGGGCGCGCAACCTACACAGCACACCGACTTCCCGGAGATTCACGATTTCAATTCGCTGCGCATTAATCTCGACCGAACCGGCTGCTTCGGCACATGTCCGCAGTACAGCCTTGAGGTGCGCGGCGATGGTTCGGTAACCTACGACGGCAGTTGGTATGCGAAGTACTGCGGCCAGTGGTGGGGCACCATTCCGGAAAGCTCGGTTCGCGAACTGGTTTCACAGTTCCGCGCGGCGAATTACTTTCGCCTGAACCGCGAATATAGCGTCAAAGGTACCGACCTTCCTACTTACACTACCGCGATTGCTTTCGATAACGTAGCGAAATGCGTCGCCGACTATGGCGGGACTCTCGTGGGTATGCCTGCTGATGTCCGTAAATTAGAGGATGCCATCGATCGCCTGGCCGGTCCCGAGCACTGGACGACCCACGAGCATGTTCCTTCTAAGAACGCGGAGAACTGCCACGGACCGTTCTCCAAGCGTCCGGCTCGCTAAGTTGCACCGAGAATCTAGGTCCTTAGCTCAGGGATAGCCGGTCCCGAACCGGTTGGCGTTGTAAACGAAATCCACCAGCCCATCGCGGTAATCGATCTTCACCTGGAGCATGCTGAGCAGATTAAAGCCCAGCGTCCCCGATACCTCCGTTCCAAACCCACGGCTCAGGTTCGAAAGGTCGAAGGCGATCATGTCCAGGTTTTTCTGCCGAAGGTGAGCGAAGGTAAGCGTGGCTTTGTCGGCGCGATAGACATTCGACACACTTCCGTTCACGCCTTTCACATGAGAGTAGGGATCGGTGCTGACCTTGGTCACATGGCTGGCCGCCTGCCGGGAGATCATGTTAGCGGTCGCTCCCGTGTCAATCAGGAAAAGCATGGAGGGAGAGTCATTGACGTGTGTTGGGATCAGAAGGGCGTGGCCGAAGCGGAAAACAGGGGTCCACTTTGCCATCTCCGGCGCTACGTAACGGTCATGGGGCAGCCGGGGCGGCGGCGTAGCGCTGCTGTTCGTCTTGTCGCCGCTCGCGCTTTGCTCTTCCTCGGCGGCTTCGGCTTTGCCCTCGGAATCGCCGGACGCCTCTTCTGTTGTGGTGCTCAGGCCGGTGGGGACTGCAGTCTCGTCGGGCCGTTTGGGCAGCTGCGATAACCGCAGCTTCAGGTTGGGCATGTCGATGTCGATCAGATAAGAGCGAAAAACATCGGCGCCCATCAAACCATCCTCATCGGCAACTGAGTTGCGATCGCTGACCACGACCACGCAATCGGAGAATTCCAGCTCGCCAACCCTTATATGATCAGCAACGGCCAGATATCCGCTCTGCGGCCCTTTGTCGCCCACCCCGCGGAAACTCATATTGGAGATGCGGGTGAGCCCGGCTTTTTCTGCCGCTTTGTGTCCCACGGTGATTCCGCCAGCCCCGGTATCGAGAAGGAGCCGGGCGTTGTGATCGTTCAGCTTTACCACCAGACCCTCGCCGAAGGCATGGGTAGGATCGTGCAACATCGGCTCCAGCTTTGCCTCCGTCTGCTCCACTTTGTTTACCAGCCTGCAGGCGTGCGCGGGCTTGTCGGCCAAGGCCTTCAGGTAAGCCAGGTGCTGTTGCAGATTGGCGATTTGCTCCGGCGTATCGCCGCGCGGAGCGGCGAGATAGGCCTCGATAGCAGCAATTTGCTGCTGCTGCGAACCCTGGCGAAACCACGCCCGCTGTACTTCAGGATCATTGGGAGCGATCTTGTAAGCTGCTTGCACTTCGTCGTAGGCATGGCGATAAAGCGAGTAGGCGCGATAGACACGCGCCAGTCCAAGATAGGCAGCTACCAGTTGCGGATCAGTTTTGACCGCCTTCATATAGGACGTTTCCGCGTCGGTCATCTCGCCGCGGCGAAAGTGCACGGCGCCCATCACGGCCATCAGCGGCGGCGAATTCGGTTGTGCCGCCAGGGCGCTGCTTGCCGTCATGAAGGCATCGTCGATTTTCTGCTCGCGCAACAGACAGCGGATCACGCCCACCTGCGCGGCCACCAGCTTTGGGTCAGCCTTCAGAATTGCCTGATACTTGTCCGCTGCTTCCGCAAATTTGCCGGAGTTGTAAAGCTGATCAGCCGCCGCCAGGTCGGGGTTGCCGCCGGCAGACTTGGTATCGTCGCCAAAGGTCTGCAACGAAATCAGCAATACGAGGGAAAGCAAGAACGTGAGTGATCGACCCAGCACGGTGGTACCTGTCCTGTGGGAGCGCAGAAAGCTTTGAACTTCAGTTGCAGCGGATCGGCCTTGTCCGGCAACGATTGTGACAGGAAGCAGCAAACATAGCATGGATACAGCTACGCCGCATACCTTTTCTCAGCCCGCAGGTTTTCCCAAAATTAACTATTGGCGGAGGGTGCCGTTTTGGTTCAAAAAAGGCTTCGGGGGCGATGCAGTTGACCCCAAGGTGCATATTGCGAAGCGCTGGCCTGTTTCCCTATGATTAGGTGGCAAGCGCACGAAACTTGCCGAGTGGCACATCCGAGGTGTAAGCGTGGAACACGTTCTCATCGTAGAGGACCAAGCATCGGAGCTTCGAGTTGTCGCCGACCTGGCCGCCTCGCTGGGTGCAACCAGGGTCGAGGGTCGCACTTCCGCCAGCGCTGCCATCCTTTATTTGCAGTCTGCCCTGGAAGGCAAGACGCCCATCCCGGATGTGATGGTCGTGGATCTGGATCTCGGCTACGAGAGCGGCTTCGAACTGCTACGGTTTTGGCACGGTAACGCCAGGTTGGCCAAGAGCCGGCTGGTGGTCTGGACCATCATGGGCCCAGAGCAGCAGGAAATCTGCCAGCTGTTCAAGGTGGACGCCGTAATATCCAAAGCGGAGGGCGTGGCAGCCCTGAAGCGCGCTATCGAAACGCGCGCCCGGGCCGCGTCCTAAGCTCGGATTACTTCTGAATCCCACCGCATTTGTCACCAAACGGGCCACCAAGCCCTGCTTCTGAAATTGCATTACAATCAAAAATTGCGCGTTTGACGCTTGTTTGGAGGCCCTTGATGAGCAAGCTGGGGGAGATCATCTCCCAAAACGAAGAACACATCCGCAGCGAGTGGATGAAGCACATGGCAGCGTCTGTCCAACGGTCCGACCTGATGAGCAACGTCGAGTTGCAGGAGCAAAGCCGCGCGCTGCTGAAGGCCATCCTGCACGGCGTGTCGTCCAGCCAGCCTGACGACTTCTCCGGTCCGGGTTGGAGTACGGCCCGCGAACAGCTGCAGGATATCTCTGCTTCACGAGCGCGCCAGGGGTTTTCGCCCAGCGACACCGCTACGTTCGTCCTGTCCTTGAAGCAACCGATTTTTTCGACCATCCGGCGCGAACTCTCCGGCAACCAGAACGAAATGTTCGACACCATCTGGAGCTGCACTGTGCTGCTGGACAAGTTGGCGCTCATCACCGCCGAAACTTACATTGCGACCCGCGAGGAAATCATCTCGCGCCAGCAGCAGGAACTGATGGAACTGTCCACCCCGGTGGTGAAGTTGTGGGACGGGATTCTGGCGCTTCCTATCATCGGGACGCTGGACAGCGCGCGGACGCAAGTCGTGATGGAAGAGTTGCTGCAGACGGTGGTGGCCACCAATTCCAAGTTCGCCATTGTCGACATCACGGGTGTTCCTACCGTCGATACGCTGGTGGCGCAACACCTCCTGAAGACCATAACGGCGGCCCGTCTTATGGGTGCCGAATGCATCATCAGCGGTGTGCGTCCGCAAATCGCGCAGACCATCGTTCATCTCGGTATCAACCTGGAGGATGTCATCACCAAAGCGAAGCTGGCGGATGCCTTCGCCCTCGCGCTCCACAAGAGCGGCAGGACCGTGGTAAGGACATCGTCTGCGCCGAACGTAAACGCCGCTGTGATACCGGCGGTGCAGAAAGAGGGCTGAGATGGAGCGAATCCCGATCCTGCGAATGGGGCCGTTTCTGCTCATCACCATTCAAGTTGATATGCACGACAAGCTGGCGATGCAGCTTCAGGACGACGTTACGCAACGCATATCGGACTGGGGCTCGGCGGGCGTGCTGATCGATATCTCTTCGCTTGAAATCGTCGACTCTTTCATCGGCCGCATGCTGGCAAACATCGCAGCCATGTCGCGGGTCCTGGGCGCGGAAACGGTGGTCGTCGGCATGCAGCCGGCGGTAGCTATCACCCTGGTCGAACTGGGCATGTCGTTGCCCGGCGTTCGTACTGCCCTCAACGTCGAATCAGGAATGGAACTGCTGTACCGATCTCTGGGAACCTCTCTGGGTGTTGCGCATGATCGTAGTGAAGCGTGAACAATTTCCCCTGCAAAGCTCCAGCGATGTCGTGGCGGCCCGGCAGAGGGTTCGGCAGATGGCGACCGAACTGCGCTTCAGCCTGGTCGATCAGACAAAACTGGTGACTGCGGCCAGCGAATTGGCGCGTAATGCGCTGGACCATGGCCGCGGCGGCCAAATGAGCATCGAAGTAGTGAACGGCCTGTCCCGGACGGGTTTGAAACTAACCTTCGAGGACAACGGGCCGGGCATTCCCGATATCGAAGCCGCACTGAAAGACGGTTTCACCACCGGGGCAGGGATGGGACTGGGACTGGGCGGCAGCAAGCGCCTGGTAAATGAATTTGCGATCGAATCGGAAGTAGGCAAGGGCACCAAGGTCACGGTCATTCGATGGAGATAGCCACTACAGATTACGTCGCCATCACCGATGCCAGTTCCATCGGCGAGGCACGGCGGCGCGGCCTGCTGCTGGCCGAGAAGCTCGGTTTCGATGAAGTGCGCTGTGGAGAATTTGCGCTGCTGATCACCGAGGTCTCACGCAACGTTCTGGCTCACGCCCAGTCAGGGCACGCGATCCTGATGGGGCTTAAGAATTCCAACGGCTCGGTGGCGCGCGTCTTAGCGTTGGACAACGGACCGGGCATATCGGATGTTACCCGCGCGATGAGTGACGGGTATTCCACCGGCGGCACCATGGGCGGCGGCCTTGGCGCCATGAAACGACTGGCTGGGGCGCTGGAAATCTTCACCGGGCAGAGCGGAACGATCGTGTTGCTCGAGATCAGGTCGGCGGCCGCAACAAACGGATTGCAGATTGCTGGAATGGCCGTGCCCTATCCCGGAGAACGCCTCTGCGGAGACGGCTGGGCCTGTCACCACGGGCCATCACGCAGCGCCATCTTGCTGGTGGATGGGTTGGGTCATGGAATAGCGGCAGCTGCAGCTGCGGAAGAAGCCATCCATCTCTTTCACCGTCACGCGGAGCGTGCGCCGGGCGAGATTCTTTCCTATGTGCACGACGGGTTGAAGAAAACCCGGGGCGGGGTCGCCGCGGTTGCTGAAATCCGGCCCGCCGAAAGGGTCCTCACCTACGCTGGCGTCGGCAATACGGCGGCCAGCATCGTAAGCAAAGGGGGCTCCCGCAGCCTGGTTTCTCATAGTGGCACGCTGGGGGTGGCGTCGCCTCGCATTCAGGAGTTCCGGGTGGACTGGCCCGACGACGCTATTCTCATCATGCATTCTGACGGACTCACCTCGCGTTGGGACCTCTCCAGTTATTCCGGATTGCTCGCCCGGCACGCGGCCATCATTGGAGGCGCGCTACTCCGCGATTACCGGCGGCAGCGCGACGATGCCAGCGTGGTGGTCGTCAAGGCTGCAGCCTGAATCATGTCTGAACCGATTCTCAGCATCGGCTTGCGGACGGAACGCGACGTGGTGCAGGCGCGCCAGCGGGCCCGCGAACTGGCCGCATTGCTGGGCTTCGACAATCAGGACCAGATTCGGCTGGCGACCGCGACCTCAGAGATTGCCCGTAATGCCTTCCGTTACGCCCGCAACGGCGTGGTTGAGTTCTCGCTTCCGCTTGACCTTCCGCAGCAGATTGAGGTGTCCATCCGCGATTCCGGGCCGGGCATCGCCAATCTGGAAGATATCCTGAACGGCCGCTATCGCTCTACGACTGGCATGGGGATGGGGATTCTCGGGACAAAGCGTCTCATGGACGAGTTTCACCTGGAATCCAGTCCAGGAGGCACGACAGCACGCTTAGTGAAGCGGCTTCCGCGAAGCGCTTCGCTGTTGACTTCTCGCACCGTACAAGAGTTGGCGCAGAAATTACGCGCGGCGGCTGTCGAAAGTCCTTTCGCTGAAATTGAACGGCAAAACCAGGAGCTGTTCAAGACGCTGCAGGAGCTCCGTGCCCGCCAGGAAGAGCTCACCCTGCTGAACCGTGAGTTGGAGGACACCAACCGGGGAGTTGTCGCACTTTACGCTGAGCTTGACGAGCGCGCCGATTACCTGCGCCGGGCTTCCGATCTCAAGACGAAATTTCTTTCCAACGTATCCCATGAATTCCGCACCCCGCTGAATTCCATCATTTCTCTGGCCCGGCTGCTGCTGGACAAGCTGGACGGCGAACTCACCCCGGAGCAGGAGAAACAGGTCCGTTTCATCGAATCCTCGGCTCGTGATCTGCAGGAGATGGTGAACGATCTTCTGGATATCGCCAAGGTAGAGGCCGGCAAGATCAAGATTCGCGTGAAGGAGTTCGAGGTCCACGAACTGTTCAGCGCGCTGAAAGGCATGCTCAAGCCGCTGCTGGCCGACAACACCGCAGTAGATCTGATCTTCGACGATCCCGTTGGCCTGACAGCATTACGAACCGACGAAGGAAAACTTTCGCAGATCGTACGAAACTTGATCTCGAACGCCATCAAGTTCACGCCCAAGGGGAACGTTACCGTCTGCGCCCGGCCGAGCGCCGGGAATCGCGTCATCTTCGAAGTGGCGGATACGGGTATCGGAATTCCTCGCGAACATCATGAAACAATTTTTCAGGAGTTCAGCCAGGTGGAGAATCCGCTTCAGGATCGGCATCGCGGCACCGGCTTAGGATTACCGCTGTGCCGCAATCTGGCTTCGTTGCTGGGCGGTCATTTGTGGCTGGAAAGCGAACCTGGGGTGGGATCGCGCTTTTTTGTGGAGATCCCCGCGGTTTACATGGGAGAAGCGAAGGACACGGCGACGACCGCAACCCTGCCGGCGCCGGAATTTCATCGCGCTCCGGTGCTGTTTCTGGAGGACAACGAGGAAACGGGCGCGGTATTTGAATCTCTGTTGAAGAACTCCGGGTTCCAGGCGATTGTGGCCAGGGACATCCCGCAAGCCCAGGCGTGGCTCAACCGTCACACCCCGGCGGCCATCGTCTCGGACATTTATATAGGAGACGGCACGGCCTTCGAATTTCTCTCCGGCCTGCGACAGTCTGATCCCGAACTGCCGGTAATCGTGACTAGCGCGTACGCGAATGGGGCGGAGGTCCTCGCGCAGGGAGCGGACCTGTTCCTGCCCAAGCCGCTGGAACGCGAATCATTGCTGCGCGAGCTTGGCCGCCTGACCTCACGCGGGGAAGTTCGTCGCGTCCTCATTGTCGATGACAACGAGGTCTCGCGATACATCCTTCGTGAAATTCTCGACCGGCCCTGGCTACGCCTGAGTGAGGCCAACAACGGTGTGGAGGCGCTGCGGCAGATCCAGGAATCACCTCCCGATGCCTTGATCCTCGATTTGCTGATGCCGGACATCAGCGGTTTCGAGGTGTTGCGGCGGGTTCGGCAGGCGTCCGATACGAGAAACCTTCCGGTGCTGATTTATACATCTAAGCCATTGTCGGAAGACGACCGAATGCAACTGGAATCCCTGGAAGCCTCCGTCGTGCGGAAAGAAGACGTCTCGGCGCGGCTTTCCGCGCAACCGTTTCTGCAATGGCTGAGCAACGTGGGCCTTACGCCCGAACCCAAAGCATCGCAATCGCATGCCTGAGATACGACGCCGCATCCTGATCGTTGACGACCGGGAGCAGAATCGCTACGTACTGACGCGCTTGCTTCAGCAAGCCGGCTACGACTGCGAACAGGCCGCCTCGGGAAAAGAAGCGTTGAGCAAGCTTCAATCCCTTCCCGACGTCGCCATACTGGACGTGCACTTGCCCGACGTTTCGGGCTTCAATCTCTGTCAGCAGATCAAGAACCATCCCCCTACCGCGCAGGTCTCGGTGTTGCAGATCTCGGCGTCCTTTGTCTCCCCGGAGGACAAGGCAAAAGCGTTGGAGGCCGGCGCCGATGGCTATCTCACCCATCCCATCGACGGGGTGGTGCTGATCGCCACGGTACGCTCGCTCATCCGCTTGCGCGAGGCCGAAGTCATGGCGCGCGCGGCGGCGGTGCAATGGCAGTCTACCTTCGACGCTCTTTCGGAAGGACTGGCATTCGTCGACGCCGATGGCAAAATCGCGCGCTGCAATCGGGCCTTCGAACTCATGTGCAACGGCCATGCTCCCGGTGCGGCTGACCAAACCGATGCTTCCGAACTGTTGCGCACTTTACTGGGCACCGATGTGCCCCTGCTGCATGCGGGAGAAGAACGCTATTGCGCCGAGTTTACCGTGGGCAAGAGAACCGTGCGCACCAACATCGATCGCGTCAGGGTAAACGACACCGAGATCGGCAAAATTATTGTGCTGACCGATATAACCGATCGACGAGTGGCGGAGTATGCCTTGCGAACCGCGGAAAAACTGGCGGCCACCGGAAAGCTGGCGCATGCGATCGCGCACGAGATCAACAATCCGCTGGAGGCCCTGGTCAATCTGATTTATCTGGCAAACACCAGCCGGCAGCCGGACGATGTCAGAGTCTACCTGGCGCGCGCCGAGGAAGAAGTGAAACGTATCTCGCGCATCACCAAACATTCGCTCTCCTTCCACCGCGATACCCAACATGCCGTTCCCATCGATGTGGGAATGCTGGTCAACGATGTGATCGATTTGTATCGCAAGGCGGCCTCGGCGCGGAAAGTTTGCATCAGCTTGGACCACCGACCTACTCTTGCCATCCAAGGGTTTCCGGGCCAGCTTGCGCAGGTGTTCGGCAATCTCTTACGAAATGCTACCGAAGCCGCACCCGCCAACTCGCAGGTTGTCGTGCGTGTGCGCCGGGTGCATCGCGCTGGTGGTGAAGGGACCCGCGTCACCATTCACGACCGGGGAGCCGGCATACCGGTCAACGTTCAGGAGCAGATGTACGACCCTTTCTTCACTACCAAAGAGCTCAAGGGATCCGGTTTAGGACTGTGGGTGTCCAGGACGCTGATCATTAAGCACAGCGGCACAATCCGATTTCGTTCCTCGACCCGGAAGGGAGCCAGCGGAACTACCTTTGAAGTATTTCTTCCGGCCGGAGGCGCTGCTCCGATCGCACCCGAGGGCGTATTTCAATAACGCCAACCCCGAGGTTCAACGCCCCAAATTCAAATCTTCTCTGCATCGATTATTTCCCAACTTCCTGTAAAAACCCCTAGTACCCGCACCTGAGCTCAAACTGAGACACTCCCCCAGAACAGAAGACATCGTCGCCGACGCCGGTTCGTATTAAAGTAGACGTTGAATTCATATTCCAGGTGAGTTATGCGATTTCGGTTGCTGGGGTCGGCAGCTCTGGCTATCGTGTGTGTCAGTTCGCTTGCGGCGCAGGACTTGGCGCCGCGGGCTTATGTGATTACGCCGGTGAATTCCAACGCCGTCAACCTGACCTATAGCTTCTACACTGGCGGCGTCGACTTTAACGGCACCATTCCCATCACCAACGCCCAAGGAACCTACAGCGTTCCCAGTATCAGCCTGTATCACTCGTTCAATTTTTTCGGACATTCGGCAAACATCACGGCCGGGCTACCCTATGGCGTGGGAACGTTTTCCGGGGAGGCCCTCGGAAAAGACCGATCCATTTACCGCTCGGGATTGCTGGATCTCTCGGCCCGGTTATCGGTCAACCTGATCGGCGGGCCGGCGATGCAGGCGAAGGAGTTCGGAAAGTGGAAGCAGAAGAGAATCCTTGGTGCCAGCCTGAAGATGATCGCTCCCACCGGACAGTACGCCCCCACCAAGCTGATTAACTGGGGAATCAATCGTTGGGCCTTCAAACCCGAGCTGGGCTATTCGCAGCGGTGGGGAAACTGGATTCTCGACGCCTACGGTGGAGTATGGTTCTACACCACCAACTCGGCTTTTTACGATATTCCGCGGCCCGCTCCGCAAACCCAGGAGCCCGTTGGCAGCTTGGAGGGACATCTCAGCTACGACCTGAGCCGGAAGAAAACCATGAAAAAGCTGAAGCCCTGGGTCTCGCTGGACGGAAATTTCTGGTGGGGTGGCATTACCTCGCTGAGCGGTATCCAGAACACCAAGACCGAGCAGACCAGTTCGCGCATTGGGGGAACGTTCGCGCTGCCGTTCACCAGGCATCAGTCGCTTAAGTTTTCCTACAGCAACGGTACGTATGTGCGGTTCGGCGGCAATTACCAGAATTTCCAGGTCGGCTGGCAATACAGTTGGATTGGAAGACACGTACGATAGCAGTCTGGTTCGCCTGCTGAGGACAGAGTGATGGCGGCGGCGCGAACACTAGACCTGGTCTCGATATTGCTCGAGCACCACCCGCACCAATTGGCTGCGAGTGCGGACGCCGGTCTTAGAGAATAGCTGCTGCAAGGTCGCTTTCACCGAGCTTTCCGAAACCCCCAGGCGCACGCCGATCTCTTTGTTGGCCAGTCCCTCGAAAACTGCGGAAAGGACCTGACGCTCGCGCTCGGTGAAGGAGGGGGCCGCATCTTGTCTTTGGTCACCTTGCTCTGCTGACAAGGCGCTGTGCAGCAGTTCCTGGTCGAGCCAGACCTTGCCGGCCATCACCTCGCGAATCCCTTGCGCCAGCAACTCGGCGGAGTCGTGCTTGCGAAACACTCCTGCAATGCCCCCTCGGATCAACTCCGAGGTGGCGATCGAATCGATGCCTGCGGTGATGACCAGGATCTTGCCCGGGAAGCCTTCCTGTCTGGCTGCCCGCAGAAATTGTCGGCCATCGTCTTCGCCCAGGTCGAAGTCAAGCAGTACGAGGTCGATCGCCTGGTGGCGCAAGGCGTCGAGCGCTTCGCGGATGGTGCCGCAGTGCAGCACCACGCTTAATCCCGGTTCGGCGTTGAGCAACCGGCTGAGGCTTTCGCGGAACAGGGCATGGTCATCCAGCAGCAGAATGCGAATCGGCGTGGTCGTGCTCTCAGGCACCTAAGGCCTCCTTAGCCACAGCCACTAAGGGCACGTGCACGGCAAAGCAACAGCCCGCCGCCTTAGGTTCGTGGGCGATATCTCCACCGAAGCTGCGCATGATCGCGCGTGAGATGTACAGTCCCAATCCACTCGCTTTCGCGCCCCGCTGGAAGGGTTGAAACAGCTTTTCGGGCGTGGCGATACCAGTTCCGGTATCTTCAAAGCGAATCACCACCCTTCCGTTTTCTTCGGCAGCAGTAATCCGAAGCTGCCTGGTCTCACTGGAGAGCATCGCGCGCTGGCTGTTGCGGGCCAGATTCAAGAAAACCTGCACCAGCCCATAACGATCTGCCCAAACCAGAGGTAGTCTTGCCGGGATCTCCCACTGCACATGGATGTTCGATTCGTGATAGGTCGTCTCGATCAGAATCCGTAGCTCCCCGAGTACGGAAGTGAGCTCAACCGCTTCGCCGTTTTGTGCAGTGGCAGAACCAAGTTCCAGCGCCGATACCCGCTCCAGACTCTGCATAAGGCTGCCGAGTGCCTCAAAGTCCTGATTGGCCTGGAGCCCTTGCATGCGCGAGAGATTCTTGTGCACCACCAGCACGGCCCCGCTGAGGTTGCGGATTTCATGGGCCACCGCACTCATTAGGATTCTGGTGTTCTTCAACAGGTGGTCCAGGCTTAGATCCTCGCGATTCCGCAAGTCTTCGGAAAGATCGACGATGATAGCGGCCAACCGCGGTCCCGACAGAGTTTGATAGGTTGAAAACCAGACGCCGGCGAGGAAGACCTCGCCATCGCTCCGTTGTCCCGTGCACTGCAACGTGGTTCTAAACGAGCGCGGACGCTGCGTCTGCAACACAGTTTGCAGCGCGGGAAGATAGCCGCTGACCATCTGCCCCGGCAAAGCCGGTCCTTCCGGAGCCAGCAATTGATGCGCAGCTTCGTTGGCCAGTAGGACCTTGCCATCGGAAGCGACAGTGACGATAGCTGCCGGGCTGCTCTCCACCAGCGAACGCAATTGCTCCTCTGCGTCCTCGCGCAATTTGATCTGGTCCTCAAGTTCTCCCACATGCTTGAGAACAATGCGTCGGCTGCGAACCATTTCTGAGATGAAGAGACCGGTGCCGACAAATCCTGCCGAGCTGAGAATGAGGCGTACCACGGCTTCACTTTCCGGCAAGTTACTGAAGAGTTCCTGCAAGCCTGCGCAGACGAGGGCGATGATGACGATCTGCGCTCGCGAAAGGAAACCGCCCAAAATGATGATGGGAAATAGATACAAGAACCCCAGCGAGATGTAGCGGGTGGCTGCCCAGTCGACCGCCGCAATCGCCACGATTAACACAGCCGAAACAAAAAGCATGCGCGATCGATTGGCCGGTGCGTAGATCGTTAACAAGTCTTTCATAGTGCGCCTCTACATCTTGCGCCTGAATTGCCAAAGCGGCATAGATGATTGCGTCATTAGCCAAAAGATAGCCTATGCAGGGTAGAAGATACTTGCCCGCAGCGCCCAAAGATAGGTCCAGCAGTGCTTCACCCGCCTCTACACTGAAACTAATTCGCCTGAAACTTCGGCAGTCAATCACCAATGTCGTGGGTTTTGCAAGCTTCTGAGTACGCAGTCGACCCCCACGATGATCGCAGCGTATTCCTCGGTTTCAGGGCTGTGCGACTGGAGCGTGGGTGTGAATCAACAGCGAAGTGATTGGCGCTGAGTGCGGCGATGGGCCGGAGTCAGGGGTGAATTACGAGGCACTGAATGGTTGGGTGTTGGCGGCAATTGCATGCTTTGCATTTGCGCTCTATGTCGCTGTGCTGTGGGTCGGCTGGGCCAACATCCAGGCTTACATGAGGAAACGCGGCGAGATCGGCAAGCGTGAGAGGAGCGGCCGGCACGCGCGCCGGTATCAGAAAACGAAGAGGGCAGGCTAGACCTGCGGCGTCGAGTGGATGCCTAAGCAGATCCGGCACGCGGATTCGTAGTGCCTTCGGAAGAAACAGGGCAGATTTCTTGGCTAAAGCCATTTCAGATTCCTGGTTGCGGCGGCGCAAGTGCGTCGTATTGCTGGTGCTGTTGGCAGCCAGTGGGCTAGCCGCACAAGGGCAGCAGAGCTTTACGTGGCAGCAGATCCAACAGAAGTTTGAAGCCACAAACCCGACGTTGCAAGCCGATCAGCTGAACGTCGACGAATCTCGAGCCCAGGAAATTACGGCATATCTGCGACCGAATCCAGGCTTCAGCGTCACCGTGGACGGAACCCAGATCGCTCCTAATCAGGGCGTTTGGCAACCACTGGCAGGAACGTTCGTCGTCCCCGGCGTCAGCTATCTGCACGAACGCGATCACAAACGTGAATTGCGTCTGGAAAGTGCCAAGAAAGGCACCCTGGTTGCAGAATTGAGCCACACTGATTTGCAGCGGACACTGCTTTTCACGCTGCGCAGCACGTTCATCTCTACGCTTCAGGCCAAGGCGGTGCTGCAATTGGCCAAAAGCGACCTCGAGTATTGGGATCACGTTCTGAAAATCAGCCGGGATCGTTTTGAGGCCGGAGACATCGCGCAGATCGATCTGGAGCGACTAGAGCTGCAGCGCGTGCAGTACGAATCCGAATTGCAAACCGCGGAAGTGAATCTGCGCACTTCGAAGATTCAGCTGCTCACCTTGCTGAACGACCGAACCCCAATCGATCAATTCGATGTGACCGGTCCGTATGATTTCGCCGACCAGCTGCAATCACTGGATGATGTTCGCAAGATCGCCCTCGACACGCGGCCGGACTTGAAGGCTGCAGTCGAATCCGTCGACAAGGCGAAAACCGATCACCAGCTCGCCATCTCCAACGGCTCGACCGATCCCACCTTCGGCGGCTGGTGGACCTATAACGCATCCACCAACAACACTATTGCTCGGCAGACGCTTGGGTTCAGCGTCAGCATCCCACTGCGCATCTTTGATCGCAATCAGGGCGAGAAGCTGCGCACTCAGCTCGACATCACGCGCAATGAGAGGCTGCGCGATGCCACCGAGGCGCAAGTGCTGAGCGATGTCGATTCCGGCTACGCCACCTTGAACAGCACGCTGATCCTGCTGCGCCCGTACAAAGCGAAGTATCTGCAGCAATCAGTACACGTGCGCGACACCATTTACTTTGCCTATCAAAACGGGGGAGCCTCGTTACTGGACTTCCTCAGCGCGGAGAGCGACTACCGCGCCGTGCAGCTCAATTACGTAAATCTGGTCGGCTCCTATCTGACCGCTGCGGCGCAATTGAACATGGCCGTCGGCCGGGAGGTCGTCCCATGAAGAAGTTAATCATTCGTATCTTGCCGGCAATGGCCGGCGGGGTTCTATTTTGTTTTCTGGCCGGCTGCAACGGAGAGAAGCCTAACCCGCAAGCAGAAGCGCCTCCACCAGCAAACGTCGAAGCGGCATTCAATCCCAGCAACTTCACCGTTGAGCGGCCGGACTTATATCCGCTGGTCACAGCCGCGGATCGCAAGGTGGTGCCGGCTTTGAATGTGACCGGAGTCGTGCAGCCCGATATCTCGCGCGCTGTACCGGTGATTTCGCTGGCAGCAGGTCGGGTGGTCGAGATCAAGGCGCGTCTGGGTGATGTGGTGAGCAAAGGCCAGCTGCTGTTGCGTGTGCAAAGCAGCGATGTCTCCGGCGCTTATCAGACGTATGTAAAAGCCCAGAATGATGAGCGGCTGGCGCGGCTGCAGCTACAGCGGGCCGAACTGCTGTTCAGTAAGGGCGCTATCGCCAAGAGCGCTCTGGAAGCGGCTCAGGATACCGAGGACGACGCCAAGGCCGATCTCAATGCCGCCAGCGAGCAGCTGCGGCTGCTGGGCATTAACAAAGATCACCCCTCCGGAGTTGTGGATGTGGTCGCGCCCATTGCTGGAGTAATTACCGATCAGGAAGTGACCAATGCCTCCGGCGTGCAGGGACTATCCGGTCCCAATCCATTCACCATTTCTGATCTTTCCTCTGTCTGGATCATGTGCGACGTGTATGAGAACGACCTTGACGCGGTGCACGTAGGCGAGACGGCGGACATCCACCTGGCAGGCTATCCCAACCAGGTCTTCAAGGGCCGGATCGACAACATCCTCCCGATTCTCGATCCCAGCATCCGCACGGCGAAGGTCCGCATTGAAGTGCCAAATCCGGGGATGATGAAGATTGGGATGTTCGTCACCGCGACCTTCTTCGGCAAGCAGCCAGTAACCCGTGCGGTCGTCCCGGCGACGGCGGTGTTGCATCTGCACGACCGCGACTGGGTCTACCTCTCACTGGGCACTGGGCATTTCAAGCGGCAGGAGGTGACTGGCGGCGGCACTCTGCCGGGGGACATGCAGGAGATCGCCGCTGGTGTGAAGCCAGGCGATCAGGTGGTGAAGAACGCGCTTGAACTGCAGAACACGGTGGAGCAATAGATGATCCGCCGCCTCGTCGACTTTTCCCTGAACAACCGCATGCTGGTGCTGGCGGTGGCCCTGATCATGTTCGGGGCGGGGATCGTTGCTTTTCACGCGCTTCCCATCGAAGCCTATCCGGACGTTGCCGACAACTATGTCGACATCATCACGCAGTGGCCAGGCATTTCCGCCGAGCAAGTTGAGCAGCAAGTCACGATTCCGATCGAAATCATCATGAACGGTATCCCGCAGGTGGTGCACCTGCGGTCGTGGTCGCTGTTCGGACTCTCGTATGTGGAGCTGGTTTTTACCGACGGTTCTGATAACAACTGGAACCGCGAGCGTGTGCTGGAGCGGCTGAGTCAAGTCACGCTGCCGCCGAATGTCTCACCGCAACTCGGTACCGACTACAGTCCTGCCGGCCAAATTTACTTCTTCACGCTGCAAAGCACTAATCCCGCCTACGATCCGATGGAACTGAAGACACTGGAAGACTGGGTGGTGGAGAAGACGTTCAAGTCGGCGCCTGACGTGGTTGACGTCAATAGCTTCGGGGGACCCACGCGTGAGTACCAGGTGCGGCTCGATCCCAACAAGCTTGTCGCCTACGGTCTTAGCCTCGCGCAGGTGGAGCAGCAGCTGGCCAACAATAATGCTAACGGTGGAGGCAGCTTCATCCAGCAGGGATTGCAACAGGTCAACGTTCGCGAAGTGGGCCTGGTCGATCACTCGCAGGACATTGCGCAGACGGTCATCTTCACCAAGAACGGCACGCCGATTCATATGCGCGACATTGCCGTGGTCGAGCAGGGCCCCAAAATTCGACTGGGGCAAGTCGGACGATCGTTTCACCGCGAGGACGGCGCGATCATCGACGATCCCGATGTTGTCTCCGGAATCGTGCTGTTGCGCAAAGGCGCGCCGGCCGATACCGCGCTGCAGGCGGTCCACAAGAAGGTCGACGAACTCAACCGCTACATCCTGCCACCGGGAGTCAAAGTCGTTCCGTTCATCGACCGCAGCGATCTGGTGCGTTACACCTCGCACACCGTGCTGCACAACCTAACGGAAGGAATGATCCTGGTTTCCATCATTCTGTTTCTGTTTCTGGGCAATGTTCGGGGCGCTCTCATTGTCGCGGCGACGATTCCGTTTTCGTTGTTATTCGCGTCGATCTGTCTTGACCTGAGCCACATTCCTGCCAATCTGCTTTCCATCGGCGCGCTGGATTTCGGCATGGTGGTGGATGGTGCGGTGGTAATGGTGGAAAACATCGTTCGCCACTTGAACCGCAAGAACGAAACCACCAAGACGCCGTTCGAGAAGATCGGTGAAGCCTGTCACGAAGTGCAGCGTCCGGTGTTCTATGCCATCGCCATCATCATCACCGCCTATCTTCCAATCTTCACATTGCAACGCGTGGAAGGCCGGCTGTTTCATCCCATGGCGTGGACCGTGGCGTTTGCGCTGCTGGGGGCGATGATCTTTTCCATCGTGATTGCTCCGGTGCTGTGCAGTCTTGCGTTCGCCAAAGGCACCAAAGAATGGCACAACCCGGTGATGCACTGGATTACGGAGGAGTATCGGCGTGCCGGTCGCGAGGCGATCAAGTGGCGCGGCGTTACGGTGGCCGTGGGTGTGGCAGGACTTGTGCTGGCAATGTATCTGGCCTTCAGCGGCGTGATTGGCTCGGAATTTCTGCCGCATCTGGACGAAGGCGCGCTGTGGGTTCGCGGAACACTCGCTCCCAGCGCCGGTCCGGAGCTGGGAATTCGGGTATCCAACCTGGCGCGAATCGCGTTGTGCTCGTTTCCCGAAGTTCCGCAGTGCACCAGCCAGACGGGACGCCCGGACGATGGTACGGATCACACCAGCTTCTTTAACACGGAGTACTTTGTCGACCTGAGGCCCAAAGAACAATGGCGCCCGATTTTTCATCAGAACAAGGACGAGTTGATCGCGGCCATGAATCGCGAGCTCAGCAAAATTCCCGGCGTGATCTGGGGATTCTCGCAGCCCATCGAAGACAACATGGAAGAAGCGGTCAGCGGGGTGAAGGGCGAACTGGCGACGAAAATCTACGGCGACGATCTGCATGTTCTGACCGACAAAGCCAACGAGATCGCAACCGTCATGCGAGGGGTCAAAGGAATCACCGATCTGGGCGTCTTCCAAGTGATGGGACAGCCGAATCTGAACTTCTCGGTGAACCGGGTGGCAGCGGCTCGTTACCAGATCAACGTTGCCGACGTGCAGGATGCAATTCAGACCGCCGTCGGCGGCGGAGCGCTGACGCAGGTCCTGATTGGCGAGGCGCGATACGACCTGGTATTACGCTATCAGCAGCAATACCGGGATACGAAGGAGGCGATCGAAAACGTCCGGCTGCTATCGCCGTCGGGAGAGCGAGTCTCGTTGGCGCAACTGTGCAACATCACCGAACGCGATGGCGGCTCGGAGATTTATCGCGAAGCCAACCGGCGCTATGTTGCCGTTAAGTACAGCGTGCGCGGGCGCGATCTGGGCAGCACGGTGGAAGAGGCGATTGACAAAGTCAATCGCATGGTCAAACTGCCCCAGGGCTACAAGATCGATTGGGAAGGAGAATATGAAAGCAAGAAGCGAGCCGATGAGCGCTTGTTGATCGTCCTGCCCATCACCGTGTTCATCATCTTCGTCATCCTGTACACCATGTTCAAGTCGTTCAAGTGGGCGCTGCTCATCCTGGCCAACGTGGCCATGGCGCGGATCGGAGGCTTGCTCGCGCTGCTCATCACCGGAACGAATTTCAGTGTTTCCTCGGGAGTCGGCTTCCTGGCCCTGTTCGGAGTGTCAGTGCAAACTGGGGTGATCATGCTGGACTTCATCAATCAGCTGCGCGCCCGAGGTCATTCCATTGAAGACGCCGCGATTGAAGGCGCCGTGCTGCGACTGCGGCCCATCATGATGACCATGCTGGTGGCAACGCTGGGACTTTTGCCGGCGGCGCTTTCGCACGCCATCGGTTCGGATTCGCAGCGGCCCTTCGCGATTGTGATTGTCGGCGGATTGATTGCCGATCTGGTGATGAGCATCTTCCTCCTGCCTACGCTCTACGTCTGGATCGCTCGTCCCGGCGACGTGTTGCCGGAGTCGACGGGTGTAATCGAGGAGTGAGGGCTGCCTTAGCGCCAGCCAGGCGACAGTCCGATTACCTGGCATAGGGGATCGAAATCCCCACTTAAGCCGGCTTGCGGCGAGTATCCGGTTCTAACCTCGCCATTAGTTGTGCTTGCACTCAGCCGACTGGCATGCACCCGCGCATGGATGGTTGGTCCACGAGACTCCCAGGGCGTGAAGGATGAGCTTGTCGCCTTCGCTCAGTGCGCCGGCGTCGACCACCGCCTCATAGGCATAAAGGACAAGCTCACTGCGGGTGATGCACCAGGGTTCATGCCGCACGACGCCTTTGCAGTGCTTGCAGGCCGAGTCCGCACTGTACTTGTTGCTGTGTTGCCAGGTGCTCGCTGGCTGCGTCGACATGTCTTGTCCTCCCTGCGACTTCCGGTTCCCCAACGGCTCGGCCGTGAAATCGAAGATCATGCTGAAGCGTAGCCCCAGTGAGCAATTGCATCATCCCCCAGACGAGCTAAGGCTTCTACCCCTTTAGCCGGAGAAACATTAGGGGGTTTACGTTGTTTACAGGGAAAGGACTGGCGTCAGGATACGAGAGCCACGGCTAGACTGTATCCCGATGACAAAGACCATTGCGCTTCGGACAGGAATGAAGTAACGTGACCAGAACCAGGGCGAGATCAGCAGCGCACGTCGAGATGATTTAGAGGAAGCAAATGGAACGGGTAGCAAAAGTGCCTGACCAATATGCGCATCGTCGCAATCATGATGAAACGTTCGACTCGATTTGCAAGCTCTGCTCGCTAACGGTCGCGCGCGCTTATCGAGAAGCCGACTTGTTCCAACTGGAATTCCGCCATGTCTGCCAGCCGGTGGAGCGACGGCGAACCACGCGAGTTGTGCACCAGGTCTACGATCCCGCTCCGTGATTCCCCGGAATCCGGATAAGTCAACAGACTAGCTTATAGAGCAAAAGAACGAGGCACCCTGAGATCAGGATGCCTCGATTTTCTTACTCTGCCTGCTTGAGCCGAATCGAACCAGTATGGTTCCCTGGCACGAATGGCCGCTACGTTAGTGGCAGCTCGGGAACTTCCAGCTGGAGATGTCCGTGCTCCAGCCGAAGGTACCCGTCGCCGGATAGTACTCCGTGGTGTAGAAGAAGGTGCAGTTGTCCGAAGGATCGATCGCCATGGTGCTGTAATCACCCCAGCGGTTGGCGGTATCCTCCTGCGATCCCGAGCCGTTCATCGAGAAGACCTCGGGCGACAGCGTGCCCAGAGGATCGGTGTACTCGCGTCCGGCGACGGCGACCGACGAGAACAAACTGGTGCTGGACTCGCTATAGCCGAGGAGTACGTCATCGACGTTGTCGCGGGTCAGCGAACCCATCCAGCGATAATTGCTGTCGCCCGACGTTCCAACATAAGTGCCCTGCTGGAAGACGTTAAGCGAAGTAACCGGGACGGTCTTGAGGTTGGCGATGAACTCCATCCAGCGCACACCGATCGATGAAGTCGACGCATTCCACACGTCGAAGTTCACGTACCAGTGCTGCTCCGGCGCAGGAATGGGAGGTGTGGCCCTGGCGGTGGCTGCTGGCTGATCCTCCCAATAGGCGAAGCGATACATCAGGCGGTCGCCAAGGGAATCCAGGTCGTTGCTGGCGCCGACGTTGGGCTGGGGAACGCAATCGCCGCCGTAATTCCCATCGCACGACGGGGTGAAGGTGGCAATCGAGACCAGCTGCGTATCACCATTTCCGGTCATGGTGGCGTTGCCCGTCGCCCAGTCGTTGATATGCATCGAGTACAGGGACAGGTGAGAGTTGTCAATGTCGCCCACGCAGCCGATGAAGAATTCATCCTCAGTGGCTGGCGGCTGAACGGGCGAGTCGCGATCCGCAGGCAGCAAGCTGTCCTGGTAGTTGGGAGCGGTATTGGAAAGCTGGAAGCAAATCTGCTCGGCGCTGGAGTCGCCCACCAGCATCTTGGCGCGGTCGTAGCCGCACATTGCCGGACCGACGAAGCCGCTGCCGCCAGGACCGAAGTTGTTCCAGTTCTGGAAGTAGCCGTCAGTGGCGCCGTGGTTGGACCAGACACCCCACTTGGGATAATCCGGGAAGCCGCTGTTGACGACCGGGAATTCGTACGCATACCACGTGTTGTTGGAGAAGGTTGAGGTTTGCGAAACCGCGACGCATACCGCATAGGGCGAACTGAAAACGTTCTGCGCCATGACCCAGCGCTGTGCATCGCGATCGAACTTCACGATGATGTCGCCATCGTTATTGTTGGCGCACAGCGATCCGGGCAACAGAGCTTGCCAAATGGTGTTACCTTCGGTGCTGTCCTGGCCATTAATCGGAATAATGGCGCCCGTGCTCTTATTGAAATCGGCATAGGAGGTATTCACCCACTGCACGACTTCGGTGGTACCAACTGCCAGAGTGGTATCCGGCGGAGCATCGGGAACGCTGTAGTTCGGGAAGCCAACGCCGACACCTAGTACATGATAGTTAAGGTTGAACTCGCCGCTCGGCGCCGCGCCGCGCTGCTCAACGGGATCGGCGGACGGCGCGATATACGGTTTGGCAATGCGATGAACCGGATTGGCTAAATGTAAGCCGTAAGCCGGAGGAGCCTCTCCGATGGTTACATGCCCGGCGCCAAAAGCGCGGGGATGTTGCAGAATGGCCTGCGGTGAATCCTCCGCTGCCATCACCGGTAGACAACACAGCAGCAGGGCACCCATAGCGAGGCTGGATACGCCCAGTTTTTTACTTCTCGTCATTGTTCCCCTTCTCCTTTTCTCCACTTTTCTCCACAGCGCCCGTGCAGCAGGCGGTCATCGTGTGACGTGGAGCAGTGTCGCAAACGACAGGTTGAGTTGGTTGATGGAGCGCAGTCTTCGGGATTCCGGGAGCGAACTGCGCGTGTGCCTTTACTTATTGAATTTCAAACAGTGCCCTAGGCGGGTGCTTGCATTATTACCACACTGACTTGCAAAGTTCAACTATTAATCACGTAGTAAATATATCGGGCAGTCGATTCACCAATCCTACAAGTGGACCCGGCTGCTAACCTAAACCGCGGGTTGAATTTGGATAGTCATGCGACGTCTCGCAATGTCGCTTCGGCAAGGATGCAGAAGAGGACTACGACCCCAGGCAGTTGTCGGTTGGCCCATCAGAGATCAGGTCGAAATGGAATTGCGCGAAGCGTTCGCGCTGCGCTTCATTGACAAACTCGCGAACGAACCTTAGCCTGATCGCACGAGGAATTATCTTGATCAAGCTTTCGAATCATCGTGCGAACCAGCCCGTGATGCTCGGCCCGCTGGAAATGCAAGTAATGGACGTTGTCTGGAATGTTAGTCGCTGCAGCGTCCGCGAGGTCGTGGAAAAGCTGGACAGCAAACTCGCCTACACCACCGTCATGACAACGCTCGACCGGTTGTTCAAGAAGGGTTTGCTGGCGCGGGAAAAAGAAGAACGCGCGTTCCTCTATTCGCCGGCGCTTTCGAGCGAGGAATGGGAACGCAGGCGCGCCGGCGATCTGGTCGCCGGATTTCTTGCCGGACCGCAGCCTTCGCGTGATCTTCTGCTCTCTTCTCTGGTGGACGCGGTCGGGCAACACGACGCCGTCTTGCTCGATCAACTGGAAGAAAAGATCCGCAAGAAGCGTCAGGAGCTTTCCAGGGCAACGAAATGAACCTTCCCTATACCATGCGGCTGTTATGCCTGTGCGGAGCCTCTTTCTTCGCGATGCACATGGTTCTGGCGCTGGTAGCACGCTTCGGTGCAGGTACCGCGGTTCGTATCGCCGAGCATCTGAAGCCGCGCTCGGCTGCACGGTTACTGTTCGTCCTCCGCACCTCGCCGTGGGTATTGAGTTTGCTTGCGGTAGTGGCATTTTGTATTCCCAGTTACTTGTGGCTTGAGCCTGAGGCAAATGGCGAACAGGTCGGCATGGTTTGCATGGCCATGGCGCTGGCCGGTGCGGCGATCTGGATTTCTGCATTGATTAGGGTCGGTGGCGCAGTTCGCGGCACCATTCGTTATCTTCATCATTGTGAGCACCACGGGCGCAAGGTGGCGGTGCGCGGCGAAGCGTCCCCCGCTCTGCTGCTCAAGGACAAAGCTCCCGTACTGGCAGTGGCTGGCGTCTTTCGCCCGCAGCTGGTCATTTCACGGCGCGTGATGCGCGGACTCTCTGCCGAAGAGCGGGACGCTGCGCTGCGCCATGAGCAGGCCCACTGCGTTGCCAGCGACAATCTGAAGCGCTTCCTGATCCTGCTGTCCCCGGATCTCTTTCCCTTTGTTCGCACCTTCGGCTCGCTGGAGCGCGCCTGGTCCAGATTTACTGAGTGGGCGGCCGACGATCAGGCGACGGAAGGCGATCCCGAGCGGGCGCTGTCGCTGGCTTCAGCGTTGGTTCGCGTCGCCAAGATGGGATCGAAGCCCAACCTCGGTTATCTCTCCTGCTCGCTGCTGGGCGGCGACCATGATCTTTCGCAACGCGTGGAACGCCTCCTGCGTCCGCAGAAGAAATCGCGGAAGCCAGTCAGAGAATTCATTGCTCTCCTCACTGGTGCGGGCGCACTCTTGACCTCTGCGATCGCCGTCATCACGCTGTGGCCCGGCAGCCTGGCTCTCGTGCATCGAGCACTGGAACAGCTGGTTCACTAAACCTTACCCGTTCTCAACCCTGGCTTGGCCGCGTTCCCGCGCGTCTTTCGCTAAGATGTCTGCATGTCCACTTGGACGCCTGCCAGCCTGTCAGCGGCTGGTTTGCTGGTTGTGCCGTTTCTGCTGCTCGCCTTCGCCGGACCACAGGTCATCGCGCGGATCGATCGTCTTTCTCCTTCCACGCGAATCGCGATTCCGGCGCTAGGCGCAATTCCGTACTTTCTGGTTGCTTATTCCACTCCATATTTCCAGTGGCTGTGCGTGTTTGTTTATGCTGCCGTTCCCGTTGCCCTGGTGACGCTGCTGTGGCATGCGGCGCAGCGTGATCCTGAGCAGCGCGGCGATTGGCGCGACTTCGCAGTGCTCGCAGTGCTGGGAGTTGTCGTCGAATTCCATTTCCTGGAGCCTGCGTGGCCGGTGCACCTGCGCTCGCTCAATCGGCTGTTGCTGCTGGATACGGGCCTGTACGGCTTCCTCGCCGTTCGTCAACTCACCGGGGTGGGCTTCGACTTCTGGCCGCGGTTGCGCGACTTCAGGATCGGCCTTCGTGAACTGGCCTTCTACGCGCCGATTGCGATTCCCCTGGGGCTTGGCCTGGGATTTCTGAACTTCCATCCAATTCTGCCCTCGGCGCGCAAATTCCTGGTCTCCTGGATCTCGATATTCGCTTTCGTGGCGATCCTGGAGGAGACTTACTTCCGCGGCTGGATCCAGAACCTGCTCGAGCGCCGTATTGGACGACTGTGGTCGCTGCTGGTGACGTCGGTGTTGTTCGGCCTGTCGCACTTCAACAAGGGCGCGACGCACTTCAACTGGCGTTACGTATTACTCGCAACGTTTGCGGGAATCTTCTACGGACGGGCGTGGCGCGAAGAGCGCCGGCTGGTCGCCTCGGCCATCACCCATGCATCGGTCGATACCATCTGGTCGATCTGGCTGCGATGACTCGGAGGCTTATACGCCGGATTCCCGATGACTGCCGGAGTGGTTGCCGGAGCATGCCAGCGGAAATATCCCAGACCGACTCGCATCTGGTGGTGGACGGCGTTGGGAATTGCAATCGCCAGGCACAACCCCAGGACGCCGTGCGCCAGTCCCAGCGAATACAAATTGCGATAGCGTAGAAACAGAGCGCAGGCCACCATTCCCCACAGCAACGTGGCCGCCATCAGAAACGAATTCGGAAGATGTGCGACCGCAAAAAGTGCGGCGGCGACGACAACCGCTGCAGTCCGCGTCGGCAGCAGCCGCAGCAGTCGCACCAGAAAGAAGTCTTGCAGGATAAATTGCTGCACCAGCGCCCACAGCATATAAGCGACTACGGACAGCTCCACGGCGAAGCCATGAAACAAGACCACGTGCAGCGTGTGCATCCGCGACGCCATCCAAATCACCACTGCCGCGAACAGCAAGGCCGCGCAGACGACCCACAGCGAACGCCGGGTTCCCGATAGCCGCAGGCCAAGCGAAGCGGCAGTTGCCTGGGATCGCAGAGTGGAAGCCACAATCCAGCCAAAGGTCGCGATGCCGATCAGCTTCTGCGTCATCGGGCCACTCCATAGCGCAATCAGGATCAGCGCGAAGGCGATCGTCACTTCGAGCAGGTCTCGCGTGAAAGGGGCGTTTTCGCGCTCGGAGAGAAGCAATGCTTGTGATCGCGGAGTTGTACTAGGCACGAACTTTGACCAACCTCAAGGGAGAGATTTCAGGATTACGAATTCAACCATGATACTAGGAAGCGAGCAAGCGCCGCACAAAATCTGGCAGCGAGGCCACCAAAAGCGTAGCCAGGCTGTGGGCCCGCTCCGCTTCCGCCGAAGCCGTTTTACGATCGCCGATGATGAACACGGTGCGCATGCCCATGCGATTTCCGGCTTCGACGTCACGCACGGAATCGCCAACCATCACGCTGTTTTCCGGACGCGCCGCCGGGAAGTCCTGAAAAGCCTGTTCGAAGAGTCCGGTCAGCGGCTTGCGACAGTTGCACTGACCGTCGTCGTGTGGGCAGACATAGATCGCATCTAGCCACGCTCGCCGCATTGCGAGGCGTTCCTTCAGCAGAGCATGGATTCGCTCCAAATCCTGCTGCGAGTATAGCCCGAGCGCGATCGCTCGCTGGTTGGTAACCACGATCACTTTACGCCCCGACTGATTGAGTTCCGCGACCGCATCTTCCACCCCCGGCAGCAGTTCGAACTCTTCGCAACAGGTGACGAACTGGCCGTGGGGCGGATTACGGTTCAACACGCCGTCCCGATCCAGGAAAACGTGCGAAATATCCGCCAGCTCAATATTCGCGTGATCCTTCATCGTCTTTATAATGTTGTCAACAAGCCCTCGCCTTCGGTTCTGGGAAGATCCTCATCATTCGTCGTAGCGAAAGAGGGGCGGATGCCATCTTCTCTGAATCTGGCCGGCGTTTTCCACGACGCCCTCAGCGAACATCTCACTATAATCCGGCGGCTGCAATCGCATCAGGACGAATTCGAGCGAGCGGCTGTGCTCATCAGCGAGGCCTTATCACGCGGCAAGAAAATCCTCTGGTGCGGCAACGGAGGCAGCGCCGCCGACTCGCAACATCTCGCCGCTGAACTTGTCGGTCGCTTTCGCCGGCGCCGCTCCGGCCTGGCCTCTATTGCGCTGACCACCGACACCTCGATTCTTACCGCCGTCGCTAACGACTTCGGTTACGACGAGGTCTTCCAGCGCCAGGTCGACGCGCTGTGCCAGCCGGGCGACGTCGTGGTTGGCATCTCCACCTCGGGAAACAGCAAGAATGTTTGCGCAGCGCTGCAGAAGGCCCGCCAGATCGGGGGCAAGACGGTTGCGATGACGGGCAAGAGCGGCGGGCGTCTGGCGGCACTCGCCGATGTCTGCGTTCGCGTGCCTTCTACCGACCCGGCGCGGATTCAGGAAGCGCACATCCTTTATGGACACATGCTGTGCGAATGGGTCGAGCTCGCCACCTGCATCAGTCAGGTACTGGTGATGGCCGGAGGCGCGGATTGATTGCAGAGCTGAGTGGAATTCTCGCGCTGGTTGAATCCGGCTGGCATCATCCTCGCGTTCTGGTCGTGGGCGACGTGATGCTCGATCAGTACATCTGGGGCGAGGTCGATCGCATCTCGCCGGAGGCGCCAGTTCCGGTCTTGCGTGCCACGCTTCGCGACGAGAAGCCGGGCGGAGCGGCCAATGTCGCGATGAACCTCGCCGCGCTGGGCGCGTGCGTCACGCTGGTGGGCTTTGCCGGCGGAGATCGCGAACATCAGAACCTCGAGTCTCTGCTGGCCGATCATGGCATCGAGCCTTCGCTGATCACGGTTCCGGCTGCGCCCACCACCACGAAGCTGCGAATTCTCTCCGCTCACCAGCAGATGATGCGAGTCGACAGCGAAGGTGTGGCGGAGTTTTCCGCAGGCGATTACCAGCGGTTATTGCAGTGCGCTCTTGCCGCGATTTCAAACACATCGGTTGTCGTGCTCTCCGATTACGCCAAAGGTGTTCTGGCGGAAAAGGTTTGCCTGGAGCTGATTGGCGAGGCGGGGCGACGCGGCATTCCCGTGCTGGTCGATCCCAAGAGCCGGGACTTTGCCCGCTATCATGGTGCAACCGCCATTTGTCCCAACCTGAAGGAATTGGCAGCAGCAACGGGTGAAACGGCGGCTGATCTCGACTCCTTGCTGAGCGCCGGCCAACGTCTCGTATCCGCTCTCGGCGTCGAATACATCGCGGTGACATTGGGCGAGAAGGGAATTGCCGTCCTGCAACGAGATTCCCGATCCCGCGCGCCTGCGGTTGTTCGGCAGGTTTACGACGTCTCCGGTGCGGGCGACACGGTTATCGCCGTTCTCGCGCTTGCTGAGGCTCGCGGAGTTGCCATTGAAACAGCAATTGAGCTGGCGAACGTCGCGGCCGGAATCGTGGTCAGCAAGGTCGGCACTGTTCCCATCCAGCGCGAAGAACTGCTGGGTGCGTTATCGCAGCAGGCCGCGTTTCATATGGACGAGAAGGTGCTGCAGCGCGACCGGCTGCTGTCGCGGGTTTCAGCCTGGCGATCAGCGGGCGATCGCATCGTCTTCAGCAACGGCTGTTTTGACATCCTGCACATCGGACATATTTGTTTGCTCGAACTAGCGCGGCGGAAGGGTGATCGCCTGATCATCGGGCTCAACAGCGACGACTCGGTGCGCCGCTTGAAAGGTCCGCTGCGGCCCGTCGTCACAGAACAGGAGCGCGCCCGCGTGCTGGCCGCGCTGAGCGCAGTTGATGCGGTAGTCGTCTTCGACGAAGATACGCCACTGCGCCTGATTGAAGCCCTCCGCCCCGATGTTCTGGTGAAGGGCGGCGACTACACCGAAGACATGGTCATCGGCGCCCGCGAGGTACGAGCCTGGGGCGGACGCGTAGAACTGATTCCCTTGATCGGTAACATCAGCACCTCGCGGCTCATCGCAAAATCGGCAAACAGCGCCGGAAGCCGCGGGTTCGCGAGGTCGTTTTCGGCATGAAACGCCTTCGCCTGCCACCGCTGTTCTTCTCGGTTCGTCTGCCGACCTTGCTAGCGATACTCTGCCGACGCCACATCGGCCGTGGAGAAATCTCTGGCGTATCGCGCAAGGAGCCACCGTCATTCATCATCTTTCGCCTCGATGCGCTGGGCGATGTGGTAATGACCACGCCGCTCTTCCGCGCGCTGAAAACAGCTCATCCGGAATCGCGCTGCACGGTGGTGGTGCAGGAACAGTACAAGCCGTTGCTGGTCACCAATCCGCACATTGACGCGATCCTTACTTTGCCCCGAATTCGTCCCACATGGCTGCCGGAGCGTATCAAACGACTGGCTTCTGCGGCTCTGCTGTACTGGACGCGAATTCGGCGAAGGCATTTTGACTTCGCGATCTCGCCGCGCTGGGACGTAGATGAGCACCTGGCCACATTTCTCAGTGTCCTGACGAATGCCGCCAGCCGCGTTGGTTACAGCGAAAAGGCGTCGGCGGCAAAACAGGAAATCAATCGTGGATTTGATTCCGCCTACGACCTCTGTCTGCCTCCGGGACCAGCGAAGCATGAGGTCCTGCGCAACCTTGCCATCGCCGAGGCGCTGGGTATAAACGATCTGGAAGGCAGGCTCGAAGTTCATCTGACCGAGCGCGATCGCCGCAGGGCGGCGAAGCTTCTGGCCAATGTGTCGCCGTCGACCAAGCTGATCGCCCTCGGAATCGGCGCCCACAGTCGAGGACGCCGCTGGCCGCGGGAGCGCTATGCGCGAGTTATCGGCCAGCTAAGCCAGGCGCACGACGTGAGACCGGTGATTCTCTGCTCCGGCCCTGAACTGGGCGAGGCAGCGAAGCTCGCCGCGTTGCTGCCGTCGGCGCCACTGATCCTGAGCGGGGTCAAGCTGCGCGAAGTCTGCGCCGTGCTTGAGCGATGCGAACTGTTTCTGGGGAACGACAGCGGCGCCGCTCATCTCGCTGCGGCCATGGACTGCAAGGTCATCGTGATTTCGCGCCATCCCCGCAATGGCGATCCCAACCATTTCAACAGTCCAGTCCGTTTCGCTCCGCAATGTGGGCATGTGCAGGTCTTGCAACCGGCGACCGGACAGGACGATTGTCAGAGAGCGTGCGCTTCGCAGGAGCCTCACTGCATTTGTAAAGTTACGATCGATGAAGTCGTTGCGGCTGCGACGGCCATGCTGCAGGCGATCCCAACCGCGCCCCGTATACGATCGCAGCCCTGGCCCGACCAAGCCGCCCACCAGTTGCTGCTGCAGTCGCATTCCGCCCAGGCGATTCGCCGCGCTTTAGAAACCGTTCGCGCTAACGCGGCTCAGCCGATGGCGCCGGTTTGATCGGATCAGGCCGTGGAGCAGAACGTTTCCTCGTTGCGCTATGGCAGGATTCTCAAGGCGGTTTTCTCGGGCACCGCCGCGAGAGTGTTGAGCAGCGGCCTCGCGCTGATTGCGCTCCCGCTCGCGGTGCGTTACCTGGGCGCTGAGCGTTACGGAGTCTGGGCGACCGTCACCACCACTGCCGTCTGGATCAACCTTCTCGATCTCGGCATCGCGAACACCTTGACCAACCACATTTCGCATGCCTACGCGCTTGACGACAAGCGATCGGCTGCGCGCTACTTCACCAATGCGCTGGTACTGACATGCGGAATCGCCACATTCGCGGCGATATTGTTTGCCTGCCTGCTCCCACGGATCAACTGGATTCGACTGCTTAATGTCAGCACGAAGGTCAGCGCGCTTGAAGTCGATCACACCGTCGCGGTAGCTTGCGTGGTGATGTTGCTCGCGCTGCCCTGCAATCTGGTCAGCAAACTGCTCGCCGGATATCAGGAACTGCACCGCAGCAACTACGCCATGGGCGCGGGCGTTCTCGCCAGTCTCATCGGACTGGCGCTTGGGATTGCCTGGCGCGTTTCCATGCCCGAGCTGTTTGTCATGTCGGTAGGGTGCCTCCCATTGGCTGCTCTCGCCAACCTGCTTCTGGTCGTCGGATGGCAGAAGCCTTGGCTCCGTCCGCGTCTGTCGCTTATCGATCGCTCGGCCCTCCGGGAACTCCTCGATTCCGGTTCCTCCTTCTTTCTCATCCAGGTTGCCGCGGTTGTGGTCTTTAGCTCCGACAACCTCATCGTGAGCCACTACCTCGGCGCCGCTGAAGTCACGCCCTATAGCGTCACCTGGCGAGTGGTCGGGCTGGCGGCGATTCTGCAATCCCTCATCTTTCCGGCTCTGTGGCCGGCTTACGCGGAAGCTTATGCCAGACGCGACTTCCTGTGGATTCGCCGCACCTTTGCCGCGACCATGAAAGGCACCATCGCACTGAATGGGTTGTGCGTAGGCATTCTGCTGCTCTTCGGCCAAAGCCTGATCGGTCTGTGGGCTGGTCGGGCAGCGGTGCCAACGACTGCGTTGTTGCTGGCGATGGGAATCTGGGCGCTGATCAACGGTTTCATGACCGTCGAATCCTGTCTGCTGGCAGCCCTGAATCGCACCCGCGCGCAGGCGGTACTGTCCATCATCGCCGCCTCCTTGAACATTGTCTTCTCGCTCTTACTGGTGCGGCACATGGGATCACTCGGCGTCATCAGCGGAACCATCCTGTCGTATCTTCTTGTGCTCGTGGTGCCGCAGAGCCTTATCGTGCGAAAGGTCTGGAAGCGCGAACTGGACATCGACGAACCGCCGCGATTCAGCACTCGCCCTTCAGTGCTGGCCAACGCTCGTTCGGACACATGAGCGAACCCAAGGCCGGCGCATGTCCACCATCGAGATGCGTCATTTGCAGTTGTGCATAGTCCATCCAGCGGTTACCCTTGTCGCCAAGTCACTTAATATCTGCTGCTGCGGCGGCACTCTTTCGCGAGGGGAAGAGCGATGACACAGGTGGGCGTTCAAGCGCTCTCCGGAAGGCCCGTGGGATGGGCGATTCTGCTGATCCTTTTCGGCGTCGGCACCATTGTTGTGGCCGTGACCGTTCCCGCGGGCGTGGGCGCCATCATCGCGTGGCTCATTCAGTTTGTCGGCGCGTTTCTGTTTATCCATGCCGTCGAGTCGCGGCAGGAAGGCCATCTGCCCTGGAAGGTTGTGGTCGCACTCCTGTATGTGACGTTCGGCCTCTACCTTGTGAAGCATCCCGTACCCACTGGGCCTGTCTTAACTCTGTTGCTGACGGTCTTCTTTGTGGCGGAAGGCGTGTTGGACTTCGCAGGTTACATCCAGGGCCGCAAAGCTGGAGCTTCCGCCTGGATTCTCTTCGATGGTGTCATCACCCTACTTCTCGGAGTGCTCGCCTGGAGGCAATGGCCCTCAGGTTCGCTGCGGGCCATCGGCATCCTGGTCGGCATTAGCATGATGACCAGCGGCACGACGCGCACTATGATGAGCCTGGCCGCCCGCACAAAGACAACGCAGCCGACAAGCGCCTGAACCCGGAGTCGCATCGTTGGCGCGCGAGAGCCAAGCCTTGTTATTGCGCAATTGCCCGTTCGCATGCAGCAGGCACATCGGCCTTCGTGATAGCTTGGACCCATGATCCACGAGATTTTTCCCGTAGGTCCGCTGCAATGCAATTGCTCGGTCGTTGGCGATGAACAGACCAAGGAAGCAATCGTCATCGATCCCGGCGACGACATCGCGGACGTCATGGGAGTCATCCAGCAGCACGGCTTGACGGTGAAGCAGATTGTCATCACCCATGCGCATATCGATCATGTTGGCGGAGCCATGCAGCTGAAGCGGCTCACCGGCGCACCCATTTTGCTCAACCAGAATGATTACGCACTGCTGAAGATGCTGGACGTGCAAGCCTCGTGGATTGGCATGAAGGCTCCCGAGAACGTGGCCATCGACGGCAGCATCAGCACCGGCGACAAAGTCGGCGCGGGCAGCATGGTCGCCGATGTGCTGCACACCCCCGGCCACACGGAAGGCAGCATCTGCCTGTATTTCGCGCCGGAGAAGAAGCTGATCGCCGGCGATACCCTGTTTGCCGGCTCCATTGGCCGCACCGACTTGCCCGGCGGCTCGTACGAGAAAATCATGCGCTCGCTGCACGGTCCGGTGCTGGCGCTGCCGGATGAAACCATCGTCGTGCCCGGCCACGGCCCGCTCACCACCATCGGCGAAGAGCGCGCCAGCAACCCGTTTCTCGTGGGATGAGCAGACGATAGGCTGTTGCGCTGCGGGCGAAACTTTCGGGTCAAACGGGTACCGAGGAAAACAGCCGCGCTCGACTCGGCGATCGACCCAGTTTATTTCGATCCAGGCTCGCACCGAGCCTGCCGCGCCGCTGGCGTCCTGCGCTATCGAAATGCAAAAACCAGTCTTTTTCGCCGGAAATTTGTTTGACTTTCTCCCATTTCCGGGTCAATATTTCGCCGCCATCGGTAGGGCCCCATTGGACTGATATGTAGATCACGATCAGCTTGCCGGGGACAGTTCGTCTTCGGAGAAGGGGAATTTGCCATGGGAAAGACATCGCGCAGCCGCCTGTTCGCCTTGGCCCTGCTAACCTGCTGCTTGACTCCACTAATAGTCACCGCCCAATCCATCACCTACACCGAAACCTTTGACGCTTCCGGTACCGTGAACGGATCGCCGTTCGATGGTATGGTCACGTTCAGCCTTAGCTCAACCGTCAGCCAGATCATGGGCACTTGCATGGGAATCGGCGGTCTCTATTGCACCCCAGACACTACCGCGACCTTCTCCATCCAGGGCGTTGGTCAGGGGACCTTCACCAATCAGTTCTGGGTTTTCGACAACCAGAGCAATGCGGTGGCCGGCTTCTCCGCGGTGGGCATCGAGGACATCGTCGATCTCTCCAACTCGGCGTTTTCCACCTACGACCTGAAGAGTCCGATTGGCCCGCTCAACTCGACTTTCTTTTTCACCGACAATGGAGTGATGCTGGGTTCGAGCCTGGGCAATGTGGTCTTCGATTCCTTCAGTGGTGTTCCGGTCTTTGAGGCATCGGAATCCGGGACCACGCCCGAGCCCAGCAGCCTGGTGTTGTTTGGATCCGGGCTTGTGGGTTTGGCCACCGCCGTTCGCCGCAAGCTGAAAGCCTAGCCTCCCGTGAGCGAGGCATCTGCGTGTCCCGCGGTGCCTCAGCACGGCTTCAATCTTGTGCCCCAGGTTCGCGTCCTTGGGTTGGACGCTAACCTGGGTGACGTCGAGTGAACATTCACTCCACTCATGCCTTCACTGTCGGTCGCGATGCCGGGATCCTCCGCGTCCTGCGGGTGTCATTAGGGGAGCTGCCATCTCGGAAGTGTGATCTTCGGCGCCGCCGGCATTTGGCGAAAAAGCAGCCAATACTTGGCCGTAGATGCAAGAATCGGCTTGTCTAACAGCCGGCTCTTCAATTAGTGTGCCGCAATAGGAATTAGACTCTTTCAAATGAGGACGTGACATACAGTGGGTATGAATCTGCTGCACTACTTCTTTCTGCATCTTCGTCACTTTGTTCGCGAATTTAATCATCGGACGCTTGGTCCTCTACCCTCACCTGGAATCGCCTGCCAGAGGATAGGTATCTCAGCTCTTGGCCTATTGTTGGCCGCGGCCTCCGGGTGCGGAGGAGGCGGCGCGTCCACATCATCCAGCCTCGTGCAACCGCCGCCGGCACAACAACAGCAACAACCGCACACAGCGGTCGCGACCTACCACAACGACAACGCCAGGACGGGACTGAATTCAACCGAGTTCAGCCTTACTCCGCACACCGTGAGCGTCGCCTCATTCGGCAAGCTGGCCGCGATCACGGTGCAAGGAAACATCTTTGCCCAGCCCTTATACGTTCCCCAGGTCGCCACTCCCACGGGTTCACATAATCTGGTCATAGTTGCAACTGAGCACGACCAGGTCTATGCCATTGGCGCCGACTCAAAGCAAATCATCTGGCATGCGGATTTGCTGGGCTCATCGGGAACGGTTACCACGGTTGATCCGGGCGATGTCAATTGCCAGGCCATCACTCCTGAGATCGGCATAACCGGCACCCCGGTCATCGATACCAGCAGTTCAACCATCTACCTGATCGCGCGTACTAAAGAGATGCAGAGCGGGCAGCCAGTGTTCTATCAACGCCTGCACGCTCTGGACCTTGCCACCGGTCAGGAGAAACTGCCGCCGATGACCATTACCACTCCTCCCGATCCGGGCGGACAGTTCGGGGTCGCGCAGTTTAGTCCTTTGTTTAATAATCAACGCGCTGCCTTGCTGCTGGCCAACGGCCAGGTCTACGTTGCGTGGGCGTCCCACTGCGACCTGAACACCTATCAGGGTTGGCTGATGTCATTCGATGCCGGCACACTGCAGTTGACCGAGGCGTGGACGCCTGAGCCATCCGGGCAGATGGGCGGAATATGGATGGCGGGCGGTGGTCCGGCCGCCGACAGCAACGGAAATGTGTATCTGGCTGTAGGTAACGGCTGGAGCGACGTCATGTCCGGAGGGTCGAACTACGGAGATGCCCTGGTCCTGTTCCCGGGATCCGCAGGCCAGATGTCGCCGGCAGACTACTTCATCCCCTTCGATTGGCAAGTGTTGGACGACGAGGACCATGACTTAGGTTCGGGAGGGCCAATTCTCCTGCCCGACCAGAATGGCAGCGTACATTCCCATCTGCTGGTTGTGGCCGGGAAGAGCGCTAAAATTTATCTGCTGGATCGGGACAATCTGGGACAGTCGCAGTTGGGCAATGACTACCAAATCGTCCAGAGTTTGCAAAGCGATGGCCAACTCTCTCTGTGTACGCCGGCACTCTGGAACAACAACCTGTACTTTGGATGGACGTACGGGCCGGTGGAATCTTTTCGATATAACCCTGCCACCGAGCAGATCGGCACAACGCCAACCTCTACGACTCTTCCATTCGATACTGGCTATCCAGGTGCCACGGTTTCCGTTTCTTCTAATGGCAATTCAAATGGCATCGTATGGCTGCTTCGCAACGACGGATCGTACGCCGATCTGCGAGCCTATGATGCCAGTAATTTGGGAGTCGAGCTTTACAGTTCAGAGGACTCCCCGGGAAGAGACCAGTCCGGTCCTTCGGTGACCTTTGGCGTTCCGACTGTGGCCGACGGTTTCGTCTTTGTGGGAGCCAGGGGCGAGTTGGACATTTACGGATTACTCTCCAACTAATCCATGTATTTTACATATTGGATCGCCTCACGATCTCCGGACGCTGCTGTCAGTGGCAGATTGGAAACCGCCGCTCCCGCCGAAGGTCTGGTAGCCGCTGTGGCGCCCCTTTTTGCCCTTCCCGCCCACCCATGTTATTCTTGATGCCGTAACAACATACGATAAAAGAGTAGGAGCGCAGCCGATTCAGTGTTAGCCCGAGAGAAAAAAGCCGCCTTGATTGTTGAAAACCGGAGAGCCGATAACGATACCGGTTCGCCGGAGGTTCAGATCGCTATCCTGAGTACTCGGATTGGCGAGTTAACCGAGCATTTCAAGACCCACAAGAAGGACCATGCCTCCCGGCGCGGTCTTCTCATGATGGTCAGCAAGCGTCGCAGCTTGCTCGATTACCTCAGAAAGTCCGACACCGAACGCTACAAAGCGGTCATTCAGAAGCTCGGCATCCGCAAGTAACGCGGCTGCAAGGGCGCTGACGGCCTTGGCTTTGGGTGTATTCCGTTCCGGCTGGCGCGTGAGCGCTGGCGGAGCCAGACTTAAGCATGACGGGTCGTGGGGATCGGGTCAAAGAGTCGGGCGCGGGGTGCGCCCACAACATTCGTCCAGCTTCTCTCGGCTGACTTGTACTTCACTCCATCTCCCATATCGTGCGTCCGCCCGCGGAGGCGGAGCACCGCTCTAGCGGTGCATATGGATGGCATTAGGATGTATCGGCCTTAGCTGCTGAGGTATCACGCCGCTGGCCCATCGGTTGCGTAACGGAAGGAACACAGGAAATGAACGAAGAAATGACGGCCACACTGCACGGCGTCAACAAACACGAAATCAGCGTGGAACTGCCCGGCGGCAAGACCATTCGCTTTGAAACCGGAAAGCTGGCCAAGCAGGCGCACGGCTCCTGCATCGTCCGCATAGGTGACAACGTCGTCCTGGCCACGGCCTGCGCCAATCCCGAGCCGCGCGAGGGCATTGACTTCTTCCCCCTCACGGTCGATTACCGTGAGTACACTTATGCCGCGGGACGTATTCCCGGCGGCTTCATCAAGCGCGAAGGCCGGCCCAGCGAGCGCGAGATCCTAACCAGCCGCCAGATCGACCGGCCCATCCGCCCGTTGTTCCCGGAAGGCTTTCGCTGCGAGACGCAAGTCATCGCGATGGTGCTGTCCGCTGACACGGAGAACGATCCCGATGTCTCCGGCATAAATGGCGCGTCGGTGGCGCTCAGCGTTTCCGACATTCCGTTTCACGGCCCCATCGGCGCAGTGCGCGTTGGCCGTGTGGACGGCAACTTCGTCATCAATCCCACCTATGACGAGCAGCGCTCCGGCGACCTAAATCTGATGGTAGTCGGCACCTCCGAAGGCATCGTGATGATCGAGTCGGGCGCGCGCGAGGTTTCGGAAGATGTTGTGGTCGATGCCATCGAGTTCGGCCACGAGCAGGTCAAGAAGATTTGCGCTGCGATCAACGAACTGGTGAAAGTAGCCGGCAAGCCGAAGCGCAAGGTCGAGCCGCCAATGGTCGATCAGGATTATCTCGACGATTTGCGCACCAAGGTTGGCGCGCAGTTGATGGACGCGGTCAACACCGAGAAACATCCCAAGAACGAAAGCTATTCCCTCATCAAGCAGCTCAAGGACGAGCTGAAGAACACAATCGACGACGAGGACGAAGACGGCCGCAAGAAAGTCGGCAGCTATTTCGACATGCTCCGCGAACAGCTCTTCCGCGAACAGGTGATCAAGGAACGGCGCCGTCCTGACGGCCGCAAGTTCGATCAGATTCGCGATATCTGGATCGAGGTCGGCACGCTGCCACGCACTCACGGCTCCGCGATCTTTACGCGCGGCGAAACGCAGGCGCTGGTCACGACCACGCTCGGCACCGGCGAAGACATGCAGCGGCTCGAGGCCTTCGAAGGCGAAGCCAAGAAGCGCTTCATGCTGCACTACAATTTCCCGCCGTTCTCCGTTGGCGAAGTCGCATTCCTGCGGGGCGCAGGTCGCCGCGAGATCGGTCACGGAGCACTGGCTGAGCGCGCGCTATTCGCAGTGCTGCCCAGTGACACCGATTGGCCGTATGCGATGCGCGTGGTCTCCGACATTCTCGAATCGAACGGCTCGTCCTCGATGGCGACCGTCTGCGGCGCATCGCTGAGCATGATGGACGCGGGCGTTCCGCTGAAGGCTTCCGTTGCCGGCGTGGCAATGGGCCTGGTCAAGGAGGGCGATCAGTACGCAGTTCTCACCGACATCGCAGGCGCGGAAGATCACTACGGCGATATGGACTTCAAGGTCGCCGGCACGCGCAGCGGCATCACTGCGCTCCAGATGGACATCAAGGTGATGGGCATCACGCCGCAGATCATGCGCGAAGCGCTGGAGCAGGCGCGCGCCGGCCGCATGCACATCCTCGACAAGATGAACGAAGTCATTGGCGAGTCGCGCACCACCATCAGCGAGTTCGCGCCGCGCTTCTATACCCTGCAGATTCCCACCGACAAGATTCGCGACCTCATCGGCCCGGGCGGCAAGGTGATACGCGGCATCGTCGAAGCCACCGGCGTCAAGATCGATGTCGAAGACAGCGGCAAGGTCAACGTCTCGTCGAGCGATCAGGCTGCCGCGGCGAAGGCTCTGCAGATGATCGGCGACATCACCGCAACCGCGGAGGTAGGAAAGACCTATCTCGGCAAAGTTACGCGGCTGGCAGATTTCGGAGCATTCGTGGAAATCCTGCCCGGCACCGACGGCCTGCTGCACATCAGCGAAGTCGCCGAGCATCGCATCAATGATGTTCGCGATGAACTGAAAGAAGGCGATCAGGTGCTGGTCAAAGTCCTGGCCGTCGACGGCAATCGCATCAAGCTGTCGCGCAAGGCGATCCTGAAAGAGCAGCGCGCCAAGATGGGTGGCGGAGAAGCCGCTCCTGAAGGTGCGCCAGTCGGCGGAGGCGTGACCTTCGAGGGCGGGCACGAGCGCGCCGACGAGCCGGAGCAGAACTTCAATCGCGATGGCGGCGAGCGTCGCGAGCATGCTGCCCCTCGGCACGACGGCGGTCGAGGCGGCCGCGGCGGAAGGCCGGGCGGCGGAGGTCGAGGCGGTGATCGTGGTCGCGGACGCGGCGGACCACGGAGATAAAGTAGGACTTTAGGCCCGCGTCCAAGCCATGACATAAGACCCTTCGGCCACTGAGGTCTGCGACCTCAGTGGCCGAATCTGTTTCCGCTGTAAAGGCGCGCCTCCACGGGGCGTTGAAAAAGTCGAGTTTCAATGCTTCGTGTCAGGGCACGAGTGCCGATGCGTGCCTATTTTCTCTCAAGAGCCGGCTTTAGCCGGCGGCACCGGTGCTTTCAAATAAATCCCACCTGAAATTGCACTCGGCGCGTTACGATTGCTGGTCCTGCCACTCTTCATACCACGCCATCTGAATGGCTTCCAGCTTGGCCTCGTTTGACGCCTTTGGATCGTCAACGAACGGGGGCAACTCGGTCACATACCGATGCAGGTCGGTGAATCGCACCTCCAGCGGATTCTGCTCGGGAAACTTCTCCAACAATGCAATCGCGATGTCTTCAGCGTCCGTCCATCTCAATTCAGCGGACATGGATCAGTCTCCACTCTCCGACACATAATTCCGGTTCCACGCCGGAATTTCCACCACAACCTCACCCGGCTTCTCGATCACCGCCTGACACCCCAAGCGCGAATCCAATCGCAAATCCGCAGCCATGTCCAGGCGATCCGCTTCCTCGTCATCCATCTCGCTGAGGAGTTCCTTGCCTTTCTTCACCACGACGTGACACGTGGTGCACGCGCAATTGCCGCCGCAGGCATGCTCCAGGCGCAGCCCAAAATTCAGGGCGATGTCGAGGATCGAACCCGGCTTGCCGTGGTCCTGATGCGGCAGCTTGCCGCATTCGAATTCGACTGTCTCATTCTCCGGCAGAAATGTCAGGCGAACGGTGTTCGGCGAAGTCACTTCCGCGGTCGCGGCACAACCAGCGTTTTGAATTGTGTTATCTGCCATCCAACATCCCTAACTGACCACTGACAACTGACAACTGCCTTACTCAATCTCCGCCTTGGCGATGGGATGTGGCGCAGCTGGGCCTTCGCCGACGTCGGCAGTCTCCATCGTCTTTCCCTTGAGTACCGCGCCCACAGCGGAGTCCATCATCAGCTCCGCCAGCCGCATCGTTCCCTGATTGAGCGCGTCGATCGCCGTGCGGATCGCCTGATAATTGTCTTCCTGCATTACCGCGCGCAGTGCTGTCTCCAGCTTGCCGATATTTATCTGCTCCAGCGACGACAACTCCTCCCACGCTGGATTCTTCCGGCCCTTCTCCAGCGCAGCGAGGATCGTCTCCGACTCGTTTCGTGCCTCAATAACCTGCCGCTGCTGAAAATCATCTTCGGCATAATCGAACGACTCGAGGATCATGTTCTCGACCTGCTCATCAGTCAGGCCATAGCTGGGCTGCACTTCGATCTCGGCTTCCTTGCCGCTGCGCAGCTCGCGCGCCGAGACATGCATGATCCCATTCGCATCGATCAGGAACTTTACTTCAATGCGCGGCAGCCCCGCCGGCATCGGGGGAATGCCTTTCAGATCGAAGCGCGCCAGGGAGCGGCAGTCCTTTGCCAGTTCGCGCTCGCCCTGCAGCACGTGAATCGCGACATTCGTCTGCCCTTCGACGCCGGTGGTGAAGTGCTCGGTCGCCGACGCGGGAATGGTCGAGTTGCGATGAATGATCTTCGCCACCACTCCGCCTAGCGCCTCGATGCCGAGCGACAGCGGCGTCACGTCGAGCAGCAGCATCTCTTTCGTCGCTTCCGAGCGGCCGGCGAGAATATTCGCCTGCACGGCCGCGCCCAGCGCGACCACCTCATCGGGATTCAATTCGCAGTGCGGCTTGCGCTGGAACAGCTCTTCGACAAGTTGCCGTACGCGCGGAATTCGCGTCGATCCGCCGACCAGCACAGCTTCGTCAATCTGACTGGGCGTTAGCCCGGCATCCTTCATTGCCTGGCGCACTGGACCTACCATACGCTCGATCACCGGCTGAATCAGCTGCTCGAACTGCGCGCGCGTGATCCCCCGCTGGTAGTGCTTGCCGCTGGGAAGCTCGACATCCAGCGTCGTCTTGTCATTCGCCGACAGCGCAATCTTCGCCTCGATCACGGCTTTGCGGATCACCTGCACAGCTTCGGCGTTGCGGCGGAGGTCGACACCTAGATCGCCCTGAATGTCGGCAAGCGCAATCGTGATCAGCAGATTGTCGATGTCGTCGCCGCCGAGATGCGTGTCGCCGTTGGTCGCGATGACCTCGAAGATGCCTTCGTGCAGCTTGAGAATCGAGATATCGAAGGTCCCGCCGCCAAGATCGTAAACCGCAACCGTCGCGGTCTCCGTCTTGTCGAGACCGTACGCAAGCGCTGCCGCCGTAGGCTCATTCACCAGGCGCAGAACTTCCAGCCCGGCGATTCGTCCGGCGTCTTTCGTCGCCTGTCGCTGTGCATCGTTGAAATACGCGGGGACGGTAATCACTGCTTTGGTCACCGGCGCGGAAAAATATCGTTCGGCGTTGCGCTTGAGCTGGCGAAGAATGAATGCGGATATTTCCGGCGGGGTGAAGGTTTTCTCGCCCAGCTTGATGCGCAGCACCTCGCCCGGCAAAAGATCGTCGGCCAGACGGAAAGGGAAGAGCTTGAGCTCGTCCTGGATATCTTCCACGCCACGACCCATCAGGCGCTTGACGCTGTAGATCGCGTGATCGGAAGTCTCGATCAGGAATTTGCGCGCCGCATTGCCGACAACAATCTGCCCAGCAGGATCGAGCGCAACGATGGACGGCACAAGATTCGAGCCATCTTCGCCAGGAATCACGATCGGGCGGTTGCCTTCCATGTAGGCCACCAGCGAGTTGGTGGTGCCAAGATCAATGCCGACGATGTGTTCCGTTGCCATGATAAAAACCGGTAGAGCTGGCCTTCAGGCCAGCGTCCAAGCTTTCAATTGATACGGCGAGCCGGCTTCAGCCGGCGACAGCAATCTCCTCATGCCGCATATCGGTAGATTCTCGAGGGCTAAAGCCCGCTGGGAAATTAAAAACCACTGAGACGCCGGCCTGAAGGCCGGCTCTACCTGGGTCACGCCTCCAGCACTTCCTCCACATCCTGCAACAAATTCTGCAGATACTTCCGCCGGTTGAGCACCTCCAGCAGCTTGTCGCGCGCGGCTACACGATCGTCCTCCAGTACATGGTCGCCATCGTGGGCGCGATCCACCAGCGTGTCCCATTCGTTCCATGCCGCATGCAGTTCCTGCATCATGCCGTCATACTTCGCCTCTAATTGCTTCCTGGTGTCGCGCAACTCGCTCTCCAGCGTCCGGTCCGGTTCGCCCAGTTTCTTGTTCATGCGAGCTTCTTCCATCTGCATGTTCAGCTCGAACACCTGTTCCAGCAGGTCAGGCGGCACAACCTGTTTCTTCGCACTGCCCGTACGCCGTGCTTCTTCGGTCGCCGTCTTCGACTGCTCCTCCAACCGTACGCCCTGCAGCCGCAGCAGATATTCGGTCCGCGCGACCGGATCCTTCAATGTGCGATACGCGTCGTTCAGTTGCGAGCTCTGCTCCAGACTCCAGTCCTGCTCCTGCGCGCTGCTGATGGCGTTGATGTCGGGATGCAGATGCCGGCTCAGGCCGTAGAAGTCGCGCTCCAGTGTTGTGGTGTCGAGGTTGAGCTTGTACGGCAATCCGAAGAAGGTGAAGTAGTCGACCGGCGCGGGAGGTTGTACTTTGCCGCATTGCTGGCAGAAGTGCGCCGCACGCATCGCACCGCACGACCAGCAATTGACTTTTGTCGGCTTGCTGGGGCTGGTGACCAGGATGCCGGCGGGATGTTCGGGATCGGCCACAGTCATAAACCTTTTTCACCACAGAGACACAGAGTCCACAGAGATATGAGCCTGCGATTGCTCTGTGTCTCCGTGCCTCTGTGGTTAATCACGAGAACGAAGTTCCGCAGCCGCATGACTTTTGCGCATTGGGATTGTTGAACACGAATCCCTGCCGCATCAGCGTCTCTTCATAGTCAACGACCATGCCGTGCAGGTAGATGAACGACTTGGGGTCGACAAAGACGCGCACGTCGCCGAACTGAAAGATGCGATCGCGCTCGGCCGGCCCGTTTTCGAAACGAATGACGTAACTTAAGCCCGAACAGCCGCCGCCCTGCACGCCCAGTCGCAGCCCGCCTTCCGCAGGCGAGATGTTTTCCTTTGCCAACGCGGCGCGAACGCGCGCCAGCGCCTTTTCCGTAATCTCGATGCCCTTGGAGGTTGTCGCGAGCGCGGCGGGCGAATTCTCAATGTTTACCGTAGTCATGATTGCCTCTAGAAAGTCAGGACTCGTGGGCTGAAGCCCGCTCGGAATAATAAGAACAAGCTGCTGGACGCTGGCCTAAAGACCAGCTCTACCCGATCTACCACCGGTCTAGACATCCCAGCTCTACCCGATTTATGCCCGCTTTACGGACTCACGCGCGCTGCGTCGATTCCGATTTCACATCCGATTGTGCCGGCGCTGCAGCGTTCTTCTTCTTCCAGTCGCCAATGGCAGCGCGTATCGCATCCTCCGCCAGCACGGAGCAGTGAATCTTCACCGGCGGCAGCGCCAGTTCCTTCACGATGTCGGTGTTGCGGATGGTCAGCGCTTCGTCGATGCTCTTGCCCTTGACCCACTCCGTGGCCAGCGACGACGACGCGATCGCCGAGCCGCAGCCGAAGGTCTTGAACTTGGCGTCTTCGATGATGTTGGTTTCGGGGTTGACCTTGATCTGCAGCTTCATCACATCGCCGCACTCAGGCGCGCCCACCAGGCCCGTGCCGACCTCGAGGCTGTTTTTGTCGAGCGAGCCCACGTTCCGCGGGTTGCTGTAGTGATCAAGGACTTTGTCGCTATAAGACATGCTGTTCTCCACAACGCGGTGCCGGTGCGCCGCGTTCCAGCCGGCCGGAGGCCGGCGCTACATCAATGCGTCGGCTCCGCCGCCCACTGCACCTTCTTCAAATCCACGCCTTCCTTCGCCATTTCGTACAACGGCGACAGCTCGCGCAGACGATTCACCGTATCAACTACGCGCTTTGCCACGTAATCTACTTCCGCTTCGGTATTGAAGCGCCCGATGCCAAAGCGAATCGAGCTGTGCGCCAGGTCGTCGCCTGCACCCAGCGCCTTAAGCACGTAGGACGGCTCCAGCGTCGCGGACGTACACGCCGATCCGCTCGACACTGCAACGTCATGGATGCCCATCAGCAGCGACTCGCCCTCGACGTAGGCAAAACTCAAGTTCAAATTTCCAGGCAGCCGGTGCTCCATCGAGCCGTTGATGTACACCTCGTCGAGCTGGCTCATGATCGCGATCTTCAAGCGATCACGCAGCGCGGCCAGCTTCGTCGCTTCCCCTGTCATTTCGGCGCCACTAAGTTCGCACGCCTTGCCGAGCCCAACAATTCCTGGAACATTCAGCGTTCCCGATCGCATGCCGCGCTCGTGTCCGCCGCCATCGATCTGCGCCACCAGCTGCACGCGCGGATTCTTGCGTCGCACGTAGAGTGCGCCGACGCCCTTCGGGCCGTAGAGCTTGTGCGCTGAAATCGACGCGAGGTCGACGCTATCCTGAATTACGTTGAACGGCACCTTGCCGATAGCCTGTACCGCATCGCTGTGAAACAGCACGCCGCGCTCGTGACACAGGGCGCCAATCTCGCGAAGCGGCTGCAGCACGCCGATCTCGTTATTCGCGGCCATGATGGTCACGAGAATGGTCTTGTCATCCATCGCGCGCTTCAGTTCGTCGAGATCGATGCGGCCGTCTTTCTGCACGGGCAGATAGGTCACGCGGAAGCCATGCTTCTCCAGGCGCTTGCAACTGTCGAGCACCGCCTTGTGTTCGGTGGACTGCGTGATGATGTGATTGCCCTTCTCGCGATACATTTCGGCAACGCCCTTGATGGCGAGGTTGTCGCTCTCGGTTGCGCCGGAGGTGAAAATGATCTCCTTCGAACTGGCGCCGATCAGTTTTGCGATTTGCGTACGCGCCTGCTCCACCGCCTGCTCGGCCACCCAGCCGAACTCGTGATTGCGGCTGGCGGCGTTGCCGTAGGTCTCGCAGAAGTAAGGCAGCATCGCCTCGAGCACGCGCGGATCGGTGCGCGTGGTGGCGTGATTGTCCATGTAGACCGGCAGCTTGATGTCGCTCATGCTGGTGCCTGTGGTTGCGTTTGTACTCATCCGTCCCAACTCCTATAACTGCGCGGTGCCTTGCGATGTTGGCCGCAGGTTGACCAGTGGCGGCGCGGGCCTGGTTTCTTTGTCGGTCATCTCCCAGATCGTCAGCCGCTTCAGAACCTTTTCGATACTGCGACTCACTTTGCGCAGCGGCTCGCGAACCGTGCAGCGCTCGCTTTGCCCGCAGCCGCGAACCGGCGCGCTGCATGACGTCATGAACAACGGGCCGTCGATGGCGTGGATCACTTCAAGTGCAGTGATGGTTCGCGGATCGCGCGCCAGCGTGTAGCCGCCGTTCGTGCCAAATTGCGATTCGAGCAGGCCGGCCTTGGTGAGCCGTTGCAGGATTTTTGCCAGCGCTTCTTGCGGCATGCCGTAGATGCCGGCGAGATCTTTCGCGCTGCACGCGCCGAGCTCGGAGTACTGCGCGAGGTGCCGCATCGCGATCAGCCCGTAGTCGGCTTTTTTGGTGAGCTTCAGCATCTGCGCCGAATATACGACCAAATCAGTCGCTATTAAATTCTACTTTGGTGCAATGGGTAAAAAGGTAACGAAAATCGGGTAAAGATTGCACGAATCCCGAAGTGGGAATTTGTGCCAATTTGGGACGGCTGGCCGCCGTGATTCAGAGGTACGAGACAGGTTACTTTTGTGCCTCCGGCCAAACAAACTGCAACAGCGCGGTCGCGGCTAGAGTCACAAAGAAGGCCGCCCATAGCGGATGGGCGGGCCAGATTCTTCGCGTGAAGCCTAGCATCCAAGCTGCGGTTCCCAATGCGCTTGCGGCCAGCGAGACTTTCAGCGTCTTCATGGAAACAGCTCCGAAAAAAAACTGTCTTTGGCGGTTGTGCTGAGCATACGCCAAGAGCTGTGGGGCAAGCAGTGACATTCGACCGCGACGTAGACTGTCGCTTACACAACTGATAACCGACTTTCTACGCGTGCGAGCTCGCCGTAATCGTCTCCAGTCCGTGGCCGTGCGGTCCGGTCTCGCGCTGCCGCAGCAGAAACGCCAGCGCAAATCCGATGAAGCCAAGCGCGGTCAGAATCTTCATCATTGCGAGATAGCCGGCGGGATTGGACGCGCTTGCTCCTGCGGTATCATTCGCCCTGCCCAGGATCCAGTTCATGCCGGTCATGCCGAGATTCTGAATCATGGTCATCACCCCGAGCGCTGTGCCCAGCGTGCGTTGCGGCACAAGGTAGGCGACGGATGGCCAGATGATCGCCGGCACAAACGTAAACGCGAATCCCAGCATCGCCATCGGCACATACAGCGTGATGTTGGTATACGCCATCAGCAGGAAGACCGGGATGAGCAGCAGCGTGCCCAGCAACATGATGGTGGCGCGGCGTCCCATCTTGTCGGAGAAGAGCCCGACGATGGGCGTGCCTATCATGGTGAACATGGTGAGCACGCTCAGCATGAATCCGCCGAGCTGCAGCGTAGTGTGCTTGGCATCGACGAAGTACGTCACCGCGAAGGTCTCGAAGGGGAAGATCGCGGAGTAAAACACCACGCACAGCCCGACCAGATACCAGTACGACAAGTTAAAGGCCTTCACGTCGGCGAAGACGATCTTGTCCTGCTCGCCTTCGGGCGCGAGTGACGACCTCTTCTCCGCACGCACTTCCAGGACGTAGTAGCCGATTGCGCCGACGACGCACAGGGCCACGAAGCCCACGCCGATGAGCCACGGATTCTGCCAGTAGTTGTAAGCGCCCTTGGCCCACGTAGGAGAATTCTGTGCCAGCCAGGTGCCGCCGCGCGCGATCATCAAATTGATGCCCAGCGCAAAGCTCAGCTCTTTGCCCTTAAACCATTTCGCGACGCCGGTGGTGATGGCGACGATCAGCGACTCGGCGCCCATGCCGAAGACGAAGCGGCCGGCCACCATCATGGGGAACGCCGCGCCGAACGCGGTGATGAATGCGCCGATCAGGCAGAGCACGCCGAAGATCAGCAGCGCCTTGCGCGTGCCGATGCGGTCGATCAGAATGCCGCCCAGTACCACGGTGAAGATGTTGGGGAAGCTGTAGGCGGCCTGCAGCATGCCAATGTTCTGGGCGGAGAAGTGAAGCTGGTCCTGCAGCAGCTTGGCCAGCGGCTCGAGCGCGTCGTAAAAATAATAATTGCCGAACATGGCCAGGCTGAGGAACATCAGCACCAGCCAGCGATAGAACTTTGTGGGCTCTGGACGGCTCTCGCGCGCGGTTTGGGCAACGGACATTAAGGGCGGCCTCGATTGGACTGAAGCAGCAAAGATATCAGAAACCCCGCGTTCAGCCATCAGCTGTCAGTGGGAACTGCGCTCTTTCGCGCTGCGATGTTCGTTCTGCGCGAGTGCTGCGACGATTTGCAGTCCCTCACTTCAACAATCGCTCCCGATTGTCGAAGCCCACAGCCGATGGCTGATAGCTGACAGCTGCCCGCCGACTGCTATATTTCTTCCATGCTCACCCGCGACCACGCCGCTGACCTCTTCGACAAACTTCGCAAGCACTCTTCTGCCGACGAGGTCGAACTGCTCATCTCCAGCGGCAGCAGCGCACTCACTCGCTTCGCCAATAACACCATTCACCAGAACGTTGCGGAAGAAAACACCCAGATCTCGGTGCGTGTTTCCTTCGGCGGAAAAACCGCCCGTGCCACCACCAACAAGTGCGACGACGACAGCCTTCGCCGCGTTGTGCAATCAGCGGAAGCGCTGGCCCGCGTGCAGCAGGATGATCCCGACCTGCTGCCCATGCCCACACCCCAGGAAGCGAAATCGGACGGCACCGTCGCGCCCACGCGCTACTTTGAAAGCACCGCCCGTCTCACTCCGCAGGAGCGCGCCGCGGCTGTCGCCCAGATGGTTGATGTCGCCAACCGAAACGGCCTCACCACCGCCGGCGTGTACTCGTCATCGGAAGTGGCGGAAGGTATCTTCAACTCCCACGGTGTCGCCCACTGGTACGAGCAGACCCTCGCCGAAGTCTCCATCACCATGTTGGCTGATACTTCCTCCGGCTGGCAGAAGGCCAATTCACCAGACTCGCGCCAGGTCGACCACGTCCGCATGGCCGAAGTCGCCGCACAAAAAGCCATCGACTCGCCCGATCCCACCGAGCTTCCACCCGGCAAGTACACCGTCATCCTGGAGCCGGCGGCGGTGCTCGACGCCGTGGGCTTCATGTTCTGGGACTTCGGCGGCTCGGCCCTGCTCGAGCAACGCTCTTTTCTCAACGACCGTATCGGAAAACCGCTCTTTGGGGAGAACATCACCGTCTGGGACGACGTCTATCACCCGCTGCAAACGGGAGCTCCGTTCGACGGCGAAGGCATGCGGCGGCAACCCGTCAAGCTGATCGAGCAGGGAACCGTCACAGCGGTGACTTACGCGCGCTCCAGCGCGAAACGCGTGGCCACTTCGGAGCTGGCCGGTAACGTCGGCCCGATTACCGTTACCGGTCACGGGTTCGCGCTGCCCAACGAGATCGGCGAGGCGCCGCTAAATATTGTTTTTTCAGGGCCTAAGCCGGGCGAGGCTCAATCAGTGGATCAGATGGTCGCTGCCACCGATTACGGTATTCTAGTCACTCGTCTCTGGTACATTCGCGAAGTCGATCCGTACGAGAAGATCATCACCGGCATGACCCGCGACGGTACGTTCCTCATCGAGGACGGCAAAGCGCTGCGCGGCGTCCGCAACTTCCGCTTTAATCAGAGCCTTATCGATATGTTGCAGAATGTTGAAGCCATGGGCGATCCCGTGCGCTCCAGCGGCGAGGAGTCGATGGATATGGTCGTTCCCGCCATGAAAGTCCACAACTTCAATTTCACCGAAGTAACCAAGTTCTAAAGCGGAGCGCCGGTGGCCACAGCCGTGTACTGTAAGTTATTGATCTAAATATAGCTTAGCGGATCGGCGGACTTGCCAAACTACGACTTCTACCTTACAGCCCACTTCGGTAACAGCCCTCAAAAAGGTACTTTAGTAACTGTATTTGCAGGAACACTTGGCGTTATCCTGATCCTGTTCACAAATATGTTCGCCGGCAACGATCCCAACCTCCGGAACTCGATTCGGTTCCCGCTTCATTTGCAGGTGACGTTGAAGACGCCGGCAGGCGAGTACCACGCCAGGACGACGAACATCTCTGCGGGCGGCATTTCTTTCCACCTCGAGTCTGAAATCGCAGTCGGCGAGCGAGTGGAGTTTGCGATTGAGATGCCGAGCGAACTATCGGGTACGAACCGCTCCGTCAATGTCATGTGTGTTGGGCGAGTCGTGCGTTGCACGCAAGAAGCTTTAGGACAAAACGTTGCGGTGGTGATTGATGAGTATCGCTTTAAGCGGAACTAAGGGCAAAAATTCAAAGAAGCGGTCCACCCGGCAGAAGCTGCGCGCTTCAGCTTCGCATGCCGCCGGCACGCCGCATGCCGCCGCCGCCCCGTCGCCGCCCGAAGCCAATTTGCCGTTTCTGCGCATCATCATTGCCGATTCCGAAGCCATTTTTCGCGTAGGCATGAGCAAGATCTTTGCCCAGTGGGAAGACCTTGAAGTTGTCGCGCAAACCGAGACGCTCGCCCAGACCCTGAGCGCGGTTTCCACCATTCCCGCCGATGTCATTCTTTTCGAGCTGGGGCTCTCGCCGAGTCCTGCTGACGCGATCAGCGAAGTGGCCAGTCGCGCCATTCCCGGAGCCAAGCTGGTGGTAGTCACTCCGCGCGCCGGCGAGCAAGAGACGGTGGACTATCTTCGCCGCGGCGTCCGCGGAATACTCGCACGCTCGGTCTCGCCCGATCTTCTGGTGCGCTGCGTACGCAAGGTTGCCGCCGGTGAAACCTGGCTCGACAAGCAAGCCGTCAACTGGGTCATCGAGGCTTATCGCACGCAGACGTTGCAGGGCATCGCGCCGCAGCAGCAGCTTCGGCTCAGCGAAAAAGAGATGATGATCATCAGTGGCGTCACCCAGGGCATGAAGAACAAGGAGATTGCGCGCGAAGTCGGTACCACCGAACAAGTCGTCAAGAATTATTTGCGCAAGATTTACGACAAGCTTCATGTAGTCGACCGCCTGGAGTTGGCGCTCTACAGCATGCATCATCGGCTGCTGGAAGGCCACTTGCCGGCGTCCGCCGAAGAGCCGGAAGCGGCTGTGCCCGCGGATGGGGAAGCCACAACACCTCCCTCGGGTGAGCCAGCTGCGGACAACACACCTCCTCCGCAACAATCCAATGGCGTCCCCGTTTCCCCCAGGAATGGCAAGCAAAATCCCGGATAACACTGTTTCTGCTCGATGCGAGCTTCAAGCAAGTGGAACACTTCCGGCAGAGTAGGCAGACTTCCACGCCCGTGTCCGGCTAGAGCTGTTTTGACACGAGCCGGCTCTGGCCGGTGACATATTGGGTCTCCATGGGTTGTCCGCCCTGCCGAGCTTGCGATAGTGTAGTTCGTTCCCACTTGAGGCCTTTCATGCCTATCATTCATCGCACTTATCGCCAGCCCGCAACAGCTTGCGCTCTCCTTTTGTTGGCCGTATCGCTGCTCCATGGGCAAACGGAATCGGCGCTCTCGCCGCAACTGCGCAGCAGTATCGATGACATCGCGAATCAGGTTTTGAAGACTACCGGCGTTCCGTCCGCTTCCGTCGCTGTCGTTCAGGATGGCAAGATCGCCTATGTGCAGGCCTACGGTGCTGCCAAACTCGATCCGCGCACTCCGGCTACGCCGCAGATGCGCTACAGTATCGGCTCCATCAGCAAGCAGTTCACCGCCGCCGCGATCTTACTGCTGGCCGAAGAAGGCAAACTCTCGCTCGATGATCCGGTGTCGAAGTACGTCCCCCGCTTGACCGACGGCGATCAGATCACCATTCGGCAGATCCTCTCGCACACCTCCGGCTATCAGGACTTCTGGCCGCAGGATTATGTCCCGCCGCTGATGCTGAAGCCGATTACTGCCCAAGAGATCATGGACCGCTGGGCCAAGATACCGCTCGACTTCCAGCCGGGAACAAAGTGGCAATACAGCAACACCAATTACGTCATCGCCGGCGTCATTGTCGAGAAGATTGCCGGCATGCCGCTGTTGCAGTTCCTCAGCCAGCGCCTCTTCACGCCGCTCGCCATGACCAGCGTCGCCGACACCAACCTCAACAAGTTGCCGCCGACTGATCCCACCGGATATTTCAAGTACGCCCTGGGCCCGCCGCATCCTGCTCCGAAAGAGGGCAAAGGCTGGATGTTCGCTGCCGGTGAGCTCGCCATGACCGCTGAGGATCTGGCAAAGTGGGACATCGCGATGATCAACCGGACTGTGCTCAAGCCGGCATCCTATCGCGAAATGGAAACCGAGGTCGTGCTGAAGAACGGCGTAGGTACAAACTACGGTCTCGGCGTTTTCGTCAGAAACACGAATGGGCATCGTGTCCTGGAACATGGCGGTGAGGTCTCCGGCTTCGTCGCCGAAAACATCGTGATGCCCGACGACAAGATCGCAATCGTCGTCCTCACCAATCAGGACGCGTCGGAGGCGGCGTCCGGCATCGGCAACCAGGTCCGCGCGCTGCTGCTCAACGCGGCCAACCCCAACGATCCCAAGCAGGACGCGCTGATGCGCCAAGTTTATGACGGACTGCAGCAGGGCAAGATCGATCGCTCGCTGTTTACCGACAACGCGAACTTCTACTTCGATGAGCAGGCGCTGAAGGACTACGCCAGCAGCCTCGGCCCTCTGGGCGTGCCGCAATCGTTCAGTCAGGTACGATCTTCTTTGCGGGGAGGAATGACCGCGCGCATCTACCAGGTGAAATATCCCAACCAGAACCTGGTCATCATCATTTACGAAATGCCGGACGGCAAGATCGAGCAGTACCAGATCGCCGAACAATGAGTAAGCGACAGGGCCATGACTCAAGAACCGTCTAACGCCGCAGTTCAGCAAGTGAAGGGGAACGAACCCGGATTGATTGCGCCTCCGGCCGCAGAGGGGATCTCCCATTCTCGGTCCTGGACTTCGCGCCTGCCCGTCATCGTTGCGGCTCTGGCGGTCATTATTGGCACCGGTTTGATCGCCACTACCTATCCGGTCTTCAATCAGACCACGGACGAAGCTCAGCACTTCGCGGCCGGATTAGAGTGGCTCGATCTCGGCACCTACAACTATGAAACTCTGACGCCTCCGCTGGGCCGGGCGGCCACTGCAGTCGGCCCGTATCTCGCCGGCACGCGCTGCCAGGGAGATCCCAATGTCTGGGCCGAGGGAAACATCCTTCTCGCCTACCAGGGCCACTATCAGAGGACTCTCACGCTCGCACGGCTCGGCACTCTGCCATTCTTTTGGCTGGCTTGCTTTGTCATATGGCGATTCGCCGCTCGCACCTACGAACCTTGGCTTGCCACCCTCGCAGTGGTGCTGTTTGCGTTCTGTCCCCTGGTGCTGGCCCATGCCGGGCTGGCCACTGTGGATATGGCCGTTACGGCGATGTTCCTGTGCGCGCTGGTTTGTTTCTGGAGCTTCTTGCAGGAACCCAAAGCGTCATCTGCTGCTCTCGCAGCCTTCACCGCGGGGCTCGCTGTTCTGTGCAAATTGTCTGCCGTACCCTATCTTGGAGTCTCGTGCACCGCACTGTACGTTTATTCTGCGATCAAGACGAAGCGCATCCCGCCCTGGAAGTATATTGGCGTCGGCGCGCTGACCATGGTTCTGACCATCTGGGCGGGCTATCGCTTTTCCGTCGGTCCTATTCTCCAGAAAGCACGGCTGACGCCGCTAATGACCGCGCGTCTGCAGCAGATGCCACCCTCGCTGGCAAAGGCGATTACCTCGGTTCCGGTTCCTGCGCCTTCCTTTTTCCTCGGCGTCCTGAGAGCCTTTGAGCTGAATAAGGGTGTGGAGTACGGTTACCTGCTCGGCCAGGTCTATCAGGGCGGACGCTGGGATTTCTTCCCTGTCGGGATTGCGGTCAAGACGCCGATTCCATTTCTTCTATTGGCAATTCTCGGCGTGATTCTGGTTGCAATTCGACGTGCACGCAATGCCGTCCTGCTTCTAGTAGGGGTCGCGGGACCGCTGCTCATCGCCATGTCGAGCAACGAAAACATCGGTCTGCGATATGCTCTGCCGGTCTATCCTTTCCTGGCTATCCTGGCTGCCTACGCTGGACTTTGGCTCTGGCGCGCCGGCACAAGCGCTGCGACATCGTATGCCTGCCGCGCCATAGTCGTGATTCTAGTTCTGTGGAATGTCGTAGGCACGGTTCATGCCGCGCCCGATTTCATCCCTTATTTCAATGAAGTCGCCGCACCCTACAGCAGCAGGATTCTTGTCGACAGCGATTTTGATTGGGGCCAGGACCTGAAACGGCTTGCCGCCGTGCTCAAAGAACGCAACATCGGTTTCTTCTGGGTCGCTTACGAAGGCACCGCCGACCTCAAACTGCAGGACATGCCTCCTTCCCGGATGCTTCAGTCCAATCAGAAGCCTGCGGGTTGGATCGCCATCAGTGAGTTCAAACTAAAGACCGACGCCGATCAATTCGGATGGTTGGAAAACTACCAACCGGTGTGCCGAGCAGGCAAAACCATTCGCCTGTACCACTTCGATACCGCTCCGGCCAATTGAAAGTCATCAAGGAACCGGCGAGATCGCAGAACATCGTTATCGCTTCGCTAGCGCGTCAGAAGGAGGGCAAGGTTCTATGTGTTGAGGATAAGAAATCTCGAAACCGCGTGCGGAACTTGCGATCTTCAGCTTGGTGGGTTTGGCCGGAGCAAACGGTAGCTGGACTTCAAGTGCGTAGGGCGACTCGATCTGCGAACGAATCGATTCGCGATCTTGCTGCGCTTTCTTACTCTGGCTCCAGGTCGGAGTGAGCTGTGCTTCGATCCATCCTCCGCCTGTAGACTTGACGAACTCTATGAAGTCGACTCCTGCCTGAACCTCTGGCGATGGTGGCGCTGGATCTCCTGGCGCCGGCCTTACAACAAACGCGAATATCCGAATGCCGTGCTGGATCAGCGTGTTCACCAATAGCTTAAGACTTGCGGCACTGTGATTGTCACCGCCGTCCGTCACGATGTAAATCGTATCGCCGAATTGAGGAGTTCCGAAGAGTCGGCTCGCCGCATGGATTGCGTCGTAGAGGGCAGTCGCGCCGTGTGGTTTTGACTGTGTTAGCGCCAAGAGCTTCTGCCGGATTTGCTCGGGGTCGCCGAAACCCCACACGTCGGTTTTGTTGCTAAATGTAACCAGTGCGACGGGCGAGTGTGGCGGCAGGGAATCGAGAGCAAACCCAACCGCGAGCAAACTATTTTTCCATCTCTGGCTTATACCGCCCATGCTGCCGCTGGTATCAACCAGCAGGACAATACGCGGAGAGAGATTCTCTTTGTTCAACGAAAGCACGGGGGCAGACTTTCCGTCGACCGTGATCTGCAAATCGCTGGCCCGCAGACTGGCGTTTTCGGGGCTTTTCCAGACGGTGAGCGCAATGCCCCGACGAAGACAAGTGTCAGCCGCTTGCGACGGATTATTGCTGGTCCCGGTTATGTTCTCCTGAGCCGGGAGAATGATGCCGGTCAGAAACAGAAAACACCACGTCAACCCTCGGGAAACTACGCCGCGCGCGGAAGCCCGTCGCATGATGTAAGCCCTCTCCGAGTCACTGAAACGACACCATTCACGGCGCCACTCGGATTGTAGTCATATCAACTATCGACGCAAGGATCGCCCTCAAATGGAGTTATAAAGTGTTCCCAATAAGGAAAGCGGCCTGGTAGGGCCGCTCTCAGTCAGCTACGTACTGACGACTGCTACTGTTTGGTCGCCGTGTACTTCATCGATGACCCCTGCAGCTTGTCGTCATACATGCAAGTCAGCGTGCTGCCGCTGACCGTAGCTTTCATCACGCCGATGACCTTGCCGTTGCGCATGTCGGTCTCTTCAATTGTGTTGTTGCCTATCTTCTTCACGGAAACCGATGTAATCCCCGGATCGCCCTTCATCGGTGCTTCCGTGCCGTCCATCTTAGCCGTGTAGGACTGCCCGGTGGGCGTAGTCATGGTCAGTTCGTCGCCGCTTACCTTATAGGACCAGGTGATGCCGTTGTCGGAGATGTTCTCCATCTTGGTTGTGCGCCATGAGCCAGAGATCATGTTCGCTCCCGCCGGCGGTTTCGCGCCCACCCGCATCGCTTCACCTTTACCGGTAACCGGTGCCCCGTTGGTATTGCTGCTGTCAGTGAACTCAACGGTCATCGTTTTACCATCGCTAGAAACCATCATCTTGGACGTGCCGACAACCTTGCCATCTTTCTTGTCTGTCTCTTCCACTTCGCTATTACTGACAACCTTGATGGCAACGCTGTTGTAGTAGGGATGGCCGGACACCGACTGGTCCATTCCGTCGGCTTTGACCTCCACTGGAGGCACGCAGGTCTTGCATTCATACATTCCGTTCTGCAGCAGGTACTCGCTAGGCTTTTTGGGGAAGTCGACCTTGTTCATGTCGACCTTCCATGTCCCGTCGAACGCGCTCTGTGCCACCGCCAACACAGGCGTAAGCAATAACCCCAACATCGCCAGGAAAAGGATTCTCTTCATTGCAAACCCTCCTGAATCTGATTTTCGGTGGGAAATTATATCGGAAAACGATAGGTCTGTAATGGACACGTCGGTGCAGAGATCAGGCCGAAACGTGTGTGCCGACACGCCACCTGACTTCACTCATCGTGATAATCCGGAGGGAGCGGACCATCAATCGCAAGGGTGTCCCAGTCGTGGCGGATTACCGTTTTCCGCCGCCTGCAACGCAGCCGGATTCATGCAGGTCCCGGGATCAGGCGTATGCGTTGCGGCCGCGCGTGCGGCAGGAGTTTGCGTCGGATACGCCTGCGGCTGGGGCGAACTCGGGCTGCTGGAAGAGTTGGGTTGCTGACCACGTACGGTTGGATCCGGCACGCTGTTGCCGGGATGATGATCGTGCATGCGCGATCCATTTGAATCACGTGACGTGCGCTTGGAATTGTCGTTGTTGGTTTCGTTCTGCAATGGTGCGGATGGCTTCGAGGAGTTGCTCTGATCGCTGGGGGTCTGGGTCGAACTTTGCGCCAGGATCATAGCCGCGAACAGAGCCATCATGGCTGCGAAGTATGTCAGGCCCTTCATCGGAACCCTCCCTTGCCGCACACCTTGGCGTCGGCAGCGCTACTTCTTTAGAGTAGCTGGGCCGGAGTTTGGTTTCCCCTTAATTCAGCAAATGGCTGGGTTGTGGCGGGAAGGAAAGTCTATGTACAGGGTCCTTTATGCGTTTTGCACTTGGACATGATCGCCGTCCGCAAGCGGCCGCGCAGATCGTCAGGCAGTTCGTAAAGGTGGGAGTCGCGGTAGATCTCGATGGTCATCTTGGTCGTGTTGCAGACGACGTAGCAGTTATGGCACCACTGAAGGTGGTCTTCCAATTCCGCCCGGGTTTGGGCGTCCATCGAGTCATCAAGGTAATCGGTTAGCTCCTTGAGAAAATCAGAGCAGGTCACTTTTTGCCATCTCCACCGGTACGATTTTTGAAGTATTTGCTCAAGCGTTCTCGCAACTGCAACCGGGCGCGAAGTAGTCGTGACTTCACCGCCGGAATACTCAAATCCAAGGCATCCGCCGTCTCTTCGGTGGAGAGCCCTTCAACGTCGCGCAGGACAAACACAGTGCGGAAGCTAGGCGGTAACCCCTGAATGGTTTTGCCCAAGATCTCCTTCAACTCGCCCTGCGAATAAAGCTGCTCCGGATTGGGTGACCAATCGGCCACCTCACGCGGCATGGAGTCTTCTTCGGTCTTGATGTCCTCATCAAGCGACACCGTCCGTTCTGGACGGCGTCGACGCAAGCGCATCAGCGCTTCGTTCACCGCAATCCGCACCAGCCACGTGTAAAACTTGGACTGCTCCTGAAAGTTAGCCAGATTCTGGTAAGCCTTCAGGAACGCATCCTGCACCACATCTTCCGCGTCTTCGCGGTTTTGAGTGATGTGCTGAGCAATCCGAAACACATTGCGGTCATACCGGCGCACCAACTGCTCGAAGGCGCTGATGTCGCCAGCTTTCGCCGCATGAACCAGGGCCAGCTCATCGCCAGCTGGTTCAGCTACTTTGGGTTGGATGGTTCCCATGTTTCAGCAGATTCAGGATTTTGGAACGGCTCAGCAATTACTCTGCCCATTGTACCTATTTGGAACGGATTGGGCGAACCCCGAGCGAAGGGACTTTAGCCTCAGTAGGGCTGGTCCTCACGGGGATCCCTAAGGCGCGCCGCCCTTGAGCGAATTGGGGTGAGAGGCCAGCGCCCACGGACTCACCATCACGTTTGTCATCCCGAGGAGGACTTCAGTCCGACGAGGGATCTGCGGTTCTCTACAAGTCGCCATGAATCTTACTCGCTTCGCCTGGGTCCGTGTCACTCGTCCTACGTGATACGGATGCACCCCACTCTTGGATTCACGACCGGAATCGATTCCGTACATGAATCGTCATATGCTGTGACAACGCAATCGCGCTAAACTGCATGACAGCGATGTTTCGGAACCGCCTTCTCGTTACAACTCTGGTCTGCACCCTGACCGTGCCGGGTGATTTCATGCTGGCGCAGGACAGCACCTCATCGTCCACGTCGTCCGCCAAGAAGAAAACGTCCTCTTCTTCGAGCACGCATAAATCAACTTCTACCAAGAAGTCGGCGTCTACCCACTCGCACTCGCGCAAGACGGTCACGACCGCGCGCGCCCACCAGATGCACCGCAGCTTTGTCGCTTCCAGCGATCTGCGGCCTATGGCGCGCCAACTGGTCGAGTTCCGCACGCCTGCCGCCTACACAGGCGTAGAGAACTACGCTCACACCCACGCGGGCACCGAAGCCGCGGCGCTGGCCTGGTTTGCCATCGGCTACGCGCACTATCTCGACGCTCAGTATCCGGCTGCTATCACTGCGCTGCAGAAGGCGCAACCGCAGATTGGCGAGCTCAAGGACTACGTTGCCTTCTTCATCGGCAACTCATACGTACTGAGCAACAATCCGGAAGAATCCATCGCCTACCTGCGCGATTTCGGTACGCGCTTTCCCGACTCGCTTTACGACCACGACGCGACGATCGCTTACGCCAAGACTCTGCTGGCATTGAATCGTCCTGCTGACGCCGTCAAACTGCTGGAGGCGCATCGGTCGCCGGCCAGTGCTGAGACGGAATATTACCTGGGCAAGGCGTATGTACAGAATGGTCAAGGCCGCAGCGGTGCTGAGGTCCTGCAGCACGTCTACTACGACTACGCGACTAGTTATCTCGCCGATCAAGCGCAGAAGGATCTGCAAAAAATTCCGGAAGAACCTTTGCTGCCGCCGGTCACCTACGCGCAGCACGTCAAGCGGGCCGACGCGCTTTATAAAGGCAGGCGCTATCCTGCCGCGGCGGAAGAGTATCGCTATGTCGTCGATTTCGCTCCTCCAGGGCAGCGCTCTGCCGGATTAATTCAGCTGGCCAATTCCTACATGAAGGACGGCAACACGCGCCTGGCGCGCGAGACGCTGGATCAGATTCCCGACGACGGCAGCGACGCCAGCGGGGAGAAGTGGTATCAGCAGGTCGAGATCGCCCGCAATGCCAATGACGACGCTTCGATCAGCAACATCCTCGAACACATGCGTGCGAGCACGCCCAAGTCGCCTTGGCTGGAAGAAGCGCTGCTGAGCACCGGCAACATGTATCTGTTGCGCAAGGATTACGATCGCGCCCTCGACTATTATCGCGAGATTCACGAACGCTTTCCCAACGGGACCAAGGCGGCTTATGCGCATTGGAAGTGCGCTTGGCTGACTTACATGCAGCGCCGCAACGATCAGGCCAAGAAATATTTCGAGGAACAGGTTGAGTTCTATCCGGGAACCAATGAGGTTTCCAACGCGATGTACTGGCGCGGCCGTATGGCGGAAGAGGATCGCGATTACGGCACCGCGCGCGCCTATTACCTGAAGCTATCCGAGCGTTACAAGAACTATTACTACGGCGTCCTGGCGCGCAAGCGCATGGCGACGATGCCGGCCGCGCCGGCGGTCACTGTTGCCGCTTTGTCGCATGTTTCGTCACTCGCCGCGCTTGATCCGGTGTCGCAGATCGTTGATCCACCGGAAGACGATCTCCATTACAACCGCGCCAAGTTGCTGGAGAACGCCGGCGTGACCGATCTCGCGGTGCGCGAGCTGCAGGCCGGCACCACCACCGGTCCGTGCTGGGAAATGATCGAGATCGCGAAGATCTACACCAACGGCGGGGAATACTATCGCGCGCTGCAGGCCTTGAAACGCGCCATCAGCGGATACTTCGCGATGGACGTCAGTCAACTGCCAGCTCCCTATTGGCAAGGACTTTTCCCGCGTCCCTATTGGGATGCTTTGCGCACGTATTCGGAAGAGAACGGTCTCGATCCCTATCTGGTTGCGTCGCTCATTCGCCAGGAGTCGGAGTTCAATCCCAGTGCGATCTCGCACGCAAACGCCTACGGCCTGATGCAGCTGTTGCCGAGAACAGGGAAGGGCGAAGCCAAGAAGACGGGCTTGAGTCATTACAGCACCGACTCGCTGCTCGATCCGACCACTAACATCGAGCTGGGAACACATTACTTCCGCCAGATGGTGGACGAATTCGGAGGCCAGGTTGAATACGCGCTCGCCGCTTACAATGCAGGCGCTGAACGCGTCTCCGACTGGCGGGCCGCCGGCAATTATCGCGACGTGCAAGAGTTTGTCGAATCCATCCCCTTCACCGAAACTCGCGAATACGTTCAAGCCATCGTGCGCAACGCCGAGGTCTACAAGAAGGTATACGGAACTCCGTAGCTGGCGGCTATCAGCTATCGGCCGTCAGCCATCGGTAAGAGTCGCTCTTCGCATTTCGCTCTTCGCCTCTCGCCAGATCACTATTAACGATTTGTCATCCTGAGCGAGGCGCTTCGGCGCTGAGTCGAAGGCCCCCCATCGTCCCCGGTCGGTGCCGAAGGACACGTTGATGCCATTCAGCGCCGATCGATGCGCGACTTGTCCGCAATTCCGCTCGTCTGCAATCATGGGTGCCCCGTTCTAGCCTGCCTTTGGCTAGGGCGGGGCAGTTCTACGATCACTTCTTAGCGCCATAATCCCGCAGAAACTTACACTCACCCTTCACTTCGCACTGGAGCATGTCTTGCACCAGCAGGTTCCATCCTACAAATCCCGCGAACACGTGATTCGGCGACTGCTCCGGCGTCGGCGCCAGACCTTCTCCCGTCTCGGCGTTGTAGTCCTCGTGCATCGATCCCCACTTCTGAATATCCGCCAGCACCATCCGCCCAAGGATCCCCGATAGCTCCCTCGCCTCTTTATCAAATCCGTATCGCTTGAGCGAAATGTAGTTCATGTAATTCGCGTTGATCCAGATCGGCCCCTGCCAATTGGAATACGGCACGATGATCGCTGCGTTGTTGTAATCCGGATCCTGTTTCGACAGGCTGCGCACACCGTACGGCGCCCACATGATGCCCCTGTTCAACATGTAGCGCGTGATCATCGCCTTCGCATCCTTCTCCGCCAGGATGTTGTCAATGAGCGGAACAAAATTAGAGTAGCTGATGCGCTTCACCGGCTTACCCGTATCGCGCCGGATGTTGTAGAACATCGACTCGTCAGCAAACCACATGTACTTCAGCATCGCGGCCTTTAAATCCGCTGCCTTCTGGCGGTATTCGGCGGCCTCGTCCGCAAATCCCAGCTTGTCCGCTAGTTGCGCCATCGCCCTGTACTCGCGATATTGGAAGGTGCTGATGTCGGTTGCCAGGATCGCGCTCTTGTCTTTTTCCTCGTTCGTCAGCGCGACGTTGTTGTCGGCGCCCGACGAAATCGCATTCTCCCAGAAGAACAGTCCATATTTTGGATCAAACTGCGTCTGTTCGCGGTAGGTGACGACCTTTCGCAAGCTCTCCCAGATCGGCTTCACCCACTGATAATCGTTCATCCGCTCCGACGCGATCACCGCGCCCTGCGCCAGGAACGGCTTCATCGCGAACTTACCCATCAGCGGCCGTGGACCTTTGGTCGTGATACAGCCGGCGACGTAACCGTCCTTGTCGATCGCGCCCGCGAAATCCAGTACCCACCACTGCAGGTATTGCGGCCTGCCTTGCTGCGCCAGGTGCGAGCCGATGAAGAACCCATCCCAGTCCCACATCTGTTTGTAGTAACCGGCAGGAATCAGATAGTCGTACTTGATGAAGCCTTCAGCGGGACGAATCGATTGTGGCTCCAGCTTGGCGTAAGCCGCGGAAACTTCCGTCAGCGTTTGGTCAAGGGGCGCCGGCTTGTCCGCGGCGCCAACGCTTTCGGCGACCGACAGTAACAATAGGACTGATAGGAATCGTGTGATCATCTCAACCATTCTCCTCCATACAAAATGCTGTTGGATAGCTGGTGCAGATGCCATAATGAAGCGCTCCAACCTCAACCGGCCCTATCGAGAAATTGCAGACGAGGCTGCGGCTCTTGGTCGAGAGAAATTCGAGAGGATTATTGTCGGCCACCACGCCGGTGCGATTGCTGTTGCTCATCATCGCCCTCGTCGGCGCAGCCCAGGCGCAGTCGTCGAATGTCTTCTGGTCGCAGGTTGACACCTACGTCGGTCTCACTCCCAACACGGACCTGATGTTTTTGGCCGCCGGCACTCCGGGAGCGAGCGATTCTCAACCCAGGCTCACGCTCGGTCCCAACTTTGATCTGCAATTGTGGCCCTTTCTCAGTCATATCAAGAGCAGTAATCCGGAACGGAGAAATCACCTCAGTTTCCGCGCAGGATATCGCTACGTGCGCAATCTTTACGGGCACGACTATGTGCAGAATAACGGCGTGCTGGAGTTGACGCCCCGCGTTCCGCTGCCGCTCAAACTGCAGATGGCGGACCGCAGCCGCATCGATCTCCGTGGTCTGCATACCGGTTTTACCTGGCGATATCGTAACCGGCTCACGCTCGCTCGTACCTTCGATATCCGACGCTTCAATCTGACTCCTTATGGCGAAGCGGAAATCTTCTATAACTGCGAGACCGGGCAATGGAGCCAGTATTCGTACACCTTCGGCGCATTCTCTAAGGTAACGGAAAAAGTACAAGTCGAATCCTGGTACAAGCGTCAAACCACAATCACCGAGCCGATCACCACAACCAACGTCGTCGAAGTCAAATTGAGCCTGTTCTTTCGCAGCTTCATCAACTAGCGGGTTTTGATTAGCGCCGGCGAGTTTCCAGCGAGCGAGTTGGCGATAAAATCACTGCTATTCGAACAATGTCTATGAAAGCCGCAGTCCTTACCGCTCCCGGAAATATCGTACAGAAACCTCTGCACATCCAAGACGTGCCGCGTCCGGCTTCGCAGCCCGGGCATGTGCTTCTGAAGGTCCGCGCCTGCGGCGTCTGCCGCACCGACCTGCATATCACCGAAGGCGAACTTCCGCCGCGACTCGAACACGTCATCCCCGGTCATCAGATCGTCGGCGATGTGATCGACGGCGCGACGCCGGAGCTTCCAATCGGTACGCGTGTCGGGGTCTCCTGGATCGGCGGCATCGACGGCACTTGCTGGTACTGCAAGCATGCGATGGAGAACCTCTGCGACGAGCCTACCTTCACCGGCTATACCGTGAATGGTGGTTACGCGGAATACGCGTCGGCTCGCGCTGACTTTGTCTTTCCGCTGCCGCAGGAGTTAGATGACCTGCACGCTGCACCCTTGCTGTGCGCCGGCATCATCGGCTTTCGCAGCCTGCGTGTCGCGGGCACGCAGCGGGGTGAGCGCGTCGGACTGTTCGGCTTCGGAGCCTCGGCGCATCTTGCGATTGAAGTTCTGCACGCCTGGAACTGCGAGGTCTATGTCTCCACGCGCGGCGAATCGCATGGCAAGCTGGCGGAATCGCTCGGCGCAAAGTGGGTGGGAACGGAAGTCGAGAAGCCGCCCTGCGAACTCGATCGCGCCGTGACCTTCGCGCCCAGTGGAGACGTTGTGGTCGCCGCACTTTCCAGCCTGCGCAAGGGCGGCGTGGTTGCCATCAACGCGATCCATCTGGACCGCATTCCGCAATTCGATTACGACACACTGCTGTGGGGCGAGCGCCAACTGCGCAGCGTCGCCAACATGACTCGTGACGACGCCCGCGACTTCCTGAAGATCGCCGCCGAGATCAATCTGCGGCCCAAGGTGACATCGTTCCCGCTCGATCAGGCGAACGAAGCATTACTCGCGGTCAAGAAAGATGCGATCGACGGCGCCGCTGTTATTCTGCCTTAGACCAGGATCGCTGGCTATTGGAGCTTCGCGAAATTCGTGCTGGTCGTAGTCACCTGAATCTGTTTCGCGGTCGCATTCAGAACTGTCTGTTGCGCATAATTCGTGCCGTTCGGCAGGCTGGCCATCTGAACGGAGAGCGTCACCGCATCCTGCGGATTATCCATGTAGGTGTTGACATTGATGGTCGTGATCTTTTTGGTAGCGGTGTTAAAGCCGATGGTCATCTGGTCGCCTTGCTTGGCGTAATTCTGGAACACAAGCTGTACGCCGGAGCCTCCCATGGTCTTGTCGAGCGAGGCGTTTTTCTTCTGAAATGCCTGTTGAATCAATTCCGCATTCGGTGGCACATACATCGAGAGCAGACTCTGCACCTGTTGCATGTAATCCTTCATTTCTTCGGTCTTCTTCTCGACGACTCTGCCGCGTAAACCCCTCTGTTGCTGCTGCTGCGGTTGTGCTCCCATCGGAATCTTCTGCACCTGGCCATTCGGGCCATAGGAGCACTGGTAAACCTTTTCCGGCTTCTGCTCGCCCTTCAGCGTAATCTGGCTGGTCTCCACCCACTGATACTGCTTCAGCCGTTGCTTGTTGGCTGCAGCAGCCTGTTTCAGCGCCATTATTTTCTGCTGCAATTCATTGCTGGATCCGGCACCCATCTGGGCGACGGTGAACGTCGGCAAGCCAAGCAGCAGCATCAATGCGATTGAGAACTTTGCGAGATCTTTGCCACGTGGGGTCATCAGGACCATTTTCCTTTCGTTGATAGCTTCCCGCGGTTAGCTCTAAGCGAATTAGGGAGTGACTCCCCCTGGCACCAGGCAGACGCAGATCGTCACCTGTTTGCTAAGGGCCAAAAAACTAAGAGCTGGCAGCTATGAGCTAAGGACCCAACTATTACAAACTTCCGCCAGGTTTGGCTACACCTTTTTCGACTGCCTTCAAGGGAACCTCTTTGGTCTGATCGCCGCTCTGCGGGCTGAACGAACTCAGCTGCGATTTGCCATACCAGCTCCAGATCTCGGAGAAATAGTATTTGCCATCCCGCAACGCGAAGATCACCTTCAACGGCGGCGTCTTGCTCGGAACCGCGGTCTGTAGCAAGTACAAATCTTGTTGCATCGTTCCGTCTTTCGAGCGCAGCAGAACGTAGGTGGGAGCCACCCGGTCAAGCAAATACTGCCCAGCCGGAAGCTTGGCGCCGGAAATATAGAATTCGAATGGCACATCGATCATTCCCTGCGTCGGGCGACTTTGTGCGAATCCGATCGCCGCCACAAGTACGATTAAGGCCACGGTGAAGCCGCCATACTGCAACTCACGCTTCTGATTCATATGCGTTCTCTTCGTCTCTCGCAATAACAGACATCGTTATTGGATGGTGCTATTGGATCGCCGGCTTATTAAAGCCGAGCAACTGGACCATGCCACTCTCCGCGACGCTCCAGTACTCGGCCTGCTGCACGTCAACCTTCAGCAGGATGAGGTTCGGGTCGTCCAGCCCGCCCGCAAACCACGACTTGTAGCTGTCCTGCCAGAGCTGCTTCGCTTTGACATGGTCGCGCACCAGCTCGCAGAAGCCGCTGACGGAAACGTAACGCTGGGCATCGTGATCGGCGAAGGAAACATTCACCCGCTGGATGGTTCTCACCGCTTCAACCTTTTCCGTGTTGCTGCCGGACAAGAACCACAACACGCCCGGGGCCTCGACTCCATGAGCTGTCATCGGACAACTGTGCAAACTGCCGTCCGGGCTGATGGTGGTCAAGATGGCGATTTCGACACCGCTGATCAGCTCACTCAGTCTTGCAACAGGATCGTAGCTTTGTGCCATGTAAGCTCCTTGAATTCGCGGATCGCGACCATCCGCTACAGCGGCTGCGCTCGACAACGCGGATGGCCATTGCATCAACCGCCGGAGGTTGCAGCGACCACATCCGCGGCGACGTCGTCCGGTTTCCACGCGTTTCCTGAGTATACCTTGAGCACTTTTCCGTCCTTACCGACCAACACCGTGCTCAGTCCGTGCACAATCTGCCCGTCTTTCGAGTTGTAGGCCAGCCCGAAGAAGTCTGCCGCCTTGCGTACCTGATCCTGCGAACCGGAGGCGAACTGCCAATGCTGAAACTTGGGATCGACGTGGCCCACATAGCGCTCGCCATACTCGTGGAGAAGTGCGGGCTTATCGTGCTCAGGATCGATGCTGATGCTGAGCAGCTGTGCGTCGGCCAAGGCGGTAGGATTCTGCTGCAGCCGTTGCAGCACCTGCGCGAAGTTGCTGCTCATGCGTAAACAGTAATCGGGAAACGGACAGCGCGTGTAGATGAAAGTAAGCAGCAGCGGCTTGCCGCGGAATTGCTTGAGATCAATGTGCTGGCCGTTCTGATTGACGAGCGTAATATCGGGAACTTCATCGCCCGGTTGCGGGATGTGTAGCGGAGAAGTGCTATCACCGGCAGCGCCGGCGCCCTTGGTGAAGCTGATGTCCTGCAACTCAGCGTGATCGCTGAGCACCAGGGTCGCATGCACCTCGTCACCCGGCGTAATCGCTCGAAACACCCACGCGTCCTGTTGGCTGACGAGAAACGGCATGGTCATGCCTTTCATCAATCCTGGAACGTCCTGATGGGCAATCGTGAGCTGATGCAAGGCGGGATCAACCGCGACCACCCGTCCATCCAATTCGTAGCGTTTGGCGGGAGTTGGGCGCGAGCAGGAAATAAGAAGTGCAAAGGATGCGATGAGTGAAACGACTTGAGAAAGCCTGCCGACGCAAGACTTCATGGCCTGACATTTTATCTACAAGGAACCTCGTTCGGACCACTCAGCCGGTGGCTGTGCCAGCTTTCAAAACACGGTAGAAATCCTGCAGCCCGTTAAACATGATTTGAATGCCGATACACACTACGAGGAAAGCTGACAGCCGGATCAGAATGCTGGTGCCGGTTGGGCCAAGCACCCGCTGCAGTCCTTCTGAAAGCCAATAGCACAGGAAGATGGCTAGCCCCACGCAGAGAATGCCACCCACCGCGGCCAGCGCGCTGTAGATGAGTTCAATGTGCCTTTCCACGTGAAGATTGCTGCCCAGCGTGAGCGCAACCGCAATCGACCCTGGCCCGACCGTGAGCGGCATGGTGATCGGGTAAAAGGCTTGCGAGAGGATCTCCTGGCTGTTCGGTGCTGACTCCACCCGCTTGTCGTCGGCCCAGCTTTTCTTATTCAAGATGCTCCAACCGGCCATCGTGACTACCAGCCCCCCGCCGACCTGCACCGCCGCCAGACTGACACCAAAGAATTCGAGAACGTAGGAGCCGATGAACAATGAGGCGACCAGCAAAGCCACGCCGTTAACCGCCACGCGGATGGCGACGGTGCGCCGCACTCTCTCTGAAAATCCCAGTGTCATCTCGGCGAAGATCGGGGCCATACCCAGCGGATTCACAATGGGCAGCAGCGCGGCGAAGATAAGCAGTACCTCGCGAATAACGGCTTTCATAGGAGTGTTTCAGGATAGCCCAGAGCTCGCTGATTTTGCCAACAGGAGGCTGAACCGTGCATCGCGCGGGGTTACGATGGACGGTATGGCAAGATCTCAAACCTCGGTTGAAAGTTGCCTGCTGCAACTGCAAAACTAGATGACATGGGCCGGTTTGCCTCAACCGTCGAGTTCTATTCGCGCTACCGCGAACCGTATTCGCCCAGATTCTTCCTGACGGTGGCGGAACGGCTGGAGCTGCGTGGAACTGAGAAGTTGCTGGATGCCGGCTGCGGGCCGGGCCCGTTGGCGATCGGCTTCGCTCCATTTGTGAAGGACGTCACCGCGCTCGATCCGGAAGCGACCATGATTGCGGCCGCAAGATCTGCCGCAGCCGAGGCGGGTGTCAACATCTCCTTCGTTCACCAGAAGCTGGAGCGATTCTCTGCGGCGTCGACATTCGACGTAATCACCATTGGCCGCGCCCTTCACTGGCTGGACCGGGAGGCCGCGTTGCGGGTGCTGCGACAGATCGTGGGCGCATCCGGCCACATCCTGATTTGCGGAGCCTCGAACACGGATACGCCGGAATTCCCCTGGGTGAAACCCTACGACGTTGCGCGGCGTGCGTTCGCTCCCGAACCTGACGAAGCACGATACCGGATTGATGGCCGGAAATGGTTTTCCGGCTCCGAATTTGAACAAGCCGATACCATCCCGGTGGCCGAACGCCGTGCGGTTACCGTTACCGAACTGGTCGGTCGCGCATTGTCGAAATCCAACACCTCCCCGGCAGTCTTAGGCGCCCGCAGGGAGGAGTTCGAAGCTCAGATCAAGGCTGTCCTTGAGCCCTTCGCGCGAGATGGAGTCGTACGGGAAGAGATTGTCAGCCGTGCGACTGTCTTCAAGCGCCGTGCCGCGTCCGCTGCGAGTTAGCTTCGACGTCACGCGCAGCCACTCATTACCCACCGGAAATGTTGACGCCGATTCATAGTTGCATATTCAATGGATGAGCGGCTGGCTGGTAACCGAAGCGGCCGCTCTCTATATGGGAATCCCCCCTCGCACCTACGGAGCGCTTCAGGTCAAGCTGCGCGAGTCGCTAGTCACGCGCGCGCTCGTTCTGCCGATTCAGCAATTCATTCATATTCAGGGCATCAGCAGCATCTTCCTGCTGGCCGCGGCTGTGATTGCTCTGGTCTGGGCCAATTCGCCGTGGCACGACTCCTATCACCACGTGTGGGAGATGGAGCTGCAACTCTCGCGCCTCCAGTTGCCCGTGCACGCGTGGATCAACGACGCGCTCATGGCGATCTTTTTCTTCCTCGTCGGCATGGAGATCAAGCACGAGATCGTACATGGCGAGCTGGCTGACATTCGCCGCGCTGCGCTCCCGGTCTTTGGCGCACTCGGAGGCATGATCGTTCCGGCGCTGCTGTTCGCCGTGGTCAATCGCGGCCAGCCCGGACAGCACGGCTGGGGCATCCCCATGGCGACGGACATCGCCTTTTCGCTCGGCGTGCTGGGCATGGTGAAGGGCATTCCTTCGGACCTGAAGGTCTTTCTGTTGACGCTGGCCATCGCCGACGATATCGGGGCCATCATTGTGATCGCTGTTTTTTACAGCGGCTCTTTGGATCGCGGCGCGCTGCTGGTGGGCATCGTTATCCTGGCGGTGATTGCACTGCTACTGAAGCTGGGGATCTCGCGGCCTGTGACCTATTTCGTGCTGGGGGTTGGTTTCTGGATTGCCATTCTGCGGTCAGGCGTTCACGCCACCATCGCGGGTGTGATTTTAGGATTTCTCGTGCCCACGACCGCGCCGCTGTCGCTCGAGCAGTTTCAGAACATGGCCACGGACATGGCAAGAAGGTTCCGCGATGCGATGGCGAAAGGCGATGAGCGTACCGCGAAAAGTGTACTGGGCAGATTCGATGCTCTGCTGAACAACACCGAGTCGGCGGCGGAACGGCTGACCCGTCTGTTGAACGATTGGGTATCGTTTCTGGTTTTGCCGCTGTTTGCCCTGGCCAATGCAGGTGTAACCTTTTCCGGCGGGGCGTGGGGCGAATTGCTCACCAGCCGGATTGCCTGGGGCATCGTGGTGGGACTGGTTGTCGGCAAGCCGCTGGGCATAGTTGGTTGTGCCAAACTTGCACAGATCGTAGGTCTCGCGCGGGTGCCTGAGGGTGTCTCGTGGAAACAACTGACCGCCGTCGGATTATTGGCAGGAATTGGGTTTACGGTTTCGATCTTTATCAGTTCGCTGGCGTTTGACGATCCCGCTCACCTGATGGAGGCTAAGACGGCGGTGCTGGCAGCCTCGGTGGTTGCTGGTGTCCTGGGTTATCTGGCTCTGCGCGATGCTAACTCGCGCCAGAAATCCGGCTTCACGGCGGACCAGGAGCCGCAATCCCCTGTGCCTCCGACCGCGAAAGAAGCGTAAGTCTCCTGGCTGCAAAAGCGTTACAATTTCTGGGTCCTACTTTTCCAGGCCACTCAGTCCAGCACATTGGTTGGTCACACCTTGCCGGAAGGTGCGGGCAAGGTTTGAGAAATTAGCAGTAGCTGGCTGGACGCATTCCGGTCCGGCGACACAACGAAAGGAAACATTATGCGTTCCAGATTGTCAGCGCTAGTGCTCAGTGTCCTTCTGGTTGCGGCTATTACGGCCTGCAATAAGAAGGATCAAAGTCAAAACCAGCCGCCTGCGGCGACGACCAGCGATAGCTCTTCGGCACAGAGCAACCAGCCGGCGAGCAACATGGCTCAGCAACCTGCTTCAGGTCAACAGCAGCAGATGGCACAGCAGCCGCAGCAGCAGATGGCTCAGAATGCGCCGCCGCAAAGTGCGCCCGCTCCTGCGCCGCAGGCCGCGCCCACTCCTCCTCCGCCTCCACCGCCACCTCCGCCATTGGTCATTCCTGCGGGAAGCGGCGTTGTTATCCGCATGGGCAATACCATCGATACCAAGACCGCAAACCCTGGCGACTCATTCACGGGAACGTTGGCCCAGTCGATCACGGTGCATGGCGTGGTGGCTATCCCTGCCGGGGCTGGAGTTGCCGGAACGGTGGTCGATGCTAAGTCACCCGGCCGGTTCAAGGGTGAGGGCAATTTGTCGATTACGCTGACCTCGATCAACGTGCGGGGTGTTCCGACCACTATCAGTACCTCGACCTATATGCAGACGGTTAAGGGCAAAGGCAAGCGGACGGCTGGGATGGTTGGTGGCGGCACGGGCGCTGGAGCGTTGATCGGCGGACTCGCCGGCGGCGGCAAGGGTGCGCTGATTGGAGGCTTGGTTGGCGCAGGTGCGGGTACTGCGGGCGCGGCCTTTACCGGCAACAAGGACCTGCAAGTTCCTGCTGAGTCGGTGGTCACGTTCAGGCTATCTCACTCGCTCACGGTGAAGCGCTCCGAGTCCTCGTCGCAGCCCAGCCAGTAGCGGTTTCGCTTTGGAATGTAGAAAGGGAGGCTGTGGTAGCCTCCCTTTTTGTTTGTGAGGTGAGATAGCTTTCACGCCGCCTGGCGGTGCTTGATGGCTTCGCGGGCCTTGGAGCGGGTCGCTTCCGTCCAATCACCCATGCCATGATCTCTGCGCCAGTGTTCTTCCGCCCGCCGCACGATCTCATCGTCGCTGGCGCCGCTGGTCTCCCACTGGCAATCCGCATTGCCCGCGTCGGCACAGCGAAACGTACGATCCGCGACAGGTTGGCTAGTGGTCATGGAATGAGCTGAGCCGCTGGTGAGGCGCGACAAATCCGTCTGCTCATTGCTGGAATCGGCGCTGGGCTTCCGATTGGAACTGGCCCGGCTCTCCTCGCGCTGAGATGCAGCCGCCATGTGATCGCCAGGATTACCTTTCATTCGCCCGGCATGGGTGTCCGAGAGGTTGTGATCGCCAAGCACGCGACGCTCGTCGCTGGTCTGTCCCCAGCCTTCGGTGCCCGCTGTTGGCGCGGATGGGTTGATACCTCCAGCTTGCGAACTTAGGTCAGGATTCGTGTCCGGAGTGCGCTTCGTTTTGTTCTCTGGCATAACTGCTCCTGTCATGAGAGATGCCAGGGAGGCGGTGCTGGTGGGCTGGAAGAACGAATCCTTAGAAGGGGAAGTCGGCGACCGCTATTTCGACGCCGATTTCATTTTTTCCTGCTTTTCGCGCTGAGCTTTCGCCCAACCTTCTTTCACGATCTGGCGGGCACGGCCGATTGCCAGGGCATCTTCGGGAACATCATCGGTGATGCACGACGCTGCGCCGATGTAAGCGCCGCGTGCCACGCGCACCGGAGCGACAAGCGTCGTGTCGCTACCAATAAAAACACCGTCCTCGACGATCGTCTGGTGCTTGTTGACGCCGTCGTAATTGCAGGTGATGGTTCCGGCGCCCACGTTTACACCCTCGCCGATTTCAGCGTCCCCGAGATAGGTGAGGTGATTGGCTTTCGAGCCCTTGCCCAGGCGCGTCTTTTTCGTCTCCACAAAGTTGCCGACATGCGCGCCTTCCCCAATTTCGCTGCCCGGCCGCAAGTGTGAGTACGGTCCTAGCTGAGCGCCGTTGTGAACCACCGAATCCTGCAAAATGCATCCCGGGCGAATCAAAACGTTGTCACCAATCTCGCAGTTGGTGATCACCGAATAGGAGCGGATACGGCAATCGGCGCCGATCCTGGTTTTGCCGATCAGCTGCACGAAGGGCTCGATGACGGTGTCTGTTCCGATCTCCACATCGGCATCGATGTCGCAGGTGTCGGGACGGAAAATCGTAGTGCCGGCCAGCATCAGCTCGCGGGCTTTTTTCGCGCGCAGCCGAGCGTCGAGTTCGGCGAGTTCCATACGCGTATTGACGCCCAGGACTTCATTCGAATCGTTGGCGCGCAGGGCCAGCACCTTCTGCTTCGCCTTGCGCAAGAGCTCGGCAACGTCCGTCAGGTAATACTCATGATGGGCGTTGTCCGTGCCAAGCTTGCCGATTTGTTCATACAGCGGCGCAGTGGCAAACGCATAGATGCCGGAATTGATCTCGCGCTGCCTGGCCTCGCTGCCGCGCAACGCCTTCTGCTCGACGATCCGTTCTACTTCGTCGGTCTCTTTGCCTTTGGCGACTTTGCGGAAGATGCGACCGTAGCCGGTGGGATCGGAGGGCTCGGCCGTGAGAATCGTCATGGCGGCTTGGTTCGCGGTGTGAAAATCGCGAACCCGCGCGATCGTCTCCGGTGCGATTAGCGGTACGTCGCCGGAGAGCACCAGCACATGCTGAAAGCTTCGTAGCGCTGCACGCGCCTGCATCATGGCGTGACCGGTACCCAGCTGCTCGCTCTGTAATACGAACCCGATTCCGGTTGATTGCAATGCGGCCCGAACTTTTTCGGCTTCATGCCCGATGATGGCGAAGACATTCTGCGCTGGTACCACCTGCATCGCCGCCGAGACCACGTGAGCGAGCAGCGGTTTGCCGGCGATCTCGTGCAGTACTTTGGGATGCCGCGACTTCAGCCGCGTGCCCTTGCCGGCAGCAAGGATAGCAATGGCGAAACCAGACAACTTGGCTGAGGATTTCTTAGGCATCAGTTGAGATCGAAAGATTATTTCACCACAGAGGCACAGAGACACAGAGATTTTGTTCTTGATTTTCTCCGTGCCTACGGGTCTCTGCGGTTAATTATTGCTGTTCCTGATGCATCGCCGCTACCGGCGACTCACGCAGCTCCATCATAAGCCGGAGGAGGTCCTGCGCCACGCGATGGGTTTCGTGGCGGGCGATCAGGCCTTCGGTGGGATGAAGCTCTTCCATCAGATACTCACCGAGCACCGGCTTCACCCCCAGCGCCTCGATCTGATCGACGTCGACCTCAATCTGCGACTGCCGCTTCTCCGCGTACTTCGCCGCCAACTGCAGCGAGGCAGGCGTGCGATTCACCAGCGCATAGTCGAAAAACTTATGGCGCGCGTGCTTATACAGAGCGCGAATGTGATCGGATGCGCTGAGATCCAGACTCTCATTGGCTTGCGTCATAAGATTGCAGACGAACACCTTCACAGCCGGCGAGCGGGCGATGGCATCCGACACATTGCGCACCAGCAGGTTGGGAACCAGGCTGGTGAACAGCGATCCCGGACCAATCGTGATGAGATCGGCGCTCTCGATGGCATGCATTGCCATGGGCAGCGGCGGCGCATCGGCGGGATCCATGCGCAGCTCGACGATGCGGCGATCGCTGGCGGTGATATTGGTTTCGCCGCGCACAGTCGAACCGTCGTCCATGATGGCGTAGAGCTGCGCGTTACTGGTGGTCGCGGGATAGATGTGGCCGCGCGTGGCCAGGATTGCCGAAGACTGCTTGATCGCCTGGCTGAAGTCGCCGGTGATCGCGGCCATGGCGGACAGAAACAGATTGCCGAAACTATGTCCGCCGACGCCCTCGCCGGCAGGGAAGCGATACTGAAAGAGCCGCGAGAGCAGCGCCTCTTCTTCGGAGAGCGCGACAATGCAGTTGCGCACGTCGCCCGGGGCGGGAAGGTTGAGTTCCTTCCTCAGCCGTCCACTGGAGCCACCGTCGTCGCTGACGGTGACAATCGCGGACAGGTCGGAGATACACGGCAGACCGTCAGCCGCGTTGGTCTCGCCGGAAGTCGTCACGTAGTGCTTCAGGCCATGCAGCAAAGTCGAGAGCCCGGTGCCTCCACCCATTGCGACAACGTTGACAGCGCGTACCTCGGCGGAATTGAGGTAATTCTGCATGATCGTCTAGAGTGCGCAGACTAGTAACGCCACTTCTCGGGCTCGATTGGCGCATCGGCGCTGGTATCAGGATAAAGCAGTTCGGTGAAACGTGGATCGTCGGCAAGATTCTTGAAGTCGGAATCGTTGCGCGCCTGGTAGCGATTCGAGGGATTCAGGCGAATGGCCTCGCCCAGATTGGTGATGGCTTCGGGGTATCGGCCGGTCAGACAGTTCAACGCCGCCATGCCATACCAGATGAAATCCAGCTTGGGCGATTTCTTGGTCAGGGTGTCAAAGTTCTCGCGCGCGGTGACGTAGTCGCCCATGTTCATCAGCGACACGGCGTAGTCGAACTGCTCTTCGGGGGTCTTGAAGGTGTTCGAAACCCGGCTCATCTGCAGATTGCAGGTGTTCAAGTGAACCGAAGCGCGATCGGCTAACTCCGGGCTGGGACCGCTCATGACCTTTTCGAAATACGCCTTGGCCTTGTCATATTTATGTGCCTGTAAGGCCTTCAACCCAGCCTCATAGTTTTGCACAGCCTGTGCAAAACGCGGATCCTCGGAAACTCTCATGGGCTTATTTCCCCGGCCTGTCGGTTCGGAGCCAGACGCTGACATCGACAACATCTTTCCTTTGATTGCTTTGGCAGGGCTTCCTTTAGCGTTCTCTGAGACCTTCTTTTTCATCCGCTGAGCATCCCGTCGATCGGTTGCGACAGAGAACTGCTGCTGGTTGTGGAAAAACCCCAATTCAACGTGCAGACTGTTGCGCTGAGTTATAACCGCAAGCCGGGAGGTTCGTCAACCCTCTTCCATGCAGGCGCACTGGATAACGGTCAGTCGGTCTTGGCCGCGGCTTCAAGATCAACGTTTTTCCAGTCGCCTTTGATAATGCCGGCGCGAATCTGAGCGGGTGTCTTCTTCAACTTAGTTTGTTCGTACGCGTAGAACACTTCCTTCATGCAGAGCGCACAATGCGAACCATGCGTGCTCTCGAAGCAACTGTGCAGACTGGCATGCCCGATGCGTTCGCAATAGCAATAACAAGGCAGTTGGTAGATTACATCGGGAATCTTGGCCGCCAATTCGTAGGCGCGAACCTGATAGGGAAACTTGAAGTTTTCGCCCCACAGTTGATCTTTGGGAAGTATAGGCAGCGCATCGCCAGGCTTTGGCGGAGCGCTGTTGAATGCAGGAACATGATCGCCCTGGGCGACGCACACCATTGCCAACAGAACGACAAAGAGTAAGCCTACGGACTTCTTCATCGGCACAAATCCTTGACGAGGCATTGTATCGAAGAAAACGCGGGACCGCACACCGGCCCGACAGACACGCAGTTGCATGAGATGAGACACATCGCCATCTCAGGCATCGGGTGGTGTCGAGACCGGCTCGTTGCTATACCAACACCTTGGTGCGGAAGAGCGGACAATGCTTGACCTCGGCTTCCGTTTCTGCTAACTATCTCCCCAGCGGGTAAACTATGGCCATTCGGTTCGCTGGAAGTAAAGCGGCGTCTGTCACAGCGGGCGTTCTCTTCGTACTTGTGCTCTTCGCCATCTTCTTCCTGGTTGGGGGCGATTATGCGTTCTGGTTCTTCCAAATTCTGCCCGTCAGGTTGTCACACTACACGGAAACGACTTTTCCGCTGCTTTGGGAGTACAAGATACACCTGCTGACCCTGATCGTCTTAGTGGCCGTGATCAGCTTTCTGCGCAAGGTACACGACGGTCCAGTCGGGAAGTATTAGAGTGATGAGGATCTGACCCTCGATCTCCTGCACGCCAGCCGCAGAATCTCTGGTCAGGCCTGATAAGCATCCGGTCCTTCGGTCGTGGTACCGAAGTACGCTTCCACCGCGGTGAGCACAGACTCACGATTCAACTTGATCTCCTTCTGCTCGTATCGCGCCGCCCAGCCAATCTGATTCACGATGTCTCGCGGATGGCATGCCCGCAGGGGTTCGTGCAGTTTGTTCTTGATCACATCGATCAACTCATCAATCAAGGCAGGTTCGCATTCGAGATTGAGCGGCTTGCAAACATTGCGGAAGATCTGATGGAACTCCGGGTTGGTGATCGCGCCGACATGGACCTTAGTCTGGATTCTGCGCAGGAAGGCGGCGTCGACCAAGGTGGCGGGATCGAGGTTGGTGGCGAATACCACGAACATCTCGAAGGGGATCTCAACCTTCCTGCCGCCCGCCAGGGTAAGGAAATCGATGCGGCGATCCAGGGGAACGACCCAGCGGTTGAGCAACTCTTCCGGCCGTATGCGTTGGCGACCGAAGTCGTCGATGATCAACACGCCGTTATTGGCCTTCATCTGTGCCGGAGCGGTGTAATACTTAGCAACCGGATTGAGTTGCAGCTCGAGCATTTCGATGGTGAGTTCGCCGCCGACCAGCACCGCCGGACGATGACAGAGCACCCAGCGTGGATCCGTGGTGGGAGTGTCGGCTTCGCCGACCTTAGGGTGCACGTTGGGATCGTGCACCGCAATGATCTGACCATCTACTTCGATGGCATAGGGAACCCAGATCTGATCGAGCGACATCACCGAGGAAAGCGCGGTAGCTATCGACGTCTTGCCCGTCCCGCTGGGACCATGCAGGAAGATCGAAGTGCCGGAATTGAGAGCCGCTCCCAGTTTGCGCTGCGTCTTGTCGTCGATAACCAGATGGGCGAGGGCGCGCTGCACGTCGGGCGGGTGGATTTCGGCGTGACGCACGCTTTGCTGCTGAACTCGTCGCACGTAACTGTCCAGCGAGACCGGAGCGGAACCGGTGTAGTGGTTCAACGCCAGCAATTCGAGGGCGCGCGATCTGCCGGCGGAAGTGATGGCGACCTGCGGAATGTTGGCGTGCATACCGGTCACTTCGCAGAGTTGTTCGGCACGCAAGCGCCGCAGCAGTTCGTTTACCACCGTAAACCGGAGCCGAATCTGATCGGACAACTCCCGCAGCGAGAGAGGGCCAGCTACACACAGGATCTTGAGCGCTAAATCCTCTAGAATCGCGTGGCGAATGCCGGTCTCCTCGACCGTTTCTGGTGCCTCGGGTGCTCCCATCAACAGTTTGGGTGTAAGCGCAGATGCCTGACTCATAAACTGGCTCCTTGCACGTGGCGCGATATGGTGACACGAATATACCAGAAGACGGCAGCACCTTAAGGCGGATTCGCGATGGCGGCGCCAGGTTCCTATCGCCTCCCATTTTGAAGCCAGCTTGCAGGATGCGACAAATTCTGGGCGTCCGGGTTGATAGCTATGTCATCATATGAGCAAGTGAGGTACGAACTATGCGGCGATCCTTGCTGGCGATCGTCATGGGTGTGATTTTCTCCGCTGTTATGCTGCAAGCTCAGCGTGGCGGCGGCGGTACCGGACACAGCGGTGCCGCGCATGCGACTGTTAGCCATGCCGCAGTAGTGAACCGAAGTGCGGGCGGCATTGGAGTAACCGGTGGGCCCGAAGGAAACCGTTCACGCCGGCGTGGATATTGGTATGGCTACGGCTATGGAGCATGGCCCGGCTACTACGGCGGCTATGGGTTGGATTGGGGTTTGCCGTATTGGGACTACGTAAACTTCCCGCCCACTGGTATTCCTGGTCCGGACGATGAAGCACCGGCTTACACGGCCGGTCCAGCTTCACGAGTGGCAGCTGTGACCCGCGAGCGAGCGCCGGCTACTCCGGTGGAATCGCCCAAAGTGATTGAAGTGCCGCTGCCGAAGGACGCCGTGGTAAAGCCGCAGCCTCCCGCTCTGTTTGTCTTAACCAGTGGCGAGAAGCTGGAGAGCCGCCGCTATGTCTTGAGTGCCGACGCGCTGCAGATCGACGTTGACCGGAAACAGCGTACCATCCCGATCAGCGAACTCAATATGAACGCGACCATCGCGGCCAATCAGCAGCGCGGCATCGACGTATCGTTTCCGCAGGATCGAAGTTCGCTATTCGTAGGATTCTGACAGTAGAGTGCGAGAGATCTGGGCGCTGGGACTTCTCCAGCGCCATTGTTTTCACCTCAAGTCGGATGGAACTTCCGACTCCCGCAAAATTCGGAAGGCGGTTACCTGGACGGGGCCTGAGGACTGGATGGTCACGGTACCCTCAGTTCCCGCCGGCATCGGCCTCGGCTTCTTGAATATGAAGCCCGCAACATCGCGGTCGGTCGAGCCAACCAGCGGAATTCCTTCACTGCCCGCACCCGCCTGACCTCTGACCGCTCGGCAAGGGTGATCGCAGATTGCGACAAAGGCGGGAATGTCCAGCGCCGCATAGATTCGGAACTGCACCTCCGCCCCTCCCCTGCCGTTCTGGTCATTCTGGATCCAGAAGATGTTCGGCGTACCTCCCGGTTGCTTGGCGGCATTCGGGTTGGCTGTGACACCGGCGACGGTTGGGTTGGCTGCGGAGGTGGAACTGCCACCAGCTACATTCAGCTTCGAACCCTGGTTAGGAAGCTGTGACTCCAGGTCAGCAACCTGCTTGGTCAGGGTTTTGATCTGCTGCTCATATCGCTTGCTGACCTCATCCGAGATGTGCTGCGTAGTCTCAGAGGCGACACGATTAGAAGCCTCTGCGATTGCGTTCTCACGCTCCTGTAGAGCGCGATTCGCAGCGTGCATCTGCTGCCAGTAGAAGATAGTCCCGATCAGCAGGCCAATTACGATACCGCCGGTGATGAACCTCCATTGCTCAAGGTAAGGAGGAAGCTTGAGGGCAAGGTAGGTCGCGCCTCCCGCGACCAGGAGAGTCAAAAGCAATACGATAAAGCCTAACATCGCAAACCTCGGAGCGAGCCCGGAGCCCGGAATAGCTGGATTGTGCTCCGCTGCTTCATTCCGCGTCAACAATGCAAAATGTCGATCGCGAGGCCGCGGCGATGATAAAGGCACGGCTCGGATCGACATTTTTCCGCGTATCTGAACATCAACGGAGAAGTCCGACGTCAAATGCTTCTCAATGATGTCTTGCGTTGGCGTTGTTTATCCCAGCGTTGATGCGGCGCTCGGACAAATGGACAAGGACCTCTAGAAGCCCAGCATGATCTGGGTTTTGTCGGTCGGAAACTTGAGATTAAGGCCGCGTGCTTTGTTTGCGGCAACCGTCGCGTCAACATTGAGATCGCTGAGCGGGATGGTGCGCTGCATTCCATCCTGCTCGACCCGAACCGAGTTGACGGTCACCAGATAGCGAGCGGTTTCCACGCGATTGCCGTTGGAAAGAACAAACACAGCCGGCGGAGTCGGTGGGGCAGGAGCCTGCTTTTTGCCCGGAACTTGCGGTGCTTCCCATATCACCGCCTGCGGCGCATTGGGATCGGGCGCGGGAGGCTGAGCCGCAGTTCCGGGAGCAGAGGCAAGGGTGGCTGCCGCCTGCTGCGCCGCGCGGGGCACCGCAGGAGCAGCCTTCACAATCTTTGAGGCGTTGGTTCCAAGGTTCGAGTACTCCACCATGGTCTGGGCGTGACCTGCAACTCCGAGCACAACAGTGACTGCCACTACAGCGATCAAAGTGGTTTTCATGTATCTCTCCGGAAGCGGTCTATGATCGGAAACTCTATCGGCAACCCGCCGTCGGGACCAGCTAGAACGTCGGCGCACGTAGCCATTCTGCTGGCCGGCGAATCGTATTCCTGCTAGCCAACGGAAGCGGCTTGCCTTCGACGATTACACATTTTCTCTTAGTCCGCGCGTGATAGCAAAAGAATTTATTAGCATGATCTGCGAAAGCGCTGCGTTAATGGGAAACTGAACGGCACGAACGTGCTGCGAGGGACTTTCTGTTTTAGAGCTGCGTTTTCCTGCAACGCGCCATATCGCTATCAGCTCTGATTACGATAGGCGTAAACCTCGGCGATTTGAGAAGGACAAGGCCTTCGAATGGCTGGACCGAGCCTTCCAGCAGCGTGATACCGCGCGGCCGAGCGTGAAGGTCGATCCCCTGATGAAGAATCTGCACCAGGACCATCGCTATACCGACCTGCTGCGGAAAATGGGTCTGCAGGAGCCTAACTCTCTTCCCTGGAATGTTCTTGACTGGTAGGTGCGATGCGCCTAAATAAATAGTCATCGCAGTCCACTTTGCCGGCGAGGACTCTCATGCGTCGATCGCGTCTGCCGATGTTGACGTTGGTCCTGGCATGGTTGCTGCTGCCCGCACTGGCCGAAGATCGCATCCTGGACTTTCACTCCGACATCAGCATTCAGCCTAACGCGTCGCTGCTTGTGCACGAGACAATTCGTGTCGAGGCCACGGGCGAGAGCATCAGGCACGGAATCTTCCGCGATTTTCCCACGCGCTATAAAGGCAAGCTGGGAGAAGACTATGTTGTCGGATTTACGGTGATGGATGTGCACCGTGACGGCAAGCCGGAGCCGTACGACAAGTCTTATATCAGCAACGGGGTTCGCCTCAAGATCGGCAGCGAATCCAATGTGCTGACGCCGGGCGAATACACCTACGAGATCACTTATGCCGCGAACCGTGAGCTGGGCTTCTTTCCCGATCACGATGAACTCTACTGGAACGTGACTGGCAACGGCTGGAAGTTTCCCATCCATCGAGCTTCGGCGACAGTGACGTTGCCGGCTGCCGTCAAGCCCGATGACTTGAAACTCGCGGCTTACACCGGCTACTCAGGCGCGCGTGCTGAGAACTTCAAGATCGAGCGCATCAACGACACGACGGTGCGCTTTGAAACGACCGCGGCATTGTGGAGCGAGCAGGGGCTGACCATTGTCGTGGAGTTCCCCAAAGGACTAATCGCCGAACCGTCGGCGAGGCAGCGCTTCCAGTGGATGCTCGAAGAGAATGCGGTCTCGGTTGCGGGACTGGCTGGGCTGGTCGTCGTCCTCATTTATTACTTCTTGGCATGGTTGCGGGTGGGGCGCGATCCGGCGCCGGGTACGATCGTCGTCAGCTATGAGCCGCCGCCGGGACTTTCCCCTGCAGCGATGCGCTACCTGGAGCGCATGGGATATGACGATCGCGCGCTGGTGTGCGCGGTGGTGGATCTGGCGGTCAAGAAATATCTAACAATTCAGCAGGAGGGACGCAGCTTCCATTTGACCAAGCTCCGCGCCGAGGACGGCACGCTTCCGCCAGAGGAGCATAACTTGCAGCACGCGCTGTTCTGGAAATCGTCGGAGCTGGCGGTGAGCGCGGCCGAAGCCACGACCATGATCGGTGCCAAGACGATACTCACGAAGGACCTGGCTGTGGCGGAGGGCCATCAGCTCTTTCGCAAGAACAGAGGATGGGCATGGCCGGGCATTCTGCTGACGGTGGCGACGCTGGTGGCAATGGTTTTGAGCGCGCAAGGGCCGGCGGCGGCCGTTATGACCATGCTCATGGTGTGGCTGAGCATCTGGACGGTGCCGACCGTGGCTGTAGTTCGTGCAGCAGCGAGCGGAACTGCTGGTAAGGCCGCTCCCATTGTGGTGGCTGCCGGTCTGGTTTTGTTCGAATTGATCGCGCTGGGCATTTTCGTTTTCATCGTCGGATTGATCCCCGCGCTGATTGTGCTGGCGCTGATTGCCGCCAACGTCTTCTTTATGTCGGTGCTCAAGGCGTTCACACCTGCCGGCCGCAAGCTGATCGATCAGATCGAGGGGTTCAAGCAATATCTGGTCGAGGTCGACAGCGATCGCATCCTGCGCCTGAATCCTCCGCAGAAGACGCGGGCGCTGTTTGAGAAGTGCCTGCCTTTTGCGTTGGCGCTGGGCGTAGAGCAGCTGTGGGCAAAGCAGTTCGCTGGAGTACTGGCCCAGGCGGCGGCAGCCGGGGCGGGAACCACGGGCGTCTACTCCCCTACCTGGTATACCGGCGACTGGCAGGCCTTCGACAGCAGTCATTTCGCCAGCACATTGAGCTCGGACTTCTCCTCGGCAATCTCGTCGTCGGCATCGCCTCCCGGCTCCAGTTCCGGCGGCGACGGCGGTTCCTCCGGTGGTGGAGGCGGAGGAGGCGGTGGGGGAGGCTGGTAACAGCCCTGTGGGAACGTCGTCCCAGCGACCGTGTTTGCACACGCATTTTCTGGACAGCGCCAATCTTCCATCACCGATTCCCTAGCACAGGCTGTCCTTGCTGCAGCGCAGCACTCGCACTTGCCGAAAATCGAAATTCAAGTTGAATACGCCTCCGAAATTCCACTAAACTAGCTCAATTTTGCGGGCACGCCAGTGCTCCGCTGTACAAGGGGCGAATAATATGAGCACACCTGAAGTTTCCAAGCTCGACATGGACAAGTTGAATGCCTTCATCGGGCAGTTCGTAGGCGATCTCGGAGCCGCCGCCCACGTCGGTATGGTGGTGATTGGAGAGCGGCTCGGGTTGTACAAGGCGCTGGCTGAAGGCCCGGTGACGCCAGGCGAACTCGCCAGCAAGACACAAACTGATGAACGCTACTTGCGCGAGTGGTTGTCATCGCAGGCGGCGGGGGGTTACATCACCTACGACGACGCGACGAAGAAGTTCAGTTTGAGCGAAGAGCAAGCCTTCACCATGGCGAAGGAAGACAGCCCGGCGTACTTGCCGGGAGCGTTCGAGCTGGCGCTGGGCTCTTTGGCTGCGGTGCCGCGCATTGCCGAATCGTTCCGTACCGGCGCGGGCATGGGCTGGCACGAACACGACGACGGCGTCTTCCATGGGTGCGAGAAGTTCTTCCGGCCAGGCTATGCGGCGAACCTGATGAGTTCCTGGATTCCGGCGCTGCAGGATGTGCAGCATAAGCTGGAGAAAGGAGCCCGGGTAGCCGATGTTGGCTGCGGCAAAGGCGCGTCGACCTTGTTGATGGCCAAGGCATTTCCCAAGTCGCAGTTCTTTGGCTTTGACTATCACGACAAGTCGATTGAAGCGGCGCGCGAGACGGCGAAGCGCGAAGGGGTTGCTGACCGGGTTAACTTCGACGTGGCCAAAGCGAAAGAGTATCCCGGCGGGGGCTACGACTTCGTTGCGGTCTTCGATTGCCTGCACGACATGGGCGATCCGGTAGGCGCGGCAGCGCACGTGCGGCAGTCGCTGGCGAACGATGGGACGTGGATGATCGTTGAGCCGTTTGCCAATGATCAGCTGAAGGACAATCTCAATCCGGTTGGGCGAGTGTATTACTCGTTTTCGACGTTGCTGTGTACACCATGCTCGCGCTCGCAGGAGGTGGGGTTGTGCCTGGGAGCGCAGGCCGGCGAGGCGCGCATCCGCGACGTGGTGACGGACGCTGGTTTCAGCCGCTTCCGCCGTGCCGCGGAGACGCCGTTCAACATCGTCTACGAAGCGCGGCCGTGAAGTTGCGATTCCCACACATGCGCCGGCAAGAGCGTATGTGTGGGAATCGCGTTTCGGCCACGTGTCGCGGGCAGCCAGGAGGGCCGACAATTATTCAACTCGGGCAGTTGTTCTCCGCCCGGCGGATTGTCATCACGGCAGACACTGTTTGATTGCGGCCGCAAAGGCGGCCGCGCCGCTCACATTGGGATGGCCGGCCGACGCCCGGAAGCATTGCTCGCGCGACAGAATATCTTCTGGTTTGGGGTAGAACGCCTGGCACGCCGGGATCCTCGCCGCCGAAACCTCATCTTGTGGCGACAGGTCGGCATTGACTCCCCAGAGCCAGGGGTCGGTGGCAAACACCGCGTTCTTCTCGGTGAACTGCGGCACCGCAAGACAAATGCGGCCGCCGCCCGGTCCGGCGTTAGTCTCATTGACTGCCTGTCCCATGTACATCTTTGAATCGTTCCAGAACTGCAAACACAGGCTGATGATCTTCTTGATCACCGGATCCGAATATAACTGCGTTGGTAGCGCTATACCGTGGATCTGGAGCAAAGGAGGAATTCTCAGCAACTCGGAATCCGTGCTGAGAATGGGAAAGTAGCTGGTTACGACGATCTTGGTATTGGGATTCGGGAACTTGGCCACCACTGCGGCCAGCAGCTGTTTCATGTCGGAATAGCAATGGAGCTTGGTGCGGTCTCCAAGCGCCTTGAAGCTGGTAAGAGGGTCCAGAATATTGCGAACATCAACATCATTGATTCCGCCATCTACCAGCACCAGGTCGACGGTGTTCGGTTGATCGCTGAATACCGCGCACTGGTCAAGGATCGTCGGATAGGAATCCGGGATTTCGCCGTTCGGCGCCCCCGGCAGGTTCGTCCGGCTGACACCGATGATGGCGCCCGAGTGAGCCAGAGTCTGGACTTGAGTGGCGGCGGTTCCCAGCGCGTTCGCCACCAGCGTGGAAAACTTATGCGCGGGTAAGAGACCCTGTCCCCAACAGACAGAATCTCCCAGTACGACAATGCGAGATAGTGGGGCCACAACTCCTCCTTATAGGTACACGAATACTGACCGCTAAGCGCGCTCCATAACGCAGAACACGCAGTATCGTTGATCGCTCAGAGGTGGCCCGGATGCAGCGTACTATGGCATCGTTTGGTTGAGCTGTCAAACAGTTTGTTCTTGATTGTAGAAGGCTGGAATGAAAGGCATCACACTGGATCGCCGACTCTACCCTCGGGCTGAGCGTCGGTGGGTTGCCGCCGCGAGCGCAAGCGGCCTTACTCGCCGCTCGGCTGTCACACCATGAGAGTGGCAGCCTGATTCCTCTCCTCGCGTGAATGAGATTTCCGGAGATGTTTCTGCAAGAGTTTGTCGACTTCAGTGGTTGAATCCCCCTGCAACGGTGCTTCGCAGATCGGACATTTCGTCGCCGCTCCGGCCGCTCCCTGGACGATTCTGTATCGCTTGCTCGTACCCATAGCAACACGTCGGGCGCGGTTCGCAGGGGCCATTTTAAGCGGCCATCCTTTCCATGGGAGTTTCAGCCTCTGTGGCCAGCTCTTCCAGACTCTTGCCTTTGGTCTCGGGCAGAAGAGCGATGGTCGTAATCGCGCCCAGCGCGCTCACGATCGCAGCTCCCGACTCCGCAGCCAGCAGTCCGTGCCAACGCATCAGGAAGGGAAATGTGAAGACACCGACAAAGCCGCCCAGCTTTCCCATGGCCGCAGCGATACCGTGGCCGGTGGTGCGCACACGTACCGGAAAGATTTCGGATGGGTAGACAAATGTGGTCGCATTGGGACCAAATTCCGTGAAGAAGAAGCTGATCCCGTAAATGATGACGAATGGCAGTGCTTGCTTTTCGAGGTCGGGAATGAGAGCCATTGCGCCAAACGAAATCGTCATCATCACAAAGCCGAGCACCTGGATGGTCTTGCGCCCAAGTCTGTCCATGGTGAGCGCAGCCACCGCGTAACCCGGGGCGGCGAAGATCACGAAGATCAGCAACTGAGTCAGCGTCTTTTGCAGCAGCGAGTGGTGTGCTCCCAGCGACTGCAGTACGAGCGGACTCGACACCGTGTTGCCGTAGTAAGCGAAGTCCATCAGGAACCATGCCGCGCTCGCGCCTACTAACCGGCTTAGCAACTTGTTGTCATTCACCAGACGATGAAAGCCGTCCCAGAAGGAGACGGAATGCTTTTTCTCGTCATAATGTTTAGCCTTCACCAGTCGCCCCTGCTCGTCTTCTTCATGTCCGGCAGCATGGAGAAATCGAGGTGTCTCCTTCAAATGCCGTCGCGCACTATAGACCGCAAGCGCAGGCAGCGCGCCGAAGGCGACCAGAATGCGCCACGCGATGTCCTGCGGAACGTGTGTCGCCAGCAGCGCCGATGCAAACAGCGGTCCCACGATGAGACCGGCCGCTTGCATCGCGAAAACCAGCGTCACCATCATGCCGCGCGAGCTCTTGCCGGAGTACTCGCTCATAATGGTCGCTGACACTGGATAGTCGCCACCAATTCCAACCCCAAGAATGAAGCGCAGCCCGATCAGCCACCAGATGTTCGGCGAAAAGGCGCAGCCGATCGCACCAGCGGCCAGCACCAGCACTTCAACTCCATAGATCCGTTTGCGTCCAAGCATGTCGGCGATACGGCCGAACAACAGCGCGCCCAGCGCCGAAGCCAGCAGGGCAGTCGACTCAGCCAATCCCTCTTCCACCTTGCCGACATTCCACAGCGGCTTCAGCATCGTCATCACCACGCCGATGATGAACAGGTCGTAGGCGTCGGTGAAGAAGCCCATTCCGGAGATGAACATGATCTTCCAGTGCAGGCTGGACGGTTTGGCGTCATCCATTTCCTGGAAAGTCTTGGGGAAGGCGATTACGTCGGCCATGGAACTCCTCGTGAGACGTTAGCCCATCTGGGCGAGGGGAACGAAGCTGTTGATGATGCGCGGCGGTCGGGCTACCGGTGAGACTGCTTCTGGTTGTGATGGCTCGGCAGGTTACAGCTGCATTAATAGGCGGTTAATTCGAAAGTGCATGTCACCCGGCTGAATTAACCTGCACACCGGCTTGGCGCACGCGCGGGCGTTATCGCATTCTGGCCGATAGCGCCCACACTTATCGGCAGGCAACCTGAAAGAAGGATCAGCCGCAACAGGGTGCGGCATTCTAAACAGACTCGCCGGGAACGCCAATGTTCATGCGGTGCCGAGAACCGACACATGGCACTGTGCTTATCTGCGTTGACCCTTGGGCTATAAGCATCTAGGATGCGATAACGACCCTCTATGTCGACGTCCCATCTCACACCTGGCCAGGTTTTGGGGCATTTTCGCCTCATCGAAGAGATCGGCTCCGGCGGAATGGGCATCGTCTATCGGGCCTGGGACACCCGTCTGGAGCGCGAGGTTGCGGTCAAAGTACTCAACCCTAAGACGCTCATCGATGGCTCGGCTCGCAAGCGCTTTCGCCGCGAAGCGCTCATGCTCAGCAAGCTGAACCATCCCAACGTTGAATCGGTTTACGACTTCCACACCGAAAACGGTGTCGATTACCTGGTGCTGGAATATGTTCCCGGCATGTCGCTCGACGACCGCATCGAGTCCGGAGCTCTGACCGAGAAGGAAGTTCTGGCCATTGCGATTCAGCTGGCAAGTGGACTAGCCGCCGCTCACGAACAGCGCATTATTCATCGCGACCTGAAGCCGGGGAACATGCGCCTCACGCCGCAGAATACTCTGAAGATCCTCGACTTCGGATTGGCGGAATTGTTTGCCCCCGGCGAAGAGACCATTACCCAGACCGTGACTGTCCAAAGTCCCATGGCTGGAACGCCCGCCTACTTGTCCCCCGAACAGGTGGAAGGACAAGAGCCCGATGTCCGTTCCGATATCTATTCCGCCGGCGTGGTTCTCTACCAGCTCATCACCGGCACGTTGCCGTATCCCAAGCGCGGACCGAGCCTGCGCGACGCCATCGTGCACACGCCGCCGCCGCATCCCAGCAGCCGCAACAAGCAGATCTCCGAGCCCTTCGAATCGGTAATCCTGAAGTGCCTGGAGAAAGATCCCGACCACCGCTATCAGTCAGCCCATGAACTGCTGGATGACCTGCATGAAATTGCCAGGTTCTCCGGCCCCCATCGACCGGTGGGCGTGATCATCCGGCGATCCCGTCGTAAGCCGCTGTGGCTCATTGCCGCGGTTGTTCTTCTGCTCGCAATCGGTCTCGGTGTGGCGTTTCGCAAGAATCTCAAGATCTGGCTTGGCATCGCGCCGGAACCGGTATCGATTGCCGTACTGCCATTACAGAATCGCACTGGAGATCCGTCCTTGGATTACCTTGGGGCCGGCATCAGTGAAGCGCTGACCGACGATCTATCTCGCGTCCCCGATCTGCAAGTTACCGCGGAGGATGTGGCCCGCCGCTACGCCGGCGACAAAGCCGATCCCCGGGACGTAGGCCGCGCCTTGGACGTCAGCTCGATTCTCGCCGGCTCAATCAACGTCCGCGGGGATAAGATTCGCGTTCCCATTGAGCTGATTAACGTAAAAACCGGCAGAAACGTTTGGGGCCAGATCTACGAAGGCGATCTCTCGCACCTCGCCGATCTTCAGAATCAGATCTCAACCGACGTCGCCTATCGTTTCAAGCTGAAGTTCGATCCCAACATGAAGGCGAGGCTCAAGCGCCAATACTCTACCAATCCATCTGCCTATGACGCGTACCTGAAGGGGCGCTACCATCTCGCGCAACGTTCACCAGACTCCTTGCAGCAGGCCATCAACGACTTTCAAGATGCGATCGACCGCGATCCACAATATGCACCTGCCTACGCTGGACTGGCCGACTGCTACAGCCTGCTGGCTTACTATGGCATCCAGAAACCTGTTCCGCTGTTGACCAAGGCGATGAGCTATTCGCAGCAGGCGCTGGAGATGGACAGCACCTTGGGCGAGGCCTATACCTCACGCGCGCTGGCTCGCACCATCCTGAACTTTGACTGGCAAGGCGCCGAAGCCGATTACAAGCGAGCCATCGAACTCGACCCGGCTTACATCACCGCACATACCTGGTACGGTCTGGTCTTGCTCACCCCTCTCAGTCGTCCAGCGGAAGCGGCCGCGCAGCTGGCATATACACAAGCTGCGGATCCCGATTCGCTTGTTACCACAATTGACCTCGCGACGCTGAGTTATCTTTCCGGCAATCCCGACAAAGCGATCGCGATTGTCGATGCGCACATCCACCAACCCTTCGAGCCGGCAATTCAAATTCTCGCCGTATCCTACTTGGCGAAGAATATGAACGACAAGGTAATCAGCATGCTGGAGGGCAATTCGCTGCCGCTAGATGTAATTCGACAACGGGCGGTGCCACTAGGAATTGCCTATGCTAGAAGTGGACAAAAGGCCAAAGCCTTGCAGCAGCTGAAGATCGCCGAGTCCGCGGTGGAGCAGGGCTATCCTCTTTCATGCGAAACTGCTGCCTTGTATACTGTGCTCGACAATCATCAGAAGGCCCTCGATATGTTGGAACTGGCGTATGACCGGCGCGAGTCGAACATTATTTTTCTGAATGTCAATCCCTTGCTTCTCCCGCTGCACTCCGAGCCCAGGTTCAAGAAGTTGCTCCAGAAGACCAATATCTCGTAGCCTCTACAGCGAAAGAAAGGAACTACTCCGATGAACCAAGCTGACATGCTGAAACAGCTAGGTGTCTCTCAGCAACAGTTGCAGGAGCTTCTCCAGAAATTTCAGACCTTCTTCAATTCTTTGGACTCACAGCAGCAACAGGTGGTCAAGACATCGTTGCCCAGCGTGAGCCAGGCTGTGGCTGCTTTTGGGCCGGATGCCACGGAAGCTGACTTGTTGGCTCTGTTCCAGGCCGACACCCAGCATCCACCTGTCGCCTTGTTCCTCCCGCTGCAACAGAGCAAGTCTCGCTAGGCTCAATGCCTGATGGCCAGATGCTGAAGCGCGATGGCATCGAGCGAGTAGTGTCTGCGGCAGAGACGATTCAGCGGGTAGCGGCGATTGCCGAGTCTTTAGGTGTTACGCGACTGGCTGACATCACCGGTCTGGATCGAATCGGCATCCCGGTCTATTCGTCGGTAGTGCCGAAGTCGCACGATTCGCTCTCTGTCTACAACGGCAAGGGAGCGCGCCCGGTGGATGCCAAGGCCGGCGCGCTGATGGAAGCTATTGAGCGGCAGACTGCCTTGAAAGCAAGACCTCGATGGATTGAGGCAAGCTTCGCAGATCTCAATAAGCAGGGCAGAGTACTTGATCCCAAGCAGGTCAACCAGAAGCTGAATGACGACTACTCCGCCTATCGAACCTATTCCTGGGTTGAAGGTACGGACTTCTTCACGGGCGAGCCGTGGTGGGTTCCGGCAAAGCTAGCAGGATACTTATGGGATGACGTGCCTCATCCCTCCTGCTTCGAAATGAACGACACCAACGGCCTTGCTTCCGGTAATTGTCGCCAGGAAGCGATCTGCCATGCGTTGTGCGAACTGGCGGAACGCGACACCTGGACATTGGCGGAACTTGGCGCCCACCACCTTCCGCGCGAGCGGAGGTCGCTCGCCTATGGAGTCACTTCTAAAGAAGGTCCCGACGACTTGGAGATGTTCCCTTGTGTCGAGGTAGGTTCAAACGAACTACTCGACAAGTTTCATGCGGTCGATTTATTCCCAGTTGTCCGAGACCTGACTTCTGAGCTAGGTATTCCGGCTATCTTTGCTTCTGTAGCCGACGAGCACATTACCAACTTCCCCATGGCTCACAGTGGCCTCGGTGCACATCCGGACGTAAATGTCGCTCTCCGGCGCGCGCTCAGCGAACTGGCGCAATCCCGCTGCGTCGATATCCAGGGAGTCCGGGAAGATATTCTTCCTCCGAATGCAAGCCCCGACTTTTTCTCGCTTCACACCCGTCGCATCAGCGCCGTCGATCGCAATAGCTGGTACTTGGGTATTGGCAGGCGCAAACGCCGGCTCGAGGATATTCCCTCGCATACCTTCGATAATCTGGAGGCTGACATTGAGTTTGTAGTGAACCGCTTCCTGGCTTGTGGCCTGGATCGAATTATTGTGGTTGATTTTGCTCCCGACGAAACTACTTATTCCGTGGTACGGGTCATCGTCCCGGGAATAGAGTTGTGGGCCACGGACCACGGGCGCCTGGGGCCACGCGCGCTTGCCTTCTGGAAGAAATATGCATGACATTGCGATCTACCTGGGCCCAAGCCTGGACCGCTCAGAGGCTCTGTCTATTCTGGATGCTAACTATCTTCCTCCCATCTGCAGAGGAGATCTGGCTAAGCTCGCCGAAGAAACGCGGGTAGTCGGAATCATCGACGGAGAGTTCTTCCAGAACCTGTCGGTCTCTCCTAAAGAAGCTATCGCTACACTCGATCGCGGGATTCAGGTATTTGGCGCCGCCAGCATGGGTGCTTTGCGCGCCGCCGAAACCTGTCGCTTCGGTACAGTGGGAGTTGGGGAAATCTTCCGCATGTTTCGCGATGGCATTCTCGACGGCGATGATGAGGTTGCGCTGGCCTATGATCGCGAATCCTATGCGCATTATTCCGAACCGTTGGTGAACATCCGACGAGCGCTGGAGATGGCCGCGGCAGAGAATGTCATCGAGGAACAGGAAAGGCAGCGTCTGGTGCAACAGATGAAGTCACTTTACTTTCCGGATCGGTCCTATGGTGCGTTGCAAAAGCTGTGTCCGTGCCTGGGCGATTTCTTCCGGCGCTGTCCACCGCCTGACATCAAGCGTGATGACGCTCGCGAGCTGCTGCTTGTAATCAGGAATTGTGTGAGATCCCGACGACAAGCGATGGTTACAAACAGATAGGACAACTCCCGAGTTACATAGTCGACCCAGATTTGCTGATGAGCAAGTACCAGCTTGCTGCAACGCAACGACGCCCCATCCAACTCCATAGGACAATTTCCTAACAGTTGTTTGCACCGCCAGTTCATGGTGTTGCTTCGAGCTGTGATTCAGGCGGGAGGCTGTTTGGAAGTTGACGCCAGTTCGTATTCTGCTAGTTGATGACTTTTGCGCATGGCGACGCTGCGTTTCCACGATCTTGCAGACCAACTGGGAATGCGAGATCGTTGGCGAAGCGTCGGATGGTGTGGAGGCGGTCCAGAAGTGTGCGGAGCTGCGTCCGGACTTAATTCTGCTCGACATCGATCTGCCCAGACTCAACGGCATTGAAGCGGCCCGTCGCATCTGCGCCATCGTTCCTGATTCGGCCATTCTGTTTATCAGCGGCAATCAATGTCCGACCGTCGTACGCGAGGCTCTGGGGACTAGCGGCAGCGCGCGTGGCTATGTGGTAAAGTGCGATGCCGCAAGCGATCTGTTGCCCGCTCTGGAGGCAGTCATGAAGAACCAGCTGTTCGTCAGCTCGACAATTGCGCGCAGTTGCTACCGGCCGCAGCAACCGCCTTTAACGTAACTTCATAACTCCTTTGGTAGCTCTGTCACAGTCCGCCGCTCTTGCAGAATTCGCCAATACTAGCAAGGATTATGGTTCGGGGATAGAATCGCGTTATTTCATTCCACAAGGGCGCGATATGACGATCCCCGAGCTGGTTAGGGCAGTGACGAAGCTTAGGCCGCCGTTCCTGGAAGATCTTGCTCCGTCTGACATCGGCATAATCCTCGCCGCCGCAAAGCAACTTCGGTTTCTGCCGAACTCGGTGGTTACCAACCAAGGCCATCCGGCCACTCGTCTGTTCATGGTTGTCAGCGGAGGCGCTCGTAGTTTTTATCTCACACAAGGTGGACAGAAGCTGCATGTGCACTCCTATCCGCCGGGCGAGATGTTTGGTGGTATGGCGATCGTGGCGCGCGCCTCGGAGTATGTGGTGAGCACGGAGGCAGTCAAGGATAGCCACATGCTGGTGTGGGATCGTGCGCGGGCGCGGGAATTTGTCCTGCAGTATCCCAAGCTGCTCGACAATGCGCTGACGATTGCCGCCGACTATCTGAACATAAGTATCGCCACGCAGGTGGCGCTGAGTTGCCACAGCGCGCGGCAGCGTCTGGCCGAGGTGCTGGTCAACCTGGCCAGCGGAGTTGGCCGCCGAGTTCCCGGCGGAGTTGAACTGATGGTTCGCAACGAGGATTTGGCTACGGCCGCCAACATTACTCCCTTTACCGTCAGCCGCCTCATCAGCGAATGGCAGCGGGTTGGAGTGCTGGCCAAGACTCGCGGAAAAGTTTTGCTGCCTTCTCCCGAACGCCTGATGCTGCAGGACATATGATCCGGCCCACGTTGGTTGCGCCTGCGCAACCTCGGGCTTGCAGCTGGTCAACGACGAGACCGTCCGATGCATGCGATGATCTGCAACGGATGGGCGACCAACCCGTCTTTCAGGTGATTGGTTGGAGTTGAATACGCAAGAGGGAGAGCCACGCCCCAGTGGCTCTCCGTTCTACCAGGCGCTCCCTGAGTCACTCCACATTCTTATCCAAGGGCGGGCACTTCGTGCGCATGTGATCCTGCCCAATCGCGGTGGTAGAACGGGTAATTGCTACGCGGAAACTTCCGACGAAGACAAGCCTCTTATCCGGATGGAGATATTGTGTCAGATGCGAACCCTATAGTCGTATTGTGCATTGATGACGATCCCAAGGCATTGCTGGCGCGCCGCCTGGTTCTGGCCACAGCCGGCTACGACGTGCTCACCGCGTCCTCGGGCGACGACGCGTTGCGAATCCTTGGCCGCCGCAAGGTGAACCTTGTCATCGCCGACGCCTTTCTTCCTCATGTCTCGGCGGCTGAGATCACCACAGCCATCAAGCAGCACAGTTCGAAGACCGCGGTCGTATTGCTGAGTGGAGCCCCGGAACTACCTTTGGGCGCCGAACAGGCTGACCTGGTGTTGGTCAAAGGCATGGCCCCCGCCGACTTTCTGGCTGAGATCGGCAAGCTCGTGGCCGCTCGCTTTCCTGAGCGATCCAATGCTCACGAACACGCTTAATTCAGCTGATAGGTCCGCAGAAAACTGCGGTGAAGCTACCCGAGAACGGGCTTAGCTGTCTGTGTGGAAGAAAACTAGAGGCAGAGGTACTTTCCGCGAGAATGGCGCTTGAAACGCGCGGTGCGTCCCTCGCTAGTCCAGTATCCGGTTCCTGAGCAATAGTTGGCCATCACGCTGCGGATATGATTCTCAGTGTAATCGTCGCGGAAGTGTTTGCGAATGTCGTCTACGCTGAAGGGTGACGGCAACGCTCCGCTCTTGTAGAGAAAAACAATCTTGTCGGCGAGCGCATGGGATCGCCCATCCGGCACACAAACTGGTTCGGGTTTAGTCGCGGATGATGTATAAGCTTCTGCCATGTCTCACGAGTACGTTATTCTCGCGGAGCTGCCATCCATCCGCACGCAGCGATTCTCGCACGTTGCAACTGATCGAGAATCGCCGCGTGTAATGGCCTCGCCTCAGGATGGCCCCTGTACATCCCGGACGAGAGCGAAACTCTTCCGCCGAACCGGCGGAAGAAGTGGCGCCAACTCCACCGATTTCTAGAAGGCACGACAACAAAGATATGCCCGGGAGTAAAGCTACTTTGAAGCCATGATGTTGCGTGTAAGATGTGGGTAAAATTTCGTGCACAGCTAAATCAAAGTGGCGCTACTTCGCTTGCGAAGCATGAATCAGCGCTTTCACTTTACGCGGAGATCTTGTAGCCGATTCCTTTAATGGTCTGAATCAGGTTGGAGCGTTCAGCATCGACCCCGAGCTTGGTGCGAAGGCTTGCTATGTGGACGTCCACGGTGCGGGTATAGGCTTCGGCAGAATAACCCCACACCTCGCGCAAGAGTTCCTCCCGGGTTACGGTTTTGCCGCGATTCAGAACGAGGTAGCGAAGCAGTTCGAATTCGCGCGTCGAGAGGTTCACAACCGACCCATTCAAGGTGATCTCGGTACCTACAAGATCAACACGCACCGGACCGAATTCATAGATACCGGTGTGGGTATCGGCGCGAGCGGTTCGTCGCAACAAAGCTTCGATTCTTGCCAGAATCTCTCTTACTTCGAAGGGCTTGGTAACATAATCGTCGGCTCCGAGCTTGAAGCCGGAAACTTTATCCTCAATCTGTCCTCGCGCCGTGAGTATGAGTATGGGGGTGGCCATTCCGGCGAGCCGAATCCGACGGCACACCTCAAGGCCGCCGATTGCCGGCAGCATGAGATCGAGGATGATGGCGTCAAAGGCTGACGAACTGGCTTTCTCGAGACCTTCTTTGCCGTCAGCGGCGAAGTCGACCGCGTAACCCTCGCTGAGCAGGCGGTCCCCCAGGAACGCCCGCATGCTTGCTTCATCTTCTACCACCAGGATTTTGGCGCGCATGCAGGTTTCCTCAAGATGCCGCACAGCTTTCGACGGCCACGGCAGCCGCCTCCCTTCGCGCGGGCGGAAGGTGCAGAACGAAAGTAGTGCCCTTACCCGGGACACTCGAAACTGAAATGGCCCCGCCTAATCCTTGAAGCTTCCGTTTGGCGAGCGTCAGCCCCAGGCCTGTTCCACGAATCTGTCTGGCCACCACGACAGGACTGCGATAGAAAGGTTCAAAGATGCGATCCAACTCTTTGTGATCGATCCCAATACCATGATCCTCAACCATGATCTGAACCTCGGTACGACCGCCGTTCAAGGGTGCGAGCGCAGCCCGAATTCCCAGCCAGCCGTCTTCACCACCGTACTTGACAGCATTCGTAATCAGATTCTGCAAGACCTGAGCCAGTTCATCGGGGTCGGTTGATATAGGAGGCAGATCGGCCTCTACGGCGACGTCGTTCGTCACCCCAGCCTCATCGACCACCCCCGCGGTGTTGCGCAAGGCCGCGTCGATGACGGCGCTCACCTCAACCGGACGAACCACGTACTTCACCACCCGGCGCTGCAGAGATGCGAAGTCCAGGATCTGCTCCACCCGTTCTGTCAGCTGGCGAACCTGACTCTGAAGTCGGACGCCGTACTGCACAACCGCTTCCCGGCGATCAACCACGCCGTCTGCAAGATTGTCGGCGGCCAGGCTCATAACAGCAAGCGGAGTTCGTAAGTCGTGGGAAACGCCGGCCACAAAATCCACCTGTAATTTCGCCAGGTGCTGCGCCCGCCGGCTGGCCAGCAACACAAGACCCATGCTTACCACCAACAGCAGCAGTACTCCAAAGCTGATGGCAAGGTTTCTGTGCCATTCGCGGGCGAACATTTCGTCGAAAGAACCGTGTCGATACTTGACGAGCAAGTACCAGTCTTCACCGCTTCTGGCGCCGGGCATGACTGGAAACCAGAATGCACCACGGAAATCGTAGCTCTTGGAGTGAGCTGAATAATCTTGAGGGTCAGAATCACGCGTGCGATCCCCGGCGAAAACAATCGGCGGCTCTACCGACGCAGGTTGCAGCGGTGCAAACAGATTCATGGTGACGTCGGGTCTTTCGGTCCGGGCCCAGGCGTCGGATGAATAGATCAGCCCCGATGGATCCAAGCCGGAGACCACGGCCAATTGGTATTCCAGACCGTCGTGCCCGGCAAAATAACGTTGCGCAAGCACGGGCAGAAGTTCCTTGCGCAGGTAGTCGGTGTCGTATTCGATGATGACCCAGTCGGCGCTCAAGGGTTGACGCCGTTGCTTGCCAGCGTTGCGCGAGCTTACATGCGCCACAGGATGAAATATGACGGGAATTCGCGGCTCGAAGATCCAGCCCTCGAGTGAGTCATCGGTGTAACTGCCGGCCTCAAATGGCCGGTCTTTCTGAGGATGATCCGCAAAAAATGCTTCCGGAGAAGAAACGCCGGCGATAGCCAGGTCCAGGGAGGAGGAAATTTTCTGTAAGCGCTTACCCAGGGGGTCGAACCTCTCTGGCCAAGGTGCAGGCTCAAAGCTGCCGGTCGCAGGGTTCAGGCGCAGCATCTGGGAGTGGCGCTTGTCATTCACGTCCCAGATATAAACGTTGGCAACAATGTTCGGATAGGAAGCTCGGGCCCGCCAGTCCTGATAGCGTTTCGCATACGCTTTTTGATCCTGGAATGCCTCGGGCTCAGCATTCAGCCGGAGCGCCACCGGTACACCGGCCAAACTACGGAACAGATCCAGATGCCAACCCAGTATTGATTTGCGCAGATCGGCAGTCACGTGAGCGCGGGAGGCATCGCTCACCTGTTTGGCCCACTTGTATTGAAAGTAGGTGAGCGCTGCCAACACCAGCACCAGAATGACTACCGTGGCTGGTGCCACAACGTGTTTTCGAGTCACGGCTGACATCGCAACCAGGCAAGCCAGAGCGCTTCAATCGCAAGCAGAGGATATTTCAGTGATAGCGCTACCACGGCCTGCCATCGTTTCGAGGGTAGCATAGAAGGTCAAACCCGACCGGGCGGTGGGGTTGGCTCTAGGTTGTGCCGCAGAGTAGCAATTCTCCCTCACTGCTGATCGGCGCGCAAACACGAGGTTGGCGCAACTGCTACTCCAAGCTCAACTGTCTTTCGCGAACCTGATGCTTAGAAAGCACATCTGTTGTTCGCATGAAACCGCCATGCGATGAAGCCGTAATCCGCTCGCGCGTCGCGGCCAAGATCCTCCTCAACGACAGAACTCGCGCTGGCGGGTTTGTTTGCTGCAGGACGCGCGCTAAACCACTTCAGCTTTCGTGTGTGCGCCGCGCGGCAGATTTCTTGTGCGTGGCGCTGGCCGTCTTCAGCGTGGCGGCGCGGCGGCGATGGTGATAGGGATGGACCTGGGCGCGAACCTTGCGCTCGGCGACGGTGGGATTGTTCTCGTAATCAGGATCAAACATCGCGATCACGGCGACGGCGCGTGTGCTGTAGCGGCGGGCCCAATCGCTTTCGATCAGCATGCTCTGCACATTCTTCCAATGCTGCGCGTCAGTCTCGGTTTCGCCCGGAGCCAGCGCCGCATCGCGATACGCGGGATCGCTGTTGATGGCGCCGAGGAAGTGGGTGAACTCCTCGAGGTTTACACCCATCTGGAAAACGAGCTGGCTGAGCGCCATCTGCTGGTATCCGGTCAGCTGATCGAACTGACGGCAATAGGCGCGCGCGTTATGTACCGCCTGAATGGTCGAGATGCGCAACAGCTGCGTGGCTTCTTCTTCGTTGAGTTGCGGCGTGAGCGTTTGGGTGCGAGCCTTGCGCTGGAAGTTTCGTTTCTTCCACGCCGCCAGGTCCTCGTCGAATTGATCGAGGATGCTCTCCAGGCGCGCCGGGTCGAGTCCGGCGGCCTGCCAGAGCTGCGCGCTCGATGGCTCGAGGAAGAGATTGGGATTGAGCGGATCGCTCTGCGGATGCTCGCGCTCGGGAACGTCGAGACTGAAGCCGGCGCCGATCAGCGGGCGGCTGGTCTTGGGATCGGGATACGCGGCCAGCACCCAGCCTTCGTGACGGCTGTCGCGCAGGTTGCTCATCAGTTCGCCCAGGTTGAACTTGATGTCGGAGTCGCGGAAGTCGAGCAGCGGCTGCATCGGGTTCGGGGCGGGCGGCAGGACAGCCTGATTCGGCACGGAAACCACGGCTTGCACCGCCAGCGATTGCGGCGAGGCGGAGGCTGCGGCTGGTGCGGACGGAGCGGTCTGGGCGCGGGCGGCGAGAGCCGTCGCCAACCCCAATATTGCAAGCCAAATCTGCTGTCGCGAGAAAGCCATTCTCATCATCTCAGGTTGCGCCCAACCGACGGACGTAAACCCGCGGCACCCAGCGATGCCGCACCCCGACTCATCCACAATAGCGCAGAATCATTGCGCTATGAATAACGATTTGGATTCAGTTTCCCTTTTTCTGGCTGCGAAAATTTCATTGGGGGTCGTGAGGCGGAACGGGAATTGGAGACGGCTCGGGGGGCTGGGAGCAGCGGTTTCAGGCAGCGTCCAAAAAAGAACGCGAGTCCGGAACTCCTGGCGTGAAGCTTGGGCAGATGTGGATACATCCGGCAGCGGAAAAGCTTAGTCACTCAAGCGCGAGGCAGTGGAGGACCCCGCTTGTGCCTCCCGCTACGACGATCTTGCCGTCCAGCGACAGGGCGCAGCAATACAGCGGGACGTCGGAGTGGAACCGCACTAACTCCTGACCGCTGTTGAGGTCCCACACCCTCAGGGTCTGGTCCGAAGAGGCGGAGACAGCGATTCGCCCGTCTCCACTTATCGCCACCCCATTGACGAGGTCGGAGTGGCCGACCAGGGCGCGCAGTTCGCGTCCGCTGTCCACGTCCCACACTTTCAGCGTACGGTCACGCGAACCGGAGACGGTAATTCGCCCGTCTCGACTTATTGCCAAGGCATAGACCGTGTCAGTATGGCCGACGAGGGTGCGCAGCTCCTGCCCGCTGCCCACGTCCCACACTTTCACCCCACGGTTATCGGTGCCGGAGACGATAATCCGCCCGTCCCCACTCAACGCCACGCCACTGATGTAACCAGTGTGGCTGACGAGGGTGCGCATTTTGCGGCCGCTGCCTGCTTCCCACACCTTCAGCGTCTTGTCCCTAGAGGCGGAGACGGCAATCCGCCCATCCGCACTCAGCGCTACGTGACGTACATCGTCAGTGTGGCCTGCTAGGATGCGCAACTCGCGCCCGCTTTCTACCTCCCACACCTTCACCATGTGGTCATCCGAGGCGGAGACGGCAATCCGCCCGTCTGTGGTCAACGCCACGTCCCTGACGGAACCTGAGTGTTCGTTGAGGGTGCGCAATTCGCGACCGCTCCCCAAATCCCACACCTTCAGCGTCCTGTCGCCAGAGGCGGAGACCGCAATCCCCACCTCACCACTCAACGCCACGCCACTGATATAACCAGTGTGGCCAGTGAGAGTGCGTAGCTCGCGCAGGCTCAAGGACGGCAACGGCTTCAGCAACTCTTCGAAGCCAGCTTGGATATTCTCCATCCCCGGCGGTACATGTGCCGCAGCAGTTGCCTGGAACAACCGCTTGCGGAGTTCGGCCGCCGTCCGTTCCTGTTGCGGCTTATCGCGCGCAGCGTCGACAGCGATCTGCTGGTAGATTGCCTGCGCCTGCCAGGCGTCTTCGGCTTCCCGCTGCTTGCGCTGCGCCTGCGCGCCGGGCGGTCCCGACATGTCGAAGCCAATCCATTCCTTCTCATCCCGCGAAGCGGGCGCCGGCTTCACATCCAGCGCCTCCAGTAGCAGCTTGAGACCTTTCGCGTAGTCGACTCTGAGATCGACGTAGTGCAGGGCCCGCAACCGGAAGGGAACCTTGCAGTCCTGGTAGAACACCGGAATGACGGTCTTCTGCTCATCCAGAGCGAAGGTGACCTCGTCGTCGACGTTGGTCGAGGCCACCGACGCGGGCGACAAGACGACCAGCACGCGCTGTGCGTTACTCAGTGCATCTTGTACAGCATGCGCCCACCGCTGGCCTGGCTTAATGTCCAGCTGGTCGATCCATACCGCCGCACCGGCGCGCTTCAGGTCGTCAGCCAGGCGAAGCGCGAACTCGGAATCTTCGCGTGCATAGCAGAAGAATGCGGCGGGTTGATCGGTGGACAAGGCGGTCTCCGTAATGCTGGAGAATCATTGTACTTCGCGCCGAACGGAATACAGTCCAACGAACTTAGCGTGACAGGTTAAGGCGCGGAAACGTAAGCCCCCCGCATCCAATTGTGTCGTCCCTGAAGGCGCTCGGGTCGCTTGGGAGAACCCTAAGTCATGGGCTTCCTGCCATCCAGCGTTTCAATGCCGGTTCACATTTTCGTTGCACAGGGGACAGCAGGTCCCTCCACTCGGGCTGAAAGCCCTCGGTCGGGATGACAAGTTTGAAGGGTAGCGCTTGGACGCTTGACCCTTCGACAAGCTCAGGGCGGGCTCTGAAGGTCAGCTCTACCCTTCTCGCAGAGCGCTGAGTACTGCATGCTCGTCCAGTAGGCCCAAAGGATGGCCGAACCCCGGGGCAGCCGACATATCTTCTCCAAGAAAAAAGCGCGAAGCTTGTCGCTCCGCGCGTCACCTCGATCCAAAAACAGTTTTCAGTTGTCGGTTGCTAGTGATCAAGCCAATTTCGCAAGCCTGAAAGCGAACAGCTGATTTCCGATAGCTAATTGCTAATCGCTAGTCGCTAGTCGTTTCTTACAAACTCCCCATGTTCTGCAGGAATTCGCCGTTGGAGCGGGCTTTGCCGAGCTTGTCGATCAGCAACTCCATGGCTTCCACCGGCGACAGGGGGTTGAGAATCTTGCGCAGCACCCAGATGCGCGCCAGATCTTCTTTGGGGATCAGCAACTCTTCCTTACGCGTGCCCGAGCGCTGAATATCGATAGCCGGGAAGGTGCGCTTATCGACCAGTTTGCGGTCGAGAATGATTTCCATGTTGCCGGTGCCCTTGAACTCTTCGAAGATCACGTCGTCCATGCGCGATCCGGTTTCGATGAGCGCGGTCGCAATGATGGTCAGCGAGCCGCCCTCCTCGATGTTGCGGGCCGCGCCGAAGAAGCGCTTGGGACGCTGCAACGCGTTGGAATCGACACCGCCGGAGAGGACTTTGCCTGACGGCGGAACGATGGTGTTGTAGGCGCGAGCCAATCGCGTGATCGAATCCAAAAGGATCACGACGTCGCGCTTGTGCTCGACCAGGCGCTTGGCCTTCTCGATCACCATTTCGGCAACCTGCACGTGACGCGCGGCCGGTTCGTCGAAGGTCGACGAGATGACTTCGCCCTTCACCGAGCGCTGCATGTCCGTGACTTCTTCCGGACGCTCGTCGATGAGCAGCACGATCAGCACGATCTCGGGATGATTGGTGGTGATGGAGTTCGCCAGATTCTGCAGCAGCATGGTCTTGCCGGTACGCGGCGGAGCGACGATGAGGCCGCGCTGTCCTTTGCCGACCGGCGTGAGCAGATCCATGACGCGGGCGCTGATGTTCTCGCGCACCGTCTCCAGCTTGATCCGCTCCTGCGGATACAGCGGCGTCAGGTTGTCGAAGAGAATTTTGTTGCGCGCCTCTTCGGGCGATTCGAAGTTGACTGCTTCGATCTTGACCAGCGCGAAATACTTTTCGCCTTCATGCGGCGGACGCACCTGGCCGCTGATGGTGTCGCCGGTCTTCAGGTCGAATTTGCGGATCTGCGACGGCGAAACGTAAATGTCGTCCGGACCGGGCAGGTAGTTGTAATCGGGCGAGCGGAGAAAACCATAACCATCAGGCAGGATTTCCAACACGCCTTCAGCGAAGATGTGTCCTTCTTTTTCGCTTTGGGCCTGAAGGATCTTGAAGATGAGGTCCTGCTTGCGCAGGCCGCTGGCGCCGGGTAGCTCGAGAGACCGAGCTATACGGGTCAACTCGGTGATGTTCTTTTCTTTCAGTTCGGAGATTGTCATTATTCACCTACGAGGATTTTGCAGAAGGGCGGGCCGGAGGAACTGCAGAAGGAAAGCGCCCGAAGGCGCGGCGCGCTTACGCTGCGCGCCGCTGCGCTTCGGCAGCCATCTCCGGTTCAAGAATTACGGTTTGCCGCTCAGAATCAGCGATGCGGTGCAGGACTTCGTTGGTCGTGTCCTGAATACGCGTGTTGGGCTTATGAAACTTCCGCGTTGCCTTGGAAGCCAGCTGACACAGCGTGTAACGGTTACGCAGAGTATGGACTGCCTCAAATACCAGTTCCGATCTCATCGATGTATGTCTCCTGTGGTATATGAATGAATTTTCCGGAGCCCGACCAGTGTGGACCGACTACTGCTGGCGCTGAATTCAGGCGTTGGGAACCGAATTCATCACGAAGCGACGAGAACTAACTATTCGATGCTCGGCGAACGTTTCCGGTTCGGCAATTTCTTGCCCCGTACTTTCTGGCTCCGACAATACGTAAAGCAAACTACAGCAAGCACTTACCCTTGCGACGACCAGTTTCCTACATGAAGTAGCGCCGGGAAAACGTATTTATTCCCAAATGGTGGCGTTCAGTGGGGGCCGTTTCAGGCAGGACGTCGTAGACTGGACCTTACTCGGGGACGCCTCTGTGCAAAGACAGTAAGGTAGTCGCCCGAGACCGCACAGTCAAGCGAAATTTTCTGCCAGGAACAAATTCTTCAACGTCTACAGCCCGGAACTGGGACTTAGACGCGGCATGCCTGCAAAGGTCTTCATTTTTTTGTAACCCACTGTTGTTGAATAAGTTGCTATCACCTCCTGACGATTTTTCGGAGCCATGGGATCGCTCCCGCAGGGTCCGTAAGTGCTAGAAAATGTGTAACCGCCGTCATGCCCGACCGTGACCCATTTCACAACCGCCGGTGATGGCTTACGCCCCAAAAAACGGCGACCGCTCGCCTTTAGGAGCGCTTTACTTACCACGGAAGCACAGAAGACACGGAATTCCATAGGACTCTTTCGGACGTGAGTCCGCGGCACACCTCATACGCAGAGCCTGTGGCCACCGTCAACGAAATTCGCTCCTGATCTTCCCGGAATTCCGTGCTTTCCGTGCTTCGGTGGTAAAACTCTCCGTTCACGCCCAAAGAATTTCATAGAACTCTCCGAATGATGCCCCTGGGCAGAAGCGGAACATTGAAGTTGATCAGCAGGCCCACGCGAATCTTGCTGAGCCGAAGATATGTGAGCAACTGCGCCTCGTGGATGGGGGCGAGATGATCGACGGCCTTCAGCTCGACGATTGCCCGCTCGGACACCACCAAGTCAATCCGGTAGCCGCAATCCAGATGGACGCCCTTATAGTCCACCGGCAAAATAACCTGGGAGCGGAACGGAATGTCTCGCAGCGTGAGTTCCCGGAACATGCAAGCCTGATACGCAGATTCCAGCAACCCGGGCCCCAATGCACGATGTACATCGATGGCGGCCCCGAGTATCTCACCGGTCAGGTCGCCCTCGATCAGTTCACGAGGTGCGGTTGTGCTGACTTTCATGCCTGCGGTCTCCTAGCTCCTGATTCCAAGATTCCGGTTATTCACCACGGAAGCACAGAAGGCACGGAATCTCATGGAGCTTTTCTAGTTCCAAGAACTCTTCTGCTAATGCTTATGGGCAGCAATCAAACATTGAAATTGATCTTCCAACACTCCGTGCTTTCCGTGTTTCCGTGGTAAAACTACGCCCAAAAAGTACGATCCAAAGTCCGGTACTGGATGGCTTCGGCGATGTGACCCGGTTCGATCACCTCGCCACCCGTTAGGTCGGCGATCGTGCGCGCGACTTTCAGGATTCGGTCGTGGGCGCGGGCGCTCAGCCCTTGCTTCATCATGGCGCGCTCCAGCAGGTGCTCGGAGTCGGTGCCCAGCTCGCAGTACTTGCGGATCTCGCGCGAGCCCATCTGGGCGTTGGCGTAAATCCGCTCGCCCTCCGACTTGAAGCGCTGCAGCTGCACCTCGCGGGCTTTGATCACGCGGGCGCGAATGTCGGCCGAGCTTTCCGGCACGGTGCCGCCGCGCAGCTCGCGGTAGTGCACTGAAGGCACGTCGATGTGGATGTCAATGCGGTCGAGCAGCGGCCCAGAGATTTTGGACACGTAGCGCTGGATCATCATCGGCGTGCAATGACACTCGCGGCTGCGGTCGTTGAAGTAACCGCAGGGGCAGGGGTTCATCGCGGCCACCAGCATGAAGCGCGCGGGAAAGCTGAGCGACATGGCGGCGCGCGCGATGGTCACCGTGCCATCCTCGAGCGGCTGGCGCATGACTTCGAGCACGTTGCGCGGGAACTCGGGCAGCTCGTCCAGAAAAAGCACGCCGTTGTGCGCGAGTGAAACTTCCCCCGGCCGCGGGATCATGCCACCGCCGATCAATCCGGCGTCGGAGATGGTGTGGTGCGGCGAACGAAACGGCCGTGTGCCGACCAGCCCGCTGGCGGCGTCAAGCACGCCGGCGACGCTGTGAATCTTGGTGGTCTCCAGCGCTTCGTCGAAAGTAAACGGCGGCAGCACGCTCGCCATACGCTTGGCCAGCATGGTTTTGCCCGAGCCGGGTGGGCCGATCATCAGCAGGTTATGGCCACCGGCGGCGGCAATCTCGATGGCACGCTTGGCGGTCTGCTGGCCGCGCACGTCGCGGAAATCGACGGCAAAATTCTGCGAGGTTTCCAGCAGCGCGCGCGTGTCCACCTTCACCGGCTGGATGCCGTTGCCGCTGTTCAGCAACTGCACAACCTCGATCAAGGAATGAACGGGATAGACATCAACGCCCTCGACCAGCGCAGCCTCGCGCGCGTTGACTTCCGGCACGATCAGCTTGCGGATGTTGTTGAGACGGGCGGTAACCGCGATGGGCAAGGCGCCGCGCACGCCGCGCAGGCCGCCGTCGAGCGAGAGCTCGCCGACAAACAGCGCGTCGGAGGACGGCTTGTTGTTGAGGCCGCCGTACGCGCCAAGAATGCCCAGCGCCATCGGCAGATCGAATCCCGAACCCTCCTTGCGAATGTCGGCGGGAGCGAGATTGATGGTGGTCGTGGTTTGCGGGATGTCGTAGCCGCTGTTCTTCAGGGCGGAGCGAATACGCTCGCGACTTTCGCGCACCGTGGTGTCGGGCAGGCCGACGGTGATGAAGGTGTCTTTGTCGGACTTGACGGGCGCGATGTCGACCTCAACCTCGATGAGGCTGGCGTCGATGCCATAGACCGCTGCGCTAAGAGTTTTGTAGAGCATGCGAGGGAACGCATGCCTACCACATTGTGGCTAGGAATATCAGATTGCGAGCTAGAAGGGTGTGACTGGGCGCACCTGTAAGGGTGATGACGTGGATCGTGGATCGATGGCCAGCGATTCACTCACGATTCACGATCCGCCATTCCCGAACGCACGCCTCTAATTCTCTGCGAGATCGGCAGGCCAAAACGGAGTGCCGGTTATGGCCTCTAATTACAGTCCTTGCCAGAGCAAATCGGCGGCAAGGTCTGCAGCTGCTGGAAATAGAGAGTGGCTGTGCCCTGGTTATCGCTGCAGTCTCCATCTACAAAGAATGCGTAAATGTCGTTGGGATCAGTACCGTGTCCCGTCACATTGATGTAGATCGCCGTACCCTCGGTCACAATATGAAACCAGCCGTAGGGTTGCTCGTCAGTCGTGGCGTAAAAGGCGACTTTCCTGACCTCACAACAGCCCGGATGGTAATGAACGCTGGTGGCAACAGTGACCTCATAGACGCCGTTGTCTATATGGTGCGTCGCAGGGGTGTAATTATGGTTGGCCGATTGGAACATGCTGACGCAATTGTTCAAGGCATCAACCTGCAACGTGAACGATCCCGTCTGTGCCTGGACGGGAAGGCTGAACGCGATCAGGCAAAGCAACGCCACCAAGGCCGTGGTTGCGGAAGGAGATTTAGGGAAGAATCTCTGATCCAGGTTCTGGTTTCTCACGGAGGATTCTCCTTTCTCATGGACATACCTCTGGCTTGGGAACGGTGGGTGAGAGAACGCCGTGGGCCAGTATGCCCAAGAATAATCCACACTATTGTTCGAGATCTTGTTGCGCCGTGTCAGTGACGCTGAATGCCCGGTCATGTGACTAGCGCTCGGCAACCTGACTCGTCACGAGGCTATTGTTCGCAGAAACGGCCAGTTGACACGACCTTCAACAGGTCAGCGGAGCAAAAGCGGGTTGCTCAGCGGTGTTGGCGGCGGATCTCAAGATCGCTCGCCGCGATCCACCGGAACTTCATCTGGAGGGGGAGTCGGACAGGATAGCTCGTGCGCGGCATCGCCAACCGCGCGCGGAAATTAAAGGGCGGAATTCTGTCCGGAAGCGCAGCGCCCAGTTGCACATCCGATGCCGTGAGGCCAAGAATTCCGCCAACCCAAGAGAAGAACTGTTCAAAGGAGGAGCCGAACTACTCTGCTTGCCTATCGCCTTCCAGCACCGCGATCCGCGGCACAGGATCTTGATGAACGAATTGTTGCATTCCACATCACGAATGCCAATGCCCCAAGGGCAGTAGCAAGCTACAACTTCAGTCGTAGGGAGCAGTGATTAGGAATCAGCAATTGCGATCGGACGTATGCACCTTACGGAGGATCACGTATCAAGTTTTAGCCCAAGCACAAACAGCCGCCAGTTCCGGCAATACTCTTCTTCGTCTTGTTTCGAGCTGCTGACAAGTTGCCGACACGAGGGGCACATTCCATGTCCGTGAATGAGGATGGCGTTAACCGGCATCTGCCGCTGCGGTCGAATCCCCTGACCGCATAGCTGGCACTCTTGCGAAAGCTGCGGCTCCAGAGAGATACCGACATGCGGCATTTTCACGATCTGCCTTCGGCCCGGGAGGCCTTTTGCTAAGAATGATTCGAGTTGCTCGCCGCTTTGGTTTTGCTGGCGATTGCTAGTGTACTCCCGCGCTGCAGGTGCGTCTTTGTACGTGAGGCGCTTACCCTCGGCTGATTTCACGCCCTGACTCGTCCGCCCGCCATGGTAGGCCGGGATTGTTCCACAGCAGTTCCCGATAGAAATTTCTCAACAGGTTGCGTAAAGAACATACTTCCGCTATCGACCAGGCATTTGGCGTTCAACACCTAAGCACTCAAGGGTTTGGCAGCTGCAATCGGCTAAAGGCTACTTGCTAAATGCTAACTGCTAATCGCTAATTGCTGAATTTTGATATCTTCATCCCATGCCCCTCTCGCCAAATATTTGCGGCGTGATCCTGGCGGCGGGATTCTCCAGCCGCATGGGTCGCGACAAGGCGCTGCTGGCCTGGCCGCCCGTGCCCGAAGGCGCGCCCGCGGTGAATACCTTTCTGGGGGCGAGCATCGACCTGCTGCAGATTTACAGCGAGCTGGTGATCGTGGTCGCGGGCAAGAATGAGCCGCACATCATGCCCGTCGTGTACGCGCATGGCGGCTTCCTGGCGATCAATCGCGAACCCGAGCGTGGGCAGTTCAGTTCGCTGCAAGTGGGATTGCAGGCGGTCATGAATCAGGGCCGCGACGCCGCGTTCATCGCGCTGATCGACCGGCCGCCGGTGCTGCCGCGCACGGTGAAGGCGTTGCGCGAAGCGTTTCTCTATGCCGATGCCGACGTCTGGGGGGTTGTGCCGGAGTTCCAGCGCGGCGCAGAGACACTCCACGGCCATCCCATTCTCATCGGGCGCGAGCTGATCGCGGCCTTCCTCAGCGCCCCCGCGACCGCAACCGCGCGCGACATCGAGCACCAGTATCAGCAGCACATTCGTTACATCCCGGTGGACGATCCGCGGCTGGCCATGAATGTCGACACGCCGGAGGATTACGCGCGGCTGACCAGCGCGGAAGCCATGGCGGCGGAGAAGCTGGTTTGAGTTCGCCTGCTGCGCAGCAGTTTGTTGACTCGGTGCTGGCGCTGCGGCCCTCCATCGCCGTCTTCGACTGCGATGGCACCTTGTGGAGCGGCGACGCCGGCGCCGATTTCTTCTACTGGGAGATCGAGCGCGGGCTGATCTCGCCGGAGATGGGCGAGCGGGCGCGCGCCCGTTACCAAGACTACCAAGCCGGCATCATCGGCGAAGAGCAGATGTGCGGCGACATGGTCACCATCAATCGCGGCCTCTCGCACGAACGGCTGCAGCGCGCGGCGGAAAAATTCTTTAACCAGATAGTTAATTCCCGCATCTTCCCTGAGATGCAGGAATTAACTGAACGGTTAATTAAGCAGGGCTGCGAATTGTGGGCCGTTTCCTCGACCAACAACTGGGTCGTCGAAGTGGGAGCTGCGCGCTTCGGCATTCCGCTCGAGCGGGTGCTGGCCGCCAGCGTCCACATCGAGAACGGCAACGCCAGCGATCGCCTGATCCGCGTGCCCACGGATGAGTTGAAGGCGGTGGCGATTCGCGAAGTCATCGGCAAGCCAATGGAGGCGGTCTTCGGCAATTCCGTTCACGATCAGGCGATGTTGGAAATGGCGAAGTGGCCCTTCTGCGTAAACCCCAATCCCGATCTGGAGCAGATCGCCCGCGAGCGCGGATGGACGGTGTACTGGCCGGAGGGGATGAAGTAGGCCGGCCTTGTGTGAGGGCACGATTCAGGCGTGCCGAATCGCGGGAGCTAAAGTTCTGGGGATCAGCCTCTGCACAGCAAGGCTGATCCCCAATGATTTTGGGCCGCTTGGCGGCACGGCTGAAGCCGTGCCCTGCCCATCAAATCATGAGCGTCAAGCCGTCCGCAGATGTAAACTCTTTCCGCCATGATTCAAATCGAATTCGCTATTGTGTTTCTCTGCCTGCTGTGGCTCATGTGGATGGTTGCGGTCTACCGCTACAGTGATCTGGGCCGCTTGGAGCGCGAGGTGGACGATATCAAAGTAAACCAAGCCTATGCGCTTGAAGTGTTGCGTATTGGGCTTGCAGAAATGATCGGCGTCAATAAAACCGCAGCAGTGTTTGAATCGGCGGACAGCAACTTGGCGGATTATCGAAAGACACTAGCGGCTGCGCGAGGAATCAAGTTGTCATAGAGATAATCAATGCTTGCCGACGACAGATTGCGATTGATCCGCGTAAAAATTGAACGGGCCAATAAGCACATCGAGAATCTGGAAGACGCTTGCCGCCCTTTTGTCGGCCCCATATTCAAGACCGTCAGCCTTAAGCCGCACTCGAATACTGGAAAGGCAGAGTTGTACTTCGGATCGATGAATATCTACAGCTCCGATATCCCCGCTATTGCTGGGGATGCTGTGCACAACCTCAAGAGCGCTCTCGATCACTTGGCTTTCCAGCTTGTCAGCGCCGGAGTTGCATCCGGAATTCCGCGCGAGGGAAGATGGGAGGACATCCAATTCCCGATTGCGCATAGCTCGGACGCTTATGAATCCCGAAAGTTGAGATACGTAGAGGGTGCGCGACGGGAAGCTATAGAGGCAATCGATCGGCTCAAACCATACAAGGACGGGAACGCCGCTCTTTGGTTGCTTTACAAGCTCGATAACATCGACAAACACAGCTTCATTTTCGCAGTTGGTGAGGACTTCATCATGGACGGGACTTTTTTCAAAGCCAATGACCCATTCTTCACCAGTCTTGAGGCTTCGGAGCAAGAACAGGACGTGAACCTCTCCGGCAAGCCATCTCTCCCCAATTCTCCGATTGTACAGAGTAATGCGCTGCTCCCAACGCTCCATCAACTGGCCGAGCTTGTCAGCGACATCGTTGCGACCTTCAAGATTCGCATAAGCCGGGTAGCTGGGGCTGAGTTCGAGCGACTCTTGCCTGGGAAGAATCCGAGAAACGGAGCCGTAGACAGTGTCGTCCCCATGGCGACGAGTTGTGAGTGATAGGATAGGCCGATTGGAGACTGATGGAGCTATATCGCACTAAGGAAAGGACAAGATGGATCTTCAAAGCATAATTGCAGAACTCAGACAGGAAGCAAGTCGTATCGAGCAGGCACTTGCAGCTCTTGTGGGACTAGGCTCCCAACCCGCACGTCGTGGTCGTCCACCGAAGGGGAGCCAGGCTAAGCCGGCGGGCGGCCAGAAACGTCGCCGCATGAGCGCGGCTGCACGAGCCAGAATCGCTGCGGCGAAGAAGGCCTGGTGGGCAAAGCAGAAAGGCAAATCTAAGCCCAAGGAAAGTACGCCCGCGTCCAAGAAGGCCTCGAGTCGCAAGCCGATGAGTCCTGCTATGCGGAAAAAGCTATCGGCCTTGATGAAAGCGCGCTGGGCCGCGAGGAAGAAGGAGTAACCGCGGGACGGCGCATAATCCCCCTTGCCCGTCCCGGTTCTGACAATTCAGAATGGCACCATGGCAATGCCCTTACGCTTCGTGGATGATGATTACACACCCAGGCTCTGGGCCGAGCTGTATCCCGTGTTGCGCAACATCAAGACCGAGGATCTTGCCAAGAAGATGCTGGCCTACAAGAATAAGCCGGTGGAAAGTTGGAGGCCCGACGACTGGGGTCTGCTGGATGCTTTGAACCACATGCTCACGCTTAGGGCCAGCGCCAAGGGCCACCGATTGCGCAACGACTCACCTGCAATACAGGACGCTGCATTCTGGGCCAAACTGGACAAGGAACTGAGCTTCTACTATGAGGCTGAATACCCTGGCCAGGAGCTGGCCGACGAGTAGTCTTCCAATTTCACAGATCGCGGCGTGCTACGGTTCTGTGAAAAAGATGTGAATTGACCTTGGACGTTTTTCAGCCACACTCGCCGGGCGCTTTTGGATACTGAGATTTAGTTGAGAAGATTCCCACAGCAAAATAAGTGGCGTATGCACAAACCTTGGGCGTTGACAATCGTCAATCCTGGGATAGGATGGCTTTCGTCGACGGCAGAAAAGGGCGGGCAACTAATAGCGGCCAACCCGAAGTATGCTGAGTGATTGGTTCCGCGGGGTGACCTGAGGGAATCGCCAGACCCGAAAAAACCGACTGCGCTGCGAGGTGTCAGCCGGGGTTTGGAACCGCAAAAGCGGTGATCGCTTCAAGGGCTGTGACGGTACATGCATCCACGCCGGTGACTCCCTCGCAGGAGTTGGCGGCTAGAGCATAACCAAAGTCACGGCCCTTTCCATTTTGTCGGACAGTAATATTGCTCAGGATTCTGTGCCCGGCAATCTAGTCGCTTCCGGATGTGGCGGCGGGCAAGTCTAATTTCCTGCCCTGTACCATCGGTGCTTGCGCGATTTGCGCCAGCCTCTCCTGAAGATTGCAGTGGGGAATCGGATCTCCCTCACCAGTCGACATCTTTCTCCACGCAAAGAAAACACCACTTGCTATCGCCACTATCGCTATGCCCGCCGCTACGCATAGCAGCAGCACCCAAAGCTGAGTCATATTGCCGTTCATCAGCCACCCCGCTGACAACTTCCTTTTAGATTCACAAAGAGCTGACCTCTTCGTGTCAAAATACAGCGCCTATTTAGAAAGTAGGTGTCCATCAGTGCACTGTCCAGACCACTGAGGTGAAGAGTTGCCTTGAGGATTTTGAACCGTTTCATGGCGCTGATGGCAGCCCTTTGGTGGTCAGGGTGGGTGTAGATGTTGGCGCTTGACCTGGTTGCCTACACGCCCGGTAGGTTACTGCGGTGAATTATCATTGAGCAGTGGTTCGCCGTGCCGCTATTGTCGCGTTCGCGTTTCTCTTCATCCCCACGGCTCAATTCGGGCAGTACGCAGGCCGACACGGTGGCTCTAAGTCCGGCAGCGCGGGTTCAACGGCGCCAGCCGAAGATCCCGATTTGACCAACCTCAAACACGCCATTGCGGTGGAAGCGACAGAAACGCAAGCAACGCAATTCAGGGTTCTGGCCACGTGCACGGATGCGGCTCGCCAGAAGGCGCAGGCTCTCCAGCAAGCAGGCTCCGAGGCTGCGGTCTCGCACGCCACTGCTTTGCAGGACGCTCTCGACGAAGTCCAGCGCCAAGGTCGAGGCTTCCTCAACACGTTTTCGGACGCGCAAGCTTCCGGCCTGAAGAAGCAAACCAAGAAGCTGAACCAGTCGGATGAAACGGTGGTGAAGGGAGCCAAGAAACTCGCGGCCCGACTGGATCAAATCCCACCCGACCCGCAGCGTTTGAAGGAAAGTGCGACCAACCTGGAGCAGGCGTTGACGAAGTTGCAGTCTGACCAAAATGCGCTGAGCAAGGAAATGGGGATCGATAGCCACTGACGATTTTGGCCTTAGCCAGGGCAGAATCAATCATTCATGCCTGGGGGGATTCGGCGCGTGTCAGAGGAGTAGACAAGTGACAAGGGACGGCCGCGCGTTCAAGACTGCGTAGGACGGCTTGGGGATTCGATACCTGTCAAACTTCCTGAAACAAAAGCGCAAATTTAGCTTTCAGGAGGCGCCCGAGGCCTATGCGGTGTGCCGGTCCTGCGTGACCCACCGCATAGTATCTCGGAGAAGCAGGCTACCCCTTGAGGAATGCGAGAAGCGCTTCGTTGACGACGTCGGCGTGGGTGGTGCACAGACCGTGCGGCGCGCCCGGAATAACCTTCAAGGTTCCGTTTTTCACCAGCTTCACACTCAGCCGGCCAGAATCGTCGATTGGTACGATTTGGTCAGCGTCTCCCTGAATCACCAGCGTGGGTACGTCGATCATTTTCAGATCTTCGGTCTGGTCGGTTTCGGAAAAAGCCTTGATGCAGTCGTAGGCGCCAATGATTGAGGATTGCACTCCCTGAAGCCAGAAAGATTCGCGAACGCCCTCGGAGATTTGCGCGCCGGGTTTGTTGTAGCCATAGAAGGGCAGGCTGAGGTCCTTGAAGAACTGAGCGCGGTCCTTGCGAACACCCTCCCGGATATCGTCAAAGACTGACAAGGGCAATCCGCCCGGGTTCTTGTCGGTCTTCAGCATGAGCGGAGGAACCGAGGAAATCAGGACGACTTTCGAGACCCGCTTCTGCCCATGCCGCGCGATGTAGCGAACCACTTCTCCTCCGCCAGTAGAATGGCCGACCATGGTGGCATTCTTAACGTCAAGCTGTTCGAGAAGCTGTGCTAGATCATCGGCATACTGATCCATGTTGTTGCCCTGCCAGGTCTGACCGGAGCGTCCATGACCCCGGCGATCATGGGCGATAACGCGGTATCCCTTTTGTCCAAGAAACAGCATCTGCGCATCCCAGGCATCAGCACTCAAGGGCCATCCGTGGGAGAAAGTTACAACTGGTCCGCTTCCCCAGTCCTTGTAGTAGATTGAGGTCCCGTCTTTTGTGGTGAAGGTATTCATTGATGTCCAATCTCACTTTCTTGAATCAAATTAGTCGCGGCAAGCGCTCAGGCGGCGGCCGAAGCGCTTGCGGGTACAGCCGGAACATACGGAAAATTTTGTGAAGGTTTCGAGGTGACCGACTCCTTGCCGATTCCCAACCGAACAGGAGTATTTGCCGCGATCGAGAACATGACATCCGGCGCATTGTCGATCAGCGAGCGCCCGTTCCACTCGGCAAAACCGAAGACTGCTGGAGTGCCAATCTCGTAGGGCAACATGTTCGGGAATAACCGGTGCGCCAACTTCTCCGCGTAGGCCGTCGGGTCTTGTGCCGTCCCGTACGCCGCTACAACGGCGGCCACCGATTTGGTGATTGCAGCGCCGTAAGTGGCGAAGTCATCCGACGGACGCCCTGCATTGAGCCGATCACCGAGGTCTTCGTTGTACTGCGTGAATAGCGGAGGGATCATGGGAAGGCCCACACGGTTGATCGAGCGCCATCCACCGGCGTCGGTCGCGAGCGTGGCCACGGCCCATACTCCAACCCGACGATTGTTGTTGCCCTGGCCTAGCAATTCGCTGTCAGGTACCTCCAGCACCATCGAGTAGACGCTGTGGCCGGCGAAAAGATTCTTGGCCCGGCTGGGAACCCAGTCGCCAAGATTTACGGTGGTGCCGTCCTGAAAAGCATGGCCCACGGCGTGAAGGACATCCGGCTCAATCCAGAATGGATCGCCGGCCTTGCCGGCCCAGACCCGCAGGCCTGACGGCGTTGTGACCTTTTCATCTGTGCTGCCCTGGGCGACCACAATGCCGGGGGCGTGTGGGTCGGTCGCTTCTGTTCCGCGAATACACCGGACTACGTAGCCCTGTTTGCCGCTCTTGTTCCGTTCGCCAAAGGTGAGCCGGTAGGTGACATCTTCGACGGCATCCCCGTTCAGATCGATCTTGAATTCGTACATGCCCTCCGGATGGTAGCCGGGCACAGGGATGGGACCGAAAATGGAATGGCACACATTGATGACAAATACGGTGCCGGTCGCGCCACGAAACACGTAGAGATCTGTGATGTCGAGGCGTATGTCTTGTCGTGCGATGGGTGAGTCGAGATGATGAGACATGATTTTCCTTCTCCTTTCAACGGTATTTCTCGTCATTGGATACAACGGTCAGCAAATCAACCTGGGACGTGTTTCTGAACTGAGGGCAGAAACTCTCTGCGGCAAAGGAATGCCCAACTTCTTCATGCGGAAATAAAAGGTTGATCGTTTTATACCTAAACGCGCCGCCGCTCCCGTGGGGCCGGCGACCACGCCTTTGGTCTGTTCCAGAGTTTTGCAAATGTGCTCGCGCTCGGCTTCCTCGAGGGTGATCGGGGGGCGGGTAGCCAAGGTTTGTGGCTGCCGTAAGTATTCCAGCGGCGTCAGCAAGATGTGGCCGGGACTTAGGATGACGCTGCGCTCGATAAAGTTCCGCAACTCCCGGATGTTCCCCGGCCACGGATAGGCATGCATCGCCTCCATGGCATCCGCCGGCACCTGTTCAATGCTCTTGTTCATTGCCAGGGAGAAGGTGCGAACGAAATGCGTCACCAGCGGCGCAATGTCTTCTGGGCGCTCTCGGAGAGGTGGAACCGTAATCGGAAAAACGTTGAGCCGGTAATATAAATCGCTGCGAAACTCTCCGCTCAACAGAAGCTCCTCGAGGTCGCGATGGGTGGCGCCAATCAAGCGGACGTTCACGCGCAACGTCTGATTGCCTCCGAGCCGCTCAAACTCGCCTTCCTGGAGAGCGCGCAGCAGCTTGGCCTGCAGTTCGATACGGATATCTCCGATCTCGTCAAGAAAGAGTGAGCCCCCATCGGCGGCTTCGAAGCGTCCCATCTTGCGGGCAACGGCGCCAGTAAACGCTCCCCGCTCGTAACCGAACAGCTCGCTTTCCAGCAGGTCAAGTGGAATCGCGGCACAGTTCAGCTTGATGAACGGGCGGGCGCTCCGCTGGCTGTGCCGATGAATGGCCTGCGCGATGAGTTCTTTCCCCGTACCCGTTTCGCCCAGGATCAGCACCGTGGAATTGACCGGAGCCACCGTGAACGCCAGATCCAGTGCAGTGCGCAGAGCCCGACTCGAGCCGATGATGCCGTCAACGTTAGGACATTGGGCGGCCAGTTTATGCCTGGGCTGCAACGGCTCATCCGTCAGGCCAGCGAGGCCATCGAGTTGCGACGGCCCATAGAACGCTTCGGACACCACGTTATTCCGTGACAATTGCCCGAATCCCTTTGCCTTGTAATCCGTCGAAATCAACATTTGGTCCATCCGTTTCGTTTTGTTAGTCACGATGTGCGGCGTTCCGCCCATCGCGTTCGTTGAATCGCTTATCTCGTCAGTGCTCGCGAGAGGCGAGGCCGGTGATCCCACCATGCACGGCGGCCGGTTATGGCCTTAGAGACCAAGATCGCTCAGGCCTGGGTGATCCTGAGGTCTTGGCCCTTGTGGCCAATGAAAGAGACGCTCCGCCACAGTAATGCGAAGATCGTTGATGCTCGCGTAGCGGTGTTGATTTAATCCGTTCTCATCGAATTCCCAGTTCTCATTTCCGTAGGCTCGATACCACTGATTGGAGTCATCCCGCCATTCGTAGGCGAATCGCACCGCGATGCGATTGCCGCCAAAAGCGAAGAGTTCTTTGATCAGCCGATATTCGAATTCTCCCTGCCACTTGCGGGTGAGAAAGCGAATGATCTCCTCTCGTCCGGTAACGAACTCAGTACGATTGCGCCAAATACTGTTGATCGTGTATCCGAGGGCCACCTGATCCGGGTTCCGGGAATTCCAGGAGTCTTCCGCTTTGCATACTTTCAAGGTCGCAGACTCACGTGTGAACGGGGGCACCAGCCTAACCGAGGTTGGTTCCGTCATTTTGCCCTCCTTTATTTCGAGATCGTTTGTAATTCCGAGCCGTATGCAACAACCATCGCGGCTCGGCCTGCTTCGCTGTAATCCCTACCCGCAGGTCTTTGCTGCTGGCGACTCCCCACCATGGTTCTGTACCGCCGAATGATGCTGGCGGCCTACGGCTTCAAGGCGGCTTGAATACCGTCGCAAGCCTGACGTATCGCCGCTTGGACACCCGGCACATCGTGAAGTGCGTTGAGCGTCACAAAGTCGTGGATCATACCGTTGTAGCGAGTGGCGGTCACCGTGACCCCGGCTTCCTTGAGATTGCGGGCGTATGCCTCGCCTTCGTCGCGCAGGGGATCGTTCTCAGCCGTGATGACGAGTGCAGGCGGCAGCCCCTTGAGTTCGTCGTTACCCGCTCGCAAGGGCGACACGTAGGGGAGGTAGCGAGTTTTGTCGTCGGGCACGTAGAGGTCCCAGCCGTATTTCATGAAAGCCCGCGTCAGGAACCGTCCGACGGCGAAGTCGTGATAGGTGTCCGTGTCTACACCCGCGTTGGTAGCGGGAATGAGCAGCACCTGGTAGGAGATTTTGGGACCCTTGCGGTCCTTAGTCATCAGCGTCAGAGCCGCACTCATGTTGCCACCGACCGAGTTGCCCGCAACCGCAATGCGGCTGCCGTCGGCACCGACCTCGTCGGCATGTGCGGCGACCCACTCGAGGGCGGCATAGTTCTCCTCCATTTGAGTGGGATACTTAGCCTGTGGCAGCGGCGTGTATTCCACAAACACCCCGACCTGTCCCGAGCCGACGACTAGGTCGCGTAGCAGGCGTTTGTGGTTTTCGAAGTTCCCGACAATCCACACGCCGCCATGGATGAACAAAAGCACACCGGGCTTCCCACTGGTGTGCTCTGGAGTCATGATGTACAGCTTCACCGTGCGTCCGTTCTGGGTGATCGTCCTTTCGACCGTGGTTTGTCCCGACATGTCGACCGGAGTCTTGTTCTGGAGAGCCGTTAAGATGTCCTGTGGCTGTGGTTGGGGCAACTCCCAGAAGGGGCTGCTGGTCTGATCGATTTCCGCCAGGAAGGCTCGAACCTGCGGATCGATTCGGGGATCGGTTACGGCGTCCAGCGTCTGAGACACAGCTGGACGAACGCAGAGGAGCATTGCTCCGAACGCAAAGACAGATATCTTACTGAAGTTTTTCATCGTTCTCATTCCTCTCAATATTCTTTCTGCTGCCGGCTCAGCCGAGTGCCCGTTGCGCCAAGTAGCTGTAAGTCCACCGGCGTGCAGGAGTCCCGCCAGACGAACGGATTGTCACGTAAGACCGGCCTCGGAGGAAACCGCAAATGGTCGGTTTCTGAACTCACTACTTCGCGGTAACGGATGCTCCATCTTTCTGGGGAGATCAAATCTACGGTGGCAAAACTTCAATGTGCTTTCTGCCGAAGAGACGCGCATCCAGCGACCAGGCGCCCGGTCCGATCATTGCCAAACCGGCTCCGATGGCAGCCAGGAGAAGCGGGTTCCAGGAGAACCCACCGCCGAAGAAAATGATCCATAATTCAATCGCTACGACGGCGACTCCGGAGATGGGTGTCCAAAGTCCGACGAGCAGAAGTATCCCGGCGCCAGCCCCAATCATTTGAGGAATGATCGATGAAAGTTGCGGTGTCAGCCTGTAATGTGCAGCCGCGCAATCAGACAGTGCCGCGCCGATCGTGAACCGCAGCAGCAACAGACCTACACCAGGCCAACCGTCGGCAAATGTCGAAAATAGCCTCTGCAGTGGCGTCTCCCCCAGACCTCTTCTTCTCAGCTTAGGGTGGGCGAGTTGCGAGGAAAACGGTTGAAAGGCGGGCCCGAGAATCCTACTTTAGACGGACTAGAGCTCGATGATTCCGCGCTTCAGCCCAATCGTGACAGCGTGGGCTCGGTCGTTGGCGCCAAGTTTGGACAATATATTCGTAACGTGACTCTTGACCGTCGCTTCGCCGACGGAGAGCTGGTCGGCGATGAGTTTGTTGGAATTACCTGCACCAATGAGCCGTAGTACCTCGATTTCACGTGGGCTCAAGCCATCGTCGGCTGCGTGTTCAGCCAGTTCAGCTGCGATGTCGGGGGGGATGCGTTTCCGTCCTGCGTGGACCGCGCGAATGGTCTCCAGCAGTTCGCGATGCACGTGCCCCTTCAGTACGTAAGCACGAGCTCCAGCCTTAAGTGCTTTCAATACCTGCGCGTCCCCCTGATACGTGGTGAACACCAGAATGCGGGCGTCAGCAAACTCGTCCCGAATTCGCATAATTGTCTCCACCCCGTTCATATCTGGCATCTGCAGATCCATTAACGTCACATCGGGCCGGTGCAATCGGAATTGTTCGATGCCTTCGTGCCCGCTGGACGCTTCCGCAATCAACTTCATGTCCGATTCGCCATTTACCAGGGACGCGATCCCCTTGCGAAGGAGAGGGTGGTCGTCAACCGTCAGAATTCGGATCAGATCAGAAGGGGCGCTCATTCGTTTACCGCCTTGCGAAATAGCTTCAACCAGGAGCCCTCGGTGAATGCCTTGTAGGCAACGGCGGCCGGAACCGTCAACTCCACTTCCGTTCCGGCTCCAGCTTGGCTCCAAAAACCCAAGCGTGACCTGATTCGCTTCGCGCGTTCACGTACCCCAGGCAGTCCCCAGTGTCCGGGACGCCTGCTCTTCTCGAGAACTGCAGGATCGATACCCTTTCCGTCGTCACGAACTCGCAGGCGGAACTGGCTCTTATCGTAACGTATCTCGACTTCGATCTGGCGCGCATTGGCATGGTGAAAGGCATTGCGGATCACTTCGCGAGAGATGTTATAGACTTCATGCTGGACTATCGGGGACAGCACGCGGGGCTCACCCTCCACGATCACATGAAACACGGGCGATTTGTGATTGGGCCGTTGAGCCGCAGCCAACTCTTCCGCTACCGTCTTCAATAGTTGCGACAGCTCGCCCTGGGCAACCGACGCTGGACGTAAGTCTTGAATGGCATCCCGGCTTTCCGCGATGGCCTTTTCGGTTCCGGAAATCGCCTCATCGAGAGTTTGCATGGCATTTTCGGGGCTGCGAGGCAGCATGTTGCGAGCCGCCTGAAACTGAAACATAAGTCCATGCAGACTCTGTAACAGGGTGTCGTGCAGTTCACGGGCGATTCGTGTTCGCTCGTTGACGCGCGCTTCCAGGCCAATGTTGAACTGCTGCTGTAATTGCCGAAGCCGCATTTGGTAGAAAACCCATAGCAATAACAGAAAGGCAGTTACACATAACGCAAGGAACCAATTCGTCTGATAGTAGGCTGGCGCAATTGAGAAGTCTAACGATGCGCCGGTTTCGTTCCACACGCCGTCATTGTTCGACGCGATCACCCGAAAGCGGTGCGGGCCAGGTCCAAGATTGGTATAGAAGGCTTCGCGACGACCTCCTGGATCCTGCCAGTTTGGATCAAGGTGGTCGAGGATGTATCGAAAACGGACCCGCTCCGGCACCGACAGGCTCAACGCCGTGTAAGCGATACGCAGGTTGGTGCTGCCAACCGGCAATTTCAAGCCAGCGGGACTCAAATAGCGTTTGCCATCTGCCTCCAGCAAGGTCACGTAAACCGGAGGAGCTATCGCGTTGGTTCGCATGTGGGTGGGATCCATCCATACCACTCCGTTAGCCAACGAAAACCACAGCCTTCCATCGGTGCCTTGGATTGCCGTAGGGCGTGCCCGAAGCTTTGCGCTGGTGCCGGGCAAGCCGTCCAGGTAGTTGAAGGATTGGTAACGGACCGGATACCAGGTGTCTTTGAGAGCGTGCTGGACTTCCGCGGCGGCAACATGAAGGATGCCGTTCGCCGCATTTAGCCAAAGGTCTCCGTTCGCTGCCTCCACGATGCCCGAGATTCCCACGAAGTCGGACTCGTTGACTGGCCTGATCTTTTCGAACCGCTCCTTCACGAAAAGTTGCAGCCCAAACTCTCCTCCGATCCACAGGTGTGTGCCGTGCTGATAAATCGTCATCACGTCCCCGACCGTGATGCCGCTGTCCTGCGAGAAGGTTCGAAACGTCTTGCCATCGAACCTGGCGATACGGTTACGGAGATAGCCGATCCACACGTTACCGCTGGAATCCGTGAACATATTGGTTGGTAGGTCTTCCGGCAGTCCGGCATGAGTGTCGAAATGCGTCCACTCGCCCTGAGCCAGCCGAAAGACGCCTTCGCGCGCAAACGCGGCCCATAAAACTCCAGGGCCTCCGGGAGTTATTGCTACTGCCCAGGTGTGGCGAATGTTTTCGGGCAGTGGAGCGTCAGCGAACTTGCCGTCGGCGAAATGTCGAATACCGGGGGGACCGCCCAACCACAAACTACCGTCCTGGTCGCGATAGCCGCAAGTTGTGGCCCACGTAAAATCCTGATGCTGAACGGTCAGCGAACGGCCCTCAACATGCGTCAACCCGCGATTGAGAGAAGCGGTCCAGATATCGCTGTGATCGCCTGCGATCAAGATCATATCGTTCGATCCGGTGGGCAGCCCTACCGGAACCACATTGGTTTGCTGAAACCGATCCAATCCCGTGCTGGTGCCGACCCAGATGTTTCCTTCTCGATCCTCCAGCACAGGAGACGCATGATCGGAAGACAGGCCATCCTTTTCGGAATAGATCTCTGCGGCGTCACGAAACAGTCGTCTACCCTGCCCATTCAATCGCTCGGGAAAAAGGACTCGCCCAATACCGTCTCCCAAGCTGGTGATCCATAAACTTCCAGCGTCGTCGAAGAGTATTCCCGACGAACCCACGCTGACTTCCGGGGAGCTTCGTCGATCCACCTCGTCGTTAACAACCACCGGTCGCACGCCGCGGGTTGTCTCCGCAATCCAGATTCTTCCATCGGGAGCTTGCACGATCTTGTTGGCTTCGAAAGGGCGGTCAGAGACGCGATCCGGCGTCGGTTGAAACCGATTCTTACCCGAGGACAGGAATACGACTCCATCTTCCGTCGCCACCCATAACGTTCCACCGCGATCGACAAACACACTTTGTGCGCGGGGCGACATATAGCCCCACTCCTCGCCAATGGCCTGCCAGTGCCCATTAGAGAGCCGCCGCAATCCCGCCGAGGTTGCGGCCCAGATTGATCCGTCTGGAGTTCGCGCGAACGAGCGCACGGTTCCGGGCGGCATGCCGTTCGCCGGCCCATAATTGGTAACCTGTTCGTCCTTCAGAAAACTTGCGCCGGCGTTGCGGAAGCCGATGAACAAGCCGCCATCTGGCGCGGCAAATAAGGACTCGATGATATGGGACGGGAACCTCTGTGCCGGAGGAGGTTCATAGCGTTCGAAGTGGGCTCCGTCAAATCGGCACAATCCGTTTGCAGTTCCCAGCCAGAGATATCCATCCTTCGTTTGGGCGAGCGCCAGAACTTCTCCCGGAACACCATCCTTAGCCGTCCAAATCGTATGGTGTAGTTCGGAGAGAGTGCGGTCTCGGCTGGGCCCCAGAGCTGTCACCGGATTGCTGGGTGCGTGGAGAGAGACGAGCGCAGTCTGCTGAAATTGACCCAATCCACGGCGGGTGCCGAACCACATGTTCCCCGCATGATCCTGCAGCACGCAGTACACCTGATCTGCAGTTACAGCGGTTGGCGGGGTCAGCTTTTGCAGACGGGGGTCGGACTTCTCGACTTGAGAGGGACCGAGACGCTCCGGATATGGAATCCGAACCACTCCTTCGCCGGGAGCGACAATCCAAAGATTGCCTTGACCATCGATCATGATTGCTTGCGCTGGGAGTAGAATCTCCGGAAATTGACTTGAAGTGTCTCTTCCTGGCAGCGACAAAGAGCGTATTCCGCGAAGCCTTTCGGCAATCCAGAGGGTTCCTTCGGATCCTTCCGCAATGCTCACCACAGGTTGCAGGTTTTGTGCGGCGGTCTGAAAGTGGGTGGCATTCTCGGTGAGGTACAAAACCCGGGTTGGCGTCCCCACCCAGACTGTTCCTTTACGGTCCACGAAAACAGTATTGGCTGCTTCAGTCAGTCCCCATTCGGCTCCGATCTTTCTCCAACCCGTACCCTCCAATCGAGCCAGACCATCTCGCCCTGTCGCTATCCAGATTCTGCCGTGACGGTCGCGGGCAAACGAGAGAACCGTATCGGAAGGCAGTCCATCTCGCTTCCCGTAATTAATCACCTTCTCATCTTTAATAAGGCTGACGCCGCCAAACCAATAACCCACCCAGAGTCCGCCGTCAGGTGTAGCAAACAGAGAGGACACATTGCGTACTCGAGAAGTCTCGCCTGACGGAAGTTGGAATTGCTCAAATCGAAGGCCATCAAAACGAAATAAGCCTGACGCGCTGCCCAGCCACAAATATCCATCCGTGGTCTGCGCCAGAGCATGTACTTCTGTTGGGGCTCCATCCTTGAACGTCCAGGCTTGGTGATACAGCTGGTCGAGTTTGCGATCGCGATCGATGCCGTGCAGAGGAATGCTGTAAAGCGATAGCAAGATAATCCAAAGACTAACTTTCTGACTTGCTATATGTGTAATACAGCTGGCCACAGTCATGGATCTCCCAATCCTTTCGCGCGGAGCTATTCCTCCAGCGCATAGTCAAATCAGGCCCACATAACGGAATTCGGTTTGCTAATTCCTCACATCCTGTCGCCAAATCGAGGCTCTCTCTTGCCAGTCCTTTAGGAGGGCCCCATCCCAATGCCATGGCGAGAGATTATAGCCGCAGTGAGGAGCATGCGGGGCGCGCCTGGAGTTCAGCCGACACCTTCGTCAAGTCCGAGCTGATGGGAGTTTCACTGGATCGGTACTGAGAGCTAGCACTCTTCGACTGCGGGTTTCCAACTGCGTTGTGCACATTGGTACTGCGGCGCTGGCTTTTCTATTATGTTGCAGCGCGGAATGCCCTACCTTGGAACTCCACGATTTTCTGGATCTGTCACCAGACCCTGACTCTGGCCGGGACGCGAACTCCAACGCAGTGACTTCAACGCGACGTGCCCGCGGGGTTACTACTTGTTGCTGGCTCGTCCTTGGGCGATATTTCGCCCACCCAGTAACCGCTACGCGCCGTCACCACCACATCGCCCCTGTCCACGACCACGCGCAGGGTGTGTTGTCCTAACGACAGCTTCTTGGGAGTGAAGCTCAGCAGGTACTGGTTGAAGTAGTGATTGTTGACTCCCGCCAACTCCTGCTCCAGCGTCTTTTCGTCGTGGAACGGCAGATACTCACCACCTGACATCTCCGCAACTGTCTTGGGCACATTCTCCTTGGCCGAGCGCAACAAGCTGGAGAATATTCCCAGCAGGTTCACCGGGTGATCCGACGGATCGGCAAGTGTCTCGCCCAACTTCGAAGCCGCTGTCTGCGAGTAGGCAGCGCTGTAGATCAATATGTTGCTGCGCTCGATCTGGCGAATGACTTCCGGAGTGCTGGCCCTGCTGCCATCGTCATTTGCACTGCTCACCAGAAACAGGACTTTGCGATTCGCCGGCGCGCGGGAATCGAGCATTCCGATGGAATAGGCAATTGCGTCCAGGACGGCGCAGCCGTAGCTTCCCGGAGCGATCTGTTTGAGTGCCTTGGTCGTCTGGTCGAGATTGGTTGTGAAATCCTGCTTTAGTTCGGGTTTGTCATCGAAGGCTACCACCGCGACTTCACCTTTGCCGTCTCCCACAATGGGGTACAACAGGCTCCCCAGCCGCCGCACTTTGTCGAGGGTCGCATCTGCCGCATGTCCTTTCTGGACGGCCACTACCACCGAGGTTTGCGCGCCCTGGAGGATTTCATCCAGATGAACCTTCTGTTCGACTCCGTTGTCATAGATGGAGAAGTCGTCAGCCGAAAGTCGAAAGACGGGTTCGCCGGCGTTGTTGGTAACCAGCGTGGGCACCAGGACCACACTCGTGCCGCCGTGAAGCGTGATTTGCTGTGCGATGCCTGCTAGACAAGCAAGCAGAATGAGCGCTAAGGCCGCTACCCTGAATTGCCAACCGTTATGCCTGGGTTCCACTTCTTTAGTTAGTCGGGAGGAGGTCGCTGGTTCCAAAATACTTGTTGGCATCCTTGCTATGTAAGCATGGCCGGGTCGCCGAACAAACGGCAAGCGAATCGCTGCTGCGGACCGCAGTCACATGCAGATGTGACCTGTGCTCTCGCGGCGACAATCCTGTTTTGCTACCGTTGGCTTTAAATACGGGGGTTGTGCGCCGCAACCCGCCGAAGCGCTGAAGTACGAGGAGAACGAAGCGCCCATGAACCAGTGGAGATCCACGTATAAGCAGAAGCTCGTTTCAGCCGAACGCGCCCTTCAGTCGGTCAAGTCCGGAGACAGAGTCGTGCTGGGGCACGCCTGCAGCGAACCACCGGTACTGGTGGAAGCTCTGGTCAATCGATTCACCGAACTTTCCAACGTTGAAATCGCGCACATGGTGGCTATGGGACCGGCCGTCTTTGCTCAGCCCGGAATGGAGCAGAGTTTCCGCTTCAACGGATTCTTTCTGGGCGCTCCGACGCGCAAAGCGGTGGAGGAGAATCGCGGAACCTTCACGCCATGTTTCTTTGGCGAGGTCCCGCGCCTGTTCAAGAGCGGGATCCTGCCCGTCGACGTGCTCCTGATGCAGGTCACGCCTCCGGATGAGCAGGGCTTCTGTAGTTATGGTCTGTCCGTCGACTACACGCAAGCGGCAGCGGAATCAGCCAAAATCGTTATTGCGCAGATGAACACGCAGCTGCCTCATACCGGAGGCAGCAAAATCCATCTGGACGTCCTCACGTGGATCGTCGAACATGACTCGCCTATCGTCGAATTACCACCGCAGAAGCTCGGTGAGGTCGAGCGCCGGATCGGTGAACACATTGCAACTCTCGTTCCCGATGGAGCCACGCTCCAGCTGGGAATTGGCGCCATCCCCGACGCGGCGCTCCTGTCTCTTGGCGATAAGAAGGATCTCGGCATTCACTCCGAGATGTTCTCGGATGGGGTGGTAGCTTTGGCGGAAGCCGGCGTCATTACGAATCAGAAGAAGACCATCCACCGGGGGAAGTTTGTCGCCACTTTCCTGATGGGTACCAGCAAGCTCTACCAGTTTGTCCACAACAATCCCGACGTGGAAATGCACCCGGTGGACTACGTTAACGATCCTTATGTGATCGGCCAGCACGACAACATGATCGCCATCAACTCGGCGCTGCAGGTCGATTTGATGGGCCAAGTCAATGCTGAGATGATCGGCAACCTCCAGTTCAGTGGTATCGGCGGGCAGGTAGATTTTGTGAGAGGCGCCAGTCGTTCGGCAGGCGGCAAGTCAATCATTGCCCTTCCCTCAACGGCCGCCAAAGGCACGGTCTCGCGCATCTGTCGTCAGCTGGACGCAGGCGTGGCGGTGTCCACTTCACGCAATGACGTGCATTATGTGGTGACGGAATACGGCATAGCCGATTTGCGCGGAAAGACGTTGCAGCAGCGGGCTGCCGCCCTGATTGCGATTGCCCACCCCGATTTTCGTGATCAACTGCGCAGCATGCGGTCAGCGAAGGAAGAAAGCGAATTGGTCGCTGCCCGTTGACAGCCTGGCCAGCCGTCGCTTGAGAACCACATTATCAAGCAACTGAGTTTGGGATACCGGTGCTGAACGATGGTGCATCGGCGTTGTCCTGCCAGGAAGAGCGCGAACTCCGCCGTTCCGCGATGGGCGTGTCGCCGAGGTTGAACGCGATGTCCTCAAAGGTGAGAATCTGGGGCGCGCCGTCAATCAGCCTGGACAACATCTTCAACACTTGCGGATAGATGTTGGCAGCATAAGCCTCTGCCTGGCTCTCTTTCTCCCAGAGGCTCATGGAAATCCGCTCCAGATTGCCGGGATTCGACAAGGTGATCTCGCCTTTGAAGCCCTCCTCTTCTTGCGCAACTGGGCTCCCGGATCCAGTTCCACCAAAGTCTGCACAGAAGTTCAGCTGCCGGCCGAGATTCTCCGTCATGGGTTTTTCTCCGTTGATACGCCCGGACTTGGTTCAGCGATAAGCGAAAATACGGAAACAACTGAGCGGTTCATTTCTGAAATTGATGTCTTGATCCTTATATCCGGATACGAAAGTCCGTTGACAGAAGACCTGGCAGAGCTGTGACTCGGCCACCAGATGATCAATGTCACTGCCAGGTGAGATTTGGATCACAGCGCGGTGCTGTCCTACCTGTGGACACTTAACCTAGAAGACTCCCATGTGTCCGGAGGGCGCTGGCGTGGAAGGTTCCGTGGTCGTCAAACCGCCGGACGCTCACCCTGAACCCCACTCCGACCGGCGACAGGCTTGGCCGGGGTGGTACCCGACGATGGTGTAAAGGGGTTGAACATGTTCGCACGCAGTGCACATTTCCGCGTGAAGTCGCTCGACTTGGCTGCTGAATTTACACGAACCCTCGAAGACGAAATTCTTCCTTTACTGCAAGAAGAGGAGGGCTTCAAAGGCGAGATCACCTTGTCGAATCCCGGCGATCTGGAGCGGATTTCCATGAGCCTCTGGGAGAAAGAGAGCCAGGCAGAGGCTTATGCTGCCAACATCTATCCGCAAGTGTTGAAGATGTTGTCCAGGCTGATTGACGGTGCGCCCCAGATTCTCACCTTTGAGGACATCGCGTTCAACCTCGGCGACACGCCCATCGCGGAACGGCGGAGTTCGCGCTCTTCCTGGCAGGACAACGCGGATGCACCGTCGTTCAGCGCCGGTGTCCCAAACTCAGTTGCTTGATAATGTGGTTCTCAAGCGACGGCTGGCCAGGCTGTCAACGGGCAGCGACCAATTCGCTTTCTTCCTTCGCTGACCGCATGCTGCGCAGTTGATCACGAAAATCGGGGTGGGCAATCGCAATCAGGGCGGCGGCCCGCTGCTGCAACGTCTTTCCGCGCAAATCGGCTATGCCGTATTCCGTCACCACATAATGCACGTCATTGCGTGAGGTGGAGACGGCGACGCCTGCGTCCAGCTGACGACAGATGCGCGAGACTGTGCCTTTGGCGGCGGTGGAGGGAAGGGCGATGATCGACTTTCCGCCGACCGAGCGACTGGTGCCTCTCACAAAATCTACCTGTCCGCCCAGGAAAGTGGCGACAAACTTCCCTCGGTGGATGGTCTTTTTCTGATTCGTAATGACCCCAGCTTCGGCCAGGGCTACCACCCCATCCGAGAACATCTCAGAGTGAATGCCGAGATCTTTTTTGTCGCGAAGAGACGGAAGCGCCGGATGTCGAATTCTGGCAGGAGCAGGGGGTGAAGCCATCTTTGCGGCCGCTTGGGAGCTGGTGAAACTAGCTGAGGAAGTCCGAAATGGCAGAAAACCCACAATACAAAGAACTGCTGCACCTCTGAAACGAATTTGAGGCCGAGTATCTGATTGTAGGCAGAATCGCGGTAATGAAGTACAGCGAGCCGCATCATACCAAATGATCTCGAGGTGTGGGTGAGCAATTCAAGGCAAAACGCTCTCCGCGTGCGCATCCGGGCGATCGTTTCGGCGCTGGGCGGAGCGTCATTTCGCGGCTCGTTCGACGTCCAGGCGCTGAGCACGCCAATTTCGCGCCTGCTGGCGCCGGAGTTGGCCGCGCATCGTCTAGAAATCAAGTCCCAGGCGAGGAGTTAACGGGTGGCTAGCTCGGTTACTTCACCGGATGGCCCATGTCGAGCATGTAGATCTCACTGTTGGATCCAATGGCGCTGGCTTGAATAATAAGGTGCACCGCCTGCGGAATTGTCATGAAGTAACCCAATTTGGTGGATCCACTTGATCTGCTGGTAATTTTGACTGACAGCAAAGGACTTATTGGCTTCGTTTCGCAGAAACGCTGCCTTCCTGGACGTCTTCTATTTGGCCATACAGAACCTCAAATTTTTGGTAATGAGTAATTTAATATTGTAGTTTATATTTATCATATGCGCTTCATCTCGAGAACCTTGGCCCATGTGCTGCGGCGGGCAACGCGAGATTTCCCGGCAGTTGTGGTTACCGGGCCACGGCGTGCAGGGAAAACTACCCTCCTCCGCAGATTGTTTCCCAACGCCCAATACGTGCTGCTGGAGGACCCGGACATCCGAGCCCGAGTACGTGCCGATCCGCGCGGCTTTCTTGACCAGTTGCGCCCCCCAGTCGTGTTTGACGAAATCCAAAATACACCGGAGTTACTCGACTACGTCCGCACCCGCATCGACCTGGGACCGCGCCACATGGGTCAGTGGCTGTTCACAGGTTCGCAGGAAGCTCCGCTGATGCGCGGCATCTCGGAATCGATGGCCGGCCGCGCCGCCATCCTCCAGCTCTTGCCCTTCAGCTTCGCCGAGACCCCGAAAGTGGATCTCCTCCACGGAGGTTTTCCTGAGGTTCTCGCCCGTCCGAAACATCGCAACCTTTGGTTCGCCTCCTACCTGCAGACCTATCTCGAACGCGACGTGCGGGCGATTACCAATGTACGTGATCTGGTAACCTTTCGCCGTTTCCTGGCGCTGGTGGCCAGCCGCCATGGCCAAGTCCTGAACAAGACCGATCTGGCCGCTCCCCTTGGCGTCTCCGTTCCCACCATTGGCGAGTGGCTACAAGTCCTGGAAGCGACCGGCCAAATCATTCTGGTGGCTCCCTATTTCGAAAACTTCGGAAAGCGACTCATCAAGTCGCCGAAAGTCTACTGGGGCGACTCCGGACTTGCGTGCTATCTGCTCGGCTTGACCTCAGCCGCTGAACTGGAGCGCTCTCCCTTTCTCGGGGCGCTGTTCGAAGGCTTCGTCGCGGCGGAGATCCTCAAGAGTCAGAGCAATCGGGGAATGCGCAAAGGGCTTTACTATTTCCGCGATCAGCAGGGACTGGAGGTCGACTTCCTCGTGCCCGGGCCGCAGGGCAGGCTGTGGTTGGTGGAAGCCAAAGCCACGAAGACCGTGCGGCCCGCCATGGCATCTCCGCTGCTCTCCCTGCGGCGCTCCTTGCCCGATCAGTCGGCGCGGTTAGTCGTGGTTCACCGAAAGTCTCGATCCGAGCCGACCACCGCCGCCCTTACGCCCGGGGTGGAAGCCTTGGACGTGGAGAACTTTGTGGCAGACCTCAATTCTGCCAAGTGACCCTGCGCTGTGTCGAATCGGGTCACGAGGCAAGTCAACGCAATGCCGACACCCCAAAATGCCCATGCCACTTCGTCCGCGAGATCTTGCTAGCGGCTGGCGACCTTGACCGTTGGTTTGACTGCTGAGTATGTTCCACAATATGAAACATTCGCCAATAGCGCTGGAAGCGATTGCAGCAGAATTCTTCTTTCTGCGGTAGACAGCTTCAGGTCGTGGCTCACCGTTGCAAAAGTGCAGTTCGACTTGGCAGACCTGGGCTGTCTCCGCTGACGGCCGCCTGCGTTGCGAACAAGAACCGGTTCGGAAGTGATCGCCTGATCGGCATGCGTGTTTAGTCTGGTCGTGGACTCGAAATAATGTCACCTCATTGCTGTATCCGTTGAAAACAAGCGGTTGTTGGCTTCGTTTTGCAAAATAAGACCCCTTCGGCCGGCTCCCCTCCACCGACGCGCCGGGGAGCACTCGACTGGCAAAAAACTTGCGCTGATGTTCGGCGCTTAGCGGCCTGAAACGCGTTAGGCTTGCTCACTGATTGTTCGTCCCCTGTTCTCGGGTAGGGTTCTGCCTTTCTGCACGTGCCGCTTGAGCCTGTTCCAGTTGCCGAAGCGCCGCCTCTAGCTCGCGTCGATTCGCCGCCTGGTAGCGCAAGATGACGTCGGACTGCGGGGGCATGGGCAGCCGCAAATACTCAGGCATGGTGGCTTTACTGATCGGACGCCCGCTCAAGAATTCACGGCTAGCGACGCGCGCCTCGATGCAGCCGGCCTCGAAAAGCAAAATGCGGCGATCCCGCCAAAATACGATGGCGATCTTTTCGACGAGCAGGTCTTCGTAGGCGCCGACTGGCGCCAGTTCCCGCCGCAGATCCCGCAGCAGGCGGCCAAATTCGGCCTCCTCCTCTTCCGCCGCGCCATTCCGCACGAGCAGTGCGGAGACCAAGATGCCGTGGCGAATAGCGTTCCGGCGCGACCGGCGCTTACCCTCGGCGGTTTTCGGCCCAGTTGACGATTGGGCATTGGCGCGATTGGCTGCGGCTTTCCTGGCGGAAGTGGCCGGCACCGGGGCTGTGTCGCGCGGTGGATTAATCGTGGATTGTTCGGCCTGCGTCTTGCGATCATGGCTTTCGCCACGGTCATCAATACAGTTTTCCTTAGCATTATTCATTTTGATTTTCCTTTAATGAAAGTCGCCAGTTCGGGTTTGCAACCGGGGTCCCGAGCTGACCTACATCAAAGGAATTTGAAATTCGCTTTTTACGAGCTGGAGATCTCGATCGATGCGTCATTAGAACTTAAGTTATTGATCAAGAGGGAGTTAACGAGAAAAAAGAGATTCGTCTCAAAGGTACAGTTAATTAATCGGGCGGGCGTTTATTGAGCAGCCAACCGGCGAGCGTTGCGACCACACTCTCATACCCAAGTTACTTAGGATCCGATCTGGGCAATAAGTGCTGTAAGCATCGCGCGATGGACTGGAGAGCGGGCGATTCTGATTTCGCTTGATGAGGTGTCTTTTGACGATCTCGTTGCGCCGTTGCGCGTTGGACAGTACTGCGAAGGATCGGGCTTTGTCGCGGCGGTTAGCAGGGCAGCTTGAAACGGCTTGCTTGGAGCGTACTTGCGGCAGAACGAGTGCATGGGCGCGGTCGTTCCGGAGCTAGGCGGCGCGTCGTTTCCGGGATCGCTCGAAGTCCAGGCGGTGATGACGCCAATTTTTCGCCGGCTGGCGCCGGGGTTGGCTAGCCATCGTCTGAGAATCAGTCGTATGCGAGCAGTTCTGCCTACGTCAGCTGTTTCGAATCCCCCATGCTATCTATGAGCGCCTATGATATTCATTTCGACCGCGTCTTCTGCTTCGCGACCAGGCGCTGCATGAACCTGGCGCCCTCCTTCTTATAAGCTTCGACACCTTCATGCAACAACATCTCGCAGATTTGGGAGATGTTGCGTTGCTCGTCGTCAGCGATCCGCTCGATGTCTCGCTTAAGGTCTGGGCTCACCCGAAAAGCAAGGAAATCTGTCTTCGGCACAACCGCAATATAGCTGTACATGGCGTGTCAAACAAGACAAGAAACATATAATAACATCGTTAACGCGCATTATCTATCGTGGCATATGATTATGGCTGTTGCTGAGGAGGAATCTGTGAGCCAATCGCAAGACATTATTACGGGCCAGACCCGACCTCCACATCGCAAGAGACTGCAAGTAAACTTGCGGGCCGCAAAGCGAATTCCTGGCAAGCCCTTAGACGCCCGTTTGCGCGATGCGTTGGACGCCTTAAGCGAGGCCCAATTTTCGATTCGATCGGGAGATCTTCAACTTATCGATGGAAATTGGTATGTCTCCCATACCGGACTGGTTCGCTTGGCCCGCCGCAAGAGATGCCGCGGCATTCACGTCGAAGCAGTCGACTCGCTGTGTGACTCGGAGGCGAGCCGATATGTGATGAAGGCGACGGTTTATCCGTCCAAGGAGTCCAGTGGGTTCGTCGGATATGGCGATGCCGACCCGTCGAACGTGTCACTTCGGATCCGCGGGGCCGAGATGCGCATGGCCGAAACGCGTGCGGTCAACCGAGCCCTTCGCAAGGCTTATGGCATCGGAATCTGCTCGGTCGAGGAGATTGGATCCTACTCGGGGCTGATCGGCTCCGCATCGGGCACGCCCATTACCACTGAGTCGACTGCACTCCGAATATGCTGATTTCAAGTCAGCGATTCAAGCCTGCGAATCGGGCGCCTTTCAAGGGAAATTGACCGGCACGCCCTCGAGGTGAGCAGGTGCGGAACCGGCACAGTCACGCAGTTTTCTTGGCGTTTGCCACGGCATAGAGGATGAGCTCGGCGCGACTTGAAACGCCAAGTTTCTCAAAAATGCGGAACAAGTAATTGCGGATCGTGTGCTCGCTGATCTTGAGTCGTTGCGCAATTTCTCGGTTGCGTAAACCCTCAACGACCAGGTACACAATCTCCTCTTGGCGGGGAGTCAGCAGAACTCGACCGCGGACATCAGTCAGCCGCCCGCTATGGCCGTTGGAGAGCGTTTCCAAGATGTAGCGCAACTGTTCACTGTTTGCCCAAACTTGTCCTCGATATACCCGGTCAATACACTTGCAAAGGACCTCGCAGCTCTCATCGCGGCCGCAAACTCCCATCGCTCCCGACCTGAACGCCTCGACCACCTGTTCTCGACTGCACTGGTCAAGCAAGAGAACGCAGCGGAGGGACGGATTACTGTGGCGCAGTTTGCGCACCAGCTTACCTTTGAGAGCAATGTCGTCAGCGGTGGCGGTGATCACGGCGACGTCGATATCGGACACAACCACATCGGCGCAAGCCTTGGCGTCTGCGCAGACGGCCGTCACGCGCAGCGGATAGGTAAAGGATTCCAACATGCGCGCCAGCAATTCGCTGCCCATGTAAGTCTTCTCGAGAACCATCACACGTATGGTTTCTCGCAAATTGGTGGCGCTGGGTCCGAACACTTCTTCCCTGGGTTCCGTATCTGACATGGATTTAAGTGGCGCAGCCGTTAGCCGCGAACGAAAGTACTAATATGACGGGATGACGAAGGGACGATCAGACCATGTTACTGATACAGTCCAACTGCGAAAGAGACTACCTCAGTTGCATGAACAAAGCTAGGATATTTCAGCGTAATTTAGCGACAATCCCGCCAGGAGCACGATACGGGTAATCTCTATACAAACGTTGGTGCAGGAGCGTACTGCACTGTAGCGCTATGAGTAATGATTTACGCGCGCGAACTCAGCGAGTTTTGATTGGCTGATGCCCACGTGGAAGGAACGCCAGTTGCTCCCACAAACCTCGAAATGAGGCAGCCGAGTATGAAGCAAGGGCTATCGAAAATTGTGATCGGGCTTCTGCTCAGCGTCTTGTCGGCGCTGGCGATCGCCCAAGTGCCTGCGACGTCGTCGCCAAACGCGCTTCCTGGCGGATTTGGTTGGCATCGATTGCGCAACACTCAGATGCGGAAATCTGTCTGTCTCGGCGAGGTGCCGGATGCGATGTTCACCGATGCCACGATGACCACGACGACCTCCTACCCATTCAGTTGCAACCAGATCATACCTTGGAGCGGTGGGGCAGCAGACGATCTTCATCATCGCCTGATCGTATGGGGCGGCGGGCACAGCGATTACGCGGGCAATGAGGTCTCGGTTTTGAACCTTGACGGCACTCCCGCTTGGGAGCGGTTCACCAGCCCAACCATGCCGGTGCCATATGTCTGGGATGGTAAGAACTGGGAAGGACTCAAGCCCTACTTCGTTCGTCTGCACGACGGCGGCAAGTACCAGCTCGGGGCGGCGCCGTCGTCACGCCACACCTATAACAGCCTGCAATACGTACCCTATCAGAACAAGCTGTATTCGTTTGGCGGGTCTGTGGCTAACGTCGGCTATCTCTCGCAGGAGGTGTGGACGCTCGACATGTCATCGAGGACTTGGACGATGCTCGGTCCGCCGTTCTCGGAATCACCTACGTTTCCCACGACTGCCTACAATCCGGTCAACGGCCATATCGTGATGCACGACAAGAACTCGACATTGTCCGACTACGACCCACGTACGAATAGGTGGAAGGTGCTGACGGGCGCATATCCAGTGAGCGACGGTACTACGGCCGCCATTGATCCAGTGAACAATCTGTTTGTCGTGGTGGGGTCCGGTGGGACGGTCGACAACACCGGCTATCCGGCGGTGCCGAGGTGGCACACGCTGCAAGTGTTCTCGCTCTCCTCGCATGGAATGGAGAATTGGAAGGACGCCGGCTGCGATCTCACCTACCGCAGCGGCGGACTTGCCTGGGATTCAGCCCTGGGCCTGATGGTTGGTTATCCCGGCGGTGGTAATCAGATCTATCTTCTGAACACCGGACTGAAGGACGTCACTACGTCCTTCGGCATTGTGCCCTCTCATAGGTGTCTGGACGTGGCCATCAGCACCAAGCCGTCCCCGGAGAAGGGCGTCGACTATCCCCCCGATCCCGAAGGGACCGGGCACAATACGAATCTCGGCATTTACGGACGATTCGCCTACTTTCCCTCGCTGGACATTTTCGTGGTGGTGAACAACCGTGATAGCGATGCCTGGATTTTGCGCCTGAGCGACAAGCCGTAATGCGGAAGTCCATGAGACCGACTCCGCCTTCAGCTCCGATATACAGCCTCACGCCTCCGGCGATGTGGTGTAGTTAAGCAGCGCATCGTCGCTCCGAGCTGTGCCCTTGGACGAAGCGTAGCCGCGAAGCCCGGCATTGCGAATCTTGTAGAGCAACGCCCGATAGCTGATATTCAGCATCTCTGCGGTCTTCCTGCGGTTCCAGTTGTTGCGGTGCAGCACTCGAAGGATCACCTGCGCTTCGGCCTCACGGACTAACTGTTCGGTGCGGCTCTTGAACGACAAATCTGCAGTTTCGCGAACCTGTGCCGGCGGAAAAGTCAACGCGCGGCGCGCAATCTCTTCCGCAATCGTATCCGCTTTCCCAAGCACGACGTAGCGTCGGATTACATTCTCCAGCTCGCGGATGTTCCCCGGCCAGTGATATCGCCGGAAAACCCTGTACACCGCTGGAGACAAAGGTGCCGCTTTGGTTCCAAACAATTCATTGAAGGTCTTGATCAGGTAGTCAGATATGCTGGAGATGTCGTCGGCCCGTTCGCGAAGATTGGGGATGCGGAAACCAGTGGTATTAATGCGGTGGTAAAGGTCTTGGCGCAGTTTGCCTTCGGCAACCTCATCGCGAGGGTCGCGCGTCGTGATGCAGATCGCGCGCACATCGATCTGGAGTTCCTCCTCACCGCCAATTCGCATGAAGGTGCCGTTCTGCAAGAGTTGCAAGAGCTTTGCCTGCACGCCAATATCGAGGTCTGAGATGTTGTCCAGGACGAGCGACCCCGTGTGGGCAGATTCGACCATGCCCCGACGCCTACAGTAGGCGCCGGTGAAGGCCCCTTCCTCGTGACCGAACAGCTCCGACTCAATCAGCGGCGTTGGAATCGCACCGCAGCTGATCTTCACGTGCGGTGCGTGCCTGCGTAGGGAGTGGCGGTGAATGAACCCGGCAATGACTTCCTTGCCGGCACCGGTCGAGCCATAAATCAGCACAGGGACGTCTGCTTTCGCAATCTGCTCGACCAGCGGGCGGAGCTCACGCATTGCCTGCGAGCCACCAAAGATGATGTCGTCGGGAGGGGCAACCGTGTGCGCGCAGTGTGACTTGCGTTGCATGCTCTGTAGCGAGGGTCTTCGATGCTCAGCTACTTCTCAGCACGAATCACACCAAAGTAACGAAGCCACGGTGTTGGAAAGGATGCAAAAAGCCTACGACTATCTGACGTTTGGGGCCGGACGATTTTGAATCTTGCCCGTGGGCTGGGAATAATTATTTATTTCGGACAACTATGCTTCCACCTGGCAATTCTTCTTCCAAGAACTCGGTGGTTCGGTGGGCGCAAGATCCATGTGCGAAAGAAACCGAGTGCGGCTAGGAGTCGCAGACCACGGTGCAAACAAAAACCCCGTCCACTTGCTTAGGACGGGGTTCTCCGGGGTCAAAAAAAGGTGACTTGCCTGATGGCCTTCTGGAGCGCAGACCTATACACCTAGCAGCTTCTTCCGGAACGCCATTCCGAACCCGAGTAGTCCAGAACCCAGGAGCGAGAGCGCTGCCGGTTCGGGAATGTCAAATTCGTTGTCAAAGCTCGTCGTATCCGCGTTACCCTGGCTATTGATAGTGACTGCCAAAGTAATTGCAAACGGATTGTTCGGGAACGTCCCCGACCCGACCATCTTACCGCTATACGTACTCCCAGTTTCCGTCAGCGCGCTTGTTAAGGCCACCGCTCCACAGCTAGTGCTTGCACAGAACGGATTGTTAGCGGGCGACAACCACGCTTGGGTCGTTATGGTCGTCCCGGCGTAACTGCTCGTGCCACCGATGCTATCGATAACGTTCAACAGCCCTTGGAACGACGTAACGCCGCTCACCGAAAGCAGCACGGTCAGAGGACCGGCACCTCCGCCCGTGGTTGCGCTGAAGGTGCTGATGTCCAGCAGCGGAACGAGGCTTTCATACGGCGGGCCAAAACCGCTGGTTACGTTATTACTCCAGCCGCCTACGCCCCCGATGAACGTAATCTGACCGAGCGCCGGATTCAGGTCCCCGCCGATGGGGTTTTGAGTGCAGCCGGCATAGTTGACGTTGTTATCGCAAAGCGTTACCGAGCCGGTGGGGCTGGTGGTGGAAATCTGCATACCGAGATTGGTGCCAGCCCACATCGTGCCGGACATGACTAGCATGAGCATGCTCGCCAGAATCGCTACTTGCCATTTTGCTCGCATCGCAAGGTCACCTCTTTTGTTGCGGGTTCGGATACACGAATCGCTCAACCCGGTCGCGAAAGATACATGCACTCCTCCTTCCAAAAGTGCAATCTGGCAAAGTTATTGAAAAGACTAGCCATTTTGCAAATGTTCTGGCCAGTGGCATTGAGCATGTGCAACGGCGTACCCAAGGAAAAGGCAAAGTTGTTGGTGGGCATGAAGGGTGACGGTCCGCCATCGGGAAAGATGGAATGAGCGCTGCTTGCGCAATATTGTGGGAAAGCGCCAGCCGGGCACCAGCGCGCGCCGGAATGAGCTACGGCCCGGAACGGAATGACCTCTGCCAAAGAAACGTCACCCGGTTAGGCGCTTTTCGAAGCGCGTCAGCGAACCCTGCTGCAGGACGTGGGCAATAAGCTCCGATCGGTTGCAGACACCAAGCCTCTTGAATAGCCGGAACAAGTGGTTCTTCACCGTGTGTACGCTGAGGTTGGCATGTAGCGCGATGTCGCGGTTGCTGCGTCCTTCCAACAAAAGACTGATGATCTGTTCTTCCCTCCGCGTTAAAGCAGTCGGCGACTGGGCTCGGCTTCGCAGCCGCGACGGCTCCTTTCCCAGAGCCTGTATGACATAGCTCACTTGCCGGTTATTGGCCCAGACTTGGCCTTCACGCACCCGCTGAATGCACTTGCAAAGCCGTTCGCAGGTATCGTTGCGCTCGAAGATGCCTGCCGCCCCACAGCGAAACGCCTCGAGTACAAGCTCAGGATCGTCGCGGTCGAGCAGCATGACGCAACGCAGGGAATCCTTGAACCCCCGCAGCGTCCGCAGGACGCTGAACCCCGACATCGGACCGTCCTTGAGCCCGGAGCTAATGAGCGCCACATCAGCTTTGCGTACCATCTCCGGATCCACACTTGGCGAGCGACTTTGGTACCCAATCACTTGGAATCCGTAGACGGACTTCTCCAACTCGTGGGCCAAGAGCTGACAACCCATCTCCGAGTCCTCGAAGATCAGGAGCTTTGCCGGTGCTGTTAAACCGTTCTGCACTCGCTAGGGCCTCGTCATTACTATCTGAACTATCTGAAGGCAAACGAGCCGCGGTGCTGTTCAAGGCAAGCGGTGGCGCTAGACCGAGCCTCGCTAGTGTTCGCTCCCGCGGTAACCATCGTTGCGACCGAAAGTAACAGAGATGTCCAAACTTTCTGTTAGCAACTGTGCAACCAGAGGGTTCACCCGGTTGATGGAACGATCATTAGCAGGTCGCCTAAGCAGCGGAAACCCGCTACAGGGAAACGGGATTCGTAAGCATTCCCTCACAGGTTCAGATCTTGTCCTCAAACGTTTCAGAGGAAAGCTTTTTCCGATTTCTTGCGTAAAGCACATCAGCATGCCAGTAAGCTGCGGACCAATTACGACCACACGGTCAGCATCGCGGAACAGAATCTCAGCCTTACCCGCTTTGGAAACGCCTATTCCACGCAGTCCTGATGGACCCAGCTTTTGCCGGATGGGTTCCTTCGCTACTTGCGGGGGAACTGCTCTTCAGAGTTTCGCGAGTCTGTGGACTACAACTGAGCTTGGCTCAGCAGGCCGAAGAGCGACGTAACGGTGCCGGGGTTGCGAGGCAATCTGGTGCCCTGTTGTTCTTGTTTACCAAGGGTAGATAAACCGTCTCGTACACAGTCCCGAACTTGAACTGCCGCAGCAGACGTTCCAGCTTTTCCTTCATCTGCGAGAGGCGCGTATATTGGCGCGCTCGTGAGATGAGAGAAACTTCCAGCCGCGGCTGTGCTTCGTCGATTTCCCAGGGGTGAAGGTAAAGTATGCCGGGCCTGGATTCTGTCCTATTGATACTGCTAAGACCACTCTTCACCAACCAGTAGGGCATGATGCGCAAGTAGGCGCCCCCGCCGACGGGAAGGTTTTGTCCGAGAATTCTCCAGGTAGCGATCGGTAGTTCATGCAGTCCTTCGGACACAGGAAATGGCCGGCGATGGCCTCGATGGTCGCCATAAAACGCGTGACGAACCGGATTCGAGCTCGAGTCATATTGAAATCCCAATTCCTCGAGGATTCCATGGGCCCAGCCAACAGAACTGTTAATGGAAAAGCAAGGTGCTCGATAGCCAGCCACGGCAACCCCGGCTGCGTCCTCGATGACCTGCTTGGCGCGAGACGTATCTTCACGAAATTCCGTCGGGCTCAGGTGAAATACCGGGCGATGCCAATAGCTGTGGCAACCGATCTCATGGCCGAGCTGGCGGGCCTCGCTTACCAACCGCGGATAACGTTCCGCCACCCAGCCGAGAAAGAAGAATGTGGCGCGGATGTCGTACTTGGCAAACAGCTCGAACAGGGAACGTGTGTTTGCCTCGACGTGCGACGGGAAAGAGCCCCAGCTATTGCGAGGAGCGGCCGCTGCCATCGCTTCCGTCTGGAAATAGTCCTCGACATCTACGGATAGCGCATTCGTAATAGGCATTCAGATGCATGTAGCATCCGACTGACCAAACTAGAAATGTGAATGAAACTCCGCATACAAATTGCCGATGCAGTGAGTATGGTCGGGAAATAAATTTACGGGTTGGCATCCTGGTGCTGCTTGCGGCAAGTGAAGTATCACCGGAAGATGCCGAAGATGTATGTCCGACTAATCATGGGAGCCGTTTGTTCCTCATCCCTAGTTACATTTGGACACTTGCGGCCCCATAGTGAACTGTTTTACCTTCCAACATCCAAATAATTGCAGGATGGTTGATGTTCTGACTGCAATTTTCGCCCGGTCATGCAGGATCTCGTTAGCATGGTGGCGACTCCGCCATGCATTTTCGGTCCGGGCTTGCCTCATTGGAGAATTCTGTGACCGGAGGGGGTGAAGTATTCCCTGTTGATCCGGCCGAGTGTTCTCAGACGCTGACATCACGAGGGGAATGTCAGCTCTCCTGACGACAGACCCGAGACTGGAACGAGGATTGTTATTCGCGCCATTTCAGTCCGCTACCGTCAGACAACAACGTCCCATCATGACTGCAGGATAGAAACGTATGGCCACTGCTGTTGTGAGATCGAATATCCTTCCGGTAATCCTCGTTGTCAATCACGAATCGACGCGTCTGAACCAGTTGGCCTCTGCCATACCTGGCGACAGCTACTGCGTTGAAACCGCAACCTCGGTGAGCGACGCCCTAGAGCGACTGCAACGGTGCCCGCTGCCCAATTTGGTTCTGATGAATGTAGCCATGCCGGGTGGCGATGGCTTCGAGGGGCTCCGCAATGCACGCCAGCTGTACCCGGATCTGAAGGTGGTTGCGACAGGAAAAGTTGATGACACCCGGACCGCGACCCAGGCTGTCCGCCTCGGTGCCCTTGATTACCTGCCCGAGCCGTTCGCCGTAACAGAGCTGGAGTCGCTGCTTCAGCAGTATGTGATGGCTGTACCAGCCCCAGCTGAAGTGGTGGGGCCGGTCGACTCGAGACCGTCGATTATCGACCTACCAGAGGATAAGGCGTTCGTTTGCGGCAGCTCCCCGATGAGACATCTGTACGAACAGGCCGCCCTTATCGCCAAGTTCGACATGCCGGTCCTCATGTTGGGCGAAACCGGCACCGGCAAAGAGGTGTTGTCGCTACTCATTCACCACCTTTCACCGCGTTCGAAGGCGCCGTTCCTGAAAGTAAATTGTGCGGCAGTTCCCGCCGATCTGCTGGAAAGCGAATTGTTCGGCTACGAAGCTGGGGCCTTCACCGGCGCCACCAAGGCCAAGCCCGGTAAGTTCGAACTGTGCGAACAGGGCACTATTCTGCTGGACGAGGTCGGCGAAATGCCCCCGCCGCTACAGGCCAAGCTGCTGCACTTCCTGCAGGACCATCGCTTCTCGCGGCTGGGCAGCCGAACCAACACCAAAGCAGATGTGCGCGTACTGGCCGCAACCAACGTCGATATCGAACAGGCAATTGCGTCCAAGGCGCTGCGAGAAGACCTCTATTACCGCCTCAGCGGATTCACCATGTACATACCGCCGCTGCGCGAGCGCAAGAAAGAGATTCCGCTCTTGCTGGAACACTTCATGCAGCGAAATGCTGCCCAGTTCTCCAGCCCCATTCGCAGCTTTAGTCCCCGCCTGTTGCAAGGTTGTTTGAGCTATTCCTGGCCTGGCAATCTGCGGCAACTGGAGAATTTCGTGCGTCGCTATTTGATCTTGGGCGACGAACAGCTGGCCATCTCCGAGCTGCAGAACAACTCGCGGAGCAACGGCGATATGCGTACGCCCCTGGCCGCAGCCGCCGACGTCGCCGACCTCAGCGGACTGAAGTCGCTGGCGCGGTCGGTCAAAAGCGAGGCAGAGGCGGCGGCGATCGCCCACGCCCTGGAGCAGACGAACTGGCATCGGCAGAAAGCCGCGACGCTGTTGCGAATCAGCTATAAAGCGCTGCTTTACAAAATCAAGCAATACAACCTGCACCCGCCGGACACCGACTGAGCGCGCCCGGTTTTCTGCGGGCTTGCGAAATGGTCTTGGACGTGCAATATCCAGTTGCGGCGACACGCCAATGCTTGCGCGAATGCTAAGTCCGTTCGAGGAATTCGGTCCGTCTGCGGGGGCAATCTATTGCGCCGACCGCATTTTGCAACGCCTGTCGCCGAAGCTGCGGCTGTACTTTTACGAGCTGCTCGAGCAGCCCATACCCGAAGAGCCGTTGCTTCCGCCCAGGCTGGCAAAATGTTTGGAGCTCCGCGAGATTCACGCGGGCGCGCCCGAGTTGGCCCGGATGCCGGCGCGCCCTGACATCAAAGCCTCCCGCTTCCGGCAGGAGGCTATCTGCCTGGCGGCGTTCCTAAAGGATGAATTTGTCGGGCACATCTGGTTCTGTTTCCGCGGCTACCAGGAAGACGAGGTGCGCTGCACGTTCCTCTTGCCGGACGAAAAGCATTCGGTGTTCGATTTCGACCTTTACGTGTTCCCGGAACACCGTCTCGGGCTTGGATTCGTCGGCATCTGGAACGCAGCGAATGCGTTTCTGCGCAGTCGAGGTGTCCACCGCTCCTACAGCCGGCTGACACGCTTCAATCTAGCGTCCCGGCAGGCGCACCGGCGGCTGGGGGCGCGCTGCATCGGACGCATGCTGGTGTTGCAGTTGGGTAAGGCGGAATTCACGCTAGCCACACTTCCGCCGTACGTTCATGTTTCATTGAGCGACCGAGATCGGGCGCAGTTGAAACTGCGCGCAAGTCGCAACGTGCCGGGCCAAGCACGCGGTCGTCTGGTCGGCCAGCATGCACGTTCGGGGAACTAGCCGATTGGAAATGCCATGAGTGAGCTACAGATTCTTTCGGACTACATACGAAGCGAAACCGGTTACGAAGGCGAATTGTCTCCCGAGCTCGACCTGCTGGAGAAGCACATTCTGGACTCCTTCAATATCGTCCAGTGGGCAATGTTCATTCAGGAGCAGTTCAAGATCGACCTCGAGGCCGAGGAACTGGTGCGCCAGAACCTTTCGAGCCTGTCACGCGTGATGGCATTGATCGACAGCAAGCGCGGCCAAGGCAAGCCGAACTGATTTCATCGCCTGTTCTACACAGCAGGAGAAGCCATGTTAGGTAGATCGATCCCGGAGTTTCTATGCGACATCGCCGACCGGCTGCCAGACAAGCTCGCGATTGTGTCCGATGAGCGATCGCTTACGTTTGCGCAGCTCTACGATGAGGCGCTCGCAACTGCCGAATGCCTGCGCGGGATCGGGGTCGAAGCCGGCGACCGCGTTGGCATCTGCATGGAGAAGACGCTGGACCAGGTCTCGGTCATCCTCGGCGTCCTCTGTGCGAACGCGGTGGTGGTTCCCATCCTGCCCCGGCTCAAGCAACCCAACATCCGCCACATCATTGAGAATTCCGGAATGGTCGCGCTGGTCACCGACTCCGAGCGCGTGGACGAAGTGGTGGAGTTCGGCGACCTGACGCGGCTCATCATCGGTCATGGCCAGTTGGAACACAGCTGGCCCAACCTGCCCTACATGCGCCGCTTTATCCGTCCGCAGATGTTTTACGACCGGATCAGCAAGGACAATGCGGCGATTATTTATTCCTCCGGCTCTACCGGCCGCCCCAAGGGGATCTTGATTTCGCACCGCAATCTGGCCGATGGCGCTGATATTGTCGCGCAGTATCTGGGTACGAATGAGGACGACAGGATCGGCTGTGTACTGTCCTTCAATTTCGATTACGGCATGAACCAGGTTTGGCAGACGTTGCGCAAAGGCGCGACCCTCTATCTTCACAACCTCTCTCTACCCAACGATCTTTTCGCGATGCTGGCGGCGGAGGAAATTACGGCCCTGCCGGTCATGCCCGTCATCATCACCAAGATGTTCGATAAGCGGTTGAAGCTGGCGACCGGAATGCTCGACTTCTCCTCGCTGCGCTACGTATGTTCGACGGGTGGCCGGCTGTCCGACGATATGCTTCGCGACCTCAAGACTACATTTCCCGGCGCGAAGATTTATTCGATGTTCGGTTTGACGGAGGCTTTCCGCTCAACCTATCTCGATCCCTCCAAGATCGACTCCCACCCAACTTCCATCGGTAAGGCAATTCCGGATTGCCAGGTGTTCGTGATGGATGAGAATGGCGATGAGTGTCCGCCGAACACGGTGGGCGAACTGGTGCATCGCGGGGCAACCGTGACCAAAGGTTACTGGCGCGATCCGGAAAGCACCGCGAAGGTATTTCGCTCCCACCCCAGGTTTCCGGGTGAGACGCTGGTCTTCAGCGGCGACAAAGCCCGGAAAGACGAGGAAGGTTATCTCTACTTCGTTGCCCGCAGTGACGAGATGATCAAGACGAAAGGTTTTCGCGTCAGCCCCACCGAAGTAGAGTCGGAGGTTATTCGCCACCCCGAAGTCGTGGACGCTATAGCATTTGCCGTCCCGAACATTGCGATTGGCGAAGACGTAGCTTGCGCCTATACCACAGTAAGTCGTCAGCCTGTCGCGGAACAGATTCTGAAGCAATATCTGAAGGCGAATCTGCCCAGCCACATGGTTCCGGCTTACCTCATTCACTTCGACAGCTTCCCAATTACCGGAAATGCCGGCAAGCTGGATCGCAAGTCGATCAAGGAAGCAGCTTTTGAGCGGCTGCGAATGCAAGTCGCCGCGGTGAATGCGTGAGGGGGGCGAAGGTGGAAGCTTGCCGCGGCCGGGTGGTGATCGGGGTTATTGGGGACGACATCCACATCGTTGGCAATCGCATTATGCAGCTGGCGCTGGAGGAGTCCGGTTTCCAGGTTTTCAATCTGCGCGCCCGCAACCGTCCTGAGGAATTTTGCCAGGCAGCGCTAGAGGTAAATGCGGATGCGGTGTTTGTTTCCTCCCTGAATGGCGAAGGCGAGTATTGGTGCGCTGATCTTCGCGGCTTGTTTCGCCAGTACGGCTTGGAGCACGTGCTGCTGTATGTAGGCGGCAACATCGTGGTAGGCAATCGCCGCAAAGAAGAAGTGGTGAAGCTTTTCAAGCAGTTCGGATTCGACCGTGTCTATCACCAGGAACCCGATATTGGCGTGGCCATCAACCATCTACAGGGGGACCTAGAGCGTGGCGCTTCCCAGCACAGCAGCCAGACTCGCGGACATTGACCGTCACCGTGCTCAGGTCCTGGCAAGTCCGCTGGCACAGGGCATCTCGCCGGAGGAGGTGCGCCAGCATCTCGCCGAAGTTCCGCCCGAACGCTTTCCTCGCATAGCGTACGCCAATCGCGGTCCCGATCCCTGCATTCAGCCCCGCGGCGGGTTTCCCTTGTTTGAATCGCAGTATCAGCTCACGCGACAACTGGATGAGGCAGGTGCGGACTTCATTCCTCTCACCATCGACAGCTACACGCGCCACAATCAATACGAAACGGCGACCCAGCTTCTGCACCGCAGCGAGGAGGAAGGCAGGAACTACCTGAACGGTTATCCCTTGATCAGCCATGGTTACCAGTTGACCCGGCAACTGTACTCTGGCCTGCAGAAGCCCGTCAGTCTGCGTCATGGCACGCCCGATGCCCGCCTGCTGGCCGAGGTGGCCATGGCTTCCGGTATTGCCGAGATTGAAGGCGGCGCCATCTGCTACTGCTTGCCGTATTCGGAAGGCTTCCCGATCGACCGCTCGCTGCTGTATTGGCAGTATGTGGATCGCGTCTGTGCCGCGAATTCTACGAAGGACCGCCCCATCCATCGCGAAAGCTTCGGCCCTTTGACCGCGACACTGGTTCCTCCGGCGATAGTCGTGGCAATCGAGATATTGGAAGCTTTGCTCGCTGCCGAACAGGGTGTGGCATCGTTCGCCGTCAGCTTCGGGCAGACTGGCTCTTTGATGCAGGACATCGCCACAGCCAGCGTGTTGAGAAAGTTGGTCCGATTCTATCTTGCGGAGATGGGATTCGGGTTCGTCCAGACGTACCTGGTTTATCACCAGTGGATGGGGCAATTCCCGGCGCAGCGTGAACGCGCAGCGGCGCTGATTGCTGGTTCGGCCATTGTCTCTAGCCTTGTGGCAGCTGACAAGGTCGTGGTGAAAACGGTCGATGAGGCGCTTGGCGTGCCTCGTGCCGAAATCAACGCTGAAGCGTGCGATACCGTTCGCTACGCGCTTCGTGCTTTCCGCTCCGCCGAGACGATTACTTCCCCGTTGGTTGAGCGCGAGGCTGCGCTGATTGAGTCAGAAAGCAAGAGTATTCTGGATGCAATCTTCGCCCTGCCCGGCACGGCTTTCTGGGAGAGCATCTATCGCGCCCTCCAGGTTGGCTATCTCGATTTGCCATTTGCACCGCATGGTGATAACGCCAACCGCCTACTGTCTATGCGGGATGGCAACGGTTCCATCCGAATCGCTGCTCCGGCCGATGTGCCCATCTCCGAGGAAGACGCGGAACTTGAGGCCGAGTTATTGCATTCTCGCGACAGCCGTGGCGACAAGACGTACCGGCAGATGCTGACCGATATCCGGGTGATGGTGTGAGCCGCGAGACACAAAATCTGCGGGTGGCGCTGGATATCGGGTCCACCGTGATCAAGGTCGCGATGGTCAACGAGGCTGGCAGCCTGGTTTCGCAGCGCTTCTACAGTCGCGATTTCGAAGCGGGGATCGTCCGCCAAGTCGAGTCTGTACTCGAGTCGCTTTCGCTCTCTCCCGATAGCGCCGACGTTCAAGTGTGCTCCTCCGCGAATGGCGGCCTGCGAGTCGGTATCGTTTGCCTCACGCGACGGTTCAGTGGCGCCGTGCTGCGGGACCAGACACTGCTGGCGGGCGCAAATCCGATCTTCCTGCACAGCTTTGACGAAGAGCCGAAACACCCAAGCTATGCCGACATATTGCTGGTCGGCGGCGGCATCGATTGCGAAGATGCCTGGCCTATGCGAGAGCGGCTGCATCACTTCGACCCGGAACGATATCGCTACACGACTTTGCTGTACGCCGGGAACAAGTACCTCGCCGGCGAGTTCTGCCGCCGGTTTCCGTCTGCGGTAGTTGTCTCGAATCCTTTAAGCCACTCTCTGGTCAGGTCCAACCACTCGGTCTTCGCGACCATTCGCCGCGCCTACCTTGACGACCTCGTCTACAAAGAAGGCGTGAGCGAGCTTCGCGGCAATTTGTCCACAGGTATTCGGCCTACGCCCGAGGTGGTCAGCCTGGGATTCCAATGTGCGGTCCTAAACCGCAGCAGGATTGAGGTGATTGCTCCTTGTTTGCTGCTGGACATAGGGGGCGCGACCACGGACCTCCACTATACGGTTGAGGTCCTCAAAGACAACAACGGCGCGCGGCCAGTTCCGATGGCTGGAACTTCGGTGGGACGTTACGTGTTCACCGACTTGGGCATCGTGGCTTCGCGGGATAGCTTGCTGCTGCAGATGAGGAGCCACCCAAGGCTCTTCGAGTTCCTTAGCACCGTATTGACCGACGATGTTACGGAAACGTACCGCCTCTTTCGCGAGGGCGACTACCAGCCGAGCGCCGAGGTCCTCGCGGCGGCCTGTCTCTTTCTGGCGCTGGATCGCTTTGCCCTGGGCCACGGCCCGGGCCTTTCCGCCGCCGACTTGGCGCAATTGGCGCAATTGATTCTCACTGGGGGCGGAGCGCAAGTTCTAACGGAAGTGATGGCCGAGAGGATAGCGGGTCTGTTGCTTCCAAAGAGCAGCAAGCCCGCTATTTTGATCGACAGGAATTATCAGGTCTGGGTAGAAGGTATGACCTTTGCCGGGCAGAAGCTTGCCCCGGCCGCAGTATAGGAACGGTCCTGGGCGTTCATGCAACCACCCATTAGCGAAGATTTCTACGGAGTTTCATCGGCCGGCTTACATGATCTAGCGGAGCGCCACGGCACGCCGTACTTTCTCTATAGCGCAGATGAAATCATCCGCCGCATCCATTTAGTTCGGGACGCATTGCAGGGACTGGTAGAGGTCTTCTATGCGGTGAAGGCAAATCCCAACCTGGAACTGCTGCGCCGCTTGCGTGCGGTTGCCGATGGAGTGGACATTTCCTCGCTGGGCGAGCTGGAGCAGGCATGCCTCGCCGACTTTGATATGTCCGCGGTCAGCTTCGCGGGCCCGGCCAAAACCTCCACTGAGCTGCGTGTGGCGATCCAGCACGGCGTCGGCTGTATCAGCGTGGAATCTTCACGCGAGCTGACTGAGTGCGCAAGGCTGGCCTGCGAGCTCGGGCGCAAGGCAAACATTGTGGTTCGGGTTAACCCGCAATTCCTGAATCGCGCCTTCGGCATGAAAATGGGCGGCAAGGCCGTCCAGTTCGGGGTGGATGAAGAGTGCCTGGATCCGTTACTAGCGGACATTCGTGCTAACCAGGACTCGATCGAGTTCCGCGGAATTCACATTTATGCCGGCAGCCAGTGTTTTGAGCCGGCCGGCATTGTCGCTGGCGTACAGGCCTGTTTTCAGATTGCACGCAGGATTAAATGCTCGTCGGGCATGGGATGCAGCATCATTAATTTTGGCGGCGGCTTTGGCGTATCTCACACTGAGGAGGGCCGCGAGCTGGACATCCGTGCGCTAGCGAATGACTTGCTTCCGGTACTGCGTGAACTTCTGGACGCGTCGGAAGCCAAGCCAAAGCTTGTCTTCGAACTAGGCCGCTACCTTACCGCTGACGCAGGGATCTACGTTGCTCGGGTGATTGGCAAGAAAGAATCACGCGGCAAGCTGTTCTTCATGGTTGACGGCGGGCTGCACCATCACCTTGCCGCCGCTGGAAATTTTGGCGCCGCACTACGGGCTAATTATCTATTGGCGAACCTTTCCAACCCCAATGCAGAGAAGGTCCGCTGCTCGATTGCGGGCCCGTCCTGCAATCCTACGGATTTGCTGGGCTTGGATGTCGAGTTGCCACGGCCGGAGGTCGGAGACCTCATCGCGATTTTGAAATCTGGCGCTTATGCATTTACTGCCAGCCCGCTATTGTTTCTCGGACGGCAGACCCCCGCCGAGCTGATTTCGCATTGCGGCGAAATTACCCTGGCACGGCGTCCACGGACGATCGTTGATTTCAACTAGATGAGCGCTTATCAACTCGATTCCCATTGCGGACGAGCCACAAGCTAGTGGCATAGTCCATCCATGCACTCCGCTAGTTGCATGGCTTGCGAGCGTCGGCTGTAGGGGGTAATGGTATGCGGCAGGGGATGGCTGCCGGCTCGGGTGCGGTGCACAAACTCAGGCAGAGCCGAATAGATTGCATTCTCGTCGTCCAGATCGACGATGGTCGCTCCTCCCGCCTGCTTGAGCAGGGCGGCGGTATCTCCGGACTGTGTAGTCAGCGCAAAGATCGGTTTGTTCAGGCGCAGATACTCGTAGGCTTTGGCTGGAATCTGATGATCGCAGCAGGCCGCCTGCAGCAGCAACAGGCTATCCGCGTTGGCGGCATCCTGTAGCGACTCGCGATAGGGCAGCGCGGGTAAGAGTTGCACGATGTCGTCGATTTGGAGTTCCTTCAGCCGTTTGGCGTATTCCGCCGCATGCCCACACGCCCGTAATTCGACAGAAAAGGTATCCGGCGAAATCTGGCCTTCGCCTTTGAGCCGCGCCAGCGCGCGGAACAATGCGCTCGGATCGCGCTCCCAGGGATAAACCAGTCCGGAATGTAACAGCCGCAGTCGCTTACTGGCGCGAGCCTGTGGTGACAAACATGCAAAATCCGGCTCGTCGTATCCGTTGGGTACGAGCAGGCAGTGGTCGGGACGGAGCGCGGGGTATCGCGCCAGATACATGCGAATAGCGGCAGGCGCGGTGAACAGAAAGCGCGACCCGTGTTGAATCGCCTTGCGCTCGATCCACTGATAGATGCGGCGCGTGCTGGGATCTTCCGGATAGCCTTCCTCGGTCATCGTGTCCCGAAAGTCGACTAGCCATGGCTTACCGGTCAGGATGTGAAGAAAGTATCCGATCAAGACTGCGCTGGCGATGGGATAGCTTGTGAAGATGACATCAATTTTATGTTTCCGGATCGCATAGACTCCGGCGGGGATGGCACCCAGTGACCAGGTTATCCATCGGTCCGGAAGTGCCGTCGTACGCAGGTACCGGCCCCACACTGAGAGATGACGGCGCGAGTCCAGGCCGAAAGCGCGTATCACCTTTACGGCCGCTGGGACCTCGGCGATCTGGGATGGATCGGTGCTCTCATACGCGTGCGGGCTGATAGTCAGCACAGTTGGTAGCCAACCGAATTCCGGCAGGTAGCGGCAAAACTTCAGCGACCGTAGCAGTCCACTGCTGCCGGCCTGGGGAGGAAAATGATAGGCAACGATGAGTGCGCGGCCGCGAATGGCGATCGGCGGGGCACTGATAAGTTCCGGCCTGGTCGGCTGGTTGACGTCAGGGCTTTGCATCACCGGCGCTGTTGGATAGGTCGCCACAGGATTCAGTCGTAGGCCCGGGCAGCTTCGGCCAAAGTTTCCGCACATTCGGCGTCCCGGAAGGAGTCCGCGGGCGCGCCGCGTTTTCGGAGGAGCCATGCGCGTTCTCCTGCGACCATGACTTCCGGCGGGGAGGGATGGCTCAGGAATCCGAGAGGGCTGGCCGTGCGTGCGTAGGCGCCCGATTGAAAGATGGCCAAGAGATCGCCGGGTTCAGGGCAGGGAAGTTCCACCGACCGGCCAAGCGTGTCGAGCGGTGTGCACAGGGGCCCTACCACCTCGACCAGTTCGTCATCAGGGCAGCGCCATTTGTTGGCAAGTGCCATCGGGAAATTCTTTTTAATAACCTGGCCCAGATTGCCGGACGCGGCGAGGTGATGGTTCATACCTCCGTCGAGAATCACGAACTTCTTTCTGCGCGATAGCTTCACATCGATCACGCTGGTCAGGTACACCCCTGCCTCGGCGACGAGATAGCGTCCCGGCTCAATAATGAAGCGGGTCCCGGCCAAGCCCGGGTCATGGTTGATCTCCGTTTCCAGTTCGGCGATGCCCGAAGCCAGCCTGATAAGATCGAGTTTCTCCTCGCCGCGAAAGTAGGGAACACCAAGCCCGCCGCCGAAATCCAGACTGCGGATTGGCTGGCCAGTGATCGCCGCGGCCTGCCTGGCAACCTGGAGCCCTTTGCGGTATTGTGCCAGCAGCACCTCGTCATCGAGAATCTGCGTCCCGGTGAACAGGTGGATTCCGCGGAAATCAATAGCAAACTGCGAGACAGCATACTGCAATGCCAATTCCAGCAGCTCCTCGTCGATGCCGAAAGGGGCAGGCTTACCGCCCATGCGCATGGCTCCGCCCTGGACATCGGCTCCAGGGTTGACGCGGATCGCCACCGGTACGCGACGATTCAGCCTCGTGCCGATACTGGCAATTCGCTCTAGCTCGAGCAGGGACTCGGCATGGATTTCGCCCACGCCTTGCTGAATCGCGAGTTCAATTTCGGCCGGAGTCTTGCCCGGTCCTGCGAACAGAAGGCGATTGGCTGGACAGCCCGCTTCGCGAGTCAGGCGGAGTTCGCCAGCGGAGGCAATTTCCAGCCCCGCGCCTTGCGCCAGGAAGAAGGCAAGAATGTTGAGGTTGGGATTAGCTTTGACCGAGTAATAGATTGCAAAATTTGGCACGGCAGCACGAAGCCGCTCCCATTGGCGACCCAAGATCGCCTGGTCATAGACGAACAGCGGCGTGCCGAATTCTTTCGCCAGGCGGCTAGCCGGGATATTGCCGATGAGTAGTTCGCTGCCGAAGGCTGGAAACGAGTCTTCGATGCCGGTGGCGAGCTTCATCTCACAAACCTTCGCGGCGGCGCAGCGCCGGGTAATCCACCTTACCGCTGGAGGTCTTGGGCAGCTCGTTCATGACTTCGAAGTGCTTGGGAACCATGTGGCGCGGCATCTTTTCCAAGCAGTAGGCCTGAATGTATTCACAATCCAGTTCATCGCCGTCTTTGGCAACCACGAATGCCTTCACCGTCTGGCCAAGGACTTCATCGGGGATGCCGATGGCCGCAGCCTGGCGAATCTTGCCGGTCTGGAACAGGATCTCCTCAACTTCGGTAGGACTTATGCGATAGCCCGATGACTTGATCATGGTGTCGCGCCGACCCACATAGTACAGAAAGCCGTCCTCATCCATCTTCACCAGGTCCCCGGAGTAACAGACCTTTTCGCAATTTCCCAGCTCAGGCGGCAGAAGCGGATTCGGCTTCAGCACGCGGTTGGTTGCCTCGGGATTCCCCCAATAGCCCAGCGAAACGGTCGGTCCGCGATGCACGAGCTCACCAACTTCGCCGGGCCGGCAGCGCTCGCCCGCTTCGTTCACGACAAGAATTTCAGTATCCGGGATCGCTTTGCCCATTGATGTCGGACGCTGGTCCAGCTCTTCCGGGGGCAGATAGGTCGAGCGGAAGGCTTCGGTTAGACCGTACATCAGGAATATCCTGGTATGGGGCAATGCCTGCCGCAAAGTCTGCAGTACCGCTTGCGGCATCGCTCCCCCGGTATTGGTGATGTAACGCAAATCCGGGAAGCTGTGCTTGAGAATTCCGCCATTGGCCAGCAAGGACCATACGGTCGGCACGCCGGCCAATCCGGTGATGCCCTCTGCCAGCAGCGCCTCAATAATTTGTGTGGCGAAGACAAACTTGATCAGGACGATGGTTCCGCCCTGCTGAAAGGCGGTCATCAATTGATTCATGCCCGCGTCGAAGCTGAACGGCAGGACGGCGAGGATGCGCTCCCGCTGGGTAATGCCCAAGTACGTGGAAACGATCGTGCTGCCTGCCATGATGTTGGCATGACTCAACATCACGCCCTTGGGCTTTCCGGTTGAACCGGAAGTGTAGAGAATGGCCGCGAGGTCCTGCGATATACCCCAGTCCTGCCAAACGCCATCGAAGGAGGCCGCCAGCATTTCTTCCATGCGATGAACCGGCAGATGGTTCTCGGCTGCACCGTGCCCATTGCGGTTGCCGGTGGCGACCAGGAATTGGAGAGGCGAGCCATCACGCAGCGCGGGCTCCAGCGTCTCGATTTTCTCCGGCGAAGTGATCAGCGCCTTCATTCCGCAGTCGCGTACGATATGCGCAACCTGGTCCGGAACCAGCACGGTGTTGATCGGGACATAGACGCCGCCGGCCTGCGAGGTGGAGAAAATCGAAAGCACCTGCTCGACCGAGGGATCGAGATAGATTCCCACGCGATCGCCGCGCGCGATGCCCGCCTTGCGCAATCCGAACGCGAATGAACTGCACGCGCTGACCACTTGGCTATATGACAAGCGTCGCGATCCATGGACCAGGGCTTCCTTGGCGGGATACCGTGCGGCGCTACTGCGCAACATGTGATGAATGAGAAAATCCATCAGGCACCTGCTTACGCCGATCGAACCGTCCCGGATTGCAGCTCCAGCCTGCGCTCAAGGAATTGCGCCATGCAGGCGATGCTTTTGAAGTTTTCCGGTGTCAGGTCGCCGTCCTCCACCGTAACCGCAAACTCCTGTTGCAGAAAGGCGACGAGATCGAGAACACCAAGCGAATCGATGATGCCGGTCTCAAGCAGGTCGGTGCTTCCGGTGATGTTTCGCTTGCGCGCCAGAGGAAACGTTCGCAAGACAAATTCTTTTATGCGCGATTCGGAATCCCTGTTTTCTGTCACGTCAGTGCCCTGCCTTAGCTCTCCCTGTCCCCATGCATCAAAAGCACCTGCGAGCGGCGCTGGCCGATGACCAGTACCGGGACGACTTCGCGCGCACGGAATCCCACGCGTCGCAGCAGACGATGGCGGGGGTCTCTATTCAGCAACGGTAAGCTCACTGTGGCCACGCCGCGCTTACGGCACAAGGTCACGAGCTTCCGCAAGAGGCTGACCAGCACGCGGTCGTCCGGTTTGCCGGAAAACTCCGCGACCGTCGCGCCATCCTCCGACTGAGTGAACACGCAATAGGCCAGCAATTGCCCGCCACGACGCGCTGCCAGGAATTCGTACGCGACATGCGGATGCCGCCGGTAGCGCCAGTTGAGATACTCCGCGCTGCGCACGGTACAGATGCCCAACGACGACCCAACTTCGTCCGCCAATTCGGAGTATTCGGGACCGCACGGGCCATCTTGCAGGGTGAATTCAACGTTCACTGGGCTGCCCGAGGCACGATCTTCCAGCCCAAGTACAAAGTTCGCACCGCCCATCACGGCTCGAGAAAGGCCCGGCACGGTCAGATTGCGGAAGATCCGGTCCGCCTTCAATACCTTTGCCATGCGGACAGACTGCTCGATCGGCTCCATTCCGAGCTGCTTGTAGATTGCCAGCATCGTTCTGCTGGGAAAGTCATAAACCACGGCGAATTCTCCGGATTGCACCGAACGCAGGCAGGCGCGCTGGAGTTGTAGCGCCGGGCCCAGGGTGCGGTGTTCCGGGGCGACGCACAAATCGCCCAATACACAGCCCGGAACAAGCGTGCCTTGGCAGTACATCTGCCGCGGGAAGACAGCGGCAATTCCGATAGCGTTGTCGAACTTATCGCATGCGATCCATGCCCGAGCCTTGCCAAAGGGGTTATCACAGTAGAGCCATTGATACCGCCTCTGATCGGCGTCGTTCCGGAGATAGCGGCTGGCCAAGGCCGTCAGAATAGGCCCGTCTTGGATGAGGTTCGCCTCGCGCACATACGTCGAGGTTGCCCGGACTCCGCACGTATCCTGTTGCATGGCCTTGCCTAGCCTGCGGTCAGGTGCAAGCCGATTGCCACATGGCCAACCACCACAGCAACCCGTAGCAGGACTTGACTTCGGCGCCATTACTACAACTTTTTCCAGCACGCACGGAAAAGAAGTTCCTATTCCTCCATGGGGGGAGACATGAGGATCGTCTTCGAACCGTTTGCAACACGAAAATCTCCCAAGCTGATGGAAATCCTCTCGCAACCGGCGCAATCGCAGCACTCTCGCATGGCTTGCAACTCCTGCCGCTTTTGGACTCTGACTTGCGAGACTCTACCTGAGGAGGCGGATAGCTCAGTTGGAGAGCGCCCCGATTACACCGGGGAGGTCGTAGGTTCGACTCCTGCTCCGCCTACCATTGAGAATTCATGAACATCGGCGGACAACGGATTCCCGGCAAGACCTTGATCCTTCTGCTGTCCGAGGGGGCGCTCATCGGGTGTGCGTTGCTGTTTGCCACCGCCCTGCGATTCCGGGATTTGACGGTGCTGCGCCAGCAGTTGAGCGAGCCGGACACGCTCGCCCGCTATCTCCTGGTCATTGCGGCCTGCGATCTTTCGCTGTACTACTGCGACCTGTACGATCTGCGCACGGTTCGCAGGCGGCCCATGTTGTTTGCCCGCCTGTTGCAGGCCCTCGGCGCAGCCTGCCTGCTGCTGGCCGTGATCTACTACATTGATCCGGACTTGAGCCTGGGCCGCGGCGTCGCGGCCATTGCTGCGCCCATCATCATCTCGTTTGTGGTCGGCTGGCGATTGCTGGTCGATGTGGGGCTGCCTTTTTTGCGAACTCCGCAAACCCTGCTCATCATGGGAAGCGGCGGTCCGGGAAAGTCGCTGGCTTGGGAAATTGCCCAGCGTCCCGAACTCAACGTCAAGGTGCTCGGGTTTCTCGAGGAAGACGTACCTGCTCCGAAGCGCGTGCCGGTCTCGGCCGCTATCGCAGAGAACAATCGCTATGACGACCACGCAGCCGAATACGGCATAGGCCGCGCAAGACACGCTCGCTTCGCTGCAAGCGGCAAGTTGCTGCAATTGAATTTTGCTTCTCCTGCCGGGGTCATGGCAAGCGGCGCTGTCGTTGCAGCTGCGCTTGAGTCGCCGCCTGAACCGGCGGAGGTCGCCTTTCCAGTGCTCGGTCGTGTGAAAGACGTCGAGCGGCTGGCGGTGGCCAGGCAAGCTGACACTGTGGTGCTCTCGTTGGCTGAACGCCGGGCGCAGATGCCGCTGAAAGAGCTTCTCAACCTGAAGTTCCTGGGTGTTCAGGTGGAAGAAGCGCACAAAACTTACGAGCGCGTCACCGGACGAATTTTGCTCGACGAGCTTTCGCCAAGCTGGCTGATCCTCTCCGAAGGCTTCCGCAAGTCGCGCGCGGTGCTGGCAGCAAAGCGGTCTGTCGACATGGTCCTTGCCCTTCTCGGTCTTGTAATTGTCGGGCCTCTCGCGATGCCGGTGGCCGCCGCCATCTTCCTGGAGAGCGGCTTCCCTATTTTGTTCCGCCAGGACCGCGTTGGATTGAACGGGAAAGTCTTCCGGATTTTGAAGTTCCGTTCCATGTGGCATAACCCGCGTCCCACCAAGCAGGCTTGGACCGCGGACAGCGATCCGCGGATCACCCGCGTGGGGCGCTTTATTCGCAGGTTTCGGCTCGACGAGATTCCGCAACTGATCAACGTTCTGCTCGGCCACATGAGTCTGGTAGGTCCGCGTCCAGAGCAGCCGGCCCTGGTCCGCATGCTCGAAGAAGAGATTCCGTATTACCGCCAACGACACTCACTGCGTCCAGGCATCACCGGCTGGGCGCAAGTGAAATGCGGATACGGCGCGAGCGTAGAAGAATCGCGCTCGAAGCTCGAGCACGACCTCTTTTACATCAAACACCTCTCCCCAATGCTGGACTGGGTCATCCTGTTCGAGACGGGGAAGGTGATGTTATCGGGAAAGGGTGCGAAATAAGCCCTCCGAGGCAATGCTATGCGAAATACGCCACACTTCACCGGCGGTAGTCATACCGCAACGCGCGGGTTCCAAACCTGTTGTGCCACAGCCGTCGCTGGGGCAGTGCTGTTATTGCTGATCACCTCCGGATGTATTCGCGACCCCAAGGTCCGGGCGGAGAAGGCATACGAACGCGCTGAGAAATACCTGCGCGAGGACAAACCCGATGCCGCTGCCATCGAGCTGAAGCGTGCGTTGCAGTTGGACCCGCAGCTTGCCAAGGCGCAGTTCGCGCTTGGCAAAATCGAACTGCAACGTGGCGACACCGTGGAAGCATTCCATCGCTTCGTAGACGCCAGCGCGGCCGATCCCGACAACTACGACGCCCAGCTGATGGTCGGCGAACTGCTAGCGCGTGCGCGAAACTTCACCCAGGCGCGGCGCCAGGCGGGGGAGATCCTTAGCCACTGGACCGATGACAAAGCCGCGACCCTTCTGCTGGCAGAAGCCGAATTCGGCCTGCGGGATTTCCATCGCGCGCAGACCCTGGTGAACCAGGTGCTGGCAAGCGATCCGAATAATGTTCGCGCTTTACAGGACTCCGCCCTGTTGCAGATGCAGCGCAACGAAGTACAAAAGGCGCAGGCCACGTTGCGCCGCGCCTGGGAACTCGGCCCCAATTCTCCGCTGGCGCCGGGAATCCTCAGCGCCAGCTACGAAAACCAAGGCGATCTGCAAAACGCTGAATCGGTGTTGAAACAGGCCTATCAGCAGAACACCAACACGGTGGATTTCATCACCATGCTGGCGGCGTTCTATATGCGGCACCAACGCTACTCCGATGCCGAACCGCTCTACCGGCAGCTGCAGCAAACCTCGAAGACGAAATCGCAATACCGCGACGTGCTGGCAATGTTCTATCTGCAGTCCAAGCGCTCCAAAGAGGCGCAAGCGGAGTATCAGCGCTTGGTTAATGCCGACGAGAAAGATTGGCGCAGTTGGCATGGGCTTGCCAGCACCTATGCTATACAGAATCGGCTGGAAGATGCCGCCAACATTCTGGAAAAGGTCGTGAAGCACAACCCACGCGACTGGCAAGCGTTAGCGCTGGAGGGCCGGGTGATGCTTGATCGTGGCATGCCGGCGCAGGCCATCCCGCTGCTGCAGCAGAGTCACAAGATACGGCCGGATAACCCGGAACCGGCGTTCGAATTGGGGCGGGCATACATCGCCAGCGGAGACCTGAAAGACGCCCAATCGGCCTTGCAGGACGTCATCAAGGTCAACGCAAATTATCCCGGAGCGCTGCTGCTGCTGGCCTCCATCGATCTACAGCGCGGGCGCGTCGATCAGGCCATGCAGGAACTGAGTCAAGACCAGTCGCGGCCTCCCAACATGATCGATCACTCCTTCTTGATGGGGGAAGCGTTGGCCGCGAAGGGGGATTTCGAGTCGGCCGATTCGCAGATGGAAAGCCTTCTGACGAACCCTGGACTGGCGCAAAGGAAAATCCTGGTCCTGGAATCTCTGTCATCAATCAAGCTGGAGCAAAAGCAATATGCGCAGGCGGGTACGATTGCCTCCAGCGCGTTGGAGCTTTCGCCGCAGTCCTCAATTGCGCTGTTTTCCCTCGGCATGAGCTACGTCAGCCAGAAGCAGCCCGACAAGGCGCTTGAGGTAGTCAAGGCGCACCTGCAAAAGACACCCAACTGGGCACTTGGATATCAGGTGCTGGGACAAGTGGCCGACCAGGGGTCAAAGTTTCCTGCTGCGATTGATGCCTTCAATCAGGCCTTGCACATCGATCCCAATTTGACCGGCGCGGTTGTCGGTTTGGGCGACACGTACTTCCTCATGAAGCAGTTGGACATGGCACGGCAGCAGTACGAGAAGGCTGCGCTGGACAAGAGCTCGCGGTCCTATTCCATGGCCCGCCTTGGTCAGATTTACGAACTTCAGAAGAACTACGACAAGGCCCATGTGGCCTATGAGAACGCGCTGGCCGCCGATCCCGACAACGTGCTGGCCAAGAACAATCTCGCTTGGGTCTATGCCGAGCACGGCGGCAATATCGATACCGCCCTGAAGCTGGCGGAAGAGGCCAAGGAGAAAGCTCCCGATGACCCGAGCATCGCCGATACGCTGGGCTGGATCTATCTGAAAAAAGGCTCGTATGAAGCGGCCATCGAAAACCTGAAGAACTCGGTCGCGAAAAATCCTAACGATCCTAACGGCCTCTATCACTTAGGCACCGCGTATTTCAAGGCGGGCAAGGACGCCGATGCCAGGCGCGAGCTGCAGGCAGCGCTGAAGATGCCCGAATTCTCCGAAGCGCCCGAGGCGAAGCGGATGCTTGCCGAAATGGCATCAAAGTAAGTTTACTACTCGAGTTACCTTCGACTGTTTGGCCGCGGAATTCACTTTTTTGGGATTCCGCGGCTTTTTCCTCACCTTATCTTCTCCAGACTAGGCGCGCATAACCCCATGAATCTATTCGCATGAAATAGGGTGTTTCCTCCAGGTAACATCAGGCGGTGAGAAATTTATCCCTAGAACGTTATCGTAGTTCTTAGGTTACCTCGTAATTAAACTTGGCTGCGATTAAGGTTACGGAAGTTTTCTGCTACGGTGACTATCGCTGTACTCCCAATGGGCCATGTCGATAGTGTTTAGGCATGAGTACTCTGTTCCCCATCAGCCCTATTCGCTGCCGCGCAACAGGCGGAGCACTCGCAATCAAACTGCTAATTGTCCCCGCGATATTGCTTTTCATCTCGGCGGGGTTTGCGCAGGCCCCGGATTTTACGGTGAGCAGCACGCCTGCCGCGGTACGCGTTGCCCAGCAGTCGAAGGTGAGCACGATCGTGCTCACCAACATCGTCTCCGGTTTCCGTAACCCAATCGAGCTAGGCGTGGTCGGCATGCCGGCAGGAATGACGGCGTCGCTCGCCAGAACGACCATTCCCGCTCCCGGAATCGGCACCGCCGTCATGACCATTGCGGTCGGCGACAGTACGCCGATTGGCAGCTACCCGGTGGCCGTAACGGCGAAGTCGGGGGGAACAGGTCATCAGACAATCGTCCTGGTGCAGGTAACGCCCGCGCATTTGGCGCCCACCGGATTTGGCTGGCACCAGTTGGCGAACACGGTCATGGAGTCGATTTGCCTGGGCAATGTGCCCAACGGCATGTACAGCGACCCGACCATGACCACCACAACCAACTACGACTTCAACTGTTATCAGACGGTACCGTGGAGCGGAGCTGTAGCCGACGATAATCACCAGCGGCTGATCGTTTGGGGCGGCGGCCACAGCGACTATGCCGGCAATGAAGTGTCGGCACTGAACTTGGACGGGACTCCGTCGTGGACTTCGATCACCAGTCCGACCATTCCGGTTCCCTATATCTGGGACGGCAATGCGTGGGAAGGACTGGACCCTTACTTTGTTCGCTCCGTGGATGGCGGTGTGTATCAGCCGGGCGCCAGCCCGGCCTCACGTCATACCTACAATAACCTGCAATATGTGCCGTACCAGAACAAGCTGTATTCGTTCGGCGGCTCAGTCTCCAACATTGGATATCTGTCGCAGGAGGCGTGGACGCTGGATCTCAGCGCGGTGACCTGGAACCTGCTCCAGCCTTATTCGCAATCGCCGGGCTTCCCGACGACTGCGTACAATCCGAACACCGGCCACATCATCATGCACGACAAGAGCTGGACGCTGTCGGACTTCAATCCCAGCACCGGCACCTATACCATCCTGACGCAGCAGTATCACATCGAGGACGGCACGACTGCGGCCATCGATCCGGTCAACAATCTCTTCGTGGTGGTTGGTGCAGCCGGAACGACCAACAATACGGGATATTCGTCGGTCCCGACCTCGCAGACCTTGCAGGTGTTTTCGCTGAATCCACCGTACACCATGACGAGCTGGGCGAATCCTACCTGCGACCTGACGTATCGCAGCGGCGGCCTGGCGTGGGACGGCAAACTGGGATTGATGGTCGGCTACCCGGGGGGCGGCAACCAGGTTTATTTGCTGAATACCAACCCTCAGCCGGTGGTTACTCCTTTTGGCACCGTTCCGCCGCAGCAGTGCCTGGACGTGCCCATCAGCACGAATCCCTCGCCTGTACAAGGCGTGGACTATCCGCAACCTCCGGAAGGATTGTCCCAGGGTAAGAATTACGGCATTTATGGCCGCTTCCAGTATTTTCCCTCGATTGACACCTTCGCCATCGTGAACGACCGCACGATGAACGCCTGGACAATGCAGTTGACCGGCGGCGGCGCTACTCCGAACTTTGCCATCACCGAGTCACCCGGAACGGTGACCATCCCGGAGGGCGGCCAGGGATCGACGCAGATTACAACGACGGTTTCGAATGGATTCGATAATCCAATCGCATTGACAGCCGTTGGTGTGCCGGCGAATACCACCGTCACTTTCTCGCCGGCAACGATTGCGGCGCCCGGCGCAGGCACCTCGACCATGACGATCAATGTGGGTGCGACGACGCCAGCGGGAAGCTACCCAATAACGGTAAACGCCTACGGCGGCGGCGATACCCGCAATCCCATAGTCATGCTGAACGTCACCGCGGCCGGCCCGCCAAGTTTCACATTAACCGCGATGCCGACCGCTCTGAACATCCAGCAGGGAAATCAGAGCACAGTAACGCTGTCGACCACGGTCAGCGGAGGCTTCAACAACCCGATCAGCTTTTCCGTGACCGGGGTTCCGACGGGCACGACCGCAACTTTCAATCCGCCGACCATACCCGCACCGGGAACCGGCTCCACGACGATGACTGTCAACGTCGGCGCCAATACTCCGGTCGGAAACTACACGATGACTGTAACCGGCAGCGGCGGCGGCGTGCAGCAGAACGTGTCCATCACGCTGACAGTGAGCGCAGCGGGGGCGAATTTCACGCTCTCAGCTTCGCCAGCCTCGCTCAGCATTCAGCAAGGAAATCAGGGAAGCTCGACCATTACGTCGGCCATCACTGGCGGCTTCAATGGCGCGATCAGCTTGTCCGCGTCGGGCATGCCATCCGGCACCACGGTCAGCTTCAATCCGGCGACGATTCCTGCGCCCGGGTCAGGCAATTCGACCATGACGATCACCGTCGGGGCGAGCACGCCGGCGGGAAACTATCCCATCACCGTGACCGGCAACGGGGGCGGCGATCAGCAGAACACAACGGTGATGCTCACCGTCACATCGCAACCGCAGGCGAATTTCTCGCTGTCCGCCTCGCCGGCTTCATTGAGCGTGCAGCAAGGCAACCAGGGCAGCTCGACCATCACCTCTGCCATCAGCGGCGGCTTTGACGCGGCGATCAGCTTGTCCGCCTCGGGCAATCCTTCGGGTGTGACCGTAAGCTTCAACCCGCAGACCATACCGGCTCCTGGTTCGGGCAACTCGACGATGACCATCACGGTCGCAGCCAGCGCGTCCGTTGGGACCTATCCAATTACTGTGACCGGCAACGGCGGCGGAGTGCAGCAAAACACGACCGTGACGCTCACCGTGACTTCCTCGGGCGGGGGAGGCGGCTGGCAGCAAGGCTTCGACTTCCGCAACACCTTGAATTTTGTGACCGATCCTCCCGGCGACATTGGTGTCTTGGCAACGAATCTGTATCCCACGCAAGGAAATGGCGTGACCTATGGCTGGGTGAACACCAGTGTGATATATGGCCGGAACCGCATCGCGACCCAGGATCCGCGGCTGGCCGGAATCAATTACGCGATGAACGGCACCCCCGCGACCTTCAAGGTCGAACTGCCGGCGGCGGGCACCTACAACCTGTCGCTCGCGCTGGGTGACGCGGGCTACCAGTCCTGCTGGGTACAGTGCCAGATCCAGTTCTTCGACGGCACCACGCTATTGGCCACCGTCGCCAGGGGATCCGACAGTCAGAACTACTTCGACGATGCCAAGGCGAATAACTGGTTCGCGGCCGCCTGGCCGGGCAGCAATCTGCAGCAGCAGGTAACGCTGGCCGGTACCCTCCTGACCGTGGTGGTGGGGACAACCCAAAACACCGGCGACGACACGCCGCTCGCCTTCCTGGGAGTAGCGCAAGTCGGCAGCGGTTCGCCGAATTTCGCGCTTTCCGCCTCGCCGTCCTCGCTGACCGTGCAACAGGGCAATCAGGGCACATCGACGATCACGAGCACGATCAGCGGCGGCTTCAACGGCGCCATCACCTTGTCGGCGTCGGGTATGCCGTCGGGCACGACGGTCAGCTTCAACCCGTCTACGATTCCTGCACCCGGATCGGGCACCTCAGCTATGACCATCACCGTTGGCGCAAGCACGCCGGTTGGGACATATCCCATCACCGTAACCGGTAACGGCGGCGGGCTCCAGCGCACCACGACGGTGACGCTCACGGTCACGGCGCAAGCGCAGCCCAACTTCGCGCTGTCCGCATCACCCTCCTCACTAACCACAGCTCAAGGTACGCAGGCGAGCTCGACCATCACGTCAACCATCAGCGGCGGTTTTAACGCGGCGATCAGTCTATCCGCGTCGGGAATGCCATCCGGCACGACCGTGAGCTTCAATCCGGCGACGATTCCTGCGCCCGGGTCAGGCAATTCGACCATGACGATCACCGTCGGGGCGAGCACGCCAACGGGCACGTATCCCATCACCGTAACCGGCAACGGCGGCGGCTTGCAGCGCACCGCGACGGTAACCCTGACGGTGACGGCTGCTGTCAGCTTCGCGCTGTCGGCCTCGCCGGCTTCATTGAGCGTGCAGCAAGGTAACCAGGGCAGCTCGACCATCACCTCTGCCATCAGCGGCGGCTTTGACGCGGCGATCAGCTTGTCCGCCTCGGGCAATCCTTCGGGTGTGACCGTAAGCTTCAACCCGCAGACCATACCGGCTCCTGGTTCGGGCAACTCGACGATGACCATCACGGTCGCAGCCAGCGCGCCCGTTGGGAACTATCCAATTACTGTGACCGGCAACGGCGGCGGACTGCAGCGCAATACCACCGTGACCCTGACGGTCACGGCTGCCGGTAACGGCTGGCAGCAGGGCTTCGACTTCCGCAACACCTTGAATTTTGTGACCGATCCTCCCGGCGACATTGGTGTCTTGGCAACGAATCTGTATCCCACGCAAGGAAACGGCGTGACCTATGGCTGGGTGAACACCAGTGTGATATATGGCCGGAACCGCATCGCGACCCAGGATCCGCGGCTGGCCGGAATCAATTACGCGATGAACGGCACACCCGCTACCTTCAAGGTCGAACTGCCGGCGGCGGGCACCTACAACCTGTCGCTCGCGCTGGGTGACGCGGGCTACCAGTCCTGCTGGGTACAGTGCCAGATCCAGTTCTTCGACGGCACAACGCTATTGGCCACCGTCACCAGGGGATCCGACAGTCAGAACTACTTCGACGATGCGAAGGCGAATAACTGGTCCGCGGCCGCCTGGCCGGGCAGCAATCTGCAGCAGCAGGTAACGCTGGCCGGTACCCTCCTGACCGTGGTGGTGGGGACAACCCAAAACACCGGCGACGACACGCCGCTCGCCTTCCTGGGAGTAGCGCAAGTCGGCAGCGGTTCGCCGAATTTCGCGCTTTCCGCCTCGCCGTCCTCGCTGACCGTGCAACAGGGCAATCAGGGCACATCGACGATCACGAGCACGATCAGCGGCGGCTTCAACGGCGCCATCACCTTGTCGGCGTCGGGTATGCCGTCGGGCACGACGGTCAGCTTCAACCCGTCTACGATTCCTGCACCCGGATCGGGCACCTCGAGCATGACCATCACGGTGGGGGCGAGCACGGCAGCGGGCACGTATCCCATCACCGTAACCGGCAACGGCGGCGGCTTGCAGCGCACTGCGACGGTAACGCTGACGGTGACGGCTGCTGCCAGCTTCGCGCTGTCGGCCTCGCCCTCGTCGCTGACGGTGCAGCAAGGCAATCAGGGAAGCTCGACGATCACTTCTACAGTTAGCAGCGGCTTCAACGGCGCGATCAGCCTGTCAGGCTCAGGCATGCCTTCGGGCACGACCGTGACCTTTAATCCGCAAACCATATCTGCGCCGGGGTCGGGCAACTCCGCCATGACCATCACGGTTGGCGGAAGCACGCCAACCGGCAATTACACGATTACGGTCACCGGAACGAGTGGCAGCACGCAAGAAACAACGACTGTGACATTGACGGTCACAGGCAGCGGCGGCGGAGGCGGAGAAGATTCGATTATCGTCTACTCGACTTCCGGATCGCCGCAGACCAACCGCATCCTCTCCATTGGCCGGTTCTTCAAAGACGGCGACATACCGAACTTTGCGCAGGCAGTGATCGGGAGCACGCCCATCCTGACACAGTGTGACGTGAAGAATCACTGGCCGGACAGCTCGCTCAAGTTTGCAATCGTGAGCTTCGTGATACCGAATCTCTCCACGAGCGGCACTCAGGTGAGCTTCCAGAACCAAAGCTCCGGAAACAATACTGGGTACCTGCAGCAGTCCGACATGCTGGGCCAGGCTTACAACTTCGACGGCCAGATGCAGCTCACGGGCACCAACAGTCCCACAATCAGCGCCCACAGCATCCTGGAGGCGGGAGACTTCACCTACTGGCTGCAGGGTCCGATCGTCACCGCGGTCATCCTGGAAGACCGCAACAACCGAACTTTCGACGTCAACACCGATGGCGGAGTGGGCAATCCGCTGCATCCCATCTACGAGGCCTGGTTCTATCCGCAGGGCAATCAGGTGGAGCTGGGATTTACGCTTGAGAATTCCTGGGCATCATCGACCGCGGCCAACTCCGCCCGGAACCAGACGTTCGCGCTCACGCTGACCACGGGCTTCAACAACCCGACTACCCAACTCACTCAAACCACCTTCACGCAAGACATCTTTACGCGCTGGCGCCGCGACTTCTGGGTAAGCGCCGCGCCTGCGCCGATCCAGATCAATTACAACTGGCCATACCTGGCATCTACCACGGCATACGCAAACTTCAACCCGGCGTTTACCGCGAACGAGCAGGACCTGGAGGCGATGTATGCGGTCTACACCAACGAACCCGCGGGCCGGCTGACGATTCCCGGCATCGACAACATTGACGGCGACGGGGGTATTGTCAATTACGACGAATCCATCAACGCTGCGGGGTATGCGCCCTGGATCGGACCGTATTCGCAATGGGACGTCGATTACCTGATGACGGGCGACAATCGCATGCAGAAGATGATGACCGACAACGCCGATCTTGCGGGCCGTTTCCCCATCTTCTTCCGTGAGGCCGACCACTACGCCGGCACCGGCCACTACTTCGACGAGCCGGGCACGGGAAGTGTGGATCCTTACGGCCACGTCGTCTCGATCAACTCTCGCCAGTATGCAACCCTGAACCTGACGAATTGGAATGTGAGCTGCAACAACAACGGCGCGGACCTGATCGCGACGAGCCTGCCCAGCGACGGCAGCAACTGGTACACCGTCCCGGCAGATACCAGTCACCTGCCGGACTTCGCCTATGTTCCGTACACGCTGACCGGCAAGTACTTCTATCTCGAGAACGAAATGCTGGAGGCGGGCTACGCGGCCGGTCACGGGCAAGGCTGCTACTCCGCAACCCAAAGCTGGGGCCGCCAGGGTCACTACGGAATGCTGTTCAGCCAGACGCGCGAGATGGCGTGGGCGCTTCGCACCATGGCTTATGCCGCATTCATCGCGGTTGACAGTACGCCGGAAGGACCGTACTTCGCCAGCAAGGTGATCAACAACGTGTCCTTGTCCGAGGGTGCGACCAACCTGCCGCAGACCACAACCGGAAGCGATGCGACGTGGAGCTACAACTGGGGCCTGAATTACTTCCAGTATGGGCAGTCGGCGAATCCTTCGACGCTACACTTCTGGCGCATGGGCGATTGCCAGGATGGAACCACCACCTGCTACGTCGCGAACGGCAACGGAGCCAACAACAACATCAATGTCAACATCGTGCAGTCGGCCATGCCGGGGTTCATGTCGAGCTTTATCGACATCGTGTTCGGCATGACCAGGCAGTTGGGCATCGTCGATACGACGTCGCTGCTGCAGCACAACGCACGGCGGTACTTCAACGTTCTGTTGAATCCCGCGGTCAACCACTTCCTCATCGAGCAGTACGTCTACCCGACGACGCTGGTCGGCTACGTATGCCAGAACCCGGCCAACCCGGGCTGCGTGTGGATCACCGACTGGAATACCTTCCAGTCAGGCTACACAACGTTGCCCACGGGCTGGAGCATGAGCGGCGTGGATTACGCGGCGGAGGCGGCCAGCGCCATCAGCTTCATGACCAACCTCACCGTCGATGGCTACAGCGGCCAGAACGCTTGGAACTACCTGACGACGAGCGATGCCGCGGGGTTGTCGCTGGTGTACAACGACGAACCACAGTGGACGATTCAGCCGATGCAGTAGCAAGACCTGCATCCGGGACCCGCTGGTCAATGCAAGGGCACGGGGAAGCCAACCCTGTGCCCTTAGACTCTGCCGCAGAGTGGTAGCATAGGTGCTCTCAAAAAGCCGTATGGCAACGAGCGCCTGGAAATCCTGCTATTGCGCCTTTCTCCTTGTTCTCATCATTGCTTTCGCGCCCCACATGGAAGGATCGCCCGCGGTATCCAGCGAGAACATCATCCGCATCTCAGACCGCAGCGGCTCGACACAAACGAATGCCCCGTATTCTCTGCCTCGCTTTTTCCGCAAGGGCGAGATCGCGCGCTACGCGCAGCCGACCATCAATGGCAAGCCCGCGCCGTCGTGGCAGTGCGACGACAAGAACCGCTGGCCTGACGGTTCGCTGAAATTTGCCATCGTTTCGCTGGTCGTGCCCGAGATCCCCGGCCATCGTGCCGTGGAGGTGGGATTCGTTAACTCGGCGAACCGGGATAGCGAGTCGAAGAACAGCAGTCCGGAGAATTACCTCAGCAAAGCGGCGATGCTCGAACTCGAGTACGATTTCGAAGCTACTGAGCATCTGAGCGGCGCCGCCTCTCACATCATCAGTGCGCGCGCCATGCTGGAGGCGGGCAAGTTTCGTTACTGGCTGCGCGGCCCGGTCGTGACCGCCGTCATCATCGAGGACCGCGAAGGACGCACTTACGACGTCAGTATGGATGGCGGGAAGAGCACCCCGCTGCACCCGATTTTCGAAGCGTGGTTCTATCCCCAGAACCACAAAGTCGAGGTCGGTTTGACCATCGAAAATTCGTGGGCCTCCAGCGATCCCGCCAGGAGCGCGCGCAATCAGGATTATTCGCTGACGCTGACCACCGGCTTCGCATCTCCCATCACCAGGCTGAATCAGCCGACCTTCACCCACTATGCCTTCACCCGCTGGCGACGCTCGTATTGGATAGGGTCGGACCCTCCTGCGGCGAGATATGACTGGAATGCCCGATACCTGCTCTCGACCGGAATGTATCCCAACTTCGACACCAGCTCCACTGGCGACCCGAACGCCATTGCCGGATCGTTTGAAAAATACGAACACTCGCATCCCGCGCGTTTCAGTATTCCCGGCGGGGCAGATGCGCCTGGGCAGGAGGTAGGCATAGGCAACTTCGATCGTGCCATTGACGCTGGGGGAGATGCCGAATGGATTGGACTGGCGGACACCTGGGACATCCTGAACCTACTGACCGGCGAGCCTCGCAAAGCCATGATCGACAATGCGGACTTGGTAGGGCGCTTTCCAATGTGGTTTCGGGAGGCAGACGAAAAGGCCGGCTCAGGGAAGTTCTTCGATGCGCCGAACGGGCATGCACCGACACAAGGGCGAGTGGTTTCGGTCAACGCGCGTCCGCAGGGCACGCTGCAAGTCGGCAACTTTCGTCCCGATTGCAACACGCAACCGGCCGACCTGATCCATGCCCCGGGGCCCCCGAATACTGGCGGCTGGCCTGCGCTCGACACCAGTCACATGGGCGACGTCGGCTACCTGCCGTACACCTTGACCGGCAAATACTACTACCTTGAACAGCTGCAGATGCAGGCGGCCTATACAGTGGCCTTCTATACCGGATGCTTCGACCTTAGCAATGACTACTACCGGCAAGGCTCGCTGGCTCTATTCACGCGCTGGACGCGCGATCAGGCATGGGCGCTGCGGACAGTGGCTTATGCCGCGGTCGCATCGCCCGACGAAGGACCCGAGGCGCCCTACTTCAGGGACAAGCTGCTCAACACACTAGCCATGTTTGAAGGCGCACATGCGCTGCCCAACGATTATCCCGATCGCGGCGTTGCCTACAATTGGGGCAAGACCGGGTGGCAGTCCAGCCAGGCCCGCGATCCTTCGCCGCTGGGAGCATGGCAGGTGGACAGCGCCTCGCTTGCCTATGCGGAAAGCGGCAAAATCAACAACGTCAACCCGGCGATGCTGCGTGCGGCGGGGTCAAACTTTCAGGAGCCCTTTCTGATCTGCACGCTGGGGATGATTCGCCAGCTCGGACTGGCGGATACGAAGCCGCTGCTGACCTTTCTCGCCAAACGCTACTTCCACACGCTACTCGATCCCGGCGTGAACCACTATCTCATCGAAGAGTACGTTTATCCGCAGAGGCTCAAGAGCCCCGATCGCTGGGTGCCTGACTGGAAGGTCTTTCAGAGCGCATACCTCGTACTGCCGAGCGGATGGTCGGGCGCCGACAAGTCCGGAAACGTGCGCGGCTTTTACAATCTGGCCGCCGTTAGCTACCTGACCGACATTACCGTGGATGGCTATTCGGGCCGCGATGCCTGGAACTGGTTCAAGCGTAACAAGCCCTATCGCGTTTACAACCCGCGTTGGAATATCGTCCCCTTCCAGCCCTAGCATCATGGTGCCAGATGAGGCCAAACGGTGCCTTATCGCAGTTTGTGAAAGCGTTTTCAGGTCGGGAAGAAATTTTTTGTCAAATCTGTCCCGCCGCTCGCTAATGCCCGTCAATTTCTGCATTTGATGCCCCTGCGCCAGTGCGCGCAAACGGCAGCTTACGTGCTTCTTGGAGAGTAGTAATTGCTTCGGAACGGAACAGCCCAATATGATTTTGCGACTTCAAGTGTGGGTAATCTCCGCCGGGCTATTTTGCGGTTACTGTTCAGCGGTGCTGGCACAAAATGCTGCCGAGCCGGCGAAGCAGGCAATCGGAACAGCCCTGACATCGGCGCCGGCCGAAACCAAGGCGATGGCCTCGAACTCGAGCGCACCCGCGGCCGCGGCTAACACGGATCCAAACAGCGCTGCTGCAGGTAAAACCGCTTCGCCTGCTGGTGCCGCCGCGCCGTCTGCTTCACCAGCATCGTCCGCCTCGGGAGCCGATCCGGATACGAAGACTCCACCGCCCGACCCGAGCCTGCTGAACGGTATCAAGGTCGATCCCTCCTACATTGTAGGAGTTGCGGATAGCTTGTTCATCTCGGTTTGGAAGGAGCCTGACCTGTCCGGGCCGGCCGTCGTTCGGCCGGATGGAATCATCACGTTGCCGGTGGTTGGGGACGTTCACGTAGCCGGCCTGACTACGCCGCAAGTTCAGGACTTGCTGACCACAAAGCTGAAGGACGTGGTGGCCGAACCGCAAGTCACGGTCGTGGTGCGTGACATTCGCAGCCGCAAAGCCTATCTCGTCGGGAAAGTGTCTCGTCCCGGCGCCGTTCTGTTGACCAGCCCGGAGACCGTGCTGCAACTCCTGACCGAGGCCGGCGGTCCCAACCAGTTCGCGAAGCCACAGAACATGTATTTGCTGCGCACGGTAGATGGCCACCAGAAGCGGATTCCCTTCAACTACCGCAAGGTTGTGGAGGGTAAGCAGCCCGATATTCCCATTGTAGTGGGCGACATCATCGTTGTGCCTTAATCGATCCTTCAGAGGCGGCTATGAGCAAGACGCGTGCGTTTCGAAGGTTCTGTGCGGCAACCGCGTTTCTGATCTGGGTTGGGGTTTGCTCTGCGCAACAGATTCCGCAATCGTTGCCCCAGGATGAGCCTGCGGCTAATCCCCCTGCGGCCGCCGACGGCGATTCCAGCAGCAACGGGCAGCGCCCCGAGGATTCCAGCACAGCAGTTGACCTTAGCGGATCGCAGGCCCCGGAGGACACCACCGTGCAATACGGCGCCGGCGGCGATGCGGACCGCTTTTACCCAAACTTCGCCACCGACAATCCGTTTACCCAGTTGGGTACCCCAACGCAAGTCCAGGCTACTACTGGAGTAAAACTCGGGCCATTCGTGTTGGCCAATGTCGGCGATAACTTCTTCTATGCGGTGGACACCGCCCCAGGGGAGCCTAAGCAGACTTTGGCTGGAGATACCTTGTTCGCCACGATAGGAGCGAATAAACAAATCGGCAACGGTAGCCTGAATTTCATCGCGAAGGAACAGTTTTCGGTTTCCGGTACGCAGCCGCTCTTCAATCAGGTGGCGGTGCTGGGCTACAGCGATCAGCTAAGTCCGCGCTGGTCGCTTAGCGCCGGCGTCAGCTTCATTTTCTTCCAGAACTATATCCTCGCCAACCCGCAATACCTTTTCCAGCCTTCCAGCAACGGTTTTGTTCAGCAAAGTGTCCTGGCACAACAGCTCGGCAATACAAGCTACTTCGCGACTAACTTCTCTCTGAGTTACACGCTGAGTGGGACCACGCAAATCAGCTTTACTCCGATATTGGGGATGAATGCGCTTGATCAGCAGGGCGGATGGAGCTACGTGGCCAGCGTTGGTGGCGGTGTTTCGGTCACCCACCAATTCGATCAGTCCTTTAGCGGGGGCATTTACTACAGCTTGGCGCACTCGTTTACCGGCGGAGCAGCCAACACCGAGCCTGGATTCAACAGCCAGAGCCTGGGCGTAAGCTTTCGCAAGACGTTCAACTCCTGGTCGCTGGGGGGAAGCCTGGGGGTCAGCTTCCAGAGCGCGAACCTATCTGCGTGGACGCCTACCGGCAACCTATATGGTTCGAAGTCGTTCCGGTGGAACGGTGCGGTAAGCGCCGCGTATAGCCGCACAGAGGCGGCCCAGGTTTACGCCTCCGCGGGATACTTTGACCAGGGCGATATTGGGTATCGCCAGCGTTTCGGCAAGAAGGCCGGGCTAAGCATCGGCGCCGGTGTATTTCGCACCATCGACGGCAGCAGCCATGTCCATGGCAAGCGCGCAGGACCGGCATTTCAATATCTGCTGTCGCCGCGGGTGAGCCTGAATGCAGCCTACAACTATTCGCACCAGACAGGCACGTCAGCCAATTTCTTCCTGGGAACGGCAAACTATTTCACCGTAGGTGTGAATTTCCAGCTGGGACGCCAGCCCGGGACGTAAGGCGGGGCATTACCGCGTTGCCATAAGAATAAGGGTGTAACTGTCGGTGATGCTTCTCTGGAAGCGGACATTCAGCGGAAATAGTTCTAGCAAGGGGAGCTTTTGGCAGCCAATCTGCTGATTAGGGTGGAAGACAATTCGTATTTAGCGCGAGAAGCTAGCAATGAGTGAAATCCAAAAGTCGACACCGCAGGTGACCCAGGGCCTCGGCGACATGGGCCTGCAGGACTACATTGCCTTATTCAAGCGGCGGAAGTATTGGTTTATTTTTCCCGCTTTGGCGACTGCGATTGCCATCTGTGTTACTGGCTGGCGAATGCCCAATATGTATCGCTGCCAGGCCATCATTCTGGTGCAGCCGCAGAAGGTGCCGGACAGTTACGTCAAAGCCATGCCGATCAATAGCTGGCCGGAGCGCCTCTCTACGATCTATCAAGAGGTCACATCGCCGGCTCGCCTGAAGCCGCTCGTCGATAGCATGAACTTATTTCCAGAGATGAGGAAGCAGCCGGGAGGAGAACAGGATGCGGTTGCGGCTATGGAGAAGGCAATCAATGTAGAACAGGTCAGTGCGTTGGGCACGATTGCGGCTGCATTCCGCATTACCTATAAGGGAAACAATGCCGCCCAGGTAGCACAGGTGACGAATCAGCTTGCTGCCATGTTCATTGAGGAGAACCTGAAGGTTCGCGAAGAGCAGTCGTACGGCACCGCCGACTTCATCCAGACGGAGCTGGAGAAAACCGAAAAAGACTTGCAGGACAAAGGAAAAGAATTAGCGGAGGTTCATAGCCGTTACAGCGAAGACATGCCGCAAGCGGCGCAGTTCCATATTCAAGAAGCGGAGACGCTGCGGCAACAGCTACAAATCGCGCAGCAACAGCTCCATCATGACCAGCAGCAAAGGGCGGACCTGCAGACGCTGGTAGCCACCACTGCACCAACCGTCGATCTCGATTTAGGGGCAAGCAGCTCGCCGCAAGATGTAGAAGCGCAGGACCTGGAGACGAGGTTGAACAGCCTGCGCAGCCGCTATGGACCAAACTATCCCGACGTGAAAAAGCTGCAAGCCGAGCTCGATCAGGCCAAGGCGAAGCACGCCGACCAGCCCGCGCAGCCAGCGGCGGCGCCCGCTGTACGCAAGATGCACAACCCGGTGATCGAAGCGCAGATGGAACAACTGGACCAGGACATTCAAAAGCAGACCCAGTTGGTTACGCAGATCCAAAGCCAGATCGAGGCCCACCTTGCCAAGATCCAGGTTTCGCCGGCAGCGTCCCAGAATATCGAATCCATCCAGCGCGACTACGACGCATTGCAGCACCGCTACGAAGCCTTGGTCGACAAGAAGATGTCGGCCGAGACGGCCACCGCGATGGAGAGCCGCGAGAAGAGCGAAAGGTTCGTCTTGCTGGACACGGCGCAGGTGCCGAAGAAGCCGTACTCTCCCAACCGTCCCCTGGTCGCGTGTATCGCCATCGTGATGGCGTTGCTGCTTGGCACGGGCGCGGCTTTGGTGCGAGAGGTGATTGACGACGCTGTGCGTAATGAGCGCGAAGCCGAGCACATTTTGAGTGCGCCCGTGCTGAGCGGAGTACCGGAAATTCTCACCTCCAACCAGATGTTGCACAACGCCGTGCGATTGTCTGCTCTGGCCTTGGTGACGATCGTGGTTGCAGTGGGAATGGGAATTGGTATCGCGAACTTAAGCCAGTCGTTGCTCTAACTATGTATCTAAACTATTACCACCTACGGGAAGAACCTTTTCGGCTGACGCCCGATCCGAAGTTCCTTCAGCTAGCCGGGGCGCACCGCGAAGCGCTTACGACGCTTGCGCGCGGCGTGCTGGAGCGGCGGGGGCTGATGCTGTTGACCGGCCCCATCGGCACCGGCAAGACAACCATCCTTAATGGACTGTTGAGCGTGGTTGCGCGCCGCGATCCTGCTAAGCCTCTTCCTACGGCACTCATCGTTAATCCGCGGCTCACCAGTGATGAGCTGTTGGAGACGCTCCTGCTCGAATTCGAAGTGCCGTATGTCTCCACTTCCCGGCCGGCGCGGCTGGCCGCACTGCAGCGGCTTTTGTTCCACACCTCGGCGAACGGCGCGACCTGCCTGCTCGTCGTGGATGAGGCCCATCTGCTGTCGCGGGATCTGCTGGAAGAAATTCGCGTCCTGATGAATACAGAAAGCTACAAGGAGAAGCTGTTGCAAGTGATTCTCTGTGGCCAGCCGGAGCTCGCCGATCACTTGAACGATCCCGCGGTCAAGGCCTTGCAGCAGCGTATTGCGGCCAGGGCGTATTTGCGGCCACTGAGCTTGAGCGAAACGCGCATGTATGTCAACGAGCGGCTGCAGACGGCGGGGCTGGACCAGCTGAATCCGTTTATGGTCCCAGCTTTGGACAGAGTCTACGAATTCACCGGTGGAGTGCCGCGGCTGATCAACATTATTTGCGACACCTGTTTAACTATCGGCAGTGAAACTTCTCGAGCCTACATTGGCGACGACATCGTAGAGGAAGCTGCGGCTAGACATGAAATGATCAGCCTTGCCGGTGCGGGGCAGCGCCCGGCGCTAGCTATCGATCCGCTGGCGAGCCCGAAAACGGCGCCGGGCAGCGGGCACTGGGTCGGCAACTCGATCACAACGGCCAAAGCTACTAGTCAAGGAGAGTTGTGAGCAAACTGTTTGACGCAATGCAAAACGCAAACACCCGCTCCGCCGAACTGCTGACGGGGAGCGAGGCGCTGGTTCGGCTGTTGGACTCGGTCGATGGCGCGAAGGCAGTTGGTGAGACCGGCGCAACTCCACAGAATGGCTATCGTCATCTCGAACTGCGTGTCATGCAACGGCCCTTTCTTCTGGCCGGCGATGAAACGAATGCGACGCATGGCGCCTTCGAAGCCTATCGCGCGCTGCGCACCAAGCTGGTTCGATTCCAGTCTAGGCAGGGTGTTCGATCGGTGGTCATTAGCAGCGCCGAGGCCGGCGAAGGCAAGACCGTTTCGGCCGTCAATCTCGGCTTATGCATGGCGCAGCTTTCCGGGCAACGCGTGCTGCTCGTCGATGCCGACTTGCGTAGTTCTGGGCTTAGTAAGGCAACGGGAGCCATGGAAACGCCAGGCTTGGCGGAAGTGCTCAGCGGGCAGGCCCCGTTTGACAAGGCCGTGGTTGCTACGAATATTCCTAACCTATACATCGTCGGCGCCGGGGATGCCAAGCGGCCGGCCGGCGATCTTTTTGCCGGTCCCACCTTTAGGGAGTTCATGGGATGGTGTAACGAAGTCTTCAGCATGGTCCTGGTGGATTGCCCACCCATGATGGGTTTGGCCGATTTCGAGGTACTCAGCACGGCGTGCGATGGCGTATTGCTCGTCGTCCGGGCGCAAAGGACCAAGCGCCAGCGTCTGGCCGACCTTGTCCCGCTTCTCCGCGACAAGAAACTGCTCGGACTGGTCCTGAATGGTCAGGAACGCCAACATCACAAGTCACGTCCTTATTACTACGGAGGAAATGGTGGCAGTGCGCATAGGCGGCGCGCGTAGATCGATTTGTTCAGGTTGTAGGAGTCAACCAGGTTCAGGAAAGCGAAAATGTACCCTAATCTGAAGCTGCACATATTTAGGCTTGGCATCCGGCAGAATCAAATAGCCAAAGACTTGAAGTTCTGCGAAAGTCAGCTGAGCAAGATCATCCATGGTTACCGCGAACCCTCTCCCGGTGAACGCAAGCTGCTTGCGGGCTACCTCAATGTGGATGAGTCTTGGCTTTTTGAACGGCACGAGAATGTCCTGACGCCTCAGTCGACCATATTTACAGGCTTCCGCGGAGACAAGAATGGCAGCGGCTAGCAGCCAGTCCATGTCATCCGACGTCGAGTCGCCATCCGTTGTGGTCAGCGGCTTTCATCCCGGCATTACGGCGCAGTGGGACCTCTTTGTAGCCACCGACCCTCACGCCACCCCTTTCCATTCCACTGCATGGATGCGCGCGGTTGGATCGGTATTTAATTATGAAAACCGGTCCCTCTACGCGCAAATCTCGGGCAAGATGACCGGAGTTCTGCCGTTGTTCCTGGTATCCAACTGGATCGTCGGGCGCTGCCTGATCTCCAGTCCATTTGCGGACTATGGAGGCATAATGGCGGCCGACGAGGCATCCTGGCACGCTCTCTTAGGGCGAGCCATGGAGATTGCTTCGGAGGAGAAAGCTGATTTCCTCGAATTACGCCAGAAGATGACTATCCCCCAACCGGGCTTCTACCAGCGTGACCTCTATGTGGGCTTTGAGACGGAGTTGGCAGCCGATACAGACAGCCAGCTTCGAAAGCTGCCCAGGGACACGCGTTACATGATCCGCAAGGGACAGAAGGCCGGACTGGAAATTCGTGAGGGCCTTGATCAGTTGCCGGAATTTTACCGATTATTCAGTTTGAATTGGCGGCGGCTTGGCACCCCCGTACTTCCACGCAAGTGGCTGGAAGCTTTAGCGCATGAATTTCAGGCCGAGGCTGATCTAGTTACGGCGCGTCTGCAGGGCCATCCGGTGGCCGGTGTTTTCTCGTTTGTATTTGCGAATACCTTGTTTCCGCATTATTGCGGGGCATCGCCCGAAGCCAACGCTGTAGCGGCAAACAACTATATCTACTGGGAATTAATGAGCAGGTCGATCGAGCAGGGAGTTAAACGCTTTGATTTTGGCCGCAGCAAGAGAAATACGGGGGCTTATCAATTCAAGAGCTCCTGGAACATGGAGATCAAAACTCTCCCATACCAAATCGCTACCTTGAAATTGAAAGCGCCTCCAAACTTCTCGCCGGCGAACCCGAAGTTTGCGATTGCCAGCAAGCTTTGGAGCCATGTGCCGTTACAAGCCAGTGTATGGCTGGGACCCCACATCGTACGCTGGTTCCCATAATGCTGGAAATGGTCCCCGAGCGACTATGCAGATACTCTTCCTCGCACACCGCCTTCCCTATCCGCCCGACAAGGGCGAGCGGATTCGTGCGTTTGAGGAGCTCCGGTATCTCGGTGAGCGGTACCAGGTCGATCTTTTCTGTTTTGCGGATTCCGTGCAAGCTGCCGAGCAGCAGAAGTTTCTGGCGGCAATGTGCCGCTACGTCCACGTTGAAGTCCTAAGCCGGCGATCGCGGTTTTTGCGCGCTGCAACCAATCTTGTGAGTGGACGGCCAATTTCTTTTGGTTTCTTCTATTCCCGCTCTTTCGAGAGAAAGGTGCACGAGGCACTGTACAGCCATAGTTACGACGCTGCTTTTGTCTACAGCTCGTCGATGGGGCAGTACATTCCACGACCTGCACCCGTGCCGGTCGTCGTAGATTTTGTGGATGCGGATTCTCACAAGTTTCAGCAATATGCGGCGAGTTCTCACGGAGTTCATGCATGGTTCTATCGCCGCGAGGCCAGCCGGGTGGCGCGCGAGGAGCGCTCATTGGGTCGGCTGGCTGCAGTCTCGCTCGCCGTGACCGAACACGACGCGCGGGAACTGCAGAACAGCATCGGGTCCGGGGTCCGGGTTGAGGTTGTGCCCAATGGCGTGTATGTGCCCGAAGATCGCAACACGCAGCCGCAGGACCTGTCCCGACTGCGTCCCTTCTTGCTGTTTGTTGGCACCATAAGCTATCCGCCCAACGAGGATGCGGTGCTGTATTTTGCCGATTGCATTCTTCCTCTCGTCCGCAAGACTTTTCCGGAGATGGGCTTTGTTGTCGTGGGACGCGAACCCGGCCGTCGAGTTCGGGCATTGGCGTCGAGGCCGGGAATCGTGGTTACGGGCAGCGTGCCGGATCCATTTCTTTATTTCCGCAATGCAGAAGCATCGGTTGCCCCGTTCAGGATTTCGCAGGGCTTCCACAACAAGATTGCCGAATCCTTGGCCGTCGGAACGCCCGTAATAGCCAGCCGCCGAGCCCAGGCCGGAATTGGGTTGTCGGAAGGCGAAGGTCTTTTTGTCGCCGACACTCCTGACGAATTTGCCACGACGATAGCTCGCGCCGTCAATCCGGAGCTTCGGCAGGAGCTTCGTCAAAACGTAGCAGCTGTGCGCGAAGCGCTTAACTGGAATGGACGTCTGGACAGCATGGATCGCCTGCTTGTACAGGCGGTAATTGACGGCAAAGAAGCCACATGTGAGTTAGTGGCCAGGCACTAGAGTCATGAGCATGGTATCCACACCGTCGATTCGGTGCACCGATTCAGGGGGTGAGCCCGGGCATACACCGGTCACCGTCCCTGCCTCAAATCCTAAGCGCTTGCGAGTTATGCATGTGCTGGATCGGTTAAACATAGGCGGCACGGAGAAGGCTGTCCTAAAGCTGATCGAGGGGATGAACGAGGACCTGTTCGAACACTACATGTGTACGTTGCGCGAGAGCTCTATTTTGGCCGACAAGTGGAAGTCGGGTCCTACGCTTTTGAACCTAGGCGGTGAAGGAAGCAATTTCCAATTCAATGTTCCGCGGCTAGTCAAGGTGATGCGCGCTATCCGGCCCGCCATTGTGCATTCCCGCAATTGGGGTGCTATCGAGGCGGTTATCGCCGCGCGTCTCGCCGGCGTGCGTGCCGTAGTCCATAGCGAACATGGCTACGAACTGGATATGCAGCCAGGTCTGCCTTTGCGACGACGCCTGCTGCGGCACCTTGCCTATCGCATGGCTAGCCGCGTGGCTACAGTGACGCATGATCTAAAGACCTATCATGCAGCGCAAGCCTGGTGGCGGCCTGAACGTATACGGGTTCTCTACAACGGCGTGAACCTTGATGAGTTCAAAAGTCAGCGACAATCGTGCGAAGCCATGCGGCAACAGCTCGGGATCCCACAACATGCCTTGGTACTTGGCTCCGTTGGCCGAATGGTGCGACTGAAGGATTTTGTCACATTGCTGAAAGCGGCCAGTCTGTTAGCGACTCAGATTCCGGATTTATACGTCGTGCTGGTTGGCTCCGGTCCGGAACTTTCGAAGCTGCAGCAGTTCGTAGCAAGTTCGCCTGAATTATCCGGACGAGTCATCTTCCCCGGGATGCTGGACCGGGTTGCGGACGCGCTGAACACGATGGACATATTCGTGCTGCCCTCACTGATGGAAGGTATGTCGAACACTCTGCTGGAGGCGATGGCGGTTGGGTTGCCCCTCGTCGCGACCCGCGTAGGTGGAAACGTGGAAGTCGTGGCGGAAGGACGTTGCGGATTTCTTTTCACGCCCGAGGACGTCCATGGGCTGGCCGGACTACTTAGAACCTTGCTGCGGGATGCGCCTTTGCGAGCTGAGTTTGCGAAGGCAGCGCGGGAACGTGCGGTAACGGACTTCAGCTTGCAGGCAATGGTGCGGCGCTATCGTGATCTGTACATTGAATTGGCGCTGCGCGGGGCCGGGCGGACGATCTATGTGCGGAATTAGCGGCATCTTCGAATTCGACCAGGCGCGCCCAGTGCCTCGCGAAACCGTGCACCGGATGAATGAGTCCTTGCGGCACCGTGGTCCGGATGACGAGGGCATTTTTGTCGGTCCAGGCATCGGCCTCGGTCATCGCCGCTTAAGCATCATTGACGTGGCCGGCGGACATCAGCCGATCAGTAACGAAGATGGCTCCATTTGGGTGCTGTTAAATGGCGAGATCTATAACTACCCCGAAATCTCCGCCGAACTCCGCGCGCGTGGTCATAAGTTTACGACCCGGTCGGATACGGAGGCGATCGTTCATCTTTATGAGGAAGTCGGCGAAGAGTGTTTCAGCAAGCTCCGCGGAATGTTCGCTATTGCGATCTGGGATAGCAACGAACGACGTCTGCTGCTGGCGCGCGATCGCGTAGGGAAGAAGCCCTTATATTATTTCATGGACAGCCGGCATGTCCTCTTTGGCTCGGAATTGAAAGCGATACTGGCAGCCAATGCGGTGCCACATACCATCGATCCGTTCGCGCTTTCAGACTACTTTTCGCTCGCGTATATTCCAGCTCCCAAGACCATCTATAAGAACATCAAAAAGCTCCCCGCAGCACATTACATGGTCGTAAGCGCGGCAGGCGTGCGCGAGCAGGAATATTGGAAGCTATCGTTCGCCAAGGTGCAGGACCGCAGCGAGGCGGAGTGGTGCGATATGATTCGCCAACAGCTCTGCCAGGCTACCCGGATCCGCCTCATGAGCGAAGTTCCGCTAGGAGCATTTCTTAGCGGAGGCGTGGATTCCTCTTCTGTAGTCGCGATGATGAGCGGGCTAATGGATCGCCCAGTAACGACCTGTTCCATTGGTTTCAGCGCGCAGAAGTATGACGAATCCGAATTCGCCCGTCAGATCGCCGCGCAGTTTAGCTCCCATCATCATGAGCATCGTGTAGAAGTCAACGCGCTGGATGTTGTCGACAAGCTGGCCTGGCACTACGACGAACCCTTTGCCGACTCCAGCGCCGTGCCTACTTACTATGTCTCGAAGGTTGCGCGCGAGCAGGTTACGGTGGCGCTCGGTGGCGATGGTGGCGATGAAAACTTCGCCGGCTACCGCCGCTATAAGTTCGACCGCTTGGAAAACCGGATGCGGAGTTTTGTCCCAGCAGTGTTGCGGCGCTCTGTCTTCGGTCCCTTGGGCCGGATCTATCCCGGCCTGGCATGGGCCCCGCGACCACTGCGCGCCAAAGCGACCTTGCAGTCTCTGTCACGTTCCCCGCTGGAAGGATACTTCAATTCCGTGTCCGTATTCCGGCCGGATGAGAAGCGACGGCTGTTTACGCCCGAATTTGCCAGTGAAACCAGAGGCTACGACTCCATTGATGTACTGAAGCTATATTACGATGCCGCCGATACGATAGATCCGCTCTCACGAATTCAATATGTAGACATCAAAACCTATCTTCCCGAGGACATCCTGACCAAGGTCGACCGGGCAAGTATGGCGGTGTCGCTCGAATTGCGGGCGCCGATCCTGGACCATCGCTTCATGGAGCTCGTCGCCGCGATACCTTCTGACCTGAAGCTTCGCGGCCAAACCGGAAAGTACATTTTCAAGAAGGCGATGGAGCCTCTATTACCCAACGACATCTTGTATCGCCCCAAGCAGGGCTTCGCGGTTCCGTTAGACCAATGGTTTCGGCACGAGTTAAAGGATCTCGGATATGAGTTCATCGTTGCGGGTAATCATGGCAGCATCTTGGATACGAAGTACTTGAAGAAGATTTGGGACCAGCATCAGTCGGGCACGTTCGACCGGTCGGCTTACCTATGGGCCGTGCTGATGTTCCGGAAGTGGCAACAGGTATTTCGAGCTTAGGAGCCCCATGCAGGCGATCTACGGAATTTGTGAGCCCGGCGCGGTTCTGCAGGATTGGGAGGTCAGCCCGATGTCTGCATCTATGGAGGCGAACCACGGCACGCCCGCGCTCATAACCGGATCGGATGGCGCATTGTTGGCGACCACAGGTGTAACTGGAACCTCGCTCGGCGTCAGTTGCGGCTTATATCTTGCTTTGGACGCCGATCTTACGAATTGTTCCGAGCTGGTATCCCTGTGCGAAGCCCAGCATGGCATCCGTCCAACGTCGCTGATCGAGATGGTAGCAGGGCTGTACTTGCAAGCTGGGGAGCACTGTATAGAAAAACTCGAGGGCGCCTTTGCTTTAGCTATCTGGGATCCCCGAGAAAGACGGTTCCTGCTTGCGGTGGATCGTCATAGCTTCAAGATAGTTTACTGGTCGCTGGAAGACGGGAGGCTGCTATTCGCGTCGCGCCTAAGCGCAGTTCAGGCGCTGCGAAAACGAACCGAGGTGAACCCTGTCGCTGTAATGCAGTATCTCGTTCACACCGTCGTGCCGGCGCCCCTCACGATCTACAAGGGCATACAGCGCCTGGAACCAGGGACGCGGCTGAGCTACGAACGAGGCCAGCTTTACAGCAAACGCTATTGGGACATGCGATATCACGAGGATCCCAGTAGCAGCGTCGGTGAGTTTAGCCAGGAGTTGCGGGAGCAAATGCGACGAGCTGTGCATACTCATCTGGGTGAATACCCTTCGGACCGAACTGGTTCTTACCTCAGCGGTGGAACGGATAGCAGCAGCGTTCTGGCATTTGCCAGCGAACGGTATTCGCCCTTTAATACATTCTCTATCTACTTCGAGAATCGTCGCTATGATGAGATAGGCTTCGCTCGGTTTGCAGCTGCTCACTTCAATGCCCGGCATCACGAGAGATGCCTGCGGCCCGGGGACGCAGTAGAAGCGACATTGAAGATCGCCGACCACTTCGAGGAGCCCTTCGCAAATTCCTCGGCCATCGGCGCCTACTACTGCGCTCGGCTGGCACGCGACAATGGAGTCGACACCTTGCTGGCTGGTGACGGCGGCGATGAGCTACTGGCGGGAAATGAGCGTTATGCCACCGATAAAAAATTCGGCATTTATAGTTCCGTTCCTGCAATTCTACGTAAGGGCATAATCAAAAGAGCTCTCGAATGGCTCCCAGTAAGCGGACCCCTGTCGTTTCCCACTCGGTATATTCGGCGAGCGGAGGTTCCTAATCCCCTCCGTATGTTGTCGTACAACTTCTTCCTGACGCAGGATGGGACCGATGCCCTCGATGCCGAATTCGCTGTGCACGCACACTCCACGAATGCACTGCACTTAGCGCAAGCACATTATGATGCGGCGCCGAACGCGACGTCTGAGCTCAATCGACTGCTGTATCTGGACGTCAAGATGACCCTGTCGGACAACGATCTGCGAAAGGTAATCGGTACCGCCGAACTGGCGGGGGTGCGGGTGAGATTTCCGTTGTTGGATCGCCGGCTTGCGGAGCTTTCCGGCCGGATACCAACCCATTTGAAGCTGAAGGGCTTCACGAAACGCTACATCTTTAAACAATCGATGAAAGGTATTTTGCCGGACCGCATTCTCTATAAGAAGAAGCATGGGTTTGGCGTGCCCGTAGGCTACTGGGTGATGAGCAGTCCTGAAATGCGGGATGTCTGTGGGGTACTCGATGATGCTGAAACCAGACATCGGGGGTACTTCCGCCCGGAGTTTGTTTCGCGTCTGAAAGAGCTGAATAAGGAGCACCCCGCTTATTTTGGCGAAGTACTGTGGCTGGTCCTTATGCTGGAGCTCTGGCATCGCCGAAGCTCGACCTGCGCTGCCAGTACAAAAGCCTTCCGGGTTGGAGTTGAGTGTGCACGCTGAAGAGGTGAACGCGACAGCGCCAAGTTGGCGTCATAGGGTGGCTGCCGGTCTATATCGGTCGGGTCTGTTGACCACCTTTCGTGTGGCCTCTCGGCACTGCGAGTTGAGCTGTGACAGCAGCAATCAAAGTCGGCTGCGGCGTGTACGCAAAGCCAAGTATGTTGTCTTGGGATATCACAATGTAGGACTGGCTGGGCTTCCTCTGTATTGTAGATTGCCGCAAGCGACGTTTGCCGAACAGATGAAGTTTATCAAGTCTCATTATCGAGTGATCTCGTTGCCACAAATGCTAGACGAGCTGGCAGGCTCGCGGCAGTCCGGCCAGAGTATTGTCATCACCTTTGATGATGGCTACGTGGGCACATATACGGACGCCTTCCCTATCCTGAAACAGTATGCGATTCCGGCAACTGTGTATCTGACAGCAGGCTTGATCGAGAGCGAGGAAACGTCATGGTATGACCGGATTTTTCTACAATTTCAGCGAGCGACTAGCGACCTAACTATCGCGTCGGATAGTACAACGCCACCCCTGCTAAATGGATTCCACAGCCGGGTGGCAGCTGCTACCGCCGCAGTGATGTATTTGCGAAGCGTGCCCGACGAGGCTCGGCGCCAATGGTGCGAGTCGCTGGACAGCAAAGTACCTTTGACGGTGCAAGAAACACGGAAAGCAATGATGAGTTGGGAGCAGGTTCGGGAGATGTCGTGTGCGGGAATCTCCTTCGGATGTCACACGATGACTCATCCGGTGATGAGTCGAGTCTCGCCGGAAACTCTCGACTATGAGATTGGGGCTTCCAAGGCGCTGGTTGAGGCCCGACTGGACTGCGCTGTTCGCGACTTTGCCTTTCCATTCGGAAAACCGAAAGACTGTGGGCAGATTGGCGCGAATACGCTTACGCGACTGGGGCTGAGAAGCGCGATGACGACCATTGTCGGTGTTAATCAGCCGGGAACGGACTGTTTTCGGCTGCGGCGCATGGTACAGGGAGACGAATCGTCGCTGGCCCTATTCGCCTATCGCTTGCAGCGGCTATTCTTTCATCCCGTGGACGAGGAACTGAACGGCAAGCCGAGCATAGCGGTAGAGCCTATGAGTTGATGTAACGACACTATGTCATACCGAGACGCAATTGTAGTTGCGATCTTCATGCTGGCAGCGCCGGTCGCGGTGTTCAACGCCTATTTCGGCCTGCTCATGTGGGCATGGATTGCGTATTTCAATCCGCACCGTTATGCGTGGGGAGTCGCTAAGATCATCTTGCCGGTAGGCTGGATCATGGCCGTCCCCACGCTCGTAGGCACACTGTTTGCTCCCAAGAACACGCAAATCTTTACGCGCGAAACCTACTTGTTGGGCGGTTTGTGGCTGTGGTTTTGCTTTACTACATTCTACATATCAAACATTCCCGACTTTTCCGGACATGTGACTGATGCAACTTGGCAGCTGGAGGTGGTCAGCAAAATCCTACTCATGACCTTCCTGTCGATACTGCTGGTGACGTCCCAGGCGAAGCTTCGCGGGTTAGTCATGGTTATCCTGCTCAGCTTTGGATTTCGTGCCTTGTTCGCTTCGATCTTTTATCTGAAGACGGGTGGTGAGTATCGCATTTTCGGACCTGATGGAACATTTGTGGCGGATAACAACGATTTTGCCCTGGCCCTAAACATGACCATACCGATGTTTTACTATATGGCATCAGCCGAACGAAAGATGTGGGTACGCGTAGGCCTCCGCATTCTCATGGTGTGCGTCGTCGTGTCTGTGATCGGAACATATTCGCGTGGAGGCCTGGTAGGCCTTGCAATCATCACCCTGGCTCTTATCGCTAAGTCAAAGCAAAAGTTCATAAGCATGCTGTTCGTTTCTATGGCGCTGTTATTTATGTTGATCGGCACCACAACAATGTGGAAAGACCGCATGACCAACTTCATGGAGGGCAACCTGGACGAGTCGGCATATGCCAGACTTATCGCCTGGAACGGTGGGTGGCATCTGGCCATGGACTATCCGGTCACGGGTGGCGGATTCGACGTCTTTACTGATCAGCAGATATTTCCACAGTACGTAGGGGTCAGTCTGCGTGCTGCACTTTATGGGAAGCTCCATACGCTGCATAGCGCCCATAGCATTTATATTCAGATGCTTGGTGAGCAAGGCTTTGTCGGTCTGGCTATGTTCCTGCTACTGCTCTTCACGAGCCTTATGAGCCTACGTGCCCTGCGCAAACAAGCGCGTGGCCGGCCGGAGACAGAGTGGGTCGTGCCCTATGCGAACATGTTCGAAGTGTCGTTGCTCGTATATATGGCAAACGGGGCAACTCTCGGTAGAGCCTACTTCGACTTCTTCTACCAGATTATCGCTTGCATCATCATTGTGAAGATCCTGTTACGGCGGCAGCTGGAAAGTACCGCTGTGGTCGAGCAACAAGCCAGCGGAGTGGGGCAAGAGGAGTTGGTGCTAGCCGAGGTGTGACGAGGCAATTCATGCGACGCGGCAAGAAAGTTCTGCTGTTGTTGGGGTCGGTGAGCTTGATGCTCTTAATGGCCGAGGGCATACTTCGCCTGTTTCCTCCGCTCCGCCCGATGCCGCAAACTTACGTGGGAGAATACGAAAACCGGCCTTCAGGAAATGGATACCTGGTTGCTGATTCCGTACTAGGGTGGAAGATGCCTGCAGGCGCCCAACTCGGCAACTATAGAGCAAATTCGCAAGGGTTTCGGGCAGCGGTAGACTTCAGCTCTAATCCGGGATGCCGGATTATTGCCTTTGCCGGCGATTCCTTCACCTTCGGACCCGGGGTGCGGGTAGAGCAAACCTTCGCTTCTGTGGTGCAAACCAATGTGGCTGCGACCTGCGCCTACAACATGGGAGTACCGGGCTTTGGTCTCGACCAGATATGGCAGACCGTGCGCACCCAAGCGCTGCCGCTTCATCCTGCGCTGGTAGTTGTGTCCTTTATCAGTGGAGATTTCACGAGGAGCCAGGATGCTTATCGTCCCATGGAAGGGTTTAACAAGCCGACCTTCAAGTTGGTGGATGGACGGCTGCTGTCGCGGACCGCTGCGGATCGTCCTAGCGGGCTGGCGCAATTTGTGGAAAGCCATTCCAGCGTGTGGCGCCTCTTGCGTCTTGCAGACCGAGCCGTTGCCCACCATTATCCACACGGAGAATGGTGGAACTTGAATGCGGCTATTCTGGACGCGATTCGTGCTGACTGTCGCGCCGCCGGCGTGCCGATCATCTTCATCTACATTCCGTCGCGTGAGTGGGGGGCTTTTCCAGCATTGCGGGACTACATGGAGCGGACGAGCGCAAACTTCATCGACCTGTCGCAGGGGCCCAATGCGCTTACCCGAGATATGTACATTAGCGCGGCCAACGGGCATCTTAACCCGAAGGGTCACCAGCAGGTCGCCGCTGCGGTTGTGCAGTGGATGGAGAACCATCCATCCAGCGTAGTGAATGCATCGGTGCAGTGACGGGACAAGTTTGAAACGCAGAAGAATAGCAAAATCCGGGAGTAGACACACCGTGGAACACCAACCAGGAGACTTAGTGAAGCGCGTTGCGATGTTACACACTATCCTGCTGGTCCTGCTGGTAAGTCAAGCGATGGCCCAGGACCGCACTTGGACGACAGACAAGGTTGAGCGTGGGTTGACTACCTCGATCGCGGTCGATCATGGTCAGAACCTTCACCTTGTGTATCTCACAATGGAAGCGAGCGTTTATTATGCTATCCGGCCGGAGGGCGCCTCGCGATGGCTGCCTATCAAGCTGGTCGACTCCACTCATTCCATTGTGCATATTTATCCGCAGGTTGCGGTCGATAACAGTGGCCTGCCTCACGTGTGCGTGGGCACCGGCAAGCTGCTCTACGTCTCCTTGCACGACGACAAATGGGTGACACAGGAGATCGATTCGGGATCCGGCACGCTGTCCTACCACTGTTCGATTGCGTTGGGTCCGGATGGGAGCCCACATTTGAGTTGGTATCACGAGTTCTTGCCAAATGGCAAACAGTACTCTCATTTTCGCCATGCCGGTTTGGAGGATGGGGTGTGGGTAGTGCGCTCGGTAGATGGTGGGATTTCAGGCAAGTGGAATTCTATGGTGGTCGATTCCAAAGGATTCCCGCACGCCAGCTATAGCCAGTGGGTCCATGGCGGCGACCTGGATTATGCCGTATGGAATGGCTCAAACTGGGACATCACCGACGTGGATTCCTCGCACAATTCCAGCACCTACCGTGGATTCAACAACAGTCTTGCGTTGGGAGCGGATGGAAGCGCCCACATCAGCTACCTGGACTATCGGACATTGAAGTATGCACATCAGGACCATGGGAAATGGATGATTGAAAAGGTAGATACCGTGGCACCGGGATACGATCCGTATGTCGGCGGCACAGCCATGCTGCTCGACTCCCGTGGAGATCCGCACATTATCTACAGTGACTTCGGCGCCATCAAGCATGCCTACCGCGACGGCAAAGAATGGAAGATAGAAACAGTGGTTTCCGGTGCATTGCAGCAGTATGAAAATGTTGATGCGGCGATCGGCACGGATGACACTCTGTATGTAAGCTATCCGGATCCTGACGACGGGTACGTAAAAGTCCGTACCGGGAAGCTATCGCCGACGATGAAGGCAAGCAAATAGCGAGACAGGTGCAAGAAGGTTGACGAACTTGTCCACAAACAACGTCACTGGTGAAGGATTTGTCCTCCACGTGCTGGACCACTCGTGGCCCATCGTCAGCGGCTATAGTGTCCGCAGCCGCAATCTTATCGCGGCGCAGCATAGAGCAGGGCAGCCGATCATAGCCCTGACGGGGCCGTTGCACGAACTCGACGATCGGCAAAGCTGCGACGTTGAGGTCGACGGCGTGTCGTACCTGCGAGTTCCGATAACCGGCACTTTCGGCCGTCTGGCCGTGACTGGACGATGGCCCATTGCACGCGAGATCGAGAGCGTGCGCCTGCTCCGGCGCCGAATTCTCGAAGTGATCGACCGCTATCCTATATCGCTGGTGTACGCTCACTCCCCGGCACTGTGCGGCCTTGCCGGCCTGCAGGCCGCACGCAGGAAAGGCATACCTTTCGTGTATGAGATCCGCGCCTTTTGGGAGGATGCGGCGGTCGATCAGAATCGGACGACCGCGCGGTCCATACGGTATCGGCTCACGCGGGGACTGGAGTCGTACGTCGCTCGTCAGGCGGATGCTGTCTCAGCCATTGCGAAACCTATGCTGCGCGACCTTCGCGACCGTGGTTTGCCGCCAGAGAAGCTGTTCCATGTACCTAATGGGGTGGATGCCAACCAATTTGTTCCGCGGGAGTGCGATAACGAGCTTGCCAGAAAGCTGAATCCGGAGAACGAAGTAGTGTTCGGTTTCTTCGGGTCATTGTATCGCTATGAAGGAATCGCCTGGCTGGTCGGCGCCGTTTCGCAATTGCGAGTGCGGCAACAGCGGGTCAAGTTGCTGGTCGTGGGCGCGGGCGAAGAGGAGGCCGCCATTCGCGCGGCGATCTGCAGGTGTGATGCCGGCGACTATGTTTCGGTGCTTCCGCGTGTCTCGCATAGCGAGATCATGAAGTACTACTCCATTGTCGATGTGATGGTCTTTCCGCGGTTGCGCGTCCGCTTGACCGAACTCGTGACACCTCTGAAACCTCTGGAAGCTATGTCGATGGCGAAGCCCGTGTTAGCGAGCGATGTGGGCGGGCATCGGGAGTTGGTACAGGATGAAGTGGCAGGCCTGTTGTTCCAATCGGAAAACATCGCGGACTTCTGCGACCGGGCCATGCGGCTCGTGGCATCGCCTGAGCTTCGCAGACAACTCGGAGAACGGGGCCGTGACATAGTGTTGCGGGAGTGGGACTGGAAAATGATCGCGGAGCGTTACCAGCGGGTGTATGAGTTCGCCTTGCGCCGTCAACAACGGCGACTGAGCGCGTTTCGCACCGTTGGCTGGGCGTTATCAGCGGGCCGAAGAAAGGATCCGTAGTGGCTATGGCGCCGATACTCGGTGTTCTCACCGGCTTGTACAACTGGCTTGCCTGCGCTGAGATGCCCGAACAATGTGATGCGATTTTCGTGCTTGCAGGGCGAGAATACCGGAAATGGTTTGGCCTTCGCCTGCTGGAAGAAGGCTGGGCTGAGAGGCTTATCCTCAGCGTAGGTCGTTACGAAGTACGAGGTTTCGCCAAGCTCGCATTACCAGTCGCAGTCGATTTGATGGCGGCAGCTCACATCGCGCCGCAAGAGCGCCACTTCTTTGTAACGATCCTTGCTGGACAAGCAGAGGTGCGAAAAATCGAGTTAGCGGCACTGGGAACCATGAGCGAAATTCGCGGTTTGGCAGAGTGGCTCAATGCTAATCCACAAGTGCGATCGGTAATGGTGGTCAGCAGCGGGTTCCATCTTCGTCGCGTTCGCTTGTGCTGTCGAGCGCTAGTGAAGCGAAATGTGAGACTTATGTTCGTAGCAGCACCCGATCCGGATCAGGTGAATGGCCGCTGGTGGCGCGATCCGCTGACCCTGAGGATGGTTATTGCTGAGTTGCCTAAGCTTTTTGTGTATCGTCTGTTCCCTAAGCGCAGCGCCGGCGGCCAGGATGTTCACACGAGTACAGCAGCATTCATCCATAAGATGAGTGACTGTGCAGATACAAGCAGGGTGTCAAGCACAGCCATGAATTTAAGGGGAAAGCGCGTCCAGGTCGGCCAATAATTTGCAAGTCATGGGGTTAGATTTACGAATTTGAGTATAGCAAACGCGAGATCCGAAGCGCACACCACCCTATGGCGTGTATTGCGCATACCGCAGCTGTGGATCCAGCCACTGGTTTGTTTGGCAGTGACGGCTATTATCATCGCGTGCCTGCTGCATTCCACGCTCGGGCTAATGGTAAGCACCTGGTATGGAAGTCGTAGCTACTCCTATGGATTTGTCGTCGCCCCTATTTGCGTGCTGTTGATCTGGCGCCAGCGCGTCCAACTTTCTGCATTACGTCCGGTGATCTCTTATGCGGGAACGGCAGTGGCGTTGGTATTCGGCATCATTTGGCTTCTGGGCAACTTAGGCGATGTCCAGGTGGTTCAACAGTTCGCATTCATCGGACTCCTGGAATCGGTGGCATGGTCCTTTCTGGGGGCGGACATTGTCCGGACCCTTGCCTTTCCGTTTTTGTTCCTGTTCTTTGCTGTTCCCGCCGGCGAAAGCCTGATCGCGCCGCTACAGCGCGTGACCGCTGCTTTTACCGTCAATGCGGTCAGGTTAACTGGGGTTCCTGCAGTGCAGGAAGGGATGTTGCTATCGACGCCTTCGGGGAATTGGAGAATCGCTGAGGCGTGCAGCGGGATACGTTATCTCACCTCGTCGGTAGTTGTGGGCGGCCTGGTGGCTGGCGTAGCGCTTCATCGTTGGAAGCGGCGCCTCCTGTTTATCCTGCTCTCAATTGCTGTGCCGATTATCGCCAATGCATTGCGAGCCTACCTCATCGTTATGCTGGCCTACATCAGCGATAACCGTATAGCTTCGGGTATTGACCACATTGTGTACGGCTGGGCGTTCTTTTCGCTTATCACCGCGAGCCTGGTGGCGCTGGGTCTTGCGTGGCGGGAGCCCGACGCGTCGTCGCAAACTACGCATCGCGAGCGGGAGGTTCTGCCTACGGCAAACACCAGCACCGCGCGACTGGTATCGATTGCTGCCTCGCTGGTGCTGGGGGTTGCGTGCCTTAGTGCAGTCGCGAATCTGCTCTGGTCTTCCAGTTCGATGGACCCTCACCCGCATCAGTTACTTCCACCTAATGGCTGGGTTGAAACCGATGTCTCCGGGAATGCCTGGGATCCTGAAATTCCTGACGGCCAGGCGCGCAGCTTCGTGCAAGAGCCGTACGAGGTCGCGCTGTATAGCGCCAGGTATCCGATGACTCGAGGTGGAATAGAACTGATTAATTCCCTAAATGCGACACGCAGCTCGGGGGAGTGGGAGGTCGTGGGCAGCAGCCATCATAGAGCGAGCGTGGCAGGCCAGATCGCGACCGTAGATGAATACGTAATTGCAGCCGGGAGGCATTTGCGGCTGATGTGGATCTGGTATTTGAGCGATGACCGCGTGATGACGAGCGGATACCAGGTGAAGCTTAACCAGCTGAAATACCGGCTCCGAGGCCGTCCCCAGAGCGTGTCGGTTTGGGCGATTTCTACAGATATGCAAAATGGACGGGCCGATGCCACATCTGCTCTAGAGAAGTTTGCCGCAAGAATGTCCGTCGCAGGACTGCAATTGTGAGCGTGGGAGTATCACTGCTGCAATTGAACGCATAGTCCATTGCAGCAATTTTCTTGCAGCACATGGCTAGCGGCTGAGAGCGATACGGATAACTGACTGATAATGACTCGCGTGTCACATATACGACGGCACTTTCTACGGGCATACTACATGGCCGCAAAGGTGGTTTGTCCGGGACTACGCAACTCGCAATTCGCGTATCGCGACGCCTTGGAGGAAGTGGTTCGGCCCAACGTCTCTTGGCTCGATCTCGGTTGCGGTCATCAGCTGTTTCCCGACTGGATGCCGGACTCGCTGGCGTCGCAGACCGCACTGGTGCGCCGCGCGGCACGGGCGGTTGGTGTCGATGCAGTGGACTTGCGTCCTCACGTGGCTGGGCTGCCGAAGATAGCTGCCAATATCGAACGGCTGCCATTTCGCAGTGAAAGCTTTTCGCTCATCACTGCGAACATGGTCGTGGAACATGTCCTGAATCCGAGCCGACTTCTTTCGGAGATCAACCGTGTCCTGGTACCGGGCGGCTTGTTTCTGTTTCATACTCCGAACGCAAGTTATTTTGAGGTGGCAATCGCGCGCCGCATACCATCGGCGGTAATGAAAGTTGTAGCACGCTTTCTAGACGGCCGCGGAGAAGACGATATTTTTCCCACCCATTACCGGCTAAACAAGGCATCCGACATTCGGGATTTTGCGAGTGCGGCAGGCTTGAACCCAAGCTCCATACGATACGTCGAGTGTACGGCACAAGGCGTCATGCTGGGTCCGCTGGTCCTGTTAGAGCTTTTGGTTATTCGCATGCTGCGATCTCGAAGATTTCAGGCTTACCGCAGTGACCTGGTGGTGGCGCTGCAGAAGCCTGTCGCTGCCACTCTGCCTTTGGCCGAGGTGGCGGCTATGACAGGATCCGCGAGCGGCGGAGGACAAACTCGCGCGCGTTGCCATCGAGACCTTGAGGAGCAGCTTGGGTAGCGCATCCCTGCGCCCTGGATTTTGTAGTGAGTTACGACTGTAAATGAAGTTGGATGAATCCACAATGCCGCCGGCCGTCGATGTCCATCAACGGGGGCCTAGTCGCGGCCAACTGCGTCCGATCTGGCTGGACACCGCCATTGTTCTTCTGCTGCTGTGTGCGACTGGCCTGCTATTTGTAACCGCGCCGCATGGAGGCGATTTTTGGTGGAGCGACGCTCCCAGGCACGCCATGGACGGCGTATTCTATCGCGACCTCGCCTCCAGCCTGCCGCTGACCCACTTGAGCCATTGGGCAACAGATTACTATCTACAGTACCCCGCGATCACCGTACTGTTCTATCCACCAGGTTTCGCATTAGTCGAGGCTATATTTTTTGGGCTTTTTGGAGTTTCACATGCCGCGGCACAATTGACGGTAGCTGCTTTTCTTTTGACTATGGCCTGCGGAGCCTACTTTCTATGCAGGCGCTGGCTTGGCCGCCTGGGTGCATTCGCGGTCGCTCTACTGTTCATCGGAACCCCCGGAATTGCGTTCTGGGGCCGGCAGGTAATGCTTGAGGTTCCCGCCATTACATTTCTTGTCTGGAGCGTGTACTGGTTTTTCCGCTACCTTGACTCAGAACGCGCGCGCGACCTGTATCTGACTGCGGCCTTGCTGTTGGCGGGTGTGTACACGAAGCAAACCATAATTTTCATCCTGCCCGTCTATGCTTTGACCTTGTGTTACGTGTATGGCAAGGCGATCTTACGGCGCTCGGAAGTATGGTGGTCAGCAGCGTGGTTCACGGCTGCCATCGTGCCCTTGATGATATTCACATGGTTATGGGGCCAGACCAACGTACAGCAGTCGCGGGGTGGCGACTGGGTGGAATATTCGCGCCACAGCATCGGCGGCTGGATTTACGTTGCGCGGCAACTCCCCCACCAACTTGGCTGGATCGTGCTGACGCTGGCTGTGGTTTATGTTGCGGGTAGCTTCCTCTCCACCCACTGGCGTCTGCCGGGACCGGCACTGTGTTTCCTGCTGGGATGGGCTGGCGCAGGCTACTTGTTCTTCACGTTTATCGCTCTTAAGGAGCCCCGCCACTCTATATTGCTCATCTTCCCCTTTGTGCTGTTTTCGGTGATTACCGTCATCAGAGCATCGCCGAACAAGGCAGGCGGCGTTGTGGCGCTTATGCTGGCCGCCGGTATTTTCGTGCATACGATACTGACCGATGGCGTGCCTTATGTGTCCGGATACCGTGCGGCTGCGCAATATCTCTGCTCCGCCGCTCCGCCGGACAGCATTGTATTGTTCTCCGGAATGCGCGACGGCTCGTTCATCTTCAATGTAAGGAGCCTGCCGGAGTGCAAGAACATCACCGTGATTCGTTCGGACAAGCTCCTGCTGCGCGTAGCGGTTGACCGGGAAAAATTCGGCGTCAAGGAATTAGGGGTCAGTGAAAATAACTTCAAGGACATGTTGCGCGATTATGGAGTCCGATATGTGGTGTTAGAGCCGAACTTCTGGAGCGATCTCCAGTCCATGCAAATGCTGGTCCGCGTTCTTCACCAGGACCAATTCAAGCTTCTGACCATCATTAAGGTAAACAGCAACCGTCCACATACTGATCGACAGCTGGAGATCTACCAAAACACAGGAGGCGTCAGTACGAACAAAAACCTGTTGCGGATAGAGCTGCCGGTTTCTGGCATTACCCTCGAGGGGGAGGTAGGTAAAACGAAGTAACGGGATCACGAGGCTATGAGCGAGCTGCGCCACACGACGTCGCTAAGAACACGCTGGAAGGACATAGTCTGCCTTCTGGCGCTGGCACTTGCTGTAGCCGCCTTCTTTGTGACATCACCCACAGCAGGAGATTTTTGGTGGAGTGACGCGCCTCGGCATGCCATGGATGGCGTTTTTTATCATGACATGGCGCGCGCCTTACCCTTTGCGCACCTTAAGCAGTGGGCCATCGACTACTATCTCCAGTATCCGGCAGTTACCGCACTGACCTATCCTCCGCTATTCGCGCTAGTAGAAGCCATTTTCTTTGGAATTTTTGGGATATCTCATAGCACTGCCCAGCTTACAGTTACCTTCTTTCTTCTGCTTGCGGCCTGGGGAGCATACGTTATCGCCCGTCGTTGGCTGAACGAAGTTGCTGCGCTCGCCACAGCTTTAGTGTTCATCGGCACGCCGGTAATGGCGCTGTGGAGCAGGCAGGTGATGCTGGAGATTCCTACCTTCGCCTTGCTGTTGTGGGGCGCGTACTTTTTCTTCAAGTACCTGGATTCAGGCAAGCCATACTACCTGTATCTTACTGTTGTGCTGGTCTTGGCAGCAGCATACACGAAACAGCCTGCCATATTCATTGTACCCACTTATCTGCTGACTCTATGTACGGTGTACAAGAAGAACGCGGTGCGACGCGCGGAGCTATGGTGGTCCGCGCTATTGCTGCTGGTGGGGATCATTCCTCTGGCCTTTTACACGTGGATGTGGGGCCGAACGAATATGCAGCAGGCGGTTGGAGGTGGATGGGTCAAGCACTCGCGCTTGAGTGCGGCCACGTGGTCGTACGTCGCCTCGTATGAATGGCCGCGTCAAGTGGGATGGATGGTCTTAGCGCTGGCGGTCGTATACTGTGTGGGCTGCTTGATCCGGCAAAGGTGGAGACTGCCGCATCCTGCTTTGTTGTTCCTCTTGTTGTGGCTTACTACCGGATATATATTTTTCACGCTAATCGCAGTCTCGTCGCAGCGATATACCATCTTTCTGATTTTCCCTCTGGCACTTTTTGCCGTGCTCGGAGTTATGCGCCTGGTTCCTGGTCGGGCGGCTTCCTATCTGTGTTTGACATTCGGCATCGCGACTGTGGGCTATACCCTGGCAAAGTACCCTGCGCCGTACGTGTCCGGTTATCGCACAGCAGTAGAACTCACTTGCTCGGTTGCGCCTGCCGATAGTGTGGTTATGTTCTCCGGCCTTCGGGATGGCTCGTTCATCTTCAATGTGAGGAGCTTGCCGCAATGCAAGAACCTGACCGTGATCCGTGCCGACAAGCTTCTGCTGAAGGTCGCGGTGGATCGGCAGCTTTTTGGTGTCCAGGAGTTCGGGATTACAGAGGCGCATTTCAAAGAGATGCTAGAACGGTACGGCATACGCTACATCGTAATCGAACCGGACTTCTGGTCCGACCTGAAATCGATGCAGATGCTCGTCGGTCTGGTTCGTCAGGACCAGTTCAAGTTGCTGGCTCGGATACCGATTCAGAGCAATCGTGACAAGAGCCATTCGCAGATCGAAATCTACGAGAACCTCGGTCCGCTGTCGCAGGGGAGGAATCTGTTGCGAGTTGAGCTGCCCGTCTCCGGGATTAGCGTCGAGGGCTCGGTGGGCCAGCAGGAGAATCGCTAGCTGGGGTACTGCCCAGCTTCACGCCCCCGATCTGTCGGGTCGCGGGAAAGTACCTTATGCAGCAAGTTGGGAACACAAAGAGCGACATGACAGCAGGTGTTCTTGCTGGGGGTTTCGTCGTGCTCGCATCAGCAGAAGACCTGACGTTGAGCGAGCGCAGATGGGACCGTGCGATCCGGGCAGTTGCCAGGGCTGGGCAGTATAGAGTTACCGATGGTCCTTCCACAACACGGTCAATGGCAGCGTGTTTTACTCGCCGGAACGGATCAGCCGTACCGATCGTAGCCGACCCTGAGACAGGAAGTTGGCTCGCGATTGCAGGCACCTGGTTTCATAACTCCGGAACGAAGCAGCCCGACTACATTCTACAGCGATATCTTCAGCTAGGTCCGGAGAGTCTCGCGCTCGAAATGGACGGTTTCTTCGGAATCATCGTCGCCGATGGCCGCACCCGGCAAGTCGTGGCCATAACTGACGTTGTCGGAAGCCTGCATATGTACTACCGCCGATGGCCTGCTGCCGTGGCACTTTCGACGTCGTCTCTTTTTCTAGCAAGCCTTGAACCCGTGACATTGGATGCGGTCGGCTGCCAGGAGTTCATTCAAACCGGCGTCATCTATGAAGACAGGACTTTCTATAACGAAGTTCGAAAGCTGCCGCCGGCCACTATCAGCGTCTTTGCCAACGGCGGCCTGAACTCGCAGCGCCGCTATTGGCGGCCCAGCGACCTTGTCGCGGAGTCACTGCGCGCGGAAGAGGCCACAGACCGCATCTGGGAGCAGCTGGGCAGTGCGGTTCGTCGAGTCAGCCGGGAATTTTCGTCGATAGCTTGTGACCTGACGGGCGGATATGATTCTCGAGTAATTACCGCAGCGCTACTTGCCCATAATAAGGCGTTTACCACCGTAGTCTCTGGCGTCGCGGACAGTGGTGATGTAGGCGTCTCCTCGAAGCTATCAGCGAAGCTAGGAGTAGCTCATCTCCACTATCCTCCAATGGTGGGCCGGGTGGCGTTCGAGAATTTAGCGCCAGTCCTAGAGTTGACCGACGGAGAGTGTGATCTGGTCGCCTATTACGATGTGGCTCGTATACATAGTGACCTAAGTGGGCGATTCGATATCAGTCTCAACGGCTCGTTCGGCGAAGTCGCGCGAGGCTACTGGTGGGAGCTGCTGTGTCCGCACACGGGCGCGCGCCGCAAGATCGATTCCGAGAAGCTTGCAATTCGGAGATATGCCGCCACCAGCTGCGGTGAGTTGTTTCGGCATTCATGCCGAATCGATTTGGCCAGGCACATCCGAGAAGTCATTGAGCGTACGATCATAGGCTTGGAGTACCATCCGAACACGTTCCAGATGGACACAGTTTATCTTGGCATGCGGATGCAACGGTGGCAGGGAAGACTGGCCAGCTCAACCAATCGAATCTGGCCTTGTCTATCTCCGTTCATCTTTCGATCCGTACTTGAGACGATGCTGCAGAGCTGTTCCGAGGTCCGGAAGCGTAGTCTGCTGGTCCGAATGATGCTAGCAAAGTACGCCGAGCCCATTGGCGCATTCCCGCTAGCAATCGGCCATCCGGCATTGCCGGCGACCTGGAGGACTATTCCGAAATTCCGTGGGATCCTCCCATATCTTGCAGGAAGGGTGGTCGGCAAGATTGGATCCCGGTTCGTCCAGCCCCATCCCGACATGCAGCAGAAAATACGAGCCGAGCTCGCGCAGAGTGAGGCAGTGCGAGAGATTCTGACTCCGAAGCACATGCGATGCATGGCGATGCTGGATGAAGCGGCGGTAACGAAGTTCCTGCAACGGGCACAAGGTCTGCCCTTTACAGCGGGCCCGGAGTGGAGCCGCCTACTGACACTCGAGTTCGCCCTCGCGCGCTCCGCAGCAGGCATCAGCGTTCACTCTGGCAGAGTTCTGCCGGAGCGCGTTGCCGCTGTTTCTTCCAAATGAAATGGCCTCACCCTTTTTATGATGAGGCCATCGCAGAACCATTTATTTCAACTAATCGCGGCGCCTTATTCTAAATCTCTCCCCTGCGCAGACGCGTGTAAATCTCGCGTACATGCTGGCGATCCACGAACCACAATGTCGCTGCGTAGGCCAGTATGCCGGTAGCAATCAACACCAGCAGCCGGAGTACAGGTGGAAGCGTGGGCGAAGTTAGCGCACGCGTCCCGGCTATCGCCATAACCATACAGAGCGAGGCGCGAATGGCGGGAAACATGGAACGGAAATATTCCCATACAGGTAGTTCGATCGCAGTTAGTGTGCGCCACACGTAAGGAGCCGTGATTACGGGATACAGGACAAGCCATGTCAGGGCGATCGCAGTGATTCCCCACCTGCTGCTGAAATAGAAGCCGGTGCAGAACACGATCGCGGAAATCACAGTATTCCACATCACGAAGCGCGAGTCCCGCATGGCAAACAGCATGTTCGGAAAGACTGTCGTGATGGAGCGCATGGCGGCGCACAAGGCAAGCAGCCGCAATGGCATGACCACCGCCAGCCACTTGGGCCCGAGGAATACCAGCACAAACTGGTCAGCAACCAACGCCATACCGATGCTTGCGGGAAACGTAAGCATGGATAAGCCATCAGTGATTCCTAGTAGATAGCGGCGCATGCGATGCTTGTCGTGGTGTACGGCAGAGAAAAAGGCTGGGGTCACGCGCGACAGCATGTTTGTGATCTTTTCCACCGGCGTGGCCGCCACTGTCCATGCGATGGTGTAGCTCCCCAGCGATGCCGGTCCCAGCATGCGCCCGGCGACCAGAAAATCAGAGTTGGAATACGCGTACCATGCCACTCGCGATCCGAGTACATCGCTGCTGAAGCGCAGGGCGTGTTTTATCCGGCTGAATCGCGGCCACGCCAGCGAATGCGGCCGTGCGATGAGCGCAGCTGCTGCGGCGACAAACGCCCCGGCGACGGTGCCGAAACCGAGGCTCCAATACCCAAATCCCAGCAGCGCCAGTGCAACCGTTGTCAGCGACTGAGTTAGCGCTCGCGCTATATCGAAGGAAGCAAGAAGCTTGAACCGGAGATTACTTTGCAACAAAGCATCGGGCACTACCTGCATGCCAGACATCAGAAAAGCTATGCTCATCACCACAATTAATGATGGGAGCTTCGGACTGTTGAAGAACCTTCCAAGAGGATGCGCTGCAGCGCAGGACAACCCAAATAGAAGGCAACCGGCGGTAATGGACAAGGCATTGATCTGTGCGACCTGGGCACCAGACATTTCGCGGATGGTTACGATTGCCTGTCCCAGACCAAACTCACTGATCACTGCGACCAGACCGGTATAAATGGTGGCCATCCCGAACAGACCATAGTCTGAGGGTGCAAGGATCCTCGCAACAATGATGGTCGAAGCCCAGGTCAACAGCTGAGTGGTCCATCGGCCGAGGCCGGTCCATGCTACAGCGTGACTGAGCGTTCGGGTCTGGCCTGTCGCTTCTTGTGCTACAGCAGCAGGGCTGGGAATAACCACTGCGGTCGCCAGCGTGTTGGATGCTTCAGAACTCATAGTGCGCTCGGCATGCCGGCTACGGACGGGGCCGCCCGGGTCAGCCTCACCGGGGCTGGTTCCGCAATCCGATCTATCGACTTGCCGATACCTAAGTACTCAAATCCCATGGCGACCATAGTCGGACCATCCAGTAGATTGCGGCCGTCCAGAATAAGAGGTCTCGACATAGACCTCTCGATTCGGCGCCAATCCAGTGGCCGGTAGGCGCTCCACTCGGTTACGATCATGAGGGCATCGGCCGCCTCGGCTGCCTGGTACGGGTCGTCGCAGTACGTCAGCGAGGGGAATACCGTTCGAGTTCTTGTCATCGCTTGCGGATCGTGTACCTGAACTCGAGCCTGAGCCGAAAGTAGCCGGCGAATCAAGTCGATCGAGGGCGCAAAGCGAATGTCGTCCGTCCCGGGCTTAAATGCCAGCCCAAGGATGCCAATCCGCTTATCTTTCAAGATCCACAGCGCCTGTCTTGCCTTTGCAAAGAACTGGTCGATACGCCGCTTGTTAATGCCATCGGCATCCCGGAGCAACCCCATATCGACACCGGCCTTCTCGCCCAACTTGATGAAGGCCTGTACATCCTTAGGCAAGCAGAAGCCTCCAAAGCCAAGCCCGGGGCGCAGGAAATGAGGGCCAATGCGAGGATCGAGGCCCATTGCCTCGACCACCTCATTCACATTGGCGCCCATGCTTTCGCAAATGTCGGAGATGAGGTTCGCGTAGGATATTTTGACGGCAAGAAAGGAATTGCATGCGTGCTTGATGAGTTCGGCGCTGTTGATGCTGGTCACAACCAGCCTGGGTGCTGGCTTCGCCGGGCATTCTCCTTTGTGTACTGGACAAGTAACATTCTTCTCGACCAGCGGCCGGTAGATCTGGCGTAATTGCGCTTCGCTAAATTCGTCTCCGACACCGATAACGATGCGATCGGGATGCAGAAAATCGGAAACCGCGGTGCCTTCGCACAGGAACTCAGGATTGGATGCTACCGAGAAATTGCAGCCTGAGTTTCGGCCATAGATAGCCAGCACGCGTTTTAGCTCCTGCCCAGTTTGCATGGGCACCGTACTTTTCTCAATTACCAGCTTGGAGCTGCCCGCCTCGGATGCTATAAGCCGCGCTGCGCTGTCGATGGAGCTCAGGTCGGCGTCTCCATCCTCCATCGGCGGAGTACCAACGCAAATGAAGATTGCGTCGCCAAAGCGTACGGCTGCGGCAAGATCGGCGGTGAAGGAGAGCCGGCCCAGCTGTCGGTTATGGGCAACAATATCGTCCAGATGCGGCTCATAAATCGGCAGGTCGCCACGGTTGAGAACATCAATCTTGTCGGCGTCGTTGTCCGAGCAGACTACCTCGTGCCCCATTTCCGCCAAGCATGCCCCCGTCACTAAACCCACATAACCACAACCCAGGATGGAGATTCTCACGACACGACCTCCTATTGAAGAACCGTAAGCAGAGCTTTCTTGATAGCCAACAACGTATAAATCTGCGAGACCATCATCGGGGCAACCAGTACTGCCGTGAGCCTTCGCGAAAGATGACGCGCACCTAGAATAACCAGCGCCATCAACGCCCAGGACCAGTGGGGTGCGTAGAGCTGAAGCTCGTCTCCCCATATGTTGTGGAACAAAATACTGAACAGTAGCCACCCCATGGGGAGCCACACATAAGCCCGGACACGGGTATCCTTCATCGCGTGATATACACACAGTACGAGCAGAATGCACCAGGCGATCGCACCCACGGCCTGTATGCCAAGGTAATAGCTGAGCCGCAAAGGTTGGTAAGCCGGCTCATAACACACCATGTCCCAACCGGGATAGCGAAGAATCAGGGGAGAAGGACCGACGGCCGGCGCGACCAGGGTATAAACGGCGTAGACAAGTGCGCTAAGCGGATGCCGAACTAACCGGAAATTCGAGTAACCGCTGACGTACGCGTGAATAGTGAAGCTGTGCCGGAAAAGAAACCATCCCATTGCCAAACCGACAGGAATAGCGCTAAGCAGGACTACCATGCGGGCACGTGTCGAACGCAAGCCATACTGCAAGAATGCGGCCGCCGGATACAACACATTCGTAATGGTCGTTCCACCACAAAGCACCGTCATGATTCCGAGGAGTCCAAGCCTGACCGCAGGATCGGTAAAGATGATTGGACCGACGAAGGCGATCGAAAGCAACCCATTCGAGATCCCAAAATGTTCCGGCAGAGCGATCGTAGTGCTGGAAGTGAAGAGGAAGTAAGTAAGGAACAACAGACCGCACTGCAGGCGATCGATGCCAAGTTTCAAGGCAAGAAACGCCAGCAACCCGACCCCTATTCCGGCTAAGGACGCAACCAGCAATCGTGCCGCGAGGATCCCCGCATACTCGGCTGGGAGGAATGTTGTGAGTGCGTGGGAGAGGGCTTGCACTGGCGGGCGCCACAACACTACTTCCAGCGGGTGAATTGCCTTCGTTGGCGCCTTCTCGTGACCGACGATTTTGCCCAGCCAGATGCTGGTATCGGAGTTGAATAGAACATTCTGTCGCTTCACAAAGACGGCGCCGGGCTGGACGCCAAGCCATCCCGACAGCCACACAAACCAGAGGAGGGCGGCGAAGCCCACGGCGGCAGCGATCGCTCGATCGCGGGCGAGGACTACGGGTCTCGCGACGATTTCAGTTGCTACAGCGGTACTCATTTGCTAAACAACCGCAGCAATCTATAGGCCAAGCTTAGGAGTAAGCCGGGTTCGAATCAGTGTTCGGTTGGATAGGCGGATTTAGTGGGGTGTAGCGACGTTACCGAATTCGCCGGGGTCGCCAACCCCGCCAGGAAGTGGGACAACTGATCTGCCAATAGTAGGTTGTATTCGCGATTGGGATGGCTGCCGACGGTGAACCGGCGAGGGTCGATGCGGCCGTCGGGAAACCGCGGAATGTCCAGCATCAAGGTCGGAATTCCTGCAGCACGCAGGTGACTGACAACGACATCCCGGTCGGCGGTGGATTGAGGTCCCTGGTCGGAAAGGTACGGCATCACGACGATCACCAATTGCGCCCCTTGTTGCGCAAAACGCCGGCTAAACTCGATCATCAAGTCCGCTGTCAGCTGACGGGCCGCCTCATGCGATTCGATCCGGTGCACCAGCCGGTCGGACAACAGGTTTGCCATAGCCGACAAAAACAGCGAGTGGTCCAAGAAAAAGTCCAGGAAGCTTCCCATGGAGCGGAACTTTACTTGACCCTTGTATTCCACTTGCTGGTTGGCAGTTCGCACAAACATGGGCTTGCCGAACGGGCAGGTGGTCGCCAGCCAGCTCTGAGGGCAGCGATTGCGATCGATCTGGAATACCCCGAACCCCAGGACGACGCTCCGGACCTGGCCGGGATAGCGGGCCATCGCTCGCTCCGCGGCGAGCAGCGCCTGGTCAGTTCCATAGCCCATGGCGGCAACGTTGATCAGGTCGTAGTCAGGCATCTGCTGCTGCAGCAACCAGGGCCAGGTATCGGCGTCATTGATGCCTTGTCCGAAGGTAAAAGAGCAGCCCGCGGCGATAATAATTGGTCCCGAGTGTGGCTGGTCCGAGGTAAGTCTTTCGCCGTTGGAGACGGAATAGACTGCGTCTGAGCGCCCGGTGTCGTGTGCCTTGACAGGCTGCTGTGACAATGCCCAGCCAAGTTCCGAGTCATACAAGTTCACCGGTGGCGTGCTTCCGAATCCATTGTGTGCCTGATGGCTTTGCGTGTGCGGATACCATGCCGGCGATGCCCATCGAATTACAGCTTCGGCCAACACGAGCGTGCCGAGGACTGACACTATTAACAGAAGCAGTTTCTTCGTACGTGAGCTTTCCATGTTACCGCTTGCGATAGACCTTTACCCCTCGAAGGTGTCTATCAGGAGTAGTTAGTGTCAAAAGCAGTACGATCCGAAGCAACTGCACGCCGCAATTCTCCCAAAGTACCTTCAGGCGGTCACGCCTGCGGGCGACAACTGCAACGGTCACTTGCTGTCCTTGGAGAAGACTACGTGGATCCAATTGCCACGCGGCTTCGTGAACGCCATCTGCAGCTTATTCAATCGCGCAGCGACTCCGGAATATACCTTGGACAGGAACGATCTCCGTTCCGGCGCGACTAGCATCGCACCGCACTGAACACACGGCTCCTCCTGCTCATAGGTTCCCCAGGGATTGCCGGCCATGTCCATCAGCATCGCCGAGAGGGCATTAGTTCCTTCTTTCGTCGAGCCCACGAAGGTCGTGCTCTTGATCGTGAGTCCGGGAAACAGCTGTGCGAGACGCTGCTCGTCGAAGGTATTCACGTGCCCCCAGGGGGGATTGGTCTTGCCGCACTTCTGACATTGGGTGCGGCCGAGGCGGGTGTCCTGGCGGTAAGGAACGCCGACGATCAGCTCATGCCGCGGTACGCGCGCCAGCTCACGAGCAGACTGCTCGACAGCCGGGATATGCTCCAGCACTTCGGAGCAGAGAACGCAGTCGAAAGAATTGTCGGCGAATTGCAGTTTCGTGGCATCGCCGGCGACCGTGGTCACGCGAGGATAGGTAAATGTCGGCTCCTCCAGGTCGAGCGCCGTGACCTCGGGGAAACGCTCCGCCAACAGACGCGAGATGTAGCCATCGCGTGCGCCAATCTCCAGCACCGAGGTGCGGCCCTGCGGCATGATGCGAAACAAATCGCCTATGCGGGCCTTTTCCGATTCGCTGGCACGATATCTTTCGAAGTCGATGGCCATATGTGGGATGAGGACCGCAGAAACGAACTCTACCTGCGCAACTCAGTGGCTTCCGGAGCTCTTGGCCAGGCTGCGCACAGGCTGAGGCTGGGTTTGCGGCTGCGGGAAAGCCGGGATGCGTGCCACAGGTGCAAAGCGATAGCGAATAATCATGGCAATCATGCGTAGCCCGAGACGAAATGCTTTCCAGGTACTGCCCGTAATTTTCGAGGTACCCGTCCGCGGTTGGTAATGAACAGGTATCTCGACACACTTGAGTTTCGCGCGAATGGCCAGGATCATCAACTCGGGCGAGAAGTGGCTGCGCCCGACCGTAAACATCGGCGCCAGGTGCTCGACGGCGCGTCGGCGCAGTAGTTTGTAAGTACATCCCACATCTGTCAAGCAGGGACCATTGTGCAGATACTCCAGTAGCTTAGCGACAGCGCAATTGCCATATCGCAGGAATGGACCCATATTTGATCCTTCCCAGATACAGGACTTCGAGGTTCGCGTTCCGAAGATTACATCGAACTCTCCAGCATAAGCCAGGAATTTATAGATATCGTCGGCCCGAAAGGTACAGTCAGATTCGACAATAATCACATAGTCTGAAGTGGCTGCGAGCAAAGCCGCCTGTGAGGCGTAACCATAACCTTGCCGCGGCTCATGGACAACCATGGCGCCGGCCTGCGCCGCGAGACGAGCAGTATCGTCCGTGCTGTTGTTGTCGGCCACAATGACTTGGTCTACTTCCGCGAGGCTCAGGAAGGAGCGCACGACGGTCGCGACCCCTTTGGCCTCATTGTAGGCCGGCAAGACGATGCTCACTGTTTTGCTGTTGTGCATAGCTCGCTCCACGACGGCGGTAGCTCCCGCTCGATCTCGAGCTCCTCGAAAGGATTGCCACGCCGTGCTCCGACGGTCTTTACCCAGTCGGCCATGCGGCGCAGTCCTTCGCGCAAGCCGATGGTTGCCGGTGCGCCAAACGCTTCGATCAACTTGCTATGGTCACTAAACGCCTCGAAGACCTCTTTGCGTGCAGGCAGATGAACAACTCCCGTGTCACGTCCCATAGCAGTCTGGACTTCGTGCGCCAGCTGGTTGACGGAGTACGGAATGTCGGCGCCGATGTTGAAGACTTGGTTATAGGTGGCGGGATACTCTATGGACGTTGCGATGACGGGCGCGACGTCGGCGATATGGGTGAATGCGCGCGACTGCATCCCGTCACCGAAGATCGTGCAGGGGAGGCCTTGCAGGATCTGGTTCATAAAGATGCCGATGACATTGCGGTAAGGATCGCCTATGTTCTGGCGCTCGCCATAGACGTTGTGGGGGCGAAAAATAATGTAGTCGAGTCCGAACATGTGGTGTGCGGCTTTCAGGTCGAGCTCGACCGCATACTTCGAGATGCCATACGGATCTTCGGGCTGCGGTAGTGTCGATTCCAACATAGGCGTCTGGCCGGCGCCATAGACGGCTATGCTGGAGGTGAACACAAAACATCGGCAGCGATTCCGGACGGCGTTGTTGATGAGGTTCACGCTGCCCAGCAGGTTGTTGGTGTAGTTGTAGTTTCGGATGAAGTGACTTAGTCCCTCTGCGGCGTAGGCAGCGACATGGTAAACATAGTCGATCGAGTCGGCGGCGAAAATGTCATTGACCACGTCCGCATCGGTCACCGATCCCACGACCAGGGTAGCTGATGGATTTACATTTTCGCGGAGGCCTCCGGAGAGATCATCCAGAACAATTACCCGATGACCCATCCTCACCAGGCAGTCAACCACATGGCTTCCGATGAAGCCGGCGCCACCGGTCACCAGAGAAGTGGCCCCATTGGATCCTGCAAGCGACTGCTCTCGGTCAGGCTGGTTGTGGCTCATGGCACTGTAGGGATTTCCTTGCGGCAGAATTTACATTTGGGACGAAGTTTGAGCGCCAGCCGCCTTGGCTGCGCGTGACTGAACTGGAACCGGAACAGGCTCCGTCTTACGCGCATAGATGGGCTGGGACACCAACGGTGGCTCGGCATAAGCGGGACGCTGGGGCTTGGTTGGAGCGGCTGCCGGCTTCTCCGTTTCCTCTTCGTGATACTCGGCTTCTGTATTGATGGCCCAGAGATCATAGTTTGCGCCAAGAATATTGCGCGCGGCGCACATAGCCGTCATCATGGAGTGGTCCTGGTTGTTGTACTTATGCATGCCATTGCGGCCTACAAGCTGAAGATTGGGTAGAGTTGTCTCGAGATAACTGCGGACAACGGCAACTTGCCGCACCCAGTCCTGGCTATACATGGGATAGGCTTTGGGCATGCGAACGACTGCACCATCCTCGATTTCCTCGGGCTGCGCCAGGCCAAGCTCCGCAATCTCGCGCTTCGCCAGTGCAATCAGCTTGTCATCCGAACTAGACCACAGATCGTCATTTTCGAAGACGAAGTATTCCATGCCCAGGCAGGTTTTCTCCGGGTCAGGTACCATGGCCGGCGACCAATTCTTGAAATTCTGGATACGCCCAACCCGCACGCCAGGTTCATGGATATAAATCCAATTGTCAGGCATGACGTGCTTGCGGTTGACGATAAGACTGACAATGAGGAAATCGCGATAGCGGAGGCAACTGGCTGCCGCAACTACTGGCGGTGGCGGCGGCGGATCGAGCGCGTTGATCAGGTCGCGTATCGGCATCGAGCTGATGAAGTCAGAGCCGGGATAGCGCTCGGCCCCGTTCGCGCCGCGGGTTTCGAGGCAGAGCACCCGGCTAAGGTCGTGAACAATGCGAGTAACCGGACGCTGCAGTAGTACCGGATATCCTTCCTGGCGAAGGCGGGTAGTCAATGTCTCCCACATCTGTCCGGGGCCACGCTCGGGGTAGTGAAAGCTGTTAATCAGCGTCTTGACCGAGGCCGTGCGCTGCTTAAAGAGCGCGTTGCGGATGGCCATGGTCAACGACAGACCCTGAATGCGCTGCGCTGCCCATTCGGCGCGAATTTCGGTACAAGGTACTCCCCATACCTTTTCGGTATAAGTCTTGAAGAAGATTTCAAACAGGCGCTTGCCAAAGCGATTGCTGACCCATTGTTCCAGATTCTGCTCGTTGTTGTAGTACGCCAACCGCGAGCGAAGATAGCTGAAGACAATGCGAATAGTCTCGATCGGACCTAGTCCAAATAAGGCATTCTTCGCTTTCAAGGGGTAATAGAAGAATTTTTTGCGATAGAAGATGCGCGACAGGCGTGGCCGGGCAAGAAGCTTGCCGCCGAGAATCTCATTCCAGACCTGGTTGACTTCTTCCCACTTTGTAAAAAAGCGATGGCCTCCGATGTCGAACAGATAGCCTTTGTAGTTTACGGTGCGGGAGATTCCACCGACGATGTCATCCGCCTCAAGGACGGTTGCAGGAACGCCGTGCTTCGACAGTTCGTAAGCCGCGGTCAGGCCAGCTGGACCGGCTCCAATAATCACAACTTTGCGTTGCTCGGGTGAGGCGAGCGTCATGCTTACTCTTTCAAACAGCCAGCAATGTTCAGCTGTCCAGGTGGGTTGGCCGGATCGGACTATCGGCCCTGAGGCCGGAAGGGTTCAATCAGCCACAAGCTGTAACCGTTGGCCGCATAGAGTTGGTTGGCGGCTTGGTGTTGCTTGAGCCATGCAAACAGACCATTGTCTGTAGGCTGGGCTATAACGGCTACGGGTCTCCGTAGCGCCAGAACCCGCTGTAGCGCATCGTCGGTCTGAACGGGATCGTCGGCTCGGAAGAACTGAGCCAGAGTCGCGCGGCGCTCTTCGAGGATGCGCGTTCCATAGCCGCGGACATCGCCGTCCAGTCCGTTGGCGCCGTGATTCACTCCGGCATAGTTCTCATCCGTGGGAGGCACATATAAGCTGCGCTCGGTAAACCCGGGAAAATAAAGGGAGCCGTCATCGACCAGGAGAACCGCATTGGGAGGAGTCATGGTTCGCGTGGCGGCACAGATCCCCGACCAAGGATGTTGGCGGTTCAAGCTGACCTGGAAGCTTCCTGTCTCCACGGGAGGACGAAATTTCAGGGGATAGGTCTCATAGAACTGGGCCGAGGTCCAACTGGTGCTTGTCCAGTATCCATAGGTGCCGAATAGAAACAAGCCGGTGAGAGTGACGCTGGTAATTGCAGCCAGGCGCGGCAACTGTTGCCAGACGCGCTCCAGAGCGAGCGCTGGAAAGACCGCCAGACACATCGCAATCGGAAAGACAAACTTGTATTCATTTTCGTAGTAGGGTATGCGGAAAGCTGCATAGAGCAGGCAACTGGCCGCCGCACCGAGCAACAGATAAACCGTTGCCTGAGGTCGTGCTCGCCAACAATTCCGAATGGTGAACAGCAGGCCAACAATCAGTAGCGCGGTGGCGATGACTGTGGCAACCAGCTTGCGTGCGGCGCTCGGAATCGTAGAAAGCAAGACTTCTCGCGTGGCGATCTGACGGTCTGCCGTGATGAATCGAACTTCCAGGTAGGTCAGCAGCCCGGCAAGCAGCACCGAGGCCGTCAGGATCAGCCACTCTCTGCGAACTGCGGCCAAGCCCCAAGCCTTGCGCTCGGCCAGCGAGGAAAGCACGCGCGCCCCAACCATGGCGCAGGCCGGCGGAAGTAGAAGCGGGTACAAAATGCCGATACTCGCCAGCAGCAGGAAAATTACCCACAAGGTAGCGTTCTGCAGCCGAGCGCTGCGCAGCATCAGGTAAATGAGCGCCATGAGCATGGCCAGCGCCATGGCCATCGGGCTGAAGATCAGAAATTTGACGACCCACGGCGAATAGCGTGGATCGCCCCAGAATTGCCGGTAAGTATGCAGCGGTGCCAGCTTCATCAACAGATAGCCAACCGGATTCGTGCCCAGTAGGAGCATGACACCGCACGCTACCTGCGCCAGCTTGCCCCCACCCATCTCCTTGGTCACGGCGATCGCGAACCCATAGGTTGCAATCAGCCACAGCAGGTTGCTCCAGATGTAGTTGCATACCGGCGGACAATTGGCGAGATAGCTTTGCAGACCCTGCAGTACCAGCGCCGGCCAAACCGGGTAGGACAGCCGGAGGCCCGCAAGGTTGGGGTCCTCAGGAAACAGATAGCCGCGCGCGAACATGTAGATGGCGTCAGCATGAAGCCAGCTGTGGCCGGAATAGATTCGCGCATCGGTATTGCCCAGCAGTGAAGAAACACAGAGGAGCGGAATGACGATCGCCGAAGCGCCAACCAGCCACTCCTGTGCCGAACATTGCGGAATCTCCGCCCGACGCTTCCATACCAGCCAGGTTGCCGGAAGATTGAGGAGTGTCAAGAAAACGGCCGCGGCACCGAACGGCATTCCCAGCCAACGAACGAGATAGAACTGGGCGGTGACGACCAGCGGTGATAGAACCACGGCGAGGCCGAGCTTGACCCAGAACGATACTTCTTCCAGCTTCAGTCGGAAGGCAATCCATATTCCCGGAGCGACCGCCAGAATTACGAAAGCTACGGCGGCAAAGCAGGAATGCAGAGTCGCAAGCATGGGTACTAGCAGTACGAAGTTGCGAGATCACACGGGCTGGCGTGCGTAAATTCCTTCCGGCTGGCGGCGTATCCGGCGGATGAGTCGCCGCATAGCGATGTAGGCCAGGAAGGGTGCGGTGAACAGCATGCGCCACGCCGCCGGGGTCCGCAGGTAATGCGCATCGATGCGCGGCAAAGCAAACGGATCGCATTCCGGCTGCACCACACCCGCGCCCGTGGCGCACGCTGCCCGATATTGCCGGCGCACCAGTTCGCGCACCGAACTGCTCCAGCGCCCGTAGGGGTAGGCGAAGTAATCAACGGTTTGCCCGATGTGGCGTTCCAGATCCAACTTGCCGCCAGCGATCTCGTGGTTCGCCTGCTCGTGTTCCAGTTCCGGAAGCGGCGCGTGAGTGATGGTGTGCGCGCCGAACTGAAAGCCCGCATGGGCGAGTTCATTAACTTCCGTCCAGTCCAGCATCGGACCCTTGGGTCGCCAGCCGTGCGTCACCGGGCGAGTCGCGGATCCGCAAAAGCCAGTTGCAAGGAAGATGGTAGCCGGCAGTTGCAGCCGCCGCAGGACGGGCGCAGCTTGGGAATAGAAATCGCGATAGCCATCGTCGAAGGTCAGCACCACCGTGCGCTCGGGCAGCCGGCTGTGCTCGAACAACGCGGTCACCAACTCGTCCAGCGTAGTCACACGCGCATGATCATGCAGCCACTGCATCTGATCGGCAAATAGCGCCGGCGAGATGTGCAGAGGTGGCGCGCCCTCCGCGATCGAGTGATAGGTGAGAATGACCGGGAAGCAAGCAGGATCCATGGCTCGATGTTCAGGCGCGTGCAACCTTGTTGTAAACCATGCCGAGAACAACTCCCATGATCAGCCCGACGGCAAACATGTAAAAGAAGCCGACGATGCTGCCCCAGAAGCTGACGCGATAGCCGGGAAAGAACTGTCCCAGCAGGCCAAGGTGCGCCCCGACATGCGGCCCTCCCTTCAGTACCAGGAAGTTGGTTGCCAGAAACAAGCCAGCCCCGAACAGAAAGCCGAGGACGATGCCCAGCAGCTTTCCATTCAGCAGGATGACCGCGCGTTCCAGTTGCTCTTCGGGATACATTGGCGCTCCTCAGGATTCCGGGCGACGAGCGATGAAATGTCGAGACAGGACGTCGAGTTCGCCGGAAGCGGTTACAGATGATCGAGGAAATCTGAGTACTGCTCCATCTCGGCGCGCGAGCGGATCAAGGTGAGCCACAGCCACAGGGCTGCATTGCGCGCCAGAGCGAAGCCGTAGCCCATGACGAAGCCAACGACAAATCCCCAAACCAGGCCGATGAGAATTCCGGCCACAGATACCGAGTAGCCCCAAAGGAATTGCCCGAGTAAGGAACCGGCGGTAATGGCCTCATCCGTCCTGCGTAGCAGCAGGACGATGGTAATGATGGCGAGCAGGCCGCTCATCACCACGCCGGCGGCGATGCCCATCGCCACGCGATGGAGCGGCGCAAACGTGCGCAGGAGAACACGAGATTGATCCATGTCTTGCAAAGGCTGCACGCGGTCGCTGGTGCCCGCTATCCTGATTTCCGAAACCAAGCTCATTGTAATCTCTGCCGGCAATGGAGATCGCGATAGCGAAGCAATCTAAACTGCGCTCCCAGCCACGGCGGCAGCAGCGGGGAATTGCAGGGAAGTTCGCATCGGCTGCTGCCAGGGAACATGGCCTAATTTCCGCTGCGCAGTTTCCTCGAGTAATTGGAAGTACGCGCGCAAGTGTGCTTCCTCGGTCCAGCGCCAGGTATACGCCTCCCAGCCCAACTCACCCATGCGGCGACGCAGGTCGGCATCGTTCTGCAAACGCTGCATCGCAGACAGCAGCCCCTGCCGGTCACGATACAGCAGGCCGCCCTGGCTTTGCTCGATGACCTCCGTCAGCGCGCCCAGATCGTGAGCGATCACCGGGGTGCGATGCCGCAGCGCCTCCAGAACGATGAGGCCCAAAACCTCGTATCCCGCGGAAGGGACCAGCACGGCGATTGCGCCGCGGTAATAGTCGCCCAGTGTCTGCTGCGACAGCGCACCCAGGAACCTGACATTGGTCATGTCTTGTGCTTTTTGGCGGAGCTCCGCTTCCATGGTGCCGATGCCCGCGATGAGCAAGTCGGCGTGGGGATACTGGCGAAACGCGTCGAGCAATGTTTCCACGCCCTTGATCTTTTCCAGCCGACCTACATACAGAAAATACGGGCGGCGGACAGAAGGCTCTCGATACTGCGAACCATTGCCGGGTTCAGGAACAAAGTGCGGCAACACGATCATCGCCGGCGCAAAGTGGCGTTCGTGGTGCATCCGACGGCTGAAGGAACTGGGCGAGATAAAAGCGTCCACGGCTCTCTCACAGTCTTGCAGCAGCGGGGTATATCTCCACAGTTGCGGCGGCCGCCGGAACTTCACGGTGCAGCGCAGGCACTCGGGTTTATCGCAAACCCGCTGGTTGTTCTTCCACAGCACGTGCATGGGGCAGACCAACCAATGCTCATGGGCCGTGTATAGCTTGATGTAATCGCGGTAATCGGGCTGCAGCCGCAACACGCCCGGCCCGAACAGCGAGATGTTGTGATAGTGAATGACGTCGAACTTCTTGCGGTAGAAAACCTCGAGGATTTTCCCTGTCTTGGGCCACGGGCTGCCGGTCTGCTGCGCGATCAGCGGCGAGAGAACTCCCATCGGGCTGCGCAGGCTGTGCACGGTGACGTTGGGAGGGTTGACGAACCTGGTTTCGGGCTCGCTTTTCGCCAGCGTTTTGTAACTGTCGACGCAGTGGATGACATCAACTTCGTGTCCCCGTGCCGCCAGCGCGTTCGCCAGGCGCGAAACAAAGATCGCATCCCCGCCAAAGCTATACGGCGGATAGAAAATCGACAGAAAGCAGAACTTAAGCGGCCGCTGCATTCGGATGGACCTCGTCGAACACCGCAAGCAACTGGCGCGCGGAATTTTTCCACGATAACTGGCTGGCCGCCGCCAGCGCGGCCTGACCCATGCGACGGCGTAGTCCGTCGTCGGTGAGCACACGCTCGATGGTGTTCAGCCAGCCCGCGCGATCGGCGGGATCGACGGCCAGCATCCCTTCGCCCAGCAGCTGCGGCAGTGGACTCTGGGTGGTGGCCAACACCGGCCTACCGCACGCGGCCGCCTCCACCGCCGGCAGCCCAAAGCCCTCGCAGAGCGAAGGCAGCACCAGCGCATGGCAGCGGTTCAGGAGCACGACCAAATCCTCGTCTTCCATGCGGCCAGTGAAGATGACATGCTCTTGCAGCTTGTCGCGCTGCACCTGCCTGGCAAGCTCCCCGTAACAGGAGAAGAACGAGTCGCCGGTGTAGTCTCCCACCAGTACGAGCTTCAGGTCGCCAAAACCATCGCGCTGAAGCAACCCACGAACCACGTCGAGCAGCATCGAGAGGTTCTTGTGTGGGCTGAAACCGCCGACATACACCAGGCACCGCGCATCCCCCGGTATTCCCCATTGCCGCATGAGCTGGTTCGCCCGGGGGGATTCGATCGGGCGGAATGCTGGATCAGCGGCTTCGCTTACCAGCCGCAAACGCGACCGTGGAATGCGAAGCCGTTTCACCAACTGCCGATGGGAAAACTCGGATACCGTGATCAGCAGCCGCGCCTGCCGAATGCCCGACCGGACCTTGGCGTGATAGAGGATTTTCGACCGTAGGCTAGGGAATACCAGGTGCGGAAATTGCTCGAAGATAGTGTCGTGGATGGTCACCAGCCGGGGCACGCCGACATAAAACGGGACGTAGGTGTAGTCGGTCGGAAAATAGATGAGATCAACGCGCGCCCGCCGTATGGCCGCGGAGACCTCCCACAGGTCCGCCAGCGAGCGATGGCTGTGCGCGCCCGCTGCCTCGGTACTGGGCACGCCGGTAGCAATTCGGCAAACCTCGACTCCCGTGGGCAAAGGGAACTGCGGGGTTTCCCGGTCGACGAAGAACGTGTACTGGTTGGTGCGATCAAGTTCCACCGCGGCCGTCAGCAGTGCCCGGGTGTAACGGCCATAGCCCCGGCTGTTGCCCCACGAAGTTGCATCCACCCCGACTTTCACGATCAGGTACGACCAACACTAGGCTTGCGCGCCGGCGAAGGCTGCGCCGAGAACGCATGCGTCGCCATGCAAAAAGCAAACGTCAGGCCGCTGTACAGGTAGTACGACCAATGTACCGGCACGACGCGAAAAACAAACCACAGTCCACGCTTTCGCCGGAAGAAGCGGTAGACGTCGAAATTCAGTGCCAGGAGCGCGACCGCACAGAGGGCCGCGGCTGCGAGGCAAATTGCGGGCGCGAGCGGCAAGACGGACGCCACACTGAACGGCAGCAGCAAGAGGCTTAGCGTCAACCAGCTCACCAGCACCGAGCTGACCCGCGAGGCGTAGTTCAGATTCAGGTCGCGCGGCATCTCGCGCGCGTTCAGGATGAGCTTGGTCCAAGGCACCGCCCGATACAGAATGTCGGCGCGCAGCAGGTTGCGCACTGTCCAGCGCTTCAGGTGCTTCACCTGAAGTTGCTTGTCGAGCCGAATGGCGCGCCCCTGCCGGGCCAGTTCTACGCCTAGCGCGATGTCTTCGATCGAAGGCGCCTTGTAGGTCGCGGCGTCGAAGCCGCCGATCTCCTCGAAGACGGAGCGGCGGATCGCTCCGCAGCCGGCCCAGAAGGTCGTGGCCGACTCGCTCGCCGTCTGGTGAACATAATGGTGCATCAGGTTCTTGTACTGCGAGATGAAGGTTTTCCAAGCAGGCTGGTCATCGTAGGAGCCGAACACGGCGGCAAGTTCAGCATCGTGCTCAAAGTCATTGGCGACGCGCGACAGTGCTCCGGGCGGGACAACCACATCGGCATCGACGAACACGAGGATGTCACCGGTCGTCTCGCTCGCGCCCAGGTTACGCGCTCCCGCCGGACCCAGTGTCTGCGGCGTGCGGACGCAGCGCGCCCCGTAACGCGCCGCGATGGTTGCGCTGTCGTCGGCGGAGCAGTCGTCGACAACGATCACTTCGAACTCGGCGTAATCCGAGTGAGCCAGCCCGTCCAGGCAGCGCCCCAGGAACATGCGGCCATTGCGGACCGGCACGACAACAGAAAGTCGTGGCGTGCCTGTGATTATGCCGGGTTCAGCTGCGGTCACTCTTATGGTTGAACTCAAGTTCTGCTCGGTTCCGCTGCAGCAGAGTTTTAACATGGATGCCCTGTTAGGTAGCCCAGGAATTCGCCCCTCGACCACGCCGTGTTCAGCAGCATGGTCAACGGCGCTGAGCGCAGGAATGCGGCGCGGTTGCGTCCGGTCTGGAATACCTTTTTCGCCTGGCGCACAAATAATACAAACGGCAGCAACGGCGTCATTGCCGCGAGCACCAATCGCTGGGAAACGGGCGCGCCGGCGAGGCGCGTGGCGGCGAACGAACGCCCCCAGACGTAGCGTTCGGTGAGCACCGGCCCAAGCCGCAGGTTCAGCCGCTGCTGCCGCACCACCACATCCGGCGACAAGGCCAGCACTTCGCTGCGGCCGGCTAGCGCGCGGTGCACCCGCGCCTCGTTGTAGGACTCGGACCATGCATCCGCCACGCGCTCCAGCGCCGCTCGCTTATAACAGACATTGGCATCGCTCACGAAAACGCTCGGCCCGCGCGGCACCGGATTCTGATAGCGCCCGAAGTCGCCGAAGTACACCGCCCAATTCAGTGCCCGGTTAATGCCGTTCTCCATGGCCCCGCCTACCGCGGCCCACGGCTGGACGTGCTCCTTCACCAGTTGCGCCGCCCAATGCGGATCGGGAATGCCGACGTCTTCGATCAGCGCAACCAGCGGCGCACGGGCGGCGCGGATGCCAATGCCGCGCAACTCGTCATGATGCTCGCGGCTGGGGCCGGAGCGGTGGGTGCGAAGCTTATCCACCGCGATGAAGTTGACGCCGGGATAGCGTTGGCGCAGCTGCTCGACCCCCGACAAGCGCCCGTTGCAGGTGACCAAGAGCTCCATCGGCGGGGGATCGACCTGCTGCCGGAAGGCGTCGAGGCACCTTTCCAACTGCAGCGTGTCGGCCGCCTCCGAGGTATCGCTGACCACGGTGATAACGACACTAAGCGCGGGAATCTCAGGCATGACAGGGTGAGCGTTCAGACTCGCGTCCAAGGTGTCAATTCAAACTTCGAGTCGGCGTTAGCGGACGGCATTGTCGTCGGCTGAAAGCCGGCTCGTTTGGAAAAAGTCTTGTCGTTTGGAAAAAGCATGGTCGTCTGGAAAAAGCCGTGTAGTTTGGAAAAATCCGGGTAGTTTGGAAAAAGCCTACGCGGGGCGCCGGCTTAAAGGCCAGGTCCACTACCTATTCCACTTCTATCAATGCATTGCCGGGACCGAAGGCATAGCCCATCCACTCCCCGCAGACGTAGCTGGTCATGGCCGGCACCAGCAGAGGCAAGCTCAACAGGAATTTGTCGGGATGGCAGCGCTTGGCGAAGACGCGCGACGCCATCCGCGCCAGGAGGACAAATGGCACCGCCGGCGCGGCCAGAAGATAGGCCGCACGCTTCACCGCGGAGATGGTGTTTCGCCGCGCTCCGGCGAAGGCCCGGCTGAACAGGTAACGCTGGCGCACGTAGTACAGGTAGTCGAAGGGGCCCCGATGATAGGCAATCATGCCGGGCACGCTGCGGAAGCGCGCGCCTTCGGCCAGCAGCTTGGGGTGCAGCGCCGCCTCCCAGTATCCCTCCGTCAGCAACTCGCGGTTGGCTTCCAGCGTCCGCCTGCGATAGGCGGCGTTGGCGCTTCCCACATTGTAGGAGTCGCCATCGCTCCACGGTGGCAGGTAGGAGTTGTACTCGATGAAGTATGTGATCCAGTCGCGCAGCCGGCCATCGGAGCGGAAGTCTACCGGTCCGCCGACCGCGACATACTCCGGCGAGAAGGCCGCGGCGACTGTGGCCAGCCATTGCTCGGACGCCAAGCAATGCTCTTCGATGATGGCGATGATCTCGCCTTGCGCATGCCGGACCCCGAGGGCGCGAAGCTGCGGCACCGACTCGCGCTGTGGCACCTCGACAAACTGTGCCTGGGGAAACCTCGCCCGCAGCCGCGCGACGTTCTCCGGCCCGCGGCAATCCACCACGATGACCTCGAACGGGGGCGCATTCTTCTGGGCAAACACCGACGCGATGCAATCATCGATAAATGGCGGCCCGACGATCGAAGCGATGACAACGGAAATGGCAGGAGAGCGGGTCATTGTGGAGGAAGTGAGCGGCTGTCGGTCAGGGGCGCCTGGCACTTAGCATTTGGCCAAACACGCATTTCGGTTTGAGACCGGAAGGTCACCTCCCGGCTAGGAGGAAGGCCAACGTGCTTGGCGGCTAGCAGGCACACTTTTATCCTCTGAGTCACATTGGCTGCGTGCCCAAGTGCGGTTAGAGCTTTGCGGGGGAGTATTGCACGGGGATGGCCAGTGTCGGGTGACAGCCGCAGCGGCCTGAGAAGTTCCGGCAGGCGGCGGATTGTTGTTCAATCCGCTGATTTTGTGAGAGTTGTATCACCAAGGCAGGCTCTCGCGGAAACCGCTTGCGGGAGGAATATTCCGAAATTCTGGGAAAAACATTTCACTGAGCGAAAGCCGGCTTTCGCTAGTCGTTGTCGGCAATTGGGATCGTAATCGAGCTTCCACAGCGTCTCACCAAAAGCCAAGAGGCCTCAGCGGAAATACATCACCTGGACGGGCTTGGGAAAGCGCACCGTGGGCGCGAAGCCGGCCCGCTTCATTGCCTCCACTAGTTCCGGGTCGGGATCGATGACCGCCGTCTCTTGCGCATGCTGCTTCAGATCGTCCAGTTTCCAGAACTGCAATGGTGAGTAGCGCGACAGGTTCACCTGCACCCGCGCCGTGGGCGTTTCCGGCCCGCTGGGCCCGAGCAGCAGGTAGACCTCGCCGGGGTGTCGCGAGTAGTGCTTCGCCTCCAGGTGCAGCAGCGAATCGTGGAACAGGATGTAGCGCTTGCCGTCCGAGTCGATGGCGCTTTCCAGCTTCAGGTACTCGCGGGTTGCGGTCTGCTGCCCGAAGGGGTCGACCGACTCGGGATGGCGCACCACCATCATCTGGTTGGCCGTACCCCACAACGCCAACAACGCCACCGCGCCTGCCGAGATGAGCCGCGCGCTCTGAAAGTGGCGCCACATCCAGCAGGCGAACGCTAACGCAATTCCAGGCAGTGCGCCGATGAAGTAGCGCGCCAGAAACGCATTCGTCTTCAGCTCGGCGACTGCGAATCCGGCCAGCGGGATGCACAGGAAGAGCCAGCCCAGCAGCTCGGCATCCTGCAGCGTCTCGCTGGACTCTGCACCCCGCGCCGGCAACGCCAGGCATACCCAGACGACGAGGAGCGCCAGCAAAAAGAAGCCGTCGGGAAACATCTCGGGGAAGACCTGCTTGAGCTCATAGAACGAGGGATGCGCCCAGAAGCCGCGCGAGAACTGATGCGAATAGGCCATGCCCAGCGGACCCAGCCCGACCGCAGGCACCACCACACCGATGATGCCGGCGATCAGCTTGGGGGAGGGACGACGGCCGCGATGCCACCGCAATAACTCGAACAGCGCGTACGGCACGACATTCAGCACCGCGTAGTAGTGCATGGTCACGGCGACGCCGAGGGTCACGCCGAACGCAATCGCCGCCCTAAGGCTGTCGCGGCGTGTCGTCGTCCAGATCCAGAGCGCCAGCGCTGACAACAGGAAAAACAGCGCATAGGGCCGCGCCTCGTAGCCGTAGTAGGGCAGCAGAGAACAGCTCAGCAGGGCCAAGGCCAGCAAGCCGTGCCGCGCATCGGTGAGGCGGCGCGCGCACTGAAAGACGATGAGCAGGCCTGCGATCATGGCCAGCGCCGACGGCAGCCGCGTCGCAACTTCGCTGTAGCCGAGTGCCCGCGTCACCCCGCGCATCACCAGGTGATAGCCGGGCGGCATCGTGTCCGAGGCATGGGCTAGCGCGTCCCACATGGTAGCCAGATTCGGCATTTGGGCGAAGCGCACAATGAACAGCTCGTCGAACCAGTACAGCCGGTGAGCCGCGATGTAGATGCTGGTCGCCAGATAGAATGCAGCCAGCGCGCCCGCGGCAAAGGTCGATATCTCAGCCCGGCTCGACGGCGCAGGCGAGGGTCGGCTCACCTGGGTGACTTCGCGTACTGCGGTGCCTAACGTCATTGCGGTGATCCAATGGCGGCGTTGCTGTCTTCGATCTTCTGCTTCAGCAGGCGGGGCTCCAATCCACCGCTTCCGGCCAAACCGTGATACAGCGCGCCGGCGACCACGCGGTGGCCGTATTCATTAAAGTGCACGTCGCCCGGGAAGTAGGCTGGTTTCACGTCGTGTGCTGCCGCCAGGGTATCCGTCAGATCGAGGACGGGCACCTGGTGCTCGGCTGCCGCGCTTTCCATCAGCTTCTGCATCGGCAATGGACCCTTCTGCGCTGGGTATGGCAGGTACACAAACATCACCCGGATGCCGTTCTGCCGACACAGCTCGGCCACGCTGGCAAACATCCGCTGGAAGACTTTGATCCGGGTTGGCGGATCCAGCACCATGCCCTGGCGGTGATAGCGCTTGCGATAAGCCTGCGACACCTTCATCAGCCCCATGTCCGCCAGCCCAAGCAGATAACTGTGCTGCGACAGCAGGTAGAAGGTGGAGAACGACGGCGGATGAAAGACCAGATCGTCGTCCTGTAACGAAAAGTATCCCTTGGGCCGGCCGTTCCAGGCATTGATGGGCTCGAAGCTTTCGTTGAAATCGTTGAAGAATACGCAGAACAGCACAAGGTCGGGATGATACTTCAGGCCCTCGGTCTGCAGGTACAGCAACTCCTGGTCGGTGCCATATCCGGGCACGCCCATGTTAATCACTTCCACATGCTGGGTGGCTTGTTCCAGCAGCTCGGTGAATCGCTGCGGCATCTCTACCCCGCCGGAGCCGAAGACGACTGAGTCACCGATGACGACGATGCGGAAAGTTCCCGGGGGCTTATCGTACGGCCTCTCCCGATCGCGCAGGCCCTTGGTATTGATTACGATGTGATACGGCTGGCTGTCGCGCCGGTGGAAGGTCAAGGCATTGGGCAACAGCTTCCAGCCGAGCACCGCATCCGGCGTCATGACGCGGTCTTCGGAGGTCAGCCGGGCCAGCAGCCTGACCGCCAGCTCCAACACGCATAGGGTCAGCAGAAGGCTGGCGATCAGCAGCAGGATTCGCGTTATGGGTCGACTGCGCGGCGGCGGCGGAGAGGTGCCGTGCAACCCCGGCGAAAAGCAGGGCTCTTGCTCTCCCGATCCGGCGAGTACAAGATCCTTACTCGCTGGGAACCCCGGGTTCGCTTGTGATGATGATGCTGGTGGTTTGGTTAGCATGGTGAGCGCACTTCAAGGAGTCGTGCCCTCATCTTCGGAAAACCGAATTCTTCAGCCGCGGGCTGCTCTATTGCTGGGCTCCGCGCCCGTCCCGATCCGGCTTCGGCAGCCAAATCCGTTGGTCGCCGATCTGGGTAGCGAGATAGTAGTTGTCGACCAGGGCCTGCCCGAAGCCTGGGCCGAAGGAGCCTGCGCGGTCGTACCACCAGTGGCCCTCTGGTCTCCTGGGATCACCCGTGATACACAAAACCACCGCGCTGAAGTCGCGAGCGCGTATTTGCTGCAGCAGCGGAACGGCGTAACCGGGAATCTTCTCGCGCACCATCGCCAGCATATAGGGATCGATCACGTAGGCTCGCTGTCCGGCAAGCACGGGCAGCAGGGCATTTTCTGCGAGGATCGGCTGGGGCTTGTCGCCGATGAAAGCCAGCGTTCTTTCAAAGCGGCGTGGCACCGCAGCCCGGTCTTCGTGGCGGAGGACACGCACGGTAGGAATCGCCGCGAAAAGAACTGCCACCGCGAAAACGGCGATTCCTCCTTCCCTGTGCTCTGGGAGCGCGCCGACGAGCCATGCGGCGATGAGTATCACGGCAGCCACTTGCGCATCGAGGCAGTGGTTGATGACCGTTCCCCGATACCCGAAGATCACCGCCGTCATGGCAAGCGTGAAGAGAAAGAACAGTACCGGCAAATTCGCGGTCCAGTTCCGCGCGCGAACTAGAAACGCCAGCACCAGGAAAGCGAGAGCCAGGAAGACGAGCAGCGGCGGATCGGTTGATCTCGCCATTTTGAAGAGATGCCACGGCGCGAGCAGCACCTGCCAGGGACTGAGGTGCGACGCGTTCGCCCGCACGAAAATGTCCAGCACCCGGCCCCGGCTGCCGGCGATCATCGCGACGATCACCAGCAAGTAGCCGAGCGCCGTCTCTGCCGCCAGGGCCACGGTTGCTTGCAGGAAACCGCTGCTCGCCAGCCAAACCAACGCCGCGGCAACCCCGAAAACCGCCGTTATCTTGGCTGACCAGGCCAGCGTGAACAGCAGCGCAGCTGGAAGCATCGCGCGCCAGCGGCCGCGCGCTTGAACAACCACCGCCAGGCCGCAGACATTCAGCGCGCAGGCCAATCCATCCGGATGCGGACTCAAGAGAGCTCCCTGCACGCACATCGCCGCCAGCGTTGCCCCAGCTGCGCACAGGGCCAGCCAAGGCTCACTGCCGAGCCCTCGCAGAAGCGCGAAGACACCAAACAGCAGCAGGCCTATCGCCGCAGCGGAAAGCAGATAAGCGCTCGCCAGAACCGGAAGACCCAGTTTCAGCAAAAGGCCATGCAGGACGAAATACAACGGGAAATAACGGGTCGCGCCATAACCATCGGGCCCGAACAGCGGACGATAGAACACGCCGTCCCTAAGATCGAAAGCCAGCGCGATATTGGGACCGTCGGCTGCGTACAGCTGGGCGTCATTGCTCCACGACACCCGGGTCCGTATCAGGACAAGGCCCAGGACCAGCGTCACCGCCGCAACCAGCAGGATCTTCGGCGGTGGCCAGGCACGCTTGCGCTGCAGCGCCCGCGTAGAGATAAATTTGGACGGGGTTTCGGTGAGCACGGTTTCCATGCTTCCTGGTTCTCCGACACTCACACCTTGGCGGCTGAGGCAAGCGGGGCAAGAATGGAGACTGCAGGAGCCCACGCCGATTTTCGCAGCACTGCCGAAAGCACATAGAAAACGAGGGCAACCACCAACAAATAGTTAAACCCGATGACCAGCGAGAGATTTTCCGAACATCGCAGCAAGACGATGTTCGTGAAAAACGTAAGGTAAACGACCGTGCTGCCAAACCAGCGAATGCAGGTCAATTCGAAAAAGAGGATCAGGAAGCTGATCAAGAACAAGCCGAGGTAGACGCGATCACGCCCGCTTGGCATTTGGTTGCAACCTGGCGGTGGGGGTAGGCAAAGCTCTCATCCTTTATTATTAGTGTCCCGACTTGGGAATCAGCTCGACTTGCAAATGTCTGGATTTCCTGAACGGGAAAACCAACGCTAGCGGCCCTGGCGGGCCACTACAGCGATTCAAGGCTCTGGATGGTCATAGCCCCCGCTGTCCGGGTGCTCTGAAATCGTCCTGCGGCCTTCCTGTGCGCTTGTAGGGGCATCCTGGTTACTGGGGGAGATTGGCAACATCGTGCTATAAGCTTGAGGCATTTAGTGGCACTTAAGTGTTTGTAGATGCCGTTGAAGTGTCTCGATCAGATGAGTGGAGTCGGTCCTGGCCCAGGGGTCTTCGAAAACGGTGGCACCCATCCTGCGACTTGCAGAATTGACCGGGAAAGTGGCCCGTACAGCAGATTCAGACCTAGCACGGCGGCGAGAAACTTCCTCGAGGCCTCGCGATCCCCTTGCAGAAAATAGAGCGAAATCAAGAATGCGACGAGGACATAGCCTAGGCTACGGCTGAAGTCCCAAACCAGAAATGCGGGCCCCAGAGCCATAGCGAATGCGGCGAGCAGGGTAAGCAGCGAGATCCAGTTGCGCCGGGTGAACAAGCTGAGCAACGCCACGGGGAACAGGATCCACGAGCTCCGGAAGACTCCCAGAAACGGCTCGGGAAATCCCGACAGTGTACCGCGGAGTATGGCGGGGGTCGCAATGTCCGTCATGCCGGTGGCGAGATGGAATTTTCTGGCCAGAATCAGGCGCAGGACGGCCCAAAGCACGACGCCGGCGACAATGGCGAGTGAGAGTAGCCGGCCCTGGGATTGCTTTTGTTCCTGCGCATAACGCACGAGTAGATAAAAAATCAGCAACGGAGCCGCCAGGATCACACGCTCATCACAGAAGCCTGCGGCAACATACGTCAGGCAGGCAAGTACCGGCCGCCGCCATGCGACCGACAGCAACATCAGGAAGAAGGCGACGCCATCGCCGAAGAAGTAGTCGCTGAAAAACGAGGCACCGAACGCGGTTGGTCCCAGACCCACGACAAACAGAGCTGCCGACACCTGATCCTGGAGAGCGCGCAAGGCGAGCGCCGCCAGCAGGTAGAAGAAGGCGAAACCGGCAAGGTGGTTCCATACCACAATCGTCCAGATGCCCGTATGGCTTATCCAGCCCAGCACCGGAATGGTAAGCCGCAGTTCCATCTTGTTCACATGGCTAGAGGCGCGGCGCTTGGCGATAGTAGGATCCTTCAGCTCCGCCGGAATCTGCGCCAATGGATGCTGCACCTTTAACTGCATGGCGCGAAGTGTGGGACTGCGCCCCTCACGCAAGGCTGGAACCATCCACCGGTACGGGGGGAAGTTCATCAGCATGGAGAGCACAATGGCTGCGATCGCCACTTTCAGGCAAAAATACCTGCCGGTCAGGTAGGTTTCGGTCAGGCGAATCATGGCCGAAAGCACTCGATCGATCAGCCCAAGGATCCGCGGCCGCGATACCTCGAGCGACGGCACACTGCCGATCGAGTTCTCCAGTTCCGCGTAGAACCCGCCCGCTGCTTTTTCGGTTTTCGCGATGGTGATGCTGTAATGCACGACTCGCCCTGTCAGGTCACCATGATTTTGAGCGCTCGAGCGATGGCCGAGAGCTCGTTTTCTGCACATCTGCAACGAACTGGTCCCTCCTGTGTGACCAACTCGCCAATAGGTGCTGTTTGTCGCTGTCCGGGAGATTTCGAACGATTCTAAGATCGCTGGCGATGCGACTGTGTGGCTTTTCGACGATTTCAACCGCTGCCGCTAGCGAACTCATATCACGCTCTCTCCCGTAGACCTGGACCTCTGAGCCGGTCCGAATCTGCCGGTACCAACTATTGCGAACTAATGCGTGCCTGACTGTAAGGGACCTGGAGCCCTATCTTCAGTGGCGGATCGCTTTGCAAGCTCCCCATCACCTTGTCCGCTACCAGCGCGTTGCCAGCGCGGTTGTAGTGGTAATCGCCAAAGGTGAAGTAGCGCGCGTACCAGCATCCGGGTTGAAGCGTGGGGCACTGCACCTTCGCCGCCAGGAATTCCGGAAACACAGATACAAACCGCTTGCAGCGGCCGGCGCACCACTCGCGCCAGAGGCGTACCTGCCAGGAATCAGCCGTGTCGTGCAACACCTGCTGCGGCCAGGGATAAACCACCACGCTGAGGGGGGCATTGCGGGCGTGCAGCTCCTGCCACAGTAAATCCATCTTGGCTTTTTCTTTCACGATGCCGCCTTCGACGCCCAGCGGAGCGTAGCCGGCACCCCAGGGATCCGCCTCATTGACTTGCCGATAGGTCCAGGCACCGCGCTCCATGTCGAAGAGGTTGTCGTCTTCGGGCTTGGGCAGGTGGTAGAAGCCCAACGCGACCAGCCGCTGCTCGGCCTGCTCGGAGAGGTAGTTGGTCAGCAAAAGATACTTAACTACCTTCATACGCAGCCGGGTGTACCAGGAGTGCTTCCACTTTTCTTCGGCGCGCCCGCCCACCGCGCCCGAGGCGCCGATGTCGTGGTAGAAGGCGGCTTCGTCACTCACGTCTGAGATGTCGATGAAGACGATAACCTCATCGGGTTCGACTCCGGCCTTCAGCGCCAGGCGCGTGGTGTTGAGGTAATTCGAGGGCGAGTAGCTGGCCACGCCGCCGTTCAGGAAATCGTATTGCGGCAGGCGGGCGGCGATCATGCCGGCATAGGTGTCGGGCCAGGGGTTCTTGCCCTCGGTAAAGGAATCGCCCAGCAGCAGGATCCGCGGCTTAGTGTTGGCCGGAGGCACCTGGCGCACGCGGTCGTCGCGCATTCCGAGATTGTTGGTGAAGAACGAATACGAATCCTTGCCCCAGCGATCGACGGCAACACAATTGGGCCGGAAGGCATGATGGCGGACCGGATCGGCAACGCGGCACGAATCCACCGCCCCAGCGGGCTTGCGCCGGTTGCGTACGACAGCGCTGTAGACGAAGTCCAGCGCCAGAAAGCCGGTGATGCACAGCGCGACCGACAGAGCCAGCAGGAGGAACTTTCCGAGCCCGCTGTGCAGTCGCTCTGCTGGTGCGGGCACTGTTTGCGAAGCCGCTGCTGTGTCGAGTATCAGGGGCAAGAGTCCGGTTGGTGAATTCCGAAGCGCTGCTCTCAGGGTTTAGCCGGCTTCTGGGGCGCTTCTACTTCATAAAGGACAGGAAAAGGCGGGCCGGCAGCGGACGAATCGACAGGAACCACCCGGTATCCTGCCTTAATCAAATCCCAAGGCATGGGGTTCACTGGCATAGCCACCAGGAAGAATCGGGGGTTGTCCGTCAAGACCTTGTCATAGGCAACGATATGGAGATTACTATGAAGGCTCCAACCGCTGGCCATGAGCGAGGAGGTGTCCTTACCGGAGTCGCGTAGCTCGCGGTCACGGCTGAGGGGATAGACGAGACGCTGGCGGATTCGGCGGTTCGCATAGTACGACAGTTCCATGAAGATATGAGGGTCGGCAACGATAATGGGCTCCGCATTGTCCGGCAAAGATGCCAGCGCCTGGCGCGCGAGCTCAGCCTCGATCAATGGCGGCCGGGCCCGCACATGCTGCAAATAGCTCATCTCGCCCGACGCCGACAAGACCAGCAGCAGAGACAAAAGAATGACCCCGACCGCGGCCAGCCCCCGTGCAGCTCTGCACAACAAGGCCGTCAGCAGGATAGCGAAACCGGGCACAGCCCATAAAACATACCTGGACAAGAACACATGGGTCGTGTGTAGCGATAACACGAGAACGCAGAATGGCATTAGTGCCAAGCCGCCGCTGACCACCCACTCCGGCCAAAATAGAGTGGGCGGCGGATCCTGGTCATGCGAGGTGCTCGAGAAGATCGCCAGAACCACGAATGGCAGCAGGCACCTGCCTAACATCTTTAGAAAGTATCCGCCGTAAAACTCCGGAATTTTGCCCCACCCGGCCGGCGACCAGGGATGCTTCTGGAACGGCGCGCTGGCCGCGATCAGCGGGTAATGCAGGGCCAGCACGAACACGACGGGCATCATGGCCGCCAGCATTGGCAGATCAGGCCTTCCTGATTTCCTCCAGCGCAGCATCTCGGCTACAAACAGGGGAACCAGGAAGAAGATGGAGTAGTAATGCGCCGCAGTCATCACCGCTACGCACAGGGCAAACAGCGGGATAACAAGTTCCCTGCGCCGGCCCGCGATGGCGGATTGCCAGCACAGCAGCGCGGCAGCAGCGCAGCCCAGCACCAGCCCATAGCTGCGGCCTTCGGTGGAGTACTCGAGGCAGGCATCGTAGGCCAGCAGCGCGGCCGCCATCGCATAGCTGGCGGGCAATCGTCGCCGGCAGAAGGCGAGCACGCACAGCACCATCCCGTAGTAACCCAGGGTGGAAGGTAGTCGAACCGCCAGTGCCTCGCTGCCCGCCAGCGGCCGAATGGCGCGAACCACTAGGGCGTAGAGCGGGGGTGCTCCATCGGCACCATCCATGGTCGCCTTGACGATCTCACCGGTACTTGCCTGCTGCACCATGTGTAGCGTTACCAGTTCGTCATTCCACATGGGGGTGCGCACATCCTTTACGATGGCGACACCCAGAGACAGCAACACAAACAGCAGCGACCAGAACCAGAAATGCCTTTCCAGGCCGGCATCGATCCGGTCCGATACACAAAGAAACGCCGAGCGCCTCGAGGAGGTCCTTGCCAGCGCTACTTGACCGGTGCATACAGTGGCGCTCATAGAACCTGCCGTCTCGGACTTCCGCCGGATGGCGCAGAGGCCGCCGGAAAGAGCGCGGCTGCAACGCTGCGGATGCAAAGCTCGGAAATCATGATGGTTGGGCTCAAGCCGGTTGCCGGCGAGCTTTCGCGGAGTGCGGAAATCGTCGCGCCCAAGAGGTCAGGGTACAGCGGTTTTCTCCTGCAGGCCGTCAGCACGATCCAGCAAACCTTGCGGCGCGCGCTTCGACACCATGGCTCGTATCCACTCCAGAGCATGCACGGCCCCGTAGCCCGCCAGCACGACCAGGATCGGCTCGATCGCAAACCGAAAGCGAACGGCTGGCCGCGTGACATAGTGCACCAGGGGAAAGAACACCAGCACGGCCAGATAAAGGGGGGCTGCCGGATTGCGGGCGTGCAGCGCCAGGAAGATTCCCAGCAGGCAACAGAAAATAACAATGGCGTTGCAAGTCAGATCGACGCTGGCCAGCTGCGGGCCGCGCCATGGATTCGCCAGATGGTTGGTAACATCAAACCAGAATGTCCATACATTGCGCAGCGTCGACTTAAGCGCAGTGGCCGGATGCGACTTCATGAACGCGATTGCCTCGCGCTTCTTCTCCTTCATGTAGGCGACTTCACCCATCTTCTGATAGAGCTTTGCTTCGTCGAGATTCCAATAGGGCGAAAGCGAAGCATCAAATCCAAAGGAACCCTCGTGGTTTCCCATCCACAACACCAGGCCCAGATTTGATCGGATAGGGATGAACTTGCCGAACACGAGATAGTTGCGGATGCTCCACGGAGCCACGCCGAGCGCAAACGTAAGCGCAGCCGTGGCCACAAATTTAAAGTAGGAGGGCGACTGTTTTCGCAGTTGCCAGAGCAGCCAGGCAAATACAAAGGGAGATAACGAAAGGATGGACGCGTTAATCAGCACTCCCATCGCCCACGACAAGCCATAAAGCAGCCAGCTCCAGAGCCGGCGCTGAGCCAGAACCGCGAGCGTTGCCCAGAAGATCACAGCAAACGAGAAGGCATTCAGGGTTGAGTCCCAGACGAACCTCGTCGGTATGTTCCAGGCCGACGGAATCAACACCCAGATCCAGCACGCGATCACAGCTGCCCTCTCGCCGAAGGTGCGTCTGGCGATTGCATAGATGGGAAATATGGTGAGCCCGACGAAAACGCAGTTCAGCGCCACCAGAATTAAGGTGGACTTCACGGTGTGGATCCCTGTCAGGCGGGAGACGCCGGCGACGATGTAGGGATAAACCGGGCAGAGCCATGCCGTAGGTCCGGTGTCGCTTGGCAAGATATGCATGGGATTGCCAAATCCTTTCCCGGACAGGATCGATCGGGCCACTTGGATGACTTCTCCGCCGGTGCTGGACATGTTCGCAACCAGCCAGGGCTTCCACTTGTAAGCGACCAAAACCCCTGCCAGACGCAGGGCAAGAGTGGTGATGGCGATAAAGGTTGGGGAGGAGCAAAGTCGCTTCAACGTTGTTCGCATGTTAGGGATTAGTAAGCGCTCTGAGTGTCGCTGAAACGCCGGAAGAGCAGCGGCCACTGCCATAGTTCTGCCTACTGGCCTTCCCTGGCTCGCACTGCCGTGTTCTTCGTCGCCAGGTATTCGTTCAGGAACTGCGCGACCACCCGGTTGCCTTCCGGCGACCAATGGTCGTCGTCCGCGTAATAGGTGAGTACGCCTTGGGAGGCGGCCTTGCGCAACACGGGCGTCAGGTCGACATACTCGATCTCCGCCGCCTCTGCGGCGAGCACTTTCTGCAACCGCTCGGTGAGATCGTTGCTTCCCCACTTGTTGCACAGCGAGGTAGCTGGAAAATCGCAATAGGGCTGATACACCCGGAACTTCATCGGCACAAAGACAAACACCAGGCGGATGCCATCCGCGGCCGCAAGGTCTTGCGCGGCACTGAGGATGTTCACCGTCTCATGCAGCGCGCCCAGCTCTTCCTGGGTTAGCGGCCGGGTCTCGGTGTTGAAGTAGAGTGTCCGGCGCTGACCGTCGGCGGCGGGGAAAATGCCGGAGTATTTGGCGCCATCCGGCTTTTGGCTCGGATTGAAAGAGTGCTTGATCATGTAGTACACGCGGCGAGTGAACGAACGCTGCCAGGCTTCGTGCCAGAAGCCGGGCGGATCGCGGATGGTGCGGTCGTAGTAGAGCACGTCGCCCAGGTCGCTGGCTTCGGAAAACAGCCAGAGAATGGTATGCGGATGCAGGGGCAGCGCATAGCGCTTAAGGACCACGAACTCCTGCTGTGGGCCATACGTCGCTTGCCCGAGGTTGGCGACGGGCTCGCCCTGAAGCTCCGCCAGGCGCGAGGTCATCAGCTCCGGGCCGGACACAGTCAGGTCTTCCACGAAGGAGTCGCCAATCACAGCGATGCCGGCCCGCTCCATTGCGTCGGGATTGCGAAAGCCGTGGCGGTCGTAGCGCACGTCCCACTGGTAGAGCGCGAGGTCGGAGGCAGGCACGCGGTAGGCAATGGCCGCACTGCCGCCGCGTGACGAGCCGGTCTGTTGCGCATGCGGACGGTGCACAGTCAGCAGCTCGGGGTCGGAGACGTTCGGTGCCCACCAGGCGTGAAATGGCCCCATGATAGAGCGGTAATCGAGCAGACCGGTGATCGCGGGCAGTTCGACCAGGAACCAGGTGAAGCAGCAGGCGAAAACCACCAGCACAATCCGGCGGAGCGTTTTCAATGTCATCGGAGTCATGGGGTCATGAAGATTGGTTAACCGGACACGGCGCTGAACTGCCGCTCTAGCGAATCACTGGTTCGTATGCTTGCTACTCTGAGCGGCCATAGCGCTGTTGGTTGCGCCTAGCTCCTTCAGCACCACATCGCGCAGTTGCGCCGCGATCAGCGCGTGCGCCTTGGCGCTGGGATGGTCATCCAGCGGCGTTACCCACAGCGTCTCCTCGGGGCCGTGGTTGCGCAGGCCGTCGAGGAGTTCGATCGCCGGCACGTTCTCAGCCGCGACAATGCCGCTGATCTTCTGGTGGGCGGCGGTGAAGGGATAGTCGTGGTTGATCTGGTGCAGCTCGGGCAGCAGCGCCACGATCACTTTGGCGTGGTCGCGGCGAGTGGCCTCTGCTAATTCGCCGAGCGCGGCCTTGCAGGCCTGAAAGCCTGGCTGGCTGTCGTCGTACAGCGAAGCGTAGTAGGCGCGCCAGTCGGGGCGCGTGCCCATGCGCCGCAGCAGGCCGTCCCAACGGTTGTAGACATACGCCACCAGGTAGGACCGGTCCATGAACGGGATTCTGGACTGCATCGGCACTGGCTCGGGATCGTTGATGAAGTAAACCAGCACCACCAGGTCAGGATGGAACTTCCGTCCCCGGGTTTCGTAGTAGGTCACTTCCTGCACCGTGTCGTAGTTGCCGACACCGGTGTTCAGCACCTCGAAGCGGTTGTAGCCGGGCACCTTCGCCGCGTTCAGCTCTCGTTCCAGCACCTTCGACGCGGTTTCGTTCGCCCCAACTCCCCAGCCAAAGGTCGTGGAGTCGCCCAGCATCATGATGCGATAGGTGCCGGGCGGCTTCGCCAAAGAGAATTCGCGGTCACGCAGGCCCTGGCTGCTGATCTGGACATCCTGGCCCATCAGGATGGCGTGCCCGTTAGGCAGGTTGGTAAAGCTCAGGTTGGGATTGGGATCGGGCTGCTTCAGTTGCACCGCGTACTTCCACATCTCCATGGAGAAATCGAGACTGTGGTAGAAGGCGACGCGCAGCGCCACCTCCAGCAGCAACGCTGCCATCAACAGAGACAACAAGATCGAAATTGATGCCTTCAGCCAGGTCGGCAGCCGTGATGTCGCCGTGCTGGGCGTCGTTTCCTGCAGCTTGGCCGGCGACGCGTCGATGTCCAGTGATGCTCGGTAGCTAGAACTCATCCTGTTGCCTATCGATTGCAGTTGAGGTGTTGGCGGAGACGGTTGTGTCCGCGCTCTCCGGAATGTAGTACAGCAACATCGACCGGCCGACGCGCGCGACGGGCTGGTAGGCCTCAAGCCAGGAGTAGCTATCGACGGAAGAGCCTAGCTCGCCGACTTTCAGGCAGACAAAGCTGATGGCGATCCATCCCGTCGCGTGCTGATGCGGCGGCAGCACGCTATAGCTGGGAAGGCCGAAGTACTTCAGGTCGAGGTTCTTGCTCCCGGAGTAGGCGACGGAAACCTGCTCAATGTGCCGCTCGTGCAGCGCGCGGGAGAGGCGCAGCAGGTCCTGACCCCAGTCAAGGTCGCTGTCGATGAGGATTCTCTCCGGATGCGAGCCCGCGAATTCGTTAAAGTACGCCAGGTAGTCGGGATGACTACGGACGGACGCGACCAGTTGCCAGGCGAGGAGAACGACGACCGCAACCCGGACAAGATATCTGCGAGGTTCAATCTGCCATAAGCGGCAGACAGCCACCGCTCCGGCGATAGCAAGCAACGGGTAGATTGGCAGGATGTGCCGGACCCCAATATTGATCCGGCTCTGCAAGCAAACCAGGAAGACCGCAAGCGAAACTATCACTGGCGCCGATGCTATCCAGTTTGCTTGTACCCAGGATGAGCTGCATAGGTACAAAGCCCCGATCGCCGCCAGGATCAGAAAGGGTATTGTCGTTTTCACCGCGATGGCGACGGGGAAGAAATACCACCAGCCGGTTTGCCTCACTTCGCCGAGCAGATAGCTTTTGTGTCCGACGGAATTCTTGTAGCGAATCTTGCCCAGGCCTTGGAAGAACGCGGGGGCGGGCACAAATGGAAGCTCCGCGACCTTGTACGCCAGATTGTGTAGGGTGCCTTGGCTTCCGATCATCTGGTCGATGGTGTAGTGTGGCCGCTCCGCGGCAGTGGTGGCCGGGCTTAGGGCAAATCGATAGCCCGCCCAGATGACCAGGCAGGCTAATACCGCCACCACCACGGCCCATCGCAGCCAAGGCATCGCGCCAAGGGAAGGGACGGCATCTTTGGATTTTCTTGCCAGCAGCCATCGCCAGGACACAAGCGCAGCGAATGACGCCAGCCCGAAGACCAGGCCGCTGAACTTGGTGATAATAGCCAGTGCCGTTGCCGCGCCCACCAGCGCCGCCCATCCGGATGACGGCTTCTCGAGAAATCGCACCAAGGCAAAGACCGCCAGCGTGAACATCGCGACCTCGGGCATGTCGGTCGTGGCCATGCCGGCGTGCCCGAGGATAACGGGAGAAGTGGTGAACAGAAATACCGCGATCAGCGCTGGGGCTTCACCGTATCGAACGCGCGCCCACTGCCACACGAGCAAAACGGTGAGCAGGAAGAAGGGAAGTATCCCTGCACGCGCCAGCGCGAGGTTATGGAGATAACGTCCTCGCGACTGCAAGAGTTCGTTGCCTTCGGTCCAGAGATTGCCGTGGTCCTTCAGTCGCAGTCCGGCAAGATAAGGTCCCAGTGCGACAGCCACGCGCGCCAGCGGCGGATGCAGCGGCTCGAAGGTATAGGTGCCGTATTGCAACCACTCCATGCCGGGGGCCACGTGGTCGGGCTCGTCGGTAGTTTGGCTGAACACGTGATAGGTCGATACAATGCGCGCGACGGCAATGAGCGCGAGCAGCAAGGCCAGGCCGGCGAGCCAGCATTGCTGCATCAGCTGCGGCGCAGAAGCAGCGGGCTGCGGTCTCTCCAAGTCCGGCGCCGTGAGAGTCTGAACCTCGCTGCTCATGGTCTGAGTCAATACCGAATCCTGCATTCCAGGCGTTCAGCTAAACTACGCGTTAGGGCGGCAGCAGCTAATTCTTGTTTGGCACATAGAGGATTGCCTGCCCGCCTTCCGCGCGGAGCCTCTGCGCAACCTGATATCCCACGAGAGACTTTTGTATAGCCGCTGGGAGCTGTGGTTCGTAGTGGTCGAACCACAGCGCCCAGACTCTCGCATCGGGATTGGCATGACAGGCTGCTTCATAATTTCGTGCCACGGCGCGGTTCCAGTTGGAATGCAGGTAGAAGAACAGCGGCGTGGAATAAAACTCGGGATAGAGGAAGATGAGGTCGGTGGGCTGAATCTGCGGCGCCAATTGCGAGGCGAAGGACTGGTAGTCGGCGCGCCCCGCCGTCAGGTTGCAATACGCGCGCAAGCCGGAAAAGTGCGCGACCGTGACCACCGCGAGAATCGCGGTTAGCACCACGGGATGCCGGCCCAGGCACACGATTCCCCCGGCCAGCACCAGCAGGGTGTACGGGGTCAGCACCACCAGCCCGCGAGCGTTGAAAATGGGCTTGAACAGCGAAATCAACCCCAGCAGCAGAAAGGGCAGGACCGCCAGCAGCAACACCAGCGCCTGCTCGCCGGTGAGATGATCGGCCAGCCGCGAAAAGATCGATGAGAGCTTTGCCCAGTGCTTCTGCACAAGAATGGCCGCCAAAGCCAGCAACAAGGGCAGCACGCTCATGCGCTGGGTGGTGCGTAACGTGGCATTCGGTTGTGCGAAAGCTCGCGCCACCCAGAGGAACGCTATGATTGCCAGCGTGCCCAGCGCGCCTGCCCGCAGCCATACCTTTTCCGATGGCCCTTCGGAATCGCGGAGCAGCGCCGGCTGCGATCGGCGCGCCGCGATACATCCGGCGAGGAACAGCACAGCTGAGAGCCCAAAGAACAACCAGCGCGCCAGCGATAGGTGCGCATCGCCGACATCCGGAACTCGTCCGTAGTCGCCGAACAATCCCGAGGAGTAGCCGAGCAGGGGAAATGCGAAGGCGAACTGCACCAATTCGCGCGCATAGATTGCGGTATTGCTGCTCAACGTTGCCAGCGTGTTGCCGTTCTGGTAGGCGGAGAAGGCCAAAAGGGGCGAGCCCAGGATCAGTGCCACCAACTGGAGCCTTAGCGCGCCGGGCATAGGCTGCTTGTCGCGCCAGGCATTTGCTGCCGTCCAGATTATGTGCGACGCCAGAATGAGCCAGAAGAAAACATGCGTGCAGACGCCCGCCAGAAGCACCGCCACATACGTCGCTCGCAGCCACCGCGAGCCGTGGTCCTGGCACGCAAGTCTCAGCAGCAGGATGGTCGACAGCAGGCCAAGAAAGCACGCGAGGGTGAACATGCGAGCCTCCTGGCTCCAGAAAATGTGTTGCCCGTTAATGGCCAGTAGCCCGGCCGCGATCCATCCCGCCTTTGTCTGCCCGGTAAGGCTGCCAAGCCACCACACCAAAGGAATGCAAGCCGTGCCGAACAGCACCGACGGCAAGCGAATCGACCAGACACTGGTGCCGAACAGGCGCGTCCAGGCCCACATCACCATGTAGTAACCCGGCGGATGCGTGTCCGAGTTGAGCGTACTGGTCACAGTCTTCAGTAATGTGAGCCGTTCTTCCGGCACGGAGATTCCATGCGGCAGCCGGATTCCGGGGACGTACATCTCAACGTGGCTTACGCTTTGCCCGGCAAGATTGCGCAAACGGAGAGCGCCGCCGACCGCGATGAGCAGGGCAAGTCCCGCTATGGTGAGCCAGCGGGGAGTCGCAGCACGGGATAACCTCACCTCCGCTGGTGGTGCAGTCGGGAGTTGCAGGCTGCTGGCATGCATCGGCGTTTTTAGTAGTGGCAAGAACGCCAGCGAAGACGGACTACCGCAGGCCCCTCGATTCCCTTTTGGACTCGCTTGCAGTCCGTTCGGGATAACAAAGCAGAATGATGGCCAGCCGACGCTGACCTGAAGCCCAGCTCTACCAGCTACGGCAGGATCTTCAGCTGAGGATGAGAAGGCGGACTTCCCGCGTAGGGCGCCCCTGGTTCCGAGTCAAGTCGCGGTGCCTTCGCCCAGGGCCGCGACGCGACCAGCGCCTTCGCCAGCTGCATCGGCTGGTAGTTGATGCTGGGCCACATGAAGACTTCGTTGGTGCACCAGCACTCTTTGGCGTGAACGCTGCGCCTGAGCGCATCGGCTTCCGGCGAAAACCACAGCTCTCGAAAACTCTTTTGCCGCAGGTTGCCAAGCTTCGGCAGCGTCTCGCAGAAGCTGACATCGCCGTTGGCGTAGACCACGCCGCTCAGCACCCCGGCGCGGCAGGGGATGACCTGGGTTTGTCGCTCGGCGGTCTTCGCTTTGGCCCATTGCAACATAGGCTCGACCAGCGAGCCATAGCGGGCTTCCTCGCGCGGTGCCCACAGCCGCCGGGCGTAGCTGTAGAGTTCGCGATAGGCAGCGAGGTCGGGCAGCACCAGCGAGGGATTCTTGCGTTCGCCCCGGATGAGCGCCAGGTTGTGATGATCCATCTTCGGGCAGCGCTCGTACAGATACGTTGTCAGCCGCTTGATCTCGTCCAGGTTTTCCGAGGTGACGGTTGAGATGGAATGAATGCGGATGCGCGGATCGCGGCTTTGCAACTCGGCCAGCGCCTCGTAAGTCTCCAGCAGCTTGGCAAACGACTTGGGATTGCCGCGGAAGCGGTCGTGATACTCAGGCGTGCCATCGATGGAGAGCTCGCAGGCAAACAGCTTCAGCGTCGGCTCCTCCAGGATGCTGGTCAGGGCTTTGATCGTGCGTTCCGTGAAATAGCCGTTGCTGGGAACATAAATCTGCTCGACGCCATTGTTGCGGATGAAGAAGCGGCAGATGTCGGCAAACTCGTGGCGCAGGAAAGGCTCGCCGCCGGAGAGATTCAGGTTCTCGATCGGGCCCAGCTCACGAGCCAGCGCCAGGATCTCGTCGAGCGTGAGGTCGTCGCGCTGGTTGAGATTGCGCCAGTAAAAACAATGCTCGCAGGTCAGGTTGCAGATCGAGTTGATAAACAGGATCAGGAAGGGCGGCGTGGAGAGCCGTGGAAAACCGAAGTTTTTCCAAGTAAGCTTGCCGTGCCGGACGATGCGTTCGAGAGTATTCACGCAATGCCTCGGGTGCCGGAGGAAGCGCGGCGGTGTCCAGTCCGTTCAAAAACGTGGTGCGCCTGGCGGTGGGCGATCTGGTGGCCAAGGCCACCAGTTTCTTCGCCTTCGTATACCTGGCGCGGGTACTTGGCGTTGCCAACTTTGGCGTGCTGGAGTTCGCCGGCTCCGTGTTGGCGTATCTGCTGCTGGTGGCCGACGCCGGGCTGGAGATGTGGAGCACGCGCGAGGCCGCCAATGCCGCCGACGTATCCGCGCTCGCCGCACGTGTCCTGCCTCTGCGCCTGCTGCTCGCCTCGGTCAGCTTTCTGATTTGGCTGGCCGTGCTCCCCCTGTTTCCTGCCTATCCCTATTTGCGAACTGTTTTGCTGATCTATGGCCTGAGCGTCTTCGCGGCGGCCGTGAACCTGAAGTGGGTCTTCACCGGCCAGCAGAAGATGACCGGCGCGGCAGGCGGGCTGGTCCTCGCGCAAGTACTCTTTGCTGGGCTGGTGGTGATCTTCGTTCATACGCCGGGAGCGTTGCTGTGGGTGCCGGTGTTTCGCCTGGTGAGCGATGCGGCCAGTGCGGTTTACTTCGCCGTATGGTTTCGCCGCGAGTATGGCGGCGCTGGACTGAAGCTGACTTTGCGCGCAGCCGGAGGCGTGCTTAGGCCGGCGATAACTATCGGCGGCTCGCTGGCCATGGGCTTGCTCAACTACAACTTCGATTCCGTTCTCCTGGGCTTTCTGCGCGGGCCGAAGATCGTCGGCTGGTACAACGCTGCCTACAAGCTGCAACTGGTTGGGATCAGCGTAGCGCTCAGCTATTTTGCCGGACTCTTTCCGGTGCTCTCCCGGACCTATGCCGCCAACCGCGAGGAATTCCGTCAGGTCGTACGCGGCACCGTGGAGCTGTGGCTGGGCTCGGTGGTTCCGCTGGTGGTCGTGGGAACGTTTCTTGCCACGCCCATAATCCGATTTCTGTTCGGACCGGCGTATGACAGCTCGGCTGCGCCCTTCCGGATCCTGGTTTGGTCGGCAGCGCTGGTCGTGCTGCGTTGGGTGTATATGGATTCGCTGCGCGCCACCGGACACCAAAATCTCGATCTGCGTTGCGCCATCACCTCCGCCGCACTCAATGTCGGCCTCAACATTCTTCTCATCCCGCGCTTTGGGATGCTCGGCGCAGCTTCGGCCACGGTGTTCGCTGATCTGGTGTGGTTCGTGATGTCCTATCATTACTTCCGCCGGGCCGTACTATCCGATGAACCGCCGCAGCGCCTCGCGGGCCCGCTATTGGGCGGAAGCGCGATGTGCGTGGTGCTGTGGTTCGCCCGGCCGCTGAATTGGCCGCTGCAGCTGGTGCTCAGTCTGACCGCATATCTGCTGGTTCAGGCGCAGTTCGGCGCCGTGAGCCGCGTCAGGACGTTTTTTCGACAATGAAGTTCCCCATCACCAGGGTATCCATCTCGCTCTTCGAAAAGGTATTGAATGCGTTGGCCGGCGTATTCACGATCGGCTCGCCCTTCAGGTTGAACGACGTATTGAGCAACGCCGGAACGCCCGTCGCCTGTCCGAAACGTTCGATCAGCTGGTAGTAGCGGGGGTTCGCGTCGCGAAATACGGTTTGCAGACGCCCGGTTCCATCGACATGGGTAATGGCAGGAAGAGTGTCGCGCCGGCAAGGCCTCACCGGAACGACGTACAGCATGTAGCGCGCCGGATAATGCTGCATCGCGTTGGGCAGTTCGAAGTAGCTTTCCGCACATTCTGCCAGCACCGACGGCGCAAACGGACGGTAGGGCTCGCGGAACTTGATCTTGGTGTTGACGATGTCCTTCATCTGCGGATTGCGGGCGTCGGCCAGGATGCTGCGATTGCCCAGGGCGCGCGGTCCCCACTCGAAGCCGCCCTGGAACCATCCGATGACTTTGCCCTGTTGCAGCTTGTCGACCACCATGTCCATTAGGCGATCGTCATTCCCAACATGCTGGTAAGGGATGTGGTTGCTGTCTAGAAAATCGCGCACCTCGCAGGGACAGTAGGCCTTGCCCCAGTAAGCGTGGTCCATACGGAAATTTCGCGGATTGCCGAGCAGCATGTTGTCGGCCCAGAGTGCAGCTCCTAGGGCGCCGCCGCCGTCGCCGGCTGACGGCTGGATGAACAGCGCTTCAAAGCCGGTTTCGCGCAGAATGCGCTGGTTGGCGACGCTGTTGAGGCCGACGCCGCCGGCGATGCACAAAGCTCGCTGGCCCGTTTGCTTGCGCAGGTGGCGCGCCATCCCGATCAGGATCTCCTCCGTCACCTGCTGGATGCTGGAAGCGATGTCGGCATAATGCTGGTTCAGCTTGCATAGTTCGTTGTAGTTTGCGGGAGGGTCGCCAAAGTAAGTCGGGAAGCCGGAGGCAGCAGTGAAGAAAAGCGTCTTGGGCGGGCGCGGCTCGCCGAATAGCTGGACAAACTTGCGGTTGAACGTCTTCTTGGTGGAATGCTGGAAGCAGAAAAAATCCATATCCAGCGAAAACGAGCCGTCTGCTTCCTGGCGGATGAGCTTCCAAACTTTATCCACATAGCGTGGCTGGCCATAGGGTGCCATGCCCATCACTTTGTATTCACCTTCATTGACTTCAAAGCCCAGGAAGGCAGTAAATGCGCTGTAGAGCAAGCCGATGGAATGCGGGAACAGGATTTGCTTCTGCAACTCGATCCGACTGCCGTGGCCTACACCCGTCGTGCCTGTGACCCATTCGCCAACTCCGTCCACCGTCATGATCGCAGCATCTTCGAACGGCGAACATAGGAAGGCGCTCGCCGCATGCGACAGGTGGTGCTCGCAGAAGAGAACGCGCTCCTTGGGAATGCCAAGGTCGGCAGAAAGCTTTGCTGCTATCCACAGCTTGTCTACCATCCAGGTGATCATGGCTTCCCGGAATACCTTGTAGGAGAGGGGATAGGTTTGCAGCACCGTCATCAGAATGCGATCGAACTTGCGGAATGGCTTCTCGAAGAAGGCTACATAGTCCAGATCACCGCCTTTGATGCCGCCGGCCTGCAAGCAGAATTGGATAGCGTGCTCTGGGTAGTTGTAGTCGTGCTTGATGCGGGTGAAGCGCTCCTCTTCAGCCGCGGCGACCAGCTGGCCGTCGCGCAACAGCGCCGCAGCAGCATCGTGGTAGTAGCAGGAAATTCCCAGGATATTCACAACAGGTGCCTCGTGATTTGAGTGTTCAATCGACCGCGGCTAGTGCCGTGTTGCCGGACCGCCGCTGGCGGTCAGTCTCTCCGCCTGCGCCGTCGCAACTATGCCGTGCTGCTTCAGATAGTTCGCTAAATCATCCGCCGCCATCCGGTGCATCGCGGGGGTCCAGTGGAAGCGCGCCTCAAGCTTCACACCGTGCGCGGCAGCGCTGCGAAAATGTTGCCGCATGAACACACAACCGATGCCGCGCGACTGGCAGTAGTCCTGGAGAAATGCCTCGTGCGCATTCATCGCAGTGCTGCTGTCTTGGACTTCGTCATATACCGGCATGTATAAGAAGACGGGAACGGCGCCGATACTACGGACCTTCGCGATCAGTTCGTCCAGGATCGCCCGGCTCAGCACTTGCGCCCGCCGCTCGTTCACGCCGGCAACCCACAAAAATCTGTCTTGCACGATCGTCGCCACATCCAAGGCCTTGGAATGATAAGGTTCGCGCGCGAGTATCTCTTCGGGAGTAGGCACGGGAACATTCGTAAGCTTCAGCCCATTTGGAATCAGTGTGAATTTTGGCTTGGCAAAAGCGAAGAACGTCCACAGATTGCGGTAAATGTCGGGATAGACAAAGCCCAGAAGTACAATGTCAGGGTGATACCGTAATCCGGCCTGCTCAAGGTACAGCAGCATCTGATCATGACCATAACCCTGTACTCCCAGGTTTAATACCTGTGTGTCCATAAGCTCCGTTTCCAGATAATGAGAGTAGGTCTCATCGTCGGAGACTTCGGTGCCGAAGCTGAAGGAGTCGCCCAGGACGAGAATACGGTGTGTGCCGGGCGGGCGCACATCGTCATACTCTGTGATACCTCTAATACCTTTCGAGTTCGAGTTCAGCACCTTGTCCTTCTGGAATGGGGCCAGGTTTCTGACGTTCGGCTTCAGGGCCCAGCCGCGAATGGCGTCATAGATTGCAAATTGGCCCGTCCACTCGGCATGCCGCTTGTGCAGCGCTTCCCAAAAGAGCCGCCACGATGCGTCATTGTCGCCCAGGATCTGCTCCTTTACCGGCCTGCGCAAGATCAGCCCAGTGGTGGCTAGCAGAACTCTCGGCAGCACCTCCAGCAGAAGAGCGAGCATGAGCAGGGAAATACCTAGCTTACCCAGCCATGCCTTGCTTTCAGGCCTTTGGACCGCAGGCTCAACCGGAGTAGTTGCAGCCATAGACATAGGTTAGTTCGAGTGCGGCGATTAAGCTGAGACTATCCTTGTTGTCGGGCCTGTGCCATGCTCTTGGGGACGCCGGGATGGTCCAGCCATCGACTCGGGCGCTTCTTGGTATGCAGCGCGTCGGAAAAGCACCGCACTACCAGCCCGAAGGGCAGGATTAGCACCGCATAGATAATCGTGAGAAGTATCCTGGCCTGGAAATTGCCTATGGTATGGGCGACTTTCTTCCAGCCTTCCCACAGCCGCCTGAGCTGGTTCCACATAGTAGCTCCTAGAAGAATGAGTAGATGAACGGTGCGATGGCGGAGCTTTGTGCCAGGATCAGCAGAACGCCAAATAGGCACAGCGTAACCAGGATCGGCGTGATCCACCATCTCTTGTTATTCCAGAAGAACGAGAACAGTTCTCCGGCGATGCCAAAGCGATCACCCGTAGTTTTTAGCAAGCCCATAGCAATTCTCCTTTATATACAGCCGAGATTGTGATTGCGGAACGATGACCAGCGCGGCATTAGTGCAGATAGGCAACTTTCCACGGCTCGGTTACGGGGACTTCCAGCGTGAAGCCGGACTGTTCCAGCGCTTTCAGGGTATTGGCGGTAGGCCCGATGAGGACGGTGTCAGAAGCATGCTGCTTAAGTTCGTCAATGTGCCAGAATTGCAGCGGATCATACCGCGAGAGATTCATGATGACATGTGCCGAATGGACGTCAGGTTGCTCGTCGCGCGGCAAGAGAATCATCGCGCACTCTTCCGGGTACTTGGAATAGTATTGCGCCTCCAGGTAAGGCATGGCATCGAAGAATAGAATGTGCTTAACGTGCTGCTGGTGAACCGTCTTTTCCAGACTGAGGTATCGGCGAGTTGCAGCTTGGGATCCGGCTCGGTCCACCGACTTGGGATGTCGCACCACCTGCCACTGGTTCGCCGTTCCCCATGCCGTTAGGACCGCAAGGATGGCGACTGACGCATAACGGCTTCGCTGCCGCTGCCGCCACAAACAGCAGGCAAATGCGACTGCAACCCCGGGCAGCGCACCTATGAAGTAGCGAGGCGCAAATGCTTTCGTGACTGCCTCGGCGATGAGAAAACCGACAATAGGGACGGACAAAAAGAGCCAACCCAGAATCTCCGTATCGGAGATCGCGTCCGGCTGTTCCGTCGTCTGCTCAATATTAAGTAGTGCAAGACAAACCATCACGAACGCCAGCAGCATCAGGCCGTTGGGAAAGAAGTCAGAGAAACTTTTCGCCAGGAGCCAGAACGACGGGTGTCCCCAGAATGCATCGTGAAACTGGCGACTGAAGGACAATATCAACGGCGAGAAAAGAAGGACGGGAATAATCGCGCCTGCCGTGCCGGCCATAAGCTTCAATGACGGCCGTTGCCACGGCTGCCAGCGAATGGCTTCCCACAACGCGTATGGCACCAGCGAAAGCGGGAAATAATAATGGATTGAGCCCCCCGCGAACATCGCTAGCCCGAAAAGCGCAGCGGATAGTCTGCTGTCGTCGCCGCTGCGAATCCACAACCATAGCGCCACTGCCGAGAACATAACGAACAGCGTGTAAGGCCGAGCTTCGTATCCGTAGTAAGGCAGTACCGAGCAGCCGAGAACGGCAACGGCAATCAACCCATACAAGCCATTGGTCAGCCGTCGCGTGCTATCAAAGGTGAATAGCATGGCGATGGCCATTGCCATGGCTGAGGGTAGCCTGTCGGCAAGTTCACCCTGGCCAAAGATCTTCTCAGAGAAACGTACGATTATGTAGTAGACAGGCGGCTGGGTGTCGGAGGCATGTCCTAGCGCGCTCCAAATAGTTGACCAGTGTGGCAGGCGAGCAATATGAACTGTAAGAATCTCATCGAACCACAACAACCGATGAGCCGACAGATACAGTGTAGTCACAAGATAATAAGCCGTTAGGCCCACCGCCAGGAGAAAATATGCGATCTCATGGCCTTGGGGCCTGAGTCTCAGCTCCTGCAATGCCATCGTCGGATCCGGGGATACTTCCAAAGTGGGCACTATTGCACCTGTTGCGGACGCTTGACCGGTGGGTCTTCCTCTAAAGTTTCGCTGAGTGCCTTGGCCACTAAGGCATTTCCGGCCGCGTTGTAATGGTTGTCGCCGAAGATGAAGTACTTCAAGTACCAGCAACCCGGCTCACCAGCAGGGCATTTCTGCTTCAGCGCAAGGAATTGCGGGAAGAGTGAGACGAAGCGCTTGCATTTTCCTTCACACCACTCGCGCCAGATGAGGACTTGGCGTGAATCCACGGAGTCATGCAGGATCTGCGCCGGCCAGGGATAGACGACAACGCTGATGGGAATGTTGCGTGCCTGAAGTTCCTGCCATAGGCGCGTCATCTTGGCCTTTTCCTTCGCGATGCCGCCTTCCGCGCCCAGCGGAGCGTATCCGGCCGGGCACGCCAGCTTCTCGTTTACCTTCCGATAGGTCCAGGCCGATAGCTCCATGTCGAATTCGTCGCCGTAGCGGCTGTCGTTGAGATGAAAGAAACCGTGGTCGACCAGTGTCTTCTCGAAGAACTGAATGATGGCGTTCGTGAGCAGGAAGTGCCGGGCAGTAAACTGGCGCAGCTTTGAATAGGTTGTGTCCGCGGGATGTTGCGAGATCGGTCCTGTGACGGTGCCGGAGCTGTCGACATCGCGATAGAAAGCGGCTTCGTCAGAGACATCGGAGATGTCGATGAACACGATGACTTCGTCTATGTCATAGCCCGCGTTGAGCACCATGCGCGCTACATTAAAGTAGTTCGAAGGAGAGTAGCTGGCGATGCCACCGTTAAGAAAATCATACTTGGGAAAATGGGCGGCAATTTGCCCGACATAGCTTTCGTTCCAGGGTACCTTGCCTTCGGTGAAGGAATCGCCGAGCATCAGGATGCGCGGCTTGCTATCGTTGAGGGGTACGGTGCGGATGTGGTCATCACGGAAGCCGAGATTGTTGGTATAGAACTGATAGGCGTCGCCGCCCCAGCGGTCCGTAGAAGCGCAGTTGGGCCGGAAAGCATGATGGCGAATGGGATCAGGCACCCGGCAGTTGACGGACTTCGGACCTGAATTGGCCGCCAGGTAAAGGCGTGTAGTGCGCGCATAATCGAGCGCGAGAAAGGCCGCCGCACTGAGCGCTAGTGAGCACAAGACCAGCAGAAGCTTGGCTTTGTACCCGGCAGCGGCAGCCGGCGTAGTGTGAAGCTCATCCTGGGTGATCGTCGGCGTGGATTTGTCCTTAGTTGTTAAGCTTTCCCGAAGCGGCTAGCGCCATAGCTCGGTGGTTGTGAGCCGCTAAGTAACTGGACGATCCAGAAGCGAGCGAACTCTGGCTTGTCGCCATACGAATAGGAGCAGGCTAAAGGCAGTCCCGAAGGAGATCAATAGTCCAAGCTTTCGGTCGGTCGTCATACCGAACCAGATGTCTACCTTACTTGAGCCCGCCGGCAAGGCGAGAAGCATTTGTCCCGTCTCGGACGTCGTCGATAGGGGAGCAGGCACTCGATTTACCCTCGCTTGCCAGCCAGGATAGTTCAGGAGCTTAATCGCAACCAGCACGGGGCCGGCAGACTGGACAGAAAACGCCTTCTTATTCGCCGACCATTGTTCAACGCTGATTTGAGATGGGCCGGAATATTCGCCTTCCTGGTTCACGAGAGCAACCGCAGGCGCAGCTTCATTCAGCTTCGAAGGCTCGCTGCCACGGGGAGATGACCAGGTCGCGCCGTTGTTTTCCAGGTGCTGCGGCATGGCCGCGAGTAGCTCGTATAAACGACGGTTGTCTGAGTCCCACCAAGTCGTTCGTACGATGATCCCTGCCATCGCCAATACGATCAGCGCCATCGATGACCATAGCAGTACCTTGTGGCGGGCGTTCGCCATAGCGGCTGCGGTCAACAATGCATAAACCACGCACACCGGCGACAACCATCGCCACGGAAATTGTATGTAGTGCAGCTCGGGAAGGGTATGGTACAGGAAAAGAGTGGGTGGAAACATCATCAGTGCCGCGAGTCCGCCGAAGAGAGTCAACGATCGCCAGTCCTGCGGGCTCTGCCGGCGAAACTCATGGGTAAACACTACTGCCAGGACCATGATGGTCAGTATGATCGCGGCGAAGAACGAAAGGCCGCGATTGAAGGTGACATATTGAGGAATATTCGTATGGTCAAAGAGGAAATTGTGCTCCGGCATCCACACGAACTTAACCGCCTGTGCAATATTCACCCACTGTCTTTCCCATGCGGCGGGAAGAAGGAAGAATGCGATCAGCCCAAAGCCCGCGATAATGGCGAGGGCTCCCCACACCAGTGGCCGGATGGAGCGAAATCGAATCGCGCTCAACACCAGGAAGCCAGCTAAGCTATAGCTCGCCACCACAGCAGCAGGCAGGTCAGTTATCCACAAGACAGCAAATATGATTGCCAGCGGAAATATTCCATCGTGTCCAGCGCGGACCACTCGGATCGCGCCCCAGATCACCAAAGGGAATAAAGCGCTGCCCAGTAGTTCGGCATAGTCGGAGCGCTTGTAGATAGTCAACAACAAGTAAGGATTGAACATGTAAAGCATAGCCGCACATACGGCATCGCGGCGCGCCAGCCACTCGCTGGCCAGCTTGTACATGCACAACCCAGCTACCGCCAAAGCTAGCCAGGTATAACATTTCGGCGCAAGATTCCAAGGTAGTAACAGACCAAGGATGGCGCCGAGAGTACGGGACAGCGGTGGATAGAAAATGAAGAAGGGCGCGCCAAAACCGTGGTTTGCGCCCGCGGTCCATACCGGAAAAACGACACCGTGCGATAGCTGTTGCTCCGCCTCAAGCCAGCCTGGAATCTGCAGGTCGAAGTCGTGGCCGCGCGGATTACCGAAGACCAGCATCGGCACCACGGCAAGCAGGGCTACAACCACGATCAGCGCGCTGGCGTTGCGTGTGAGCGGATGCTTCGTGATGGTTACGGTAGACATGTAATGAGGAATGAGTCGCTACCGGATGTGGCCGGCTCCGGCAGCAACCGCTGTGGGATGCTTGCAGTACAAGACGGCCTCTTGCGACACGAAGTAGAGATAATCGCGAATCGGAAGGAAGCCAAGATGGCTGCGGCTCATCATAATGGAGAAAACCAGCATGAAGCAGCCGACCAGGAATTGGCCCATGAGAATGATGAGGAGTACCCCCGCAATTTCGGTCCATCCCGGCATATTCAGCGGCCCGAACAGGCGCGTGACCACCAGGGTTCCCACCAGGAGGACAAATACAGCCGAAGTAAGAAGGCTGAACAGCAGGAGCCGCGTGCCAACTACCTCCTGGTTGGCGAACAATGCCGACATGCCGTGAATTACCAGGCTGACAAAGTTCATGCGCGACTCGCCTGCCAACCGGGAAGCGCGGTTGCAGCGCACGCGAATATAGGGAAGGCGCGACTTCAGGAAGGTTGCGGAGTAGTGGTTCCACAGCTCGGGACAAACTACAAGGCTATTGAGAAACGACCAGGGCAGGACGCTGAAGTTTCCGAAGCGAATGTCGCGCCCGGTAAATATCCTGTGCAGGAGCGAGTAGCAGCGATAGAGGGTACGGAAGGTCAGGCTTTCCAGTCGTCGGCCGCGCTCGGCGAAAACCGCGGTAGGGCGTCCCGCGTTCCGCATAGCTTGCACCAGTCCAGGAATATCTTCCGGCCGGTCCTCGCCGTCGGCGTCCATGACCACTACAGCGTCGGCGGTCCACTGCTGCTGCAGGTGTGCGAGGGCCACGGCGATGGCGCGCTGATGGCCCAGGTTCCTTCGCAGCGTCAGGACGCCGACCCGCTCGACGAATTCAAAGCTCAGGCTGGTCTGCGGGCAGGCAGAAGCGGAGCCATCGTCGACCAGGAGCACATCGGCCGTGAGCGAGCCGTCTTGGCGGAGAACCGCGTCGATGTTACGGCACAGCTGCAAGGCCGCCTGCCAGTCTTCGTACACGGGCATGAGGATGACGATGTGCATGGCGGTGAACTGCCGGACCTGATGTATTACTGGTGCAAGGGTTGGCTGACTGCGGTTTGCGGCAAGGAGGGTGGCGCGCCCGTGGCGCACTTCCAGATATCGAAGTACTTGCTGGAGCCTTGTTTCGTATAGCGGCGAAAAAATATGTCCCGGAAGTCGTCGCTAAAAACCTTCCTCATGGGAAAGTGCTGAGGATCCATCAGCGAGTAAACGTTGACCATGGCAAAGGGCAGATCACCTTTGGGAACAAGCCAAATGCTCGTCCGGCACTGGTCAAGATATTCCAGCGTGCTTGGCGGGATGGTTACCCCGGCGAACTGCATGTCGCCGAGGGCGACGGCATCGACCGTAAGTGGATTTCCGGCAAACACAAGGGCGGGACGCGAATAGGTCAGGCGATATCTTTCATTCCAGCCACCATAGCCCATCTCTATGGCGTCACCAGCATAGGTCTGCATTACATACCGCAGGTCGTTGTCTACGGTGGCCATGTGCTGGCGCGAGCCAAACAAGGTTGCGAACAGGTTGATGCTGGGAATAAGTGCAAGTACGGCGATGGTCATGCCGAGCCAGGTCCATAGTAAAGGAGAAATGTTCCATGCCACCGGCTGCCCAGCGCCGGCAATCATCGTGGAAACGTGAAAAATGTCGGCACCAAGATAGCCAAGGAGTGGATAAAACGGCATGAAGTGATGAGGTCCGGCGCCCAGCTTGCAGGAAGAGATTCCGATGGCTGCTATGGATACCGCCAGCGCCAGTACGAAATGCGAGTTCCTGCGCAGATAGCTTGACAGACAGGCCGGGCTCTTTCGACCGAGGTTCCATAGCAGCAACGCCAGTGGTGCAAGCACCAGAGAAAGCAGCTTGACCTCGCGCACAAATTCAATGGAGCTGAGAGATTGCCGCGACATGAGGCGCAGCCAATCGAAATACGCCACCAACGATATCGCAGGACTCAAGAAAGGTAGCAACGCTAGACCGGTGACGGTCACAACCACCAGTGTCGTCACCTGCCATCCAACCTGCTCGCACAGCAGCACCAGCAGCGGCACAAAATAGAGCACAGCTGTAATCTTGATATCCACTGCCACCGCACAAGCCGCTGCGAGCAGAAGGGCGGCCACGGTTGCGGGCAGCCTAAGGACGGCGTAGAGTCCCAACGCGACTAGAAACACTACAAGTACGTCGCCGCGCACCTGGAAAAGATAGTCATAGTACAAGAAGAAAACCGCGACCACGGCTGTGACCAGTACTGCGCCCGCGCGATCCAGTATGGTGGCATAAGCGCCGAACATGAGGGCGAGTAGCGCAACATTGGCCAGGAGCACCACAAGCTTGAGCGAACCCACGCTCGCACCAAACGCCTGCAGCGCCCAGGCATAAGGCAGATAGGCCATCGGTCCATACGGGAAGGAATAGCGCTGGGCGGACGAAACGTCATGATAGAGCGGAGCGCCTTTTGCCAGGAGATAAGAGACGGAGGCGATGTTCGGCTCTATGTGTTCGAGATAGCCGGGATAAGTGGTGTTCAGGAGCAGCAGGAGAAGGTAGCCGCTCAGGACCAGAAGGCTGACCGGCAGCCAGCAACGGCGTGATGCGGCCAGGCGCTCGAGTTTTTGCAGGCTGGAGGCTGACCCAAGCCTCAGGAGGACGAAGACTACTCCGATCAGCGCTGCAGCCAGCAGGAGAAACCGGCCGGTATCGCGCATGAGGAAGGATGTCAGCCAGCTTGCCACCAAGCTCTGATCCTCAGTCTTCCACCACGTGGGTCTGGAAAATCTCGCGATATCGCGCCCAGCGGTCTTGATCGAAGCTGCCATCGCTGCCCAGGCACTCGGATGCGGCCTTCGCCATGTAGAGCGCATGGTGGGTGTTGTCATGGACGAACAACCCCTGGCGACCAAAGGTGAGCAGTCCATGGACGCCGCTCAGCCAGCGGTCAGCGACCGCCAAGTCGTCCTCATATCCGCGCACATACATCGGATAGGCTTGCCGCAACTTCCGCGTCGTCGCACCCAGTACGCGGGAGCGAACCGGCAACCCCGTCTGCTCCAGCCAGCGGCACAAGAGTTCACCGAGTTGTACATCGGTCATCTCCCAGTAGGGCGACCCAGGGTCGGATGGAAGTTCGGCGCAGAGTACCGTTCTGCCCCGTGGATCGCGTGCACCGCTGTAGTTCTTAGGCTCCGAGAGACGCGAGATGGGAATCACCTCTTCTGGGAAGTAATGCGCGTCATACTCGGTGAACTGTTGCTGCGCGAGGGTGATATAGATCAAAATCATGCCACGGAACTGAATGCGGCTAGCCGATGCCAACGCCTCAGGCGGAGCTGCCGGACGCAGCATGCGCAACAGCAGGGAAATCGGCAGGGTAGACCAGACGTTGCGAGTGGCAAGCGTTTGGCTACGGCCATCGCATTCATAGGTGACGGCGCACACCGTGTTTGCCTGGTACTCCACCGAGTTCACCTTGGCTTGCATCACGAAGCTCGCGCCGCGCTCCTGGGCCGATTCGCCCAATCTCCGCGTGATCTCGCCATAGCCATGCCGTGGATAGAAGAACCGGCCGGCACCGGGCCGCCTGAATCCGGGGACGCTGTTGGCAACTTTGCGCAGGATCTTTCCCACCGAATTGCCGGACACGCGCCGGTGCGCCTGCGTGGCAGCTATCTCCTCGGGAGGCAGTCCCCAAAGTTTGCGCGCATAGGGGAAGTAGAACTCGCGACAGATGGTGCTTCCCAAGCTGTGCTCCAGAACTGACGCAAACGATTCCTGATGGCCGTTCATGGCGGGTTTGTGCAGCATGTCGCGGGCGACGCCGAAGGCGAACCTCTTGGGCATGCGCAAAACCATGTCGGCGGGTTTTAGCGGGAAGTGAATCCATCGGCCTTGCAGACGGATACGGCCGTGACGCGGACGATCAAGCAGTTCCTCGCCCAGGAGTTCGCGCAGGTTGCCCAGGATTTCCGGGTCGCAGGCGGGATGCAGGCGATGGCTGCCGTAATCCACCCATACCCCATCCAACTGGAAGCTGCCGGCATTACCGCCCACGGTATCGCGCTGCTCCAGAACCGTGACTCGCGCCCGGCCGCTGCGCGTCAGTTCGCACGCAGCGCCGACGCCGGCAGGACCGGCGCCCAATACAACCACATGCGGAAGGTCGACAATGGCCACTTGAGTATCTGCCACAGCTTCAGGCTGCGTCGGTCAGTTCCTGCGAAGAGCGCAGGCGGTCGAAGTGAAGCACCGTGCGTGCAAATTTGCCGCCGCCGATGACGAACGAGATCAGGCCGGAGCACAATCCGCCGGCGAGGATGATCGATTCCCACGCCAGGCCCGCGGCCAGTGCTAGCGCGGGGGAAACGCCGAAGGGCGCCAGCATGGCGACCATACCGGCTTCGCGGACACCCAAACCTCCCAGTGTGACCGGCGCCAGTGCCAACAACTTCGCCAGCGGCCAAACCAGCAGCCAGACGCGAAAATCCAGATGAATGCCGCAGGCCTTTGCCAGGCTGACACCGAGAGTGAGCAGTGCGATCTGGATAATGATGCTCAGCGCCAGCGGTACCAGAACGTATTGCGGTCGCGCGCCCATGCAGCGCGCCGCTCGACGCAGCTTCACCGCAAGCCTGCGAAGCTTGAACGGTAGTTGCCGCCAGGGCATGAATCTCAAGGCTATGAGGAAGGCTGCAAACACGATGGTGAAAAAGATCGCGAGTGCCATGAAGGCGCGGCGATGACGCTCGTTCAGCGCTCCCGGAAGAAACAGGACGCCAGCGGCAGCCACCGCGCCGAGCGCGACAATATCGAGCAGGCGATCGACTACGCTTCCCAGAAGCACGCCCGCACGGTTGCGCTCGATACGAAACGCGAGCCCCATGCGGACTATGTCGCCACCAACAACGGAGGGCAGGAAGATCGTTCCGAAAACGCCTGCTAAATAGCAGCGGGCGGCTTGCGCGAAGGTCAGCCTGGCATTGCTCAGACGCAGCGTGAAGCGCCACTTCGCCGCCCCGACGAGATGCGTTGCCACGAACGCGGTCACCACTCCGAGCCACAGCGAGACGGGAATGATGCGCAGCGCCGCTCCCACCTTGTGCAGCGGCAGAAACGACAGCAGCGCTCCCAGGATGATGAGGCTGGCGGCAATGCGCACCCAGGGGTGTCGAACGAATAGGTTGGCTTTGGTGGTCATTTCGATCTTGGCAGCAGGGCGATGCGGGAGAGCTGATCCGAAAGCAGGCCGACGGCCCAGACAATCATGGCGGCAACAATGAGCAGGCCGCCGTTAGGCGAGAACTTCCAGCGCCAGACGTCGTAGGCCAGTTTTCCGATGCCGACGGCGAAAAACATCATGCCCAAAGGGAGGAAAAAGCGCAGAGGGTTAAAGTAAATCGCAGTTCGCAGAATGACCAGCAGAAAGTCGTAAACATGCAGTGCGCGGACCTTCGATAATCCCACCCGCTTGTGATAATCAATCGGGATATAGAGGACGCGATAGTCGTTCAACAGCAGCGACATGGTGATGGTGGAGGTGAAGGAGAAACCGGAGGGCAGCAGCTGCTCGAAGCGCTGGGCCAGCGATTTGCGAAAGACACGCAAGCCGGAATTCAGGTCGGGGATGGGATGCCCCGCCAGGTAGTTCGCCAGCCTGCCCAAGACCCACTTCATCGGCCGTCGAATCAACGGAATGTGCACGTGCTTGCCGGTGCGGGCGGCCACCACCATGTCGAAGTCGGGAAGCGACTGCAACAACTGCGGGATGCTCTCGACCGGATAGGTGCCATCGGCGTCGATAATCAGGATCCAGTCATATTTCGCCGCCGCGATTCCGGTCTTGAGCGCCGCGCCATAACCGCGGTTGTACTTCTTCGAAACCAGAATGGCGTCATGCTGGCGGACGATGTTGCCGGTTTCGTCCTGCGAGCCATCGTCAACGACGATCAACTCGTAGGGATAACCCGCCCTGTCCATGACGTCGCGCACCGATTCGATCTGCGCGCCAACCATGCCGGCCTCGTTGTACGCAGGGATCACGACCGAGATGGCGACGGCCGTATCCGGTTCGGGTGCTTCGATCCACTCGGTTGCCGATGACGCGCGCAATGCGAGATTGCCAATGCTCATCTGTCCTCCGTGTTCGCCAGGTTGTCGTTGGAGTGGGCAACGTAGATGTCGCCTCCGCCCAGCGTCCCGCCGAACCTGCGAACCAGGCTGAATTTGCTTGCGATTTCGTGCCACAACTCCGGCTCGCTGGTGCGGATGGAATCCGGCATGGCGTACAGCAGCCAAGTGCCGTGTTCGCCGGCCAGCAAGTTGTCAACTTGCGCGCTGGTCTCGAGCATCGGCCAGGGCTGACCGTAATAGCGTTGATAAGGTATTGCGACCACTCCTGCGGTTGCGATCTGTTCGCCCGGTTGCCTACGGTGCTGCACGAACCGCATCGCGCCGAGGTAGTCCTGCTTGGGATAGACATAGGCAGCGCGTAGGGGTACAAGCGAGGCGAGCACCAGCAGGGCAATCAACGTGGCGCCTGCTACCGAGGCAGCGCTCTTGGACGCGCCCAAGCTACGCGCTACGAAGCGCGCCATAAGGATGGCCCCGCGCGCCACAATCAACAGGGCAAAGCCGATTTCGAAGAAGAAGAAGCGCGGCCAGAAGTTGTGGCTGGTAGCCAGGATTCCGGCTGCCGTCACCACCCCGGGCAGAATCATCAAGGCGACGAGGAAACGGTTTTGCCGCCAGTAACTGACAAGTCCGCCAAGCGCGATGCAGCCGCCGAACGCCAATGCCAGCCAGCCTCCCGCGTTAGCGGTGCGCAGTCCGCGGACGAGCTCGGCCAGCGCCCACAGCGGGCTCGCCCACTGATAGCGCACGTGCTCGCGCGCAGGTCCTACAGTGTGGGATAAGATGCCGGGGATTACCGGCGCATAGAGCAAGAACGAAATCACGATGGCCAGTCCGAATCCATGCGCCAGCCCGAAGCCGCGGCGCGGCAGGCGACCATCGGATCGCGCGGCCGCGAATAGCATCCACAGATAGACCACCGCCTGCGCGGCCACAACGAACATCATCATCAGGTGGGTGTAGATTCCGAGCGCCGCCGTAATGCCATACAGCACCCAATCGTAGCCAGTGCCTCGGCTGACGAAGCGGATGAAGAAGATGCTGGTCAACAGTGCCCAGAACGCCATGGCGGTATAGCCGCGGGCATTCTGCGAAAACCAGATGTGCTGGTAGTTCACGGTCATCAGGGCACAGGCGGCAAGCGCCTCGGCATTGCTCGTGACCAGACGGGCAAAAAAGTAAAGCGCCGGAACACAGGCGACGCCAAAGAGTACCGCCGGCAGCCGCAGCGTCCAGGAATGCTCCCCCAGCAGGCGAATCGAACCATGCGCCAGGATGGAGTACAGCGTGTGCTGGTTCTGCCCGTTGTAGTGCGTAACGATCTCGCGAAGCGGAAAGCGCACGGAGTCCAGCAGCGTAATGATTTCGTCGAACCATAGTTGCTGATTCAGCGCGAACGTGCGAAGTATCAATGCCAGGATGCTCAAGCCGGACAGCCAGCCCCATGCAACCGGTGAAGTCGCGGGTGATGACCACAGCTCGGTTGGCAACGGAGGGGCGCTCTGCGTCTGCAAGATCGTTTGCGGCTCAGAAAATACAGGCACAGAGGGAACCAAGGCGAGGACGACTGATTACCGCTGAACTCCGGCAGCCCTCGCAACAGTTACTGGGGGCTGCAGCCGCGCGGCTTGACCATTCGATCGCGACGTCATGAACTTGTTGTTACGGCTTATGGGCCAGTCACGCGGACGCCCAGCAGCCAGGTTCCGCTTCATCGTGCATGCTCGCCAGCTACTACGAGACCAAGTCCGTGCGCAGAATCTTGCCGGAGGCATTGCGCGGAAGTGCGTCTACGAACTCCACCAGGCGGGGAATCTTAAAGTCGGTCAGCCGGTCGCGGCAGAAATCAACGATCTCCTGCTCCTGGCAGGACTCGCGAGTCGCAATGACGGCCTTGACTACATGCTCGCCAAGATATCCGGGTACGCCGACCACCGCAACCTCGCGAACTTTGGGATGGGTCGCAATGACGGCCTCCACTTCCATCGGATCAACCTTCCTGCCCGCGCTGGAAACCAGCCAAGCCGCGCGACCCTGTACGTAGACATATCCGCGCGAGTCCTTGCGGCCCCTGTCTCCCGGCCAGAAGTAGCCGTGATGGAATTTCTCGGCCGTCAGTTCGGGCTGGCGGAAGTATCCGTCGGGGGCAGCCGCACTCCGGATCGCGATCTCTCCCGTCTCGCCCGGCGGGATGGGGAGCCGCGCTTCGCTAAGAATCTCGATGCCAACGTTCTTCAAAGGCAAGCCAACTGAGTCGAGTGAATCCTGGAGGTTGAGGTCCAGGTTAATGGCTGCGGCGCCGGTCTCGGTTGTTCCATAGAGCTGGCGGATATAGACTCCGAATGCCTCGCGGAATTCGCGCGCCACGGCAGCGGCCAGAGGAGCTCCTGCGGAGAACGCCAGACGCAAGGAATTTCCCGGACGAGATTGTCCCATCACGCGCCGTGCCAGCAGATCGAAGATGAGCGGCACAGCAGGGAAGACGGTGATGCGCTCGCGCGCAAACAGCTCCACCACGGCAGCACGACTGAATTCCTCCATGAGCACCAGCGTTGCCCCAGCGTAAAGCGCCGCGAGAAAGCCATTGGCAAAGCCGTGCGCATGGTACATCGGAATGGTGCAGAGCACGCGGTCGTCCGCAGCGACTCCGGTAGTCCGATTGAAGTTCGCTGCCTCATGGGCCAGGTTAGCGTGGGTGCGAGCCGTGCATTTGGGAATGCCGGTCGTTCCCGAGGTGTACTGGACCGTGGCAATTTCCGTCTCGTAGGTTCGGGAGAGCGGTGGCTCGGTCCGGTGCCCGAGCCAGCGCTCGAAGCTGCCGCCCCGGGTATAGGTCGCGAAACGCTGGCCCGTTTCGTCCCTGAGCTGCTCAATGGCCGGTAGCTGTTCCGGCTCAGCTACAACGGCCGCAATCTGGTTTTCCGTGAACACACGGCGAAGCTCGCTGAGCTTGGAGCCTGCATCCACCAGATATGCGGGGATACCGAGGCGTGCGGCTGCCAAGAAGGTGTACACGAACTCAGGGCTGGTCCTCAGCACCAGGGCGACACCGCGATCGGGTACAGCGCCCGCGCTCTTCAAACTTGCGGCGCAACGGGCTACCTGCTCTTCCAATTGCGCAAAACTGTACCTCTGATTGTCGAATATCAGAGCCGTACGCGACCCGCCAGAGCGGCAAGCTTCCTGGAAAATATGGTTCAGCATGGCTTCAGATTGAGGACTCTACGGGCATTCTCGCCCAATACTTTCTCGATGGATTCAGGACGGAGAGGCAGGCGCTCGATAGTTTCGATCAGGGTGCGCAGCGGCTTTGGTTGCGCCGGAAAGTCTGTGCCAAACAGGATGCGGTCGGCATTGCTCTCGAACTTAGGAAAGTAGTTCATCAGGTTTTGGGGCGGGACTCCCGCAAGGTCCATGTACAGATTTTCGTGCAGCCGTGAAAGATAAAACGCCTTCTCGTACCAGAAAGGCCTTCCACTGTGTGCCATCACGACCTTGAGCTGCGGGAAATCCACTGCGACTTCCTCGATATAGATGGGGTCTCCATAGAGTGTTTTGGCTCCTGGAAAATTCGAAGTTCCGGTGTGAAACATAACGGGTTTTCCGGCACTCTGGAGAAACTCATAAAACGAGTAAAGCCGGCGATCATTGGGGTAAAAATATTGATACGTCGGGAAAAACTTGAATCCCCCAATGCGATATCGCTGGACATAGGGAACCATCACTTCCGTTATGTCGGGATCGTGTGGGTTGACCGAGCAAAACGGGATCAGTTCCGGATGGCCCTCGCAAAACTTCAGCAGGAAGTCGTTCGGCACGCATCCGGTAATGGCGGAATTGTCGGCGATACAGACGGCATAGTCGATACCCTGACCCTTGAAGAACCGGATAAGGTTCTCTGGCGTCATCAGGGTCTCCATGGAGCCGGCAATCTCCGGACTCAGGCGCGCAAACTCCTCGACAATCTTAGGGTTCCAGAATTGCCGATTGCCAACGTGCGTGTGGAAGTCAACGATCATGCTGGTGTCCGATTGGGATTTATGCTCCACTACCTCGGCCGACTCTGGCGGATAGCTTGCGCTCGACATAAGCGGCCATATCCTCGACGCGATCGAAATTGTCGATACCAGCTTCGTAGGCGGAGACCTCAATGCCAAACTTCTCCTCCACCATGCTGACCAGGCGCAGTACTGCCATGGAATCAAGAATGCCGCTCGACCGCAGCGTTGTGTCATCCTGAAGGCTCGGCTTTCTGCCGTTCGGGATGAGTTCGGCGACCATCTGACGAATTTGCTGTTTGGTGTCGTCCATCATTGCCTCTCGGGTAGTTTGGAAGCCTGTTGCACGCCGGCTTCGCTGCCTACTAAGGCCGCCCAGGCTTGCGGCTGGGCGTGCAGCCGGGGGTAGAGATTCTCGTAGATCATTTCGTGACCGCGAATGTTGGGATGGATATCTTTCACGTTGTCCACGTGCACAGCGTCGAGATCCACGCCACGGAAGGTATCGCGGAGATCGATGATTGGGATTCCCAGTGGATCAATGATTTTGTGCAGGCGATTGAAGTCGGACTCAGTGAAGGACGGATCGATAGGCGCAGGAACCAGCACGATCATCATGGCCGCGCCTTGGGACTCAGCCTGTTGCTGAATCTGCTGCAGCGCCCAGGCCACAACTGGCGAGAAGTAAGGCGTCAGCTTGATGCGGACGCTGGGCAGGTGATCGGTTGGGGCAACGCCTGCCTCAGTAACTACACGCTTGAGGTAGTCGTATTTCAGATCCGTGTGACTGGCAATGAGGCGCCCTATATGGGTGCGCCATCCTGCCTTGCGGTCGAGTTCTAATCCCGAGAGTGCCACCACGTACACGTCAGGGTGGAACTGTGGAGCGGTATTCAGCGCTGTGTCCATCATCTGCAGAACGCTGTAACCGTAGACGGCGAAGTTCAGGATTTCGAAGTGCCGAACCGAGGGAAAAAGATCATCCTGATTCAACCGGCGCTCGAGCAAGGTCAGGAAGTCCTGTCCATAGGGGCCGACGGAAATCGAATCTCCAAACCACGCAATGCGCCGTGTGCCGGCAGGTTTTGCATAGAGATATTCCGGGTTAGGCATCCCCAGGCTATTCGTAATGCGCATGCCCGCCGCATAGGAACGCCGCACATTCGGCCGAAATTCATAGCGACGGAAGTCATCGCGGAAATGGACATCGTCGCGCTCGCCGGGAAGACCACCCGGTCCAGTATTCTGTTGCAGACCTTCATAGTACCCACCAGCAAGCGTGTCAAAGTCCTCGCGGTTCAAACCATTGTTCCGCATTTCGGCAATGACTTTCTTGAACAGGCGCTCGCCGTGCGACTGGCCAGCCATCCCCTGAAGCTCGTTCAACCCGAGCAGTGCCAGGATGATGCCTATAGTGGCGCAACCGGTCTTGGCGAAGGAAGACGACATCGCTAAATTCCGCAATAGTATTTCTTAGAGAATTGCAGCCAGACTCGTCTGCTAGATATTTCCGGTCTTCAGGAAGTACAGCCACTCGGTCAAGCTGTCGGCACTCCACATAGACCAAAGTACCGCCATGAAGCAGAAGGTCACGACCACCTGCACCGCATTCTGCAGCCGGCCGCCCCAAACCGTTGGCTGAGGACGCAGCTTGTTTCTGTTTTCGATCAGGACATTGCCCAGCATCGCCGATCCCAGAACGACCCAGAATAAGGCGTCGCTGATTGAGAGCCGAAACTGCCCGCGAATCCAGAAAAACTGGTAGGCATGGAGGATGTAGGTTACAACCACAACCAGTACGGTGCCCACAAGCTCGGCCTGCAGTGCGCCTTTGCGCCGCAGCTTGAAGTAGGTGGGGAAGTAGACCATCTTCACCATGAAATCTTTCCAGTAAATATTGATCCGACGCCACATATCGTTGACGCTGTGGGCCAGGAAATAGCGATGGTTGGTCTCCGGCAGATCATAGCCAAAGAGGCACAGCATACCGGCAATGATGTGGAATTGACCGGAAACTCGCAGATAGAGCAGGTAGCAGGCAACGATCTTTACCGCGACTGCCAGAGGCACGGACACTCCGGGAGGGGAGAAGTTGTCCGAAAGCTGATAAATCACTCGATAGAAGAGAAGATGAGTAGTTCCGCGGAGTATCCACCAGATCCCCTGCTGGGCGACGACGTTGATGTCGCGCTTGTAATAACTATTGCGGAAGACCTGATGGTCGACCACCGGAAAGAGCAAAAAATAGTAATTGGGCAGAAGGAAAAAATAGCTGAGATAGTCCTTGAGGTTTGCCGGGCCGGGCGTGTGTTTCAGATCATACAGGTAGATCATCATCCGAAACATGAAGATGGCGCCGAGGACGGGCCAGAAGTCGCCGGGAACAGGGAAACGGCCGGTCGCGCGCCCATAGATGCAGGCAGCCAAAATGGTGAGAAGAATGGTCACGCGTGCGCCGAATCCAAGCGGGCTTCGAATCACGGCGAACATGACCAACCCTGCGGCGATGACCAGGGTCGCAACCGCCGCGGTCAACAAAACGTAAGCGCCCCCAAGTGATAGTGCTGTCAAGAATGGCTGTTTGAGGTGAAAGGGAAGCCAGTAGGAAATGGCGAAACCGCCGAAAACGATGCAGGCAAGGGTGAAGAAAGGGGGCTGTTCGAGGTTGTAAACCCTGAAGACAACCAGCAGCAGTGACAGTGGCGTCACCAGCATGGCGAATCGCCGCGAGTCGGGCTTGCTGCGGTCGGCAGTAGCGTCGCGAGGCGGCGCCGGAGCGGCAAGAACTGGAGTTGCTACTGCGGCCATGGAAGAGAAAGTCGTTGCAAAGAACTAAGCGAAGCTACGGAGTGCGATCAGCGGTAATCATAGGATCGGCTCAAATCCATCCCTTGAGCTTGTAGAGAGCGAGTGCAGCATACTCGTAGCTGGCATGGTAGAAAGCGCGCCAGCCGGAGTGATAATACAAACCCGTAGGCGGACCGAACTCAGGAACCTGTTCAAATGACAAATTCGAAAGCCCGAGCTGCTGAAATACAGCCTGGACTCTGGGAACATCAAGCTCGGAAGTAACGATAACTGCACTGCGCCAACCTCTTATCCTCAGTATGTTGTTTACCTGGACGGCCGAAGAAAAGGTGCGAGACGAGTTGTCTTCCACGATGATGGCGTCCTTGGGGACGCCGGCAAGCATTAGCCAGTTGGCTTGTATTGCTGCTTGCTCAAGCCCATGATGGCTGCTGCCTGAGCTTATGATAATCGGTGCGAACCCGGCTTTGTAGAGCTTAAGCGCTGCCCAGGTACGCTGGGCGCCTTCGGGCGAGAGCCACTGATCGCCGACTTGGCCATGCGATAGCAGTACGATGACGTCGCTAGGGCGTGGCTCAGTGTTGCGGCGCAGCGGTGCACCATAGTAGTAAGCCAGCGGCGTCAGCGTTAGCATCGCAAAAGCAACTGCGGCCGCCAGGATGATCCGAACCGCAACCTGCGAGTGGGCTCGTCGCGAGAGTGGTTGTGGTGGTCTGCGCATCTGTCTGCATTCGATTGGCACGGGATGAAAAGGACGAGGGACGCTGGACGGCCGCGGTTGTCGTGGAGCCGGCTTCAGCCGGCTTGATCGCTGCCTGCAGACGCCAGCCAGGATTCACGCCCATGCCGGCATAAGCACCGCGGAAGACTATAGCGCCTTTCGGCTTGTCCTTACGGACGCCGTTGAAATCGAGATTGTAATCGACATCCCCACGAAACGAACCAAGATCGATCGGCGCTCCTTCGCATTTCCGGGAGTGAGGATAGAAATCCATCGCGCCAAGTTCCACAGATGCACCGGCTACATAGGCGTCAGCGGCCACTAATGGACTGGTTACGTTATCGGATGACCGCGAGATAGGCCCGCTTATAGGCAGCGAAGCAAAAACCAGGTTGCCGATTACAGCATCGCCGGTGAGAGCGGCGGATCCGAAGTAGATGCCCTTTCCGGCCGTGAAAACTGTGTTGTTGTAGACGTACGCCAGCTGCAGAGGAAAGTTCTGGCGGCGCAAGACAACGGCTGCGTAGTCGGCAGGCGCATCTACGAAGATGTTGTCATGCAGAGAAATGCGGCCAGAAGCCTGAAAGAGAGCTTCGCGATGATTGTGATAGAAGTAATTGCCGTAAATCTCGTATCGATTGAGCGAACCTATGCCGGAACTCGGGAAGGCACCTACCAGCACATTCGGCCGGTCGCCGTCAGGACTTGGTCGGTCGTCCTTAATAAAAACGTTGTTCCGGATAATGGTAGAGGTAGGTTCGGTCGGCATGCCGGCAATCGCCGGAATAGAGACTTGGTCCTTAATCTCCATGTCGTAGCCGGTCGTGTCCTGAATCAGGTTGTTTTCGATCAGGCCATGAACGAACGGCTGGGTCCCGTCGGAATTACCCAGGTAAATCCCGGTGCCTGCTTGCAGGATTTGGTTGTTGCAGATAATCCATCCCCAGGTTGGGATCTTGGTTGAGATACCATCCGTTTGTTGGTTTCCACCTTGTCCGACCAAGACATTGCCCTGGATCCGGATGTCGTGGGTGTGGTTCTGCAAGCCGCCTTTGGCACTGATACCGAACGCACCAGGGATGTTGCGGCTGTTGATGCGCAGACTCTCGATTGCGACATAGCTACTGTTCACGATTTCGACAGTGTTGCTACCAGCTTCCCCGGCGATCAGTGCAGGCGGGCCCGAGGATGGGCCGGTAACGGTGATCCATGCATCGAGCCGGCCATTCAGGTTGGTAATCGCTAGCGGCGGATACTGTCCGGGGGCAAGAATCATGGTATCGCCCGGTTGAAGGGTGCGCATAAGCTGACGGTAATTCGAAGGGTTAGCGCTGCGAGTACTGGCCAATGCTGAGGCTGCCAGGCTGAGTAAAGCCAGTCCAACGAAAAACACCCGCCACATCGACCGCTTAGTCATTTCGGAGCTTCTGCTGGGTAGATAGACAGCTAGTGATTCTCCGCGACCGTTTGCGGAACCATCTTCTCCAGACGCGACAGGCGTTGCTCCAGATCGTCGATCTTTTGCTGTTGCGTGCTGATGACTGCCGCTTCCGCCTGCGCACGATGGTACTGCCGCTGTACCTCATTCAGCAGCATGCTGGTCAGATACTGGTAGCGGACCGCGTAAGGATTGCCGTCTTTGTCGTTGGCTACTAACTCCGGATAGACTGCTGCGACCTCCTCGGCGATCAGTCCAAATTGCAGCGTGTGGTCGCCTTTGGCATAGTCAGGTTTGTAGTAGAAGGTTACGGGCCGCAGCTTCATCAGATTACCGGTACTATCGCCCATATCGCGTACCTGCTCTTTGAAGCGCAGCGAGGAAGTTTGCGTCCCTAGCAGGCCAAAGTCGTTCACATAGACGGGCAGACCGCCGGCAGAAATTCCGTTGTAGATGGCGGGAATGTAGGCGGCGCTCTGTTGCCCGCTTCCGATGCGGATGGTGTTGCTCTCATCCGAACCCGAGCCGGAGAAGGCGCCGATATAGATGTTGAACATTCCGGAGGCGAGGTGTCCGCCTGCAGCGGTGCCGATCACAACATTGGCATCGCCGTTTGTATTGTTATGCCCCGCTCCGTTCCCCAGGAATACATTGCCTCCGCCGCTAGTATTGGCATAGCCGGTTTGGTTGCCGACGAAGATGTTCTCTATTCCCGTGGTATTGTTCAAACCTGCCGACGAGCCGACCATGACATTTTGGTTGCCGCTGGTATTGCTCATCCCGGCACCGTAACCGGCAAAAACGTTGTACTGTCCCTGTCCGGTCAAATTATCGGCACCCGCGCCAAGCCCCACGAACAGGTTTTGGTCACCTGAGCTACCCGGATTCAGAATGCTCTGCCCACCGATCTGGTAGGTCTGGCTGACATTCATCGAGCCGCTCACGTCCAGTTTCGCGGCAGGATTCGTGGTCCCTACACCAACCATTCCGCTGCTGTTCTGATAAAGGGTTGAATTTACTATGAACACAGAATCCGCCCATATCGGAATGTAATTCGTTGTGCCCATTCCCCCGATGATGGGTCCGGGAGGAGGAATGGGTGAGATCCCTGATTCGGTGGAGGCGGAGTTGGGTTGCTGGGCCATGGTGAGAGAGCATAACGCGAGAATCGTAACGACGGGCGCGAAGCGGATGTGACGCATTAGAAACTCCCGAGAGAGATGGATTGCTGTAGTCGTGTGATTTGTCGGAACAGAGCTCGATTAGCTTGGTTCTACCTTGTAGTCATCCACGCGAACGGAAATCGACCGTTGTATCGGCTCGACCGAGATAATGAGCACGCGATCGCCATTGCGCGCGGTGAGGATGCCTTCGAGACCATGTAGCGCTCCGCCGGAGATGCGGACGCGCTGTCCCACCTCAAGAAACGGACAAATCTGGTAAGGAAGCTTGCTGGCCAGCAACACCTCGACGGAGCGAATTTGACTGTCGGGGATGGGCACGGCCTCGTGCCGCGCGCCAACGAACCGTATCACCCCGGTGGTATTCATCACGCGCGCCCACGTTTCCGGCAGCAGTCGCGTATGAACGAAGGCATAGCAGCTAAACAGCGGCAGTTGCACCACCTTGTTGCGATCGCTCCAGCGATGCACCTCGCTGACGAGGGGAAGAAAGGTGGTTAAGCCTTGTCGCTGGAGGTTAGAGACCACGGACTTTTCGTGCTGTGGTTTGGTGTGGATGGCGTACCACTGCGCCCCCGGAGTGTCGAGCGGAGCCGGCTGCAGATTCATGTTCGGCAAGCACTCTGATGAGCACATACGTACACCTCTATCCTCTGAGTCACATTTGCCGCGTGCCCAGGTGCGCTTTCTTTCCTGACAGGGGGAGTTGCAAGAAGATGGCCAGATTCCCGGACCGGGGTTTTCGGCCGGCGGTTTCGGCTAGCTGACCGGCCAAGCCAATCTCATCTCGGCCGTCGTACTTACGGCGTGGCAGATCGCACTTGTGTTCTGACCAAGGGTAGTAAAGCGTATGGGCTTGGCAACACTCTCGTAGAAGAGATGGCCCTGTGCAGCCAGCCTTTGGCGACGCCGAAGGAAAGCAGGAACCCAAACGTCCGGCTCTCTGGGAAAAAAATTTCCTGTGTTTGAGGTGCGACAAGAGCGCTCCCCTTAGGCATTTGCTGATCGTAGAAAGCGGTGGGATGTGAGCGCTCCCTCTATGAGCATTTAACCTCACTCCCAGCAGCGAGATACAACCACCAACGGACGCGCCTACCGGCCTGTTGGATGGATTGGAACCCAATCTGCCTTTCACCAATACTCCCAATAGCCGTTGGGCGAGGACGGAAACATGCTGGCTGGCGCGCGACGCGCGCCGTCTCTTTCGGATTTGCGGCGTCATTGGATACTTGCCGGCAGTCAAGAATTCATCGGTAGCGAAAAGGGCAACTGGGCAACTAGCAGGGTCTTCAGGTAGACACAAACGTCCTCAGAACGGCGCAACGGCAGCGGTGATCCGTCCGGCTCGATGGGCCGCAGTATCCCGTTAGCTTCGCAACGACCCAAGAGATTGGGAAAAGTGTTTCACAGAAAGCAGAGGTTCCAGCTAACCCGCGGGGTCTTATGGCCGAGGTGAACGTACTCAGCGTCTCGACGGTTTTCCCCAATCCCGCTGAGGAAACCCTTGGGTTGTTCGTTCGAAACCGCCTGCAGCATCTGGCAGCGCTGCTCCCGGTACGGGTAGTGGCGCCCGTCGCAGTGATCGATTACGCTGCCCGCAAACTGACGAACGGAGCCATTCCAGCGCACCGCCGCGATGACGCCCTGGAAGTGGATTATCCCCGATGGTTTTACCCGCCGTTCGGCAACGCCGCTAGCGCCATCTTCCTTGCGGTGCGCCTGCTGCCGTACCTCGGCCGCTTGCGCCGGGAATATCCCTTTCAATTGATTGACGCGCACTTTGGCTACCCCGAGGGAATTGCTGCTGCCGTAGTGGGCGCGGCAGTCGGCTGCCCGTTCACCATTACATTGCGCGGCAACGAAACCATGCACGCGGCCTCGGCGCTTAAGCGGCGGCTGATGAGCTGGTCCGTGCGCCGCGCGGCGCGCGTGATCGCTGTCTCGGAAAGCCTATGCCATTTCGCCCTGGAATTGGGCGCCGACGCCGCTCGCCTGCGAACCATACCCAACGGCATTGACTCGTCCATCTTCTTCCCACGCCCTCGGCGTGAGGCCCGGCAGCGGCTGGGCATTCCGGCAGACGTACCGGTAATCCTCTCGGCCGGTTACCTCATCGAGCGCAAAGGCCATCATCGTGTAATCGAGGCGCTGGCCGAGTTGCGGCATTCGGGCTGCAAAGCGGAACTGTGGATCATGGGCGGGCCAGGGCGGGAAGGCTCCTTCGCCCAAGAGATCGAGGCTGCGGTCCAGCGACGTGGCCTGGAGAGTGCTGTGCATTTTGCCGGAGTTGTTAAGCCGCCCCTTCTGGCCGATTACATGGCGGCGGCGGATGTCTTTTGCCTGGCCAGCTCTCGCGAGGGCTGGCCGAATGTGGTTCATGAAGCCCTGGGTTGCGGAGTTCCGGTGGTGGTGACCAATGTCGGGGGTGCCCGCGACATGGTGCCGTCGGATGACTTTGGGTTCGTGGTGCCCGTCGGCGATCCGGCGGTCTTGAGGCTCGCGCTGGCTAAAGCGCTCCACGCCGGCTGGGACCATGCCCGGATTGCGGCCTGGGGCCAGCAGCGGTCGTGGACGAAGGTCGCGGCCGAAACCGCCTCCGTATTGCGCGAAGCGGCGGCCGAAGGGAAGGGAAATTAGATGCGAATCCTGGTGACTGGCGGCGCCGGATTTATCGGCTCGCACCTAAGCGAGCGACTGCTGCGCGATCGACACCTGGTAGCTATCGTGGATGAGCTGAACGATTTCTACTCGCCCGCGGTGAAGCGCGCCAACCTGCGCAGCGTGCTCCGCGCAGGGCCGGCAACCTTCCATCAAGCCGACATCTGCGATTCCGAATCTATGCTAACCATTGCGCGCCAGGAGAAGCCGGACGCCATCGTTCACCTGGCAGCGCGCGCCGGAGTCCGCCCTTCGCTGGAAGACCCGCTGCTTTATGAGCACGTGAATGTCCGGGGGACGATGGTGCTGCTGGAGGTAGCCCGGCAACTGGGCATACCGAAATTCATCTTCGCTTCTTCCAGCTCCATCTATGGCATTGCCAACCGCGTGCCGTTCAGCGAAGAGGACGCGCTCAACCTTCCTATTTCCCCCTACGCAGCGACCAAGATCGGGGGCGAGAAAATCTGTTTCACCTATTCTCATTTGTACGATATTCGCGTCGTCTGTCTGCGCTTTTTTACGGTTTACGGACCGCGGCAGCGGCCGGATCTTGCGATTCATAAGTTCGCCAGGCTGATAAGCCAGGGCCAGCCGATACCATTTTTTGGCGACGGCACAGCGGGACGCGACTACACGTTCTACACCGATACCATTGAAGGCATCGTCGCGGCGCTTCACTACGACTGCCCATTTGATGTGTTCAACCTCGGCAACTCCCATCCGGTCGAACTGAACCGGTTAATTGGGACACTTGAGGCCAGCCTGGGCAAGAAGGCAATGATCAACCGTCTGCCGGACCAGCCCGGCGATGTGCCGATTACCTACGCGGACATTTCGAAGGCGAAACAGTTATTGGGCTATTCGCCCCGAGTACCGTTCGAGCAAGGTATCGAAGAATTCGTGGGGTGGTTCCAGGAATCGACTCTACAAACCGCGGCGGTGGCAGCTTCCAGTTGAACATTGCACTGAGACGTATTGCATACGGCTCGTATAGACATGAGCACTACCTTGCAGTCTCCGGCCTCCGAGACCGTAACGAAACCTGCGGTTCCGCGGGGCAACTTCTACGCGATCGGACTCATGAGCTTCGCGGCGCTGCTGCTGGAGTTGTCGCTGACACGTCTGTTTTCCGTAGTGCTCTATTACCACTTCGCATTCCTGGCCATCTCCATCGCGCTGCTGGGATTGGGAGCGGGCGCGCTGTTTGCCTACTTGCGGCGACGCTGGCTGGAACGCTGGACCCTCAGCGATCTCGGCGCCGTGCTTTGCAGCGCCAACGCCTTGGTCATTATTGGGGTGGTTGAAGTAGTCTTGCACAGCGCCATCTCCATGCATCCGGACTGGGCCAACTTCCGGCGCCTGACCGTCTTGTATTTCGCGTCGGCGATACCGTTCTTTATTACCGGACTGTTGTTCTCGATTACGTTCGCGCGGCAGGCCGCCCGCACCGGCCAGCTCTACAGCGCCGACCTCGTGGGCGGCTCGCTGGCGTGTCTCGCGCTGGTGCCTCTGCTGAACGTAATCGGTGCGCCGAATGCAATCCTGGCGGCAGGTTTAGCCAACGCGCTAGCCGGCATCACGTGGGCGACCGGTCGTCGTCGCGCCCTGCCGGTGTTCACCGCTGCAGTGCTGCTCGCGCTCATCGTCGCCAACCATCGCGACAAGCTCTTCGACATCGTGTACGCCAAGGGCTATCGCCGGCCGCACCCGCTCTACGCCAAGTGGAATGCTCTTTCTCGCGTCGAGGTCGATAACTGGGACGATGCCAAAGCCGTAGTTATCGATGCCGACGCGATCACCTTCATCATGAACCGCGACGCCCACCGCTTGGACAGCGATTACTATCGCAAGCTGATGACGACGGCGCCGGCGATTGCCAATGTGCTGCGTCCGCAGGGCTCGTTCGCCATCATCGGTCCGGGAGGCGGCATCGATGTGCTGCGCGCCGTCGCCAGCGGCTCCCCTAGCGTGACCGGCATCGAGATCAACCCCATCATTGTCGACGACATCATGCAGCAGCGCTTCGCCGACTACTCGCATCGCCTCTATGAGCTTCCTGAGGTGCGGGTGCATGTTAACGACGGCCGCTCCTTCATCCGCAGCAGTCACGACTTGTACGACGTAGTGCAGATGACATTGGTGGATACCTGGGCGGCGACCGCTGCGGGCGCCTTCGCGCTCAGCGAGAACAATCTCTACACAGCCGAAGCGTTTCGCGAATACTTTGAACATCTGAAGCCGAATGGCATGGTCGCCGTAACCCGCTGGGAGTTTGCCGAGCCGCGCGAAGCACTGCGTGTGGTCTCGCAGGCGATCGCGGCCCTGCATCAACTTGGGGTGCAGCAGACGGCGGACAACTTCATCGTGGTCAGCCGCGGTAAGCTGGACGTCGATGGCCAACCCGTCGCCGTTCTGGCCAAGAAGTCTCCGTTCACCGAAGAAGAACAGCGGGCGGTGTTACAGCACGTGCGGGACACAAGCACAGGCGATGCGAACACCGACTTGCACGTGCTCTATCTTCCGATGACGGCGAAGGATGCCGCGCTAACGCATCCCGTATTCGGCAAGCTCATTGAAAGTAATGATCCGCGTAGTTTTTCAGAACATTACGCGTTTAACGTCGCACCAGTTGACGACAACAATCCGTTCTTCTTCTTCACTCTCAAGCTGGGACACGGGCTCAGGAACCTCGAGCATGGCATGGACCGGAAGATGAACGTCGGTGTAGTCGTGCTTGGCTTGCTGGCTTTGATCTCTGCCGGCGCGGTTGTAATCTTCCTGCTGCTGCCCATCGCGTTATCACCGCAGGCGCGCTCCGGACGCAGCGTTCGCGTGCTGTACTTCGTCGCCATCGGATTGGGCTACATCCTCGCCGAGATCGCTTTTATCCAGCGCTTTGTGCTGTTCCTGGGGCACCCCACCTATGCTCTTACCGTAGTCGTGTTTCTTATGCTGCTCTCCAGTGGGCTGGGCAGTCTTGTGTCGCGGCGCTGGTTCGCCGACCCAAGGCGACTGGGCATGGCTCTTGGGTTCATTGTGATGGTGCTAATGATCTATGTTTTCAGCCTTCCCGAGATTCTGAGTGCTCTGGTAGGGCTGCCCTTCACATTGAAGTTGTTGATTAGCGGCCTGTTGATTGTGCCGTTAGGTACGGCGATGGGTATGCCGTTTCCTGGTGGGTTGCGCGCGCTGTCGGCGCAGAGCGATGAAGACAGCGAATCAACTTCATCCGGCGAAGGCACCATCGAGTGGGCATGGGCGATGAATGCCGCATCGAGCGTGCTGGGCTCGGTTCTCGCGATGGTCATCGCGATTGCGTTTGGACTCAACGTCGCCCTGGGGTGTGCGGCGGCAGCATATTTGGCAGCGGTTTTATTCGTTTCGACCTTTCGCGTCAAAGGCAAATGCTCGGCCAGGCTTGCTGGTTAGCACCGGCGAGCGCTCGTGTGCGCGGCACCTAGGAGCCATTCCGCGCAACGCGTTACCCAACATTAACCATTCGCTGTTCGTTCGCGGCTGTAATCTCGATCATAAAGCCCGCTAAAAATCCCCATCTGCTTCGTGGATATATATAAACAAGAGGACTGTGCAAAGGTTTTCCTTAGGAACTTTTGTGCATATCGAAATGTGGTCGAAAAGAGGAAAAGGCCTGTAGTTAAGTGAATAAGTCCTTGACCGATCCGCTCAGCTTGCCCCACAATTAGGCGATTTATTGCGTTTTTCAGCAGCAAATAAGTGCTACAAGCCAATCATCACAGAAGGCGAATACCATGTCGTCTATCGCAAGTATCCGGATACGGTTGTTGGTGCTGAGTGTAGTTTTCATCGCGACAATACCTAGTGCGAGCGCTCAGTCTGGGTGGTCTGTCGGCTTCGACTTTCGCGATACTACCGGTTTCGTCACTGATCCTCCGGGAGACACCGCGGTTCTTCCTACCACGTCTTACCCGACGAACTATAACGGGACGAATTTCGGTTGGACCAACATAAATCTGGTGCAAGGCCGCAATCGAATTACAACCGTGGATCCACGCCTGGCAGGGATCAACTTCGCGACCAATGGAGCGCCTGCCACGTTCTACGTGGACCTACCCGCGGCCGGAACCTACGATATTTCGCTCGCTATGGGCGATGAGTCGTATCCGCAATGCTGGGACCAGTGCGAAATTCAGTTCTTCGACGGCAATACGCTGCTGGCAACGATAACCAAAGGCGAGACCAACCAAGGCTTCTTCTACGACGCTAGAGGAAATAACTGGTCGGCCATGCAATGGCCCGGCAGCAATATGAGCCAGCAGGTGACGCTCGCCGGCACTCGCCTGACGATGGTTGTGGGCACGAGCCACATCGAGGGAGCTGTCACGATTATCGCGTTCCTGGGAGTTGCACAATCCAGCTTCACGCTGTCGGCGAACCCTGCGGCACTCACGATTCAGCAAGGCAACCAGGGCACATCGACCATTACCTCCACGATCAGCGGTGGATTCAATAGCTCCATTGCATTGTCGGCGACGGGCGCGCCTTCGGGCACGACGGTGAGCTTCAGCCCCAATCCGCTGCCCGCGCCCGGAAGCGGTAACTCAACCATGACCATCATGGTTGGAGCCAATACGACGCCAGGAAGCTATCCCATCACGGTGACAGGTAACGGCGGCGGTATCCAGCAGAACACCACGGTTACGCTTACGGTGACTGCGCCAGCGAGCTTCTCACTATCGGCCTCGCCCTCGTCGCTCACCCTGCAGCAGGGTCATCAAGGTACCTCTATCATTACCAGCACCATTGTTGATGGCTTCAACAGCGCGATTAGTTTGTCGGCCACAGGCACGCCCACCGGGGCAAGCGTGAGCTTCAATCCGAATCCCATCCCGGCGCCCGGCTCCGGTAGCTCTACGATGACCATCACGGTCGGTGCGAGCACTCCTCTTGGCACCTATCCCATAACTGTGACCGGCAACGGTGGCGGTGTCCAGCAAAACACCACCGTGACGCTGACAGTGACCTCGGCCACCTTCGGGATCGGCTTCGATTTCCGCAACAGTCAGAGCTACGTAACCGATCCCCCCGGCGACACCTACGTACTGGCGACGACCGCATATCCCACCGACTACAACGGCACTAACTACGGCTGGACGAACCTGAATCAGGTGCAGGCGCGTGATCGCAGCACATCAGTCGATCCGCGCCTCGCGGGCATTAATTTCGCCACTAACGGGTCGCCCGCAACCTTCTATGTGGACCTGCCCTCGGCCGGTACCTATAATCTGTCGCTCGCTCTCGGCGATGACGGATACATGGAGTGCTGGGAGCAATGCCAGATCCAGTTTTATGACGGAAGCACGCTGCTGGCTGGGCTGACTGTTGGCCTGACGAACCAGGGCTTCTTCTATGACGCGCTGGGCAACAACTGGTCGGCAGCGCAGTGGCCGAGCCACAATCTTACCCAGCAAGTGACGCTTGCCGGCACACGATTGACGACGGTGGTTGGAACCACCCACGCGACTGGCGACGTCACGCCCATTGCATTTCTGGGTATTGGCGGAGTCGTCCTCAACCCGAACTTCTCATTGTCGGCATCCCCGTCTTCGGTGACGATTCAGCAGGGCAACCAGGGTGCTTCGACGATCACGTCGACCATCAGCGGCGGATTCAACAGCGCGATCACGTTGTCGGCGACTGAAATGCCTTCGGGCACGACCGTGTCCTTCAATCCGAATCCGCTACCCGCTCCGGGCTCAGGCAATTCGACGATGACCATCACGGTGGGCGCGAGCACGCCGACGGGGACCTACCCGATCACGGTGACCGGTAATGGTGGAGGCGTGCAGCAGACAACTACGGTCACCCTTACTGTCACATCCCAATCGCCGCCGACGTTCACTCTGTCCGCGTTGCCGTCTTCGCTGACCATTCAGCAAGGCAACCAGAACACCTCGACGATCACTTCCACGATCGCTAACGGGTTCAACAGCGCGATCACGTTGTCCGCGAGCGGAATGCCCACGGGTACAACGGTGAGCTTCAATCCGAATCCGATCCCCGCACCGGGCGCGGGCACCTCGACGATGACGATCACAGTGGGCGCGAGCACGCCGCCGGGAACCTACCCGATCACGGTGACCGGCAACGGGGGAGGCGTCCAACAAAACACCGCCGTCACCCTGACCGTGACACTCGCGGCGAGCTTCACACTTTCAGCGTCGCCGGGCTCGGTAACGATCGCGCAAGGCAGTCAAGGTGGATCGACCATCACCTCCATCATCAGCGGTGGATTCAACGCAGCCATTACGCTGTCCGCAACCGGAGCGCCGTCAGGCACAACGGTCTCCTTCAACCCGAACCCCATCCCAGCACCAGGCTCGGGCAGTTCGGCGATGACGATCATGGTAGGTGCGAGCACGCCGATTGGTACGTACCCGATCACCGTGACCGGCAACGGCGGAGGCGTTCAGCAGAACACGACGGTCACGCTGAACGTAACCTCATCCACTTGGCGAATTGGTTTCGACTTCCGCAACACGCAAAATTACGTCACCGATCCTGCAGGCGACACCTACGTCCTGGCCAGCACCGCGTATCCCACCAACTTCAATGGCACAAACTTCGGTTGGCAGAACGTGGCTCTTGTGCAGGCGCGCGACCGCAGCACGACGGTCGATCCGCGGCTAGCAGGAATCAACTATGCGTTCAATGGCACTCCGGCGACGTTCTCCGTCGATCTGCCGGCCTCTGGCACCTACAACCTGTCGCTGGCCATGGGCGACGCGGGTTACCAGCAGTGCAGCATTCAATGTGAGATCCAGTTCTTCGACGGCAATACCCTGGTAGCGACCGTCAACGGCGGGCTGACGCGCCTGGGTTACTTCTACGATGCGCAGGGGCAGAACTGGTCGGCGGCGCAGTGGCCGACGATGAACCTCAGCACCGAGGTTGCGATCACGGGCTCGCGGCTGACGATGATTGTCGGCACCAACAACGACAGCGGTGACCTGACGCCGATCGCGTTCCTGGGAATCTCCGAAGTCAGTATCACGCCGAATTTCCTGGTGTCGGCGATGCCTACCAGGATGAGCGTCGTGCAGGGGAACCAGGGGACGTCGACCATCACCACCACCATCGCTGGGGGATTTGACAGCTCCATCAGCCTCTCGGCCTCAGGCGCGCCTTCTGGCACGACGGTGAGCTTCAACCCGAATCCGATTGCAGCCCCGGGCGCGGGTAGCTCCACCATGACGGTCAGCGTGGGATCCAGCACGCCGGTCGGTAACTATCCCATCACCGTATCCGCGAACGGCGGTGGAGTACAGCAAACCGTGGCCGTAACGCTAACCGTGACAGCAGTCCCGCAGCCCAACTACATATTGACCGTGTCGCCTCCCGCGCTGGCGGTGGCCCAGGGCAGAGCCGGCAATACGACGGCCACTACCACGCTGCTTGGCGGATTCAACAGCTCCATCAGCCTGTCGGCCAGCGGAATGCCCGCGGGCACGACGGTCAGCTTCAACCCGCAGACCATTCCGGCTCCCGGCGGCGGCAGCTCGATGATCACCGTCATGGTGAGCGCCAGCACTCCCCTGGGCACGTATCCCATCACCATCACCGGCAATGGCGGCGGCGTTCAGCAGATGGCTACGCTGCAGCTCACGGTATTGTCATCGGTGTGGCAGCAAGGCTTCGATTTCCGCGGCACGACCAACTTCGTCACCGACCCACCGGGGGACACCCCAGTCATTCAGACCACCTCGTATCCCACAACGGGGGACCTGACAACCTATGGCTGGTCCTACACCGCGAATATTTCGGCGCTGAACCGCAGCAGCCAGGTTGATCCGCGTCTGGCCGGCATCAACTACATCACCAACGGCATACCGGTGCCTTTCTACGTCGATCTTCCGGCGCCGGGGACCTACAACCTATCGCTGGCGATGGGCGATGATGCCTATCAGCAATGCTTCAACCAGTGCCTGATTCAGTTCTGGGATGGCGATAACTTGCTGGCCACCGTGAGCGGCGGCGAGACGAACCAGGGTTACTTCTACGACGCAAAGGGGAACAACTGGTCGGCGGCGCAGTGGCCCAGCAACAACGTCAGCCGGCCGGTGACGCTGGCAGGAACCCAGCTCACGATGACGATCGGAACGACTCTGCACGATGGCTACATCACCCCGGTTGCCTACCTCGGGGTGACGCAGGTTTCTACCGGGCCGACGTTTGTAGTCCAGGCGCCGAGCTCCCTCAATGTCGGACAAGGTGAATACTCGACCGCCGATGTCTTCACCGTGCTGGTCGGCAGTTTCAATAGCCCGATCAGTCTTTCTGCTTCGGGAGCACCGCAAGGCGTGACCGTCACGTTCAATCCCACTACGATTCCGGCTCCGGGCGCGGGCACCTCGATTATGACCATCACCGTTCCTAGGGGAACTCCAACGGGGAGTTATCCCCTGATTGTGACCGGACAAGGTGGTGGGGTCATGCAGCCCGCGACCCTGATGCTCAATGTCACGGTCACCGACCCTCCCGCGCTCAGCCTCAACACGACTCCTACTGTGAGCGCGCCGGGAACAGGTGGGCAGGTCATGAGCACGCTGTTCACTACCGTCTCCAACGGCTTCAACAGCGCTGTGACCTTGTCGGCCAGCGGTGTTCCTAACGGCGGCACAGTCAGCTTCAACCCCAGCACGATTGCCGCACCCGGTTCCGGCAGCTCGACCATGACCATTTCCGTTCCGTCGGGCACACGTTATGGCAGCTATCCCATCACCGTTATGGGCAGTAGCCCGCAAGGCAACCAGACAACCATGGTCACGCTCACGGTGTCGTCTTCCGGTCAGGTCAATCTTCCGTCTGGCACGGGCTGGGTGCAGCTCAACAGCGATACGAGCTTCTGCAACGAAAGCCCCGGGTACACGTACTACAACCCGCAAGTCGGGGAAGTTGATGCTTTCGACTTCCTGGGAAGCTGCGAAGGCGGTTATCTGGTGTACTGGGGCGGAGGCGCGGCCGACACCACTAACGATCGCTACTTCCTCTGGACCTCCGGCCACAATTTGTACCAGGGGAATGAGATGTACGAGCTGCAGATGCAAGGCCCCACCGGCCCAACCCTCTCACGCATCACGGATCCCGGCTGGTCGGTTGACAACACCGATGTCCCGCCCGATTGTGTCTGCAAAGGTACGCTGAACTGCGGGCAGGGCATGTGGCACGACGGGGCGGGCAACCTGGTTAGCAATCCGTTTTCGGAGTCGGCCAACAGCGGCCCGCTGTTCGAGTCGATCCCCGCTCCGGACGGTAGTTTCGGACAGCCCTCGTGTGGTTACGGATCGCGCTTCGAGCCCAACGCGCGCGAGATTTATGCCGGAATGGTATACAACACTCCACTGAACAAGCTGTTTGCCTGGGGCGGAGCTGCGGCTGCAGATCCCACTGGTCTGATGTACAGTAATTGGACTCTGAGCCTGAACCAGAACCCGCCGCAGTGGACCCGGCTTCAGAACAATCCGTATGGGTGGTACACGGCTGCCGTATACGATTACACCACAGGCCATCAGACCAGCGGCTATGATCTGGTGTTCGATGAGAATCGCAGCCTGTATCAATACAATCCTGCGAATGATACTTACACTACGCTGGCCAACTCATTGCCATACATCGGCTACAACGCCGACATGGAACTCGATCCGCTACATGACTACCTGGTGATGGAAAATGGCGACGCCTTCGGCGGCTATCATTTAAGAATTCTCAATATCGATAGCTGCAACGGCACCAGTTGCCATACCACGAACCTGGACCAAACAACGTCTTGTGCCGGCGCGCTGGGCTATTGGGCCGGCGTTTCCTGGGACTCCAGGCGCAACGTGATGGCAATCTTCCCATCCTCCACCAACTGTAGCGGCGCCGGATGCACGCCGCCCTTCAACACCGCTTACCTGCTGAACCCTGACCCGAATAATCCCGTCACCATCACCTATCAGGGCCAGCAACAAACGATACCGCCGCAACAATGTTTCGCCGCGAGCTATGGACCCGTGCCAGCAGAGTCACTTGGTCCCGGAGTTTATACGCGCTTCAAGTACTATCCCAACGAGGATGTCTATCTCTATATCCCCACGCCCTATAATCTCTGGATTTTGCGTCTGGAATAAGAGAGTGTTGTCGCCGATTGCTTATACGAAACCCTTTCTTGAAGGGCTCGAACCATTAGTTTCCGATACCGCTTACGGCGCGAAGTACCCGGAGATGTCTAGGATCAGCTGCGTGATTCCCTGGGCATAGGCATCGATGGAGCCGTTAATGGTCGGCACAATGGCCATGTTTGATGTGATGAAGCCGTCGTACGCGTTCAGAGTTGAGACGGTAGGCATTTGCTCAGAATCCGGCCACAAGGTGAGAAAAGCCAGGATCCCGGTAGGAACTACGGTTGCATTGAAGACATAGGCCTGCGCAGCCACGGGGGGTGCACACCCGCTGTCCACGACATCCACAACCAAGCTTCCGCTGAAAGGCTCTCCATCGCCTACGCCGCGCGTATCGAGCACGCGACATGGGGCCGCCGTATACAGGGATAAGCCGGATTGGCCCGGGGCGGCGAAGTAGCCATTGACATCAACCAACAGGTCGGTGTTGTTGCTATGGGCGTAGAACGCTGTGGTGCCCACTGTGCCCGCCGGCACAATCGCGGCATTGGCAACCACAGTTCCGGTGCTGTCGTTCAAGGCGGATACATTGGGCTGCGGCTGACCCATCGGCCAAACCGTCAGATAATCCAAGCCGCCGGCTGCCGGTAGAACCGTGACATTGAATGAATATCCGGTGGCATTACTGGGAACGCCACAACTGCCCGGAATCAGGTAGTCACGCTCCACTCCGGCCTGCAACGTGCCCTGGTCCTGCCCGTTACGGGTGTCTACGATGCGGCAGGGGGCCAGCGGATAGAACTGATTTCCGGAGCCGGGGAGCGCAAAGTAGCCGTTGATGTCCAGGATGACGTCGGTGGTATCGCTGGCAAACACACTCACGGCACCTTGATAGCCGGCGGGCACGAAGGCGGCGTTGGCTTTGATACGACCATCCGGCGAATTCATGGTAGAGACCAGCGGTTGGTCCTCGCCGGTGGGCCAAATGGTCAGATAGCCCAGCGGTCCATGCGGAACCACGGTGACATTCAACGAGTATGCCGCCGCTCCCGCTCCCGCCGGAATGCAATTGTTGAGCTGGGGCAAGAGGAAGCCTTGTGAGGTTCCTCCCATAATCGGATTGTCCATCTGGCGAGTGTCAACCAGCCGGCAGGGCGGGAGAGCATAAAACTGCAGCGCTGCCGAGTCGGCGCCCGCAACAACCGACGCGTTGTTGAGTCCAAGGTTGGCCGTGAACGCGAGGTTGGTAACCGAGTTCACGTCGAGTGCCATGGGTATAGAGCCGTGCGGCAGCCCGATGAGAGTCCTTGCACCAGTCGAGCCATCAATCATCGTCATAACACTGGTGACACTGCTGATGACGTAGATCTTGTTGGTCGCCGCATCTACGGCGACGGCCACCGGGGAGCTGCCGGCAGTGCCCGCGAGGATGGTATTGGTGACCTGGTTGGAGCCGCCGTCGATTTGGCTTACGGTGCTGTCGAGATTGTTGACTACATAGATCTGGTCAGTTACCGCATCGACGGCGACCGCATCGGGGCCGTTTCCCACCGCGATTTCCGTCGTCTGATTACCCTGTGCGGCATCGATGCCCGTAACCGAACCAGGGCTGCTGCAGGTGGGATCGTCTCCGCAGTTGTTTACGGCATAGATTTGGTTGGTCAGCGAATTAATCGCGAGCGCTACGGGGAACGCACCGACATTCACTGCCGTGGTGTGCAGCGTACCGCCGTCGATCGCCGTAACCGTGCCGTCGCTCTGGCAGGTAGGATCGGTGCCGCAGAAATTGGCTACGTATATCTGGTTGGTGACCGAGTTCACCGCAATTGCGAACGGCTGGATATTGACATTGACTGTTCCGCTGACTTGAAAGCTGGAGCCGTCGATGACAGTCACCGTTCCGGAACTGCTTGAGGCGCAGGTCGGATCTGTGCCGCAGTAGTTTTCAACATACACTTGATTGGTCGTGGGGTTCACCGCAATGGCATTTGGATCAATACCGACATCGACACTGGCGGTTTGCAGGGTCGAGCCGTCGATTACGGTTACGCTGCCGGCATTGGGGCAGTTGGGATAGTTGCTACCGCAGGCGGAATTCGCTACGTAGATCTTGTTGGTCATCGAGTTCACAGCAATGGCGACCGGTTGCATGCCGACGGTAACGGTGTCGGTCTGCAGACTTACTCCACGAATGATCGTGACCGTGCCAGGACTGAGGCATTGCGGATCATTACCGCATTCATTCACCACATAGGTCCTGTTGGTAGCAGCGTTTGTAGCAATCGCGATAGGCACCTGCCCGGCGGATATAGTGCCCAGGAACATCTGCGATTGCGCAGGAGCAACAAACAGCAGCACAGCGATAATGACGACGGTAGATCCGGACAATTTGCTCATCCCTTCACCTAGAGTGCCATCGGGCAGCAGCTCTGGCCTTCGCCTTTCTAGAGAGCGGCAGTCATCTCCAGCTATTCGGCCGCATAGCAATGCTGTTAGCAGGTACTATTCCAAAATGCCTGGATTGTGCTGCCTGGGCTTTAATTCTTGCCGAAAAAAGGGTCTTCGCCTGAGGTGAAGCACTCAATGGTCTAGCTTGTGAGCTGGCACCGGATGTGTTGGGGGACGTCCTTCCGCCACGTGCTACTTAGGTCACAGGGTAGGCAGGCAAAAAAAACTCATCCGAGCCAGGAGGTTCGGATGAGGAGAAGCTAGTTGGTTTTCGATGCGGCTCTGGCGGCCAGCCGGGGAGCTAGTACGCCATAACCAGGTTGTAAGCGTTCACGCTGCCGATACCCGAGGAGAAATCCCAACCCCGTGGGTACGAGCCGAAAGGCGCGTCCGGTCCGGTGGGATAAGCCGGGTCGTACGCACTGTTACTTCTCGAGAGCACGCCGTAGGTGCCCGACGGCTTATAGCAGTTAATTAAGGTGCCGCTAAGGGCCGTGCAGTCTGTGTCAATGTCACCTAGGGTAACGTCATAGAAGACGCACGCGCTGCCAACGCCATTGCCCAGAGTCGAGTCGCAGCTTGCGTTGCCGCTCGAACCGTACTCCGTCGCTGCCAGAGCGTAGTAGCGAGTGTTGGGATTTCCCTGACGGCTACCCTTGTGCTGCACCACCAGAGCCTGAATGGAAGCCATGATGGGCGAGGAAACGGAAGTTCCGCCGAAACCTGGCCAGTTAATTGGCTGTCCCGTGCACGCAACTCCACCGTTATGGGGATCAGAGAAGCAAATCAGGTAGTAGTGGCCCCACAGGCCGTTGGCGGCCATCAGCGCGACGTCCGGCGTATCGCGAACGCCGTCGTTTCGCAGGCCGGAGAGCAGGCCGATGTTACTGCTCTGGTAAGCGGGTTTCGGCCATCCGGCACAGGTACCGCCGACAACGCCTCTCGTCGCCGGTGTTCCGGTCGCACAATTGCTGGGGCCGCCGCTGCCGCCCGCAACCTCGAGGAAGCTGGATCCCGTGCTGGTGTTGCAGAAGCCGGTCGAACCGTAAGTGACGTAGGAGCCTGTCAAGTAGTGTGCCAGCACCGTGCCGGCGCAGTCGTCATTCCACGGCTGCTCCATAATGTAAGACTTGGCGGAGCCATAGAAGACATTGTTACTGGGATTCCAGTATTCGCTGTTCTCACCGAAGTAAGTATCAGCGAAGTCCAGGCCGCCGACGGAAACGTCATACGGCGAAGACATCCAGCCACTGACTTGGATACCATGCGTGGCTGATGTTCTGTTCCGATCGTTGGCGGCCGCAAGTGCGTCGCCAGAGGATACGAAGATACCCAGACCTGCGGTTACGGCTTGCTGGAAGGTGGTGTTAAAGGCGGTGTTGAGAGCGGCGCCGCTGGTTGTCTCCGGCTCGCCATAGCTCATGCTGATGACGTCGACGCCGTCCTCATTGGGATGATTCAGGGTGTTCTGAATCGCCGTCAGACCGCCAAATCCGCCGGATGGATCGGCGCAGGCCGCGCTCACGATGGTCGCGCTTGGAGCCCCCGCCGTGGCCCACTCCACATCAATCGTGGCCTCATCGTCATCGGTATTGATGCCGGATCCCGCCGGATAACCGCGTCCTGTTGAGGGAGCGGCGCAACTGTTGGTGGTTAACGTTCCCGGGTTGTTCTCTTTCAGGATGCCAGCCGGCCAGCGGGCCAAGCCGAAGGTATTCCGGAACACGGCAAAGTCGCTGGTGGCAGGACACGTGTTATACCCTCCGGTTGGAGGGGGCGCGTTACTGGCGAGGCAGTTCCACTGGTTAGTGTCTTCCACCACCATGACGATCGTGCCCTGACCGGAGATGCTGGCGGTGTAAAGAGGCGCGATGTTATAGATCGTCTCCAGATCGGAGGGGACGAGCGGCAGCTCGCCGCCGGCCGTGTAGTCCGGCTGTAAGCTCCCCCCGGCGGTGGGGCTGATGTGCGCGCCATGCAGCTTCTGGTGCATCGCCTGCGGATGGAAGTTGTTGAGATACAGCGGACCAACGATGGCCTTGGCCAGCGCCGTCGGGATCTGCGGATCGCTGGTGTTAGCCATTCGCAACTCGCCGTTGATCAGGTAATTGTGCAACTGGATATGGAAGGCATTCTCAATCTGGCTCGCCGTGCCGGAGTAGTCGATCAGCATGCGGTTCTGATAGACATACTCGACCTTCAAGCCATAGCTCTCCAGCCATTGCGTGATCTTGTCGGTGTCCGACTGCGCCAGACCGAACCTCTGGCCAAATTCGGCGGAATGGATCCAGTGCTGGAACAACGGCGAGTTGGGATTGTGCTGCTCCTCGATAAACTGCTCCAGCGCTTTTTCCTGCTCCGGCGAGCGCTGCAGCAACAGCAGCATGTGATTCAGCTGCAGATCGGGGTTGACCTCGCCGCGATCGTTCAACGCACTAATTTCCGGACGCGTATTGCCAGCCAGCGTTGTCAGCCGGGAATTGTCAATCTGCTGCGTGATAACGCCACGCTGCTCTCCTGCACTGGAAACCAGATTGAAGGTTAGAACGAGTGCAACCAGACTAAGGAGGGTCAGAACACTACGAAATCTGCCAGTCATCGGCTCACCTTCCGCGATCGCTCGCCCAGCATCCGCGCTGAGGCAGTCTCACTCTCTACATCACCCATTGCTGCGACTGATGGGGACGACACACCCCTGCTAGGTCCTTGCCATGAGAGGCTTTCGCCTTAGCATGACAAGCGCCCCCATAAGCCCGGGGATAATCAGGGACAGCACGCCCGGCTCAGGAACATCGAAAGATAGGTCATCGATGATGAAGCTGTCCGGCTGGCCGCCGTTGTCGGTAATGGTGATATAGGAGATATACCCGCCACTGTTGGTGTTGTTGACCGCGAACTGCAGATCGGAGCCAACGACTCCAGTACCGACAAAGCTGGAAATCAGCGTACCCTTACTGTTGTAAGCATCCACGGTAATGCCGCTTGGATCGGCGTACCAGCCCGAAACCGATTCCATCGCCGTGGTGAAGTTGATCATGAGGGTACTGCCAGGATCATTTGTGATTACGCCACTGCCGGAGTGTGGCGGGAAGTCGAAGTAGTCGTATCCAGGAGCGACCAACTGCAGAGCGTTCTCGAAGGTTACCATGTCAGAGGCATACTGGTTGGTGATCTGCGTGTAACCGGGATACTGCTCAAAGTTGATTGTGTACTGGGAGCCAGCGAAGGCAAAGGTCGACAACCCCAGAAGAAGACAAAGCACGAGTGCTCTCTTCATTGCGGTCCTTTCGTGCGAAGAGTCCTCGCCGACCAGACGAGGGCCGTTCGGGTTGTAATCGTTCTTTGAACCTCGAAGTGAGCCTCGCAATTCTGTTTCCACGGTGGCATCCTCGTCGCGCAGAAGTTATAGGGATTGTCAAAAGCCAATATCTGTCGCCGTTTGTTACAGAACCGCAGCAGGTCACCCTCCGGGTCACCTTGCACGGCTTTCGATTTAGTGCCGTGGTCAAAGACAGGTTTGCAACTGCTTACCAGAAACTGCTGTAGAAAAGGAAAAAACATTCCGGAATGCCCGCCGACGTGGGTCTACCCGCACCCGTTCCAAAAGATCGCCGGCTCGGCGTTGGTGTCGCCTAGACTAGCGCAGAAAGGACTAGGATCCGAGTCACTCAATGGGGAGAATCTTGATCGCGGATTTGAATTCGTGATAGTTGCGGAAGTCAATGATGTTGTGGCTGCAGTAGCTGGTACCCCGTTCACAACCCAAGGTCTCAGCATGCACCGGAAGCAGAAACGATTTCTCGCCAACCATCACGTACGAATAATCAACTGCGGTTTCGACCGTATCCATTGGGAAATGCGAGGGTAGGTTGCGGGCCTGCATCTCGATTCGCAGGACGCGCGCGGTTGCCGGGTCCACCCATACGGAGCCGGCGTAAGCCGCAGCCACGGTCTGAGAACCGGCGTGCAACCTCCAGCGTGACTTTTCGGTCCGCACTTGAAACTCGTAAACCTGGGCACTGAAACCCGAAATAGTAGACGCACGACTGGACCGGAACTGCGCGTCCGTATCGGGGTGAAAAAGTTCCACTAGTGTCGACGCAAATTCTCCCGTGGACCAGGACCCATCGATCTCCTCCAGCGACTTGTCCGTGGGGCGGTTATTGAGCTTCACGTTACGATAACTTTCCTGCCCGTCCTCGTAAACGATTTCAGCGGAAACCAGGTCCAAGGGCATTTTCTCCGCGCGGCCTCGCTGGGCAAACCGCGACATGAACTCCTGGCAAATGAAGTTGGGAAGCTTCTGTGAAAACTGGAACGCCGCCGCTCGGGCCCTTTCAATCAAGGCTTCGGACGGAGTCAGCGAACGCGTGGGTATGGAGTTCGCAGGGGACGACGCGACCGGCGGCGGCTCAGGACAGGGAGGCAGAGCCGGTTGTGCGCCTCGTTTCAAAGGGGGAGGAGCGTCGGAGCAAGGAGGTGTACTCTGTTCTTGGGATTGGGCTACGGGCGAGAACATCCCGATAAGGTTATAGTCGCCGAAAGGCGCGGCCTTTGCCGGCGTCGTGGCCAAGGCAAGCATTAAGGCGACTACGGCGCCAACCCAGCGACCCGTATGTTGAAAGCTGCATCCCTTCACAGACTCACTGCCCCTCGAATTTAGCAATCTTAGGTCCCGAAACTACCCACACGCCGGGTTGCAAGGCTTCTCTAAGCTGACTCAGGTCTCAGTTGGTCAGGTTTGCTATAGATTGATGACCGTGGTCCCCGTGTTCTGAAAGTCGGTCACGTTCCGGGTCACAATTGTCAGGCCATGCACGAGCGCTGTAGCCGCAATGAGAGCATCACGATCGGAACGTCGATCTGGCACATGGAGAGCGGCGCAACGCAGGGCCACGGCAGTGTCAATTGGCAAAATGCGTCCCGTGAAGGTGGGCAGTACATGTCTGTCCATCCAAGTCCGGAGAACCCTGCCTTGGTTTTGGTCGCGCCGTTCGATGAGCAGGATGCCTATTTCCAATTCCAAGATCGAAATCGCAGATAAATAGAGGCTCGTGGCGGGAAGGGCTTGCGCCCACATTCTGACGCTGCGCCGCGCCTTCCTTCCCTTTCTTAGCTCGGAGACTACGTTGGTATCAAGGATGTACATCAGGAGAAATCCTCAGGCTTGTGCAGATTGCCCGATAACCGAGGCGGCTCGAATTGAACCTCGGCAGCTTCCGGCATCGCCAATAAGTCCGCCGCATTCTCCTCTCCCCGGGTAAGCCTCTGATACTCCTCAGCCGTGAGCAGCACGTGCGATAAACGGCCTCGATCCGTGATGAAGACCGGACCCCGCTTGGCTGCTCTCTTCGCTCGGCTGGTATCTTGATTGAACTCCCGACTGGATAATTTTGTAATGCCCATATCCCCCTGCCCCCAGTTGTAGAAACGTAACTACATTATAGTCCATGCGGTCTGAGCCCCGGGGCGGCATTCGTTGCGCATACCAGATTTCCGTTATGGCGAGGATGCGCAATCCGCGCGAACGCGCTTTGACAGACGACGCCCCAGGCCGTATGCTGCATTGCAGCAAACCTCAGATCGAAATCCGTTCCGGGCTTGGAGAGCCTCCGTGAAAAAGGCGCTCAAGGTTGATCATGCTGCTCATCTGGCAGGATTCGGGCGCTTAGCGACCGTTGCCGTGGTGGGAGTCGCCGATGTGGCGGAGGCTTTACACCGCCGGATTGCGTTCCCGTCCGGTAGTCTGGGGACCTCTTCTGCGCCGTGCATTGCCCCGCTGGTCTACAGCAGCATCCGCGGGATCGCAGGATTGGTGGAGCGTGGCTTCGCCGCCCTGCCTGCAAGGCTTCCAGTCAATGAACAGAGGTTGTCGCCCGAGCACCAGGCCCTACTGGCCACGGTGAACGGTGTCGTGGGGGACTACCTGGTGAGGACGAACAATCCGCTTGCGATTCCCATGTCTGTGCGCCGCAGTGGCCGTGCCGTCGAGGTCGAAAGGTATGCCCTGAAAGCCGCCATACCGAAGCTCTCAGGCAAGGTGCTCCTGCTGGTACACGGTCTCTGTCTGAATTACCTGCAATGGAAGTGGAATGGGCGAGACCTCGGAGCAACACTTGCCCGCAAATTGGGCTACTCACGTTTGTATCTGCATTACAACACCGGGTTACATGTCTCGGAAAACGGGCAATCACTTGCAGCGTTGCTGGAACGGCTCATCGAGCAATGGCCGGTGCCTGTCGAGGAACTCGCGATCGTCAGCCACAGCATGGGAGGACTGGTTGCCCGAAGTGCCTACTACTATGGAACGGCGGCTGGCCATCGTTGGCCTGCCCAGCTCCGTCGATTGCTGTTCCTGGGGACACCGCACCACGGGGCTCCGCTTGAACGGTTAGGGAATTGGGTGGACGCTGCCTTGGAGATAAGTCCCTATTCGGCGCCATTCTCTCGTCTCGGAAAAATCCGCAGCGCCGGTATCACCGATATGCGTTATGGCAACTTACTGGAGGATGACTGGAAAGGACGCGATCGTTTCGCATCCAACGAGGATCTGCGTACTCCGGTCTCACTGCCCAATGGCGTGCAGTGTTACGCCATCGCTGCGGCCCGGCAGAAAGCCACGGCAAGGCCCGGCCTCGGCTTGCTCGGAGACGGCTTTGTGCCCGTGGACAGCGCCTTCGGCCGCCATCGGAGGCCGGCGCTGGACTTGAACTTCCCTGAGTCTCATCAGTGGATCGGATACGAAATGAGCCACTACGATCTACTAAGCCATCCCGCTGTTTGCGATCGCGTGACACGCTGGTTCGCCGAGCCATGCTGAGATCGTTGCGTCAGAAGGAAACTGTCCACCGAGGCAGTCACTTCTTCCCCTCAATCTTCAGGAAGTGCATTGGCCGAGAAGCAGCGGGGAGGACAAGCCTGACACGAAACTTCTATAGAGTACCGTTCCCGGGCGCTCCTTGGACCGAGCGGCTCGCAAATCGCGAAGCGCTTTACCTCTGGGACTACTGCAACGACGGAAGTCCCCGCGAGCTAAAGGCCGCCATAATGAAGACGTCGCTTCAGCAGCGGTATTACCGCAAGTAGACATGCAAGTCCCCACTCCCACGCTTGTAGGTAAGGCGCGTATGCCTTACAATGACATTTGCTCGTGCTTAATAGGAGCCAATTTTATGACCACGCTTACGGTTACCGCAAAAGGCCAGGTGACACTGAAGCAGGACTTGCTCAAGCATCTTGGCGTCAGCCCCGGAGAGAAAGTGGAGGCCGACAAGCTGCCTGATGGCCGGGTCGTTGTGCGAGCCGCTGCCCAGGATGGCAGGATTGCCGATTTCATTGGCTGCCTGTCACAGAAGAAAGGGACCAAACTCACGACTGATGAGATGAACGAGATCGCGGTCCAGGGATGGGCAAAGCAAAATGAAAATCACCGTTGACACGAACCTACTGGTCAGAGCCGCGGTGCAAGACGACCCTGATCAGGCCCGGCAGGCGGGGAAGCTGTTGCAGCAGGCGGAGTTGGTTGCTCTTCCTGTTCCAGTTCTCTGTGAGTTTGTGTGGGTGCTGCGTCGAGGCTATAAGAAATCTGTTCCTGAAATCTCGGATGCTATTCGTCGCCTCCTGAAGAGCGCGAACGTTGTCATGAACCGGCCAGCGATAGATGCCGGCTTATCCGTACTCGATGCGGGCGGAGACTTTGCGGATGGCGTGATCGCTTATGAGGGAGAGTGGCTGGGGGCAGATGAGTTTGTTTCCTTCGACTCCAAGGCGGTCTCTGTATTGCGATCGCAAGGAACTCTCGTCCGCTTGCTCTCATAACAAGTGAGAGCTCATGAAACCGGATCCGATATTCTTAATTACACCATGCCCTGGCCTTTTTCGCTTTTCTTGATTCTGAAACCACCTTGGCATAGAGGATGTACATTAGGTCAGCGCTGCTGACTCGTGTAGATTGCCGCGCAAGCGATAAGAACCGGACGCGCTTGGCCGCTCTCTTCGCCCTGCTGGTAATCCTGATAAAATCTCGACTCGAGGTTTGGTGATTGCCATTGGCTGCCAGCCTCCTTTGTAGCAACGTAGCTACCTTAAACAATGTGCGCGGCCAGATCTACTTCTATGCAACAGGGCCAGATCTGACGACACGCCATCCGGTGCGACGCTGAACGAGTTCGAGGGGCCGGCGCCCTGCATTCACTAACTTGGCGAAATTGGCACGCAAGTTGGTCAGCGCTTCGGAAGTGCAACCTGGCTGCACGAGGCTCGGCAGATGCCCAAGGACGAGTTCAGAAGGGAGGTGGAGAAAGAGTTGACGGGAAGGGAAGAGGAACCTTCGGAGTTGATTTGCTCTAAGGTCTATAAAAGCCAAGTTTCGGTAATCGAGTAGGCTGCGAGCCAAGATTCAGCCCAGCGCTGAAAACCGGGCCAGACAGGAAGGGGCAGAAAAAGCGAGATCCTGTGTGTCTCAAGGTAGTAGCAGAGTGGGCCGTTTTGATCCTGATATCCTGATAATCTTAAAGACGATTCCGAGGGGGAATATGAGTAGTCCTCAAAGTTCGGCGTGGAGAACACGGCTGGTGGAGGGCGGGTTCCCCGATCGCGCGTTTGCTATCGAATTCTGGCAGGAGCAGGGAGATGAAGCCATCTTTGCGGCCGCTTGGGAGCTGGTGGAGCTAGCTGAGGAAGTCAGAAATGGCAGAAAACCCACACTACAAAGAACTGTTACAACTCTTCAACGAATTTGAGGTCGAGTATCTGATTGTAGGCGGATTCGCGGTAATGAAGTACAGCGAGCCGCATTATACGAAATGATCCCGCGGTGTGGGTGCGCAATTCAAGGCAAAACGCTCTCCGCGTTGTCGAAGCGCTCAAGAAGTTCGGTGCTCCCCTGGACCACGATTAAGATAACCGCCGAAACATTCACCGACCAGCAAGTGGTCTATCAGATTGGAATTACGAAAGTCCAGGCACCTTCAGCGTTCGCGATGACGCACTGACAAGCGTTCCAAGATAAAGCGTACGGGCCGGATCAGGTAGTAGAGAAAGTGCAGAGTATTGGGCAAGCGCACCGTCTTCCAGTCCTGTTCCTCGGGGACGAAGATGCGATCGACAATCAGCCGGGCACGACTTCGCCAGTGCTCCGTAAGGGCCAAATGATAACGCAGTGCGTCCAGGCGGCGAGGACTATCGCCGGAGGTGGGGAACAGGAATTGATAGGCGATGGCGGCAAGCTCAAGTGCACGCTCATCGTTGCTTGCGGAGGAGCGCACTACCTCGGGTACCTTCAGTCCCAACACTTGCTGAGTAAGCAGCAGCGTGTGCTGCAGCAGCAGGGCAGAATCACTACTCTCCGCTAAACGCAAACATTCCGGCCAATCCATCTGCGGATGCGCCTCGACCAGCGCAGCGATGTCGCATAGCCAACACAGGTTTCGCCAGCAGTGTTTGCTGCCGTGGGCACAGAGGTAGAGGAGCAAATGTTCGGGTGCGAGCGACAAGAACGACAGGTCATTCCAATGTTCGACCCGAGCTTGCTTCCACAGCTGGTCCGCGGGCAATTGGAACGAGAACATTTCGTGCAGCGCGCCCCAATGGAGATCGATCGCCGCTCCGTGCTGTGCATTGGTAAAGCAGAGCTGGCGATTGCGTGAGCGCAGAAGTTCGGTGTCGGAGTTATTGAGGGTGGTCGACCAAAGCTCATACCCGTTGTGCAGCAGAATGTCACGCGCCCGCCGCACGTCCTTCGAATGGATCAGAAGATCCAGATCGTGGAATTCACGCCAAGCCAGATCGCCGTACGCGGTTGACGCCAGCGCCGGCCCTTTAAGAGAAATCACGGGGAGCTCAGCATCTTCGAAGAGCTGCAACAGCTGCAGCCACTCCTTCGCCAGCGCAAGATTATTGCGCGCCAGACGAAGTGCCCCTTGCCGGAAGGGCTGCGCAACGTCCCCTGGTACTGCCGCGGCGGCGTGTTGGAAGAGGACGAAGGCAACCACCGGCGTCAGGCAATGACGCTCGGCGATCTGCTCTACCAGGTGCCAGTCCTCCACTCGCGCCACCGCCGAAGACAACGCCGCGCTCTCACCAGGGGAAAGAAACGTTCTGGCGCATTGAACAATCAAACGCATTTCTGATTTAAGGGGCGGTGAATTCGACAGATCGACAGAGGCTAGGGAGCGCGACAACGGCGCGTCTTCCGGAGGTGCTATTCCGTTGGGGATCTGAATTGAGGATAGCTCCATGGCAACGTCCGTCCGTTGTGGTTTCATGATCAGGCAGAAATCCTTGAACCCCAATTACTTAATAGTGCCCGTGATGGGATGCGCGGTCCCGGCATCAGCAATAGTGCCATCTGCAATGTTGGCATATTAGTGCCTTAGATGCATAACTTCCAGTCACAAAAGAGGCGACTAAATTTGTTGCTGAAGTGGCCGGAATGGGATACACTTCCCCCACTTATGTAGGTCAATCCGCTGATGTTCGCTGGCCAACTTCGATCACGCGACGAGGTGATCGTTCGAACCTGGGTTTATGGGAGGTATCTTGTGAGACTGCAAAGCCGTTCCATCTGGAACCTGTGCTGTGGAATTGCTTGTGCCGCATTCATGATGATGTTGCTTGCGGGTACAAGCTTGCCGGCCCAACAGGCCGCAGACCGGAGCCGTGGAGTCCCTAGTGACTGGACTCATCAGCATCTTATCTTCTCCAAGGCCGGCAGCTTTGAGGAGGCAGTGAGAAATGGCGGTTATGACCGCTGGTTACAGATCGTAAACGATCCCCGCTATCAACTGGAAGAGCGGAAACGGGCTGCCATGGAGCAGGCTGTGGTCCCCACCAGCAGCAGTCTGGCATCGGGCCAGGATGATCCACCACCGGGCTGGAGCATGGATCTCGGAGTCAGCACCAAGGTCGGTGCAGGACAGTATCCGGCGAAGTGGTCCTTTGGTACCCAGCAGGCTGAATGCGACAACGGCACTGCTCCTGACTTTGTCGTTTTCAACACCAGTGTTGCCGGTTCCAGTAAACAACCCAGCATTATCGCTTATGACAACCTGTATTCGGGCTGTTCGGGGCCTTTCCCGCTCATTTATTGGCAATACAATACTGGCGGAACGATTTTGACATCTGTGGTGCTGTCGGAAGACGGCACGCAGTTGGCATTCGTTCAGACCACCTCTTCGGTGGCGAGTCTAGTTTTGCTGAAGTGGGCAAAGAGCTCGACTCTCGTCACCCCGACCACTGTTTCGGCTTCGCAGTATCCAACCTGCACCGCCCCCTGCATGACCTTGCTGACGCTGAGCGGCAATCCGAACGTCACGCGTTCTGAGCCATTCTATGATTATGGCGATGACGTTCTATATGTGGGCGATAACAGCGGCGTACTGCATAAGTTCACCGGCGTTTTCACCGCGAGCTTTATGGAAGTGACCGGAGGAGGTTCATCCTCAGGATGGCCGCAGACGATTAGTGCCGGCAACATCTTGACTGGCCCGATCTACGACCACACCTCGGGAAATGTTTTTGTTGGTTCGTCAGCCGGCACGTTGAGCTATCTTCCAGCTGCTGGCGGCTCCAACAACCTCGTCACTTCCGGTCAGATTGCGACCGGGTCGGGAATTGCTGATGCACCGCTGGTGGATTCGACGCAGGGCACAGTATACGCATTCGCGTATTGTGACACCAGCAACACGTGCGCTTACCTGCATGATTCCAAGTCAGCGGTGTTCCAATTCACCACATCATTCAGTAATGGAAGCAGAGGAACGGAGCAGGCCTTTGGCCACAGCTACCTGAACAACATCGTGTATATAGGTGCCTTCGATAACAACTATTATCAGAGCGGAAACGGAACCGGTAATCTTTACGTTTGCGCCACAGGCTACGGTGTCTCCGCTGATTTTCCGACGCTGTATCAAGTTCCGATCAATGCCGATGTGATGGGCACAGCCGTGCAGGGGCCGTGGCTGGCTCACCTGCCCAATTGCTCGCCAGTTACGGAGTTCCTTAATGGCACAACCGACCGCATCTTTTTGAGTGCGGCGAGTGAAGGCAGAACCGGTGCGCCGACGAACTGTCCCAACGGCGCCGACGGCTGCGTCATGTCCTTCAATGTGACGAGTGGAGCCGGCTTTGGGCCGAACACTCCTACGCAGTCGGCTGCGGCGGTGAATGGCGGCACCAGCGGCATCGTTGTGGATAACGCCCTGAGCAGCCCGGCCGGTACGTCCAACATCTACTTCTCGACGCTAACATCGCAGATGTGTACTGGAAACTCGGCGGGCACCGGCAAGGGTGGTGGCGGTTGCGCCGTGCAGGTCTCTCAGTCGGGATTGAACTAAACCGTGGTGGAGGAAAATCGTGACTGAACAGCCTGGTCCAAATGAGCAGAACTCTAAGAAGCTTTATCAAAAGCCGGAGTTTCGCTTTGAGCAGGTCTTCGAGACCCAAGCGTTGACCTGCGGCAAGGTGGCTACGACGCAAGCCACCTGCAATCACAACCGAAAGAACTCCTAAGCCGGCAAGGGTTGGTTTGCGATAGAACCAACCCTTGTGACTCTGAGCAACTCCAGCCTGACTGAGCGCGAAGCGGCGTGGGTAGTGCGCGGCTTCGTGGGTCGGCCGCTTGACGGTCAGGATTATCCTGAAGACCACCACCAAGTTGAAGGCAGGTGATAGCCATGGAAGGTCTCTACGCGTTGGTAAAGGCTGTTTCCTGGTGGCTCGGATTGCTGAGCTTGATCGCCGGGATCGTGACTAAATTAGTTATGCCAACCGGACTCCAGAGGTTCGGTATAACGACCGCGCACAGCCTGGTGTTCCTGGCGGCCGTTCTTTTTCTGTGCAGTCTGGCGACAAGAAGTATGCAAAGCGGGCAGGCCGAGCGCTAGGGCAACGACAGTCCGGCTATCTGCCGCGTCACGACACTGCTGCGCCTCTCAAGAAGATCGTTACCAAGGAAATCTCTAGCAACAACGGCTTTGTCATGCACTAGCCGCGCCCACCGACTGGTCAAGGCCGCGGTGCGCTAATTCCGGCGTGAAGATAGGTTTCACGGATACTGGAGTAGAACTGCGAGCGCCCGATTTTGCCTGAGTTACAGCGGTATAACTGATCGGCATGGTGAGGATTGCCTGACGTGCCCGTTCGTCGTCGTGGCTGAACGCCGCCGCTTCCAGGAATGCCAGATGGGTGGCAAAGTCGGCCGATGGCGGTGGTGGCTGAATATGTAAGACTCGAGAAAGTGAGGTGGGATTGACCTCACTGGAGTCTGACCACAACTCTTCATGCAGCTTCTCTCCCGGTCGCATACCCACAAACTGGACTTCGATATCCGCGCCCGGACGCAGTCCGGACATCTCAATCAGCCGCCGGGCGAGGGTGGTGATCTTGACCGGATCGCCCATGTCGAGAATGTAGATTTCGCCATTGGAGCCGATGGTCGCCGCCTGCAGCACCAGCTGTACGGCCTCAGGGATGGTCATGAAGTAGCGGGTCATTTCAGCGTGAGTGATGGTAACTGGGCCGCCGCTGGCAATCTGTTTCAAGAAGATCGGGGCCACACTTCCGTTGCTGCTCATCACGTTGCCGAAGCGCACACAGGTGCAGCGAGTGGCGCTCGCCTGACCCCGATGGCGGTTAGCGATATCCTGCACCAGCAACTCTGCCATACGCTTGGTGGCGCCCATGATGCTGCTGGGATTCACCGCCTTGTCGGTGGAGATCATGAGAAAGCGTTCCGCGGAAAATTCCACCGCCAGTTCCGCCACGGTGCGGGTTCCCAGCACGTTGTTGAGTACCGCCTCGCAGCAGTTGTCCTCCATCACCGGCACATGCTTGTAGGCGGCAGCATGCAACACGATGTCGGGGTTATAGCGGGCAAAGATTGAGTGCATATGATCGCGGTCGCGAATATCGGCGACCAGCGGGACGCAGCTTGCCCTTCCACTGGCATTCAGCTCGCTGTGCACATAAAAGATGGAGTTCTCGTCCTGATCCAGAAGCAGGATTCGCGCTACGGGAAAGTACGAGACCTGGCGGCTCAATTCAGAGCCGATCGATCCTCCCGCACCGGTGATCAGGACCGTCCTGCCGGAAAAGGCTTCGATAACCGCGGGGTGAGGCTTATCGGCGAAGGTGCAAGCGCGGTCCATCGCGTGTTCCGGCTTAGGGATGGTTGAAACTCGCACATCCCCTTTAAGGATGTGGGTGGCGGAAGGTAGTAGCCGGACCTCAACCCCGAAGTGCATGCCGGTCTCGACGATACGCGCGATGGAATCGACATCGGCATCGGCGATCAGAACCAGGTCGACCTCACCGCGCAGAAGTTGCCGCGACAACGCCGCAGTATCTCCAATGACCCGGAACCCGCTAATGTTGGATCCGTGTAAGTTCTCGTCGGGTGACAGCAGCCCAACCACAAACACCTCGGCATTCATGGGCAACTGGCGCAGCCCCGATGCCAACCCCTCCTCGGAACCGATGAGCAAGGTGCGCTTACGCCTCTTGCCCCGCAGCGATGCCTCGAACAGCATGCGGCGCACGCCGCGGACACTCAAGGCGAGGGTAAGAAACACGCCGTAGTCAATGACAATTACGGTCAAGGGCAGACCGGCTTTGGCAATGATTCTTCCGGCAAGCCCGATGCGCACCACCAGCACCAGTGCGGTGGGCGGCAAAGCTCCCACCGCCAACAGCAGTGCGTCGTTGAGATTGAAGTGCCGCCAGATGCCGTTATAAGCGCCGGAAATCCATAAGCAGGCAGGACACAGAACTGCGAACAGGGCGGCCCACGTCCACATCACTGCCTGGTGCTTGAGGGGGACGGCGAAGTCGAATCGCAGCTGATAAGCCACCCAAACCGCGGCCACCGAAAGGATGGAATCAACTGCCACCTGGGCCCAGCGAGTGAATAAGGGCCGAGGCAAACGATCGACCGTCCGACCAATCTCGGACAGGAATATTCCAAATCTACTGGCAGGTGGTGGACCAGCCATCTCAATCGGGCTCCCGTATTTGGTTATGACAGTAGTTATTAGTGACGAAGTGGCGCGCAGATGTTAATGCAGGTACAAACTAAGATGCCAAAATATAGCACAGTCAAGCGGCACTTAAAAGCTAAAAATTGCAACACATGTTAGAACACTAAAATGTAATATTCATTGGCCGTTAATGGGGTATTACCGCAAAGTGGTTCTGGCTTGCAGCACGATCTTCCGGGATCTTCGAGGAGTGTTTTCCTTGATCAGACGGTTGGATCCAGATCAAGTGATTGGCGCTATCTTTCGCTCATTTGGCGCTCATTTGGCGGGTGAGCTATCGGCAGGAGTAACCGCGACTTCGTCAATCCAAAACTGGCCGTGAATCAGAGTAGTTCCGGGGTTGCGAATAAAGCGAACGGCAATGAGCTCGGTTGCCGGTCCGGTCTCGAATGGAACTTCTACGCGATGCCACTCGGTGGTGCCCACGGTCTCCTCAGCCGTAGCGAGGGTCGTGTTGTCATAGACATCAAAGGCCGCTATGCGAGGTCCGTTGGCGGTCTCAAGGTCCTCGCTCTTGACCCATGCTGATAACACATATCGAGTGTGGGGCTGTACGGGCACATATTGATATAAACCGACGTCGTCGCCACGATCACTGTAGTCGACCATAACCGAGCGGGTGCCGCTGTGGAATTGGGCTGTATCCAGCGAGACCGCAACCCCGGGGCGGGCATCGAAGCGCCAGCCAAAACCGCCGTTGAGGATTTCCTCCGAGAACTTGCTGTCGCCCACCAGATTGTCATTCGTGGCATAGCGGCTGAGGGTGAGCGAACGGGAAGTTATTTGCTTCCATACTTCGGCCGCGCGGGCGACGTTTCGTTGCTGGATCAGGTCATCCACATAGAACATCGCGTGCCGGTAATCGAAGGGGAGATTCAGTTGCCACAGAGCGGACCAGACAGAATAGGCGGCGTCCGCTTCATGGCGCTCCGACAAAAGTTTGACGAGTTGCAGATAGACCTCAGGATCCGGGGGGAGAATATTGATGATCGCGGCTGGATCGTGCAAGGCGCGCCAGCACAAGTCGAGCGCCGGCCTCACCTGGCCGGGATCATATTTCAGGACAACCAAGAACTGGCGGAGAGCTGCACTGACGTCACCTTGCACCAAGAAGAAATTGGCGGCATTCCACGCCACCACTGGCGAGGTAGGGTCGACGGCAATTGCGCTTTCCAGGGCTTGGCGCTGGTGACGCGTGTCGCCGGCCAGGTAATAGGCCAAGGCAAGATCCAGCCAATAGGTAGAGTTGTGCGGGTTCAACTCGGTGGCGCGCTGCAGCGGCGCAACCGCTCCGTCTATCCTTTGCACGCCCAGCATCAGGTACTGACCGAGGGTGTAGGGATAGAGAGCGTTCTCCGGTTCTAATGCCATCGCCCGCTGCAGCGAGAGTTCGGCTGGCGGCGACGCCAATCGAGATGCCAGGTAAGCACGAGTGACCGACCATCCGTAGAACAAGGCGATGGCGATGCAGCCTAAGCAGAAGAAGACTTGCAGGCTACGATTCGGTCGAAATGCGGCCGCTACAGGCATAGTCTTTACCGTCGCGCTCAGGAGCCTGCCGCACGAGATACTTCTTTCTCTTCTTCGCTGCGGGAAGCCGGATTATGCCCGTTCTTGTTGTCTTTCAATTTTGGAGCGTTCTCGTCGGTGTAGTAGCCGCCGTACTTGGATCCGGAGTAGTAGTAATGGTAGTAGTCAGGCGATTGCAGATCGAAGGCGTTCAGCACCACTCCACGCAGCGGCGCCTTGAAGTGCAGCAACAGGTCGCGCGCATTGCGGACGGCGCCCATCGTGGTCTTCCCGGAGCGAACCACCAGAGCCACCATATCCACTTGCACCGACAGAAGCACGGCATCGGTCACTGAGAGCACCGGCGGCGAATCAATCAGAACATAATCGAAATCGCAGCACCACTCACGGATGAGCTCCTGCATCTTGACTGAGCCCAGCAACTCGGAAGGATGCGGCGGCAGCGGGCCCGACGGCATCAGGAAAAGATGCGGTTCGATGGTCGGGCGGATGACCTCAGACGACTCGGCGCCTCCGGTCAGAACATTGGATAGACCCATGTCCGGCCGGATTCCGAAGGCTTTGTGCACGCTAGGCCGGCGCAAGTCGGCGTCGACCAGCAGGACTCGCTTGCCCTGCTTGGCCATGACAAAGGCGGTGTTGACGCTGGTCATCGTCTTGCCGTCCTGCGGCAACGCGCTGGTGAACAGAATGACCCGCGGCGGCTGTCCGGGGCTGGAGAGCAGGATCGAGGTGCGCAACGCGCGATAGGCTTCGGAGATTTCCGAATGCGGTTCAACGTCGACTACCAGGATGGGTGAATGCACCCCGAGTTTGGAAGGCGCCAACAACTGGTTATTGCCTTTTCGCACTTTGCTTGCAGTGGGAAGAAGGTTGAGGGGAATGGCTGCCATAACCGGCAGTCCGGACAGAGACTGAGCCTGATCCGGGGTGCGTACCGTGCTGTCGATCGCCTCCAGAGCAAAGGCTCCCGCGATGCCGCCGAGCAGCCCGAGGACGGTAGCAAACAACATATTGCGAGGAATGTTGGGACGCGAGGGCGCCAGCGGAATGCGCGCCTTATCCACGACGCGAATGTTGCTGGAGTTCAAGCCGGCTTCCAGGCTGGCTTCCTTCAGTTTCTCCAGCAGCCCATCATAAAGCTGGCGGTTGGAATCGGCTTCCTGCTTCAGGATTTTGTATTCGATCGCATTCTCGTCGAGCTGGTTGGCGACCGCCGTCTGCTCGCTCACCGCCTGCGACAACATCTGTTCCCGCTTCACCGCCGAGAAGTAATCCGCCTCCACTCTCTGCACTCCACTTTGCAGTTCCAGTTGATAGGCCTTTTTCACCTGATCAATTTGGCTCTGCAGTTCGATGATCTTGGGATAGGAGGGACCGAACTGGGTGGCCAGCTGCGCATATTCGGTTTGCAGGGTATTAAGCTGCTTGCGCATATCGGTCAACATCGATTCCTGCAGCACGGCGGTGATGCGATCCGGATTGCCGCCCTGAGCGGCCTGGTAGAGCGACTCCTTCTGAATGCGGTCAGCTTGCGCCATGGTCAGCTGCTTGTCCAGTTCGTTCAGCTTGGAGAAGGTCAGATTCTGCTTGTCGTCAGTTCCCACGATGCCGTGTTCCTTCTGGTACTCCACCAGCTTGGCCTGTGAGCTCTCGACCTTGATCTGCAGGTCCGCCAATTGTTTCGATAACCAGTTGGCAGCCTGCATGGTGCTTTCGAATCGCGCTTTGATGTTCTGCTCGATAAAGGTGTCGGCCACGGCGTTGGCGGTCTCTGCAGCCAGGCGCGGGTCTGGACTGGAATACCGGATCTCGATGATCGATGTATTTGGAATCGGTATCACTTTCAGATTCGCGTGAAAGATACCGAGCAGCTGGGCTTCACGGCCAAGGGTTCGCGGGGAATTGGTGGTGGGAACATTACTGGAGGAAGTCGTGGCCTCCTTGCCGGCGAATTCCGGGCGATTGTTCAGATCCAGATTCCGTATCACCGATAAGGCCAGCGTGTCCGACTGCAGGATGCTGACGTCGGTGGCCACCAGCAGCTCGGGAGAATCGACCTGATCCTGATATTGCTGCCCGTTTTTCAAGTTCAGGACGCTGGGGGTCTGACTCGACACCGAGATGCGAACCGAGGCATCGTAGATCGGCGTCATGCGGAACGAGATCAGCCCTGCGGCGGTAACGACTAACACGAGCGAGACGATGATGGCCCACTTGCGTTTGCGCAGAATGCGCCACCAATCGCCCAGGGTCCGTTCCCGAGTGGGCAAATTGTAAAGCCCCGGCGCGTTGTTGATTCCGCTCCAGTGAACCGGTGTAAGCTCGGTTCCACCTTCCAGCAATCTCCCTGAATCCATCGTGCCCTACCTTCGACCAGTGTGGTTCATTTCCAAAGTGTCGCTCGAGATGGTGAGTTCAAACGCAGGCGCAGAAGAGACGAAGGGAAGTAAACGAATAGGCCCATGAAACGAATGCAAGTACAGCAGGGAACCCGAAAATGAAATGAACTTCGTGTCTCGGTTGCAAAAGCACTCCTCATTCACCTTGCGTCAGACGATAGCCTTCGCCGGCGGTGGCCAGCGCCGCCAGCGCGAAGAACATTGCCGCATTGGCTGGAACTTCGAGATTAAAGTCGGAAAGCCCATGCACCAGCAATCCCGTGCATCCCATCAGGGCAGCCAATGTGACAGCCGCGCGCGGATCAAAACGCCAACGCTCGATCCTGCGCAGGCCGGTGCGATACAACAAGACCAGAAAGCCGGCCATCAACAACCCGCCGACCAACCCGGTCTCAACTACCAACTGAACGAAATCATTGTGGGCCGCGTTCACCAGTTGATTGCTGTAGAAGCTGCGAAACTGCGGGTAAACCACGGCAAAGTTTCCGAAGCCCCATCCCAGCAGCGGACGCTCCCTTATCATCTTGAGGCTGTCTTTTACGATCACCAGCCGATCGCCGCCGCCGGCTTCTCCGAATGGCGTCTGCAGCCTTGACAACCGACTCACCAGGCCTGAGGGCTGCAAGGCCACCAGCAGTGCTACCAGCAGGATGACCAGGACGCCGAGCGCCAATAATTGCCGCCGCGAACGTCCCTCACGAACCACCAGAAGTGCCAGAAACCCTAACTGAGCCAGGAAGGCGACAATTCCTCCCAGCGACTGCGACAGGAAAATGGTGCTGCTCATAATCAGCGCGGCGAAACCAAAGAAGACGCGCAGAGATTGCTGGTACAAGGCGGACATGGCGAAAATCAGTGGAAACGGAACCAGCATTTCCATCAATCCCGCATAATCCGAGTGATAGACATAGGGTCCGTAAATCCAGCCGCCGCTCTGCGTCCGCACCAGCCAATAGATCTTGCCGTTCCCGGCAAACTGCTGGGCGATAGCAAAAACCGCTACCAGGAATCCGAAAATTGCGAAGAACACTCCCAGCCGCCGCAGCCATGACGTGCGGCGGAAGGTCTGCGTGATCAGAAAGAACACAATGCCGTAAGCCGCCCAAAGCAGCGCTTTATGCCAGGTGGCATACCAGTAGGCAGTGCGCCGCAGCACCAGTTGCGCAGCTACTACTCCAGCAAAGAGCAACATGGCAGGGAACAGCGGGCTGGGAAGGATGTCCCAATGCCGGGCTGCCAGACCGCCTGCGGCCCAAACCAACAACAACAGGGCTGCCCCGGCTTCGAGGATGAAGATCGCCCAATCCTCAACTCCGCCAAACGCCAAAGGCTCAAATGCCAGCAGCAGGCAGAGTCCGGTAGCTACCGCTGCCGCAACAACCTGGGCCGCACGGCCGGACAGAGCGGCCGGATCGGTACGTTCGACTTCAATCAGGCAAGGCTTGATCTTGGCACGCGAGGGTCGCAACTCGGTTGTCATGCTGCCATTCACGGGTGCTCAAGTCTAACCCAGGAGCCCCGGAAGATGCTATACATTTCCGCAAAGAAATAGCACAAGAAGATCAATGAAGATAGCACTAAGATACGGCTGGTTCACTAGCTGGCACTTCGGCCGCGAGCGCGGCATCCGAACCAAACTCAGCCAGTTCATCATAGAGCCCACGATCGGAGACTCCGAGGAAGTGAAGCACGTTTTTGGCGATGCGCGCGCTGGCTTTGCCATCACCGTAAGGATTGTTTCCCGTCCTGTCTTTTGCGACGGGCGTGGCGGCCAGCGAGCGCATGGCATGCTCGACGATCGACCGCCGGTCGGTGCCTGCCAATTGAATCAGACCCGTCGCCAATCCTTCCGGACGCTCAGTCTCCCGCCGCAGCACGAGCACCCGCACCCCCAGAGTAGGTGCCTCTTCCTGAATCCCCCCCGAGTCGGTGAGGATCATGTCAGCACGTGCCATGACATGCACGAAGCTGATGTAATCGAGCGGTTCGGTTAACAGTACATTGGTGGAGCTTCCCAGGATTTCCTGGGCTGGTTTTCGCACCTGCGGGTTCAGGTGCACCGGGAAAAAGATCACCAGATCAGGTACGAGTTCGGCCAAGTCTCGTAAAGCACAGAAAATTTCTCGTATCTCGTGTCCGAAGACTTCGCGACGATGCACGGTCACGAGCACCAGACGCTTACCGTCCCACGCCGGTAATGGATGACTTGGTTTTCGATTGAGCTCAAGCGAAGAAAGCAGCATGTCGATCGCCGTGTTACCGGTGACGAAGATTTGGTTGGCCGGAATCCCTTCGCATAATAGATTGCGCCGGTTAGTGTTGGTCGGCGCGAAATGCAGGTCCGACGTTACGGAGATGAGACGGCGATTGATCTCTTCAGGAAAAGGAAAATGTTTATTGTTGGTGCGAAGCCCCGCTTCGACGTGGGCAATGGGGACCTTCGCATAGTAAGCAGCGAGAGCGCCGATAAATGCGGTTGTGGTATCGCCCTGAACGATCAGAAGGTTCGGCCTTAGCCGCTGCAATACGTCTTCGAAAGCCAGGATCGCATTGCTGCTTAACTTGTAGAGAGTCTGACCAGGCTCCATAAGCGACATGTCATAGTCCACCCGCACGTTGAAGGGAGTGGTCACCTGGTCGAGCATTTCGCGGTGCTGGCCGGTGGAGACGACAACCGTACGGAGAGAATCACCGTGGCGTTGCAATTCGCGAATCACGGGAACAAGTTTAATCGCCTCCGGCCGCGTGCCGAGAACTACCATAACGACGGGGAGGGAATCGTTTAGCTGCTGTGGAAAGCTCACGAAAGGCTGCTCCGGCGCGCTCGATTGGCTAATAGCAAAACGCCACTTTGCAGCCTGGTGCGCTGCCCGCGCGCGGCAATAGCCAACCGATTCCATAACCAGCCGGCGGGAGTGTTGAGGAACTTCCTTTGAGTCTCCAGTTCGTTTGCGAAGGGAACATTTTGTTCGTGCGCGAATTGTACGATGGCCTCCATGCACTGAGAATCACGGTACAGCGCCGACATGGAGAGCTTATTGCAAAACAATTGCTTAAGGTCCAGCTCTTCCACACCACGCATTACCAGGTCGTAATGCAATCGCAGCGATACCAGCTGCCTTTTGGCGGTTTGCTTCGAACTCAAGCTGGCCTTGTGATGGCGGTATTTGTAGTGAGGGCGTGGGATGCGGTCAATCGGGCCGGCAAAATGCCGAAGCCGCAGGAAGAAGTCGACGTCCTCGACCAGGGGAAACTCGGAGCGGTAAAGTCCCGCCCGCGCCGCGGCTTCGGATCGATACAGGAAGCACGCCCAGTTGTTCCGGTCATAGGCAACGGCTGATCCCGATTCATCGATTACCAGGTAGTCGGTACAAACCATCGCCGTTTGCGGATGTTCCTGCAGGTAGTGCAGCATCACCGCCATGGCATCGGGCAGATAGATGTTGTCATCCGATGTCCAGCTCCAGAATGCTCCCCGCGCTTGGGCGAATCCGGCATTCAGCGCCGCCGGCAATCCGCGGTTGACTTGTTTGAAGATGCGTAGCTTGGGATGGGAAGAATAAGCATCAAGAATCTTCTCGGTATCATCGGTGCTGCCATCGACAACGACGATCACTTCCAGATCGTTGACGCTTTGATTCAGGCAGGAGTCCAGCGAGTCGCGAAGGTACGCCGCACCGTTATAGGTGGGCAGAACGATCGAGATGACGGGCGCCTTTGATGGCGATGACATGGTTCAATTCCGGTCACGGCAGGAAGTTGTTTCGGCATCGAATGCCATGACTTTGAATCGCCGTCCTCAGCCGACCAATGCCTGGCTGGGATCGCAGCTCGGGTTCACGAATCGAGTGTGCACGCGCCAATAAACGTACACGCTGGTCAAGAGATGGACGGAATAGGCGATCAAGTTCGCCAGCGCGTAACCGTAGGCGCCTTGCCGGCGGAACAGCCAAAGACAACCGATCAGTACAACCGCCCAAATGAGATTAATAGCAAATCCCGCCCACATCCTGCCGGAACTGGTGATTGCCTGCCCTACCGACCAGACGCTGGCCGCAAGCACTGCCGATAGCACCAGGCAGATTAACACCGGCGTGGCTCCGGCAAAGCCGCTGCCATAAACCGCCATGATCCTGCGTGAGAAGACGACCGTGATTACGGCTGCAATCACGGCCAGAGCGGTGTTGACCACGGTTCCCGCCTGGAGCACTCGCAAGTACCGTGCTCTTTCCTTGCCGAACAGGCTGGCAAGCACCGGAAGCAGAGGCGCGCTGAGGGTGAGCGGTAAGAGCATGATGGCACCACGCCACTGGTTCGCGGCGTTGAACAAACCCATTTGCGCGTAGCCTGCGGGCTGATTTACCAGAATCGCAGAGCACACCCAGTTCACGGGGCCTGCCAAGGCCGCCGCCAGAAGCGCGGGCACGCTGAACTTGGCCAGTACGGGCCATTCTTCAAAGCATCCCCGGTAGATGATTGCGAGCCCATGGGTGCGAAGTTCACGACGCAGGTAGAAGCAGTAACCTGCGAATTGCAATGCTACGCTGACCACCAGGCCGGCGACGGCGCCGATAACCCCAGCGGTGAGGACTCCAGCGACGACCGTCGCGCAACCGAGAATGGCTGCCACCAGGTCAACTATGGCCACCGATTGGAAGGCTTCAAAGCCGTAGAGAGCTCCCCGAATCGCCCCTCCGACGACTCCAAAAAATAGCAGCCCACAACCGACCCGTAAGAGCGAGCCGACCTCTGCCGATGCCAGAGTCGTTCTTGCGAGCCAGGGCGCGGTGGCGAGCAGAAGCAGGCAGACGACGAAGGAGCTGACCCCAGCCAGGAGCGTGGAAAGTCCCAGAATACGGCCGATCCGCACCGGCTCTGACTTGCGCAGTTCGGCGACGTATTTGGTCGCAGTAACGCCCATCCCGAGGCTGGCAAACAGCGCAAAGACGCCTACTGTGCCTTGCACCACTCCAAATTGTCCAAACAGTTCACGGCCCACCCGGCGTGCCACCACAATGGAAATGATCAGCGCCGATCCGCGGGTGAAAGCGGTATCCAGGACTGACCAGAACGCGCCCCGGGCCAGCCGCGCCCGCATGGGCGAGTTGATGGCCGAAGCCGCAAATCGCACTGGTCGTGGCAGGCGAGGCAAAATGGTTGCCGCAAACGTGCTCATTTTGGCTAGTTCCCGGTCGTCGCGCTGCTCTTCTAAGACGCTGGGGCCAGCGGGCATGACCGAATAGTAGCATGTGCCTGATCCACACTCGCGCCATCATCCACCACCAAAGAGTAAGAGGCGGTGGCTCCAAGAGAGATCTAGCATTGCGCGATCATACTCGCTCTGTACATACCAGCAATGCTCCTTTACGGCTTATGGTGGGAAGTTCGGCATTGGCTGCCCGTGGCTTGTGTGTTGTTGCCGTTTGCCGTTGGAGGAGTTACGTCAGTTGGCGCGCATGCGCAAGCCGCTCGCCAAGGGTCAACAGACTAGTTGTCTAAAGAATAGAAATTACTTTTTCTTGTATAACCGAAACCAGTCGGATTCAGCAGCGAGGGCATACCTTTGCTCCACCGCCGGCTCATAGATCTGGTAAAACCCAGTTGCGAACTCAGGTGGGAAGGCAGGGTGTTTGGGTATCATCACCACGCTGGCATCTCCAAAGTACTGATCGATGGTCGGTCGAAATCGGGCACTGAAGGTGAAGTTGAACGCTGTTGACGCAAATCCTCCCCGTGGCGGCGCCCAGCCCAGGACATAGGGGAACGGATCCTGCATGTCCATCGTCAGAACCTTATCGCTGGGGTTGGCATACTGACGAAGCAGAACAACACCGTCGTTGACATAGGTTGTGTAGTCTTTTCCGTTCGACCATGCTTGCGTCTCATCTTCATCGGGATAGTCGCAAAGCATCAAAGAGGCAATCCTGGGTACGGTGAAACGTACTGAGCATGATGGCGGGGGATGTAGCTTACGCACCGCCGCAATCGGCAAGGCTAAAGCATCGGATGTGAATTGCGGCAAGAAAAGTATCCCGGCGAGTAGCAACAGCGTTGCGCAATATGCCAGTGTATATTCTTGCGATGCAACCGGGGAGGTATTGGCGACGTCCGCGAGGCGATCGGCAACGAGCAGAGCAAATGCTCCCAGCAGCGGAAGTCCTGATGTTTGAGCATTGGTCGATAGAAGTGCGATGTCCGCGATATAGACGATGACCGCCGCAACTGGTAAATAAAGGTCACCTAGCCATTCCGAGCGACGCGTCTTCAGGAACGAGGCTGCCATAGCCAATATCAAAACACAAAAGAACGGAGTCAGGTTGTGTGCGATGTTATGAACTGGAACCCGCAGGGAAATGTTCTGTGAGCGGGCGCTCGCCGCCATGCGCAAGGCTCGTACCATCGCCGGCAATTGGAATCGCAAATAAGCCACGCCCAGAAGACTCACGCCGGCAAAGCCGGCAACGATTCCCAGCAATCGGCGCACGCTTGGCAACCAAAGGACTAAAGAGACCGCTACTAGACCCATCCCCGCCAGGCTGAAGCTCGCTTTAAGAAATAACGCGAGGCCGATAGCGGCTCCAGTGGATACGCTCCCAACCCATTCCTCTACGCTGGTCGCGGATGCTTTTGTAGGCTGAAAACACTCGATCAAAACTAGAACCAACAGAGCGTAGCCATACCGGTTATAGGCCATGGCCGGCGACAGTACCATTGGCCATAATCCTATGGGATGAGGCGAGCAGACCAAGAGAGATGTGTATAGCGCAAGCAAAGCACATGGGACTTGCGCCAGGCGATCACGGCCTACCCGATAAGTCCAAAGGCCAACCACCAGCGTAAGTATTGCATTGCTGTATGCCAGTCCGTTAGGCGATCCGTTGCTCAATTTCAGCCCCAGAGCCACAAGGAGGAAGCTCAGAGGGCCCCAGGAGCTCCAGAAATCCAGATGCGGTCGTAAGCCGTACAAGGCCCGCCAGCCGTTCTCAAAAAAGAAGAAGTTGTCATGACCGAATGCGAATGTCGGTACAGCTCCAATTAACGCGCGGAAGATACAAATCGCGAAGAGCACGCCAAAGAACCAAGCGAATAGGGCGTTCGATGTTGCCGATAACCGCCATACCCGCAGAATTCTCCCGAAGATCTTCGTGAAAAGACTCTTCATAACTCTCCCATCCGGGCGATCACTTACCCAGCATAAACGTGATAGAAACATCAAAAAAGCATCGGCATAAAAGTGCTCGCTCGACACCTCCAGCGATGATATAACAATCCCCGAAGGCCCAAGTGCGAAAGCCTTGGCAAGCCTGCAATCTGGTGAGGACGCCGCTTGAGCGATCGCAAACGCGTAACCATTATCGGTATGGGACCAATGGGGCGGCGTCACCTGCTAGCTCTGCCGCTGGTAGCGAGCGCCGAATTGACCGCCGTGGCTGACTCTCGGCCCGAAGCATTGGCTGCGGCTAACCTGGACGGTGCTCGTACCTATACGGACGCCGGGCGCATGTTGAGCGAGGTTCAGCCGGAGGTGGTGATCGTTGCCACCAGTGGTCCCAGCCACCATCCTCTGGTTTTAGCTGCCATGAAATCCGGCGCGCGCGGCATCCTCTGCGAGAAGCCGTTTGCCTGTTCGGTTGCCGAGGCGGAAGAGATGATTCTCGCCTCACGGGAACACGGCTGTGCTCTGGTGGTCAATCATTGCCGCCGCTTCGTGCTGGCGTATCGCTGGCTGAGCCGGCGCCTGCAGTCGGGGGAGTGGGGCCAGTTGCGCGCCATGCGCTCCAGTTGGCCGGGAATCGGCTTAGGCTGCTCGGCCACGCACATGATTGATCTCTGGCGCTTCCTCGGTGGCGAAAGACTCGACACCGTTTACGGCTGGGTCGATCCGGTGCGCGGCAACAATCCACGCGGCGCGGAATTTCGTGATCCGGGCGGGATGCTGGTGGCCACATCTTCCGCGGGCACGCGTTACGTGCACGAGCAGACCGAAGATGGCGCAGGCCCGGGAACCTTCGTGATCGAGACGACGGGCGCCGAAATCAGGATTGACGAACGTCAGGGGACGGTATGCATTCTGGCGCGCGACTTGTCGGTTAAGCCGGGCCCCGGCCGTCCGCCAAAATACGATGCGGTTGCGCTTCCCGCGGACGCGCCTCTGGCCATCGACATTGTCGCGCTCTCAGCCGAAGCCCTGCGCGAACTGACCGAGGAGCGCGAACTGACTTGTCCGGCCGAGCACGGACTGCGCTCACTGGAGGTAGTCGTTGCGGCTCATCTTTCCCAGGATCGCCGGCATGCCGCGGTCGACCTACCACTTTCCGATCCCGAGTCGAGGGCCAAATGGCTGCCAATAACCTAAACGCCGACCTGCGGCTCGCCGTAGTCGGCTTCGGCGAGATCGCGCAGAAGCATATCGCTGCATTGCGCGCCTTGGGCGCAAACATAGTCGCCGCTGTAAACCGCTCGCCGGAAGGACGGCAGCGGGCGGAGCGCGACGGTGGCATCGCGCACACCTACGCCGATGTTGCCGCCATGGTGGAACGCGAGCGTCCGAGCGGGATTCTGGTCAGCACCAGCGTGCGCTCGCAATTCGACGCGATTCGGCAACTGATTCCTTTTGACATCCCGCTGCTGATCGAGAAGCCTCCGGCGCTTAGCCTGGCTGACTGGACGCTGCTGCGCAATGCGATGGAGGCGCGGCGGCTTCCGGTGATGATGGCTTTGAACCGCCGCTACTATTCTGTTTATGAACGGGCACTCGAGCGCATGGGCGGCATCGAAGCTGTGACCTCGGTCAGCGTGGAATGGTCGGAGGATCCGGCGAAGATGCTGGCTGTGGGACATCCGGCGGAGATCCTGCCGCTGCTGAATTTCGCCAACAGCATTCATGGCATCGACCTGCTGACTTTCTTTGCCGGCATTGTGCGCGGTCCGCAGATCTGGGGACGCAATCTCGGAGATTCCGGGCAGGAGTTTCGCTGGCAGATGGCAGTGGATGGATTGACGGAGCGCGGCGCGCGAGCCAGCTTCACCTCGAACTGGGACGTGCCCGGCCGCTGGCGTGTGGTAGTTGACGCGACCGATGTGCGCATGGTGAGTGCGCCGCTGGAGACCGCGGTGTTGCTGGCGCGCAATCGGGCGCAGGAGACGATTGAGCCCTCGGCTGAGGACCGGCAGTTCAAGGAAGGCTTCTACGCCCAGGCTTCCGCCTTCCTGCAGCTGATTCGCGATGGCAACTACCAGGCCTGGCCGATGGCCACGCTGGACGAGGTGTCGGCGGACATGCATTTGGCGGAGCTGCTCACCAACGTGTGCCAGACCGCGACCATCGTGGAAGCGTGATGTTCAAGTCCCTCGCCAAAAAGCTTCCGCACTCCCTGCAACTGCGCCTGTACCATCGCTACGACTTGCCGCGGCAAGCTGCGCTGGCGCGTGCCGCCGCGGAACGTACCGGCCTGCCCTTGCTGGAAACGCTTGACCTATCCAAGGTCAAGACTAGCGATACGGTTTTCATCCTGGGCAGCGGCGCCTCGATCAACGAAATCCCCGCGCCGCGCTGGGAACGGATTGGCCGCCACGACAGCATCGGACTGAACTTCTGGCCGGTGCATCCCTTTGTGCCGCGCATTTATCTTTTCGAGACCGTGGCCCGGATCGAGGGCAGCGAAGCCATCTTCGACGCGCTGCAGAGCGTTCTGAACCGGCGCGCCAACGACTATCGCCGCGTGGTCAAGGTGATCAGCGAAGTTTGGCCGACGGATGCTCGGCAGCTGGTGTTTGAGCTGCCGGAAGGGTTGTACCCGAATCTGTACCTCGGATATTCCAGCACCGTGATCGCCCGCAATCAAAAGGAACTGATCGCCGGGCTGCGCTACCTGCGCCGCCTGGGGATCTTTGCTCCGGGCGATCGCTTGCCCTGGCACTTCAAATACGCCGGCTCAGTGCTGGCCGCGCTCAGCCTGGCGGTGCGCATGGGCTATCGCCGCATTGTGCTGTGCGGCATTGACATGGGTAAGGCTGAGCACTTTTACCACGACCCGCAGCGCTATCCCGAGGAAGGCGGCTGGGAGTTCGTTCCCCGGACGGCGCTGCATATGGCAGCCCGGCGGCTGGAATTTCTGGTTCCGGGGCAGGAAGCGGTGGTGCACTTCCAGCGCGAGATTCTGGATCCGGCGCAGATCGAGCTTTTCGTGGAGAATCGCAGTTCCAAGCTCTTCCCCAACGTTGCTGAGATGCCGGCGTCGTTATGGGAGCAACTGGCCGCGCCTGCGGCCGCGCGAGTTGAGAGGTGAGCGCAGGGGCGCGGCGCTCAGGAAACGGGAATCCCGTTTAAGTTTGGGAAGATCAAGATTTGGGAGGGATCTTGGCAATCTCGGCGTCATAGGCGGCGAGGGCGTCCTTTATCGACATACCTTTCTTGTCATGACACTGTTCCAGGAAGGCCATGGTGTCGATGTTGGCACTTTTAGCCAATGCGATCTTGTCGCCAAAGGCGGCTATATCAAAGTGAGACCCGCCCACTTCGTCGCCCTCCACGCCTTCCCACTCATCGAATAGGTGTTGCAAGAAGTTTTTGTGGAAGTCGCTCATAGATCTCCTCCTCTGCCGTGTTAAGCCTGAGGGCCTACTTTGTCAAGTTCTATTATTGCCGTTTAAACGCCGTTAGAGCGCCTTGGTAGCTTTGGACGGCCTGCAGGTCGTCCCAAGGGACGATCGTCGTTCCTGCGGCATCCTGGAGCGATTACGCGGCATCCTAGTGGCGTAGTGTAATAGCAAAATAGTGCTCTAACCGTCTTAGTATATCACCACTAAAGTTTTATACGGCGCAGTGCCGCGCTTTGACGGCAAGCAGAGACTGCCGTAGCGACCTCATTTCTCGCTATTGGATTGGGTCATCAGCGACAGGTACTGTGACGCGACATTGCGAATCGTGAACTGCTCAACGCAGTCCGCTGTTTTGCGCGCGGGATTTTCCAGCGTTCGCAGCAGAGCACGCGCCATCGCCTCATGATCTCCCACCGGAACCAGCGTTCCATATTTGCCGCCGCACAGAATCTCGGCCGGCCCGTAGGTGCAGTCGGTCGAGACCACCGGCGTTCCCAGGGCCAGCGCTTCCACCAGCACCACCCCAAATCCCTCCCACGCCGACGACAGTGCGAAGACCGCGGCCCGCTTCATGAAGCGGTAAGGATTCTGTTCGAAGCCGGGAAGGGCAACGTCGTCGTCGGTGAGGCGCTGCTCGCGCACCACCGCTTCAATTCGCCCTCGGTCCGGACCCTCGCCCAGGATCAGCAGGCGCGCCGGTTTCGCGTTCCTGACCAGCGCGAAAGCGCGAATCAGTGTGGGGAAATCTTTTTGCTTATCCAAGCGGCCCACCGCCAGCACCACCGGCGGCTCGCCGGGCTGGAACCAGGGATGTGCCACCGGCGCTTCGGCGGCCTGGTAAAGCGCATCGGAGGTCACCGGGTTGTAGATAACTCGAAACTTTGCCCGCGCCAGGCCGGTTCGATCCGCCAGGTCATCGGCAACTCCGCCGCACACCGCAACCACGTGGTCGGCGGAGCCGAGCGCCCAGCGACTCCACAGCGGCATCAGCCGATATTTCAAACCACGAGTGTTGGCGACAACTTTCGACATGGTGTTGTGCTCGGTGGCGACAATCTTCACCTTGCTGTGAGCCAGCGCACGCGCCATGACGGCCGCGGCGCTGCAATGGGTCATGGCAGCGATCAGCGCCTCGGGCTGCCGCTCGCGAAGATATCGCGCCAGCTTGGGCACGCTGGCCAGCATGCGGCGGGATTCCAGATCAAAGCAGCGGATGCCGTTTTCCAGATCGCGGCCCATGTCGCCGCCCGCCGTGCCCACCACCAGATCGACCTCGGCGCCCAACTGGTGCAAGCCGCGCGCCAGGTTGGCAAACACCCGCTCCACGCCGCCAATCTCCAGCGTCGGTACCAGCAGTGCAATTCTCATTTGGGCAGCTCTACCATACAGCGCCATTGGCGATTGTTATAGACTACGATTCCATCACCGCACTGAAGAGGAAAAATGCAGTCAGCTTCCGAACTGGTGAAAGACGCGCTGAGCGGTCCTGCGATTCATGAGGGCTGGGAGCGGGTCTACCGCAATCCCGGCTCCGAGCGGCTCTACGATCTGGTTTTCGACTGGATCGCCCAGCACGGAGGCGTGCCTGCCGGCTCGCGCTGGCTCGATATCGGATGCGGCATTGGACAGCACGCCATGCGCCTCTGCCGGCGCGGCTATCGCGTAGTTGCGGCCGATTTCTCGCCCGACCGGGTTCGCGCCGCAGGCGAGCATATTCGCGAGATGGGCATGGCCAACGACATCACCGTGCAGCGCGAAGATCTTGTCGCCGGGCTGTCGTTTGCAGCGGAGACCTTTGACGCGGTTTTGTGCTGGGGCGTCCTGATGCACATCCCCGCGGTGGAAACCGCCATGCTGGAGCTGATTCGCATGACCCGGCCCGGGGGAAAGCTTTTCGTCTGCGAAGGTAACCTCCATGGCGTGGATGCTGCCATCGCGCGGCTGGTGTCGCTGGCGCGCGGCGCCGTGGGCAATGCGCAGCATAAGCAAATTGTCATGAAGCCACTGGGGCGGGAGTACTGGCTCAAGACCGAGGACGGAGAACTGTTAATCCGCCACACGCGCATGCCGGCAATGGCGCGCTTCTTCGCGCAACACGGATGCCGGCTGCAGGCGCGCATCTCGGGAGAGTTCACCGAGCGGTACAGCCAGGGCGGAGCGCTGGGCCGTGCGCTGCACGCCTGGAATGCGATGTGGTTTCGCCGCCTGCGCAGTCCATACTTTGCCCACGGTAACCTGATGGTGTTCGAGAAACTGATCTGACCGCTAATTTTGTCGCGCGTCATCGTGGCGTCGCGTTTGGGCCGAGTCATCGCCGTCAGCTTTCACCAATCCTGCGCCGTCTTCCCATCGCGCACCAGAAGATTGTCTTGCTAAAGCGGATCTGCTCCAAGCCCGCCTGCTCCATCATCTGGCGAATCTGTTCGCGAGTGAAGCGCTGTTCCAATCGTGTGCCGAAGCGATCCAGGGCGTCGGTGCGCATGGAGTAAAAGCTGCGGTTGCGATAGGCCGTCAGGGGCAGATGCGAAACATCCATCCCGAGTTTCTCCAGCGTTCGTGCCAGCCGCGCCAGCGGCCAATAGACCGTCAGGGCGAGGACGTCGCAAAAAAGATATTTCACGCGAAACGGCAGCTTGCTGACCATCAGCCTTAGCAGGTCAGAGATCCGCCACAACAAACGAAACCACCACGGCCGGTTATCAAAGGCGTAATACAGATAAATCAGAAACGGTGCGCCCGGCTTCAGCTTGCGCACGCATTGCTGGATGCCAGCCTGCGTGTCGGGCACGTGATGCAGAACGCCCAGCGAATATCCAAAATCGGCGGAGCCGTCGGGCAACGGAATCGAATCAACCGAGGCACAATGGAATTCGCAATTCTGGAAGCCGGATAAATTGCGGCGCGCCACCTGCAACGCCGCGGCGCTGGGGTCGATACAGTGTAGATGTCCCACCTGCGGCGCCACAAAGCGCGCCCACCGCCCGCTGCCGCAGCCGAGGTCGAACCCCACAGCACCGGTCGGCAGACTTTCCCAGGGAAACAGGGAGAAGTAGTCGCCGAAGATAACCTCAAGTTCGGGAGGAATCGTCGCGCTGTGGTCGAACTTGCTCCACTCCTGGCCAAAGCCTTCGACAACCGACTGATCAAGGTTGCTCATGTGGTGACACCGGCCTCCTGCCGCGACGGCTGCGATACCGATTCGTACATCTCGACATAAGCGTCGACGGTCTTCTCGATGCTGAAGCATTTTGCCCGCTGTTGGCTGGCCGCACTCATCTCGCGCCAGCGCTGCGGCGAGGACAACACCGCGGTCAGCTCACGAGCCAGAGCATGATCATCTCCAACCGGGAACAACACTCCCGCGCCCCGGACCAGCTCCGCCAGCCCGGGAACATCGCTGGCAATCACCGGCAAACCCGCAGCCATGGCCTCGCAAGCGGCGATCCCAAATCCGTCGGAGTGAGTGGAATGAACATACACGTCCGACGCCTTCAAGACCCCCGCGACATCAGTGCGACGCCCGAGAAACACAACGCGGTCGGTGATGCATAGAGAGCGAGCCATGGCCTCGAGTTGGGTACGCAGCTCGCCATCCCCGACCAGCAGAAGCTGGGCTTGGGGGACTTGGGCCAGGGCCCGCAAGAGCGTGGCGTGATCCTTTTGCGGCTGGAAGCGCGCAACGAAGACCAGCCGTGCCATCCCAGCTGGTGGCGCCGCGAGTTCCGCCGGCTGCGCGTCCTCAAAATTCTCCAAAGGGATGCCGTTCGGAATGATGCAAAGCTTTGTAGCGATGCCCGGGCACCATTGGCGCAGCTCGTCAAGGGTCGCCTCACTATTGCAGGCGATTCGCTGATAGTGCGGGTACATCCAGCGATCCAGGGGCCGTACCCACCAACGCCGCCGGGCATTCCACGGATTGTGCTCGGTGGTCACCAACGATAACCGCCGCGAGAATCGATAAGCAGCCAAAACGGCCCACAGTTGCGCAGGAAATAGGTGCACGTGAACGACGTCATAGCTCTCGATCAGTTTCGCTAACGGGAATACTTGAGCCGGCGAATAGAGTTTACCCACTTGCGTGTGATACAGCTTTACGCCCGACTCCTCAACCGCGGTCTCCAGTGGACTCGACAGGGTGCGCAGCACGGCCACAGCGCAATCAATTCCCCGGGCACGCAGCCGCGGCGCCATGTCCTTCACCAGGACCTCGGCGCCGGCCAGCGGCAGGGAATCGATCACTTGTAGAACGCGCATGGCGACCTTTGCGGTTTACGTTTCGCCTCGATCCAAATGCCGAGGGTTTCGGATTCTCTTCATATTACCTTGAACATGCTAAACTTGTGCCCTCGGACCTGGCACTTAAGCGTTGAAACAGTAAATGGCTGCAACCACATTTCGGGTAGTCGATGTCTCCGGGCTCGCCGAAGCGCGCGCGTGGATGCGATATACGAATGCCGCACGAATGGCCGGCTGGTGCGGGGTACTCGCCAGTCCTTTCTCCCTGTGGGCACTGTTTTGGACCAGTCCCACCGACTATCCCTACCTCTCGTCGCTGTTGTTCGTTCCGATGCTGGTGGCAGGCAGCGTACTGATATCGACCTCCGTTTGCCGTGGTGACCGATTTGTTAAGCAGTTGATGAGCGCTGGAATCGGGGTTCGACTGGCGGCCACGGGCGCATACATTTGGACTGGCTTCGTTATCTACTACACCGTAGTCGACGCGTTCCACTATTGGAGTGTTGGATTGCAGCTGGCCGAGCAGTTTACCTCGGTTGGCTGGGACGCTTTCCAGCCGCCGTATGTGAGCAACAACCTGATTACGTCAATCTGCGGTCTGGTCACTCTGGTAACCGGCAATGCTTTACCGACTTTGTTCGTGCTTTTTTCGCTGGTCGCATTGTGGGGCGGTTACTTCTCTTACCGCGCCTTCTGCGTAGCCTTTCCCCAGGGAGATCGTGGCCTCTACGGTTTGCTAGTCTTCTTCCTGCCCTCGATTGTGTATTGGTCAAGCGCTGTCGGCAAAGACGCTCTAGAGCAGTTCTTCATCGGTTTAGCCGCCTACGGTTTCGCGATGGCGATCAGAAAACTGGGCGTGAAGCCCGTCGTCATCTGCGCCCTCGGAGTCGCCGGCGCCACCGCAGTCCGCCCCCACATCGGAGCCATGCTGGCGATCAGCATGCTTGTCCCCTTTGCCCTCGGCAAGACTCGTGGGGGCTGGAGAGTTCTGTCTATCAAAATGCTGCTGGTGCCTATCCTTGCCGGATCGACTTACTTAGTGATCAAGCAAGCGCAAGACTTCGTGGGTGTGGAAAGCGGCGACTTCAAGGGCGCGGTGGAAAACGCTAAGCAGCGGCACTTCGACACCGCGATCGGTGGCTCCGTGTACAGCGAGGGTGAGTCTTTGCCCAGGCGGATCCTGCAGACGCCGTTTCTGGCGTTTCGTCCTTTCCCGTGGGAAGTGCACAACGCTATGTCCGCTTTTTCAGCTTTGGAGGGTTTGGCCTTACTCGTCTGGGCTTGGCGGAGACGTCGCGAATTCCGGTCCGTCGTGCGCAACTGGCGAGAGCCGTTTGTTGGTTTTGTCCTGGCCTATGTGCTGCTGTTTTCCCTGGCGTTTGCGGTCGCAATCAGCAACTTTGGCATCGTTGCGCGACAGCGAATCATGTTTCTGCCATTGTTTCTGATGTTGTTCTGTGCCGCTGGGGCGGCTAAGCCGGCAACGCCAGCCGACGCGGTGCATCCCGATCCCGATTTCCAACGCCCGTTACCGGTGCCTGGCTGGCGCCAATCGCTTTCCTAGGACGGGGAGTTGCTATGTGTGGCATCGCTGGATTTCTCCAGTCGCACCCGGACAATCCATCAGCAGTCCTGGAAGACACCGTGCTGCGCATGGCCGACACTCTATGGCATCGCGGCCCGGACGACGGTGGCGCCTGGACGGACGCCGGTGCCGGCGTTGCTCTGTCCATGCGCCGACTCGCCATTCTGGATTTGTCGCCTGCCGGCCACCAGCCAATGCAGTCTGCCTCCGGGCGTTATGTCATCGTTTACAACGGCGAGATCTATAACTGCGAACCGTTGCAGCGCGATCTTAAAGCCAAAGATCCTGATATCCGGTTTCGCGGCCACTCTGATACCGAACTGATGCTGGCTGCCTTTGAACGCTGGGGTATAGCCGAGTCGCTGGGCCATTTCAACGGCATGTTTGCCTTTGCGGTGTGGGATCGGCAGAACCGCACTTTGACTCTGGCCCGCGATCGCTTCGGCGAAAAGCCGCTGTACTACAGCGTCGCCGGTGGCACCTTCCTGTTTGCCTCGGAGTTGAAGGCGCTGCGAGCCCATCCGCAATTTTCCGGCGAGATCGATTTGGGTGCGATCGCCCTATATCTGCGCCACAACTGCATTCCCGCGCCGTATTCCATTTACCAGCACGTTCGCAAACTCCCGCCGGCCACGTCGCTCACGATTTCCAGCGCAGATATGGCTCGTACGCCGCAGCCGTACTGGTCCCTGGGCTCAGTCGCCGAGCAAGGCATCGCAACTCCGTTCGCCGGGACGGAGCAGGATGCCATCGAAGAGCTTGAGGGACTGCTGCGCGACGCGGTGAAGATCCGCATGTACTCCGATGTGCCGCTGGGAGCGTTTCTCTCGGGTGGCATCGATTCGTCAACGGTGGTTGCGCTGATGCAGGCGCAGAGCACTATTCCCGTAAAGAGCTTCTCCATCGGAATGCACGACAGCAACTTCAACGAAGCATCGGAGGCCGCGCGGGTCGCCGAACATCTGCACACCGCGCACACCGAACTCTACGTCACGCCGCGCGAGGCGATGGACGTCGTGCCGTTGCTTCCCGAGATCTACGACGAGCCGTTTGCCGACTCCTCGCAAATTCCCACCTATCTGGTGTCGCGGCTGGCGCGCGAACAGGTGACCGTCAGCCTGTCGGGGGATGGTGGCGACGAACTGTTTGGCGGCTATAACCGTCATGCCTGGGGTGGCCCGCTGTGGAGCAAACTGAAAGGCGTTCCGCGCTGGCTGCGACGCGCGGGCGCTGCCGGAATTACGGCTTTGTCGCCTGATGCATGGGATTCGCTCTTCGCTTCCTTTCGTCCCGTCTTGCCGCGCGACTGGCGACAGCGGATGCCCGGCTACAAGCTGCACAAGCTGGCTTCGGTTGCCGCCAGTGCGGATGTTCAGGAAATGCACTACCGCCTGGCGTCGCATTGGTTTGCCCCCGACGCGATTGTGCCCGGAGCGGTTGAGCCGCCTACTCTGCTGACCAACGGTAATGGGGCGAAGCTGCCCAGCGCGGCGGAACAGATGATGTATCTCGACTCGGTGACCTATCTGCCGGATGACATTCTGGTGAAGCTCGATCGCGCCACCATGGCGGTAAGTCTGGAAGGCCGGGTTCCATTGCTCGACCATCGCCTGGCCGAGTTTGCCTGGCGCTTGCCTTTGTCGATGCGAGTCCGCCACTGGGAAGGGAAGTGGCTCTTGCGGCAGGTGCTCTACCGTCACGTGCCGCGCGAGTTGGTGGAGCGTCCCAAGTCCGGATTCGGCATTCCGTTAGCTTCCTGGCTGCGCGGCCCGTTACGCGACTGGGCGGAAGCGCTGCTCAGCGAAGACCGTTTACGCCGCGAAGGATTTTTCGATCCGCACCCCGTCCGGCGCTGCTGGCAGGAGCATCTTTCCGGCCGCCGCAACTGGGAGTACCACCTGTGGGACGTGCTAATGTTCCAGGGATGGCTCGAACAAAGCACGCGCACCACGATTAGACATTCCAGCCGGGATGTAGCCAGAGTCGAGACATGACCCAGAGCCGCATCGACATTCTGCACGCGGTCACTTCTCCCATCAGCCTTGTCCTCTTGCGAGGCCAGGTGGCTCATCTCCGGTCCGGCGGCTTTCAGCCCGCTGTTCTCTGCGGACCAGGACCGCAGGTAGAGGATTGGACCGCCAAAGAATCCGTGCCCGTCTTTACGGTTGCGATGCAGCGTGAAATCTCGCCTCTGCGCGATCTGATCTCGCTCTTCCGTATTTGGCGACTGCTGCGCCGCTTGCGCCTGATCGTCTGCAATGCGGGCACGCCGAAAGCCGGCTTGCTGGTGGGAGTGGCTGCGTGGTTGAGCCGCGTGCCTTGTCGCATCTACACCTTGCGGGGGCTGCGTCTGGAAACGGCCACCGGGCTGAAGCGCCGCGTGTTGCGGCTGACCGAACGAATCACCTGCGCCTGTGCCCATCGCGTCATCTGCGTGAGTCCCAGCTTGCGGCAGCGGGCAATCGAGTTGGGTTTAGTCCCCTCGACCAAGACGGTAGTGTTAGCCGCGGGCAGCAGCAACGGAGTTGATCCATCGCGTTTCATGCCCACTCCGCAGAGGCTGGCGCGGGCGGCTGATCTGCGCCGCGAATTGCGGATCGAGCCGGACCGTCGCGTGATCGGCTATGTCGGCCGCTTCACCCGTGACAAGGGCATTCTCGAACTGTGGGAAGCGTTTGCTTTGCTGCGCCGGCGTTTTGCTAATGTCGTTCTATTGTTGGTTGGCAGCTTTGAGGAGGGCGACGCAGTATCGCCCGAGCTTCGCCGCGTGATCGAAAACGATGTAGATGTAAGGCAGGTCGAGTTCACCAACGATGTCGCGCCCTACTATCTGCTGATGGATGTTTTTGTGTTGCCCACTCATCGTGAGGGATTTCCCAATACGGTGCTCGAAGCTCAGGCCGCGGAACGGCCAGTCATAACCACTTTCGCAACCGGCGCGGTCGATTCCATTGTCGACGGCGTAACTGGAACCATCGTTCCCGTCCAGGCATCGGCCCCGCTCGCCGATGCCTTATTGGCATTGTTGACCGACCCGCAGTTGGCACAGCGAATGGGTCGCGCCGGGCGGGAGCGCGTCGTCAGCCAATTCCGTCAGGAAATCGTGTGGGAAGAGCTCGCTGGTCTCTACCGCGAGATGCTAGTACAACGAAAATTGCCGGTGCCTTTGCCCACTGAGCACAAGTCGAGGGCGATATGTCTGGAAAAATCGTGACCGACTTCTGCAAGCGGCTGCTGGATCTCGTGGTCGCTTTGACGGCGCTGGCCGTGCTTTCTCCGCTGCTCGCCATAATTGCGCTCGCCATCCGTCTTCGCATGGGAGGTCCGGTATTTTTCCGTCAGGTGCGTCCTGGCTTTCATGCTCATCCCTTCACGCTGGTGAAGTTTCGCACCATGACCGGTGGGCCTGCGCGTGACGCTTCGCCAGTGGATAGTTCGACCGATGCTGCCCGCCTGACTCCGCTGGGCAACACGCTGCGCCGTTTCAGCCTCGACGAGCTGCCGCAGCTGTGGAATGTTCTTGTCGGCGACATGAGCCTGGTCGGTCCGCGGCCTTTGCTGATGGAATATTTGCCGCTCTACACGCCGGAGCAGGCTCGCCGTCACCAAGTGAAACCGGGCATTACTGGCTGGACCCAGGTCAATGGACGCAATGCCTCCACCTGGGACCGCAAGTTCGCGCTTGACCTGTGGTACGTTGACCACCGCAGCTTCTGGCTCGATCTGCGCATTCTCGCAATGACGGTCTGGAAGGTTCTGAAACGCGAAGGCATCAGTCAGCAGGGCCATGCCACCACCGAGAAGTTTGGTGCTACCCAAAGCCGATGAGCCGACCTCCGGCAGCTTCTAGCATCTTCGTCTACGGCGCCAGTGGACACGGCAAGGTGGTGGCCGACATTCTGCGCGCGCAGGGCGTTCGCGTAGCCGGCTTCATCGACGATCAGCCGGAAAACAAGCAGCTCGCGATATTGGGTCTCAACGTCGCAGGCGACGGTAAATGGCTGGTCGATCAGGCGCGTCGCCAGCCGGTCGCGATCGCGCTCGGAATTGGCAGCAACGCTGATCGGCAAAGGATCGCCAACTACTGTGTCAGCGCGGGAGTTCATTTGCTGACTGCGGTGCACCCCTCGGCCGTGATCGCTCCTTCCGCGCACATCGGCGCGGGCGTCGTTATCATGGCCGGCGTGGTGGTGAATCCGGACGCGCAAATCGGGACGGGAGCAATTCTCAATACCGGTACCATCGTCGAACACGATTGCCAGGTAGGTGAATTTGCCCATCTCTCGCCCCATGCCGCCATGGGCGGAGGCGCAAAGATTGGCAGCCTCTCCTGGCTGGGAATGGGGGCGGTAATTATTCATGGCGTCAGTGTCGGAACCAACACCATCATCGGCGCGGGCGCTGCCGTAGTCCGTGATATTCCCGATGGCGTGGTTGCCATGGGCGTTCCCGCTCGAGTCAGTCGTTCCGTCGCATTGCCGTAAGTGCAGGTCGCATTCGACCCGGAGCACCGGGAAATAGAAGATGACTGCGAAACTTCTGTATCGCTGGTGGCTAAAGAGCCCGACGTTTTCCAGGGGATAATGACTTCATGACCGCTTTTATCTCACAAGCTTCTCTGCTCGCTATCGACGGCGGTCGTCCGCTGCGCTCCGTGCCGTTCGCTCCCTGGCCTTCGGTCACGGCTGAAGAAATCGAGAGTTCCGTTCGCGTTCTGCAGTCCGGGCGGATCAACTATTGGACCGGTGATGAGGGACGTAACTTCGAAGCCGAGTTTGCCGCGTTCACCGGTTGCAAACACGCCATCGCGCTGGCCAATGGGACGGTCGCTCTGGAATTGGCGCTGTACGCGCTCGGTATCGGGCCGGGCTATGAGGTCATCGTCCCCAGCCGCACCTTTATCGCGTCGGCGAGTTGCGCGGTGATGCGCGGTGCCGCGCCGGTCCTGGCTGACGTCGATCCCGATTCCCAAAACATCACTGCTGACACGGTGCGTGCCGTGCTCACTCCTCGCACCCGGGCCATCATTGCGGTGCACCTGGCTGGCTGGCCTTGCGACATGGATCCCATCCTTGAGCTGGCGCGGGAACATGATTTGAGAATCATCGAAGACTGTGCTCAGGCGCATGGCGCGGCTTACAAACAGCGGCCAGTCGGATCGATGGGCCACTGCAACGCCTTTTCTTTTTGTCAGGACAAGATCATGACCACCGGCGGCGAAGGCGGCCTGGTGACGACGAACGACGGCGACGCCTGGGCTCGCGCCTGGGCCTTCAAAGATCATGGCAAAAGCTACGATGCGGTCTATCTTCGCGCGCATGCGCCCGGTTTCCGCTGGCTGCATGAATCGTTTGGCACCAACTGGCGTCTCACCGAAATGCAAAGCGCAATGGGTCGGGTTTTGTTGCGGCGGTTACCGGAGATGGTGGAGAAGCGCCGTCATCTGGCAGCGATTCTCAGTGAGCGCTTTGCGCAGATGCCGGCACTGCGCGTCACCATCCCAGCGGATGACGTTCGCCACTCCTACTACAAGTATTATGTTTTTCTGCGGCCCGAGCGGCTGCGCAGCCAGTGGACCCGGCAGCGGATCATCGACGCCATCAACGCCGAAGGCGTTCCCTGTTTCAGTGGAAGTTGCAGCGAGATTTATCTGGAGAAGGCCTTCCCCGAATCGATGCGCCCGGCGCAGAGATTGCCGGTCGCGCGGCAACTAGGCGAAACCGCGCTGATGTTTCTGGTGCATCCCACATTGTCAGAGTCGGATATGCACGACGCGGCGGACGCCGTGCGCAAGGTTTTATCCGTCGCCGCCAACTGAAGTTCCTAGAATGCTGAGACCGCGGCGAAGGTAGCCACCGATTGCGCCATCGATGCCGCCTGGTAGGCTGTGGTTTTAGCTTTGCTCAGTGGCACCATCAGAATGTCGCCCGCCAGCAGTTCTACATCCGGCGCTTTTGACTGCTCCACTTTGTTCAGGGCAACGGGGATAACCTTCACGCCCTGCGGAGTCTGGCGCACGATCTTCGCGTCCGAGAGCTTGGCAAGCCGTGTGGGGCCGTGCGCCATAGCCAGCGCCTTCAGTGCGGTACAACCCGCACTGTTGTCCATAATGAAACCACTGGGCTGAAGAACTTCGCCAACCACGTAGAACACCCCAGCCTTGGCAACCATAACCACGTCGCCGGCACGCAGCGGCATATTAGAGGCCATCAGCTTTTGCGGATCACTGGAAAGTACCACCGTCTGGGGATGGTCAGGATCGCGCCGGTGGGTCACGGTCACCACTCGACCCGCGGTTTGGGTCGTGCCGCCAGCTTCGGTGAGGACGTCAAACAGCGTGTCTTTCGAGGCCGTGACCGTATAGATTCCGGGCTTGGCTATTTCTCCCATAACCACGACGCCGCCCGCCTGTTCGTCGACGGCAACGCTGACATGCGGCGAGGTCAGAAACCGCCCGGTACTATAGGCGTTCTCAATCGCCGCTTGCGCCTCCTGCAGGTCCAGGCCTCCAACCGCGACATAATTGACCAGGGGCAAATAGATTTGGCCGTCGCTGTTCACGCGCGTCTTTTCCGAGAGGTCCGGTACGCCAAACACGGTGATATCAAGCATGTCTCCGGAAGAAATCCTGTAGCCCGCCGGCACCGCACTGGGCACGGTGTTGCTGGCTTGGGAGGTGGCTCCAGAGTTTGTAGTGGCAGAGCCTGGCGATGTTGCGGATGGCAATCCCGAGGACGGGACCGAAGGCGTTGTCTGGGCAACCAGCCCCGAGCCAAGGCAAATCAGCGATAGTCCCATCAACAAGGCTCGGATCCTGCAACATGGCGCATGCATTAAATGTTCCCTTGGGCACATTGACTCGCCCTTTCGTGCGCGTCAGTATACCATGCTGGTGGCGGGAGAAAATAGCCTAAAAAGGGCATAGCAAGTCATCTGCTCGCGCGCGTGAGTTCGGATACACTGTGCGAAACATAGCGGTGGCATCGACTTTACCTAACTCCGGTCCGGCGACTTCAGCTGAACCCGTCGAGCGGCAGCCTGACTCGAGACGGCGGCGGCGAAAGCGGCATCGTCTCTTCGGACGACGCCAGAGTCAGAAGCTCGGACGCACGCTGCTCATCGCGGCAGGATATCTTGCGTTCCTGGCGATCCTGATCTACGTCTGGATGCGGATTGCCTCCTCTGAATGAGGGCCTGCCGGCCACTCTCCTGAACATTGCAATCGGTCACTCGAGCCGGCGACGTTGACGTTTCTGACTGTGAAGGTGGAATTTAGTTGTAGGAAGCGGCCCCAAGATGCCAGACGCCCGTAAGACCCTTCACCCTCTGTTGGCGGTCATCCCTGCTCGCGGAGGTTCCAAGGGGCTGCCCGGCAAGAACATCCTTCCCGTGGCAGGACTGCCCCTGATTGCTCATGCCATTCGCCTGGCATCGCTTTGCCCGGAAATTGATCGTTGCGTAGTTTCAACCGACAGCGAAGACATCGCGGCGGTGGCGCGCGCTCACGGCGGCGAGGTTCCGTTTCTGCGACCGGAGGAGTTGGCACGCGACGACACTCCGACCTGGCCGGTGCTGCAGTACACCCTGCGGGAGATGGAGCGGCGCGAAAATATCCAGTTTCAGTCGTTGCTCTTGTTGCAGACAACCACGCCTTGCCGTTTGCCGGAAGACGTGAGCCGTGCCCTTCAGATGCTGGATGCCGACGCCAGTGCGGTCGGAGTGGTTACTGTCTCCGAGCCGCCTTTCAATCCACGTTGGGTCTGCGTGGAGGAACAGGCTGGATACATGCAGGCTTTAGCACCTGACATATCGAAATACCGTCGCCGCCAGGACGTTCCCCCTGTCTACCGGATAAACGGGTTACTGTATCTTTGGCGGCGCGACCATGTGCTCAACTCCCCGGTGCCGGGATATTTCGAGTTGCCACATCGCATGCTGGTGGTTCCTGATCTACGGGCGGGTGATATCGATACCGCTGCCGATCTGGCAATGATCGATTTGCTGCTGCGGGAACGATTGATACAACTCCCCTGGCTGCAGCAGGGAACATGATCGGATACAGGCCGGTGAAACATCGTTCAGCGTTTGATTTTTGATGGGGAACTTGGGATGACAGAACCTGTTCGGATAGGAAAATTCAGTATCGGTAGCGGCTTGCCATGCCTGGTTATCGCCGAGGCTGGTGTCAATCACAACGGAAATCTGGATCTCGCGCTGCAGTTGGTCGACGCGGCGGTCACTGCCGGCGCCGATGTCGTCAAATTCCAAACCTTCAAACCAGAAGAGGTTTCCTCGCCACTGGCGCCGAAGGCCGAGTATCAGTTGCAGAACACCGGCACCTCGGAATCGCAACTCGATATGGGCCGCAAGCTGGAGCTGCCCTTCGAAGCGTTTCGTCAAATCGAACGCCACTGCCGGGCGCGTGGAATTGTTTTCCTGTCGACTCCCTTCGACAAGGGAAGCGCCGATTTTCTGGAAACGCTGGATGTACTGGCCTACAAAATCCCCAGCGGCGAAATCACCAATCTGCCGTTTCTGACCCATGTTGCCGCCAAGCGGAAACCGCTGATTCTGTCCACCGGCATGTCCAATCTTGAAGAGGTCGCGACGGCAGTCGAGACTGTGAAAGCTGCCGGCAACCGCGAGCTGGTGATTCTGCATTGCGTCAGCAACTATCCGGCGGCAGCCGCCAGCGTAAATCTCCGCGCCATGAAGACCCTGGAAGATGCGTTTCATGTGCCCGTAGGGTATTCCGATCACACCGAGGGAATTGCAGTGCCGTTGGCCGCAGCTACCCTGGGCGCGTGTGTCATCGAGAAGCACTTCACCCTCGATCGCAACCTGCCCGGTCCCGACCATAAAGCTTCTCTTGAGCCGGCGGAGCTGGCGGCGATGGTACATGGCATTCGAACCGTTCAGTCCGCTCTGGGCGATGGCCGCAAGCAGCCGGTGGCGGAGGAGTTGAACACCGCAGCCGTCGCGCGCCGCAGCCTGGTCGCCGCCTGCGATTTGCCCGCGGGTACGCAGCTGGCCGAATCGATGATCGCGATTCTCCGCCCGGGGACCGGCCTGCCTCCCGCCGCACTGCCGCAACTGATTGGACGCCGCTTGTCCTGTGATGTCTGCGCCGGAACCTTGTTCACCTTGGAGATGCTGGCGTGAGGACGATCGCGGTAGTCACCACCAGCCGGGCTGACTACGGAATCTATCAGCCACTACTCGCTGCCATCGCCCACGATCCTGATCTGAGGCTGCGCCTGATCGTCTCCGGCATGCACCTGTCAGCCGAGGCCGGTCTCACGGTAAGCGAGATTGAACGTGATGGCTACGACATCGCGGAGCGCGTCGAAGTTCTGCTGGCCTCCGATACGCCCGAAGGCATCAGCAAATCGATGGGGCTTGCCGTCATCGGTTTTGCGCAAGTCTTCAGCCGATGGCGTCCCGACATCCTGGTAGTTCTGGGCGACCGCTTTGAGATGCACGCCGCCGCTCTGGCAGCACTGCCGTTCAAGATTCCTGTCGCTCACCTCAGTGGCGGCGAGGTCACGGAAGGTGCCATCGATGATTGCCTGCGGCACAGTCTCACCAAACTCAGTCACATCCATTTTGCTGCGACCGAGCCTTATGCCCGCCGCATTCTGCAGCTGGGCGAAGAGCCGTGGCGAGTGGTGGTCGCGGGCGAACCGGGTCTGGATGAGTTGCGCACCATGGATTACCTCAGCCGGCAGCAACTCGAAGCGCGCTTTCAACTGCAGCTTGGCCAGCCATTCCTGCTGGTCACCTTTCATCCCGTGACTCTGGAATATGAGCAGGCGGAATGGCAGATTGGCGAGCTGCTGGCGGCGTTGCGCCAAACCGCTATGCCGGTAATCTTCACCCAGTCCAATGTCGATACCGGCAACCGGATCGTGCGACAGAAAATCGACGAGTTCGTTGGCAACGGCAACGCGCGGCTGGTACCCAGCTTCGGCAAGCAGGCTTACCTCAGCATGTTGAAGCTGGCCACGGCCATGGTCGGCAACTCGTCCAGCGGCGTGGGCGAGGCGGCGTCATTCGAACTTCCTGTGGTCAACATCGGGACGCGGCAGCGCGGCCGGTTGCGAACCCCGAATGTGATCGACGTCGATTACGGACGCGACGAGATTATCGCCGCTATCCAACAAGCGACTGACCCGCAATTCCGATTGTCCCTGCAGGGTCTGAAGAATCCTTACGAGAGCGGTGCGGCCTCTTCCATCATCGTGCAGCATCTCAAGCAGGTTCCTCTGGGCGACGTGCTGATCAGAAAAAAATTCAGCGACCTTCCGCAATCACAGGAGGCTACCGTTGAGTCCAAGTAGCGGCGGGCTGGCTGCACCCGATCGCTGGGAAGTGGGCAGCGAGTTCCACTGGATGGGCCTGCCGCCCGGCCCGCTCATCGCCTGGCCAACGCCCTCGGCATGGTACCTGTTGGGACGCTATGCGGTCGTCGATCTCTTGGAGACCCTTGAGAGCTTCGGCGGAAGACTTTGGTTGCCGGCGTATTTCTGTCACGAGATCAGGGATTATTGGCGGCGCTTTTTCAAGATTGAAGAGTACGTCGATGACCCTCGCCGGCCGGAGCCGGATTGGCCCACGCTGCGGCCGGCGGCTGACCACGCCGTCCTGGTTGTGAATTATTTTGGAGTGCGGCCGGGCGAGCCCTGGCGGCGATGGCGCGAAGCGAATGCCTGCATTCTGATTGAGGATCACAGTCATGATCCCGTTTCTGGGTGGGCGTTGCGCTCGACGGCAGATTATGTTTTCAGCTCATTGCGCAAAACCCTGCCGGTACCGGATGGCGCCATCCTGTGGTCGCCTCGAGGGCTGCCGCTGCCGGAAGCCAAGCTGCCGCCGCCAGATTATTCCGGCAGTGCCATGAAGCTGGCCGCCATGCTTTGGAAGCGCGAGTATCTGGCCGGCCGGGCACCAGCTTCCATCAAGCCGCTCTACCGGGAGTGGCAGCGCGCCGGCGAAACCGAGTTCGATCGCAACCAGCAGGTCTTGGGCGCGACCCCTTATAGCCGGCAGTACCTTGCCGCTGGAGTGCCTGTCAGGTGGCGCCGTCAGCGCGCCGCCAACGTGCGCCAGTTGCTCGCTCAGGCGCAGAACTGGCCGGGTGCTCAACCACTCTTCCGTTCGTGGCCGCGCGACAGCGTTCCACTGGGTGCCGTTTTCTGTTTTCCTTCGGGCGAAGAGCGCGACCGCCTTCGCAAGCATCTGGAGGATTCCAATATTTATTGTCCCGTGCACTGGCCTGTATCGATCGATAGCAGCCCCGCGGTGCGCGAATTAGCAGATACCATTCTGACCATTCCTGCTGATCAACGATATCGGCGCAGCGACATGGACCTAGTTGCCGCCGCCTTGATGAGGTGAGAGACGTCGATGTCTACGACATCCAGTTGGGATCCCGCGTGGGACCAGATCTTTGGCAGCAAAGAGTGGGGAAAGTATCCCCCGGAGCATGTCATCCGTTTCGTCGCCGGCAATTTCTATCGCGTTGCCAACCGCGATGACGTACATTTGCTGGAAATCGGCTGTGGACCGGGCGCCAACATCTGGTTCATGGCGCGCGAGGGGTTTACCGCGGCCGGCATTGACGGTTCGGCCATCGCCATTGAGCAGGCCCAGCAACGGCTGGCGCGCGAAGGACTCTCGGCCGACCTGCGCGCGGGCGACTATGCCACTTTGCCCTGGCCGGACGCGAGCTTCGATGGTGTGGTCGAGAACGTCAGCCTCTACTGCAATCCTTGGATGTATATTCAGCGCGCTTTGGCCGAAGTCAGACGCGTGCTCAAACCGGGAGCGCCATTGCTTTCTTCCTTCTTCAGCGATCGCACCTGGGGTTACGGCACCGGGACGTGTGTCGAAGCCGACGGCTTCCTTGATCCCACCGAAGGTCCCTTAGGCGGAGCCGGCTTTTGCCTATTCCTGCGGCGTGAGCGAATTCCCCAACTCTTCTCCGGCTTCACCGAGATCTCGGTCGAACGCTCCTCGCGGACGACCGACACCGAGCGCCATCTCGTGGAGCAGTTCGTCGTTACCTGTCGCAAGCCCATCGCTTGAGTGCAGCGAGTATTCCAGGGACAAACCTTCTTAGATCGCACGGGCTGACGACAGAATTCCCCGTTGGTGACAATCATCATGTACCACTACTGTCACAGCTTCTTGATGACACTGTGGCCGTAGTGTGGTGTAATGACATGCATCTTTAGTGTTGGCCAGGGTGGAAGGTGGATCTCCAGGTTTTCGACGGTGCGAATGCCGCTGACGTGTCAGCTTGGGAAGAGCTCGTAAACCGGGCGCCCACTCCCGACGTCTACTACCGTCCCGGATATGTGCGCGGCTTCGCCCTCACCGGCGAGGGACGGCCGCTGGCGGTGCTGGTTCGTCGAGGTTCTACCGAAACTCTATTTCCTTTGCTGATTCGCGAGTTCCAGGTCAACGGCCATCGGGTGATGGACGGTATTACTCCCTACGGCTACGGAGGATTGTTGAGCGTGTCGGGCCCCACCCCTCCTGAGCCGGCCACCGTTCGATCGGTCCTTGAAGAACTGCGGGAGTGGGCGCGCGCCTTTGGGCTGGTGACCTGTACGGTGCGTTTTCATCCTTTGCTCGATCAGAATGCCTGGAGCAGCGCCGCGCTTCCCGCTGACTGGGTGCTCCGCTCGCCGCAACGGCAGACGACCGCGGTTGAGCTGAGCCAGTGGGATGAAAGCCGCCGCTTCCTCTCCGGCATGCGCCGTGACCGGCGCTACGACCTCCGGCACGCGCGCGCCGCCTTCGATACTCGTATATCGGAAGGTCCCGGCTTAGGTCCTGATCTCGACAACTTCTTGCGTCTGTATAACGACTCGATGCAGCGTTTGGGCGCGGACCGATTTTTCCTTTTCCCTCGCGAACATTATGAGCATTTGGCGCGAGAGCTGGGCGACCGTTTTGTGCTGATCACGCAACTCGCCGGAGAACGCCCTGTCGCTGCCGGGATCGTACTGCTAGACCGCGATTTTGCGCATGCTCACCTGGCCGCCGAAAGTGAAGAAGCACGTCAATTGGGCGGACCCACGCAGCATCTGATCGCTGCCTCGGAATATGCACGGCGCCGGGGCTGCTCCTGGTTGCATCTGGGCGGCGGTCTGGCCAATGACGATGCCTTGTGGGCGTTCAAACGCACCTTCGGCGGCCCAACTTTCCACTACTCATACACAACCGTCATTGCCGATGCGGTGAAGTACGAAGCGCTGATGGCACAAGGAAGCTTGCCCTGGCCCTATCGCATTCACCAGAAATCGCAGTCACAAGCTTGTAGCGTGGCCTAACCAATAGCCGAGCAGGAGCTGCTCCTTGCAACCGATTGCATCGCCCAACTTGCCGCTGGTGTCACCGCAAACCTCGATCCGGGACACCATCGTGGTCATCGACCGGTATGCCAAAGGTATTGCCGTGGTGGTCGATGAGGAGCGGCATTTGCTGGCCACCGTCACCGATGGCGACATCCGCCGGGCGATTCTTGCCGGGATTGATCTGGGTCAGCCGATCATGCAGCTGAAGCAACGCCAGCTTCACGCGCCCGTGACCGCGCTAGTGGGAACTCCAGAGAGCGAAATTCTCGCCATCCTGCAGACCCGGACAATTCGTCATCTGCCCTTGCTGGATGAAGCAGGCCGTGTCTCCGGATTAGCGGTTGTGGAGGACATCCTCCGGCAAAACGAGTTGCCGGTTACCGGCGTCATCATGGCTGGCGGCTACGGAAAGCGGCTGATGCCGTTGACCCAGGCTGTCCCCAAGCCCATGCTGCCGCTGAATGGCCGCCCCTTGCTGGAGCACACTCTGGAGAGACTGCGGCAAGCCGGCATACGCTCGGTGAATGTTGCCACCCACTACCTGAGCGATAGCATCGTGAATCACTTCCATGACGGTTCCGGATTTGGGGTCCAGCTGAATTACTTCCAGGAGGAAGAACCGTTGGGAACTGCCGGCGCGCTGGCGCGAATGAGTTCTGGAACCGAACCCCTGCTGGTGATGAATGGCGACGTCCTCACCGACGTGGACGTGCGTTCCATGCTGCAGTTTCATCGCGAACATCGTTCCGATCTGACCATCGGTGTCCGCCAGTATGAGATTGAAGTTCCCTTCGGAGTGGTGGAGACCAATGGCAACGCCACCGTGACCGGGATCACCGAAAAGCCGATCTTGCGGCACTTTATCAATGCCGGAATCTACCTGGTTCATCCCGATGTTTGCCGGCTGGTGCCACCCAACCGCTACTTTGATATGCCGGATCTGATCCGGGCAGTCATCGAATCCAGCGGCACCGTTATCAGTTTTCCCATACGAGAGTATTGGCTGGACATAGGTCACCTCGAGCAGTATCAGAAGGCGACTGCGGATCTGGAAAGCGGGGTCGTCTAAGCATACGATGTTCAGCCGACCCGGTGGGCCTGCAGCGGCGCTCGCAACCACGCCTGCTTCCGATGAACACGTCTCCAGGCCGAAATGGCTTCCCTATGGAAAAAAGGCTGCCGTCTGCTTCACCATTGATGACATTCATCCCGGCAAGTCGACGGATGCCTACGAGGCCGGCGGTGATTGCGGTAGTGGAGCGCTGCGGCACGTCGAATGGTTGTTGGCGCGGCATCCCCTTCTGCACGTGACGTTGTTTGTTACTGCGGATTGGCGTGAGATTAACCCGTTTCCCACGCGACGCCTGCTCAGCAAAGTTCCCTGGCTTCGCGATCGCGTCTATCTGGCGAAGCTTCTGCCCAAGGGTACGATGCGCATCGGTCATCACCCTGATTTCGTGTCTTACCTGAAATCTCTGCCGCGGACCGACTTCGGCTTACACGGACTTCATCATGTGAATAAGGGACTTTGCCTGGCCGAAGAGTACAAAGGCCGCGATCGCAGCCAGTGTCGAAGCATGTTACGCGAGACTCTAGGAGCATTCGAAGAGGCCGGCCTGCCACCTTCCCCGGGGATGTGTCCGCCGTCCTGGGGACTGTCCGACGCCTTAGCCGAAGCCATGATCGATGTAGGTCTCAAGTTCGTGGCGTCAGCCCGCGATATTCGGACCCCAATCACCACCGATGCCGTAAATTCGATGAGCGGGAGAAGTGGGGTTTCCATCCTCTATCCCGAGCGAATCATGCAGGGCCGTCTGCTGCATTTCGCGACCAATTTTCAGGCGACATCGACGATCGAGCGCGCGCACGAGATTTTGCGGCTGAATGGGTTACTGTCCATCAAGGCGCACATCATCAAACAGGTCGGCACCTACATCCAGCTGGATGGACTGGACGAGACCTATCGCGACTATCTCCATCGGATATTCGTCGAACTCGAGGATGGTTATGGCGATGATCTGTGGTGGACATCGATGGCACAGATAACGTCGGCTTGCAGGGCATGATTCTTCGTACCGTTTCTTGAGGAGAAAATGGAGCTTCGCATTAATCCGCCGGATGCTCTCAGCACGCTGGCGTGTCTGAATCAGTGTTTTCCAGGCTGGGGCGACCAGCAGTTCTTTCATTGGGCATACCAGCGCGCCATGCCGGCCCAGCCTGCGCCCGACTATCTCGTGCTCAGCGAAAGCGGCGCCGACATTGCAGGTTCCGGCATTAATTATCGCCAGGTCTTGCTTCCTCATGGCGGAGCGGTGACCGCCGGCATCATGACCGGATCATGGACCTTGCCTGCCGCTCGAGGACGCGGTTGTTTTTCGCGAATGATCGAAGAGTCCATTCGCCTTACGGCAGATCGCGGCGGCGCTCTTCTGCTGGCGTTCGTTACCGAGGACAATCCCAGTTGCCGGCAATTACTCAAAGCAGGCGCAGCCAGTTTTCCAACCTCCTATTTGAGTTGGCGGCCCGGCGCTGCCAGCCCAGCCGGGCATCACGATTTGCGGCCCGTCGCTAACATTCCGCAGCATCTGTTTCAACGCTGGCTGCAAACTAAGACTGGTTTTGCACACTTCGAGTATCCTTCGTTGGAGGCCTGGTGCAGCCAGATAACCAGGCGTCCGACCAACATTATGTCGCTACAGCGCGCCGATGACTTCGCCGTGATGGAAGAGAAGGGCGACACCTATCGGTTGTTGGCATATCTGGAATCGGAGACGGAGAAGCCGATCGATTTCGTGGCGCGGCTGCGGAATTATGCGGCGCAGAACTCTAAGGGGTTGTTTATATTCTCGTCCGAACCTGAATTCTCCCAGTCAGCAATCGAAGATGGTTTCGTGCACCGGCCCGGCTTCATAACGGCGCACGTTGCGGACTGGAGGAGACTAGCGGATGCCTTGCGGCACACCGCCCATGAGGGAGCTTCGCACACCGCGCTGGCGGATCACACTAGCCCCTGGTTTCTCGGTCACTGGCGCTTACAGTCGGGCGATCGCATGTAGTGTCTGCAAGCAAGAGCAATGTCGGCCAAACTGTCAAAGGCGATCACTTAATGGATAGCAAATGGGTGGGACGCAAGGTCATTGTTACCGGAGCCGGAGGTTTTATTGGCAGCCATCTCACCGAACATCTGGTGGCCTTAGGAGCCGAGGTTCGCGCTTTCGTGCGTTATACCTCGACCGGTCATTGGGGCTGGCTGGAGCAGTCGCCGGTTAAGGCTGACATCGAAGTTGTGCTGGGCGATGTACGCGATTTTTTCAGTATGCGTGAAGCCATGCAGGGCAGGGAAATCGTTTTTCACCTCGCCGCCTTAATCGGTATTCCATACTCCTACCAGGCTCCGCAATCGTATGTGCACACCAACATCGAGGGCACGCTGAATGTGCTGCAGGCGGCGCGCGAGCTGCATACCGAGCGCGTTATTTGTACCTCCACCAGCGAGGTTTACGGCACCGCCCAATACGTGCCCATCGACGAGAACCATCCCCTGCAGGGACAATCTCCTTATTCGGCCAGCAAGATTGCGGCCGATAAGCTGGCCGAATCCTACTATCGCTCCTTTGCTGTGCCAGTCGCGATCGTGCGTCCCTTCAACACCTATGGTCCCCGGCAGTCGGCACGCGCCGTGATTCCCACCATCATCACGCAAGCCTTGGCGGGAACGGAGATCCGGTTGGGATCGCTGTTTCCCACTCGCGATTTCACCTTCGTCGCGGACACCGTCGCGGGGTTTGTCAGTACCGCGGTCGGCCCACAGGCCGTTGGGCAGGTGATTAATTTTGGCAACAGCAAAGAGATCAGTGTTGGTGATCTGGCCGCAGCTATCGGACGTACGCTGGGGAAGAAACTGACACTGGTTGGTGAAGACGAGCGCGTGCGTCCGGAGAACAGCGAAGTCGAGCGCTTGTGCGCGGACACATCCCGAGCCCGCGCCCTTCTTGGTTGGCATCCCCAGGTCAGCCTGGAAGAAGGTCTCCGCCAGACCATCGAGTGGCTTGAGCGCAACCGTGCAGCCTATCGCGCCAATAGCTACGCGGTTTGAGGATGCTGCCCCATCTATTTGGCAGTCCACGTCCCCGTGCTGCCATCGCACACGTACAGCGTCGTGGTTGGGCCGCCATCGGTGCGGGTATAGAGCGAACCGCCGTTGTCGCGGGTGCATTTGGCCGCCGCCGGCGCTCCCTTGCCGGAACTCCAACACAGCTTCGCGGAAAGGCACATCTCCTGGAACGTTGCCTTGCCCGAGGTATCGATGCTGGCAACCTCATCCGGAGAAGAACTTCTGAAGAAATGTGCGCCTCCCAGAATTTGCACGCCTCCTGTCGAATTCCGGCCCAGGCGTACCACTGAGTTATTGGGAGCGCTGATCTCCGTCGCCCCACCCTTGTTCAAGGTGATGGAGTTGAATCCGCTACTCTTCGAATCCTGGATATAAAAATAGGCTTCGCCGTTCTGACCAACTACCCAATTCACATCTTTCAGGCCGGCAAACCGGATGCCCTTGTTCTGCTCCTTAGTGCGGCCGGCGCGAATGGTAAGCCAATTCATGGTGTCGCTGCCATTGTCGAGCGCCAAGCCTTCACCTGACCGAAGGGTACTGCCCCAGCCGGGACCCGGCATCCAACTGATCCAGGTGCGATCTCCAGTCACATTTACTTCACAGCCGCGGCCAATCACGATCGAGGAGGGAGTGAAATCCGGCGCGTTGGAATTACTCTCGCAGTAAGGATTCAACCACACCGAGACCGAAGATCCTGCCCGTCCCAGATAGGCTCCGGTCTTGATACCAGCCGCGTTGTAGGCTGCGTACACGTCCTGCGATGAAGCGGTGCGCACCTCGCCGCCGCTGGCCGACCCATCCTTGGCAGAACAGCTGTAGCTGAGATGCTTATCGTTGCCAAAGGCACGCACGCGATAGGTGCCGTTGAATCCTTCGCCACCGGAAGTACCGCTCACGGTAATCCAGGTATCAGCGCGGTCGAGCCCTTTAGCCGGTGGCGCTTGCGTAGTCAGATCGCAGGTGCCGTTCCGAGCTAAGACACGTTCGATCGCTTGAGCTCGGCCTGCCAATATCGGATTGCGGTTATCCATATGGCTGGCCGGACTGATGTGCGTATTTCCCAGCACGCTGTGATCCCAAATGCCGCCTAGTTGATTTCCCGTCGTCTTCAGAGCAATGCTCTCCCCGCCATTGCTGTCTCCGCCGTTGATGTAAAGACCGTATCCGCGATTACCGTAGGCAAAGGAATTTCGGATGCTCCAGAAGTCAGGCTCACCCATCAGTTTTTCGCCTTCGGCGTTGTCTCCCAGTACAGCAAAGCCGTGCCGGCCAAAACAATCAACCGTTACGCCCTCAACTGTCGGCTCACCGCCGGTAAGCAAAACTCCATCCCGGCCTACACCCGTCAAAGACACCGGCTGATCGAACGTGGTCAGGTCTCCCGGGCTCCAACAATGCTGACCATTCAGGAATAGATTGGCGATATATCCGCTGGACACCTCAGCCGGGATCCAAATCCCAGGTCCGGCGATGTTCGGCGAAAATCTGATCTCTACATTTCCGCCTACCCACCGGCTGGGACTGCTGCCAACCAGAGCCTGTCCGTTGCCATTCAGCTTCAGCGTGCGGCTCACGTAGTAATCCACTGAACCGTCGCAACCGCCGCCGGTGCTTCTCACGCAAGGCACCGCGCGCATCTTGGGAAAGAAAATCAGTTTGCCGGGATACTTATCAAGGCAGGCTTGTATGGGTCCCCAGTCGTCCGTCACACCATCGCCTACTGCTCCGCAGTCAGCTACCACATCCACAACGCCCGCACCCTTGGTGTAATGCAGGTTCTCGTTCGGGGACGGCATTGGCTGCTGTGAGCTGGCTTGAGTTTGGGCGAAAACGATCCCCGCACAACACAGCAGGGCCCACTGGATCGTTAGTACTCGCAAATCACACCCCCAGTCTCGAACGTCAGACAGCGGCGCGGCCTTGAGTTTAGCACTCACCAGCAGCCTAAGATCGTTCTTCAGGCATGACCATCAGCGCCGTATGCGCGCTATGAAGAAATGATCAGCGGTGCTCTACAGTAGAATTGATGACCTAGCCGCGACTCGGGTAAGGGGTGCTGGTTGGGCACGTTGGTTGTCAGTTTGGATTTCGAGCTTCATTGGGGACTGCGCGACGTACTGCGCGTGGAGCAATACCGGGAGAACCTGCTCGGCGTGCGGCGGGCCATTCCTGCCATGTTGGATCTGTTTGCCGAATTCGGCATCCGCGCCACCTGGGCTACAGTCGGCTTTCTCTTCTTCGAATCGCTCGATGATCTTTTGGCGGCGTCACCTGGTACCCTGCCTTGCTACGATGACCGCAAGCTCGATCCCTACGCAGCATTGGGCGAAGTGGGAAAGAATGAGGCTGAAGATCCCTTTCACTTTGCTCCCAGCCTCATCCGCCTGATCCATGCGACCGCCGGCCAGGAACTTGCAACCCACACGTTCTCTCACTTCTATGTTCGCGCCGCCGGTCCGAGCTTGGATTCTTTTCGCGCCGACCTTTGTGCCGCAAAGTCGGTAGCACGGCGTTTTGGAATTGATATCAAGAGCATCGTTTTTCCGCGCAACGAGATCTCCGCTCCCCATCTGCGGATCTGTGCTGAAGCAGGCATCATCGCCTATCGCGGCGTCCAGACTGATCCTTTCATAGCCGCGGGGAACGGAATGATTCATCGTGCTAAGCGACTGGTTGACCACTACCTCGATCTCAGCGGACCATGTTGCGGAATCCCGGCTGTCTCGGACGATTTAGAAATGGTCAGCGTTCCTCAGTCGAGATTTCTCCGGCCTTATCGTCCAACCGTCCGTACGCTGGAGGATTTGCGGCTGCGACGCATAACCTCGGCGATGACCTTCGCTGCCAGAAATGATCTGCTTTTCCATTTGTGGTGGCATCCGCACAACTTCGGTGCCCATACCGAAGGGAATCTCGCATTCCTTCGCCGCATCCTGGAACACTATCGATTCCTCAGCCATGAGTTGAACTTCTCCTCGCGGACCATCGGGGAAGTTGCGGAAGCGGCACTGGCTACTCCCAAGTCGAGGCTGGCATGCCGGGAATCGTAATGCTGATTGGTCCCGGCTTGTCCTCCAACATCCTCTATCACGCCCTGGCAGAAGAGTTTCCCATCGACGCGGTGATTTGTGAACAGCCCGTCCCCACCTCGGTTTTACTTAAGCGGAGGATCAAGAAGCTGGGCCTGCGAACCGTCGTTGGCCAGGTGCTCTTCGTGGGAGCCGTGCTTCCTATCGTGCGCTTTCGCTCGCGCCGGCGCTCTCAGCAGATCGTCGCCCAGAACAAATTGAATATCAGCGGGATTCCTCACGAGCGCATCGTCAACGTAGATTCGGTAAATTCCCCCACCACCATCGCAACCCTGCAACGACTATCGCCGCGGGTGGTTGTCGTCAATGGCACCCGGATCATAAGTGAGACGGTGCTGAACGCGGTCAAGGCGATGTTCATCAATACTCACGTTGGCATCACGCCCTTGTATCGCGGTGTACATGGCGGATATTGGGCCCTGGTGTCGCGCGATCCTGAGCATTGCGGAGTTACGATTCACCAGGTTGACCGCGGCATCGACACTGGTTCCATCATTGCTCAGGCTTGCATCCATCCAACTGCCGACGACACGTTCGCCACCTATCCCTTGCTGCAATTCGCGCGCGCGATTCCGCTGCTGAAGCAGGCGGTCAGCGATGCCATGAAGGGATCTCTGATACCGATTCAGTCGCCACCCGGGGCCTCGCGACTCTGGTCACATCCAACCGTATGGCAGTACTTGCGGGGACTGGCTGTTTTGGGGGTGCGCTAGGCTATAGTCCGAGAGTTCGCTGCACCCTTGTTGAGAACGTGGGACAGCTTTTCAGCTAAACTGCAGGTTAAAGCTTGTAAGTCAAATAGCAGGCAGTCTAATTGGCACTTAGATGCTGAAGTCCTTATCCCACGTTTGGACGTCAATTCACTTGACTTTAGTACTACGTCCCGGCTACGATGTGTTGCCACTGAGTCAACCATAGCCCACTGATTTGGAGGTCTTACCCCGTGCAACCCCTGATCAAGACGTCCCTCCTAAGCCTTTTTGTGGCTGTGCTGGTTGGCGTGTCGACTGTGGCAGCTCAGACCGATGGCGCCATGCTCTTCGCGCAGGGCGGCAATGTTAGAGTGAACGGCCAATACATCGGAAGCTCGACTAGTGTTTTTTCTGGCGACCGAATTGACGTTCCTGCTTCATCTGCGGTTTCCATCAACCGGACTGGCTCGTCGGTGGTGGTGAGCGCTGATTCTTCTGTGCAATATAACCAGTCAGCGGTCGAGGTTCTGCGGGGCACAGCGCGCGTAAGCACCACCAAGGGCATGCTGGCCAGGGCTGGACAGGTGATTGTTGTGCCCCAGACCGGCACGGCGAAATTCGACATCATCGAGGCTGATGGCAAAGTGACGGTTGTCAGTCACGAAGGTGCCCTCACCGTCAAAGATGGGAACCAGACTCTCGCTGTTGCGTCGGGTGGCAACGCGACCCTGGCTTCAACTCCGGTTAAGGATGCGACCCTGCAGACGGCAGCCGCCGGTTCTATCAGGAACCCGGGCATGACATCGGAGGCCCCCTTCTACTCTGTGAACGCTGCGACAGACGGTCCGAATATTCCTGTCTGCGGCAACGTTACCAGTTGTCCCCAATTTCACCCCCACGCTACTGTGGTCCGGCCGTGTCGCTGCCCACATGGCGCCGGCGAGTGAAACAAGCGATTTCCCGGGATTTCAGAGGCGCTGCACTTTCCTTCGCTAAAACCTAACCGTTGCTACAGGGGCTAGAGGTGCAGGAGATCCCGTTGATTCCTGGCACCTCCATGAGGCTCAAATGGATCAAAAGCTCGACCACGAACTGAGTTTGCCTGAACCGAATCCGGCGAGGAAGCCGTATCAAAGGCCGCAGTTTCGCTTCGAATCTGTTTTCGAAACCCGTGCCTTGACCTGCGGCAAGGTCGCTACTACGCAGGCGACGTGTAACCACAACCGGAAAAACTCGTAACTATCGCCCATGGTCACCAATCTACGAGATCGAGCCAGCTTGCGATGTGAGCTGGCGGCTGAAGTGGTTCAGAACTTTGGCGAGGCTCGTCTTCAGGTGACCGGCGCCAGCATGTTACCCACCGTGTGGCCGGGTGATGTCGTGTTCGTTCAACGTCGGGCGTTGCGCGAACTGCAGCCGGGTCAGATTCTTCTGGCCTACCGAAACGGCGCGTTGATCGCTCATCGGATCAAGTCGATCGCTGGCGATCGGCTGATCACGCAGGGCGACTCGTTGCCACACTCCGACCCTCCTGTCACCTCGTCGGAGCTGGTCGGGCAGGTAGTTTCCATCCTGCGCGGTGGCCGCGACGTTCCCCTTAAGCAATCGCATTGGCGGCGCGTTCTCTCCGCCATCCTCCGCCGCTCGGACTTTTGCTTGCGCATGACTCTGCGCGCCGGCCGCCGCTGGCACCGGTTGCGCAACCAGGAGTTGGTATGGGCGCGCTAGCCGGCATCGCCGCACACACTCTGGTGATTGAGATCGGCGGCGTGGCCGTGCTGGTTCGCACCGGCAGTGCGGAATTTCTTGGCATGCTCCAAGCTCGTTATTCCGGATTCGTGAACTCCCATGCCCGTCCTCTTTGCGAGCTGGAGGTTGAGCTCGTACCACCCGGCAAGATCAGTGACGAAGACGAGGTCGCGGTGCGCTTCATAGCGGGCAGCTGGCTCATCGAGCGCGGCGATCTGCGTGTGACCTGGGACCCCGTTTCGGGGCAGGGCTCGATTCGGCAATCAGCCAATCCGTACTCGATCGACACCGCGTTGCGCATCATCCACAGCTTGATTTTGGCCAAGCGGGGCGGTTTGCTGGTGCATGCCGCGAGCGCGGTGCGCAATGGCAAGGCGTTTCTGTTTGCCGGCGTCTCCGGAGCAGGGAAGACCACCATATCGCGCCTGGCTCCGCCCGACGCCACCTTGCTGACCGACGAGATTTCGTATCTGCGCCGCAACGGCCACGGTTATCTTGCCCACGGCACGCCCTTTGCTGGTGAGCTGGCCAAGGTTGGCGAAAATGTTCAGGCGCCGCTGGCTGCGCTGTTCCTGCTGCGTCAGGCGCCGGAGAACAAAATCCAGCCCGTGCGCGAGGGTGAAGCGGTGCGGGCGCTGATGGAGAGCATCCTGTTTTTTGCACACGATTCTGAGTTGGTGAACCAGGTATTTGAGTCGGCCTGCGACCTGGCGCGTCGGGTTCCGGTCTTTCGACTCTCCTTTGTTCCCGATCACAGGGTTTGGGAGTTGATTGCATGAGTGCGGTTTATATTGCTCGGGCGACCACGGTGGCTGCACGCGCGCTGGACGGCGAGATGATGATCATGTCCGCCAAAGATTCCACGCTGTTTACACTGAATCCGGTGGCCACGGTCATCTGGCAAGCGGCGGATGGGCAGACCCCGCTGGTCGACATCGTCGAGAAGAAAGTCTGCGCCGAGTTTGATGTCGCCCCGGCTGAAGCTTTGCAGGATGCCGAAAAATTTGTCGGCGACCTGGCGAACCATGGCGTATTGCTGGTCTCAAAGGAACCCATCGCTGCCGCTAAGCCGGTGGCTGGAGCCAAGCCATGAGCCTGATGCAGGAGCTCGGACAGCGGGCGCTGGATCGCGGCATCCCGCTGGGCGTACAACTCGACGTCACCTACCGCTGTAACGAGCGCTGCGTGCATTGCTACCTCGACCACGACGACCACGGCGAGATGACCTTCGCCGAGATTCGCGGCATCCTCGATCAGCTTGCCGAAGCCGGCGTCTTTTTCCTCACCCTGAGCGGCGGCGAAGTCTTCCTGCGCATGGATTTCTTCGACATCATCGAGTACGCCCGCTCGCTGATGTTTAGCGTGAAAGTCAAAACCAACGCCTTCATGATCCGCGAGAAGGAAGCGCAGCGCCTGCAGGAACTCGCGGTGCAGGAGGTGCAGGTCAGCATCTACTCGCACCGGCCCGAGGTACACGACGCCATCACCCTGCTGCCGGGATCGCTAAAGCGAACGGTGGCCGGAATTCGGCTGCTGCGCCAGCACGGCGTAAAGGTCATCGTGGCCAACGTGCTGATGATGCGGAATCTCGGCGATAGCGCCGGCGTCAAGGAACTGGCCAGAGAATTGGACGCGACCTATACCATCGATCCCACGGTCACGCCCATGATGGATGGCGACCGCGAAATCCTGAAGCTGGGTCTCGGTGTTCCTGAACTGAAGGACGTCTTCCGCAATCCCGAGATGGTGGGCGACACCACCGAGTTCTGTGCTCCGCCGCCGCCGGTGACCGACGATGTGATGGACGAACTGCCCTGCAGCGCCGGCCACACTGCCTGTTACATCTCGCCCTACGCCGATGTCTTCCCCTGCGTGCAGTTTCCACTGCCCAGCGGCAATCTGCGCCGGCAGAAGTTTCTCGAGATCTGGCAACACTCGCCGCAACTCAACGAAGTTCGCTCCATCAGCGCGCGCGATTTGCCGGTGTGCTCCAGTTGCAGCCACGTTGGCAGCTGCACCCGCTGCCCCGGGCTCGCTTACATGGAAGGCAATATGCGTGGCCCATCGTCGCAGGACTGCGAGAAATCCTTTGCGCGCACCGGTATCCTCTCGGCGAACATGATCCGCAAGCAGAAATCCACCCCGTCCCGCGGTCTGATCCAGATCGCCGCCTTCAGCCCCGCATAACGCAAGCACTTTTCGCGGTCACCCTCACACTTGGAACAATTGCCGGGTCAAGCTGCAAGTCAGGGTGTCGGCTCGCGCTTCGGGTTTGCCGCGGCCAGTTTGCTCAACTGGCATTGGTGACCACAACTGCTGAGCAGCGTGGCTGACCGATGCGCCGGTAACTGTGACGCTGGACGCAGTCGAAGTAGATGGCATCGCCCTCCTCTAACCTGTGCGTTTCGGTGCCGATCCTCATCTCCAGCGCTCCCTCGAGTACATACAGAACTTCAACTCCGGCATGGGAGTGCGGCCGAATGTTCTGTTCCGCGACGTGATGGAACTCCGCCAGGAACGCATGCAGTTTCCGCTCCCTGGCGGCAAAGTCGAGACTTTCGAAGTGGTAGGCAGCATCGCCCTCATTAGGCCGCTCAGGGAAGCGGATGCGGTCCTGCTTGCGTGCGACTGCCACGGTGTATCGCTTTCTTTCATTCGTAAAAAAGTAATCCAGGCCCACGTCAAAGACCGTTGCGATCCTGATCAGGGTGGGTAGCGTGGGAATGAGGCGTCCGTTTTCCAGCTTCGACAACATGGCAGGCGATAGTCCCGTATGGGCAGCCAGTTGGACGAGCCCCATGCTCTTGCGCAGGCGCAGATTGCGCAGCTTGTCCGCAATCGCATAGGGGCGAATCGCATCCTGAATGACATCGCTACGCGGGCTGGTTTTCTTCCGATTCAAAGTTCCTCCCGTGGTTATCGCGTCCGTAAAACAAGTTGCGGTGGGCGCGCGTCTTTTACTGGCAATAAAACATCTTTGAGCTAGTGTCAAGAGCAGATAGCAGACACAATCTGCAAAAAGGAGACCCCTCATGCTTACGAAGTTTCTTGGTTTAGCCATCATGGCTCTGGCCGCGGGCAGCGCGGCAAGCGCCCAAGAGAAAAACATCGTGGAGACGGCCGTGGCTGCCGGATCCTTCAACACCCTGGTCAAGGCGGTACAGGCGGCGGATTTGGCGGCCACGCTGGAAGGTCCTGGGCCCTTCACGGTTTTTGCCCCCACCGACCAGGCATTCGCCAAGCTGCCGGCGGGAACGCTGGATTCGCTGCTCAAGCCGGAGAACAAGGAAAAGCTGCGCGCCATTCTCACCTACCACGTGGTTGCCGGAGCGGTAGACGCGGCGCAGGTCGCGAAACTCAACTCCGTGAAAACCCTTGAGGGCGCGAATCTGAACATCGTCGTCAGCAACGGCTCGGTCATGGTGGACAACGCCAAGGTGGTGAAAGCGGACATTCACACGTCCAACGGCATCATTCACGTGATCGACGCCGTGATGCTGCCGCCCAGTAACTGAAAACAGACATATAAGGAGAGTCTCATGAAAAAGATCGACGTTATCGCAGCCGTCCTGCTGGTAGTAGGTGGTCTGAACTGGGGGTTGGTCGGGCTCTTGAACTTTGATCTCGTAGCCAGGCTCTTTGGCCAGCTCAGCCTGCTCAGCCGCGTGGTGTATTCGCTGGTCGGAGTCGCCGCGCTCTATCAGGGACTGAGCTGGAAGGCCATCCAGAAACGCTGGATCGCGACTCCAGCGTTCGCCAGACAATAGAACAACCGTTCTGGATGGGCGTACTCCTATCCAGAACTTCACTTTTTCGGGGAGATCACCATGCTAGTGCTGGTCACGGGGGCGACGGGATACATTGGGCAGCAACTGGTTCCCAGACTGTTGTCGGAGGGGCATCGCGTGCGCTGCCTGGTACGCAATCCAGGGCAAACCGCGAGTCTTCCTCCGGCGGCAGAGGTTGTAGTGGGCGATGTCCTGCGCCGGCAAACTCTGGCGTTGGCTCTGCGCGGAGTTGACTGCGCCTACTACCTTGTACACGCCATGAGTGACGGCGAAAGCGGCTTTGCGCGCCGCGACCGCGACGCAGCCTATAACTTCGCTGCCGAAGCAAAATCGGCGGGCGTGGGCCGCGTCATCTACCTGGGAGGACTCGGTTCCGGTTCGATGTCGGAGCACCTCAAGAGCCGACAGGAAACCGGCAACGTGCTGCGCGCCTTCGGTCCTCCGCTGGTAGAGTTTCGTGCCGGAATCATTGTGGGAGCGGGAAGCGCTTCTTTCGAGATCATTCGCAGTCTGGCCGAGAAACTTCCCCTGATGATCTGTCCGCGCTGGGTAACGACGCGTGTCCAGCCAATCGCCGTCTCTGACGTGCTGGATTATCTTGTTTCCGCACTGGACGCGAACCACATTGCCGGAGAGATCATCGAGATCGGTGGCAGCACCATCGCGACCTATAGAAGCATGATTCAGGACTATGCAAAGGTTCGCGGGTTGCGGCGATGGCTGATTCGGGTTCCCGTTCTGACCCCACGCCTTTCTTCTTACTGGCTCGACTTCGTCACCAGCGTTCCACCGGCCATCACCCGGCCACTCATCGAAGGCCTGAGGACCGAGGTGGTATGTCATGACCGGCGTGCCGCAGCCTACTTCCCGCAAATCACGCCGTTGAGCTACGTAGAGGCGCTAAGAACCGCCCTGGATCGCGAGGATCCGGGACCACAAGCCGAAGCATTCGCGAGCCGGCGGAAATCCGCTTTGCGCAGCGCTGACGGTCTATTGTCCGATTGTCGTCAGGCGGAGGTTGAAGCACCGCTGGAAACCGTGCGCGACGTCGTGCACTCGCTGGGCGGAGGTATGGGTTGGCTCTATGCCGACTGGCTATGGCGAGTCCGGGGTTGGCTGGACCAGCGGCTGGGAGGGGTTGGCATGCGACGCCGCAGCATTCGTGTGATCCCGCTGCAACCAGGCGATGCGCTTGATTTCTGGCGGGTACAGCAAGCCGGTGAGAATCGGCTGCTGCTAAGGGCGGAAATGAAGGTTCCAGGTAAGGCCTGGCTTCAGTTTTGTTTTGTGGCCTTGGGAAACGATCGAACGCAGCTGCGCAGCATTGCCAGCTTCGAGCCGCTAGGGCTCTTCGGCCAATTCTATTGGTGGTCGCTTTATCCGCTACATCGGCTGATCTTCAATGGCATGCTTAGGGCGATTAGAAGGATTGCAGAAGGCCGCGTGCGCACACGTCGCCCGCAGAGCAACTGGACGGCTCTAGTCAAAGCCCACGACACCTTTGATTAATCGGATGGGCGCACGCGACAATCCATCCCGTCCTGCCGCTGCCGTGGCAACATTTGGGCAGATGTCGAAGAGTTCGACAGTGTCGACCAAATCGTCATTTCACCGCACTACGCACACCCGCCTTAAATTCCCTGTTTTCTGTTGAGTAACTCAGACGCCGAAATGCTCCGGCCGTGGCTCATGAATTGCACTGTTAATTGCGAGAGAGGTTGATCCACACGCCAGCAGTTCTGGCGCTGCCGGTTTGTCAGACCTCGGTCGATATACAGGAAGAGGCTTTATGGCATCCCGTGGCAAATTGCGTTTCGCATTCTCGTTAATAGCTTGCCTCTATTTCGTTACCGCGATGGCAAGCTTTTCGATGGCGGCGGCCAGACCACACTTCAATGGCCACAAGGTAAAGATCACGGGCCCAATTGTTGTGCGGGACGGCAACGAGGTGCAGATCCGCGACGCGAAGGACGGCTCGGTCCACGGCTTCATCGTCACTGACAGGACCGCAATCAAATGTGACAAGGGCTTCCTGCATGGCAACACCGTCATGGATGCCTCGGCATTAGTGCCGGCCTTGACCGTGGAGGTGGAAGGCATCGGCACTCCCGAAGGTGTGCGCGAAGCCAGGACGATTAAATTCACCCCCGACCCATTCGTGCTCACCGCATCCCAGGACGATCAGAGTCGAGATTTGTGCCGGAGACCCGTGCAGCAGAATGTTGGGCGGTCTCACGGGATGAAGACCGTATTCAGCAGCTTACTTCCCATGTAAGTTGAGCCAGCGTGCGATGGGATGTCGCTCGTGACCAATGCGTACGCCATTCGCAGGCGTCGAGCGAGAGTGGAGTACAACTCATCGCGAAAAAGCCTCGAGTCCCCGAAGCCTGTTTTCTGACCGTCTCGCGTTTGTCTCGATCCTCCGTTTGCCAAATTGATTCGCGGTAGCTGGTTTGCTAAGGTCGTGGTCATGGCCGAGCCTTCCACGGAGCCGATACGCGAATTGCTCGACTCCCTTTATCGCGTGGAGTCGGGACGGATCCTGGCAACACTGATCCGCCTGCTCGGTGATTTTGATCTTGCCGAGGAGGCGATGCACGAGGCTTTTGCGGCTGCGCTCAGCCTGTGGCCGGCGAGTGGAGTGCCCGGCAACCCGCGCCCATGGCTGATTTCGACCGCCCGATTCAAAGCCATTGATACTCTGCGTCGACGGGCAAGATGGGATGCGTCGCAAGACAAGCTGGTGCGATTTCTCGAAGCGCAAGGGAGTTCGGCGGAAACGTCGCATGAAGAGGAGAGCCTTGAGGATGACCGGCTGCGCCTGATTTTTACCTGCTGTCATCCATCTCTAGCGCCGGAAGCGCGGGTTGCGCTCACCTTGCGTGAGGTGTGCGGGTTGACCACCGAGGAGATAGCAAAGGCCTTCCTCACCACTCCGCGTACGCTGGCGCAGCGCATTGTGCGCGCCAAGGCAAAGATTCGCGAGACAAAGATTCCATACGAGGTGCCGACGCCTGAGGAATTGCCGCAGCGGCTGGGCGCGGTGCTACAAGTCATCTATCTCGTCTTTAACGAGGGTTATTCGGCTGCGGCGGGAGCGCAGGTAACGCGGGCCGAGCTAACCGGCGAGGCCATTCGACTGGTCCGGTTGCTGACCGAACTCCAGCCGGAGCGGGAAGGCGTTCTTCCGGAAATCATGGGGCTGCTCGCCCTGATGTTGCTGCAGGAATCCCGCCGCGCTGCCAGAAGTTCTCTGACCGGAGAGCTGATTTTGCTGGAGAACCAGGACCGCTCGCTGTGGAACCGGGAGCAGATCGCGGAGGGAGTGGCATTGGTGGAGAAAGCCCTGCACTCGCGCCGCTTCGGCTCCTACACACTGCAGGCTGCGATTGCCGCCGTTCATGCGGAGGCGGAGTCGGCCGCTGCGACCGACTGGCCACAGATTGTTGCACTCTACGACCAATTGTTGCGAATTCAGCCTTCGCCGGTGGTGGGTCTAAATCGTGCCGTGGCCATTGCTATGCGCGATGGTCCGGAGGCCGGCCTGGCGCAGATCGACGCGATATTGCAGCAGGGCGAATTGGCAAATTATTACCTGGCGCATTCAGCCCGCGCCGACATGTACCGCAGGCTCGGCAGGCCCGCCGAGGCTCGGTCCGCTTATGAGAAAGCTCTCGCGCTGACCCAACAGGAACCGGAGCGGCATTTCCTGCAAGAGCGGATTCGGCAGCTGAAATAGGAAAGACTTAAACGTCTTCGTCGAACAAGGGCTTTAAGTCGCGTGCGCCGTGGAGCACGCGAACGACTTCTATTGCGCGTTTGCGCGGCAGGTAGAAGATAACGTAGCGGCCAAATGGAAGGCTTCTCAGGTCAGTTAATAATTCTGGCCTTGCGCGTCCGATCAAGGGACGCCGGGCAAGGCCTCGAATCTCGCGATCAATGGCAGCGGCAAAGGCGTCGGCTTGGCGCGGACTGTCTTCGGCGATGTAGGCCCAAATCTCGGCGAGGTCCTCCAGTGCCTTCGGGCGTATTACAACCGACGGCATGTCATTTAGAGTCGGCTTTGCGGGCCGCGGCGAGCTTACGGCCTTGCCGCTTCATTTCGGCCACGCTCCACGAGCGCGGCGGCCCGCTTTCCAGGCCTTGGCGGATGTCGCGCCGAAGCCGTTCGAGTTGAAGCGAGTGCAGCTCGTTCTGCGTCTCCATAAGGCGGAGGGCTTCGCGCACCACCTCGCTGGCGGAGTTGTAGCGTCCGGATTCGACTTTCTGGCGAACCAGTTTTTCGAGTTGCGGGGTCAGGTTGATATTGAGTGTCACGGTGGTTCCGTCCGTTCAACTTTCAAGGTATTGCGACTGGCAAAGATTGTCAATCATTGGCAATAATAGGAAGTGTCGCACTTACCCAGGTCTCGAAAACCACGAGACCTGGGCCACCGCCCGGAGGCTGTGACTCGCGGAACCCACTCATTCGAACCCCGCGAATGAGTGGGGCACCCGGCAAGAGCGGATTCGGCAGCTGAAATAAAAATTTGGACGGCGTGTCGAATTCAATGCGGCCGTTCGACTATAGGGTGAAGGCCGGACAGCCGGCCCGCAACACTCAAGGAGAAAACGATGCGTTTCATGATGATCATGTATCCGAAAAGCTACCAAACTGCAAAACCCGGTACGGTCCCCGACTTCAAAGACATGGAGGCAATGGGGAAATACAACGAGGAACTCGGGAAAGCCGGCGTGCTGCTCGGGCTCGACGGTTTGACCCCGCCCGCGACGATGAGCGCGCGCGTCACCTTCAAAGGCGGAAAATCGACCGTTACCGACGGCCCGTTTACCGAAGCGAAGGAAGTAGTCGGCGGCTACTGGATCATCCAGGTGAAGTCGCGCGAAGAGGCGCTCGAATGGGCCTCGCGCATCCCCGGAAAGGATGACGAAATGGTCGAGGTGCGCAGGTTTTTTGACTTAACTGACTTCGATCCCGAGACGCAAAAGGAGATCCAAAAGAAGTTCGGCGACGACGTAGCTGCTGAGATGAGCCTGTAGTAGGAAACTCTCAGCGCTTTGTCGATTTCGCGATGCGTCCCACGACGCCTATATAGCCGCCACAGAAGAAGGAGAAATCATGCCGCAGTACTTGGTTGCTGTCTACCACCCCGACGACTACGACCCATCGGTCGAAACCGAAGCGATGATCGAAAACATACACGCGCTCAACCGCGAAATGATTGCTGCCGGCGCCAGGAAGTTGGCCTGCGGCATCTCCCCGGCCGGCAAAGCAAAGTCGGTGCGTGCCCAGCCTGACGGCAAGGTGCTCGTCACCGACGGGCCTTACACCGAAACCAAGGAGCACATGGGCGGTTTCTGGATACTGGAAGCCGCCAACATGGACGAGGCGCTGGCGTGGGCGCGCAAGGGCGCCGTCGCGTGCCGGGCCTCGGGCGAGGTGCGCGAACTTCTTTTCGCTCCGGACCCGAAGGGCGCGACGAAATAGTCCGGCCGCCGCCACTTCGGAACATATGCCGTCTGGACCAACTCATATGAGCGATCAACTCACTCGTCGCGATTTCGCTATCCGCACCGCCGGCTTTGGCCTGGCTTTGGGACTGGCGCCTGCAGCTACGCTGGCGGAGGCTGAGCAAGCGTCGCGCTCAGAAACTTCGCCAGCGGTTGCGGACCCATATTCCGTCGTCGATCCGGAACTTCTTCCTGCGCTCAAGCAGTTTCCCCCCGTTGACCTCTCAATGGAGATGGTCGTCAAGTTCCGGCAATTGCCCGGCATGCCGCCGTCACCTGCTCCCGCGCCGCAACCCGTGGAGCGGCATATCCCCGGGCCTCCAGGAGCACCTGAGGTTCGTCTGTGGGTCGTTGATCCTGCGCCGTTGGAGAAGAGCAAGCCGGTGTTGCTTCACATGCATGGCGGCGGCTTCATGATGACCAACCCCATGATGATGCCCCAGCTCCAGGAGATCGCGACGGATTGCCATTGCGTCGTCGTCTCGGTCGACTATCGGCTGGCTCCGGAGACGCGCTATCCCGGCTCACTTGAGGACAATTACGCCGCGCTCAAATGGATTCACGCTCATGCGGCGGAGCTCGGCATTGATCGCTCCAGAATTGCCGTGGGCGGTGAGAGCGCGGGCGGCGGCCACGCCGCGAACCTTGCGATTCACGCGCGCGACCGCAACGAAGTTCCCATCATCTTCCAGCTACTCATCTACCCCGTGCTGGACGACCGAACAGGCAGCACCCGTGCAGTGCCGCCCGCCATTGGCCACTTTATGTGGACTCCGAGTGCCAATCGTCTTGCCTGGAGCTCGCTGCTCGGTGTTCCAGCGGGTTCGTCCAAGGTGCCGGTAGCTGCCGTGCCCGCCCGGGTAGCCAGCGTCGCCGGCCTGCCGCCTGCCTGGATCGGCGTGGGTTCCATCGACCTGTTCGTCGAAGAAGACATAGAGTACGCGCAGCGGCTCATCCACGCCGGAATCGCGACGGAACTCCTGGTCATGCCTGGTGCCTTCCACGGCTTCGATCTCCTCGTGCCCGACGCCGCAGCCTCCAAACAATTCAGCGCGAGCTGGAAGTCTGCACTGCGCAAGGCATTCGCCACCGGCAAAGCTGTTTAGAATGCGCGGGAGTGTACGTAGATCGACCGACTGATCCCACACATTCGAAACCCGCGAATGTGTGGGGCACCCTCGACTAGTTCCTGATCCCACTCATCCGAAACCCGCGGATGAGTGGGGCACCCCGCGATTAAGCGGGAACGTACGTCAACCTGATCACGTCCTCGGTGAGTCGATCGCTGGTAACGAGGCGGAGCGGCGGGCGAGGGCCGGTGAAGAATGGCGTGCCGCTGCCAAGTACGATGGGGCGGAGGTAGAGTCGATACTCATCGATAAGACCAAGGTTGGTCAGGCTTCCTGCCAAGTCTGGTCCGGCAACATCAATCTCGCCAACCTGCTGAGCCTTCAGCCCACGTATCGCCGCCTCGAGGTCACCCTCGACCAGTGTGGCGTTGGGACCGACCGACTTCAACGAGCGCGACACAACCCATTTCTGCTTGCTCCGCCACACCCGAGCGAAGTCGTGATCCTCCGCGTCCCAATCCGGAAGATCTTGGTCCCAATACTGCATGATCTCGTACGTGCGGCGACCGTAGATGAGGCCCGTCAGGCCGCGCACCAGCTCGACGAAGTGACGAGAGAGCGTAGGATCGGGTGGCCCGATTTTCATGTGGTCGACGTAGCCATCGAGGGACTGGCTCAATCCATAGACAAGTTTTGCCATGGTACAAAATCTCCGCAACAGGTTCTTCAGAGTGTAAACATTCGGGTGCCCCACTCATTCCTGCTTTTGGAATGAGTGGGAGTGCAAGCAGGTCGACCGACTCCTGATCCCACACATTCGAAACCCGCGAATGTGTGGGGCACCCCGGCAAGCGAAGATCGTTAAGGTGAGCACCCGATGGTGTACCGTTTTTGTGCCGCTTACCTTCAGGACACAGAAGCCCTCACCCATTTTGCAGCCCGCAGGCTCATTTCCCCATCTTTCTCGACGCGTGCAAGCAAACTGTTGCGTCGTCCGCGTTCGAGTCGCCCAATCGCACAGATGATTTCAACCTTCTCCGATGGATCGGTAGTCTCGTCGTACAAATCGGCAATGGTTTCGATGTCGGCAGCAGAACCGAACTTTCCAAGAAACGCTCGGCAATAGGTCTTCACATATCGTGGGGTTGAGGCGTCGAAGCCAATTGCCCTAACGGCTTCGATTAGCTCGTTTGAGGGTTTGGCCGAGCGTTTAAGGAACCATTCCAAAATCTGATAAACCTGATACGGATATACGAACCGGTTCGAAGTCAAGAAGTTCAACAAGGCGGGCTCATGTTCCTCAGCCTCCCCGACGCGATCCAAGTATTCCAGAACAGCGTCCGTTTCTTCTGGATGCTCCTCGAGCAGCGACGGGCAGTGCTCTGCTGCAAAACCATCCGCCTGTTTACCTAGCCGACTGAGCAAAAACCTGAAAAGAGTCCTATTGAACTTGTCGGTGCTATCAATGAAATAAGTTTGATAGGTTTCTTGGATTACTTCTATGGGGGCAGCCTCTGGACTTTCATCCAAAATCTTATCCGCCTCCGCCACGCTCATGTAGGGGTCGCCATACCCAGTTTGCTTTACGACCTCACTGATAAACCGCGTACGGACTGAGTTGACCACAGCAGTGACCTCTTCGATTTCCGCGCGCGCATTGTCTGCTCTGTGAATCTGTGATTTGGCGGACTGCAAGTTCAAACCTCGTCTTCGCAGTAAACGACTCAGGTCCACCAAAATCTTTTTGGCCTCAGTTAAGCTGCTGCAGAATATCCTTGCGTCATCGACGTATCTCAAGTGCTGGTATCCCCTGTCTCTCATCTTCTCGTCGATGTTGTTCAGGTAGAGTTTGGCCAGTATGTCTGAAGGGCTTTGACCCTGAGGAATGCCCCTGCCGGGGACTTGTGCCCATTTGTTAAGGCAAGCACTCAGTTGATTTATTGCTTCTCCGGGAGCGCCGGTGCTTCGCAAATCTGAAAACAGAAGACTCAAATCTATGTTTTCGTAAAATGCAGTGATGTCAGTCATTACGACGTATGCGGCCCCAGCTTCAATAAGTGCAAGGCTGCGCTGGCGAAAGTCCTGCCAGCCGGTAAACCGGTCCCTGAGCCATTTCGGATTGGACGGGAGGGCCGCAAGGCGATAGGAGAAGTCCGTAGTACCCTGCGACCATTTCAGGCGCTGGTGTATGGCAGGGAAACAAGCGCCAACACACGCGGTGTAGATTAATCGGTCAGTATAAGAAAGGTGAGCACCTGGTCGGATTAACCCGCTACCTTTTGGTACGTCGCAGATGAAGGCTGACTCAGGTACGTACTTCCCTTCGCGAATAAGGTTCAACCGGTGTTCAAGCCAACCGTCAAGGTCCGACTCGACAAGCGAAACGGAGTACGGATGGCGAATGAACACACGGCTGCCGATATCGTCTTTGACCCGCCCCCATGCGGTCCTCAAATCCAGCAGGTTCGCAAGCTCTTCTGACACAGTTCTCCCTGCGGTTTCGGGGTTATTTCGCCAAGTAGCGATTTTAGCGCCGTGCGGGAGGAGTTGAAAATGAAACGTCCGATAAACGGGAGACAGATAGCCGGGCGGCGGACCACGTTATCGTGAGCGGCCATTCCTGACAATTCACTTTTACCAAGCCCTCTTCGCCGCAGGCATACGTGCGGAAGCTGCTCCATTTCCAGTCTTCGGGTTTGTCTGCCAGACATCGCTTCACCGGGTTGCGATGGATGTAGCGTAGCTTCTCGATGCGCTTTTCCGTACTGCACACATTGAAGTCGTAGGAACGCTTTTGCCAGATCGGGCCGGTGCGCCATGCCGCCGTGGTGAAGCAGCCTGGTGAATCGCTCCTTGACCACCTTCATCACCACAGAAGGATTTCCCACCTCCGGCTCGGTGATCAGAAGATGGAAATGTTCGGGCATTACCACGTAGCCGATTACGACGAAGCGATACTTTTGCCGGGCGCGCTCCAGGACAGGGAGAAACAGGTCGCGGCGCTCGCCGCTGTCAAGCTGCGGACGGCGCCGATAACAACTGCAGGTTATGAAGTGCAGGTCGTGGCCGCCATACCAGCGCTCCAAACCTCTGGTCATTCTTAGAAAATATTGGGATCAGATATTTCCTGCTGTGATGGGACGTACCTAAGGCTGTGACTCGCGGAACCCACTCATCCGAACCCCGCGGATGAGTGGGGCACCCAGCTTGATCCCACACATTCGAAACCCGCGGATGGGTGGGGCACCCGGCACCCGGCAATTACTTCAGCCAGTGGATTTTGATTTCCCGGTCAAGCGGCTTAAATTCTGGGTCGCCGGTCACGAGTTCAGCCTTTTTTTCTTTGGCCAGCGCGGCGGCGAAAGCATCGGCCAAGCTCAACTTGAAACGGGCTTTGAAATCTGCGGCAGTGTCGGCCAGCGCGCGGGTGGTGGAATGAAAATCAATCGGCAGGCCCTCCAGGACCCTTGCGGCCTTCGCCCAGGCTGCGGCGCCGTCTTTCTTCACAATCGAGTACTTCACCTCAGCGTAGTTCACGTCGGTCATGTGGAGCTGGCTGTCTCTCTTGCTGGCGGAGACGAGCAGTTGCTCCATCACTTCCGCGCCCGCTTCGTCGCGGAAGTAGGCGATGAGCGCGAAGCTGTCGAGCACCTTAGCCGGCATGGCGCTCCTCTAGCGCGCGTTCCTGCCTTTTGTGCTCGGCCCAATCCTCGGTCAGTGACTTGCGTCCCGACGCGCGCTTGAGGATACCGCGCCCGCGTCGGATGAGTGCCGCGGTCACCGGTTTGAGGAGGATACCCTCCGGCGTCGCTTGAACCACGGCTTTGGTTCCGTCCTCGATTTCGAATTGCTTGCGCAGGCGAAGCGGGATGACGACTTGCCCTTTTGTCGTAAACCGGACGGTCTCGAGTTTCTCTGTCATACTCATGACAGATAGTATGACCCATAGGTAGTAGTCCGTCAATATTTCTAAAGTAGGAGTTATAGAGGTCAGGAGGATATCTTCGGGTGAGTTTAACCCCGGGGCCCCACTCATTCCTGCTTTTGGGATGAGTGGGAGTGCAAGTAGCTCGACCGACTCCGGAACCCACTCATCCGAACCCCGCGGATGAGTGGGGCACCCGTGTTTTGGGGGATATCCGACTGTATTGGTCGGAGATTGGGCAATCGTAAAGTCGTTGTAAGTAATTGTAATAAGACAGGATGAACGATTTCGCGAAAGCGAGTTCGCGTTCGTGTTCCACGAGGAACATTCTTGGAGGGCGACTTTGGACTCTGGCCGGCATCGTCAACCGCCCTTGCAAATAACGCGAGGATGCGGCACCCTCAGTGGCAACGCTGCACGCAAAGATCCTTACAGGTGGGCCCCCCGGCATTGGCAGAGAGGAAAACCTATGTCCCATCATTTCGATACCAAACTTGCGAAAGAGGATCCCAGCCTGAACCTGTGCGATTTCTATCTGTTTCAGGGCGCTCCCGACACAACCGTGATGGCGATGACGGTCAATCCTGATGTTGTCCTCTCGGCACCGGACACGCTTCACGTTGAGGGTTTGTATGCCTTCCGCCTGGACCTGACGGGGGACGCGCGCGAAGACGTGGTCTTCAAGTTCAGGTTCAACGAAGCGAGACATGGGAACGGGGACGAGCAGGTCCATGTGCAGAGGTTTCAGGTCCGTAGAGCCACTGGCGAGGCTATCGGCGGGGACAAGGGCGAGCTTCTGATAGAAGGCGATACCGGCAAAGTCCATAGCCAGTCTGGTATCCGCGCCTTCGTCGGAATCGCTCCCGATATGTTCGCCGCCGACGCTGTCGGATCGCAAAATCTTCAGAAGGCCTTCTACAATGAACACAGGTATGACGGCGATGCGTTCCTGCGCCAACGCCAGAACTTCTTCAAGAATCGCAATATCACTGCGATTGTCCTCGAAGTCCCAAATCATCTGATCGGCAAGGGAACGGTCCACGCCTGGGCCACCGTCTCACTTTACGGCCATGCTACCGAGATGCAGGTGTCCCGCTGGGGCCTGCCGATGATCACCCACCTCTTTCTCAACGATCCCGGCAATCAAGAGGTGAAAGAGACCTTCAACAAATCGGTGCCATCCGATGACATCGCCTTATTCTCGGGATATATCGCAGACTATATCCAGAAGATGACTACCTATGCAGGATCGGTCACGAACCCGGAAGAATACGGAAAGCAAATGGTCTCTCGCCTATGCCCGAACACCTTGCCCTATGAATTGGGAACGCCGGCTACCTTTGATGTCGCGAGATTCAATGGGAGGCCACTGGGTGATGATGCTATGGATGTGATGCTTACCTTGGCGTCAAACCGGCCCCTGCAGGACGGCGCTGCCCCTGATCGCAATCGAATCCGTGCCGAGTTCCCATATTTTGGTGAGCCCTACTCGAAGGAAGAACAGAAGGATGTCGTACCATGGCACCCACGACGCAGTTATTGAGACGCCGGAAGGTTGCTGGGGCTGGAGATCAAACTATAGATACCGGGAAGATCAGTAAACTCATCGGCGCTACCTGGTGGCAACGGTACAGGCAAAGATCGTTGAAGTTGGGCCACCAATCCAATCAGGGAGACTCTCAAGGTGACAGGGAATCAACTATCGATTGCGCGCGAGAATGCCAGCCTGTGGCGAGTTACCTTCAACAACCCGCCCATCAACATGTTTATTCCCACAACCATCGTCGAATTGGGAGCGCTGATGACCGACCTCGAGGCGGACGCGTCGGTAAAGGTCGTGGTGTTCGAGTCGGCGAATCCGGAATTTTTCGTCGCCCATCTCGACGTAGCCAAAGCGGCGGAACGGCCAGAGGTGCTGGGCCTTTGGCGCGACTTTGTGCTGCGCCTCGCGTCCACGCCCGTGGTGAGCATCGCCAAGATTCGCGGCCGCACGCGCGGCATCGGTAACGAGTTCGTGCTGGCCTGCGACATGCGCTTCGCCAGCCGGCAGAGCGCCCTGTTCGGCAACCCCGAGGTTGGCGTCGGACTGGTTCCCGGCGGCGGCGCGCTGGAATGGCTCCCGCGTGTGGTCGGCCGCTCGCGCGCACTGGAGATCGTGCTCAGCGGCGACGATTTCGATGCTGATATCGCCGAGCGCTATGGCTGGGTGAACCGCACGCTGGACGATGGCGACCTCGACTCGTTTGTCGATACGCTCGCCCGGCGTGTGGCCTCGTTCGATCATGAAACGCTAGCCGCGGCGAAGAAGCAGATCAATCGCTGCGGGACGCCGACCGCTGCCGAGCTGCAGTCGAGCATCGACCTGTTCTTCCCACTGCTGGCCTTGCCCGGTGCGCAGGCGCGCCGTGCCAAGATCCGTAACATCGGTTACGGCATTCCCAGCGACTTCGAATTGAACTTCGGCCGGTACCTTCCTGGGTTCGGGCGGACGGACGACGATGACACGGATGGCTCCAAATCCAAGTAGACGCTCGCGGAACCCACTCATTTGAACCCCGCGAATGAGTGGGGCACCCAGCTGAGAGAGCTGCAATAAAAAATTGACTCCGTTGTCGATTTTCTCCGTGCGCGACGACTATAGGATGAACGAGCCAGAGCGCAAGCCTGTGCCGCTGGTTCCCACCAGGAGGAGAAGACCCATGAAATACATCTGCCTCGGTTACTACGACAAAGGTAAACACGAAGCCATGAGCGAGAGCGAGCGAAACGCCATGTTCGACACCTGCTTTGAATATGACGACCATCTTCGCGCCAACGGGCATTGGGCTGGTGGAGAAGCGCTTCAGCCTGCGGAAACCGCATTGACCCTGTCCTGGAAGAACGGCAAAGTCGCAACTACCGACGGTCCCTATGTGGAAACCAAAGAACAAATCGGCGGCATTCTCGTCCTTGAGGCGCGGGACATGAATCATGCGGTACAGCTCATCACGCAGCATCCGGCGCTGAAGTACGGCAGCATTTTCGAGGTTCGGCCCGTGGGGGACATGAGCGAAATCATGCAGGCAAGTGAGCAGCGGCGGCGGCGGAGGGATACCTCGCGATGAGGGCCGACATGAGGGAAAGAATGATCAGTGTCAGTTGCACAAGTCCTGCCCTGGACGGTAAACGGCCAGCACTGCTCGCCAGCGGACACCTGTGCCTGATGCCGGACACGCTTTCCAGTCCAGCTGTCCCTAAACCGCTCCCAGCCGTTGAGATGTAAAGGCATAATCACCATGAGCTGTGGACTACGGATTGCTGTTTCCATTGTCTACCGGCGGACACACCAAGCTCGAGAAGCGCACGGCTAAGCCGCTTCCAGGAGAATGAGCGATGATGGCGAGTCCAGACTTGATTCTGCAGGATCTGAAGCTCGCGCTACGGTCGCTGTGGCGGAACAAGGGGCTCTCCCTCACCGTCATCGTGACGCTGGCGCTGGGAATTGGCGCAAACGCTGCCATCTTCAGCCTGGTTCGCGGTGTACTGCTGCGGCCGCTGGTCAACCGCGGTGAGGACCGGCTGATCTACATCCGGCAGAGCGCGCCCGGGATCGGTGACGAAAACGCGAACTTCTCGGTGCCCGAGATTCAGGACCTGAAAGCCAGCGTGAAGTCGGTCAGCGCCTTCGGTGACTCCTCGACCATTGGCTTCACGATGGTAGGACTGGGCGAACCGCGCGAGGTGCGCGCCGCCGTGGTCGGCGGATCGTACTTCGATGTGATGGGACTACGCCCAGTGCTGGGCAGGCTGCTCGACCAACATGATGACGGTCCTAACGCAGCGGGAGCTTGCGTACTGACCTATCGCTTCTGGAAGGATTCGCTCAAGGGCGATCCGACCGTGATCGGCAAGAGCATCCGGCTTGATCCTCGCACGGCCACGATCGTCGGCGTGCTGGAGCCTTCGGTGCAGTATCCGTCGCAGACTGAGATCATCGTCAATGTGGTGACCAGCCCGCACCATCTCTCGGCCACCATGGTCACCGGGCGAGTGCATCGCATGACCGAGCTGTTCGGCCGTCTCGCCCCCGGCGTCACCTTGGACCAGGCGCGCGCCGAGCTTCGCACCGATTACGCGTCAATGGTTCACGCTCACTCGGAAGCGTATCCCGTGAGCGGTCACTACCAGATCGATGCCGTCATGCTGCGCGACCAGATCACATCGGGTGCGAAGACGATTCTGTGGGTGCTGCTGGCCGCATCTGGGCTGATCTTCATCATTGCGTGTTCGAACGTCGCCAATCTGATACTGGCGCGCTCGGTCCGCCGCGAAGGAGAGTTGGCGATTCGCGCCGCTCTGGGTGCAACCGCAGCGGCTTTGCGGCGCACGCTGCTGGCGGAAAGCCTCGTGCTGTGCATTGCCGGCGCGGTGCTTGGCGTTTTGAGCGCAGGTCCGATGGTGGCCGTTCTGGCCCGCTACGCTTCGCGCTTTTCGGTTCGCGCTCTCGATTTGAAAATCGATTTCAGCATCTTGTGGGTGGGTGCGGCGCTGGCCGTCATATCAGCTGTTCTTCTGGCATTCGTTCCGCGTCTTCCCGCGACCGAGTCATCCAGTGGAATGACGTTGACGAGCTCCAGCGTGCGGATCAGCGGCGGCACCAGCCGCCGCCTGCGAATCTTTGCCGTTACCCAGATCGCGGCTTCGTTCATGTTGCTGGCCGGCGCCAGCATTCTCATCAAGACCCTGCTCACGCTGCAGCAAACACGCACCGGCTTTGACACCCATCGTGTTCTCGCGGTGGACGTGCCCGTTATGTCGTATGGAAAAACTCCCGATCAGATCATCAACTTCTATCGGGAGGTAATTCGCCGGATCAGCGAATTGCCCGGTGTGGATCGCGTTGCCCAGGGCACGAGTGTTCCGTGGCGTGATGCCGGCATCTACGGGCCCGGCATGCAGTTTTCCGGCGAAGGCCGCGTGAAAAGTGTTGGCGAAGAGGATCCCCGCGCCCAATTTCGGGTCGTTTCGCCGGGCTTTTTCGCTTCCCTCGGTGTGCCGCTGATCGCCGGCCGCGACTTCAACGACGATGATCGGCGCGGCAGTGAGCCGGTCGTGATCATCAGTCAGAGCGTCGCGCAACGCATGTTCCCCGGCCAGGACCCCATCAATCGGCACATCATGTGGACTGATCCGGTAACGAAGTTCGTCTACATCAGCCAGGGACCTCGCCGCATTGTTGGCGTTGCCGCCGATGTAGACGATGAGCATATCGTCCCGGGTCCGGCTCTGACCATCTATCATCCCTTCGGCCAGATTCCGGACGATACCAGCAAGGAGCTGCCACTCTTTGGCGGCCGGCTCTTTGTTCACACGCATGCCGATCCGCACGCGTTGGTCATCCCTGTCACTCGCATCATCCGTGAGATGTCCTCCGACCAGCCGGTCGAAGGAGCTGCCACACTGGAAGACATTCGCACCGAAGTGCTGACACCGGACCGGCTGAATACGCTGGTCTTCGGCGGCCTGGCAGCTGTGGCCCTGGCGATTGCGGTGATCGGAGTCGCGGGCGTGCTGGCATTCTCGGTCAGCGGGCGTACGCGCGAGTTCGGCATCCGGCTGGCGGTCGGAGCGCAGCCCAGACATCTGCTGATGGGAGTTGTTACCGAAGGCGCGATCATGGCAGTCGTGGGTGTGGTGGCAGGCGCAATCTTCGGATATGCCCTGACGCGCGTCGCCAGCAGTTATTTCCCATCACTGCAGATGCCGAGCGCGCTGCCGGTCGTTTCCTCGGTAATCGTGCTACTGGCCGCCGCCGTCATCGCGTCGATGTTCCCGGCAGCCCGCGCCGCACGTGTGGACGTCACCGAAGCGCTGCGCGCCGAGTAGCTCGTCTCCCGGGCCTCGAACCGCGAGACCCGGGGCACCCGCCAATTCCTCTTCCCACACATTCGCAAACGCGGCGAATGTGTGGGGCACTCAGCGATCATTCACTCTGGCTAGTCTCAGATGGCGTCGGGAAGCGCTCTTGAATCCACGCTTCCCAGAGCGGTGTCTCGCGGGCGACGTTCGCGACCGCCTGATCGCCGTAGAGGTAGAAGCTTAGCGTGACCATGCTCTGGCCGCCGAAGTTGACGGCGCCCAGGGCGGCGGTGCCCGGCCCCGGCTGGTCGAGCCGCAGCAGCGCGTTGTACGGACTCTGGCTGACGTGCTCCACCGCGCCGCTGAGTGCCGGCACGCCCGCTGGGGCGGTCCAATGCTGTCCAACGCTCACACCCTTCAGCCCCAAGGCCGCAGTCAGCGTTTCCCAGGCCTCCGCTTCGGTACCCGCGGCCGGGGCCATCCATTGCGCCATCGCAGAGCGTTGGCCGCGGAAGTGGGTGAGATAGATCTTCAGGATGCGGAAGAAGCCAGGCCAGCCGGATTCGGTGCCTTCGAGCTGATTGTCCCAGTCGTCGGCGCTGGCGAAGAGGCTATGCACGATGCGAACGACGCAGATGCCTCCCGCGCGCGCTTCGACGCTCCACTCGTCCGCGATGGGCGGCGAACCCGGGAGCCAGCCATCAGACTGAGCGGCAAACCTGTGCGGCGGATCCCAAGCCGTTATCGGGGAGCTGGACTCCATACCCGGGCCGAAGTTCAACTTCACCGCAACCGGCTTCCCGTCGCGCATCTCGAACTCAGCCGGCACGAACCAGGACGAAATACCCGGCCCAGTGGCGATAGCCTGCCAGACTTCCTCCGGCGTGCCGGGGACCTCGACTTCGACTTGGACCGAACGGCGTCCGGAAGCTTCTTTCTTCACGCTCATGATGGCTCCTTGGGATGGGATTTGTGCGGCAGAGGGTGCGCCACGATCACCAGGCGATGCACGCGGCCGCCGGGCGCGGATTCGTCGTGGTACTTCGCAACCAGTTTGGTGATGGCCTCGGTAAGTTCGTTGCTGAAGGCCGCGCGGTCAGCCGGCGAGCGAAAGCGAACCTCGGTATCCACCGCCAGAGTCGCCAGGCGTTTGCCCGCCTCTTTCGCGCGACGAACCAGATCGCCCACCTCGCGGACGACGCGCGCGCCGAGGGCGATGAGATAGCTTGCGGACAGCCTGTCGATTTCGCGATTGGGATCCGCGGCGATCGGACCCAGGGCGCTCGGCGAAACCACGTAGGAAGCGGCCGTTGCGACCAGCAGCCGTTCGGTCAGGCCGCCCCACTTGCGCTCCTCGGCCAGCCGCACCAGCCCGTGCGCCTCCAGCGCGTGCAGGTGGTAGTTGACTTTCTGCCGAGCCAGGCCAACCCGCGAGGCCAACGTCGCCGCCGAGGCGGGCACTGCTAGCTCGGCGAGAAGCCGACTCCGCACGGGTTCCAAAGCCAACGTCGCCGCTGCCGGATCATCGATCACCTGGATGTCGAGCACGAGGAGATGCTAGCATTGACAATTTTTATTGTCAAGGATGCTTTAAGGGCTTTTCTTATTAATTGCAGAGTCGATGTCGTGCTGCGGAATTGTGGTTCTGTGGCTAGCTGTTCGATCTTGCCCGGGATTTATGAGGTGGCAGCGACACGGTAGAACTGGCCGTCACCGACCCAGGTAGCAACGGCCAGTCCGAAGAGGGCAAACCCGAACGTGATGCGCCGGCCGGGATGCTCTCTGTCAACTTCCACAGGTTGGAATACGTGCGAATGGCCCGCAGAAGCCCGGCCCAAGCTTAGCAAGGTCGTTTTGCGGGGCCGTTATTTTTCGATTACATGTTGGGGAAAGAAAAACGATCGTTGAGAAGCCTGTGTTAAGCCGATGTTGCGCCAACATTCGCTGCGAGCCAATGTGCCGACAGTTGGAGTTGTGCGTTCGGTCGGCCGGTTGAACCGTCAGCGGATTTGTACGTTGGCAAATCCGAGGCTCAACAGCAGGCTGTTCACGGTCTGACGGGCGTTAGTCTCCGCCGTTTTCAGGATGCCATCATCCACGGCAGCTGTCCGAAGTTGACGCTCGGCTTCCGCACGTACCTCGCCTTCCAGATTGGGATCTGGCGAAGAAAAGAGCCCCGTATCGCGCGAATACACTCGAGTCTTGTCATTGTCCAGGCGGGTGGTAAAGATCTCGGCCGGCGGCAGATGAACCCAAACGCTGTCGCCGCGGACTTCGACGTCGGACGGCTGCAGCTTCGCCAGATCCATGCCTGCGATGATCTCGCCGTGGGCCACCAGCAGTAAGCGATCGCCGGCAAGAAAATTAGGCAAGATGGGGTTATCGCGCTCCCCGCTTATGATTTTGTCCGCGGTATAGCTCACGGTTTCCAGCCGCTGCAGCGCTCGCACCTGCCGTACCACGGTGGGTTGATCGATGCTGATGTGAACCTGGCCGCCTCGCAGCAGGCGGCTGAGTTGGTGCAAGCCTATTCCTGTGACGGCCCAGATCCCGGCGCCGATTGCCACCAACGCCAGGACAATTCCCACCAGAATCCCAAGGATCCCAGGTATCCATGATGAGCTACGCGCTCCATTCACCGGCGCCAATTGCAAATCCGCGGTTGCCATTACATCGGAGATGGTACTACACAGACAGACTCGCCCCTCTCCAGTAGCCGTGAAGGGAGCAGAGCCACAAGGACATGGTTATGTCGATTCTTTTCGCAAGCGGCGCCACTAGGGCGTTTCCGTGGGTAACGCCAACGGTTCAGTGTGCCAGATATCGCGTGCATAATCGCGAATCGATCGATCCGAAGAGAAGAAACCCATGCGGGCCGTATTCAGGATCGACATTCGCGTCCAATGCTCCTGGTCGAGGTAGGCGTGACTCACCGTCTCCTGACAATCAATGTACGACTGATAATCGGCCAGCAGCAGGTATTGGTCGTCATTCAGTAACGAGTCGACAATGGGACGGAACAACTGCTGGTCTCCGCCGGAAAATGTACCCGAGGCAATCTGGTCGATGACGTCCTTGAGCAGAGGATTGCAGTCGTAGTAATGCCGGGGATTGTAGCCGCTGGCCTTGAGACTCATCACTTGCTCCACCGTGAGGCCGAACAGGAAGAAGTTTTCCGCGCCCACCTGTTCGCGAATTTCGACGTTGGCCCCGTCCAGCGTGCCAATGGTCAGCGCTCCATTCATCGAGAACTTCATGTTGCCAGTTCCCGAGGCTTCCTTTCCGGCGGTGGAAATCTGCTCCGAGAGCTCGGCCGCCGGATAAATCAGCTGTCCGCTGGCGACGCTGAAATCGGGGATAAACACCACCCGCAAACGGTCGCGAACCCGGTTATCGGCATCGATGGTGGCGGCGACCGAGTTGATCAACTTGATGATCAGTTTGGCCATGAAATAGCCCGGTGCGGCTTTGCCGCCGAAAATTATGGTGCGCGGAGTCACCGGATCATGGCCGTCGCGTTTGATGCGGGTGTAGAGCGTAACCACGTACAGCAGGTTGAGCAGCTGGCGTTTGTATTCGTGGATGCGCTTCACCTGCACGTCGAACATGGTGTCAGCATTGACGGTCATGCCGGTGCGTTCGTGGATCAGGGCGATCAGCCGCAGTTTGCGGGCGTACTTCACTTGCCGCCAGGCCGCGCGGAATTCCGCATCTTCGGCCATCGGCTCCAGTTGGCGCAGCTCTTCCGCGTGGGTGATCCAGTTCTCGCCGATCTTGCTGCTGATCAGGCGCGACAACTCCGGATTACTGAGCGCCAGCCAGCGTCGCGGCGTGACCCCGTTAGTCACATTGAAGAACTTCTCCGGCATAAGCTCGTAGAAGTCATGCAGGATAGTTTTCTTCAACAGCTCACTGTGCAATGCGGCCACTCCGTTAACGGCATGCGAGCCGACGGTGGCCAAATACGCCATGCGGACATACTTCGGTCCGTGTTCGTCGATGAGAGAGACGCGTGCCGCGAGATCGTCATCGCCGGGATGCTTGGCGCGCACTTCATCCAGGAAACGACGATTGATTTCGTAAATGATCTCCAGATGCCGTGGCAGCAGGCTGGCAAAAAGCGGCAAAGGCCATTTCTCCAGCGCCTCCGGCAGCAATGTGTGGTTGGTAAAGGCCAGGGTCTTTTGCGTAATACCCCAGGCTTCCTCCCACTCAATTTCATGCATATCTACCAGCAGCCGCATCAACTCGGCGACCGCGATGGAGGGATGCGTGTCGTTGAGCTGAATGGCATAGGTCTCATGAAATGTGTGCAGCGAGCCGCCGCGCAGCAGGTGGATGCGAATCATGTCCTGCAAAGAGCAAGCAGTAAAAAAGTATTGCTGCTGCAAGCGCAAGACTTTGCCCGCTTCCGGCTCATCGTTGGGATACAGCACCTTGCTGATGGTCTCGGAAGTCACCTTCTCGCGGACCGCGTCGTAGTAATCGCCTTTGTTGAAGGCCTGAAAATCGAACGAGTCAATCGCTTCCGAGGACCAGAGACGCAGAAAGTTGGTCATCGCCGTGCCAAAACCGGGGATCGGAATATCATTGGCGATGCCGCGTACCACGTGCTCCGGAATCCACCGCACGCGGAAGCGGCCGTGCTCATCGTGATACTGTTCGGTGTGTCCGCCGGTTCCAACATAGTGCGAGATTTCGGCACGCGACATCTCCCAGGGATTGCCCAGGCTTAGCCATTTGTCCGTTTTCTCAACCTGCCAGCCGTTTTGTATTTCCTGATCGAACAGCCCGAACTCATAACGGATGCCGTATCCAATCGCCGGAATGTTCAACGTGGTCAGCGAGTCCATGTAGCAGGCCGCCAGCCGGCCCAATCCACCGTTACCCAGTCCGGGCTCGGGCTCGTGTGCCATAAGTTTGTCAATGCTCTGACCCAGTTCCTTCAGAGCCTCTTGGACGGAATCGCGCAGGTCGTATACATTCAGCAGGTTGTTGCCCAATTGCGGGCCGATAAGGAACTCCGCGGAAAGATAGCTGACGATTCTGACCCGCGTGCGGCGCGCCCGGCCGAACGCCTGAATCCAGTCATTCATCATGCGGTCACGGACGACATAGGAGACGGCCATATACCAATCGTTGGTGGTAGCCAGTTCAGGAATGCGGCCCTGCATGTAATAAAGGTTGTCGAGAATGGCCTGCTTCAGTTCTGCCGGGGTTCTCCCGGTACGAACGCGATCATTGACGGTGTCCATCATTCACCCCATGAGAGCATTAGCAGCTACTTATCGGCTGGATTTCTTGATACCACAAATGCCCACCGAAACGGGCCTATATGAATACAATTTCACAAGCGCCTGTTGAACTCTAACCACGTGCACGCGGTGGGACAGCCGGAGCCCTCGCGCGCTCGCGAACGTCTGCGGGATATGGCAACATAGTGGCCAGAGTGAGAACTCGCAGATTTTCACCGTGTAACAGGATTTTTACCAGTTTTCCCTGATCGCATGTCGCAATAAGGTCTAAAAGGGAGATGCTGTATCCCTTTTGCTGATTCCAAGACAGCTCGGCAGGCGGGTTCGCCTGCCTATGACGGATGAGGGCTCAATGCTATTCAATCAAAACCTGGACAATCGCCAACACTTGGCGGAGTTGCAGAGAACGGATCGTTTCACACTTGCACTGATCGGAATGGGAGTGATCTTCGCCTCCCTGGGACTGGGAGAGGCTGTCTATCGGCTGGCGTTCTTTGACTTTGATGGAGCCACCGATCGGCTTCCCATCGAAATGTTCTTTGGGCTGGTGTTTGCCTGGTTGACCACAAAAGTCATTCGAGGGATCTACCGGCGGCGCCTGGAGACCTCCGCCCGAATCAACCTGATCTGGGAGCACAACCGCAAGATCCGCAGTGCGGTGGAAGCTATTGCGCCCGTGCCGTCTCCCGGCCATCAGCAGGCAATCCGGGTTATTCGTGACGAGGTGGAGCGGATCGAAGGAGCGCTGGATCGTCTTAGGTCGAGCTAGTGGCAGCCCGTCCTACCGCCCATTTTTCAGGGCCGGCGGCGGACCGAAAAACTCCATTCGTGACGGCATTCCTCATCACAGACAAGCCCACTTTCCCTGGCGCATATTGTTCGCGATGAAGCAGGCATCGAGCCGCGCTGCCGCTGGCCAGATCGCCCGCAACGCGGTCGGCTCCTCTTCGCCTCCTCAACTCACCCGATTCTCCCTGACCGATCCGCGGCTGGTGATTTTCCTGCAGATGTCCAATTCCCAGCGCATCAGTGCACTTACGGCAATGCTCGACGGCGTTGCCGGGCGCGAGTATCGGCGCGAAATCATGCATTGGATTGTCCAGGGGCTATCGGTTGAGCGCCTGGTGCCGCAAACTTATGCCGAGTGGCGGCCAGTAGTCCGCGAGGCCATGCTGTATTTCGGCTCGCATCTTTCCACACCTCGGTTAGTCCCCAAGGTCATCGAGCAGCTGGAGCTTCCGCCCGACACCTTACCCGAGGTCCGCCTTCTGCGGCTCATTGCCCAGGTGCCCGCACTGCAGAAGCTCGGCCAGGTGATCGCGCGAAATCGCCATTTGCATCCTGCGGTGCGGCGCGAGCTGACGCAACTGGAGAATGGCATAGGCGACGTGGCCATCGATGAGATTCACAAAGTCATCGTGCAGGAGCTCGGATCCAAGCTGGAGCACCATGCAGTCGAGATCGAGGCCAAGATTTTCTCGGAAGCAAGTGTGAGCGCGGTGGTGCGCTTCACCTGGTACAACCCGCAACGTCGAGGGCGAGAGCACGGGGTCTTCAAAGTGTTGAAGCCCTATGTTCGCGAATATTTTGCCGAAGAGATGGATCTGCTGGCGCGACTGGCGGAACATCTGGGCTCGAAGCATGAGGAATATGGCTTCGCCGAGCATGTCCTCTCGGACACCTTCCAGGACGTTCGCCGCCTCTTGCAACACGAGGTCAGGTTTCGGCGCGAGCAGATACATTTACGTGAGGCGGCGCGCCTGTACAGCTCAGTCGGCGCAATTCGCATACCCCGGGTTATTCGACCGCTCTGCACATCCACCATCACGGCACTCAGCCTGGAACACGGGCAAAAGGTCACGAAGGCGGCCGCACGGGTGCCGAAGTGGCAAAGGTCTCGGATAGCCGGACGGCTAATCGAAGCCGTAATTGCCGTTCCCTTACTCGCCCCGGGTAAGAAGATCATGTTCCATGCCGACCCGCATGCCGGCAATCTGCTCTATAGCAATCAATCAGGCACGCTCACGCTGCTCGATTGGGCCCTCACTGCTCATATCGATGAACAGCAACGACGGCAGCTTGCGCTGCTCTTCGTCATGACTTTCTTGTGCGATCAACCAGGCGTTTGCGCGGCCATCGAAGCACTCAGTTCAGGCGGAAAGAAGTCAGGCGCTGCGCAAGCCCGGATGATCAGTGAGCAAGTGCGGCAGTTCTTTGCCGAACAACCATTGCCACGCTGGCCGCAAGCGGTGGATGTCATGAACCTGCTGGAGCGCATCGCGTGGCAGGGCATCCGCTTGCCCAGCAACCTGATTATGCTGCGCAAGGTGGTCTTCACCCTCGATGGCATACTGCACGAGCTGGCGGGCGCCAACGCCGCAATGGAATTGGTGATTGCCAGCCGCCTGCTACAACGGTGGCTCAAGAGTCCAACCAATGTCGGCTGGCCGCTTTCGCTGCGTGATTGGTTTGCCGTGTATCGCAGCGCCCTGCTTTATGGCAGCCGGGTGGCGTTAGGAATCGCGCACCAACTGTCCGCGTAGGATAGCAACTTCAAATCCCAAACGTGCTCGAGGATTAGTCCAAATGGTTTTCTGATGCCCTGCCATCGTGATCGCGGCGATCCGTAACTCATCAACCAACTGTCATCTTGCTTTGCACTGCGAGAGTTACAATGCCGTTTTCATTTCACAGGAGGGTACTATGGCGCTGCACAGTAAACGGGATATCTCTCCGCGGCGGGATGCCCGGATCTTCGGTAGCGGTTTCCTGCCTAATCCGTTGCCCAAATACAAGGTGCCAGTGGAGGAGACCGATCCCGCTGCCGCATACCAGCTGGTTCACGATGAACTGTTGCTGGATGGCAACTCCCGCCAGAACGTAGCTACCTTCTGTCAGACCTGGGTGGAACCGGAAATTCGCAAGTTGATGGATGAATGCCTCGACAAAAACATGATTGATAAGGACGAGTATCCGCAAATGGCGGAACTCGAGGCGCGTTGCGTTCACATGCTCGCCGATCTTTGGCATGCGCCCGACGCTGCCAACACGGTGGGCTGCTCGACTACCGGATCGAGCGAGGCGGCGATGCTTGGCGGCTTAGCGCTGAAAACCAAGTGGCGCAATCACAGACAGCAAGCGGGAAAGGACGCGACCAGGCCTAACCTGGTTTGTGGGCCGGTTCAGATCTGCTGGCACAAGTTCTGCCGCTACTTCGATGTAGAAATGCGAGAAGTCCCTTGCGAAGGCGATCGGCTGCTACTGACTCCGGAGGAGGTCATCAAGCGCTGCGACGAAAACACCATCGGCGTCGTACCCACGCTGGGTGTCACCTACACGCTGCAGTACGAACCGGTGCAGGCGATTGCCGCAGCCCTGGACGAGCTGCAGCAGAAGCGGGGACTTGATATTCCCGTCCATGTCGACGCAGCCAGCGGGGGCTTCATTGCTCCCTTCATTCATCCTTCGGTCGAATGGGATTTCCGGCTCGCCCGCGTGAAATCGATCAATGCCTCGGGTCACAAGTTCGGGCTGGCACCGCTGGGCTGCGGTTGGGCCATTTGGCGCGAGACGCATGATCTTCCCGAGGAGCTGATTTTCAAGGTCAAATACCTGGGCGGAAACATGCCAACCTTCGCTCTCAACTTCTCCCGCCCGGGCGGCCAGATCGCAGCTCAGTACTATAACTTCGTTCGCCTCGGCCGCAAAGGCTACGCCAAGATCACCCACGGATGCGAACAGGTGGGAATCTGGTTTGCCAAAGAACTCGAACAACTCGGCATGTTTGATCTGGTGTACGACGGCCACGGTGGCATCCCAGGCTGCACCTGGACACTGAAGAACGGCTCACACCCCAACTTCACGCTCTACGATCTCTCCGATCGGTTGCGCATGCGCGGATGGCAGGTTCCGGCCTACCCCATGCCGGCGCACCGCAGCGATCTGGTTGTCCAGCGGGTGCTGGCCCGGCTTGGTCTTAGCCGCGATCTGGCGGGGCTGCTGCTGGATGATCTGCAAGCCGCCGTGCAGTACTTCGAGAAGCATCCCTCGCCCAAGTCCAACACTCACGAAGATGCGGGGGGATATCACCACAACTAGAGCCCATCTCATGAATCGCCTTCGTTTGTGTCAGGGCACGACCTTGGTCGTGCCGGATGATGCGCTGTGAATGTGAGGACTTCAGCCCCTGCAATATATCCCCTCAGGGCTGAAGCCCGGTCCCTATGTGGCATCGGTAACGGCACGGCTGAACAGGCTGCTGAAAAACTCGCTTCGTGCGCGCTTCGTAACAGGGCACGACTTCAGTCGTGCCGATAAGCCGCTCATTTTTGTCATCCCGAGCGGACTTTAGTCCGCGAGGGATCGGCTTCTCGACTTTTCAGCAGCCTGTAAAGGCGTGCCCTGCCACGAAGAATTGATGAGATGGCTCCTCGTCGCCGCTTAATTCAGTAGAGCACTGCTTCCACCCTCGATATACTTCGAGCAGCGTTGGCCAGCGACAACTCACTCCTCGTCTCCAAGCTGCGAAAGGCGGCTACTCAGTTCGCACAGCTGCCGCGGGCGCTGAAGCTCGTGTGGGATGCCGCTCCGGGATGGTCCGCCGCCTGGGCGGCTCTGCTGCTCGCGCAAGGCTTGTTGCCGGTCGCCACCGTCTACCTCGTCCGCGACCTGGTCAACGGTCTGGTCACGGTTTTCAAAGTCCGCGCAGGCCTCGACGCTCTACGACCCGCGCTCGTCCCGGCGGCGCTGATCGCGCTCGTGCTGCTGCTGACCGAGATCCTGAAGAGCATCACCAAGTGGCTTCGCGAGGTCCAGGCCGGAATCGTTCAAGACCACATCACGGCGCTGGTTCACCGCCAGTCGGTCGCTGCCGACCTCGCCTTCTACGATTCGCCCGAGTTCTTTGACCATCTCCACCGCGCTCGCGAAGAAGCGCAGTATCGGCCCACGTTGCTCATCGAGAGTCTCGGCAGCCTGCTGCAAAACGCCGTAACGCTTATCGCGATGGCGGTCGTGATTCTCCGCTTCGGAGTCTGGGCCATCGCAGTTCTCCTGGTGGGCACCATCCCGGCGCTGTACGTTGTCCTCACTTCCGCGGTCCGTCAACATCAGTGGGTGGTGCGAGCCACGCCGGAAGAGCGCAAAGCCCGCTACTACGATTGGCTGCTCACCGCGCGCGACGCGGCTGCGGAGCTGCGGCTCTTCGCCCTGGGCGATTACTTCGAAAGCGCGTACCGGGGTCTGCGCCACAAGCTGCGCCGCGAGCAATTCGGAATTGTCCGGCAACAGTCATTCGCCGAATTCTGGGCTGCGATCTTTGCGCTTGCCTCCAGCGCTGCAGCCATCGGGTGGATGGGATGGAAAGCAATCCAGGGGCTCGTCTCGCCTGGAGACCTGGCGATGTTCTACCAAGCCTTCCAGCAAGGACTCGGGCTGATGAATGCGCTGCTCAGCAACGTCGGACAAATCTACGCCAGCACGCTTTTCCTCGGTGGCTTGTTTGAGTTTCTCTCCCTGCAGCCCAAGGTCGCCGATCCTGCATCACCGGTTTCGTTGCCGGAGTCAAAGGCTCTGGAGATCACATTTCGCAACGTGTCGTTTCGCTATCCCGGCACACAACACGATGCGCTCAAAGATTTCAACCTGACCGTCCCCGCCGGATCAATTGCCGCGATCGTCGGTCCCAACGGAGCAGGGAAGAGCACGCTGCTGAAGCTGCTCTGCCGTTTCTATGATCCCGACGCCGGCGCGGTCGAGATCAACGGCATCGACTTACGCAGGATCTCTCTCCCACAGGTTCGCCGCTCCATCACTGTCTTGTTTCAGCAGCCGGTCCACTACAACGCCACCGCGAAGCAGAATATCGCGCTCGGCAATCTCAACCTGCCATCGCAGGAATCGGATCAGGCCGTCATGAAGGCGGCAGTTGAGGCGGGCGCGGATGCCGTACTTCGCCAGCTTCCCGCTGGATACGATCAACTCTTGGGACGCTGGTTCGCCGACGGCGCTGAACTCAGCGTGGGAGAGTGGCAGCGCATTGCGCTCGCGCGGGCGTTTCTTCGCCAGGCGCCGATCCTCATCCTCGACGAGCCGACCAGCGCCATGGATCCCTGGGCCGAAGCCGAGTGGCTGAGCCGCTTTCGCGCCCTGGCCAAGGGTCGCACCGTCATCATGATCACCCACCGCTTCGCTGCCGCCCGCCTCGCCGACCAGATCCACGTCATGGCAGATGGACAGATCCTCGAATCCGGAACCCACGACCAGCTTCTGGCTCTCCAGGGACACTACGAGACCGGGCTGAATGGATAAGCAAGCTGAGCAGAACAAGCTGAATACAAAATCAGCTTCATGAAATAGTCGTTTGATACTCCGGCCGCAGGACGAGTGATCTCAGAATTGCTCTGCTCTGCTATCCTCTAGCGGAGGATTTGCCCCACCCATGTACGCGCCGATTGACGGCTTGCGTCTGCTCGCCGTCGAAACCAGCCTCCTGTTCGCGCTCACGATTCTGGCCTTCGTATTCCTGAAATTCTTCCCGTCACCAGTCTCTCGTCCGCGCTGGGTTCAGGCGGTTCTGGCCAGGAATTCAAGGGCTGTGCTGCTGGTGATAGGCGTAGCTCTGATTGGCCGTGCGCTTCTGCTGCCGTGGGTTGGCGTCCCTCAGCCACGCATCGACGACGAATACAGCTACCTGCTGATGGCGGACACGTTTTCGCACTTCAGGCTGGCAAATCCGACGCCGCCGGTCTGGCAACACTTCGAAACATTTCAAGTGACCCTGACGCCCACCTACCATTCAAAGTACCCAGTATCGCAGGGCGGGGCATTGGCGTTCGGCCAGATCCTCTTTCATCAACCGTGGATTGGCATATATCTGGGTACCGCGATCATGTGTGGTGCGATCTGCTGGGCCCTGCAAGCTTTTCTACCGCCGGAATGGGCGCTGATCGGCGGCCTGCTGGCTACCGTTCGTCTGGCATTCCTTTCCTATTGGATGAATTCCTATTGGGGCGGCTCGATGGCGGCCCTGGGCGGCGCGCTGGCGCTGGGATCGGTGGTACGGTTGTTCAAAGCTCCGCAGCCGGGTCAGCACCGTGGGCTGCTGGCATCTCTGTTCGCGATTTCCTTGTTCCTTTTAGCTACTTCGCGTCCTTACGAGGGTCTGGCCTTCTCGATTCCACTGCTCGCCTACTTCGGTTACAAGCTCGTCCGAGGGGTGCTCGACAAAGAAATCGAGCTCCGCTCGACTGCGCTCCCTGTGGCCGTAATTGGAGTAACCGGATTGCTGCTCATGGGCTACTACAATCAGCGAACCACCCATGACCCCTTCTTGTTGCCACATCTTTTGAACGAGCGCACCTACTCACCGCTTCCGCTCTTCCTGTGGCAAGAACCAAAGCCAGTCATGAGCTTTCGCGATCCCATGTTCGCCAAGTTCTATGCGGTTACCAAAGCCGAATATAACTACGAGGCGACGAAATCTCTTTCCGGAGTGTGGGGCTTGGAATCTGGGCGTTTTGGGTCCGATTGGTTCTTCTACGTCGGAGTTGCGCTGGCCTTCCCTGCTCTCATAGGCATTCTGTCCGGTGCAAGAACTCCACCCCAACGCATTGTCCTCTTTGCCGCTGCCTCTACTGCTGTCGCCCTTGCCTTGTGTATCTACAATTTGCCGCACTACGCTGCGCCGGCCACGGTAGCGCTGTACGTTTTCGCGACGGAAGGATTGCGTTATTTGTGGCAACAGCGCGGAAGGGGCGAGCGGGCCTTCGTGATTGGTGTTTGTCTAACGGTGGTCATCACTTCGCTGACTCGACAGACAGGCAGCACCGCAGTCAACGCGACCTTTGCCTTCCCCAATCTCAGAGAATTGATAGCGCAACAAATCGAAAGGGAGCCAGGAAAACACCTGGTACTGGTGTCCTATGACATGGAGCACCATTATCCGGGCGACGAACTGGTCCACAACGGCGCCGATTTTCCCTCCGAAAAGATTCTGTGGGCGAGGTCAAAGGGCACGGGCAGCGATTCAGACTTGTGTCAGGCATATTCCGACAGGGCCTTCTGGAACGTGACCAGCGACGACGTAAGCTTCTCGCTGCATCCCCTGCAGCTTTGCGGCCCGAACCAGCCCGCGAACCTTGCGCTTCCCCAAGGCGAGCGAGTGCTGGAATCGGGAGCTACAGCGCTTCCTGTTGGCACTGCTAGCGGTCAGCGCGGTCGCCGCATTTCTAGTCTCCACCCTGGTTGAGATAATTTCTACAGGCTTCGTGCCGGGCTCGTCACACATTGCTGTCGTGCGGACCCTGATTGTCTGTACCCTTGCACTTGCTCTGGCTTACTGCGGAGGTCGCTGGCAGCGTGTGGACTTAGTCTGGACCGCTTACTGTGCGCTGGCCTTCGTCACCGCGAAATTGGTGTTCGAAGATTTGCGTTACGGACGATCAGGCTCGATCGCAATCTCGCTCTTCCTCTACGCCTTAGCTTTGATCATCGTTCCGCGTCTGGGTCGCCCCGCACGACAGAACCGAACACGTCGCATGCCCTGAGAACAAGCGGAGAGCCGCAAGTCTGATGTAGCAGGGCATAGGGGTTAAGGGTACGACTAAGAGCCCGCGTCTCTAGGCGTCGTTATGGGAACCGCCGGCTACATGTCTCCAGAACAGGTTCGCGGAGCAGCGGTCGATTGCCGTACGGACATCTTCAGCTTTAGGGCTGTGCTGTACGAGATGCTCATCAACCGCTGTCAAGCTAGGAATCGGGGCGGGCGATTCGTGCCGCGAAGATACTCGCGCGTGCCCAGGCCGTGATGGGAGATAAGTCGTCAGCTTTGGACTGGCTGCGAACGCCAAAGCGGCGATTCGAAGGACGCTCACCAATCCAGATATTTGTCCACGGAAGCCGATGGCCGCTTGGTTGAGCAGATGCTCATTCAAACTGATCAAGGCATGTTCGCCTGATGTTTCTCTGGCGAATCAGTAATCATCCGACATTGGACGGCCTGGGCGGACTGGAAAGATCGGCGCGTTAGCACACACGGGGTCGCCCCGCTTCAGCGAGCGCAATATCTCCGCGGTGCGCTCTTTCTCCCGCTTGGTCTTGGCTGCGAGCCGGACAATGCGATAGGCGAGCCACAACCGCTTGAGGAAATTCATTTCATTGCCGCTGCCAGCTCGGGAATGTGATCTTCCAGAAACTCGCCGGTGTTCGGTATTACCTGCTTAGCGCGATCGTCCCAGATTTCGTGCCAGTCCCACGCTTTAAGGCAGGTAATCGGCAGGACTGTGCCAAACAGCTTTCGAGAGGACTCCGCCATCTCGGCCATTGCCTGGGTTGCGTGCTGTGCTGTTTTCCAATCGGATCCCGGACAAACGCGGGCACTAAAGATGTAAACCTCGTCGCTATGGGCCAGCGCGGCCTTGACCTTTCGCATCGAGAGCAGCCCGGGCTATGGTGTGGTCGGCGGACGCTAGACCGGAAAATTGATTGGGTGCTCTCGCATCCAGACTGCCCCGTGCAGAAGACGGCGCTGACGCGCCTTGGAAAACAAAAAGCCGTTTTCCACTTCCGCACCGGTCCGGCGGCTGGATGTTCGCAAGCAACATCATGGTCGAGGTTATGGCCGCATAGATGGATGGTGGAGCGATCAGTTCCATCGCAGGTGATTAAAGCGTGATGTTTGGAGCTCTTGGTCCTCAACTGAACTCTGGTCCACACGCGGCGTTACAAAACACCGGACAGGAGAGCTCTGTCCTTGACACAGCCTTCGTCCTTATAGACGCCATAGCACAAGTGACCGTGGGCGGCGTGCCGAAGATACCCATACGGCGGCGAGTTGCTGATTGATGGCGGCCGCCGCCAAACCGCGGGATTCCACCTTTCACGTGTCGGTTTAGTCGCCTTCTCCCTCGATCTGCATATTCTTCCTGCTCCAGCTATAGCGGTCCGCACGATCTCCCTTCAACTGTCAGATCCGGTCCGCACAATTTCCCTTCCCGGCATTCCCGGTCCGCAATTATTCCCGTTTTCCGCTCCGGTCCGCACATATCACCCAGAAAAGCGAAACCCCGTCGATCCATCCTTCCCGCCCACCGGCAACATGTTCCCCGAAGAGAGAGGGATATGCTTCCCGAAGATCGGCGGTGCTTTTCTGGGCTTCAGCGGTCTTTGAACTCTTGAGACAAATGTTCAAGCTGTTTGGATTGTGAATTGACAGCTGCACTGAGAGCTGCCACTCGCTCTTGCGACTCTCCAATCAAGCCGTTGAGCTTCTGAACTTGTGCGGAGCGGGCATCAACCTGAGTTTTGAGCTCCTCGGTACGTTGCTGCGTTTTCTGGATTTTCGCGTTGACTTGCTTCGATTTGCTCAGTGCGTCGTTGGCGTTTATTTTTGCCGTTGAGGCCTCCGAAGATCTTGCGCAACAGATGTTGAACAATGAGCCCCTGGTACTCGCGCAGGGTCTTGAGAGGATTCATCCTGCTTTCGCTTTTCTTTAAGCCATAGTCATAGACAAGCGGAACCTCGCCGAAGCGCTTACTGAACGGCAGCACCCGTAACAGTACCTCGAGATTGGCGGCGAAAGATTTGGTGGTCACGAACCGGGCGCCGTATCTCTGCAGCGCCCTTCGGACCACATCCGCACGGTAGGCACGATAGAAGATCGTGTAGTCGGTTATTCCCGGTATGTGAAAGAACGTGAGCAGCACCAGGTTGACTGCATAGCTGCCCCAGGTTCGCTGCCAGGGAAAATTGAGGAAAGCGCCACCGCGAATGTAGCGCGAGGCAACAACGACGTCGGCGCCATCGTACACACGCTGCGCCATCTCCGGCAGCAGCTTCAGATCGCTGGTGCCGTCGCCCTCGATGATGACGATGCAATCACCCGCTTCGGCTCGGGTAGCAGCCGCAGCCAAGCCGTCATAAAAGGTCATGGGCACGCCGAGGTTCACCGCGTGCGAGACGACCTGCAGGTCGAGCAGCCCACGGAAACCTTCGAGCGCGTGCAGCGTGTTATCCGTACTGCCATCATCGACGACTATGACGGCAACCGGCATGCTGAACGCCAGTTGCCGCAATTCCTGCAGCACGGCTCCCAAGTTTCGTCCTTCGTTATACGCGGGGATGATGACATAGCAGTGGCCCATGGACCAATGAGCGTGCTGAGAGTCACGGGTTTGGCAGCAAACGGACGTCGACACGGGTTCAGATCGAGAGCACATCACCGGTCCGGTTCATTTCGCGTCACAGGCATAGAGCGGCTCAGGAAAGTTCCGGGCCTAACCGCGTGCTCGAGCGCCCCTCCACTCTGTCTCTACCAGGCGGGGTGCGGAGAGCGCCGTCGGATTCAGGCTGTTCACCACACGCTCTACTTCAACGCGGTTCTCACAAATCCAGTCCAGCAGCATCTCGATTCCGGGCAGCGGGTCGATGACAGGGTGCCATCCGAATTCACGCTCCGCCTTGCGAATATCGGCAACAAATACTGGCTGGTCTCCCGCGCGAGGAGCAGCGTAGCTCACCCGGATTTTGGTTGCTAACTGCTGCTCCAAAAGCACGAGTAACTCTATAAGCGACAAAGTGCGCGTCGGGCCCCCGCCGACGTTGAAAATCTGGCCAGCGCTGCGCGCAGGATCAGCAGCGGCGCATTTATACAACCTGATCAGATCATCGATGTGGAGGAGGTCGCGGAGCTGCGATCCATCGCCATAGATCTGAATCGGCCGGTCGAGCACGGCCGCGATGGCAAACCATGCCACCCACCCCTGATCCTCCACACCGAATTGGCGTTGGCCATAAACGCATGACTGCCGAAACACGACTGTCGGAATATCGTAGATTCTTCCATAGTCGTGCACGTACTGATCCGCGGCTCCCTTGCTACAGCCATACGGAGAATGGAAATCCAGCGGGCGGTCTTCGGCAATGCCGCTCGGGAAATCGCGGAACGTGTAACGGCTCTTGCCTGGAATGCAGACGACATCGGGCAGGCTACCGTAGACCTTGTTCGTGGAGGAGTACACGACCAGAGGCTGATTGCCCGATTCACGGACGGCTTCCAGTACGTTGAAGGTGCCGCGTGCATTGATGTCGAAATCTTCCAACGGCCGGAGTATGGACGTGGTAACCGCGACCTGCGCGGCCAAATGCAGTACCAAGTCAGCTTGACCGACGGCACGCAATAGGCTGAAATAGTCGTAACGAACATCGCCGAGAATGAACTCGCAATCTCCCGGATACTTCTGCTCGAGATAATTCAGGTTTAGGTCTGAGCCCTTGCGGGACAAGTTGTCAAAAATGACCGTCCGCCAGCCGTCTTCAATGAACGCCTCCGCCGCATTAACCCCAATGAAGCCGGCACCACCGGTAATCACAATGGTCTTGGCCGCCATGGCTCCTCCTTCCCACCCATGCGATCGGGTACCCACCACAACCGTGCAACAAATAAGGGCATCAACATGTAGCCACGCCGGGCGTTCTGGTTAAATTGAAGTAGCTTGGTGAATACGCCAGCGGAAGTGTTAAGCAAGAAACAAACCAAACCATCACATTCAAGCGAATCCAATCGACACAGCAAAGGTAAGAAGTACCGGTTATGACGGAGCTTCAGTAGCAGGTCGGCGCCAGGGCTGAAAGAAATATTTATTTCGGAAAAGTCTGCTGTGTGCTGGATATTTGCTTTCCAAAACAGCGTCCGAAACGATCTTTATATGGCACCTCGGATCAGCCACGGTCTAGTTCTCTGGCCTTAGCTAAGGAGGGCTCGTCCAAGAACGGCTGGCGCTATCTTTCGCTTGTACGTTTGCGGGCCCATAGAAAAGCCGCGATGATAGGCCCGCACACGCTGTTGGCATCGGGCGTGCTTTCTGTTCACGCAAATTATTTGGCGACTGCTGCGTCGTGGAAGTGGTCCGCCAACTTTCCCCGGTCCAAGGCAAATGGAAACATTAGAACAGCGGGTCAAAGTTACTAGCTCGCCGGTCGGTCACAAGGGTAACTTCGGCCAGTTCAGCTATTGGATTGCGGCGCTTGTGGTAACAGCGTTCTACCTTGCCACCACGATTTATCTTGCTTCTCACCGCCTGTTCTGGAATGACGAAGTTCTCACGGTCGTAGTTTCGAGATTGCCCCATTGGACGACAATCTGGACAGCGCTCAGTCGCGCGGTAGATTCCCAGCCACCTCTGTACTATCTCATTGTCAGATTTTCTGAATCACTGTTCGGGCATTCTGAGGTCGCCGCCAGGTTGCCCTCTGTTTTGGCCATGGCCTCAGCCATGCTGATCACGTTCGATTGTGCACGACGCCTCACGGATGGCTTGCATGGACTGTTGGCGCTGTTTGTTCTCGCCTGCTCGATGCTGCCGTATTACGGTTATGAGGCTCGGCCCTATGCTCTTTGTGTGATGTTGTCTGCCGTGAGCTTCTGGATTTGGGTACACAGCAACAACAACAAGGTTCTTCCCACGATTCTGTTCGGTTTCGTGATGTTCCTGGGCGTCGCGATTCATTACTATTTCGTCCTCACCCTTGTACCATATGCGCTGTGGGAGGGAAGTCGCTGGAAACCATGGGAGCTTCCGTCAAGAAAGCTGATAGCCGGAACCGTGGGAATACTTGTGCCTGCAATCATTCAAGCGCCGGTCATACTCTCCTTCGGGCGTCAGTTTGGACACAACTTCATGGGGCACCCTACGTTTTGGGTCTTGGGCAAAACGTTTTCCGACTTCTTCCCCAACGGTCTGCTGTTGCTTGCCCTCACTGTGGTCTGCATTGCTTTACTCAGCCCAGAATATACCGTGGCAGCTACTGGCGCGGCGGCGTCTGCCGAAGTCTTGGGATGGCTCTTCTTCGCAATACCCTTGGCCGGATTTGTTGTGTCATGGAAGACCAACGCATTTTTTCCTCGCTATTTCATCGCCGCACTTCCCGGAGTAGCCGTAGCGTTCTCATGTTGTATATGGCGTCATGTCCGCCGAAGGTCACTAGCATCGGCTGCAATCGTTGGATTACTGGCTCTTTGGGCGTTTGCGAATCAATTGCAGGTAGTCAAACATCCCGAGTCGGTTGATCGCGCGGGATCGCAGGGTGCGACCCGACGCTACCTAAGCCTGGAAAATACGGTTCATAGGTCTGACATCAGGCACATTGTCTTCTTTGACGCCCTGCCCTACCTCGAAGCACGATATTACTCACGATATCCCGAGCAATGTGTTCTCTTCCTGCTCGGCCCCGACGAAGAAATTGATGCCCATGCGACTCGTGTGCTCTTCAACCTGGACAAGTACTATCCCATGCAATTCTGGACCCTCGACGACCTGAAGGAGCGCGCTCGCGATACCATGCTGATTGGCCCTACACCAAACACCCTGAAGGCTATGGAGGAGGCGGGCTTCGAGCTCGAGGTGTCCGTATCCGAGCCTTGGAAGGTTGCTTACCTGCGATAGCTGCTAGGCTCCTCAGACAGACCTCTCAGGGCCATTTGCCGGTTTGTACCGGTTCGACCGCGCTTAGTTACTCAGTGACTTACACAACTTAGAACTAAGCCCGTCTAAGCCCATTTATGCCGGGAGTCGCTACAGTATCCGCTACAGTCCCGCGAAGCATTCTTTCCCGGCCACCCCATGCCCCCTAGAGGGCCACTCCGTGCATCGCGTACCATCTGGCTCCGGCAATTGTTCGGCAAAAACGCCGGATGGGGTTCAAGATCAGTTGACGGCTGGCAGGGTTTTGAGTCTAATCGGCTTTGGCGCTTAGGCTAACAGACGGCGCAAGCTTGTGATAAGGCCTGTGGGTGTTGAAAAAGTCACTCTGATTAGCAGGTAAGTCGCGGTACAAGGAAGCATTGGGTTCCATGTACTGCGTGGTCTTCATCCGCGGAGGCCTGTTGATCATGATGGGGCAACAGGCCCGTTCGGAATCGCTGTTCTATTACTTCAAACTCGACGATTACATTCCTAAGAACCACCTGCTGCGGCTCATCGATGAGCACATCGACTTCAGTTTCGTTCGCCAGCAGCTCAAGGATAGCTACAGCGACATGGGGCGACCGTCCATCGATCCCGAACTTCTGCTGCGCATCCTGCTGATCGGCTGTCTCTACGGCATCACCAGCGAGCGCAAACTGGTGGAAGAGCTGCGTATGCATCTGGCCTGGCGCTGGTTCACGGGCTTGGGATTCGATGAGGAGATTCCGCATCACTCCACCTTCTCCAAGAACCGGCACGGACGCTTTCAGGAGTCGCAGCTGTTCGAGCAGCTTCTTGAACTGATCGTGAAGCAGTGCCTGGAAGTGGGACTGGTGCGCGGCGACAACCTCTCGGTAGACGGCAGTTTCGTCGAGGCCAATGCGGCCAAGCAGAGTCGGATTCCGCGCGAACAGTTGACCGCGTCCGGAGGGCCGCCAGATTCGAGGTGCGGTGACGTCCGCAAGTAGATGTCAAAGTTATCGCCGCGCTGTGTAGCGAATTACTAGCCAAGTCCGAAAGTAGGCATCTGTCTCGATTCTGGGCGAGCGCTTAATGATATCCGGCTGGGGTGGCGCGAGATCGGTGACCAGACTCGGCACGGATGTCATATAGAAGGACGACAGAAACTCTAGCATTGCCCAGTGAGCTGGAAGCTTTTGAGCGCTTTGTCGGAGTGCCGTTGAAATCGTCTCTAAGCTTGAGCTCGAGCTACTACTTCAAGAAATGACCGTCCTTAGGCGATTTGTCCTTTGCTCTGATCTCACAGTCGCGGGGCACCCTCCGCCAGTGGCGCCTGGAAGCGGAACGGCCAACTTTCCTTGACACTGCGCAGTGCATTCTCTACGGTACGAACGTCGATAGAATGTCACCGGCGACGGATGCCAACACGAGTCAAATTCGTTCTGCCAGTTCTGCTGCTGGTAGCTTGGTGTTCCTTTTCATCGGCAGAGAAGATCGTGGATATACGCCCTCGATCTCGGTTTAGCCCAGTGTCGGGATTGCATCCGTTGATCGTTGAACCATTGAGCGCTACTCCGAAAAGCTGCGCAAGCCGCCTAATAGATAAAGCCGGAACACGGCACGTTTGGGCTTAAACCAGCGTGTTGTAACACAGAAAGGCGGTATTTTCCCGTTGCATCATAACGGGACGGAGTCGATGAACGCGGCTTTCCTCGCGGTGCTGCGCGAATGCTCGATCGACTCCCCAGCCAGCACGACTCTAGTTACGAACATTTCCTTAATCTCTTGAGTTTAGGCGGGGAGCCAGGAGCATGGGATGCGGAACTGCCGCCCGACGCGTTGGGCCCTGACGAGCTCATGAAACCGGATCCGATATTTCAATCACACCATGGCCCTGGGCTCGCCGCCTTTCGGACCATAAAGAAATACCCAAGTAGCAAAGTCATCACTGAAGTTGGTAAAACGATGCTCATCTCCTGCAGGGACAAAGAGCATGTCTCCAGGTCCAAATGTGGTTTAGTTTGCACCATGTAGAAAAAGACCTGTCCCAGCAACGACCACGTAAATTTCGTCTTGGTCGTGGCGTTCTTGTGGATCAGTACCGCAAGGGGCATACAGTTTCACGGTCAGTGTGCCATGGCGGAATATGTCGATCCAACGATCCTCGTACTGCCTTGGCGATTCATCGATCGCGGCGAGAAGTTTGCGGTAGCCGTGTGCGATATTTCCTTTGATTTTCACGTGTCTCAACCCCGTATGCAATTGGTGCAAAGAGTTTCCGCGCAACCCAGGTAGGCTGTCTGTGATGGACATCACGGCTACGCCTTGCGAGGGCCGTCTGAACTACCATTTGCTCCGGCAACGCTCCTCCACCGTGACCTCGGTCGGCATCGGCCGAGCCTCCAGCTGCGCCGCCTTTCTTTGTCTTGCATGTTCCCCAATCTCAGGGAATTGATAGCGCGACAAGTCGAAAAGGAGCCAGGAAAACATCTGGTGCTGGTGTCCTATGACATGCAGCACCATTATCCGGGCGACGAACTGGTCTACAACGGCGCCGACTTTCCCTCGGAAAAGATCCTCTGGGCGAGGGCAAAGGGCGCCGGCAGCGATTCAGACTTGTGTCAGGCATATTCCGACAGGACCTTCTGGAGCATGACCAGCGACGACGTAAGCTTCTCGCTGCATCCTCTGCAGCTTTGCGGCACGAACCAGCCCACGAGCCCTCCGCTCCCCGTTTGAATTTTGGAGAGACCAAAAGAAGCCTAGTGCTCTCCTTCGATGGCCATAGCAGTGTCTTTATTCTGAACCAACCCCTCTCGCACGGCTTAGACCGAACAGGTTGAACTAGCTGCTCGAAGCGTATTTTCGACAAGATCAGCACATCCTGGAAATCGGCTCCGTGCTCGGTTGGAAAGTCGTTTTCTACGTCATTGGACGTCCAGGAATGAGAACGCCATTTCGTGGCGGCTGGCTCTAGGGTTGACCAGCCATCGCCCTGGAATCAAGCCGTGCGCAGTACCAACGTCATATACCACAATGTAGTACTACCACAATGTGGTATAGCATACGTCCAATTGTAGCCCAGGACTAATCATTTATACGCAGTCCGATTGTCACTATCTGAGGCCCCTATCTCATCGCGATTTCGCCGAGAGTCGTGAGATCGGAATCGTTACCAGGCCCTGCTGTTTCGTTGAGCGACTGCCACGGGTAATCCTTCAGCGACAGCTGTAGCCGCTTGAATTGTTCGAAGCAGACATTCGCGGGCCCCGCTGATGGGGGCTTGGTTAAAGGATCTATTGAAAGCAGCTCGGCCAATCCTAAACGCTTATGAAGTGGGCGTATCCGCGGCTGGCATTTGCGCTCAATGCTGCGATCGACTAATACGTCAAAGTCAAAACTCAGTACGTTGCGGTTCTGGGTCGTCAAGAGTAGTTTCAAAGGAACGTCAGTCCCCTCTTGGCATTCTGCCGGAATCGAGCCCCAACCCTTGGCGAAGATCACGCCGTACTCTTTCCGGGGCCGAAGCGGAACGCCGCGTGTCAGCGCAGCGTTGAGGCACTTCGGAAACGGCTCACCAACCAGCCCTTCGAAGTGGGAGCATTCGCTCGGATCATAAGCGCACTCTTGGGCGTCACTCAGCTCGAGAGACAACTCAGCCCACGGGGTTGTCACCTCCGCGTCGGTAATTAGCAGGCCTGAGGTGAACACCGTCAATCGGGCGGGAGCAAATAGGGCAACCTCCCCGAGAGGCAATTGGTAAAGGCTGCCGCCTTCATTGTCGAGCTGCTCTACAAGGAGTGGGGCGACTTCCTCCAGAAGGTCGCCGGCAGGACCAGCTGCAATGCGCATTTTCCTAAGTCGCAGCAGCCGATCACGGTACGCTTTGCTTTCGGTCGTGGAGAGCCGCGGTTTCGATTTCGGCATACTTCCTCCCATCGATCTAAAGAAATTCTACAATTACCACCATAACCTACATAACATCCTTAGAAACAGCCTGTTGTCGCCGACTGCACTCAGGACAACCAGGTTCGACCGAGGCCAAACATGGTAGCCCATAAGCCTGTGCCAATCGATGAATAAGTTGGCTGGTCTCGCGTCCCAGCGGCACTTCGCGCCCTCCGCTCGTGGTATGCCGGGGGATGTTCATGCTGCGCAACTTCCAACCGATCTCCTCCGCGCTGTATTCCAGTATTTCGCCGCGGGAGCGCAAGAGAACGTTCACGTCCTTAGCGAGTTGATCGACCCGAATTTCGTCCTGCTCTGGATTGTGGACCAGACCCAAGAGGATTTCAACAATCGCGTAATTGACATTTAGAAAGCGTTGCTCGCGTCCCTCCTCGTCCTGTGACCGGAGTAGTTGAATGATCTCCTTCGCCAGGTTCGAATCTTCCGGGAAGCACATCGCCAGAGCGGAGGCAAGTTGGCGAGTTGGTAAGGAGAATTCGAAAGCAACGTCAATCGTACGGACCTTTGCCAAATTCTTCAGGCGATAGCGCAAGAGCCGAGGTTGAAAATGGCCTGCGATATCGCCCTGAACTTGTTCATCCAATCCAGACGGCAGCGATTGTGATGGCGGCAAGGCAACTTGGATCATTCCTGCGGTGAGACTGTGGTCTAAAGGATCGCTCCCGCAGAAAATCGCTTTGGGACCACAAAGGTCCAAAACAGTGCCTCTCTTTCCCGGTAAGAGCAGGCCACGATAACTGGATGCGTGAAAAATTCGTAGCAGGTTGAGGGTGAATCTTGGCTGATTGAGAAGCAAGGTTGGAGTCAGTTGTAGAGGCAATGACCGCATGTCAGCCGGAGTTACCTCGGCCAGCATCAACGGGCGGCGACAGACGCAACTGAGGAGACACAGCACAACAATGCCCATTTGGTCATCTGGCCCGGAAACGAGCAGAGCTGGAGCGGTCGGTAAGCGATCGCATAGCCAGGTGCTGACGGAAAAACTGGCCAGCAGATTAGCCTCGCGTTCCTCGGCATTCAAATGACGTTTGAAGAGCTCGGTGATTGCCACAAAGAGCTTTCGGGCTGCACCGTAGTCGCTAATGCCAGCGGGTAAACGCACAGCCCGGTAAAGAATCGGATCCAGCAGCGGAGCTTCGTAAGTATTCCCGTTGTGTGCGACGCGAGGGGCAACCGTGGCTTTGCCCTTTGACCACAGCAGTAGGTCGGGTTGATTGGGCCGAGACGGGCCGGAGACTAGTTCAATCATGGCACCATCGGGAAAGCTCTCGCCAGTGGTGATGCAGCTCCGAGTCGCCATCGACGCACTGCGAAGCTTATTGCTGTTGTTCACATCGAGGCTGACATGAGTGCCTTTTTTCTTGTTCACATCAACCCCGTCTGCTCACGACAAACGCACCATCACCTGCCAAGACGATCTTCCGCAGGAGGTTCGGCTCCCGCGAGTGCAGCCAATCGGATTCTTCGCGGTGTTTTCGCGCAAAAAAGCAAAACCCAATCAATTTGATTGGGCTTTTACACAATTATCCACCAGTATTTTCTGCGAAAAACAAGACAGAGTCAAGTGTTTGTATTCGTCCAGTAGATGGGTGACAGTTTCATTCCTTTGGTTGAGATGAGAGCTGGCGGAGAAACTGCTGGGGAGTCAAGTAGCCCAAGGACTGGTGAGGGCGGACGGTGTTGTAGATTTTTTCCCATTGCCGCAGCTCACAATTGAGTTTTTTCATTTCCAGCGAGCAGGGGGTGAGTTGGTAAAACTCCTCGGTATGGGTGCGGTTGGCGCGCTCGACAGCGCCGTTGAGTTTGGGGGAACGAGGTGGCAACACGAACAGGTGAAGGCCGCGTTGCTGGCAGGCTTGCTCGAACTCAGCGGCGAACTCGGAGCCGCCATCGACCTGCAGGGCGCGAATCGGAAACGGCATGCGGTGCTGCAAGCTATCGAGGAACTGAGTAGCGGTGGCGGCGGTGGCGCGGGTATGGGCTTGAATCACGTCCCAGCGCGAGATCACGTCGCGCGCGGTGAACTGTTTGAAGACCACGCCGGGGATGGGCCGCACGTCGAGAGTATCGACTTGGACCAGGTCGCCGGGCGCAGACACCGCGTACTGCTTGGGTTTGCGCACCGCATAGGGACGGGGCCGCAAGGCGCGGCGCGATCCTGGGATTCGGCTGGGCAGCGGTTCGACCAGCCGGCCTTGGCGTTTCAGATGAGCCAGGATACGGCCCACCATGGAGGTCGACACCGGCCGTTTTTCCTGACGCAGCAGCACCGCCAGTTTGTCCTTGCCCCAGCGCGGAAACTGCAACCGCAAAAGCAAAACCCTTTCTTCTAAGAGAAAAGACCAAGTCGGTTGACGTCGTCGCCGAGGCAATGGCTGCGCTCCTCCAGGCTGCTCAAATCTAGAGGATCATAGCGACGTTGCCAGCGATAGAAGGTCTGGCGGGAGATCCCGAAGTGGCGGCACGTCAGGGCCGCATTCTGGGTCGCACGATAGAAATCCATCCACGCCAACCGCACTCGCGCCGACCGGCTCAACTCTACGCCCACCTGGACCAACTGCCTTGATCGCGGTGGCTTGCCTCTTCGAACTTGCATTTTGACACTCTATCGAAGTGTCACTAATCATTCTGAACGAGAACAGTGTTTCGCTGATACTTGGCAGCGTAAACAGACCTTAATTGCTGCCAGTTGATCATGCGCGCCGTGCGGCGTCGCTGAGAGCACGCAATTCAGATTTTGATGTTCATTTCGACCGCGTCTTCTGCTTCGCGACCAGTCGCTGCATGAACTTGGCGCCCTCCTTCTTATAAGCGTCTACTGCTTCCGTCAAAAGCAATTCGCAGATTTGAGAAATGCTTCTCGCCTCGCTGTCAGCAATTTCCTGAATCTCGCTTTTTAGGGTGGGAGATACCCGAAATGCCAGGAAATTCTTTTTCGTGGTCACAATCACGAATATAGCGTCGCCTGGAATGAAGAAACAACTAGAAACTGAAGGTGCACTGACTGACATCAAGTGTTATCATATATTATCACCATGATTGAAAGGTGCAGACTTATGAGCGCATCGAAAAAAGGGGTTCACCAACCGAATAGGTCTCTAACAATCCGGGACAACCTGCGCGTTGCTAGACGACTCTTGGCGACAGGAGTTCCCAGTCGATTGGCCGAGTCGCTGAAGCATCTGACTCGAGACTTCAACTTTAGTCTGCAAAAGGGCGACCTGCAGCTACTAGGCAATAGTTGGTACGTCACTCATACAGGTCTGCTTCGCCTGGCCCGACGCAAGAGATGTCGGGGTATACACGTCGAGGCGATCGATTCGTTGTGTGACTCCGCAGCCAGTCGGTTCGTCCTCAAGGCCACCGTGTATCCGTCCAAAGATTCCGCCGGTTT